>Ga0164290_1000027_pt1 | contig 572899 bp, 520 predicted proteins | sample Micstemetagenome_FD_108782 | JGI IMG/M metagenome (GOLD analysis project Ga0164290, IMG submission 108782) | Contaminated culture microbial community from soil near Moab, Utah, USA - Microcoleus steenstrupii SON62 (Illumina Assembly) | ecosystem: Environmental > Terrestrial > Soil > Soil crust... | reverse complement strand
GCGCAGCGCAGCGCGCAGGCGGCGAAGGAGATCAAGGGTCTGATCGCCGACTCGGTCGAGCGTGTCGATGGCGGCGCGAAGCTGGTGGCCGAGGCGGGCGCGACGATGGAACAGGTGGTCGACAGCTTCCGTCAGGTGACGGGTCTGGTGACGGACATCGCATCGGCGAGCCAGGAACAGTCGTCGGGGATTGCGCAGGTGACGCAGGCGGTGAGCCAGATGGATGGCGTCACGCAGCAGAACGCGGCGCTGGTGGAACAGGCGGCGGCGGCGGCGGAAAGTCTGGAAGAGCAGGCACGTTCGCTGATGCGTGCGGTGGGCCAGTTCAAGCTGGACGAAGGCGGTCGTGTGACCGCGTCGTTCGAGGCGGCGCGCGAGGCGGCGAACAGCGAGCCGGTGCTGCCGCGTTCGCGCGGCGGTGCGCTGGGCAAGGTCAAGCGCATTGCGCCGACGGCGCAGGCTGCGTTCGCCGAAGAGGAATGGGAAGAGTTCTGAACGCAGGCAGTCACTGAATCGTCGTTCCACATGGAATCTGCATCGTGAACACAGGCAGCAAGGCAAGCATGGCCACGCACTCGGCAGCGCAGATCACGCGCCAGCTGTCCGAAGTGAAGACACTGACCGGCAGTACGCGCGAGTTCAGCTTCACGCGTGAGGACTTCGATCGCATCGCGAAGATGATTCACCAGTACGCGGGCATTTCGCTTTCGCCGATCAAGTTCGACATGGTTTACAGCCGGCTGGCTCGCCGGCTGCGCGCCACCGGCGATGCGACCTTTGCCGACTACATCCGCCGGCTGGAGCGCAACGACCGGACCGAATGGGAAACCTTCGTCAATTCGCTGACGACCAACCTCACCTCCTTCTTCCGTGAGGCGCACCACTTCGATCTGCTGAAACAGCACCTGACCAAGCTGGGCAAGCCCAACGCGCGCATCTGGTGCAGCGCGGCCTCGACCGGCGAGGAGCCGTACTCGATCGCCATCACCTGCTGCGAGCTGTACGGCACGATGACGCCGCCGGTCGAAATCATTGCCTCCGACATCGACACCCAGGTGCTGGCGCAGGGCCAGGCGGGCGTCTATGGCGAAGAGCGCATCGAGAAGCTGTCACCGGAACTGGTGCGCAAATACTTCCTGCGTGGCACGGGCAGCCGTTCGGGCGAGGTGAGGGTGCGTCCGGAACTGCAGCGGCTGATCCGCTTCACCCGGGTGAACCTGCTCGAACCGAACTGGCCGGTGCGCGGGCCGCTGGAAGCCATCTTCTGCCGCAACGTCATGATCTATTTCGACAAGCCCACGCAGTACGGCATCCTCAAGCGTTACGTGCCGCTGCTGCGACCCGACGGGCTGCTGTTTGCCGGCCACTCGGAGAGCTTCTCGCACGCGGTCGACCTGTTCCGCAATCTGGGTAGGACGGTATATGCGCGCGCTGACGGCGGTCGATAGTCACGGTCCCGGCCTGATCGAACATCAGGCGGCGCAGCGCTACTACGACCGCAACTTCTCGCGCGAGGCGGTCAAGATCCTGCCGGGCGAATTCTTCGTCACCACCCGTGACATGCTGCTGGTGACGGTGCTCGGCTCCTGCGTCGCCGCCTGCATCCGCGATCCAGAGCGCGGCATCGGCGGCATGAATCATTTCATGCTGCCGGACGCCGGCAGCGGCGTGATGAGCCGCTCGGCACGCTACGGCGCTTACGCGATGGAACTGCTGGTAAACGAACTGATCAAGGCCGGAGCACGTCGCTCGGCGCTGCAGGCCAAGGTGTTCGGTGGCGGGCGCGTGATGGCAACGCTGGCCAATGCCAACGTCGGCGAGCGCAATGCCGATTTCGTGCTCGACTATCTGGCCAACGAGGGTATTCCGGTGCTGGCGCAGGATCTGCTGGACAGTCATGCCCGGAAGATCTACTTCTTCCCGCACGCCGGGCGTGTGCTGATGAAGAAGCTTGCCCGCGTGAACAACGATACGCTGGCGCGCCGCGAACGCGAGTACCAGGAAAGACTCGCCCGCGACGACGCCTCGGGCGACATCGAGCTGTTCTCCTGATCGGGGGCACGGAGGAGCATGGAATGAAGATCAGGGTTCTGGTGGTCGACGATTCCGCGGTGATGCGGGCGGTGCTGACCGAGATCATCAATCAGGCGCCCGACATGGAAGTCGTCGGCACGGCGCCCGACGCGGCGGTGGCCCGGCAGAAGGTGAAGGAAACGTCGCCCGACGTGCTCACGCTGGACGTCGAAATGCCGAACATGAACGGGCTGGAATTCCTCGACAAGGTGATGCGGCTGCGTCCGATGCCGGTCATCATGATTTCAAGCCAGACCGCGCAGGGGTCGGAAACCACGCTGCAGGCGCTCGAACTGGGCGCCGTCGACTACGTGGCCAAGCCACGCGGATCGCTTGCCGGGCTGCCGGTCAGCTACGCGCAGGAAATACACGAAAAGATCCGCGCGGCCTACGGCGCGCGACTGAAAGTGCTGCGTGCCGCGCCGGCCGAGCCCGCGCCCGCTGCTGCCGCCCGGCCAGCGCCCGCCGCGACCTCGGCCTGGGGCGACCGCATCGTCTGCATAGGCGCCTCCACCGGTGGCACCGAAGCGATCAAGGAAGTGCTGTGCCGCCTGCCGGCGAACATGCCGGGCATCGTGATGGTGCAGCACATGCCTGAAATGTTTACCGCGAGCTTCGCCCGCCGCCTCGATTCGCTGGCCCGTGTCCGCGTCAAGGAGGCGGAGCAGGGCGAGCGCATCCTGCCCGGCCATGCCTATCTGGCGCCCGGGCATTCGCATCTGGAAATCCGCCGCAGTGGCACCGGCTATGTCTGCGAACTGCTGCAGACGCCGCCCTACAACAGGCACCGGCCGGCGGTGGACGTGCTGTTCAATTCGGCTGCCCAGCACGCTCGCGGCAGTGCGGTCGCCGCCTTGCTGACCGGCATGGGCAAGGACGGCGCGCAGGGCATGCTGGCCATGCGCCGCGCTGGCGCATGGACCATAGGGCAGGACCAGGAAAGCTGCGTCGTATATGGCATGCCGCGCGAGGCAGCGCAGATCGGCGCCTGCTGCGAGGTGGCGCCACTGACCCAGGTGGCGGAGCGCATCGTCGCCGCATTGCAGGGCGGGCGCCGGCTCGCGGCTCACGGATGAGCCGTCGCCGCGTCGTTCATTCAACCACTCACTGATCAAGACCACGCATGGAAATCCGCACCTCCGTCATCGACCGACTTGCCCGCATCTCGCTGGGTGGCCGCTTCGACTTCTCTTCGCATCGCGCATTCCGTGAAACCACCGAGCGCATGATGGCGGGCGACGCCATCGACACGCTGGAAATCGACCTCTCTGCGGTGACCTATCTCGACAGCTCGGCGCTGGGCATGCTGCTGATGCTGCGCGACAAGGCACGCGCCGCCCATTGCGTGGTGCGGCTCGTGAACTGCAGTGCGCCGGTACGCCAGGTCATCGAGGTCGCCAATTTCCAGAAGCTGTTCACCATCACCTGAGGCTGGCCGGACCTTAGCCGAGGCCTTGCCACGCCAAGCGTCTCAAGTTCGGACGCTTCAGGTCGTAACTCTCTTCACCACGGACAGGCACACGATGCCCAGGGTCCGACCATGCCGCGCGGGCGATGGGGCTTGCGCGACGCGGAAAGACCCTTACCGGACAGGAGAGGAACGATGACAACAAGCAAGCGCGCAGCGACGCGCAGCATTTTGCCCTGGCTGGGCCTTTTTTCCGCACTGCTGATCACCCACCTCGGCCTTTACGCGTACAGCGCATCGGCCTTCACCCTGAGCGGCGCACTGATTGCCGCGGCCCTGGCCGCGACGGGGGCTTTCATTGCACGCACAACGGCCGTCCTGATGTTCGAGCGTCCGCTCGAAACCATGGTCGCCGGTCTCGAACAAGCCCGCATGTCGGGCGATCTCACCTATCGTCTCGACGCGCGTGGCGGCGGTGCGCTGCCGCGACTGGCAGAGAGCTACAACCGCCTGGTCACCGAGTTCAGCGCGGCGATGGCCAAGATGCTGTTCACCTCGCAGCGCCTGCAGGACACCTGCAGCGGCCTCGGCAAGGGGGCGGAGCGCGTCGCTGGCTCGGCCGAGCAGCAATGCGCTGCCTCGCAGGCCGCCAGCGGCGACGTCGGCAACATGAAGATGAGCATGGAGACGGCGACCGAAGCGGCCGCCGGCACCGTGGACGATGCCACCCGATCGCGCGAGCTGTCGCAGAAGGGCGCGCAGGTGGTCAGTCGCGTCGCCGAGGAAATGGCCCGCGTTGCCGGCAGCGTGTCGGAAAGCGCGCGCCAGATCGAACATCTGGGCAAGCGCTCGGAGGAGATCGGCTCGGTCGTGCAGGTGATCCGCGAGATCGCCGACCAGACCAATCTGCTGGCGTTGAACGCAGCGATTGAAGCGGCGCGCGCCGGCGAACAGGGCCGCGGTTTCGCGGTCGTGGCTGACGAGGTGCGCAAGCTTGCGGAGCGCACGGCGGCGTCCACCGGCCAGATCCATTCGATGATTTCCGCCGTGCAGCGCGAAACCGCCGACGCTGCGTCGGTCATCCGCGCCAGCGCGGTCGAGGCGCGCACCGGCGCCGACCTGACCAGCGAGGCGGTGGCCACGCTGGAAAGCATCCGCGAATGTGCCGACGCGACGCTGGAGCGCGTGGGCGGTACGGTCGAAGCCATGCGTCAGAACCGGGCGCTGGGCGAACAGGTCGAGCAGCACGTGCAGCGCATTTTCGCGATGGCGGAATCGAACCGCGAGGTGTCCAGTTCGACCGCCGCCGAGGCGTCGCGGCTGGACGTGCTGTCGAGCAATCTCGCAGAGCTGTCGCAGGTGTTCCGTCTTGGCAGCTACGGCGAACAGGCTGTGGCTGCGCATGCCCGCATGCCGGACATCGTGGCCGATGCGGCGCAGCGGATCGGCGCCTGTCTGGAGGCGGCGGTCAAGCGCGGCGAAATCAGGATGGAAGACCTGTTCGACGAGAACTACCAGCCCATCGCCGGTACCAAGCCGACCAAGTACAGCACCAAGTTCGACGCGCTGACGGACCGACTCTTCCCGGCGATCCAGGAACCGCTGCTCGACCGGCACGCCGGCCTGATCTACGCCGGTGCGGTCGACCGCAAGGGCTATTTCCCGACGCACAACAAGCGCTTCTCGCAGCCGCTGACCGGCGACGAGAAGAAGGACATCGCCGGCAACCGCACCAAGCGCATCTTCGACGACCCGGTCGGACGTCGCTGCGGTGCGCACAGCCAGCCTTTCCTGATCCAGACCTATCGCCGCGACACCGGCGAGGTGGTGCACGACATTTCGGCACCCATCTTCGTCGGCGGTCGGCAATGGGGCGGCTTCCGCATCGGCTACGCGGCCTGAACCGCCGCCGGCACGCGGTAAGGACGACGGGGCGCCTGCGGGCGCCCCGTTGCATTTGATTCACGTCAAATGAATGCTGCATTGCAGAAAGTCCCCTCAACCCGGGTATCACGCTGCCGTAACTGACTCAGGCGGGTCGTGAAGGGGTGTCGACCCCGGGGAGCCCGCCTCGACACCGTATCCGGCCAATGCACGCAGTGCCGCGCGCCCCGGCCGACCGAGGAGAAACCATGAACGCCCTGCTTTTCCCCGCCCGCGCCCTGATGTCGCGCCTGCGGTTCGCTCCGAAGATGATGCTCGTGATGGGTATCCTGCTGGCCATGCTGGCGGCACTTGCCACCACCGTCGCCATGTCCCGTCTGGACAGTCTGCGCATGATGGAACGCGAGCACATCGGCGCCGAGTATCTGCGTGCGTTGCTGGTCACGATGACCGCCGTGCAGCAGCACCGCGGACTGTCGTCGGCAATGCTCAATGGCGACGCCTCGCAGGCACCCAAGGTTGACGCCAAGGCGGCCGAGGTCGCACGCGGCCTCGACGCGCTGAAGGCGCTGAATGCCGCCCATCCGGAACTGCTCGTGCAGCAGGCGCAGATCGAACGCCTGTCCGGGGAGTGGACGGCGGTGCGGCAGCAGATGAGCGGCTCGACCGGCGCGGCCAACTTTGCCCGCCACTCGACGATGATCGACACGCTGCTGAACGACTTCCGCTCGGTGTCCGATCAGTCGGGCATGAGCTTCGATCCCTATCCCGATACCTTCACGCTGGTCGAGGCCGCGGTGAACGTCGCTCCCTTCACCGTCGAGAATCTGGCACGGCTGCGCGGCCGTGCCGCGTCGATCAGTGCGCGCGGCACGGTGACGCCCGACGAGGCGATCGAACTGGGCGCGCTGCTGCAGCTGGCCGCCCGCCGCGTCGCTGCGATGGATCGGGTGAATGAACGCGTACGCAGCTTCGCGCCCGAACACGCGCCGCGCGTTGCTGCCGAGATCGACAAGCTGCGTGCCGCCTTTGCTTCGACCGCCGAAATGCTGAATGCGTCGCTGAAGGCGCAGCGCTTCGATCTGCCGCCGGCCGAGGTGTTTGCCCGGGCTTCGGTGCCGGTCGAGGCGTCGGTCGGAACCATGACCGTACTGCTCGACACCGCCGACCTCGGCATCAATGCGCATTCGGAGCGACTGATGGTCGATCTGACGCTGACCTGCGTGCTGCTCGCCGCCGGCCTGCTGCTGTCGGTCTATCTGGCGCTCGGCCTGTACGCGTCGCTGAAGGATGCGATCGGCCACACGATAGACGGTGGCCGTCGTCTGGCCGAAGGCGATCTGACGGCGCGCATCCGGGTCGCCAGCCAGGACGAGTTCGGCGACATCGCCAACAGTTTCAACAGCATGGCCGACAGCCTGTCCGGTCTGATCGCCCGCGTGAAGTCGTCGGCCGGTGAGGTCAGCCAGGTCACGATGGCGCTGGCCAGTGCAACCCAGCAGATCAGCGAGGCCTCGGCCGGCCAGAGCCAGTCGGCGTCGGCCATGGCAGCCACGATCGAGGAACTGTCGGTGTCGATCAACAGCGTGTCCGACAGTGCGGCGGAAATGCGCCGCCACGCCGAATCGAGCCGCGAAGAAGCGGCCCAGGGCCACCATGCGATCGATGCGGTAAGTCATGAACTGGATGCGGTCGGCCACGTGGTGGGCGAGATTTCGCAGGCGGCCGGCGCCTTCATCGAAAGCACCCGTGCCATCGGCGACATGACGCGCCAGGTCAAGGACATCGCCGAACAGACCAATCTGCTGGCGTTGAACGCGGCGATCGAGGCGGCGCGGGCCGGCGAGCAGGGCCGCGGCTTCGCGGTCGTGGCCGACGAGGTGCGCAAGCTGGCCGAGAAGTCGGCGGTGTCGGCACAGCAGATCGAAGAAGTGACGCGCGCGCTCGACGCCCGCGCCGGCGGCGTCGAGAGCGTGGTGCGCCGTGGCGTGCAGGCGATCGACAATTCACGCAACCAGCTGTCGCAGGTCGTCGGCGCGCTCGGTCGTGCGGCCGACGCGGCGGCCTCGACTTCGCAGGGCATATCCGGCATCGCCGAATCGGTCAGCGAACAGACCATCGCCAGCCACGACGTGGCGCGCTCGGTCGAGCAGATCGCGCAGATGAGCGAAGAGAACAGCTCGGCCATCACCGCCATGGCCAGCGAGGCGCAGCACCTGCGCGCACTGGCGATGGGGCTGGAAGAGGCGGGCGCACGCTTCCGCGTCTGAGTGCATCGCAACATCGCGAAAAGCCCGTGCCGGCTTGCCGGTACGGGCTTTTCTGCTTTCCGGGGTGCGTGCCCGGCAGGTATCGTGAAATTTCCTTACTTCGAGCAGGGATATAACTTAAGTCTTACACCCTGAGGGCGTTATTCCCTTGCGATCGCAGCTCTGCGCCGACCGTGTCCGGTGAGCCCGGGCAACTTCATACGTCCAGCATGCTGGAGACGACAGGGGAGAAAAGAACATGTTCGGGAACAAAGGCAGGCAACTTGAAGCGCGTCTCGGTGAATGTGAAATACGGGCGGCTGCGACGAAAGCACTGATCGATGCCATCGACCGCTCGATGGCCATCATCGAGTTCGAACCGGACGGCAAGGTGATCGGAGCGAACGCCAACTTCGCCCGTGTGATGGGCTATGCAGCGTCCGAGCTTCCGGGCATGCACCACCGGAGCTTCTGTCAGCCCTCATATGCCTCGTCGAAGTCCTATTCCGACATGTGGGCCCGCCTGGCGCGAGGTGATTTCGTGTCCGGCCGCTTTCCGCGGGTCGCCCGCGACGGTCGTGAAATCTGGCTGGAAGCCAGCTACAACCCCGTGCTGGGCGCCGACGGCCGGGTGGTGAAGGTGGTCAAGGTGGCCAGCGACATCACCGACAAGGTGCGCGCCGAGAGCGAAGCCACCGCCTTGCTCAACGCGATCAATCGTTCGATGGCCGTCATTTCCTTCACCCCCGACGGCACCATCCTCGACGCCAATGCCAATTTCCTCAAGACCGTCGGGTACACCAAGGAGGAGATTGTCGGCCGCCACCACCGCATTTTCTGCGCGGCAGAGCTGACGGCATCACCCGAGTACGCGGCCTTCTGGCAGCGTCTGAACGCCGGTGAGTTCGTCGCAGGCGACTTCAGGCGCGTCACGCGTGATGGTCGTGAAGTATGGCTGGAGGCCAGCTACAACCCGGTGTTCGATCCGAACGGCAAGCTTTACAAGGTGGTGAAATTCGCTGCCGACGTTACCGAAAAGAAGGTGCAGCAACTGGCGGAGCAGGAGAGCGCGCGCGTTGCCTGGCGTGTGTCCACCGAAACCGATGCCATCGCCACCGAGGGCGCGGCCATCATCGAGCGGGCATCCTCGGAAATGCAGGCCATTGCGGAAACTGTGCACCTCACTTCGGAGCGGGTGGGGGAACTGGGCAAGCAATCGGACCAGATCACCAGCATCGTCAAGACCATCCGCGAGATCGCCGACCAGACCAATCTGCTGGCGCTCAACGCCGCCATCGAAGCGGCTCGCGCCGGCGAGCAGGGCCGCGGCTTTGCCGTGGTGGCCGACGAGGTGCGCAAGCTGGCCGAGCGGACCAGCCTGTCCACGGCCGAAATTGGCGGCATGGTGCAGCGCATACAGGATGGCACGCGCAGCGCCATCGTGAGCATGGAATCCAGCCTGGTGAAAGCCGGCAGCGGCGTCGAACTGGCGGGTAGCGCCGGACAGGCGATCAAACGCATCAGCAACGGTGCGCGTGAGGTCGTACAGGCGGTCAGCAAGTTCTCGTCGGTCGTCGATGGGTGAGGCAGGGCTGCGCGCCGACTGGGATTGACCGTCGGCGTGCCCGTCACCGCATCGTCACCTTGCGTTCAAGACTTTCCGACCCCTGCCGTAAACCCAGCATCACCCCCGCTTTTTTCGTGCCACTGACCAGACAGACGAGGCCGACATGTCAGAGTTGCTCAAGAATATCGATGCCCGCACCAAGCTCGCGGGTACCAACAAGCTCGAAATCCTGATGTTCTCGCTCGGCGTCGATACGCGAACGGGCAAGCGCGAAACCTTCGGCATCAATGTGTTCAAGGTGCGCGAGGTCATGCGTACGCCGGGGGTGACCGCGGCGCCTGAAATGCCGCCGGCCGTCGAAGGCATGGTGAGCCTGCGTGGCGCGCTGGTACCGGTGGTCGATCTGGCCAAGTTCGCCCAGTTCCCCAGCGAAACGCCGCGCGACGTGATGATCGTGACCGAATACAACGGTCACACCCAGGGCTTCCTGGTCGAATCGGTCGATACCATCCTGCGCCTGGACTGGTCGCAGATGCGCGTGCCGCCGGCCATGCTGACCGCCAATCTCGGTGGCCTGGTGACGGCCGTCACCGAACTGGCCGACGGCCGTCTGGTGATGATGCTGGACGTCGAGAAGATCCTGTCGGAAACCGCGGACATCGACAACGACCTGGCGTTCAAGGACATCGAGCCGCTGGGTATCGAAGGCGCCACCGTCTTCTTCTGCGACGATTCGCCGGTCGCCCGCAACCAGATCACGCGCACGCTTGACCTGATGGGCGTGCGCTACGTCAGCGCGATCAACGGCGCCCAGATGTGGACCGAACTGAAGAAGATCGCCTCCTACGCCGATGCCAGCGGCCGCAAGGTCGGCGATCTGGTGAGCATGATCCTGACCGACGTCGAGATGCCGGAAATGGACGGCTACATCCTGACCAAGCACATCAAGGCCGATCCGCGCTTCGCCGGCATCCCGGTGGTGATGCATTCCTCGCTGTCCTCCGGTTCCAACCAGCAGCTGGGCCGCTCGGTCGGCGTCGACGAATACGTATCGAAGTTCGAGGCGCAGCGTCTGGCGGAAACGATCAGCCGCCTGATCCGCCGCGGCAACGGTGGCGACCGTGCCGCCGCCTGAACGAGACTGGAGACAGACGATGGACAGAACCGATCAGAACCTGCTCGAACAAGTCGATGCCCGCACCAAGCTGGCGGGGTCGAACAAAATGGAAATCCTGCTGTTCTCGCTCGGCACGCACGAGCTGTTCGGCATCAACGTGTTCAAGGTGCGTGAAGTCAGCCGTACCCCGACCGTAACGCCGACCCCCAATATGCCGGGCGGCGTCGAAGGCCTCATTTCGCTGCGCGGCAACGTGATTCCGGTGCTGTCGCTGGCGCGCATCATGAATCTGGACGGTGCACCCGAAGGCATGGGCGGCGCCATGATGGTGACCGAGTACAGCAAGCGCACGCTGGGCTTCCTGGTGCACGAGGTCGATCGCATCATCCGCGTCGACTGGGACCGCGTACGTGCGCCTGAGTCCGTGGTGACCAGCGAACAGCTCTACATCACCGCCATCACCGAACTGGACGACGGCCGCCTGGTGTCCATCCTGGACGTCGAAAGCATCATGGCCGGCACCTTCGGAGAGGCCGCCATCACCGACATACCGCCGCTGGGCGGCAACTACGAGCCGAACGTGTTCTTCGTCGATGACTCGGCGGTTGCCCGCAAGAAGATCGCCGAAGTGCTGGACCGGCTGAGCATCAAACACAAGCACGCCACCAACGGCGCCGAGGCCTGGTCCCGGCTGCAGGGCATGGCGGCGCATTCGTCGGCCACCGGCGCTCCGCTGACCGACGAGATCGACCTCATCCTGGTCGACGCCGAAATGCCTGAGATGGACGGCTATGTGCTGACCCGCAATATCAAGAATGACCCTCGTTTTGCCGACATACCGGTAGTCATGCACTCGTCGCTGTCGTCGGAAGCCAACCGTGCGATGGGCAAGAGCGTCGGGGTGGACGCATACGTGGCGAAGTTCGATGCCGAAGTACTGGCCGACACGCTGCGTCCGCTGCTGGCAACACATAAAGCCTGAGAGAGGTAGGCCCCATGTCTGATCCCAAGATGAAATTTCTCGTTGTCGATGACTTCTCGACCATGCGCCGCATCGTGCGCAACCTGCTGAAGGAACTCGGGTTCACCAATGTCGACGAGGCCGAGGACGGCGTGATTGCGCTGCAGAAACTCAAGGCCAGCGAATTCGACTTCGTGGTGACCGACTGGAACATGCCGAACATGACCGGCATCGAGCTGCTGCGCGCCATCCGTGCCGATGCCGCGCTGAAAGCCCTGCCGGTGCTGATGATCACGGCCGAGGCGAAGAAGGAAAACATCATCGAGGCTGCCCAGGCCGGTGCGTCGGGCTACATCGTGAAGCCCTTCACCGCCGGCACGCTGAGCGAAAAGCTGAACAAGATTTTCGAGAAGATGAACCAGAAGGCCGCTTGAGCCTGCATCGGGAGAGGAAACCGTGAAGAAGCTGAAGCTTGACGAAACTGGCGATTCCGACGATCTGCAGGCCCTGTTCGACAGCATTGCCAGCGAGACGCCGCAGAAGGTGCGTCTCGAAGTCGTACCCGAGGCGGTAAACAGCGTCGGCGGCGATTCCGCCGACCTGGAGGCGCTGTTCGACACCGTAGCGACCGAATACACCACCTCGCACGCCGTCGACGAGTCGCATGAACTCGAACACAGCTGCGAAAACGTGTTCAACAAGGTCGGACATCTCGCCCGCCAGCTGCACGACACGCTGCGCCAGCTCGGCTACGACCATGCGCTGGAGGATGTGGCGCAGCAGATGCCGGATGCCCGCAGCCGCCTGAACTACGTCGCCCAGATGACCGAGAACGCGGCGAGTCGCGTGCTCAACGCGACCGACGTGGCGATCCCGCTGCAGGACGACGTCGAGAAGCGCTCCAGTGCGCTGCACGACCGCTGGGAAAAGCTCTACCGCAACGAACTGTCGGTCGATGAGTTCAAGGCGCTGGCGACCGAAACGCGAGGCTTCCTCGGCGACGTGCCGGGCTTCGCCCGCGACACGCGTGCGCAGTTGAACGAAATCATGATGGCGCAGGATTTTCAGGATCTGACCGGTCAGGTCATCAAGAAAATCGTAGAAATGTCGCAACAGCTGGAGAGCGGCCTGCTGCAGGTGCTGATCGAAGCCATGCCGGCGGAGAAGCGCGCCGCAGCGCCGGAAGGGTTGCTCAACGGACCGGTCATCAATTCGGAAGGCCGCAGCGACGTGGTGACCAGCCAGGAACAGGTCGACGACCTGCTCGAAAGCCTCGGCTTCTGAGACTGGCGAAGGATGGACGCACAACAAGGTCGGTGAGGCAGAACGCCGTTTCTGCCGGACCGTGACAACAGGTGCAGTTGGGCGGACGGATCGATGATCCGGTCGCCACAGGAGCGAAAGATGAGTGACTTTCAGGGAATGGAAGATCTGCTGCAGGACTTTCTGGTCGAGGCAACCGACCTGCTGTCCGGCGTGGACAACAAGCTGGTCGATCTCGAAAAGACCCCGGGCGACCGCGGCCTGCTGAACGAGATCTTCCGCGGTTTCCACACCATCAAGGGCGGTGCCGGCTTCCTGAACGCCGCCGAACTGGTCGCCCTCTGTCACCTGACCGAGAATCTTTTCGACAAGCTGCGCAACGGCGAAATGAACGTGACGCCGGTGCTGATGGACGTCATTCTCGACGCCACCGGCATCGTGCGCGACATGTTCGGCGCGCTGGAGCGCGGCATGCAGCCCACCGCTGCCGATCCCGACCTGATGGCCCGCCTGCGCGCCGCGCTGGCCGGCGAACTGACTGCCGAGCCTGCCAAGGCTGCCGCACCGGCTGCCCCGGTGGCGAAGCCGGTCGCGACTGCCGCGCCGGCCCCGGTGGGCGCCGAACCCGACTGGGTGGCGCTGCATCAGGCCGTGACCGGCGTCGTGCCGTCTGCCCCGCAGGCGGTGCCCGAGCCGGCTGCAGCCCGTTCTGCCAACGACGGTGAAGTGGCCGCCGTGGTCAACGCCGCTTTCGGTCGCCGCGCTGGCGACCGTCCGGGCGCACCCGCCCCGAGCGGCCGTCGCGACGCCGAGAAGGGGCGCGACAATTCGATCCGCGTCGATACCTCGCGTCTGGACCAGGTGCTGAACCTGTCGGGCGAGATCGGCCTGACCAAGAACCGCCTGACCTCGCTGCGCGCGGACATCCTGGCCGGCAAGAGCGACAGCGACACGCTGCACGCACTCGATGCCGCGGTGAGCCAGCTCGACCTGCTGGTGTCGGACCTGCAGAACGCGGTGATGAAGACCCGCATGCAGCCGATCGGTCGCCTGTTCCAGAAGTACCCGCGCATCGCCCGCGACCTCGCCCGCAACCTGGGCAAGGACGTCGAGCTGGCGCTGGTCGGCGAAGAGACCGAAATCGACAAGACGATGATCGAGGATCTGTCCGATCCCATCATCCACCTGATCCGCAACGCGGTCGATCACGGCGTCGAGACGCCGGATGAGCGCATGGCCCAAGGCAAGCCGGGCAAGTCGGTCGTACGCCTCGAAGCGCGTCAGGAAGGCGATCACATCGTCATCATGGTGGCCGACGACGGCCGCGGCATGAATGCCGAGCGTCTGCGTGCCAAGGCGCTGGAGAAGGGTCTGATCACCGATGAGGAAGCGAACACGTTGGACGAGCGTTCGAGCCTGAACCTCGTCTTCCTGCCCGGCTTCTCGACCGCCGCCACCGTGTCCGACGTGTCCGGCCGCGGTGTCGGCATGGACGTAGTGAAGACCAACATCCAGAAGCTGAACGGTTCGATTGAAATCCGCTCGGTGCAGGGCAAGGGAACGACCTTCGTCATCTCGCTGCCGCTGACGCTGGCCATCCTGCCGGTGCTGCTGGTGCGTCTGGCCGAACAGCACTTCGCGGTGCCGCTGTCGATGGTGCGCGAAATCCTGCCGATCCAGCACGAGGACATCCAGGAAGTCGGCGGTCGCGCCACCATGGTGGTGCGCGGCGAAGTGATGCCGGTGCTGCCGCTGGCCCGCCTGCTCGGCTGGCCGCAGAAAAATCATCCGCAGTATGGCGTGCTGATGCAGTCTGCCGAGTCGTCCTTCATCCTGGCGATCGACAATTTCGCCGGCCGCGAGGACGCGGTGATCAAGAGCCTGGACGACTTCCGTCCGAAGGGCGTGGCCGGTGTGACGACGCTTTCGAACGGCCAGATCGTGCTGATCCTCGACATGAAGGAGCTGCTGGGCTCGATGGGCGACACGCGCGGTGTATCGCGTTCCAGCCTGATCGGTCACGTCGCCCGCGCCGCCTGACGCCCCCTGTTTCAACGCTGTTTCAAGGAGCCCGCCCGGGCCTGGTCCGGGCGGGCTCTTTTCCTTTTCCAGCCTGGGTTTCAGGGCTGTCTGCCTCGCAATCTCTCTGCCCCTAAAGACTTCAGTTCGAGGGTCGATAAGAAAGCATACCCGGCACTTCGCCGATCGCTACAGAGGGAGTCAAACCATGGCCGAAGCTACCCTGATCCAGCCGATTTCGTCCCCGTTCCCCGCCGCCGCGATGCTGCCTGCGGCCAGCATCCAGGCCCATCACGCCGAAATCATGCGCTTGATGGATGCGATCGAAACGCTCGGCAACGAGGCGATGGTGACCGCGATGAATCTCGCCGGCGAGGCCGCGGAAGCCGACGCGCGAGGCCTCTTCATGCGCGCGCAGGAAGTGCGCGCCTGGGTGCAGACCACGCTCGACATGGTCAATACCGACGCGCTGTGCCCGGATCTGTCGGGTCAGCTCGCCTATCAGGGCGTCGAGCAGGCGGCTCGCCTGGTTGCGGCGCGTGAAACGCTGCCGCGCTGAGATCGATCACTGTCTGTTCCAATCGCCGAAGCACGATTGATGCAGGCGAGGGTACCGAGTGTCGAAAAATCCTGAGCAGGACTTCGATTTTGACGTCTGGAAGGAACTGGCCCATTCAGATCCCCAGACCTATTTCGCGGAGCGACGGCGCGTGATCGAACAATTCATCAATACCTGCCCACCGGACAAGCAGGCGGTTCTGCGCGACCTGCAGGTGCGCATCGATGCCAGCCGGGCGATGGCGGGCTCACCCAACCAGTCGGTGCGCGAGCTGTCACGCATGATGGAAGACTATCTGCTCGCGCTGTCCGAGCGCCTGATGGCGCTGCACCGCGAGACTTCGGCGCTTCAGACCTCGCTGCGCCAGGGATTGCGCGGCTCGGCCTGAGTCCTTTGCCGCCAGCAGGCTCTCCGGCTGGCGGGCACGTACGGCAGGGCTGGCGCGGCAGTCTCCGGGCTGCCATGCCCCACCGCCCATCTCTCGCACCACGCTCCCACGCCTGACCCGGCCGAGACCGCAGATGGGGTGATGTTCGGCCGTTGTTCCGCCGATTGCACCCTGTCTCTGCGGCGCATCATCCTGCGCATTGCCGAACCGGGTCTGCGCACGTGGCAGAAGAAAGCGATCTCGAAAAGACAGAACCAGCGTCACAACGGCGTCTGGAAAAGGCGCGCGAAGAAGGGCAGGTGCCCAATTCGCGCGAACTGGCGACCTTTCTCGTCACCATCACTGGTGTCGCCGGCATGTCTGCGCTCGCCGGCTGGATGTGGCCGCGCAGCGCCGATCTGCTGCGCGACGGGCTGACCATAGACCGGCGCGCCATCTTCGATCCGGCGGCGATGTTCGCGCTGCTGATCGAGCGCTCCACCGATGCCCTGCTGATGCTGGCGCCGCTGTTCATCGCGCTGATGCTGGCCGCCTTCGTGTCACCCTTCCTGATGGCGGGCTGGAACTTCGCGCCGAAGGCGCTCGAACCGAAATTCTCTAAGCTGAATCCGGCTGCCGGTCTGAAGCGCATGTTCTCCTCCACGGCGGCGGTCGAACTGGGCAAGAGCATCGGCAAGGCGACGCTGGTGGGCAGCGTCGCGGCCTGGGTGGTCATGCGCGACCACGAGAAGCTGTTCGCACTGTTCGGCGCGCCGGTCGACGTCGCGCTCGGTGCCACCGGCGACCTCATCATGACGGCAACCCTGCTGCTGGTCGCCGGCATGGCGATCATCGTCGCCATCGACGTGCCTTTCCAGCTCTGGCACTACCACTCCGAACTGAAGATGACCAAGGAGGAGGCGCGCCAGGAGTTCAAGGAGCAGGAGGGCGATCCGCACGTCAAGGGGCGCATTCGCCAGCAACAGCGCGAGATGGCGCGCAGCCGGATGATGGCCAACGTGCCGAAGGCCGACGTGGTGGTGACCAACCCGACCCACTACTCGGTTGCGCTGCGCTACGACGCGGCACGCGGCGGTGCGCCGCGCGTGGTCGCCAAGGGGGCGGGCGAGATGGCGCTGCGCATCCGTACCGTCGCCAGCGAGCACGGCGTGCCGCTGGTCGAGGCACCGCCGCTGGCGCGCGCGCTGCACAAGCACTGCGAACTGGAGCAGGAGGTGCCGGCGCGACTGTTCCGTGCGGTGGCCGAGGTGCTGGCCTATGTCTACCAGCTCAATGATGCTTTTGCCCAGGGGCGCGACATTCCGAAGATGCCGGGCGACTTGCCGGTGCCGGCGGACATGGACCCGGGCAGTGACTGAGGTGATGTGCAGACCGTCTGCATGACCTTATGTCGGGTGGGTTGATCTATTGTCTCAAGCGGCGTGTGCAGGGGCCGTTAACCCCTGGAGTTATATGCACACAATCAGCCCTTGAGGGACTCTCCATGAAGAACCTGAGAATCTCCACCCGTCTTGCGCTCGGCTTCGGTTTGATCGCACTGATCTTCATTGCGGTGGCCGTTTTCGTCGAAATCCAGTCGGTGCGCATGAGTGCCAGCGCGCACGAAATCCGCGCGCTGACCCAGCCCAAGGTCGATGCGATCGCCGATCTGAACGACGCGGTACAGCGGGTGCGCGTCTATTCGCGCAGCGCCATCATCGAAACCGAGGACGCCGCGATCCAGAAGGTACGCGTCAAGCTGGAGGACTATGTCGGCAAGACCGACGCGGCGGTCAAGCGCCTCGGTGCACTGGTCGCGTTGCCCGGCAGCGAGGAGGCCGAGCGGGCGCTGTTTGCCCAGCTCGAACAGCGCCTGCAGGCCTTCCGCGGCATTTCGCAGGAGGTGCTGGCCCTGGCGCTGGTCAATCGCAATACGGAGGCGAACGAACTGCTGCACTCGACGCACGGCCCGGCGGCAAGTGCATTGAACGAGACGTCAATGGCGCTGCGCGAGCGCGTCCGACTGCGCAACGACCACGCCATCGCAGCGCTCGAAGATTCGGCCGACGCACTGACGCGTGCCGTGCTGATCGCCGGTGCCCTGTTCATTGTGGCGGCGATCATCGTCTCGCTCATCATCACGCGCAGCATTTCCAGCCAGCTCGGCCACACCTTGGCCGCGGTGCGGCGGATCGCCGACGGTGACCTGACCACCGATCTGCGACCGGAGGGCGAAAGCGAGCCTGCGCAGGTATTGCGCGCGGTCCAGTCGATGCAGCAGTCGCTGCGCGGCATGGTGCGCACGATAGGCGACGCCACCGGCAAGCTCGGCGACTCGGCCGCTCATCTGTCGGGCGCCACCCAGCAGGTGCGGCTTGCCTCGGATTCGCAGGCGGAACTGGCGGCTGCAATGGCCGCGTCGCTGGAGGAACTGTCGACCTCGATCACCCACGTCAGCGAGCTGAGCAACGAAGCACGCGACGCCTCGCACGTGGCCGGTGAGCACGCCTCGGACGGTGCCGGCGACATCGGCCGCATGGTGGGGCAGATCCGCGAAGTGACCGAGGGCATCGAGAGCAGCGCCCAGCGTGCGCTCGAACTGGGCAGCGAAGTGGCGCACATCACGCGTATCGTCCATGTGATCCGTGACGTCGCCGATCAGACCAATCTGCTGGCGCTGAATGCGGCGATCGAGGCCGCGCGCGCCGGAGAGATGGGGCGGGGTTTTGCGGTGGTCGCCGACGAAGTGCGCAAACTGGCCGAACAGTCGGCGCGCTCGGCCACCGAGATCACCGACATGGTGACGCGCATCCAGAGCGGCGCGACCGAGGTGTCGAGCACCATGCAGAGCACGGTTCAGCGGGTGCATGCGGGTCTGGCGACGGCCGAACAGGGACGGGCCAAGGTTCTGGACATCGACGCGCACGCACGACAGGTCGCCGGCACGATAGGCGAGGTATCCGGCGGCTTGCAGGAGCAGGCCGTGGCCAGCCAGGATCTGGCGCGGCGCGTCGAGCAGATCGTGCAGGTGGTCGAGGAGAACGCCAGTGCCGCAGCGTCGGTCGCCAGTTCGGCGAGCGAGCTGGCCAGCCTCTCGGAACAGCTGCAGGGCGAGGTCAGCCGCTTCCGCACGGCGGCCTGAGTCGGACAGCACGCGGGCGAGCAGGCAAAAAAACGGGCACCACGCGGGTGCCCGAAAGGGGTCCTCAGAGAGAGGAAGGAGGAAACCTGTGTTCAGTCGGCCATTACGAGCCGGTTGCCCTGCAGCCTGACCTTGTCGCCGGTACGCCAGACCGGTTCCGCGTCCAGCGTGACCGTGCGGTACTCGCCGTTTTCCATGCGCACACCGACTTCCCAGCGTGAGGACGTGCGCTGCGTCTTTTCGACCTGATGGCCGGCATAGGCGCCGCCGGCAATGCCGATCAGCGTCGCGATCGTGCGCCCGCTGCCCTTGCCGACCTGGTTGCCAAGCAGGCCGCCAACCACGCCGCCGGCGGCGGCACCCAGACCGCTGGGGTCGGCCGGCGCCTTCACCTCGCGTACCGATTCGACCAGACCGCAGTCGGCGCAAACCGGCGCCGGAGCGCGATACTCGGCTTCGCTGCGCGGCAGCGTCTGCTCGTAGGTGGTGCGCGGCTGCGCAGGAATGACATCGATGCCCGAGTCGTAGGTCCGGTCCGCGACCTTGACCGTACCTGCTTCGCCAGCGTCGGCGACATGCACCTTCTTCGCTGCCACGGCCTTGACGACCGGCTTCTCGCTGCGCTTCTCGGCGGGTTTGTCAGCGACGGTGGCGGCGGCCGGGTGAGCCGGTTCGGGGGCGGCAACGAGCGCCTGCGTCGCCGGGGCCGGCGTCGTGCCGGTCTGTGCGGCGACCGCGATGACCGGTGCCGGCGTGGCCGGCTCGAAGAAGCCGGACATTCTGGCGATGCCGACTGCGCTGAAGGCGGTGACCGAGACAGCGGCCACCCATAGAGCGGGGTGAAGCGAACTGGCTGAAGCGGCACGGGCCGGGGCGTTCATCTGTAGTCTCCTGGGACTGGGGTGCGACAGTGCAAGTAACGCACGCCGACGTGAACAGGAGCGCCCCCTGTTTGTAAGGGCGTTTTGCGCTGCGTAACAATCCAGTCGACCCAATAGCCGGGGAAAACCCCTCTTCTTTCTCCGGTTTGATGGACGTCACCTGCGATGAAATGTCGTCATGGCTACGTCCCTCTCGTTCCGTCAGGTCATCGGTTCCCCGAACATCGCCCAGATGGCCGCGCCGCTGCTCATCGTCCTCATCCTGTCGATGATGGTGCTGCCGCTGCCCACCTTCGTGCTGGACGTGTTTTTCACGTTCAACATCGCGATGTCGGTGATGGTGATGCTGGTGGCGCTCTATACGACAAAGGCGCTCGATTTCTCGGTATTTCCGTCGGTCCTGCTGGTGACCACGCTGCTGCGCCTGTCGCTCAACGTGGCCTCCACCCGGGTCGTTCTGCTCGAAGGCCACACCGGCCCGGATGCGGCCGGCAAGGTGATCGAAGCCTTCGGCCACTTCCTGGTCGGCGGCAACTACGCGGTCGGCATCATCGTTTTCATCATCCTGACCGTCATCAACTTCGTCGTCGTTACAAAAGGCGCTGGCCGGATCGCCGAGGTGGGCGCCCGCTTCACGCTGGACGCGATGCCCGGCAAGCAGATGGCGATCGACGCCGACCTGAACGCCGGCCTGATCGGCGAGGACGAAGCGCGCCGGCGGCGCAAGGAAATCGCCGACGAGGCGGATTTCTACGGTTCGATGGACGGTGCGTCCAAGTTCGTGCGTGGCGACGCGATCGCCGGCATCCTCATTCTGCTCATCAATATGGTGGGCGGCATGCTGATCGGTGTGATGGAGCACGACATGACCGCCGGCGGGGCCGCCAAGGCCTACGTGATGCTCACCATCGGCGACGGCCTGGTCGCGCAGATCCCGGCGCTGGTGATTTCGATCGCCGCCGGTCTGGTGGTGTCGCGCGTCGGCAACGATGGCGATGTGGGCGGCCAGGTGATCGGTCAGCTGTTCGGTGATCCGCGCGTGCTCGGCATTTCCGCCGGCATCATGGGCCTGATGGGCATGATCCCCGGCATGCCCAACTTCGTTTTCCTGCTGATCGCCGCCGGCCTCGGATACCTTGCCTGGCGCGGCATGCAGAAGGCGGCGTCGCCCAAGGTGAAGGAGGCGGCGGAGAAGAAGGCGGCCGAACAGGCGGCGGCGCAGTCGGTCACGCCGCCCGAGCAGCAGGAAGCTGCCTGGACCGACGTCGTGCCGGTCGACACGCTGGGCCTCGAAGTCGGCTACCGCCTCATTCCGCTGGTCGATCGCGGCCAGGACGGCGAGCTGCTCAAGCGCATCCGTGGCCTGCGCAAGAAGTTTGCGGCGGAAATCGGCTTCCTGACTGCGCCGGTGCACATCCGCGACAACCTCGAACTGAAACCCAACGGCTACCGCATCACGCTCAAGGGCGTCGATGTTGGCAGTGGCGAGGCCTATCCGGGCAGCCTGATGGCGATCAACCCGGGCCGCGTGGCGGGTTCGCTGCCGGGCCGCGAAGCACGCGATCCGGCTTTCGGCCTGCCGGCGGTGTGGATCGAACAAGGCCTGCGCGAACAGGCGCACGCGCTGGGCTACACCGTGGTCGATGCGGCCACCGTGATCGCCACCCACCTGAACCATCTCATCCTGACTCACGCCGCCGAACTGTTCGGCCGTCAGGAAGCGCAGGCGCTGCTTGAACACGTCGGCCGCGAACAGCCCAAGCTGGTCGAGGATCTGGTGCCGAAGGCGCTGCCGCTGGCGGTGGTGCAGCGCGTGCTGCAGAGCCTGCTGGAGGAGGGTGTGGCGATCCGCGACATGCGCTCCATCGTCGAGACGCTGGCCGAGTACGCGCCGCGTACGCAGGACCCGCTCGAACTGACCTCACGCGTCCGGGTGGCGCTGGGCCGCGCCATCGTGCAGCAGCTGTTCCCGGGCAATACCGACGTCCAGGTCATGGTGCTCGACCCGGGTCTGGAGCGCCTGATCGGTCAGGCGCTCGGTGGCGGCGGCGACGGTTCGGTGATCGAACCGGGCCTGGCCGACACGCTGATGAATGAAGTGGCGCGCACCGCGCAGAACCAGGAAGAAATGGGTCTGCCTGCCGTGCTGCTGGTGCCGGCGCCGCTGCGCTGGCTGCTGTCGCGCTTCCTGCGCCGGGCGGTGCCCAGCCTGAAAGTGCTCGCCAATTCCGAAGTTCCTGAAACACGCACCATCAAGGTGACCTCTGTCATCGGAGTCAAATCATGACGCCTCGCAAATATCTCGCTGCCTCCGCCCGCGACGCCCTGCGCCGCATCAAGGAAGACCTCGGCCCCGACGCCATCGTGTTGTCGAACCGACCGGTCGAGGGCGGCGTGGAAATACTCGCGCTGCCGGCGAATGCGCTGGAGGCCATGACTGCACCGACGAAGAAGCCGGCCGCTGCGCCGGCACCGGCGCCGGTGGCACCGGTGGCGCGTGCTGCCGCACAACCCGCCGCGCGCGCCGAAGCGCAGTCCGCATTTCAGACCTCGTCCCGGCCCTACGGCGACGAGGATTTCGAGGTGACGCTGTCGAGCAGCCTGGCTGCGCGCAAGGTCGCACCGGCGCCGGCTCCGGCGCAGGAAGTGCGGGCGCCGAAGCCCTGGCAGCCGTACAAGCCGCGTTCGGCGACGCCGAGCGAATTGCGCGATCTGGCACGCAGCCGTCAGCAGGTGCCGGCCAACGAGCACCTCGAAGCGCACGCCGAAGTGCCGCAGCGTCGTGCCGCACCGGCTGTCGAGGCGGCGCCACGCCACGCCGCGCAAGCGTCCGAGCCGGCACCGCAGCTTGACGCCGCACTGCGCGAGGAACTGGGCAGCATCCGTCGCATGCTCGAACAGCAGCTGGCCGGTTTCGCCTGGGGCGAAATGTCGCGCAGCTCGCCGATCAAGACCACGCTGGCTGCCGAAATGCTTGAATCCGGATTCAGCGCGGTAACCACCTACCGGCTGCTCGACCAGCTCAGCAGTTCCGACTCGCTGGCTGCCGCGCGCAATGAACTGCGCACGCTGATCGGCCGCGACCTGATCACGCTGAATTCCGACGCCGACATCATCGACCGCGGCGGCGTCTATGCGCTGGTCGGTCCGACCGGCGTCGGCAAGACCACCACCACCGCCAAGCTCGCGGCGCGCTGCGTCGTTCGTCACGGCGCCGACAAGGTGGCGCTGCTCACCACCGACGGCTACCGGATCGGCGCTCACGAACAGCTGCGCATCTATGGCCGCATCCTCGGCGTGCCGGTGCATGCGGTGCGCGACGCCTCCGACCTGCGCCGCATGCTGGTCGAACTGCGCGACAAGCACATGGTGCTGATCGACACCGTCGGGATGAGCCAGCGCGACCGCGCCGTCGCCGAGCAGATCGCCATGCTGTCGTCGAGCGGCGACGTACGCCGCCTGCTGCTGCTGAACTCGGTCGCCCGCGCCGATGCGCTGGACGACGTGGTGCGCGCCTACTCGTCGCCGAATGGTGGCGCCGATCTGGCTGGCGCCATCATCAGCAAGGTCGACGAATCGGTGACGCTGGGCCCGGTGCTCGATGTGCTGATGCGCCACGAACTGCCGCTGTACTACGTCGCCAACGGCCAGCGCGTGCCGGAAGATCTGCACCTGCCCAACCGCGCCTATCTGATGCACCGCGCGCTGCGTGCCGCCGGCGAGGACTCGTCGCAACACCTCTCACCGCAGGACGCCGGCCTGTTGATGGCTGCCTCGCGTCGCGACATGCGCAGCGAGGTGAGCCGTGGCTGATTTCATGCACGACCAGGCGGCTGGCCTGCGCGCCATGTTCCGCCGTTACCCGACGCAGCGCGTCGCCTTCGCCGGCGCGATGGATGGCGTCGGCAGCACGTCGATCGCGCTGGCGACCGCCATCGAAGCGGCCCGCAGCGGCCTGCGCGTGACGCTGATCGACGAACACCAGGGCGCCGGCTCGGCCACCGCGCGGCTGGGTCTGACCTCGCGCATCGATCTGCTGCAGGCGATCAACCGTGACGTCGCGCTCGCCTCGGTGCGCATCGCCTCGCAACACGGCGTCGCCGTGGTGCCGGCAGCCCGCCTCGCGGCCGCGTCGAAGCAGCTGAACCGCCTGCAGACCGAGGCGCTGGACGAAGCGCTGGTCGAACTGACCCGCGATACCGAACTGCTGGTGATCGACTGCGCGCTCGACGACGGTCAGCTGTCGGCGCTGGCCCGTCGTGCCGACCGGTTGGCGGTGATCACTGCCGCGTCCGGCGTCAGCATCACCGCGGCCTACGCGCTGATCAAGCGTCACCTCGCCGGGAATGCGCCGGTGACCGGTGGGGCGGCCCGTCCTGTGCATGTCGGCGTCAGCCGCGCGCGCTCGGTGGCGGATGCCCGCCAGGCCTTCGCCAGCCTGAATGGCGTGGTGAGCGAACACCTGGGCAGTGCGCTGCACTGGCTGGGCTGCCTGCCGACCGGCTACCAGCGCCCTGTTTTCGCTACGGCGGGTGACGATGCCCTCAAGATCGGGCGCGATCTTGCCGAAAAGCTCTTCGTGACCCGCGAGGCGGAGAAAGCCGGTATGTTGTCGGCCCTGGACGACGCGCTCGCGGGTGACCGCAGCGACCGGGGAGGGCGTGCAGACGGATTCCCGGCCCAAGTGGCCTGACTGCACAAGCGACCCGCAGCAGAGGACGAAACATGTACACCGCATCCGGAACACTGGACCGTGACCAGCTTGCCAAGCACTACGCGCCGCTGGTCAAGCGCATTGCCTACCACCTGATGGCCAAGTTGCCGGCCAGCGTGCAGGTCGAGGACATCATCCAGAACGGCATGCTGGGCCTGCTCGACGCGATGAGCCGCTACGAGGAAGGGCTGGGCGCGCAGTTCGAAACCTATGCCGTGCAGCGCATCCGCGGCGCCATGCTCGACGGCCTGCGCGAGAACGACTGGCTGCCGCGCAGCCTGCGCCGCGACATGCGTCGCATCGAAACCGCCATCCACACGCTGGAGCAGCAGAAGGGCCGTCAGCCGACCGAAGGCGAACTGGCCGAATCGCTGGGCATGCCGCTGCCCGAGTACCAGAAGATGCTGCAGGAAGCGCGCGGCTATCAGCTGGTCTATTTCGAGGACTTCACCGACGGCGACGACGATGACTACCTCGACCGCCACAGCGTTGGTACGGAAGATCTCGATCCGCTCGAACGACTGCTCGACAAGAACATGCGCGACGTGCTGGTGCGCGCCATCGGTGATCTGCCGGACCGCGAAAAGACGGTGATGGGCCTCTATTACGAAGAAGACCTGAACCTGCGCGAGATCGGGGAAATCCTCGGCGTATCCGAATCGCGCGTCTGCCAGTTGCACAGCCAGGCCATCGCCCGACTGCGCAGCCGCATCGCGGCGCGCGGCTGAGCGGAGTACGCGTGCGCGTCGATCGCATCAGCATCGCCGGCCTGCTGCTCGGTCTGGCTGCCATCATGCTCGGGCAGGTGCTCGAGGGTGGCAGCCTGTCGTCGCTGTTCCAGCCGGCCGCTTTCGTCATCGTGCTCGGTGGCACGCTCGGCGCGACCATGCTGCAGACCCGTTTCCCCATCTTCATGCGCGGCATGCGCATGGGGCGCTGGGCCTTCGTCGCGCCGTCCCAGGTGCCGGACGACATGATCCGCAGACTGGTCGCCTGGGCGCAGCTGTCGCGGCGCGAGGGCATCCTGGCGCTGGAAAAGCAGGTGGGCAACGAATCCGATCCGTTCTACCGCAAGGGCGTGCAGCTGCTGGTGGATGGCGCCGATGCAACCCGCCTTCGCGAGGTGATGGAAGTCGAGATCACGACGTACGAGAACACCCTGCGTCAGGCGGCCCGTGTCTGGGATTCTGCCGCCGGCTATTCGCCAACCATAGGCATCATGGGCGCGGTGCTGGGCCTGATTCACGTGATGGAAAACCTGGCTGACCCGACCCGGCTCGGCGCCGGCATCGCCACCGCCTTCGTCGCCACCATCTACGGCGTTGGTGCGGCCAATCTGGTGTTCCTGCCTATCGGTCGCAAGCTGCAGACCCACGTGTCGCAGCTCATCGCGGTGCGCGAAATCTTTGTCGATGGCCTGGTCGGCATCGCCAACGGTGACAACCCGCGCATCATCGAGGGCCGGCTGCTCGGCTACGTTGCCCAGGTGCCGGAGTGAGCGCGCCACGCAAGCGTCGCTACGTGCCGGAGTCGGACGAGAATCACGACCGCTGGCTGGTTTCCTATGCCGATCTGGTCACCTTGCTGTTCGCCTTCTTCGTCGTCATGTACGCGATTTCCCAAGTCAGCGAGAGCAAGTACCGGGTGCTGAGTGCATCGCTGAACAGCGCGTTTTCGGCCCGAGACGGCGTCCAGCTGATCGAGCTGCCTGCGGTGGCGCCGCCGCGCAGCGCGCTGCAGATCGAGCTCGACCAGGTCCGTCAGGCGCGAGCCGCAGCGAAGGAAAAAGAAAGACGCGAGCGCGCGCAGCGCACGATGACCGAACTGACGCAGGCGCTGTCGGCGCTGACGCAGGACGGCCAGGCCACGGTGACCGACGGTGCGCTCGGCATTACCGTCGATCTCGACGCCACCTTCCTGTTCGGCCGCGGCGACGCGACGCTGGAACCGGCGGCGCGCGACATCATCGCGGCGGTGGCCGGCGTGCTGCTGTACAGCGATTTTCCGCTGGTGATCGAAGGACACACGGACAACGTGCCGGCCACCGGTCGCGGCATGTCGAACTGGTCGCTATCGGCGCTGCGCGCGGCGGCGGTGACCCAGGTGTTCGAGGAGCAGGGCATCATTCCGGCAAGGCTGACCGCGGCAGGACTTGCCGATCAGCGGCCGGTTGCCGGCAACGACAGCGAACAGGGACGGGCGAAGAATCGGCGGGTCTCGATCCGCATCGAAACCTACTCGACCGACCGGGCGGCGCTCAATGGTGCGCCTGCGAACGCACCGGTCGAGGTGCCGGAGGGCAGCCTCGGCTCGAGCTTCCCCAGGCTCTGATCACTGCGCCCGCTCGCGGCGCCCGCCCGGAGGCGGTCCGCCGCGCTCGCCACGGCGGTCGCGCGCAGACCCGTCCTCGGCTCCCCGGCCGGGCAGGCCGGAGTACAGCGCCGGCACCGTGCCCGGCAGCAGCCGGTCGGCGACGCGACGCTGGTTGGGGTCGAGCGTGCCGTACAGCAGTTCCGCCGCCTCGGCGATGTCTTCCATCGCGACCAGCCGGTTGCGGACCACATCGACCTTGCGACCGATCTGTTTCACTGCGTCGACGCGTGTGACGGGACGCGGGTCCAGCCGCAGCTGGTCTGCCATCAACGCGCCTATCGTCTCGCGGTAACGCTCCCACAGGGGCTGCTGAAGAGGTGTCAGCGCCAAGCTCTGCTCCACCTCGGCCAGTTGCGTCTGCAGATCTTCGACGACACCGGCACTGCCACCGCTGCGCGCCTCGGCCGGAGGCCCGCGTCGTGAGCGGTCGAAGTCGCCGTCCGGTGCGGAGGCGCAGGCGGTCATCAGCAGCACGAGGCTGAGCAGCGGAAGGGTGCGGGAAATGGGCATGGCAGGTGGCCGGCGCTGTGGAACAGGCGGCCACGATGACAGCCAACGGCAAACACGCTGTGTCGCCGGGTCAAGCCATGTCGTGCGGGTGTAAGCGGGTATTGCGCCCCGCCGTGCTCAGGCGCTGCCGAAGGAGCGACGGCTGGTGCGTGCCATCGCCTGACCGTCCGGCCCGTAGGTCGACGCCTGCTCGGCGGCCGACATCAGCACGGCAAGCGCCTGCTGGCTGGACTTCATCTGCGCGCGGATCATCAAACCGTTCGCCTGATTCGCGTCATGCGCTTCGCGAGCCAATTCGAGCAGGTCGGCGAAAGGCTTGCGGCAGGCGGTCCATTCCGGTCCGCTGGCGAACAGTGCGTCGATGTCGGCCTTCGCCGGCTTCACGCCGGCACGCGCAAGTAGCGCCGAGCGCGCATCGCCCAACTGCGCGAGGCGGCCGTAGACCTCCGACTTGCGTGCGGCAAGCACGGGCAGGGTATCGACATCACCGGATTCGAGCGCGCGGCGCTCGGCATCGAGATGGCCGATGGCCGCGCGCAAGGACGCGACCTCCTCGGTCATCAGTACGGACAGTCGCGCGGAAATCTGCGCGGCCAGTTCGTTCTGGGACATCAGGTCGCCGGGCGCGTATTCAGCATCTGGCGCACGCTTTCGATCAGGCTGTCGGCCACGCGATCGGCGTTGACCTTGAAGCGACCGTCGGCAATGGCCTGCTTGATTTCATCGACGCGAGCGCTGTCGACCACCGGCACGTTGGCAATGGTCGATTCGAGCTCGCGCAGACGCGAGGAGGTGCTCGAAACATCGACCTGGGCACCCGCGGAAGGCGTGGCCGAAGTCGAATTGGTCGGGGTGTTGCCCGACGAGTTGCGCGTGGTCGAAGTTGAAGTCGGACCAAGCGGCTTTCCAGTTCCGTCGATTTTCACGATGAACCCTTTCAGAAGACGTTCGATCGGTATTACGACGACGACACGACAAAACTTTAGAACTTTTTGTAGGGAGCCGTCTTACACCGATGCCTGATGCGCACTATATCAAGCACCGACGCGGCTGGCCGTCGAACAGTTCCCCTAATAGATCACTTCGACAAGACCGCCCGGACGTGCTACGCCGCTCACCACCTGGCCGCTGCCGGTGCGTATCTGCACCGTCTGGCCCGACTGCGCGGTGGCCAGCGCGCGGCCATCGTGACTGACCGAGAAGCCGTTGCCGCGTGCGAACAGCTTTACGATCTGGCCCTGCTGCACGGCGACCGGTGCGCGCAGCCAGTCGGCGCGCAGCGGCTGACCGGCACCGATGGCGACGTTCACCGACTGCCCAATGGCCTGCTGCGGATCGGTGATCATGTTCGGCGGCAGTTCGGTCAGGTCGCCACGCATGAAGGCGTAATCGCCGTCGGCCACCACCTGCCCACGGCCCAGCGCGCGCGCGGCGACCAGATAGTCACCCTCGATGCGCACGCGCGACGGGATGTAGACGGTCCAGCTGGCGCCGGCGACGCAGCGTACGCCGACGCTGACGCGGCCCCAGGGCCGGGCGCCTGGTGGCAGGAAGGCCTCGTGCGCCGTGCAGGCAGCCAGCGCGATACGCGCGTCCGGCTGACCGACTTCGACCACAGCCTTGCCCGGCATGCTTGCTGCCTGCGCCGTCAGGAACTGGCTCACGGCGGCGCGCAGCGCCTCCGGTGAGGTCTGTGCCTGCGCGCTGGAGCACAGGGCAAGCAGCAGCATGAGAAGAGGACGACGGAACATGGGCGGATCTCCTGGCGATGGACGCATTCGATCACGCTGCTTGCAAGGTCGATGCCGGAAATAGCGGGTGAAGCACGGTTCTGTTCCGCTGCGCCGCGCCCGGCGCGAGGGGTGCGCCCGCTGCCGCAGCGAAAATCCTTTTCCGGCAAGGGCTTGAAGGCGGGTTGCGCGGGTTGGCGCGGCAAACCTTGCCGCTCGGGGGCGGCAGAAGACGAGGAAAGGCGGGGTGCGAACAGTCCTTTTTTGCCGTTTCCGGCGGCACCTCGGCGCTTAAAGTCATTGGCACGATAGCTGCAATGGACTGCACATCATGCCGACACCTCTCGACCGACATCTCAACCTGCATCAAGCCGCCCTCGGCGTGCGTGCCGCACGCCAGCAGCAGCTGGCGTCGAACATCGCCAACGCGGATACGCCGCACTACAAGGCACGCGATATCGAATTCAGGAGCGCGCTCGAAAGTGCGCTGGGCGGCAAGCTCGGTGGTCCGGTGGAACTGGCGCGTACTTCCAGCTCGCACATCGAAGCCAAGGGCAGCGGTGCACTCGACCAGTCGATGAAGTACCGCACCGAAACGCAGTCCAGCGTCGATGGCAACACCGTCGATATGGACGTCGAGCGCGCGGCATTTGCCGAGAACTCGGTGCAGTACGAAGCGCTGCTCACCTTCATCAGCGGTCGCCTGCGCACGATGCAGCAGGCGATCCAGGGCCAGTAAGGAGGCTGAACCATGGCAGGAAACATGTTCAACGTGTTCGGCATCGCCGGTTCCGCACTGACTGCGCAGTCGGTGCGACTGAACACGACGTCCAGCAATCTCGCCAACGCCGACTCGGTCACCACGGCCAACGGCCAGCCCTACCGCGCCAAGCAGGTGGTGTTCGAGATGAAGCCGATCGCCGACGGCAGCGAAGCCAGCGGTGTGCGCGTGACGCAGATCGTCGAGAGCGCGGCGCCGCTTCGTAGCACCTACGACCCGACCAACCCGGCCGCCAACGCCGACGGCTACGTGCAGATGCCCAACGTCAATGTCGTGGAGGAGATGGTCAACATGATCTCCGCCTCCCGCTCCTATCAGACCAATGCGGAAATGATGAATACCGCGAAGCAGCTGATGCTCAAGACCCTCACCATCGGACAGTAAGGACAACGCCATGGCCACCAATCCCGTCAATGGCAATTCTGCCGCCGACCTCTACAGCTCGCTGAACACTTCGCAGAAGCAGGCAACGTCCGAACTCGACGCGGCACAGAACCGCTTCCTGATGCTGCTCACCACGCAGCTCAGAATGCAGGATCCGCTCAGCCCGATGGACAACGCGCAGGTCACTTCGCAACTGGCGCAGATCAGCACCGTCGATGGCATCACCAAGCTCAACAGCACGCTGGAAAAGATGATGGAGAGCACCAGCGATGCACAGCACCTGCAGGCGACGGCGCTGGTCGGTCACGCCGTGCTGATCGAAGGTTCAGACCTGAAGCTGGTCGAAGGACAGTCGATGGGCGGCGTGGAGCTGACCACACCTGCCGACGACGTCGTCGTCACCATCAAGGGCGCAAACGGCGTGATCGTCCGCGAGATGGCACTGGGCGATCAGGAGGCCGGCATCACGCAATTCGTCTGGGACGGCAAGGACAACTCTGGCACGGCAGTTGCTCAGGATGGCTCGTACTCCTTCTCCGTGAAAGCGGTGCAGGGAGGCAAGACGCTGACCAGCACGCCGCTCGAACTCGCGGTGGTCGGCAGCGTCGAGCGCACCGGCGGCGTTACCCGCCTGAATGTGGGCCAGCAAGGGCTGGTCACGATGAACGACATCAAGCAGATCTACTGATCGGGAGTTGAATCATGGCCTTCCAGCAAGGACTTTCCGGACTGAACATCGCCTCCAAGGCGCTCGACGCGATCAGCAACAACGTCGCGAACTCAACCACCGTGGGTTTCAAGCAGTCGCAGGCACAATTTGCCGACATCTACGCGACCACGCTGGGCGGCGGCGGTTCGGCCCAGATCGGTATCGGCGCGCGGGTGAATGGCGTTGCCCAGCAGTTCTCGCAGGGCAACATCACCGTCACCAGCAATCCGCTGGACATCGCCATCAACGGTGAGGGCTTCTTCCGGATGAGCGACAACGGCGACGTGCTCTACACGCGCAACGGCCAGTTCTCGGTCGACAAGCAGGGCTACATCGTCAATGGCTCCGGTTACCGGCTCACTGGCTACGGCACCGACGCCAACGACAACATCGTGGTGACGGCGCCGATCGACCTGCGCATCGACACCGCGCTGTCCGGCGCCGAGCCGACGTCGACCACGGCGGCCGACCTGGCGGTCAACCTCGATTCACGACTGTCGCCGCCGGCAACGGCGCCGTTCTCGACCGCCGACACGTCGAGCTTCTCGTACTCCACGTCGATGACCACCTACGACTCGCTCGGCAATCCGCACGTGATGTCGATGTACTTCGTGAAGTCGGCCACGCCGAACGAGTGGGATCTCTACACGACGCTGGACGGTGGCGCGCCGACGGCAGCGACCACCCTCACTTTCAATTCGAACGGCGGTCTGGTCGGCCCGTCCACGGTGGCACAGTCCTTCGCCATCAGCACCGGTGCCACCAGCCCGCTGGCTTTCGATCTCAACCTCGGCAACTCGACCCAGTACGGCACCACGTTCAGCGTGAATGCCGTGGCGCAGGATGGCTACACCTCGGGCCGGCTGTCCGGCCTCAGCGTGTCGCCGGAGGGCATCATCCAGGGCCGCTATACCAACGGCCAGTCGCGCACGCTGGGTCAGGTCGTGCTCGCCTCGTTCCAGAACCCGGATGGCATGGTGCAACTGGGCAGCAACGCCTGGGCGGAAACCTCCTTCTCCGGTCCGCCGGCCGTCGGTGAACCCGGCACCGGCAATCGCGGCGGTCTGCAGCCGGGCGCGGTCGAGGATTCCAACGTCGATCTCACCGCCGAACTGGTGAACATGATCACGCAGCAGCGCGCCTATCAGGCGAACGCGCAGTCGATCAAGACGCAGGATCAGATCATGCAGACGCTGGTGAACCTGCGCTGACGCGCACTGAGGAGCTGTCATGGACCGCGTGATCTACACCGCGATGACCGGCGCGAAATGGACGATGGAGCGCCAGGCTTCGGTCGCCCACAATCTCGCCAATGCATCGACCACCGGCTATCGCGCGGAGGAACATCGTCTGCGTGCCGTTCAGGTGCAGACCGAGGCGTTCGCGTCGCGCGCCTTCGTCATCGACGCCAGCGTCAAGAACGACTACACGCCGGGCGCGCTGCAGCAGACCGGGCGTTCGTACGACATGGCGATTCAGGGCAAGGGCTGGTTCACGCTGGCCATGCCCGACGGCACCGAGGCCTACACGCGCAACGGCCACTTCCAGGTCAGCCCGACCGGCATCCTGCAGAACCATGAGGGCATTCCTCTGCAGGGCGAGACTGGTCCGATCACCGTGCCGCCGGACACCGAGGTGACGCTGGGTGCCGACGGCACGCTGTCTGCCGTGCAGCGCACCGGCGGCGTGAACCAGGTCAACCCGATCGGCCGCCTGAAGCTGGTCGATCCGCCCGAGAACACACTCAAGCGCGGCGACGACGGCCTGTTCCGCTCCACTGCACCCGGACTGCAGCCGCAGGCACAGAACGTGCGTGTCGTCGGTGGCTACCTCGAAGGCAGCAATGTGAATGTGGTCGATCAGGTGGTGGCGATGATTTCGCTGTCCCGCCAGTTCGAGATGCAGACCAAGATGCTGCAGACCGCCGAACGCAACGACCAGGCTGCCTCGCAGGTTCTGGGCAACAACTGACAACCGGAGTAACCGAACATGATTCGCTCGCTGTGGATTGCCCGCACCGGCATGGATGCACATCAGACTCAGCTCGATGTCATCACCAACAACCTCGCGAACGTCAGTACCAACGGTTTCAAGCGTGCCCGCGCCGTGTTCGAGGATTTGCTGTACCAGACCATGCGTCAGCCGGGCGCGCTGAACACGCAGCAGAACACCATTCCGTCGGGCCTGCAGATCGGTACCGGCGTGCGTCCGGTGGCGACCGAACGTATCCACACGCAAGGCAATATCCAGCAGACCGGCGGCACGCTCGACGTGGCCATCCAGGGCGAAGGCTTCTTCCAGATCCAGATGCCGGACGGCACACTGTCCTACACCCGCGACGGCGCTTTCCAGAAGGACGCGCAGGGCGTCATGGTTACCTCAAGCGGCTTCCCGGTGCAGCCGCAGATCACCATTCCGGCTGACGCGGTGTCGGTCACCATCGGCCGTGATGGCGTGGTGAGCGTGCTGCAGGCCGGCCAGAATGCGCCGACCCAGATCGGCCAGCTGCAACTGGCGACCTTCGTGAATACCGGAGGCCTGCAGAGCGTCGGCGAGAACCTGTTCGTCGAAACCGCCTCCAGCGGCGTGCCGACGCCGAACACCCCGGGCACCAATGGCGCCGGCCTGCTCAATCAGGGCTTCGTCGAAACGTCGAACGTGAACGTGGTCGAGGAACTGGTGAACATGATCCAGACCCAGCGCGCCTACGAAATCAACTCGCGCGCCATCCAGACGTCGGACCAGATGCTGGCCCGACTGACCCAGCTCTAAGAGATCCGGCGGAGACCACCATGAATGCCCAACGCCTTCACCTTGCCGCCCGCTGCGCAGGTTTTGCCGTGGTGCTGGTCGTTGCGGCAATGCTTGCCGGCTGCGTCACGACGACGCCGCCGACCGCGGTGCATCAGCCGATGACGGTACGTCCGGAGCCGCGTCCGCAGTATCAGACCAACGCCGGCGCGATCTTCCAGCCGGGCGCCGTGCGACCGCTGTTCGAGGATCGTCGCGCGCGCATGGTCGGCGACACGCTGGTGATCAACCTGAGCGAGCGCACGCAGGCGGCGAAGAAGTCGTCGAGCTCGGCGGACCGCTCGCAGGACATCGAGGTCAGCGTGCCGCGCATCGCCGGCGTGCCGCTCAAGGGCGCACAGGGCATAGGCGTGCAGGCGAACAGCGAGAACGTGTTCGCCGGCAAGGGCGCGTCCTCGGCCGACAACAACTTCACTGGCACCATCACCGTCACCGTGATCGAGGTGCTTCCGAACGGCAACCTGCTGGTGTCCGGCGAAAAGAAGGTCGCGATCAATCAGGGCGACGAGTACATCCGCTTCTCCGGCGTCGTGAATCCGACCCAGGTGACCGCGGCGAACACGGTGCAGTCCACCCAGGTGGCCGATGCACGCATCGAGTACCGCGCCACCGGCTATATCGACGAGGCGCAGGTGATGGGCTGGCTGGGCCGCTTCTTCCTGAGCTTCCTGCCGCTGTGATGAGGAATCAGCCCTCTTTTCCGGCCATCGGGTTCCTGGTCGCCGGCGTATAAAAGGCACTGTACTGCCGCCCGGAAGGCGAACCGAAATGAAGCGCTTCACCACATTCCTCCTGCTTGCACTGCTGGCCGCGATGCCGGTCAGCGCCGAGCGCATCAAGGATCTCGCGTCGCTGTCGGGCGTGCGCAACAACCAGCTTGTCGGCTACGGTCTGGTGGTCGGCCTCGACGGTTCGGGTGACCAGACGACGCAGACGCCATTTACCGTGCAGAGCGTGATCAACATGCTCGGCAACATGGGTGTGACCTTGCCGCCCGGGCAGAACCTGCAGTTGAAGAACGTCGCGGCGGTGATGGTGACCGCCAGCCTGCCGCCCTTCGCGCGGCCCGGTCAGGCGATGGACGTGACCGTGTCGTCGATGGGCAACGCCAAGAGCCTGCGCGGCGGCACCCTCGTGATGACGCCGCTCAAGGGCGCGAACGGCCAGATCTACGGCATGGCCCAGGGCAATGTGGTGGTCGGCGGCGCTGGCGCCTCGGCCGGCGGCTCGTCCGTCACCATCAATCATCTGTCGGTGGGCCGTATTGCCGGTGGCGCCACGGTCGAGCGCGCGGTGCCGACGGCGGTGGGCGAGGGCGATTTCATCAATCTCGAAACCCACACCACCGATTTCGGCACCACGCAGCGCATGGTCGATGCGATCAACGCCAGTGCCGGCCCCGGCACTGCCGTGGCGGTCGACGCCCGGCGTATCCAGGTGCGCGCACCGCTCGACCCGAACCAGCGCGTCGCCTTCATGAGCCGCATCGAGAATCTCGACGTCACGCCGGCGCAGCAGGCCGCCAAGGTGATCGTCAATTCGCGCACCGGTTCGGTGGTGATGAACCAGGCGGTCACGCTGGACAGCTGTGCGGTCGCACACGGCAACCTGTCGGTCACCGTCAGCTCCGAGCCGGTGATCAGCCAGCCCGCACCGCTGTCCGGCGGGCAGACCGTGGTGGCGGAGCGCAACCAGATCGACATCCAGCAGGAAGGCAGCGCGCTGATCAATGTGAAGAAGGGCGCCAACCTGTCTGAAGTCGTCCGTGCGCTCAACGCGCTGGGGGCCAATCCGCAGGATCTCATCATCATCCTGCAGGCGATGAAGGCGGCCGGTGCGCTGCGCGCCGAACTGGAAGTGATCTGATGGAAAACGCCGCGCTCAACACGCTGGCCGCGGACGTGCGCGGCCTCGACGTGCTGCGCCGCGCGGCGCGCGACAACTCGCCGGAGGCGCTGAAGGCCGCAGCCAAGCAGTTTGAGGCGATGTTCCTGCAGGTGGTGATCAAGTCGATGCGCGAGGCCTCGCACGGCGACGAACTGTTCGGCGGGCAGGAAAGCAAGATGTACCAGGACATGCTGGACCAGCAATGGGCCCAGGTCATGACCGAAGGCGGCGGTACCGGTCTGGCGCGCGTGCTCGAACGGCAGCTGTCCGCGAACGCGAACAGTGCCGATACCTCGGTGAGGCCGGAACTGAAGCCGTTGTCCGAAGCCGGACTGTTCCAGGGTTTGCCGCGGATGCCGGCGGCGGCAAGCTCTGCCGCCCTGCGGCAGAGTCTGCAGCCGGGCGAAGCGGCCGCTGCTGCCGATCTCGAGGCGGCATTGGCCGAACTTGCGCCGGTCAGGAACCGCGATGTGCCGGAGCACGCGCGTGCCTTCGTCGAGCGGGTATGGCCGGCCGCGCTGTCGGCCAGTCGCGCGACGGGCATTCCGGCGCAGTTCCTGGTTGCCCAGGCCGCGCTCGAAACCGGCTGGGGCCGGGCCGAACTGACGTCGGCCGACGGTACGCCCAGCCACAACCTTTTCAATATCAAGGCCGGCAGCAGCTGGCAGGGGCAGACCGTCACCGTTTCGGCCAGCGAGTTCATCGACGGCCGCTGGACCAAACAGACGGATGCCTTCCGCAGTTACGGCTCCTACGAAGAAAGCTTCGCCGACTACGCCCGTCTGTTGCAGAACCAACCGCGCTACGCCCGCGTGCTCGGTGCGCAGGACGCTGGCAGTTTCGCCCGCGGGCTGCAGCAGGCGGGTTACGCCACCGACCCGGCTTACGCCGACAAGCTCGAGCGCATCATCAAGGGGCCGCTTCTGCGCGCTGCCTTGTCGGGCTGATCCTGCGGGCGGGGCGGTAGCGCCGGCGCGCAGGTCACGGCAGCAGTTCCAGACAGCGCGCGCGGATCAGGCTGGCCTGCCGGGCCGCACCCGCATCCAGAAGCGCCTTCTCGCAGGCCAGCAACGCACGGCGGACGCCCGCCTCGTCGGTCGCGTCGCGCAGCAGCGGTTTCAGCGCGTCGGTCTGTCCGCGCAAGGCGCGCTCCACACTTTCGATCAGATAAAGGCGGGCCAGCGCCAGCGACTTCCGCCCGGCGGAGGCGACCGGCGCCGGTCGCTCGATGTCGAGCAGTCCGAGTTCGATCAGCCGGGTCAGCGCGGCCGCCGCCTCGATGTCGCCGCTGGCCTCCCGGCCGAGAGCGGCAAGCAGGCCGGCAAAATCCTGCCGCCCGTCGGCGACTATCAGCACCGCGCGTTCGAGCGGTGTCAGCCGGTGTGCCCGCCGGACCACCTCGGCGCGTCCGGCCGATGTCTTGAAAGCCACGTCCGTGGCCGATATGCGATGAGCGGGAGTGACCATCCCCGACATTGTTCCAGCCCAGTGTGACGCCCATAAAACGGAGCTGGCAAAGCTCTTGCTTTGACGTGTCCCAAGCACTCTGACGAGACGGCACATCATGGGAACGCAGCTCTACAGCATCGGCATCTCCGGACTGAATGCGGCGCAGGCCGCACTGGTCACGACCGGTCACAACATTTCGAATGCGGCGACCACCGGTTACACCCGGCAGGAAGTCATCTTCGGCACCAACGATCCACAGCAGACCGGCGCCGGCTTCTTCGGCCAGGGCGCCCGGATCGAAACCGTGCGCCGCATCTACAGCCAGTTCCTGACGGCCCAGGTGATGGAGGCGCGTACGCAGAGCGCCGAGTACAACGCCTACGCCGACCAGATCGGTGCCCTCGACAACCTGCTTGCCGACGCCGACGCCGGCATGTCGCCGGCGATGTCCGGCTTCTTCGATGCACTGCAGAGCGTGACTGCCTCGCCCACCTCGCTCGCCGCCCGGCAGTCGGTCATTTCGGCTGCACAGGCCATGACCGCACGCTTCAACGCGCTCGATCTGCGGCTGGACGAGGTCCGTACCGGACTCAATGGCGAAATCTCCGGCACCGTCGAGGAAATCAACCAGCTCGCGACGCAGATCGCCCGCTACAACAACCAGATTGCCGTGGCGGAGGCGAGCACCGGTCCGACCCGTCTGGCCAACGACATGCTCGACATGCGCGAGCGGCTGATCAGCCAGCTGAACGACCTGGTTCGGGTGACCCAGCTGCAGCAGAGCGATGGCTCGATCAATCTTTTCATCGGCAACGGTCAGCCCGTCGTCGTCGGTGGCAGCGCCTTCCTGCTGACCGCCGGACCGTCGGTCGAGGACGCCAGCCGCACCGAAGTCACCTACACCGCGCCCGGCGGCACCGTGCTGCGCATGCAGGAGTCCTCGCTCAGCGGCGGCAAGCTCGGTGGCCTGCTGGCCTTCCGCCGCGAAACGCTGGACGAGGCGCAGAACGCGCTCGGCCGCGTCGCCATCGGCATGGCGGAGCAGTTCAACGCGCAACACCTGCTCGGCCAGGACCTGAACGGGGCGCTGGGAACAGCCTTCTTCAATACGCTGTCGGGCAGCGCGCTGCCGGCGAGCACCAACGACACAGTCGCGGCGGCTCAGGTCAACGTGACGATCAACGACTCGTCTGAACTGACCACCAGCGACTATCGCCTGCGCTACGACGGCGCCAACTACACGCTCACCCGCCTGTCGGACAACACGAGCTGGACCGCGGCGACGCTGGGCGGTCTGCCGCCAGCTGGCAGCCCGCAGGGCTTCACGCTGGATTCGGGCGCCACTACCCTGGCCGCCGGCGACAGCTTCCTGATCCAGCCGACGCGCAATGGCGCCTCGGATATCCGCACGCTGCTGTCCGACCCGCGCATGCTGGCAGTGGCGATGCCGATCAGCACCGCGGCCAGCCTGACCAACGCCGGCACGGGCGCAATCAGTGCCGGTACCGTCACCTCGACCACCGGCCTGCCGCTGGGCGGCCCGATCACGCTGACCTTCGACGCCGCGACCAATGTGTTCAACGTGACCGGCGGGCCGGGCGGCACCATCGCCTACAACCCGGCCACCGATTCGGCCGGCGCAAGCTTCACCTTTGCCGGCCAGGGCGGCTTCACCTTCCAGCTGTCGGGGATTCCGCGCGACGGTGACACCTTCACCATACAGGCCAATGCCAGCGGTCAGGGCGACAACCGCAACCTGCTGGCGCTGGCCGCGCTGCAGGACGCGGACACGCTGGCCGGCGGAACCACCGGCTTCCAGGGTGCCTACGCGCAGATGGTTGCCGAGATCGGTTCGCAGGCACGCGAAATCCAGGTGAACCAGAAGGCACAGGACGTGCTGCTGTCGCGTGTCACTGAGTCGCAGCAGTCGCTGTCGGGCGTCAATCTCGATGAAGAAGCGGCCAATCTGCTCCGTTATCAACAGGCATACCAGGCGTCCGGCAAGATGATTGAGATCGCCAGTCGGCTGTTCGACACCGTGCTGCAACTGGGCGGCTGAGGAGAGTTGTAATGCGCGTTTCCACCAACACCATCTACGAAACCGGTACCTCCGGCCTCGTGCGTCAGAGCGGCGACCTGTTCAGGTTGCAGCAGCAGTTGTCCACCGGCCGCCGCGTGCTGGCGCCATCCGACGATCCGGTGGCGTCCGCGCGGGCGCTCGAAGTCGAGCAATCGAAGTCGATGAACGACCAGTTCGCGGTGAACCGTCGTGACGCCAGCAGCGCACTCGGTTTCGCCGAATCGCAGATCGCCACCGCTGGTGACATCCTGGCAACCATCCGCGAGCGCCTCATCCAGTCGCGCAGCGCGACGCTGGCCGATTCCGACCGCAAGGCGATTGCCACCGACATCCGCGCGATGTTCTCCGAAATGATGGGTATCGCGAATTCGCGCGATGCGTTCGGTGATTACCTGTTCAGCGGCTACAAAAGCACGACCCAGCCCTTCTCCGGCAGTGTCGAGGCCGGAGTGAGCTACGCCGGCGACGATGGTCAGCGTGAGGCACAGGTGGGCAGCAATCGCCGCCTGGCGATCAGCGATTCGGGCGCCAACGTGTTCATGCGCGTGCCCTCGGGCAACGGCAACTTCTCGCTGACGCCGGACCCGGCGAACCGGGGCACCGCCGTGCTCGATGCCGGCAGTGTCACCGACATGAGCGCATGGAACGATCCGGCCAACTCGGGCGACTTCGAGGTCGTATTCGCGGTGTCCGGCGGCGTGACCACTTACGACATCATCGACAACGCGAGCGGCAATTCGCTGCTGACCGGTGCCGCGCCCGGCGGCGCGCCGCTGCCGCGGACCTTCCTGCCGGGCGACGTGATCAACCTGCGCTCGAACGGCGGTTCCGAGCCGCCCTTTAACTTCGGTGCCCGTTTCTCGATGACCGGCGCCCCCGCCGACGGTGATCGCGTATCGATGCAGATCAGCACGTCGCAGAGCGTGTTCGAAACCATCGGCGACGTGATTCTCGCGCTCGAACAGCCGGCCTCCGGCGACGCGAACGCGCTGGCCAAGGTGAGCAATGCGATCGGCTCGGCGATTTCCAACATCGATCGGTCGACCGACAACCTGCTGACCACGCGAGCGCGCATCGGCGCTCGCAGCTCCGAGCTGGCGGCGCTCGATTCGCTGGGCGAAGAGGTGAATCTGCAGTTCGAGTCCTCGCTGTCCACCCTGCGCGACCTGAACTACACCGAGGCGCTGAGCAAGCTGACGCAGCAGCAGGCTTATCTGCAGGCGGCTCAGCAGTCCTTCCTGAAGGTGTCCGGCCTGTCGCTGTTCAACTTCATCGGAGCCTGATCATGACGGCACGCCTGTCCGCAGTCTTGCTTGCCGCCGCGCTGGCGGCGGCCTGTTCGTCGCTCGATCGCTCGTTGCCAAGTGCGACCAGTTCCGTCATTCCGGATACCAAGCTGCGCTTGACGCCGGGCTACACGACGACGCCGGAAAAGCTCATCTATTTTGCCGGCGCTGCCTATCTCGCCTACGTCGTGCTCGATCCGATGGCGCCGAACTGGACCATCGAGGAAGCACAGCTGTCCGAGGACACCTACTACCTCGGCATGAAGAAGATGCGCACGCGGCCGGGCGGCGAGGGTGAGGCGCGCATGGTGTTCCGCCGTCGAGCGGAACAGCTGGCGCGCGCCGGCGGTTACGCCGGCTACGACATCGTCAGCTACAGCGAGGGCATACAGTCCGAACTGATCGCGCAGCGCGTCGGCGAAGGGGTGATACAGCTGCGCCACGGCACGCGCTGAATCGCCGCCGGCCGCGCTGCCGGCTGCGGTACACTTCGCGCGATGCCGCTCCCCTACTGGCGACTGTCCGCCTACTACCTCTTCTATTTCGCGTTCGTCGGCGCGTTCTCCCCGTACTTCGGGCTCTACCTGTCCTCGATCGGCTTTTCCGCCGCCGACATTGCCGTTGTCATGTCGCTGATGCAGGTGATGCGCATCGTCGCGCCCGGCATGTGGGGCTGGCTGGCGGACCGCATCGGCGCGCGTACACCCATCATCCGCGGTGCAGGCGCGGCCAGCCTGGCAGGTTTCCTCATCTTCTTCAGCACCGAGCAGTTCATCGGTGTGTTCATCGCGATGGCGCTGATGTCCTTCTTCTGGAGCGCGTCGCTGCCGCTGGTCGAGGCGCTGACGCTGGAGCACCTCAAATCGAAGGTGGCCCGCTACGGCGCCATCCGGGTATGGGGCTCGATCGGCTTCGTCATCACCGTGCTTGCGCTGGGCGAAATGCTGGACCGCACCGGGCTGCGTGCCGTGCTGTGGGCCTGCAGCCTGATACTGGGCGGCATCTGCCTGTTCGCCTTCAGCCTGCCTGAGGCGCCGGAACACGCCGACCGTCCGCGCGCCACCGAGGGCCTGCGCGACATCCTGCGTCGCCGCCCGGTGGCGGGCCTGTTCGGCGCCGCCTTCTTCATGAGCTGTGCGCATGGTGCGCTGTACGTCTTCTACTCGATCCACCTGGATGAGCATGGCTACAGCAAGAGTCTGATCGGCGCCCTGTGGACGCTGGGCGTACTGGCCGAGATCGCCGTTTTCCTGTGGATGCCCTCGCTGATGCGCCGCTTCACGTTGCGCGCCATGCTCCTGGCGGCGCTGGCTGCGGCGGTCCTGCGCTTCGCGGTGATAGGTTGGCTGGTCGATTCTCTTCCCTGGCTGCTGGCGGCCCAACTGCTCCACGGTCTGACCTTCGGCGCCTTTCACGCCAGTTCGGTGGCTGCGCTGAACCAGTGGTTCGACGCCCGCCAGCAGGGCCGGGCGCAGGCGCTCTACGGCAGCGTGTCCTTCGGCGCCGGCGGCATGGTCGGCGGGCTGATCAGCGGCTGGATGTGGGCGCCGCTCGGCGGCGGCTGGGCCTTCGTGCTCAGTTCGGTGTTCGCGCTGGCCGGATGTCTGCTGCTGGCGCGCATGTGGCCACCGGGTGAAGTGGTCAGGAGCGGCTGATCGCTGCCGGCTGGATGCTGCGCCGCAAGGTTATAATCCCCGGTTTCGCTGATCAGCCGGAATCGTTGCAATGGCGCAAACGCTTTACGACAAGCTGTGGTCCAGTCACGTGGTGCATACCGAGGATGACGGTACCGCACTGCTCTACATCGACCGTCACCTGGTGCATGAAGTCACCAGCCCGCAGGCCTTCGAAGGTCTGCGACTGGCCAATCGCAAGCCCTGGCGCGTGGACTCCATCGTCGCCACCGCCGACCACAATGTGCCGACCGACCGCTCGGAGCAGGGCATCGCCGATCCGACCTCGCGTGCCCAGGTCGAGACGCTGGACGACAATATCCGCGCCTTCGGCGCCTTGGCCTATTTTCCCTTCCGCGACAAGCGCCAGGGCATCGTGCATGTGATCGGCCCTGAGAACGGCGCCACGCTGCCCGGAATGACCGTGGTCTGCGGCGATTCGCATACCTCGACTCACGGCGCCTTCGGCTGCCTGGCGCACGGCATCGGCACGTCGGAAGTCGAGCACGTCATGGCGACGCAGTGCCTGCTGCAGAAGAAGTCGAAGTCCATGCTCATCCGCGTCGAAGGCGAACTGGGCAAGGGCGTCAGCGCCAAGGACATCGCGCTCTACTTCATCGGCGTTATCGGCACGGCCGGTGGTACCGGCTACGCGATCGAGTTCGGTGGTTCGGCCATCCGCGGCCTGTCGATGGAAGGCCGCATGACGCTGTGCAATATGGCGATCGAGGGCGGTGCCCGCGCCGGCATGGTGGCGGTCGACGACACCACCATCGAGTATCTGCGCGGCCGGCCGTTCTCGCCACGCGCCGAACAGTGGGATCGCGCGGTCGAGTACTGGCGCACGCTGAAATCTGACGAGGGCGCGCAGTTCGACCGCGTGGTCGACATCGACGCCCGAAAGATCCTGCCGCAGGTGACCTGGGGCACATCGCCGGAGATGGTGACCGACGTGCGCGGCCAGGTGCCGGCGCCGGAAGATTTCGCCGACCCGGTCAAGCGCGAGGGCGTGGCCCGCGCGCTGCAGTACATGGGTCTCACGCCGCGTACGCCGATCGACCAGATCCGCATCGACAAGGTGTTCATCGGCTCCTGTACCAATTCGCGCATCGAGGACCTGCGTGCCGCGGCCCGCGTGGTCGAGGGGCGCCGCGTCGCCGACAACGTGAAGCTGGCGCTGGTGGTGCCGGGTTCCGGTCTGGTCAAGGCGCAAGCCGAGGCGGAAGGTCTGGACAAGGTGTTCAAGGCGGCCGGTTTCGAATGGCGCGAGCCGGGCTGTTCGATGTGCCTGGCGATGAATGCCGACCGGCTGGAGCCGGGCGAGCGTTGCGCGTCGACCTCGAACCGCAATTTCGAAGGTCGCCAGGGCGCCGGCGGGCGCACCCATCTGGTCAGCCCGCAGATGGCGGCGGCGGCGGCGATCGCCGGTCGTTTCGCCGACGTCCGTGAAATTGTCTGAATGACTGTCTGATCGAGGAAGAGCAGAACATGAAGCTGATTGCCGTGATCCTGAGCGCGATGACCCTGATGCTGGCCGGCTGCAACACCGTCGAAGGCATCGGCAAGGACATCAAGAAGGGTGGCGAGGCCATCGAGAAGTCCGCGAAGTAAGCGGCGAAACAAGGACAGTCATGAAAGCATTCACCACCCTTGACGGCATGGTCGCGCCGCTGGACCGCGCCAACGTCGATACCGACGCCATCATTCCGAAGCAGTACCTGAAGTCGATCAAGCGTTCGGGCTTTGGCCCGACGCTGTTCGACGAATGGCGCTATCTCGACGTCGGCCAGCCGGGTCAGGACCACTCGAAGCGTCCGCTGAATCCGGACTTCGTGCTGAACCAGCCGCGCTTCCAGGGCGCCAGCGTGCTGCTGGTGCGCGAGAACTTCGGCTGCGGCTCGTCGCGCGAGCACGCGCCGTGGGCGATCGAGGACTACGGCTTCCGCGCCATCATCGGCACCACCTTTGCCGACATCTTCTACAGCAACTGCTTCAAGAACGGCCTGCTGCCCATCCGCCTGCCGGAGAAGGAAGTCGAACAGCTGTTCCTGCAGTGCGCTGGCACGCCGGGCTACCGCCTGCACATCGACCTGGAGAAGCAGGTGGTGGTGCGCCCGGATGGCCACGCCATCAAGTTCGACGTCGATGCCTTCCGCAAGTACTGCCTGATCAACGGTTTCGACGACATCGGCCTGACCCTGCGTCAGGCCGACAAGATCCGCGAGTTCGAAGCGCGTCGCCGCATCGAACAGCCCTGGCTGTTTGCCTGACCCCTACTGGAGCAATCCGTGAAAGTCTGTGTTCTCGCCGGCGACGGCATCGGTCCCGAAATCACCGCCGAAGCGCTGCGTGTGCTGGAGGCGCTGCGCAGTGACGGCCTGAAGATCGAGTTCGAGCACGCGCTGCTTGGCGGTGGCGCGGTGGACGCGACCGGCGACCCCTATCCGGAAGCGACCTCGAAGCTGGCGCGCGAAGCCGACGCCATCCTGCTTGGCGCGGTCGGCGGCCCGAAGTGGGACACGCTGCCGCGCGAGCAGCGCCCTGAGCGAGGCCTGCTGCGCATCCGCGCCGAACTGGGCGTGTTCGCCAATCTGCGTCCGGCCATCCTGTATCCGGAACTGGCCAACGCATCGTCGCTGAAGCCGGAAATCGTGTCCGGCCTGGACATCCTGATCGTGCGCGAACTGACCGGCGACATCTACTTCGGCCAGCCGCGCGGCATCGAGCTGCGCGACACGCCGTGGGGCGAGCAGCGCGTCGGCTGGAACACCATGATCTACGCTGAAGAAGAGATCCGCCGCATCGGCCGGGTCGCCTTCGAGGCGGCGCGCAAGCGTTCGAAGCGTCTGTGCTCGGTCGACAAGATGAACGTGCTGGAGTGCACCCAGCTGTGGCGCGAGGTCATTTCGGACATGGCCAAGGACTACCCGGACGTCGAACTGAGCCACATGCTGGTCGACAACGCGGCGATGCAACTGGTCAAGGCGCCCAAGCAGTTCGACGTGGTGGTGACCGGCAACATGTTCGGCGACATCCTGTCCGACGAGGCATCGATGCTCACCGGTTCGATCGGCATGCTGCCGTCGGCCTCGCTGGACGCCAACAACAAGGGTCTGTACGAGCCCAGCCACGGCTCGGCGCCGGACATCGCTGGCCAGGGGGTGGCCAATCCGCTGGCCACCATCCTGTCGGCGGCGATGATGCTGCGCTACAGCTTCGGCGACGAAGCTGCGGCGGTGCGCATCGAGAACGCGGTGCGCAAGGTGCTGGCTCAGGGCTACCGCACCGGTGACATCTTCGAACCGGGCACGACCCGGGTCGGCACGAAGCAGATGGGCGACGCCGTACTGGCCGCCCTGTAAGAGACGGACAAGGAAACGGATATGTTGAAGCTCGGTATGGTGGGTTGGCGCGGCATGGTGGGCTCGGTGCTCATGCAGCGCATGCGCGAGGAAAACGATTTCGCACTGGTCGAACCGGTGTTCTTCACCACCTCCAGCGTCGGCGCCGCCGGCCCGGACGTGGGGCAGGGCAGTGCGCCGCTGCTGGATGCGACTGACGTCGCCCAGCTGGCGAAGATGGACGCCATCATCACCTGCCAGGGTGGCGACTACACCAACGAGGTGTATCCGAAGCTGCGTGCCGCCGGCTGGAAGGGTTACTGGATCGACGCCGCCTCCGCGCTGCGCATGAAGGACGACGCCATCATCATCCTCGACCCGGTCAACATGGGCGTGATCAAGGACGGTCTAGCGCGCGGCGTGAAGGACTACATCGGCGGCAACTGCACGGTCAGCCTGATGCTGATGGGCGTCGGCGCGCTGTTCTCGGCCGGTCTGGTCGAGTGGATGAGCGCCATGACCTATCAGGCGGCGTCGGGCGCCGGTGCGCAGAACATGCGCGAACTGCTGAGCCAGATGGGCACGCTGCACAGCGTGGCCGCACCGATGCTGAAGGACAACGCGTCGGCCATCCTCGACATCGACCGCGCAGTCACCGACAGCCTGCGCAGCGCCGATTTCCCGAAGGCCCAGTTCGGGGTGCCGCTGGCCGGCTCGCTGATCCCCTACATCGACAAGGAACTGGACGGCGGGCAGAGCAAGGAAGAGTGGAAGGGTCAGGCCGAAACCAACAAGATTCTTGGTCGCAGCGGTGCCGATCTCACGCCGATTGATGGCATCTGTGTCCGGGTTGGCGCGATGCGCTGCCATTCGCAGGCGCTGACCATCAAGTTGAAGCGCGATGTGCCGTTGGACGAGATCGAAAGCATGATCCGCGAAGCCAACGCCTGGGTGAAGTTCGTGCCCAACCATCGCGAGGACAGCATGCGCGACCTGACGCCGGCAGCGGTCAGTGGTTCGCTGACCATTCCGGTCGGTCGCGTGCGCAAGCTCAACATGGGGCCGGACTATCTCGGTGCCTTCACCTGCGGCGACCAGCTGCTGTGGGGGGCGGCGGAACCGCTGCGCCGCATGCTGCGTATCCTGGTCGAAGCCTGACGTAGCACCCGACACGCTGCTTCACCGCAAGCAGCGTGTCGTAACAGACAGTTTCGCAACATAAAGCGACTGTTTAGCTTGCAGGGCTAAGACCATGATGTTATTTTGAGATTTGGGTTTTAGCGCGCGAGGAAAACGCGGTGCGTCATAGCGATAAAAAACATTCGATCCGCCTGCTGACCGCGCTGCTGTCGGCGTTGCCGCTGTCCGTCGGGGCAGCCGGTCTCGGCAAACTCACCGTCCAGTCTGCAATCGGCCAGCCGCTGCGCGCCGAAGTCGAACTCGCCGCCAACGCAGACGAACTTTCCTCGATGTCCGCCAAACTCGCCTCGCCGAGCGCCTTCAAGCAGGCCGGCGTCGAGTTCGCGTCCAGCCTCACCGGTGTCAGGATCGCCGTCGACAAGCGCGGCGGCCGCCCGGTGCTGGTGGTGACCAGCGACCGCGTGGTCAACGAGCCCTATCTCGACATGCTGATCGAGTTGAACTGGGCGTCCGGTCGACTCGTCCGCGAATACACCTTCCTGCTTGATCCAGCCGACATGCCGCGCCCGGCGCCGGTCGAACCGGTGGCCGTACCGGGCAGCAGCGCCTCGAGGGCCGTTGCTGCTACGCCGGCCGCTGCGCCGACCCGCGCACCAGCGGCGGACGGCACGTATGAAGTGCGCCGCGGCGACACGCTGCGCCGTATCGCCACCGAGAACGCACCGTCCGGCGTCAGTCTCGACCAGATGCTGGTTGCGCTGGTGCGCGCCAATCCGGACGCGTTCGATGGCGGCAACATGAACCGTCTGCGCGCGGGCCGCATCCTCAGCATTCCCGATCAGTCGGCCGCCGAAGCCGTGTCGCCGCAGGAGGCGCGCAGCATCGTCGCCGCCCAGACCGCCGATTTCGCCGCCTACCGCGCCCGCCTGGCGGGCAGCGTCGCGACCCCGTCGTCGGCCGCCGATGCCGGTGGCCGCAGTTCCGGCGGCAAGATCGAGGCGCGTGTCGAAGACAAGGCGCCGGCCGCCGCTGCCGCCTCCGATCAGGTGAGGGTGTCGAAGTCGGCTGCCGAGTCCGGCAAGATCAGCGCGCTCGAAGAGGAAGTGGTCGCCAAGGATCGTGCGCTGAAGGACGCCAACAGTCGTCTGGCCGACCTCGAGCGCAACGTTCGCGAACTGCAGAAGCTGGTCGAGCTCAAGAGCACGCCGATGGCCGAAGCGCAGCAGAAGGCGGCGACGCCGCCTGCAGCCGCTCCCGCACCTGCGCCGGCGCCCGCACCTGCGCCGGCACCCAAGGCCGAAGAGAAGCCGGTGCCCGACCTGATTGCCGGCGCCGACAGCAAGAAGCCGGAAGCGCCCGCAGAGAAGGCGGAGGACAAGCCGGTTCCCGACCTGATCGCGCTGGCGGACGAGAAGCCCGCCGCCGAGGCGCCAAAGGCCGAGCCTGCTCCGACCCCGGCCCCCGCTGCCGAGGCGCCGAAGGAAGCGCCGGCCGCACCGCCGGCGGCGACCGACGAAGAACCCGAAGCAGCGATCGAGGAGCCCGGGCTGCTGTCCGATCCGGGTACGCTCGCCGGCCTGGGTGGCATCCTCGTACTGCTGCTCGGCTACCTCGGCTACCGCAAGTACAAGGCGAAGGCGCCCGCGCCCGATGTGGCGCCGCCGTCGACCACGGCTGGCATGGAAGCAGTGCCGGTATCGACCTCCATCATCGGTGCGACCGGCGGTGGCCAGAGCGTCGATACCAGTGCCAGTTCGATCCAGACCGACTTCAGCCAGTCCTCGCTGTCGTCGATCGATGCCGACGAGGGTGTTGATCCGGTTGCCGAGGCGGACGTTTACATGGCCTATGGCCGCGACGCCCAGGCCGAGGAAATTCTGCTCGAAGCATTGAAGAGCGAGCCCAGCCGGCACGCCATTCATCTGAAGCTGCTCGAGATCTACGCGCAGCGCAAGTCGGTGAAGCAGTTCGAAACGCTGGCCACCGAGCTGTATGCGCAGACCGGCGGCAAAGGCGCCGACTGGGAAAAGGCCGCGCAGATGGGTCGCGCGGTCGATCCGACGAATCCGCTCTATGGCGGTTCGCCGGAAGCCGAGCCTGACAGCGACGCACAGGCGGCGATGGCCGCAACGGTGGTGGTCGCCGGTGCCGACAAGATGCGCGATACCTGGACGCTGCCGGGCGACATCGGCCAGCTGGTTTCGGGCGATGCACCGGACGACAATCAGGCAACCGTGGCGCTGGATGCGCCGCCAGTGCTGACCGATCTCGATGTCGATGTGCCGGCATCGCCGGCCGATGCCGGTCTCGACTTCGATCTCGACGTGCCGCCGGCGGAGGCTGCACCGCAGTCGCCGACCGTCGGGGTGGCGACCACGCTGACCAAGCCGGGCGAGGAATCCGAAGGCGAATCGTCGCTGGACTTCGATCTTGGTCTCGACTTCACTGCGGACAAGCCGGAAGGCGAGGACGTCAGCACGCTGGTGCTGGAGAAGAACGTCGCCGACACCGCAGAGACGCTGGCCCAGCAGGACGCACCCGCCTTCGATCTCGATCTGTCCCTGCCCAGCGAACCGACGGCAGAGGGGGGTGAGGACGCCGCAGCGGTGGTCGATCTCGAACGCACCGACATCGGCAACCTGATCGATTTCAACTTCGACGCGGCCGACGCGCCGGTTCCGGCTCAGTCTGCCGAGCCGGTGATCGACCTGTCGGACATCAATCTCGACCTCGGCTCCGACCCGTCCACGCTCGCGACCGACGTGGTGGGCGATGTCGGCAAGGCCCTGGCCGAAGCGGCGCCGCCGGCCGACGAACTGCCGCCGTCTGCGGTGTCGACGGTGATCAATCCGGAAGACATGCTGGGTGGCGAGGAGCCGCCGCAGACCGCGGCCGAGGAAGCCGAAACCAAGCTCGAACTGGCGCGCGCCTATGAAGAGATGGGTGACAAGGAAGGTGCGCGCGAATTGCTGCAGGAGGTCGTGCGCGAAGGCACGGCGGAACAGCAGGCGCAGGCCAACGACATGCTCGGCCGCCTCGCCTAATCCGGATGGCCGGGCCGGGACGCGCTGCGTTCCGCCGGCCTTTCGTCGCGGAAAGCCGGCCTCGTGCCGGCTTTCTCGTTTGATGCACGTGCGGCGCCGCTGACGCTGATGCGCAGCCGCCGCCGGGCGCGGTATGCTCGGCGCCCTCTCTTCATCGACGGTGTCCATGCAAAGGCCCCCGATGCCGCTGCGCGTTCCGGCGGCGAAATTCCTGTCGCTGCACGGTGCCACGCTGCTCGCCATCTGGCTGGTGTGGCTGCTGGCCGGGCAAGGCGCCGCATCGTCCCGTCACGGGATCTGGGTGGCGTGCAGCCTGCTGGCGGCGAGCCTGCTCGCGCCGCGCCGTGCGCTGCACTTGCTTCGTCGCCTGCGCTGGCTGTTCCTCGCCATTGCCGTCACCTTTTCGCTCGGCACGCCCGGGCGTCTGCTGATCGACGACTTCACCGCCGGGCCGACCATCGAAGGTCTTCGCGCCGCTGCGCATGCCGCGCTGCATCTCGCGGCGATGGCCGCCTGCGTGGCCGTGCTGCTCGACCGCATGACGCTGCCGCAACTGGCCGGTGCGATGCACCGGCTGCTGCATCCGCTGTCGTCCGAACGCCCGGGACCGGATACCTTTGCGCTGCGCCTGCAACTGGTGCTGCGCGACCTGGAACAGCCGCCGGCGCGCGGCGCGTGGCGCAGCTGGCTGCGTCCGCCGGAGGCCGAACGGGCGCCGCTGCCGGTCGAGCCCTGTGCGCCGCTGCGTGCTGCCGACGTGCTGGCGATTGCGCTGGCCCTCGCCATATGCGTCACCTGGGTGAAGCTGGGGTGAGCCGATGAGGATTGCACTCGGGGTCGAGTACGACGGCGCCGGCTTTCGCGGCTGGCAGTCGCAGCCGGTCGGGCCGACCGTGCAGGACGCGCTGGAAGCGGCACTCGGTGCCATCGCCGCCCACCCGGTGCGCGTGCAGGCCTCCGGTCGCACCGATACCGGCGTCCACGCGACGGCCCAGGTCGTGCATTTCGATGCCGCCGTCGAGCGGCCGGACACGGCGTGGGTTCGCGGTTGCAACGCGCTGCTGCCGAAGGGCGTCGCGGTGCGCTGGGCGCAGCCGGTGGCCGACGATTTCAACGCGCGCTTTTCGGCGCGCGCACGCAGCTACCGCTACTGCCTCTACAACAACCCGGTGCGGCCGGCGATCGCCGCCTCGCTGGCCGGCTGGTTCCACCGCCCGCTGGACGCGGCGCGCATGGCTGAGGCCGCTGCCGCGCTGCTTGGGGAGCACGACTTTTCCGCTTTCCGCTCGTCCGAATGCCAGGCGAAGAGCCCGGTGCGCACGATGACGGCACTCGATGTCCGGCGCCGCGGTGACTGGATCACTTTCGATCTGAGCGCCAATGCCTTCCTCCACCACATGGTGCGCAACATCGTCGGTGCGCTGGTCGAGATCGGCTGCGGCCGGCACGAACCGGACTGGATGCCTTCATTGCTGGCGCAACGCGACCGCCGGCTGGCCGCGCCGACCTTTGCCGCCGCCGGCCTCTATCTCGTCGGTGTCGGCTACGATGCGCACTGGGGTCTGCCGGCAGAGGGCCTCTTCCGCCTGCCGCCGGTCGGCCCGTCTGACTGAATAAACGGGAAATCAACGTGCGCAGGACTCGCATCAAGGTGTGCGGTTTCACCCGTGAAGCCGATCTGGACGGCGCGCTCGCGCTGGGCGTGGACGCCGTCGGCTTCGTGCTCTACCCGCCGAGCCCGCGTGCGGTGACGGTGGCGCGGGCGGCCGAACTGGCGCGCCGTGTACCGCCCTTCGTCACCCGCGTGGGCCTGTTCGTCAATGAGGACGCGGCCACGGTCGGGCAGGCGGCACGCGAGGCCGCACTCGATCTGCTGCAGTTTCACGGTGACGAAAGTGCCGAATACTGCGAACGCTTCGGCCTGCCCTGGATCAAAGCGGTCCGGGTGAGGCCGGAAACGGATTTGCTAGAATGCGCAGATCGTTTCCGCGGCGCGCGGGCGTTGTTGCTCGACGCCTGGTCGGACGCATGGGGTGGTTCGGGAAAGCGCTTCGACTGGAGCCTTATCCCGCCGTCGCTGCCGATGCCGCTCATCCTGTCCGGCGGTCTCGATCCGGACAACGTGGCCGAGGCGGTCCGCAACATCCGACCGTCGGCGGTCGATGTGAGCAGTGGCGTGGAATCGGCCAAAGGCATCAAGGACGTGGCCAGAGTGGCGGCGTTCATATCAGGAGTGGAGCATGGGGAAGCAAGATCTGCCGGCTGAGGTATCTGCCTCGGCCTACAACTATCCGGACGCTCTGGGTCATTTCGGTCCTTACGGTGGCGTGTTCGTCGCCGAAACCCTGATTGCCGCGCTCGACGAACTGCGTGTCGAGTACGACAAGCTCAAGGACGATCCGGCCTTTCGCGCCGAGTACGAATACGAGCTGAAGCACTACGTCGGCCGCCCGAGCCCGGTCTACCACGCCCGCCGCCTGTCCGATCACTGCGGCGGCGCGCAGATCTACCTCAAGCGCGAAGACCTGAATCACACCGGCGCGCACAAGATCAACAACGTGATCGGCCAGGCCATGGTGGCCAAGCACATGGGCAAGCCGCGTGTGATCGCCGAGACCGGTGCCGGTCAGCACGGCGTCGCCACCGCGACCATCGCTGCTCGCCTGGGCATGGAGTGCGTGGTCTACATGGGCAGCGAGGACGTGAAGCGTCAGGCCGCCAACGTCTACCGCATGAAGCTGCTGGGTGCCACCGTGGTGCCGGTCGAATGCGGCTCCAAGACGCTGAAGGACGCGCTGAACGAGGCGATGCGCGACTGGGTCACCAACGTCGCCAACACCTTCTACATCATCGGCACGGTCGCCGGCCCGCATCCCTACCCGATGATGGTGCGCGACTTCCAGAAGATCATCGGCGAAGAGTGCCTGTGGCAGATGCCGGAAATGATCCAGCGTCAGCCGGACGCCGTGATCGCCTGTGTCGGCGGCGGCTCCAACGCGATGGGCATCTTCTACCCCTACATTCCCTACCCGGACGTGCGCCTGATCGGCGTCGAGGCGGGCGGCCACGGTCTGGCCAGCGGCCAGCACTCGGCCTCGCTCACCGCAGGTCGTCCGGGCGTGCTGCACGGTAACCGCACCTATCTGCTGCAGGACGAGAACGGCCAGATCATCGAAACGCACTCGGTGTCGGCCGGTCTGGATTACCCCGGTGTGGGCCCCGAGCACGCATGGCTGAAGGACACCGGCCGTGCCGAGTACGTGACGATCAACGACGACGAGGCGCTCGAAGCCTTCCACCGCATGTGCCGCACCGAAGGCATCATTCCGGCGCTGGAATCGTCGCACGCGATCGCCTACGCGATGAAGCTTGCTGCCACGATGCCGAAGGACGCCGCCCTCCTGGTGAACCTGTCCGGTCGTGGCGACAAGGACATGCACACCGTGGCCGAGAAATCCGGCATCAAGTTCTGACGCGCTCCCGATCAACCTGTTGCCGGTCGGGGCGTGCAAGCGGTCCGGCCGGCGGTTTCAATACATGTCCCGAATCGCTTCCACCCTGTCCGCACTCGAATCGGCCGGCCGCAAGGCGCTGATTCCCTTCATCACCGCGGGTGATCCCGATCCTTCGCTGACCGTGCCGCTGATGCACACGCTGGTCGAAGCCGGCGCCGACATCATCGAGCTCGGCGTTCCGTTCTCCGACCCGATGGCCGACGGCCCGACCATCCAGCGCTCGTCCGAGCGCGCGCTGCTGAAGAAGGTGTCGCTGCGCAACGTGATCGCCGCGGTGGCCGAGTTCCGTACGACCAATGCGAGCACGCCGGTGGTGCTGATGGGTTATGCGAACCCGATCGAGGCGATGGGTGTGGATGCGTTTGCCGAGGCAGCCGCGAAAGCGGGTGCGGACGGCGTGCTGGTGGTCGACTATCCGCCGGAGGAGTCGCACGACTTTGCCGCCAAGATACGTGCGCTCGGTCTGGACGTGATCTTCCTGGTTGCGCCGACCTCGACCGAGAAGCGCATCCAGGCGGTGGGCGAGATCGGCAGCGGCTACATCTATTACGTATCGCTGAAGGGCGTGACCGGCGCCGGACATATCGACGTGAGCGAGGTGGCGAAGCGCATCCCGGCCATCCGCAAGTCGGTCGGCATGCCGGTCGGCGTCGGCTTCGGCATCCGTGACGGTGCGTCGGCGAAGGCTCTGTCCGCGGTGGCGGACGGTGTCGTCATCGGCAGCCGCATCATCGAGGAAATCGAAGGCAGCCCGGCAGACCAGGTGCTGCCGCGCGTCAAGGCGCTGGTCGGCAGCATCCGTCAGGCGATGGACAGCCAGGAGGTCACGGCATGAGCTGGTTGCAGAAACTTCTCCCCCCGAAGATCAACCGCAGTGAGGCCGCCGGTCGCAAGTCGGTGCCGGAGGGCCTGTGGTCGAAATGCCCCGCCTGTGAGGCCGTGCTCTACACCGCCGACCTGGCAGCCAACCAGAACGTCTGCCCGAAGTGCAACCACCACTCGCGCATGCGCGCGCGGGCACGTCTCGACGGCCTGCTCGATCGTGAGGGACGGTTCGAGATCGGCAACGAGGTGATGCCGGTCGATCCGCTCAAGTTCCGCGACAGCAAGCGCTACGCGGACCGCCTGAACGCCGCGGCCGACGATACCGGCGAAGGTGATGCACTGGTCGTCATGCAGGGCGCCATCAAGACTGTGCCGGTGGTCGTGGCGTGTTTCGAGTTCGAATTCCTCGGCGGATCGATGGGTTCGGTCGTTGGCGAGCGCTTCGTCCGTGGCGTGCGTCTGGCGGTCGAACAGCGCCTGCCCTTCATCTGCATCGCCGCCAGCGGCGGCGCACGGATGCAGGAAGGCCTGTTCTCGCTGATGCAGATGGCCAAGACCACGGCTGCGCTGACCCAGCTGTCGCAGAACCGCCTGCCCTTCATTTCCGTGCTGACCGATCCGACCATGGGCGGTGTGTCCGCCAGCTTCGCCTTCATGGGCGACGTGGTGATCGCCGAGCCGGGCGCACTGATCGGCTTCGCCGGCCCGCGCGTGATCGAGCAGACGGTGCGCGAGAAGCTGCCGGAAGGTTTCCAGCGCGCCGAGTTTCTGCTGGAGAAGGGCGCTGTCGACATGATCGTCGACCGCCGCGAGATGCCGGACCGCATCGCCGGGCTGCTGGCGGCGCTGCAGCGCATGCCGGCGCTGGCGAGCTGAGCCGGCTTCGCCTAATATCCGCGTCCGCCCAGATTCCGGCCTGCCCAGCCCATTCATGTATTCGACCCTGCCCGAGTGGCTGCAGCATCTCGAAAGCCTGCACCCGAAGGTGATCCAGCTCGGACTGGATCGCGTGCTCAGCGTCAAGAAGGCGCTCGGCGTGGTGCAGACGGTGCCGGTGTTCATCGTCGGTGGCACCAATGGCAAGGGTTCGACCTGCGCCATGCTGGAGCGCATCCTGCGTTGCGCCGGCTACCGCGTCGGCACCTACACCTCGCCGCACCTGCTGGCTTACAACGAACGTGTGCGCATCAACGGCGAGCCCGCCAGTGACGAAGCGCTGTGCCAGGGTTTCGCCGAAGTCGAACGCGCGCGTGGCGACATCGCGCTGACCTATTTCGAGTTCGGCACGCTGGGCGCCTGGCAGGTGTTCGAGCGCGCCAATCTCGACGCCATCGTGATGGAAGTCGGTCTCGGCGGCCGACTGGACGCGGTCAATGCCTTCGACGCCGACTGCGCCATCGTCACCAGCGTCGATCTGGACCACATGGAATACCTGGGCGACACGCGCGAACTGATCGGCCGCGAAAAGGCGGGCATCTTCCGCGCCGGTCGTCCGGCTATCGTCGGCGACCCGGTGCCGCCACAGACCGTGATCGACTACGCCGAATCCATCGGCGCCGTGCTGAAGATTTCCGGCCGTGACTTCGGTTTTGGCGGTGACCGTCAGCAATGGGGCTACTGGCGGCGCGATCCCGACCGTCTGGTCAAGCGCGGCGGTCTGGGCTATCCGGCGCTGCGCGGCGCCAACCAGTTGCTGAACGCGTCGGCCGTCATCACCGCGCTGGATTCGATGTCGGACCGGCTGCCGGTCACCGTCGGCGACATCCGCCTCGGTCTGGCGACGGTCGAACTGCCCGGTCGCTTCCAGGTCATGCCCGGACGGCCGGCGGTCATCTTCGACGTCGCGCACAACCCGCACGCCGCGTCGGTGCTGAACGAGAACCTGTCCAGCATGGGTTTCTACCCGGAAACCTGGGCGGTGATGGGCATGTTGCGCGACAAGGACATCGCCGGCGTGCTCGACCGCCTGAAGGGGCGCATCGACCACTGGATGCTGTGCGATCTAGGCGGCCCGCGCGGTACGCCGGCCTCGGACATCGCCGCGATGATCGCGGAACGCGGCATTGCGGGCTCGGTCGATTGCTTTGCGTCGCCGGTCGAGGCCTGGCAGGCGACCCGGGAGCGCGTGGGGGGCGATGATAGAATCGTGGTTTTCGGATCCTTCCTGACCGTGGCCGAAGTGATGCGCGAGTACGCGCAGTCGCCGCGGCCGCCGCTGCCGGACGCCGCCACACCGCCCGCCAAGGGCTGATCCCCACCCGCAGGACTCGCCCCGAAGTGGCTTCCACCGATTCAGATCTGCAGACCGATCTTCGCAAGCGTGCGCGCCGCCGTCTTCTCGGCGCGATCGCGCTGGCGCTGACCGCGGCCATCGTGCTGCCCATAGTGATGGACCACGAGCCGCGCCCGCCGGCGCAGGACATCGCGGTCCGCATCCCTCCGCGCGACGCCACACCACCGTTGGCGTCGCCGGCGCGCGATGCACAGTCCGATGCCGATACGGCCGAACCGGCGCCGCCGCCGGCACCGCCCGATTCCGAGCCGCTGCCCGCCAGCCGGAACGAGGCGCCCAAACCGGCGCCGGTGGTAAAGCCCGAAGCGCCGAAGCCGCCGCCGGCCGAAGCGGCCAAGCCCAAACCGGAAGTGCGGCCGGAGCCGGTCAAACCGGCAGCGAAACCCGAACCGTCGCCGACCGAAGCGGCGCGTGCGGCCGCGGTGCTCGACGGCAAGGCGACGTCCTTCGCGCTGCAGCTCGGTGTGTTCAGCGACGCCGCCAATGTGGCCAAGCTGCGCTCGCGTGCCAAGGAACTTGGCTTCGCCAGCTTTACCGAGGACGTGAAACTGGCCGACGGCCAGACGCGTACCCGCGTCAAGGTCGGTCCCTTCTCCAGCCGCGCGGCCGCCGAGGCGGCGCAGCGCAAGCTCGAAGCGGCCGGCATGCGGTCGATGGTCGCGCCGCGTCCATGACGATTCTGGATTACGGCCTGATCGGCATCGTGGTCTTCTCCACGGCGATCGGGCTGATGCGCGGACTGGTGAGCGAAGTGATCGCGCTGGCGGCCTGGGTGCTCGCCTTCATCGCCGCCCGTCAGTTCGGCGGCGACGTCGCGCAGTGGCTGACCGGCCTCATTTCCGACCCCGGCCTGCTTGCAGTCGCCGGTTTTGCCCTCACCTTCATAGCCGTACTGTTACTGTGCGGCGTGTTGCGCTGGCTCATGCGCTCGCTGATTCATGCTACCGGTCTGGACATTCCGGACCGTGTGCTGGGCGGGCTGTTCGGGCTTGCGCGCGCGGGACTTATACTGATGCTCCTCGTCGTCGGCGCGGCCTACACCCCGGCACCGGAGCAGCCCTGGTGGAAGTCGGCCGCGCTGACGCCACCGCTCGAGACGGCGGCCATTGCGTTGAAGCCCTGGCTGCCGGAATCCGTGGCGAAAAAGATTCGTTTTAAGGCCTGACCATCATGTGCGGAATACTCGGCGTCGTAGCCACCTCTCCCGTTAACCAGCTGCTGTACGACGGTCTGCTCGTGCTGCAGCACCGAGGCCAGGACGCGGCGGGCATCGCCACCGCGCAGGGGCCGAAGTTCCACATGCACAAGGGCTCGGGCCTGGTGCGCGACGCCTTCCGCACGCGCAACATGCGCAATCTGCAGGGCAACTGGGGCATCGCCCACGTGCGCTACCCGACCGCCGGTTCCGCCTACAACGCGGCCGAGGCGCAGCCCTTCTACGTGAATTCGCCGTTCGGCATCATGCTGGCGCACAACGGCAACCTGACGAACTCGGAAGAGTTGAAGCTGGACATGTTCCGCACCGACCTGCGGCACATCAACACCACCAGCGATTCGGAAGTGCTGCTCAATGTGTTGGCGCACGAAATGATGCAGGCGCTGCGCGAGCGCCCGACCTTCGACCACGAAACCATCTTCCGCGCGGTGGCCGGCGTGCATCGTCGCTGCCGCGGTGCCTACGCCGTGGTGGCGATGATTGCCGGCTTCGGCCTGCTCGCTTTCCGCGACCCCTACGGCATCCGCCCGCTGGTGATCGGCAATCACGAAACCGCCAATGGCACCGAATGGCTGGTGGCGTCGGAAAGCGTCGCCCTCGACACGCTGGGCTTCAAGCTGCTGCGCGATATCGCGCCGGGCGAAGCGGTGCTGATCTCGCCGGAGGGCACGATCAGGACGCAGCAGTGCGCCGAGCGCCCGAACTACGCGCCCTGTCTGTTCGAGTACGTCTATCTGGCCCGCCCGGATTCGCTGATGGACGGCGTGTCGGTGTACGAGTCGCGGGTCAAGATGGGCGAGTTCCTCGCCCAGAAGATCCAGCGCGATCACGCCGACCTGCAGATCGACGCGGTCATCCCGATTCCGGATTCCAGCCGCCCGTCGGCGATGGAACTGGCGCGCGTGCTGAACGTGCCGTATCGCGAAGGCTTCGTGAAGAACCGCTACATCGGTCGCACCTTCATCATGCCGGGGCAGGCGGTGCGTCGTAAGTCGGTGCGCCAGAAGCTCAATGCGATCACCCAGGAATTCAAGGGCAAGAACGTGCTGCTGGTCGACGATTCCATCGTGCGCGGCACCACCAGCCAGGAAATCGTGCTGATGGCGCGCGAAGCCGGCGCGCAGAAGGTGTACTTCGCTTCGGCCGCACCCCCGGTGCGGTTCGCCAACGTGTACGGCATCGACATGCCGACCCGCGACGAACTGATCGCGTCCAACCGCACCGACGACGAAATCCGTGAGGCCATCGGTGCCGACGAACTGATCTACCAGACGCTGGACATGCTCAAGGCCTCGATCACCGCCTGCAACCCGTCGATCGAACAGTTCGAGACCTCCTGCTTCGACGGCTGCTACATCACCGGCGACGTGACCGCTGCCTATCTCGACGGCGTCGAGAGCCAGCGCAAGGGTGCGCCCAAGCAGACCGACGAGGACGGCGGCCAGCTCGACCTGAACCTGGTGGCATCCGAAGAGAACGCCTGATGGCTGCAGGCGCTTGACGTCTGCAGCGGCCGGGCGCTAATGTCCCGACTACGCGCCGATTTGAATCCAGCTTGCGGGCGCGCGGGACCGTCGTCGAAAGAGGGCGGCCCCGGACAAATACGGCTAAAGCGGCGAAACGAACGTATCTGCGGAAACCCGTTTTGCCTCCGAGGCGGAACGGGTTTTTTGTTTTGCGTGTGCCCTTCCTGCCTCGCGCTTTGTTTTCGACCTTCCGCATGACCGGCCGCGAGGCCGGATGGAGCACATCATGAGCAGCACAGACCGCGCGCCCTTCGACCCGGCGCAGTACGACCCCGAAACCGTCGCCGTGCGCGCCGGCATCGAGCGCAGCCAGTTCGGCGAACACGGCGAAGCCCTGTTCCTGACCTCGAGCTTCGTGTTCGACACCGCGGCCGAGGCGGCCGCCCGCTTTTCCGGCAATGCGCCGGGCAATGTCTACGCCCGCTTCACCAACCCGACGGTCACGATGTTCCAGGACCGCCTGGCTGCGCTCGAAGGCGCCGAGGCGTGCATCGCCACCAGTTCCGGCATGTCGGCCATCCTGTCGACGCTGATGGCGCTGCTGAAGAGCGGTGACCACATCATCGCGTCGCGCGGCATCTTCGGTTCGACCCAGCAGCTGTTCGCGACCTATTTCGAGAAGTTCGGCGTCAGCACCACGCTGGTCGAGGCGACCAATATCGATGCCTATCGCGCCGCGGTGCAGCCGAACACGAAACTGTTCTTCATCGAAACGCCGTCCAATCCGCTGACCGAAGTGATCGACATCGCCGCCGTGGCCGAGGTCGCGCACGCGGCAGGCGCGCTGCTCGCGGTCGACAACTGTTTCTGTTCGCCGGCGTTGCAGAAGCCGATCGAACTGGGTGCCGACATCGTCATTCATTCGGCGACCAAATACCTCGACGGACAGGGCCGCGTGCTCGGCGGCGCGGTGTGCGGCCGCAAGGCAGAAATGGACGAGGTGCTGCGCTTCCTGCGCACCGCCGGTCCGACGCTGTCGCCGTTCAACGCCTGGGTCATTCTGAAGGGACTGGAAACGCTGTCGATACGGATGCAGGCGCAGTCGGCCAACGCGCTCGAACTGGCGCGCTGGCTGGAAGCGCAGCCCTGGGTGGCGCGCGTGTTCTACCCCGGCCTGCCGTCGCATCCGCAGCACGAGATCGCGATGCGCCAGCAGAAGACCGGCGGCGCGGTGGTGGCGTTCGAGGTGAAGGGCGGTCGCGAAGAGGCATGGAAGCTGATCGACTCGACCCGCATGCTTTCCATCACCGCCAACCTCGGCGACACCAAGACCACCATCACCCATCCGGCGACCACCACGCACGGCCGCATTTCGCAGGAAGCGCGCGACGCCTCCGGTATCCGCGACAGCCTGATCCGGCTCGCCATCGGGCTTGAGTCGGTCGAAGACATGAAGCGCGACCTCGCACGTTGGTTGCAGGCCTGACTTCGACATGCCGCGCCACATCGCCCTGGTCCCGGCCGCTGGCAGCGGCAGCCGTTTCGGCGCGCAGATGCCGAAGCAGTATCTGCCGCTGGCCGGCCAGCCGCTGATCCGCCACGCGCTGGCCACGCTGTGCGCTCACCCGCGCATCGACCGCGTGGTGGTCGTGCTGGCGCCGGAAGACCTTTACTGGCAGGGCTTCGACTGGTCGGCGCTCGGTCCCAAGCTGATGCCGGTGCATTGCGGCGGGCCGAGCCGCGCGGTGTCGGTGCGCAATGGCTTGTGGGAAATCGCTGGCTGGGCGCGGCCTGACGATTGGGTGCTGGTGCATGACGCGGCGCGTCCCTGTCTGTCCGCGGACATGCTGGATACGCTGATCGACACGCTGGCCGACGACCCGGTCGGCGGCCTGCTGGCGCAGAAGGTGGCCGACACGTTGAAGCGTGCCGACGCCACCGACCGGGTCGAGGCGACGGTGCCGCGCGACGCGATGTGGCAGGCACAGACGCCACAGATGTTCCGGCTGGCCACGCTGCACGACGCGCTTGACCGCTGCAGCGACGTGACCGACGAAGCGTCGGCGATCGAAGCCGTTGGCCTGAAGCCGCGACTGGTTGCCGCCGGTGCGAGCAATCTGAAAGTGACCTGGCCGGAAGACATGAAGCTGGCCGAACTGATCCTGCAGACACGGGGGAACGCCTCATGAATCCGCTGCTCGGCGCATCGCCGCTGCCCTTCCGCATCGGCCAGGGCTTCGACGTGCACAAACTGGTCGAGGGCCGCCGCTGCATCATCGGCGGCGTCGACATTCCGCATGAAAAGGGCCTGCTCGGTCACTCCGACGCCGACGTGCTGCTGCACGCCATTACCGACGCACTGCTCGGTGCCGCGGGCCTGGGCGACATCGGCCGCCTGTTCCCGGACACCGACGCCGCCTACGCCGGCGCCGACAGTCGCGTGCTGCTGCGCGAGGCGGTGAAGAAGGTGCACGGCACCGGCTGGCTGATCGGCAATATCGACGCCACCGTCATCTGCGAGCGCCCGAAGATCACGCCGCACGCCGCGCAGATGGCGGCCCATATCGCGGCCGACTGCGGCATTCCGCCGCATGCGGTGAACGTGAAGGGCAAGACCTCGGAAAAGCTGGGCTACACCGGTCGCGGCGAAGGCATCGCGGCCCAGGCAGTGGCCATGCTGGTGCGGCCGCCCGAACCCGCCATGGGCTGAGCGCCACCGATGTCGGCGGTTTTGACATCAGGACGCTGGATGCGAGGTGAATCCGATTCGAATCAATGGCTTGTTCGCGTGGTGCATGTCTTGCTTCAAGGTGGCCGACGCAATTCACCGTTAAGGACACCCCGATGAAGTCCCTGCTTGTCGCCGCCTCCCTGCTGGCCGCATCTTCCGCCTGGGCCGCCGCCCCGATCACACCGACCAATGCCTCCGCCACCGGCAGCTACTCGATCGACGGCGTCGACCTGTCCATCCTCGCCGACGGTTACGTGGCGCCGGAGCTGACGCTCTACACCGTCGACGCCGTATCCTGGTCGGGCCAGGAAGGTGCATCCGGCGCCACCTTCACGCTCGATTTCGGCCAGCTCTACACGCTGACCGACGTGCTGCTCGGCGTCGATCACAATGACTTCTACCAGGTGCAGGTGTCGACCGACGGCCTGAACTGGAACACGCTGTTCACCAACCTCGCATTCGAAGGTCAATCTAATTTCGGCAGCGAAATCATCTCCAGCGTTGCCGGCGACGCCGAATACCAGGCCACCATCGACTTCCCGTCGGTGGCCGCCCGCTACGCGCGCATCTACGCCATGGGTGGCGACAGCGCCTACTCGGTATCGGAAATGAGCTTCAGCGGCGTGGCCGTCGTGCCGGAGCCGGAAGCCTATGCACTGATGCTGGCCGGGCTGGCGCTGGTCGGCTTTGCCGCACGCCGTCGTTAAGTTCCTCTGCGCGCATTGAAAAGGCCGGCGTTCAGCCGGCCTTTTTCGTTATCGCGGGCACGCGCATCGTGCCGCCTGAAGGTCTTCAGCGAGCCGTTGGCGGTGGAGCGGCTTCCACTACCTGCCATCCTTCCCGGCAGGTTCTGACATAGGGGTAGTACTCGCGTGCCGACGCGCAGTAGTACCAGTTGCCGCGCCCGGACTGCGCTGCGGCAGGCGGTGTCGACGCGGCGGGTGGCTGATGTCCTGGTGGTGGCGGTGGATAGGGCGCATTCGCCCGTCCCGGCAGTGCCGGCGCGGGCGCAGGTGCCGTCGCGCCGGTGCCGCGGTCGGCGAAGCGGCCGGACGTCGGCACGCGCTGGCCCTTGGCGTACATGCACTGGATGTAGGCCTGGTCATAGCTGCGCTGCGTACCGCGGGCCGAACTCTGTGCCGCCTCGCTGCCGATGGCGCCACCCATCAGCAGTCCGGTACCGGCGCCGACGCCGGCACCTTCGCGGCCTCCGATCAGTGCACCGGCCGCGGCGCCGACAGCGGTACCGACGGCTGCGCTGCGCACGCCGGCGTCGCGGGCCGCTTCACTGGCATCGGTGCCACCGGTCTGTTCGCGCGCGTATTCGCGGCACAGCGCATCGTCGTGACGGAACTGGTCGAAGCTCTTTCCACTGCCCGGCAGTGCCATCACGCTCGGACCGCTGGGCGTCGTCGCGCAGCCGGCAAGCAGGGTGAGCGTCAGTGCGGCAAGTGCTGCCCGGTGAGGACTGTTCATCGCCCGCACCTCATCGCGGCGGTTGAGCCGCCACGCTCTGCCAGCCTTCCGGGCATTCCGTGACGTAGGGGTAGTAGCCGTCGACCGATGCGCAGTAATACCAGGTGCTCGGCGGCGGCGGCGGGGGCGACATCGAAGGCGCCGGGGCGACCGGCTGCGGATCGCGTTCGACATAGACCGGCGGCGCGCGCTCGATGATCACCGGCGGATAGTAGGCCGGACCGTAGTAGTAGGGCGGGGGGTAGTAGAAGGGTGACGGGCCGTACCAGGGGCGGTAATGGCCCGACCCGAAGACGAAGCCCACGCCGATGTCGACGTGGGTGCGTCCGTGACGATGACCGTGGCGGTGGCCGCGGTCCGCCCACGCGTTGCTGGTCGCGAGCAGACCGAGTGCCAGTGCGGCGGCCGCTGCCCTCTGCGAATTCATGATCGATCACCTTTCCGGCACCGCGAGACGGTACGGTGCATTGCGGATCATCGCGTCGGCGTGTCAATCGTCTGTGCGACAGCCGTTGCGGCGTGTTGCAGTTGCAACAGAATGGTAATGGATGGCGGCGCGCCTGACCTCATCGGCCGCCGGCCGGCTGTTCGGGCGGCGGGTTGGATCCCGCGAGAAGGCTTTCGAGCCGCTCGATGCGGTGACGGTGAGCTGTCGTGATGGCGTAGAAGTGCTCCCGCAGCTCGGCCGAGCGACCCAGCATCACCAGCGCGCCGGTGCGCAGTTCGTCCTGCACCACCACCTCGGGCAGCACGGTGAGCCAGCCGCTGTCGCGGGCGATCAGGCGCAGCATGGCCATGTCGTCGACTTCGGCGCGCAGCCGCGGGCGGACGCCGGCCGCCATGCACAAGGCGTCGAACTGTGCGCGCAGCGCGTGGCGCGGACCGGGCAGCGCGACGTCAACGCCGTCGAGATCGTCCGGCAGGCGCATCGCCTTGGTCCGGCCGCGGGCGGCAGGGCCGACCAGACAGATTTCCTGGCTGCCGAGGAAGCGGCAGTGGAGCGGACGGTTCGCGTCGGCAGCGACCGCTTCGTTGGCCAGCACGACGTCGAGCTGATGCGTGATCAGCCGGTCGATCAGTCCATCGAGCTGGCCCGATTCCAGCGTCAGAACCACTGTCGGATCGGTCAGCAGCGGCCGTATCCAGTTCTCCTGGTAGTTGCGCGACAGCGTGGCGACGCTGCCGACCCGCAGCCGGATCATCCCGTCGGCGCGGCCCTGCAGCCGGCCCAGCATTTCCTGTCCCAATCCGAAGATGTCCTCGGCGTAGGACATCACCATCTGTCCGGTGTGGGTAAGTATCAGGCTTCTTCCGCTGCGCTCGAACAGCGGCTCACCGAGACGTTCTTCGAGCTGCCGGATCTGCGCCGACAGCGCCGACTGTGACACGTGCAGTTCCTGCGCCGCGCGCGTCAGGTGGCCGGTCCGGGCGACGCGCCAGAAGTAGAGCAGGTGATGGAAGTTGAGCTGTTCGAGATTCATTGTTCCATTAAAAAGAACGAAATATTCGATTCATTGTATTTTACAGAACGGTTGCCGCGCCACATCATCGATGCCAGTGCTATCGAGGAGATGTGGAATGGATCCATACAGTCTGAAGTCGGGGGCTGGCGCGCTGCTGCCCGCCCTGCTGATGTCCCTGCCGCTATTGCTGAGCCGTCTGCCCGCTCACGACGGTGCGCGCTTGTGGCGCCGCTTCACGCAACTGTCCGTGGTTGCGCTGCTCGCGGCGCTGGCGACGCCGCTGCTGATGTGGCTGGCGCCCGGTCTGCCCGGGCCGCGCCTCGACGGCTGGATCGCGCTCGGCCCGTTCACCGCGGCGATGGCCATTCTGGTGCAGGCGGTGGGTACCGTGATCGGCGTGTTCTCGTCGCGCTATCTGCAGGGCGAGGCCGGGCAGCGCCGCTACGTGGCGGCGCTGTCGGGCGTACTGGTCGCGGTGCACCTGATGCTGATCGCCGACCACTGGGTTCTGCTGATCGGCGCCTGGGCGCTGGTCGGTGTCGCGCTGCAGCGCCTGCTGTGCTTCTACGGTGACCGCCCGTTCGCGCTGCTGGCGGCGCACAAGAAGAACCTGGCCGACCGCCTCGCCGACGTCCTGCTGATCGTCGCTGCGGCGCTGTCCTGGAACGAGGTGGGCAGCGGTTCGCTGTCGGAACTGTGGCGGCATCTGGACGCGCACGGCGCATCGATGGCGCTGCAGGCGAGCGCGCTGTGCGTCGCCATCGCCGTCATCCTGCGTACCGCACTGCTGCCGGCGCACGGCTGGATCATCCAGGTGATGGAGGCGCCGACCCCGGTGTCGGCCCTGCTGCACGCCGGCGTCGTCAATCTGGGCGGCGTCGTGCTGATCCGCTTCTCGCCACTGCTCGATGCGGTGCCCGCTGCGCGCTGGCTGCTGGTGATCGCCGGTCTGGCGACCGCGCTGCTGGCCGGCATGGTCATGCTGACGCGGGTGAGCATCAAGGTGAGGCTGGCCTGGTCCACCGTGGCGCAGATGGGCTTCATGGTGCTCGAATGCGGCCTCGGCCTGTACATGTTCGCAGCGCTGCACCTGATCGGCCACTCGCTCTACAAGGCGCACGCCTTTCTCGCCGCCTCCGGCGTCGTCCGGGATACGCGGTTGCGCATGATGCTGGGCGAACAGCGTGCCGCGCTGCCCAGCCTGCTGCTGGCGCCGCTCGTCACCGGTGCGGCCGTACTGGCGACAGCGTGGTTCGTGGGTGCGCACTGGCCGCAATGGTGGACGCTGGTGCTGGCACTGGCCTGGGCGCCGCTGCTGTGGTTGCCGGCTGCCACCGAGCGCACGCGCGGTGCGCTCTGGCAGGGCGTCACCGGCCTTGTCTCTGTGGCCGGATTGACGTTGGCCGCTGGTATCGCGCATCGCCTGCCGCTCGGACTGAACGACCGGCCCGACGAGGTCGCCGGCCTCGTCACGCTGTCCGGGATGACGCTGCTGTATGGCTGGATGGCGGTGCTGCAGACCCGGCCGCAGTGGCTGTCCGCCTGGCGCCGTCTGAGTTACGCCGGCTTCTACGTCGATGAGTTCTACACCCGCCTCGCGCTGACGCTGTGGCCGACCCGCTGGATTCCGCCGGTCGCCGCACAGCGCACCGGCGACGCCGGCCTGGTCCCGACACAGCCCTGATTCGATCGCCTGGAGAAGATGATGCAGATCACCACCCCCGAAGCCGGCCCCACGCAGCCGCCCCGCGACCTCGTCGCAACGATCGATGCAGCGCATGACGACCTGCTGCAGCGCCGTATCGATGCCGCCTGTTCCGCCGCCTGTGCGGCGATCGCGCCAGCCTGGCCGCTGGACCGGGCGATTGCCGTCAATCCGCACTGGTCGCGCATCGGTCACAGCGTTCGCACCGTCGCGGCACGAATGGCGGTGCTGGCCGGTATCCCGGTGTTCCCGTCGCGCGACCTTCTCAGGCAGGCCTGGCACAGCGGTCGCATCACCCACGCCGACCTGGCGGCCGCGCTGACCTCGCTGCCGCCGGACACGACCGACGGACTGGATCTGGCCGCCTGCGTCGCCGCGCTTGATCAGACGCCCGAACTGCCGCGCTTGCCGCTGCTGATCGACATGCTCGACGACGACCCGGCGCGCCATCAGCGACTGTCCTGGCGGCAGGCGATTACCCATCAGGTCAGCCAGACCTGCGCCGCCTATTTCGACGAACACCAGGCCGATTGGCAGCCGGAGCGCGGCGGCGGGCTGTATGCCTTCTGGCGCGACACACTGAGCCACGACCACGGCATTGGCGTGCTGATGGGTCTGCCCGATCTGAGCCGGCGGCTGCACGCGCTGCCGGCCGACCGCGTCGAGGCCGAGCGTTGGGTGCTGCAGCGTCTGGGCCTGCCGGAGCAGGTCTGGGCCGACTACCTCGAAGCGGTGCTGCTGACGGTGAATGGCTGGGCATCGTGGTGTGCCTATCTCGGTTGGGAAGCCGCGCAGCGTGGCGGTGCGGACCCGCACCTGCGGGATCTGCTGGCCATCCGGCTGGCCTGGGGCGCGCTGCTGCTCGAAGGCCACTGCGACCAGTCGGCCGGGCGCTCCTTTGTCGCGGTGCAGGCGGACTGGGCCGAGGCGCCGGCGACGCTCGCCCGCGCCAGCGATCTGCTGCGCATCGATGAAATATGGCAATCGGCGCTCGACGCCGCCTACCAGCGCGATCTGGCGCAGCGGCTGGCCAGCGCCAGCAGTCCGCAAGCACTGGCCGCACCGACGACGGTGCCTGAAGTCCAGGCGGCCTTCTGTATCGACGTGCGCAGCGAGCCGATGCGCCGGGCGCTCGAAGCGGCATGGCCCGGTATCCGCACGCTCGGCTTTGCCGGCTTCTTCGGTCTGCCCATCGCCTACACGCCGTTTGCCACCTCCGCCCGCCGTCCGCAACTGCCCGGTCTGCTGGCCCCGGTGATCGAGGTGACAGACCGCATCGACAGGGGCAGCGACGGCGATCCGCTCGACGCCGAGGCGGTCGCGGCGCGCCAGCGTCAGTTCGCGGGTCGGCGCTCCTGGCGGTCGGCGAGTCGTTGGCCGGGCGCAGCTTTCTCCTTCGTCGAAGCGGCCGGCGTCGGCTATGTCGGCAAGCTGGCGCGCTGGCTGCATCCGTCACGCGAGGCACGTCTTCGCGACGACCTCGACGGTCTGCCGTCGCGCTATCAGGCACTGTGCCGTCCGACCCTGGACGGGTTGGAGCCCGACGCACGGGTTGCGCTGGCGGAGCGCGTGCTGCGGGCGATGGGACTGCAGCGAGAACTTGCGCCACTGGTGCTGCTGATCGGTCACGGCAGCCAGAGCGCCAACAACGCGCACGCTGCGGCGCTCGATTGCGGCGCCTGCTGCGGCCAGACCGGCGAGGTGAATGCCCGTGCGCTGGCACGCCTGCTCAATGACGCCGGCTTGCGTGTGGCACTGGCGCAGCGCGGTATCGACATTCCGCCGCACACGGCTTTCGTCGCCGGGCTGCACAACACGACGACCGACGAGATAGAAGGTTTCGATCTCGACCTGTTGCCGGCCGACGCTCGCATGCGCTGGGAAAGTCTGGCGCCGGTGTTCGCTCAGGCCGGCGATCAGGTCAGGCGCGAGCGTGCTCCCAGCCTCGGCCTGGATCCGCGCGCCGGTCAAGGCGTGCTGCTCGAGCGCTTGCGCCGCCGTGCCAACGATGGCGCGCAGACGCGGCCGGAGTGGGGTCTCGCCGGCAATGCCGCCTTCATCATTGCGCCGCGTGCGCGCAGCGAAGCGACCGTGCTCGGCGGGCGCACCTTCCTGCACGACTACGACAGCGCGCGCGATGTCGACGGCAGTCTGCTCGAACTGCTGATGACCGCGCCGATGCTGGTGACGCACTGGATCAACTGGCAATACCACGCCTCGACCTGCGCGCCCGCGCACTTCGGCAGCGGCAACAAGCTGCTGCACAACGTGGTTGGCGGGCGCATCGGCGTGTTCGAAGGCAACGGCGGCGATCTGCGCATCGGCCTGTCGCGTCAGTCACTGCACGACGGCGAACGCTGGGTGCACGAACCGGTGCGCCTGACCGTCGCCATCGACGCGCCGGCGGCGGCCATCGAACGCGTGCTCGACAAGCATGCCGTGGTGCGCCAGCTGGTCGACAACGGCTGGCTGCATCTGTGGCGCTTCGACGGCGCCCGGACGCTGCGCTACGCAGGCGGTCAGTGGCACTCACTCCCCTTCATCTCGTGCGGCGCGGCGTCCGAGGCGTCCGCACCGTCCGCCGTTTCCGTCCTGTGAGGTTCCTGTCATGAATGCACCCCTGCCCACGCTCCGCGACGACGCCCGGCTGTCGCATCTGGACTGGCTGGAGGCCGAAGCCATCCACATCATGCGGGAGGTGGCGGGCCAGTGCGCCCGCCCGGCGCTGCTGTTCTCCGGCGGCAAGGATTCGGTCTGCCTGCTGCGCATCGCCGAGAAGGCCTTCCGGCCCGGACGCTTTCCGTTCCCACTGCTGCACATCGACACCGGCCACAACTACCGCGAGGTGATCGAGTTCCGCGACCGTCGCGCCGCCGAACTGGGTGAGCGGCTCATCGTGCGCTCGGTCGAGGATTCGATCCACCGCGGTTCGGTCGTACTCAAGCACGCCGACGAATCGCGCAACCGGCACCAGTCGGTCACGCTGCTCGAAGCGATCGAGGAATTCGGCTTCGACGGCTGCATCGGCGGCGCGCGGCGCGACGAGGAGAAGGCGCGCGCCAAGGAACGCATCATGAGTTTCCGCGACGAGTTCGGGCAGTGGGACCCCAAGAACCAGCGGCCGGAACTGTGGAACCTCTACAACGCCCGCACCCACGCAGGCGAGCACGTGCGCGCCTTCCCGATCTCGAACTGGACCGAACTCGATGTCTGGCAGTACATCGAGCGCGAGCACCTGGCCTTGCCGAGCATCTATTTCGCGCACGAGCGCGAGGTGGTGTTGCGCAATGGCCTGCCGGTGCCGGTAAACGTGCCGCTGGCCAGCGGCGAGCTGACCAGCCTGCCACGGCCGGGCGAACAGATCGTCGTGCGGCGGGTGCGTTTCCGTACCGTCGGCGACATTTCCTGCACGGCGCCGGTCGAGTCGGAGGCCGACACGGTCGCGCGCATCGTGATCGAGACCGCGAGTACCGATCTGACTGAGCGCGGCGCGACGCGACTGGACGACCAGACCGGCGACGCGTCGATGGAACAGCGCAAGCGCGAAGGCTATTTCTGAGTACCGGTCGCACTTCGACCGGGCATCGAGGACCGCATATGAATACTTCTGAAGACAACGGCCTGCTGCGTTTTCTGACCTGTGGCAGCGTGGACGACGGCAAGAGCACGCTGATCGGCCGCCTGCTGCACGACAGCCGGGCCATCCTCGCCGACACGCTGCAGGCGATCGAGCGCACGTCGGCACGGCGCGGCATGGAAGCGATCGACCTGTCGCTGCTGACCGACGGCCTGCAGGCCGAGCGCGAGCAGGGCATCACCATCGATGTGGCCTACCGCTATTTCTCGTCGGGTCGGCGCAAGTTCATCATCGCTGACGCGCCGGGGCACGAGCAGTACACGCGCAACATGGTCACCGCGGCCTCGACCGCCGATCTCGCCATCATCCTGATCGACGCGCGCCGCGGCGTGCTGACGCAGACCCGTCGCCATGCGCAGCTGGCGGCGCTGCTCGGCATTCCGCAGCTGGTGGTGGCGGTGAACAAGATGGATCTGGTCGACTTCGCGCAACCGGTGTTCGAGCGCATCCGCGACGACTTCCTGGCGTTCGCGGCCGGTGCCGGCATCGAGCAGGTGCGCTTCGTGCCGATGTCCGCCCTGCGCGGCGACATGGTGGTTGACCGTGGCGAGCACCTTCACTGGTACGACGGGCCCACGTTGATGGAGATGCTGGAAAGAGCGCCGGCGGCGGCGGCTCCGCACGCGCATCCGTTCCGCTTTCCGGTGCAGTGGGTGTGCCGGCCGCAGGACGCGGCGAATCCCCTGCTGCACGACTACCGCGGCTTCATGGGTCGGGTGGAGGCCGGCCGCATCGCGGTCGGCGATGCGGTGAGCGTGCTGCCGTCCGGCCTGAGCACCAGGGTTCGGGCCATCGAGATCGGCGGCGACGCGCTTCTGCACGCTGGCGCCGAACAGTCGGTCGCGCTTGTGCTCGACGACGACATCGACGTGTCGCGCGGCGACATGATCGTGGCGCCCGAGAAGCCGCCGCGCGTGCTGCGCCAGATCACTGCCGATCTTTGCTGGCTGTCGGATCTGCCGATGGACCGCGCCCGCACCTACCTGATCCGCCATACGACGCGTGAAGTCAGGGCGAAGCTGGTGGGCATCGATCATCGGATGGACGTGAACACACTGGAGCGCATGTCCGCCGAACGGCTCGTGATGAACGACATCGCGCGCGTGCGCTTCAAGCTGGCGCAGCCGGTGTTCGCCGATCCCTATGTGCTGAACCGCTCGACCGGCGCTTTCGTCGTCATCGACGACAGCACCTACAACACGGTGGCCGCGGGCATGATCGTGGCGGACGCCGACGCAACGGAGTGATGCGAGCGGCGGCCGATCGGTCCGCGTTCAAGCCGGCGCGCTGCGGGTCGTTAAGACTGTCAGAGCGCCGGCTGTCGGCGCAGGAGGAATCACATGGACGTTTCCGCAATCGCCAGCGCCGCCACCGCGATGTCGCAGCAGAAGGTGGCCGACGCTGCCGGCACCCTGGTGCTCCGAAAGGCACTGGACATCCAGGCGTCGAACGCGGCGCAGCTGCTGCAGGCGCTGCCGACACCGCAGCCCGCGCCCTCCAGTCAGAACATCATCGACACCTACGCCTGAACCAGGGGGCCGACCGGGCCCCTCACTCTTTTCCGCGTCCGCCGTCCAGCGCCCGCCGCAGATAGGGCGCGGTGCGGCTGCCTTTCGCCTTCGCCACGTCGGCGGGTCGCCCCTCGGCGACGATGCGCCCACCCTCGGCGCCAGCGCCCGGCCCCATGTCGATCACCCAGTCCGCCCGCGCCACCAGTCGCATGTCGTGCTCGACCAGCACCACGCTGTTGCCGCCATCGACCAGCACTTCGAGCTGGGCGAGCAGGCGTTCGACGTCGGCCGGATGCAGGCCGGTGGTCGGTTCGTCCAGCACGTACAGTGTGCCGCCTCGTCCGCTGCGCTGCAGTTCGGTGGCGAGCTTGATGCGCTGCGCCTCGCCGCCCGACAGTTCGGTCGCCGGCTGGCCCAGCCGAAGGTAGCCCAGGCCGAGCCGGCTCAGCAGCGTGAGCGGGGCGAGTACCCGCGGCTCGCTGGCGAACACCTCGCAGGCCTGGTCCACGGTGAGGTCCAGCACCTCGGCGATGTTGCGCCCCTGCCAGGTCACGGCCAGCGTGGCCGGGTTGTAGCGGGTGCCGTGACAGTCGGCGCAGGGCGCGTATACGCCGGGCATGAACAGCAGTTCGACGCTGACGAAGCCTTCGCCCTCGCAGGTCGGGCAGCGACCCTTGGCCACGTTGAACGAGAAGCGCCCGGCGTCGAAGCCACGCTTGCGGGCGGCGGGCGTCTGCGCGAACAGCTTGCGCACCTCGTCGAACAGGCCGGTGTAGGTGGCGAGGTTGGAGCGCGGCGTGCGGCCGATCGGCTTCTGGTCGATACGCACCAGCCGGCGGATCGCGTCCGCGCCTTCGCCCAGCCGGCCTTCGGTCCGCGCGGTGTCGACCGGCGGCTGCTCGCCGTCGTCGTGCTCGGGCTCGGCCTCGACCACGTGGCCCAGGTGCTCCGCCACCAGTTCGACCAGTGCCTGGCTGATCAGGCTGGACTTGCCGGAGCCGGACAGGCCGGTCACCGCACACAGCACGCCGAGCGGGATGCGCGCGTCCAGCCGGTCCAGGTTGTTGCGGCTCACGTCGTGCAACGACAGCCAGCCTGATGGCGTTCGCGGTGTGCGCACCGGCGGCAGATCCGACTTCAGGAAGCGCGCGGTCGCCGACGACTTTACCGCGGCCAGACCGGCGGGCGGGCCGCTGTAGACGATGCGTCCGCCCTCGGTGCCTGCGCCCGGGCCGACATCGACCACCCAGTCGGCGCGGCGGATCATGTCGAGGTCGTGCTCGACCACGAACACGCTGTTGCCCGCCTGCTTCAGCTGCAGCAACGCGTCGAACAGCGCTTCGCCGTCGGCCGGATGCAGACCGGCGGACGGTTCGTCCAGCACATAGACGACGCCGAAAAGCTGAGAGCGCAGCTGGGTGGCCAGCCTGAGCCGCTGCAGCTCACCGGGCGACAGCGTGGGCGTGCTGCGTTCCAGCGTCAGATAGCCCAGACCCAGCCGCAGCAGCACCTCGATGCGGTCGACCACTTCGCCGGCCAGCCTCTGTGCGGCGAGGCGCTTTTCTTCCGGCAGCCGGGCATCCGCCTCGCCGGCGACGGCCGGTGCGAGCAGGCGCACCACCTCGGATAGCGGCTGGCGCGACAGCGCACCGATGTCCAGCCCGGCGAAGGTAACCGCCAGCGCTTCCGGCTTGAGCCGCTTGCCGGCGCATACCGGGCAGTCGGCGGCCCGCATGTAGCGCGACACGCGTTTGCGCATCAGCGTGCTCTGCGTGCTGGCGAAGGTGTGCAGCACGTAGCGGCGTGCGCTGGTGAAGGTGCCCTGATAGCTCGGCTCCATCTTCCGCCGCAGCGCGACGCGCGTTTCCTCCGGCGTGAAGCCGGCATAGACCGGTACCACCGGCTGTTCGTCGGTGAACAGGATCCAGTCCCGCACCTTGCGCGGCAGCTTTGCCCACGGCGTGTCGACGTCGATGCCCAGGCTGACCAGGATGTCGCGCAGATTTTGGCCGTGCCAGGCCGGCGGCCACGCGCTGACTGCGCCGTCGCGTATGGTCAGCGACGGGTCGAGCACCAGCGTCTCTTCGCTTACCTCGAACACGCGGCCCAGACCGTGGCAGTTCGGGCAGGCGCCCTGTGGCGTGTTGGGCGAGAAGTCCTCGGCCTGCAGCATGGGCTGGCGCGCCGGATAGCGGCCGGCGCGCGAATACAGCAGGCGCAGCAGGCTGGACAGCGTGGTCACGCTGCCCACCGACGAGCGCGCGCCCGGCGTTCCGCGCTGCTGCTGCAGGGCCACCGCCGGCGGCAGGCCTTCGATGCTGTCGACGTCGGGCACGCCGGCCTGGTCGATCAGCCGGCGCGCGTACGGCGCCACCGATTCCAGATAGCGCCGCTGCGCCTCGGCATACAGCGTGCCGAAGGCGAGCGAGGACTTGCCGGAACCGGATACACCGGAGAACGCCACCAGCGCGTCGCGCGGCAGATCGACGTCGATGTCTTTCAGATTGTGTTCGCGGGCGCCGCGGACGCGGATGGTGGCGGAGGCGGCGAGTCGGTTGGAGGGCTGGGTCTTGCTCATGCGCGTGCGATGGAAGCTGGACGGAGACGGGGCCTGCACAGGGTACGGAAGGGCGGCCGACACCTGTGCTGCAGGCAGACTGCGCCTGCGCGAAGGTGTTGCCATGTCGTCGCATTGTGCCCGTCCCTGTGCCGGGCGCGTGCCGTTACCGGCCGTCCCGTGCAGGCTCCGGCGCCCGGCGCCTCGCGTGTTCCGGTGTGATGCCTCCAGCTGGCGAGGAGGCGGGCTGGTTCAGGGGCGCCGGCGGCGGCTGGCGGTCAGCAGGCATCCGAGGCCGGCCAGCCAGAGTGCGGCCGTCATCGGCTCGGGCACCGCTGTCACGTTGATTGTGATCGACTTGCCATCGAATGAACCGTCGGTCGACGAGAAGTCTTCGTACTGCGGATAGCTGTACTGCCATGACGAGCAGCTCAGCCCGCCGCCTTCGTCGCTCATGCAATCCCGGTAAGCGATCTCGCTGCCGGAAGAGATGGCGTTCGTGGCGCTCCATCCGCCGCCGACGACGATGTCGAAGGTGCCGGCGGTCGGGAACAGTACCGAGAAGGTCCAGCCGTTGGCATATGAGCTGCCGGGCGACCCAGCGGGATAGTCGTTGAAGTTCTGGCCGGCGGCCTGCAGGTAGACGGCCGTCACCGTTTCAGCCTCGTACCAGTACCAGTTCATCATCCATTCCTGGTACCCCTCGACCGGTGGGGGTTCGACCGGATCACTCCCGCCGTCGTTACGCGACGAGGTGTTCACGCTGAAGGACACGAAGAAATCCACCGTGCTGCCGGCCAGCACCGTGGTCTGGCTGGCGCCGAAGCTGTCGATCTGTCCGCTGGCGGACCATGCGCAGGGACTGGCGATCAGGCCGAGGCAAAGCAATGCCGAAGTGGCTCTCTTCATGTTCCGCTCCTCTTTCAATGACACCCGTTCGGCTGCACGCTGTGGCGGGCCAGCCTGGGCGTCGGGTTGGATGAAGTTATGAGCCTAGCATCGGGACATGGGCTTCGATAGCGCATCCGACCGGCGGTGGCGATGCCGTTCTGCGACCGGCTGGCGGGAAGACGGTGCGGTTATCGGTCGGCGCGGCGCATGCCGGTGGCCCATGCTTCAATTAATATGCGGGGCCAGAAAATCGGGGCTTTCCTCTTGAGCAGCTCGCGGCCGTGTCGCCATCCGTCCTGCGTATCCGCTCGGGGATGCACCCCCACATGAGACCCGACAATGCCGTCACCTGATCTTCGTGATCGCTTTTTCGTGCTGGCCCAGCACGGCATGCCCAAGCAGGCACTGACGCGTTTCGCCGAATTCGTGGCGAATTCGCGCGCACCCTGGACCCGCGGCATCATTCCCTGGTTCATCCGCAAGTACGGCGTGGACATGAGCGAGGCGGCCCGGCCGGACCCGGCGGACTATGCCTGCTTCAACGATTTCTTCACCCGCGCGCTGCGCGAAGGTGCCCGTCCGCTGGCCGACTCGCTCTTCGTCAGCCCGGTCGATGGCACCGTGATCGACTGCGTGAAGCTCGATGGCGACACCTTGCTGCAGGTGAAGGGACACCCGTACAGCGCGCGTGCCCTGGTGGGCGGCGACGCGGCACTGGTCGATCGATTCGACGGCGGCGAAGCGATCTCCATCTACCTGAGCCCCAAGGACTACCACCGCATCCACATGCCCTGTGCGGGCCGGCTCCGGCGCATGATCCATGTGCCGGGCAGCCTGTATTCGGTCAATCCGGCGACGGTGGCGGGCGTGCCCGGCCTGTTCGCGCGCAATGAACGCGTGGTCTGCCTGTTCGATTCGGACTTCGGCCCCTTCGTGCTGACACTGGTCGGCGCCATGGTGGTCGGCAGCATGCAGACCGTGTGGCATGGGCTGATCAATCCGCCGCGCACCGGCAAGCTGCGCGAGTGGCGCTACGACGACCAGGACATCCGGCTCGCCCGCGGCGAGGAGATGGGCCGCTTCCTGCTCGGTTCTACCGTCGTCATGCTGTTCCCCAGGGGGGCGCTGAAGGCCCGCGCCGACTGGGTGCCCGGGCGCACGGTGCGCATGGGCGAGGCCATGGCTGACGCGTTGCCGCGCTGACTGCCGCAGAGGGGATGGACGATATTGTTTCCATGAGAACAAATTGGGTGTGAATCGCAACAAATGGGCTATGCTTCAATCTGATTCGATTCCACACAGGACTGCTCCCATGGGCGCCGTTGCAGATAAGGGGGTCAGCGCTTCGGAAGACCGCGGCGCGCTGGCCCGCATGATCATGATCCTGCTCGATCACTGGAAACTGGGCACCGAAGACCAGGCCGCGCTGCTGGGCATCGCCGCCAGCAACCGGGCGGCGCTGGCGCGCTACCGGCGCGGCGAGCCGATCGGCACCAGCCGCGACCAGTATGAGCGGGTCGGTCATCTGCTGGGCATCCACAAGAACCTGCGCCTGCTGTTTCCGCAGAACCGCGATCTCGCCTACCGCTGGATGAGCACCCGCAACCGTGCTTTCGACAACCTCACCCCGGTCGAGGTGGTGAAGGAGTGGGGCTTTGCCGGGCTGCTGATGGTGCGCGCCTACCTGGATCGGGCGCGCGGTCAGTGAGTATCGGCGATCTGTTCGCCCGCCTTGCGCTGGCCGAGGTGCAGCGCGACGTGTTCCGCAACATCGTGTCGCTGCGCAGTTCGCAGGACCTGTTCGACGATCTCACCGACGATCCGGCCGAGTGGCTGCTGGCGCAGAAGGTGGAGGGCGACGCCAAGCCGCCGCCCTACCGCTCGCCGGCCCCGGTGCTGCACCGTCCGTTCGAGGACGCCGAGTGGTTCAACGCCATCGCCTGGCCGTTCCAGAACTGGCAGGCCAGCCGCTTTTCCGACGGTCGCCACGGTGTCTGGTACGGCTCGGAGTCGGTCGATACCACGGTGTATGAGTCGGCCTGGCACTGGCGCAACGGCCTGCTGGCCGACGCCGGTTTCGAGCGCGAGTCGGTGGCGGCCGAGCGCAAGGTCTATGTCGTGGGCTGCGCCGCTGCGCTGCTCGACTTCCGCCCGCTCACGGCCGACTGGCCGGATCTGCTGCATCCGCTCGATTACAGCTTCCCGCAGTCGGTCGGCGCGCGCATCCACCGCGAAGGTCACCCGGGCCTGGTGGTGCAGTCGGTGCGCCGGCCGGAGGGCGAGAACTTTGCGGTATTCAATCCGGCGGTGCTGTCGAGCCCGCGCCACCACCTGCAACTGACTTACCGGCTCGACGGCGAGTGCATCGTCGTCGAGAAGACGCCGGGCGTTGCGTGGTTTGGCATCGACGCGGCGGACTTCGGGCGGCGCGCTGCGGGTTGAGTTCAGAGCGACCTGCGGGTCGAAGGAAGGCGTCGCGCCAGCGACTTCGACTCCGCCGCGCGCAGGATGCGGCGGAAGGTCGGACATTCCAGGTGGCTCGGTGCCGGGCACGCGGCGGCGTGACGGAGGCCGTCGCGCAGCGCACTCAGTCTGCGTATCGTACGGTCGAGTTCGTCCGCGCGCTCGGCGAGCAGGCCGCGGTCGATGTCCAGCGTGCCGCCCGGTGCGAACATGCGGCCGATCTCGTCCAGCGAGAAGCCGGCCGCGCGGCCCAGCGAAATCAGCGCCAATCTCTCGAGTACGTCATTGCCGAACACGCGGCGCAGACCGCGCCGGCCGATCGAACGTATCAGCCCCTTTTCCTCGTAGAAACGCAGGGTCGCCGCGGTGACGCCGGCGCGCTGTGCCACTTCGGCGATATCCAGATCGCTCATGGGCTTGACCTCAAGTCGACTTGAATTTGCATAGTGCTCACACCGCACGTTGCGGGCAAGTCACGGGAGACGACGATGGATGCTTCAGATACGCGCGCCGACGCGCAGATCGCCTTGTGGAACGGTCCGGCCGCCGACGGCTGGGTGCAGGCGCAGCCGCTGCTCGATGCGCTGTTCGCGCCTTTTTCCGAACGGCTGGTCGAGGTGGCACGGACGCGCTCCGCGCGCAGCGTGATCGACATCGGCTGCGGCACCGGCGCCACCACGCTGGCGCTGGCCGAGGCGCTGGGCAGCGGGGCGCACTGTATCGGTGTCGACGTGTCGGCGCCGATGATCGCCGCGGCCCGTGCCCGCGCGCTGGCCAGCGCTTCGGCCGCGCACTTCGTCTGCGCCGACGCCGCACGGCATGCCTTCGCGCCCGGCGCCGCTGACCTCATCGTGTCGCGCTTCGGCGTCATGTTCTTTGAGCGCCCGGTCGATGCGTTTGCCCACCTGCGCGCGGCGCTGCGCAGCGACGGTGCGCTGCACGCCATCGCCTGGCGCGGCACCGACGAGAACACCTTCATGACCACCGCCGAGCGCGCAGCCGCACCATTGCTGCCCGACTTGCCCGCGCGTCGCCCGGGGGCCCCGGGCCAGTTCGCCTTCGCCGACCGGACTCTTGTTCGCGAGGTGCTGGCGCGCAGTGGCTGGCGGGACATCGACATCCATCCGCTCGACATCGAATGCGCGCTGCCCGCCGCCGAGCTCGAACGCTACTTCACCCTGCTCGGCCCGGTGGGCGTGGCGCTGCAGCAGGTCGACGCGGACACCCGTGCACGCGTGATCGAGGCGCTGCATGGCGCTTTCCGGCCGTACTTGGCCGGTGGGGCGGTGCGCTTCACCGCGGCGTGCTGGATGGTGTCGGCCCGCGCCTGAGCGCGCTTGCGTGTCAGCGTCCGGAGAAGCGCAGCCTGGACAGCATCTTCAGATTGCCCTTGCGGTAATAGGCGTCCGCCCAGCTGTCGTCCGGCGCCAGCGGCCGGGCTTCCTTCAGCTTCAGCAGCTTCGCGTAGTAGCGGAAGCGGTAGTGCTCGTAGAAGCGCAGTACCTCCAGACCGTAGCGGTCGGCAAGGTCGGTGTCGCCGCGGATGACGAGGACGTTCTCGTCGTTGCCGCTGCTGGCCGAGGCGCTGAGGTTGTGGCTGCCGCTGAGGATGACCGGATGGTCGGTGGTGAAGTCGGTGACGATGGCTTTCAGGTGCACCAGCAGGTTGCCGCGCTGGCCGCGCAGACCTTCCTTGACCCAGCCTTCCAGACCGCTGGTGAGCAGCGCCGGCGTCGTGAATTCGGCGGTGCGATCGGCGTGGAAGCCGGTAATCCGGCTGGCGCTGTTCTGGATGCCGTAGCGCAGCACCGGGTCGTTGGCCTTGCCGAGCAGGGCGTCGAGTATCGGTTCGGGCAGCGCGAAGGCGGTGGCGAACAGCAGGTCGCTTTTGGCGCCGTTTATCAGGTCGGCGAAGGCGGCAAGGTCGCCGCCGCCGGAGCGCGGCGAGAAGCCGGTCCAGATGCGGCCGGTCGGCGCGACCGGGTTGTGTTCGTTGATCCACGCGCGGGTGGCGGCAACGTCGCCGGGCGCGGCCCAGATCTGTTCGAACAGCGCCAGATAGTCGGCCGCCACCGCCTTGTCGTCGGCGGTGTGCACGACATTGGCCTGCCGGTACACGCCGTTCTCGGTGAAATTGGTGCTGCCGCACAGCACGGCGCGCGGCGTGCGGGCGCCGCTGCGGCCGAGCTTGCTGAGCACGATGTACTTATGGTGAAAGATTTTCGAAGTGATGCGCGCCTGCTTCTTCGCCTTCGGAATCGATTTCAGCGCCGCCTCGTTCTGCACCGTCTGTTCGTCGCCGGCCTTGCCGTGATAAAGCACGCGCACCTGCGCGCCGCGCCGGTGCGCCGCCCGCACGGCGCTGGCGATGGCCTTCAGTTCGTATTCGTAGATCGCGATGTCAAGCGCCGAGGTCGAATCCTTGGCGCGGGCGATGAAGGCGAGCAACCGGTCGAGCAGGCCGTTCTGCAGCCAGTCGCGCGGCGCGGCCGGCCATTTCTCGATCGGCAGATCCTTGTTCTCCGGGCGACTCAGCAGCGCGTCGAGCTCGGGAAACTTGCGACCGAAGGCCTGGCTGGCGGCGACCGCCCGGTTGAACACGACGTCGTGGCCCCTGGGCTTGCCGTCGTCGGTGGTGACCGCCAGCTCCAGTGACTCGCCCAGTTCAGGCCGCTCGGCGCTGCCGTACAGCAGATGTACGCGGTAGCGGCAGCGCGTGCCGGGCGCGATGCTGTAATCGGCCCAGCGGAATTTCTGTATCGGTGCCAGATTGCTCGGGGTGGCCGCCCATTTTTCCAGCGTGTGCGCGCGGCCCGGGAAGGTGAGGCTGTTCAGCAGCCACTGCCACTTCTTCGTGCCTTCCTTCTGCTCGATCGCAAAGCCGAGCAGGCCGGCGCGTCGTGATGCGTCGACGTCCATCGCCAGCAGCACGCCGCTGGTGCCGGCGTAGGCCTTGACGCGGAAGTCGTCGCGGGCATTGGTGACCAGTACACGCATGGGAACTCCGGGGCGATGCGATGACGTCATCTTGCGACCGGGAGCCGAAAGCTGCAACGATGACGAGTTGCGATGTCGAAATGCCGGTGCGTGCTTCGTCGACCGAGTAGTCCCGCGGCACAGTGCTGCGCCGCGGCCCCTCACGGAACAAGGAGGAAAGCCCATGTCATCCCCATCTGCGGTTACCCTGCTGGTCGCCACCCGCAAGGGCGCCTGGCTCTATCACGGCGACGCCGAACGCAAGACCTGGCGGGTCGATGGCCCGCATTTTCTCGGTCACATCATCAGCCACCTGGTACTCGATCCGCGTGACGGCCGCACGCTGCTGGCGGCAGCCAAGACCGGCCACCTCGGGCCGACCATGTTCCGCTCGACCGACTTCGGTCAGACATGGAGCGAGGCCGCGCGGCCGCCGGCCTTCGCGAAGGTCGAAGGCGGCGTGGGCCGCAGCGTCGATCACACCTTCTGGCTCACGCCGGGCCACGCCAGCCAGCCCGGCGTCTGGTACGCCGGCACCAGTCCGCAGGGCCTGTTCCGCTCCGAGGATGGCGGCGATACATGGGCGCCGTGCTCATCGATCAACGACGACCCGCGATATCTGGAGTGGATGGGTACGGCGCAGGACGGTACGCCGGACGGTCCCAAGCTGCACTCGATCATCGTCGACCCGCGCGACCCGATGCATATGTATATGGCGATGTCGGGCGGCGGCGTGCATGAGTCGTTCGATGCCGGTCGCAGCTTCGCGCCGCTGATCGACGGTCTCGAAGTGGTGGAGGGCTTCGACGTGACGCAGCCCACCTTTCACGATCCGCACTGCATCCGCCAGTGCCCGGCCAACCCGGATCGGCTCTACCAGCAGAACCACTGCGGCATCTTCCGGCTCGACCGGCCGGCCACGCGCTGGCGGCGCATCGGCGGCGGCATGCCGGCGGAGGTCGGCGACATCGGTTTCCCGATGGTGGTGCACCCGCGCGATCCGGACACCGCTTGGGTATTCCCGATGGATGGCACCGCCGTGTGGCCGCGCACCAGCCCGGGCGGAAAACCGGCGGTATTCGTCACCCGCGATGGTGGTGAGCAATGGCAGCGTCAGGACGCCGGTCTGCCGGCCGAACAGGCGTGGTGGACGGTGAAGCGGCAGGCGATGACGGCGGACACCCAGCCCTCGGTCGGACTCTATTTCGGCACCACCAGCGGCGAACTGTGGGCGAGCAGCGACGAGGGCGCGCACTGGCACTGCATCGCGCGCCACCTGCCCGACATCTACGCGGTCGAGGTGGCGGAGCGGCCGGCCACATGAAGGTGCTGATACCGAGTGCGCTGCGTTCCTACACCGACAGCGCGCACGCTGAAGCAGACGGCGCGACGCTGGCCGAGGTGGTGGCCGCGCTCGACCTGCAGTACCCCGGCATCGCCTTCCGCATGATCGACGAGCAGGGACGGATACGCCGCCACATCCGCTTCTTCGTCGACGGGCAGCAGGTGCGCGACCTGGCACAGGCGGCCGATGCCGACGGCGAACTGGTCATCGTGCAGGCACTTAGCGGAGGCTGAGCGGCGGTCCAGCGCCGGCGTCACGCGACTCGCCTACACTGCTCCGGAACCCCGGCGGCGACCTCGCGTCGACCGGGGGTGTGCCGATACGGAGAATCCAGTGTTCCTGCCCAGACTGTGCGCCCTCGTGTTCGCGGCGCTGTTGCCGCTTTCTTCCCCGGCCCGCGCCGAAGACGTGTCGACGCTGTCTTACGACGCACGGCTCGGCGGCTATGCCTATGCCTTCGACGTGAAGTTCTTCCCGCTGTCGTCGCAGGGGCAATCGCTCGAAATGGCCTACATCCATCTTCCGGGCGAAGCCGGCAAGCCGGTGGTCACCTTGCTGCATGGCAAGAACTTCAACGCCGATTACTGGGCGGGCACCGCGCGTCATCTGCAGAAGCTGGGCTACGGCGTGCTCATTCCGGACCAGATCGGTTTCGGCAAGTCGTCCAAACCGGTCCATTACCAGTATTCCTTTCCGGCGCTGGCTCGCCACACCCGCGCGCTGATGGCCTCGCTCGGCATCGAGCGCTCCATCGTCGTCGGCCATTCGATGGGCGGCATGCTGGCCAGCCGTTTCGCCCTGATGTATCCGCAGGCGGTGCAGCGCCTGGTGCTGGTGAATCCGATCGGGCTGGAGAACTACCTGAAGTATGTCGAGCACAAGGACACCGATTTCTTTTACGGCATCGAACGGAAGCAGACGGCCGACAGCATCGCCAAGTACCAGCGCGACAACTATTACGACGGTCAGTGGAACGAGCGCTACGCGGCGCTCACCCGTTTCATGATCGGGCAGATGCAGGGACCGGACAGGAATCAGGTCGCCTGGGTCAATGCCTTGACCTACGACATGATCTTCACCCAGCCTGTTGTGACAGAGTTCGGGGATCTGTCGGTGCCGGTCAGTCTGATCATCGGCACGCGCGACCGTACCGGACCGGGCCGCAACTGGATGCGTCCTGGCGTCGAGTACGAACTGGGGCGCTACGACCGGCTAGGCCGGACGGCGGCGGCGTCGATTCCGGGCGCCGTGCTGTTCGAACTGCCGGGCCTGGGCCATATGCCGCACATCGAGAATTTCGAGGCGTTCAGCAAGGTATTCGACCAGGCGATCGGCGTACAGTGACCCCGAGGTCGATGTCATCAGGAGTCCCGCATCATGAACCACACTTCCCGCAGCCCGTACGAGAACGACGCCGAGAACGGGGCCACCCCGGCCGGGCCGGTCGAACTGTGGCATCAGACCTTTCACGAACTGCTCGACGGCATTGCGCGCTCGACCGACCCCTTCGGCATGACCGCGCCCATCCTGCACGCGCAGCTGGCGTGGGCGGCGCACCCGAAGGAACTGAGTGACCGCCTGGTCAGCCTTTCGTCCGATCTGTGGCGGCTGCAGCAGCACACGCTGAACCGGCTGCTCGGCCTGCCCGACACCGATCCGATTCCGGTCACCGAGGGTGATGCGCGCTTCGCCGATCCGGCGTGGACCGACCTGCCCACCTTCGACCTGATGAAGGAGTGGTACCTCGCCTTCACCCGTCACACCCAGGACATGCTTTACGACACGCCGGGCATGTCGGAGAAGGACCGCGAACGCGCGGCGTTCTGGTGGCGCAACTGGCTCAACGCGGTGGCGCCGACCAACTACCTGTTCACCAATCCGGTGGCGCTGCGCAAGGCGATGGAAACACACGGTGAGAGCCTGGTGCGCGGTTTCCGCAACTTCCTCGACGACCTGAAAGCCGGTGACGTGCGCATGACCGATCCGGACGACTTCAAGGTCGGCGAGAACCTGGCGACCACGCCGGGTGCGGTGGTGATGCGCAACCGCCTGCTGGAACTGATCCACTACGCGCCGACACAGGCGAAGGTGCATACGCAACCGGTGGTGATCGTGACGCCGTGGATCAACAAGTTCTACGTGCTCGATCTGGCGCCGAAGAAAAGCATGATCCGCTACCTGCTCGACCAGGGGCTGGACGTGTTCATCACCAGCTGGAAGAACCCCGATGCCTCGATGCGTGACGTCACTTTCGACGACTACCTGCTCGAAGGCGTACATGCGGCGATCGAAACCGCGCGCGCGCTGACCGGCGCGCCGAAGGTGCACGCGGTCGGCTACTGCATCGGCGGCACGGCGCTCGCGATGTACATGGCCTGGGCCAATCGCCGCTTTTCGCCCGAAGAGGTGCCGGTCGCCGACTGGACACTGCTCACCACACTGATCGACTTCCGTGCGCCGGGCGAGATCGAGGTATTCATCGACGAATCCAGCGTGCGTTCGCTGTGCGACGCGATGGCGCAGAAGGGCTATCTCGACGGCAAGGAAATGGCCGCCTCCTTCCGCCTGCTGCGGTCCAACAGCCTGATCTGGAACTACGTCGTCAATGGCTGGCTGTACGGCGAAACGCCGCCGCCCTTCGACGTGCTTTACTGGAACATGGACGCAACGCGCATGCCGCAGGCCATGCACGGCTGGTATCTGCGCGAGCTCTACCTGCACAACAAGCTGATCAAGCCGGACGCGCTGACCGTGGCCGGCGAGCCGCTCGACCTGCACCGCATCGCCCAGCCGCTGTATGCGGTGGCGGCCGAGGACGATCACATCGCGCCGTGGCAGCAGGCCTTCCGCATCCATCGACATCTGGCGGGCGACAAGCGCTTCGTGCTGTCCAGTTCAGGCCACATCCTGGGCATCGTCAATCCGGTCGTGACGCCGCCCAAGCGCAGCTACCGCGCGGCCGAGGTGCATCGCGCCGACCGTGCCGATGGCTGGCTGGCGCACAACGACGCGCAACCCGGCAGCTGGTGGGAAGACTGGATGGCCTGGCTCAAGCCGCGTGCCGGCAAGCTGGTGAAGGCCCGCCCGGCGGCGACCGCGGATTTCCCCGAACTGGCGCCGGCGCCGGGCGGCTATGTGATGGAGCGCTGAGCGGATCGCTGCCGCGCCGGCAGCACTTGTGCAGATGCAGATTGAAATCCATGTCGTCGCCGTGTGATGATGCCGGCCATCCGATCAACAACAATAGCGGACATGGTCATCTCGCCCAGCCTGGCCACGCTCAACGGAGGCTCCATGGATAACGTTCTGCTTTTTGCGGCAGGCGAATTGTTCATCGTGATCGTCATGATGGCGCTGATCGCGCGTCTCAACGGCAAGGATCAGGACAGCCGTCACCTCTACTTCGGTTCTGTCGTGCTGACCGCGCTGGCGCTGGTATTCATGCTCGCGATGGCGATGTACTACTGGGCCGATGCCGGTAGCGCCGACCGTGCGCAGAAGCTGTTCGAAGCCTGCCAGCAGATCGTTCCTCCGCTGCTCACGCTGGTGATCGGCTTCTACTTCGGACAGAAGCGCTGAGCGTGCAGCGCCCGCTCCATCGGGCGCTGCTGCGCCGGACCCGCCGATGAGCGACATCCGCTTCGTTGCGGCGACGCCGGTGCTGGCGTCGCTCGACATCCTGCAGACCGTCGATTTCTACGTGAAGCGCCTGGGCGCAACGGCGGTGCACGCAGACCAGGGCGTCTACGGCATCGTGGCGCTGGGCGGTATCCATATCCATTTCTGGGCCTGCAGCGACCGGCGCATCGCCGAAGCGACCGGCTGCCGCATCGCCGTCGAGGGCGTGGATGCACTGTTCGCCCACTGCACGCGGCAGGGCATCGTCCATCCCAATGCACCGCTGCATGACACGCCCTGGGGTACCCGGGAGTTCGCCGTGCTCGATGGCGACGGCAACCTGATCACCTTTAACGAGCGCACCGCGACCTGAGGTGGCGATCGCGGTGCTTGCGCCGAATTACTGAGTTCCGCCGGTCGCAGCGGGAAGGCTGAGCGTGCCTCTTTCGCTGAAGCGCTGTACGCCGAAAGGACCGCCACCCAGCTTGCCACTCAGCGTGTAGGGCAGGCGGTCGAGGTCGGCGCCGCTGCCCAGCTCCAGCGCCTGACGGAAGGCCGACAGGGCCGACACCGTGATCGGTACGCTCACCACCGCCTCGCCAAAGCGCGGCACGCTGCCGCGCGCGTCGCTGACACCGGTGGCGAAGGTCCGGTCGTTCACATCGAGCTGCAGTGCCAGGCCGTCGTAGTCGATCGGATGGTCGTTCGGGTTCTGCACCCGCAGCTTCAGTGCGAAGCGCAATTCGAATCCTTCACCCTGCAGCGGTTCCAGCCCGACCAGATTGACCCGCACCGGGTCGCGCGTGGTCAGGCCGGCGCAGCCTGACAGCGCGAGCAGGGCACACAGGACGAAGAGCAGGCGTGCGGCATTCGGGTACATGATCACCTCTGTGGTCGTCGGGCCGGGCAACGCGTGCCGCCCGGCCTTCCTTCATCGGTCGGGACTTACTTGCCCGGTTCGCCAACGAAGATTTCGACACGCCGGTTCTTGGCACGGCCGGCTTCGCCGCCGTTGTCGGCCAGCGGTTCGTGCGAGCCGCGGCCGTCGATCACGATACGCGACGACGCCACGCCGCGGTCGGCCAGATAGTTGCGTGCGCTGGCGGCGCGATTGACCGACAGCGGATCGTTCACCGCGTCGCTGCCGGTGCTGTCGGTGTGACCGATGATGCGCACCGAGGTGGTCGGATTGGCGTTCAGCGTCTGCGCGAAGCGGTCGAGCACGGGGCGGAAGTTCGGCTTGATGTCGGCGCGGCCGACGTCGAATGAAATGTCGCTCGGGATTTCGAGCTTCAACTGGTTGTCGGCGGTCTGCACCACATCGACGCCGGTGCCGGCGGTCGCCTGTTCCATCGCCCGCTTCTGTTCCTCCATCTTCTGCGACCAGATATAGGTGCCGATGCCGCCGACCGCGGCGCCGATCAGCGCACCGCTGCGCGTGGCGCCGCCGCTGCCGCCGACCGCGCTGCCCAGCGCCGCGCCCGCTGCGGCACCGACGCCGGTGCCTATCGTGGTGCGCTTCTGCGTTTCGGTCATGTTGGCGCAGCCGGTGGCGACGAGGGCGCCGGCAGTCAGCAGGATGAGTGTCTTTTTCATGATGTGTGCTCTCCGGTGTGCGGGCCGCGTCCTGCGCGGCACCGAGTTGTTCGTGCGCGCGGCGTGGCGCATCGCTGCTGCCGGACGTCGCAAGTGCACTGCATCAGTCTCGGTGATTCGAATGCGTGCCCGTGTAAGACAACGCGCATGCCCGATGTACTCCCGCACCGACGCGAAAAGGTGCGCCCGATTACATCGCGCGCGAATCAAGGGTGCGGAGCGAATCGGGCGCTTCGCCTTCAGCGTCCTTCGTCGAAGTGCGGTCCGGCGCCTTCACCGGCCAGCGTGTCCTGCGCGTTACGCAGCGGGCAGGCCTTGAGCGACAGGCAGCCGCAGCCGATGCAGCCGTCGAGCTGGTCGCGCAACTGCGTGAGCGTGCGGATGCGTGCGTCCAGATCCTGCTGCCAGCGGGCCGACAGGCGGCGCCAGTCGGCAACCGTGGGCGTGCGCCGGTTCGGCAATGCCTGCAGCGCGTCCGCAATCGCGGCCAGCGGAATGCCCATGCGCTGCGCCACCTTGATCACCGCGACGCGGCGCAGCACCGAACGCGGATAGCGCCGCTGGTTGCCGGCGTTGCGCGTGCTCTGTATCAGCCCGCGGCTTTCATAGAAGTGCAGTGTCGACACGGCGACGCCGCTGCGTGCGGCGACTTCGCCGACCGACAGGCTTACCGTGGCGGACTTGTTGCCTTTGCCGAGTTCGGACATTCGATCTCCCGGTGTTGACCTCAACCATGCTTGAGGTCGGATGCTACGCGTCCCTTCATCGAACGGAGTACACGATGTCTTCACCCTCCATCGCCAAGCCGACCGGCGGACGCACCCGCTTCATCCAGCCGCAGGGCCTGTACGACGCGACTGCCAATGGCTATTCGCACGTGGTGATCGCCGAAGCCCCCGCGCGCCACATATATATAGCGGGGCAAGGCGGCGAGAATGCGCGCGGTGAACTGTCGCCCGACTTCGCGCAGCAGGTTGAGCAGGCTCTGCGCAACCTCGCTGCGGCCCTGGATGCGGCGCAGGCGGCGCCGTCCGACGTGGTCAAGCTCACGGTGCTGGTGGTCGATCACACGCAGGACCGGCTGGGCGTGTTCGTGCAAGCCCTGCGGGCGATGTGGGGCGCGGCGCCTCCGCCGGCATGCACACTGATACCGGTACCGCGGCTGGCGCTCGACGGCATGCTGTTCGAGATCGAAGCGACGGCCGTCATCTACGACTGAGTTGCCCATCGATCTGCACCGCCACGCGGCGGACGACTTCACCTTCCGGATCCACGATTCCATGCATCGATCGAACGCTTCCTCGCAGTCCGCAACTCGCGACACCTTGTCGACACCGGTGCTGCTGCTGATGGCCGTTGCTGCCGGCCTGTGTGCCGGCGGCAACTACTTCAACCAGCCGCTGCTGCCGGCCATCGCGCGCGACCTGCAGGCGGACGATGCGTCGGTGGCATTCACCGTGACCATCGCACAGGTCGCCTACGCTTGCGGATTGTTGCTGCTCGTGCCGCTGGGCGACATGCTGGAGCGGCGCGCCCTGGCGGTGGGGCTCATGCTGCTGGCCGCGCTCGGTCAGTTCATCAGCGGTTTCGCCGATTCCCTTTCGATGCTGTCGACGGGCATCGCGGTGGCCGGTCTGTTCTCGGTGGCGGCACAGATACTGGTGCCGATGGCGGCGACGCTGGCCGAACCGCAGCGCAGGGGGCAGGCGGTCGGTGTCGTCATGAGCGGCCTGCTGACCGGCATCCTCGCGGCGCGCAGCGTGGCCGGATTGCTCGCGCCGCTCGGTGGCTGGTCGACGGTGTACCGGGTCGCCGGTTTGGCCATGCTCGTCGTTGCGCTGTTGCTGTGGCGCGTGCTGCCGCAGTCGCGCAATCCGTCGCCGCGGCCCTACCTGCAGACATTGGTATCGCTCGGCACGCTGTTCCGCAGCCTGCCGCGTCTGCGCAGTCGCGCGCTGCTCGGGGCGCTGTCCTTCGCGTCAGTCAGCGTGCTGTTCTCGACGATGGCGCTGCTACTGGCCGGGCCGGGCCACGGCATGGGCGAGGTGTCCATCGGCCTGGTCGGACTGGCCGGGGCGGCCGGCGCGCTGATGGCCAACGTCGTCGGCCGCGTCGCGGACCGTGGCGGCGCGATGCGTGCAAGCGCGATCGCGGTGCTGCTGCTGATCGCGAGCTGGGCGGCGCTGCTGTGGGGCGCGGACAGCCTGCTCTGGTTCCTCGGCGGTTTCGTCGTGATCGACATGGCCCTGCAGGGCGTGCACATCAGCAACCAGCACATCGTGTTCCGGCTCGCACCGGAGGCACGGGCGCGACTCAACGCGGTGTACATGACCTGCTATTTCGCCGGTGCCGCAAGCGGCTCGGCGCTCGGCTCATTCGCCTGGCAACACGGCGGCTGGCCGGCCACCTGCGCGGTCGGTGGCGTGCTCGGCCTGCTCACCGCCGTCGCGCTCGCGCACGACAGGCGTCTTGCGCGGAGAGGCTGACCGGCCGCCGCTTTGTTTGATGTACTGTATATGGATACAGCTATCGAAAGTGTTCCGCCGTGTCCGAATCCAGCACCGTCAATCGCGCCGATTACCTCTCCACTCTGAACGATGCGCAACGCGAAGCCGCCTCCTTTGGCGTTGCGCCAGACGCTCTTGCCGGACCGCTGCTGGTGATCGCCGGCGCCGGCACAGGCAAGACGAATACGCTGGCGCATCGCGTTGCCCACCTGCTGGTCAATGGCGCGCAGCCGGAGTCCGTCATGCTGCTCACCTTCTCGCGACGCGCGGCCGACGAAATGACGCGCCGGGTGCAGCGCATCGTCGCGCAGGTGTCGCCGCGTTTCGCCACGCTGGCCAGTGCCGGCTTCCCGTGGTCGGGCACCTTTCACGGTGTCGGTGCGCGGCTGCTGCGCGAGTACGCCGGACGCATCGGGCTCGATCCCGCCTTCACCATCCACGATCGCGAAGACTCTGCCGATCTGATGAATCTGGTGCGGCACGACATCGGCCTGTCCAGCAAGGCGAAGCGTTTTCCGCTGAAGGGCACCTGCCTGGCGATCTATTCGGCGGCGGTGAACACGCAGTCGCCGCTGGCCGAGGTGCTGCAGTCGTCCTTTCCATGGTGCGCCGAGTGGGAGGCCGATCTGAAAATGCTCTTCCGCGCCTATGTCGAGGCCAAGCAGGCGCAGCAGGTGCTCGACTACGACGACCTGCTGCTGTACTGGGCACAGATGGCGGCCGAGCCGGCGATCGCGCGCGAACTCGGTGCGCGCTTCGCACACGTGCTGGTCGACGAGTACCAGGACACCAACCGCCTGCAGTCGAGCATCCTGCTGTCGATCAAACCCGACGGCCGCGGCCTGACCGTGGTCGGTGACGACGCGCAGTCCATCTACAGCTTCCGTGGTGCCACGGTACGCAACATCCTCGACTTCCCGCAGCAGTTCGACCCCCCGGCGCGGCGCATCACGCTGGAGCAGAACTACCGCTCGACACCGCCGCTGCTTGACGCGGCGAATGCGGTGATCGGTGAAGCCGACGAGCGTTTCGCCAAGCAGCTGTGGAGCGCGCGCACCGGCACGCAGAAGCCGCTGCTGGTGTCGGTGCGCGACGACGCTGCTCAAGCGGAGTTCGTCGTCACGCAGATACTCGCGCGGCGCGAAGGCGGCATGAAACTGAAGTCGCAGGCGGTGCTGTTCCGCACCTCCAGTCACAGCATGCGGCTGGAGATCGAACTGACGCGCCGGAACATTCCCTTCGTGAAGTTCGGCGGCCTGAAGTTTCTTGAAGCGGCGCACGTGAAGGATCTGCTGTCGGTGCTGCGCTGGGCGCAGAACCTGCGCGACCGCGTCGCCGGGTTCCGCGCAATCCAGTTGCTGGCCGGCATCGGTCCGAAGACGGCCGCACGCATCCTCGACAACATCCAGGCTGCGCCGCCGGGTGCTGCGCTGCTGGCCGAGCAGCCAGTGCCCGAGGGCGTGCGTGCCGGCTGGTCCGAGTTCTCGATGCTGGTCGAAGCGGCCGGTGCCGAACGCGCCGAATGGCCGGCCAGTGCCGAACACGTGGCGCGCTGGTACGAAGCGCAGATGGATCGTCTTTACGAGGATGCCGTCGTGCGCGCGGCCGACATCCAGCAACTCGCACGGCTGGCGTCGACCTACCCGAGTCGCGAGCGCTTCCTGACCGAGCTCACGCTGGACCCTCCCGAAGTGACCAGCGACGAGCCGGGCGCGCCGCTGCTCGACGAGGACTACCTCATCCTGTCGACGATCCACTCCGCCAAGGGTCGCGAGTGGAACGCAGTCTCGGTGCTCAACGCGGTCGACGGCGGCATTCCGTCGGAGATGTCGACCGGCAGCCAGGCCGAGATCGAGGAGGAAAGACGCCTGCTCTACGTTGCGATGACGCGCGCGAAGGAACAGCTCGAGCTGGTGGTGCCGCAGCGCTTCTACATCACCGGTCAGGCGTCGACCGGTGATCGTCACGTCTACGCCGGGCGCACCCGCTTCGTTCCGAATCGACTGCTCTCGCTGTTCGAACAGACGAGCTGGCCACGCGTCGACATGGACGGCGTGCCGACGATGACGGTGGCGGAAGCGCGGGTAGATATCGCCGCGAAGATGCGTGCGATGTGGCAGTGACGAATCGAGGTTTATCGTCGGTTCGCAGTGTCGCGGACGGCACACTGCATCTAGTAGCCGACCCGGGATCGGACACTACGGGTGCCGTTGACGCGTAAGCGGGTGTTTGCGCAGCGCAACACTCCGACGTCCTGCCTGTCGACGATGAACACGTCTTTGCGTGCAGGTGTCATTGTTCCGAAAGCGGCGTCGTGCAACGGTTTCAGCGCGCACCTTGTTGTTTAATTGTTGAATAAAATATTCCATAACAATAGGTTGCGAGTTGCCGCGGCTGAAAATATTTCTGGACTTTTGTGCTGTTTGTTGCTTTAACGGCTCATGGTTGTGCAATACTTTCGGCCCATGAATCAGTCCGTTGCGACGTCATCTTCAAGCCTCACCTCTGCTGCCGATTTCGTCGGCGCGTCGGAAGTCCTTTCCCCCGAAAAATCGTCTTCGTTTCTCATGCGTCGCGACACCCTGCGCGCATGGAATCCACTCGACCTCACGAGTCGCGGTCAGCGCAGTGCAGGTCGGTGCATCCATCATTCCGGAGTGGTCGGCGCATTGATGGCCGGCACGACCTCTCCCTGTTTCGAATGCTCGCGTGCGATGCCGGCGGGCAAGGCAGCCGGCAGCGACGGATGTCACGGTATGGGGCGAGCGAGCCTTCATTAGTTCTGTTGAATGTCGTAAGCGTCCATCGATGGCTTGCGAGTGTGAATCCGGCATCCGGGCGGCATGCGTCGCCCGTGTGTCGTTCGGGTCGTTGACCCGGAGGTGTGCGCGGGAGCAGGTCGCCCGCGCATGTCGTGCGGTGTTCCTGACCGGGCGCACATCGGTGCGTCGTCTCGAACAGACCTTCCGCCACCGGAGGGGCTGAGGTGCTGTCCAATCCTGTTATCCGAGAGGAGAGAAGTCATGGCTGAAGCTGAAGCTAAGAAGGGGGCGAAGAAGGCGAGTGCCCCGGCGAAACCTGCTGCGAAAAAAGCCGCACCGGCCAAGGCCGCTGCCAAGCCCGTAGCGAAGAAGGCTGCACCGGCGAAGGCTGCTGCAAAGCCGGCGGCAAAGAAGGCTGCACCGGCGAAGGCAGCCGCGAAGCCCGCAGCGAAGAAGGCTGCACCGGCGAAGGCTGCTGCGAAGCCGGCGGCGAAGAAGGCTGCACCGGCGAAGGCTGCTGCGAAGCCGGCGGCGAAGAAGGCTGCACCGGCGAAGGCTGCTGCAAAGCCGGTAGCGAAGAAGGCTGCACCGGCGAAGGCCGCCGCAAAGCCGGCCGCGAAGAAGGCGGCGCCGGCGAAGGCCGCTGCGAAGCCGGCGGCGAAGAAGGCTGCACCGGCGAAGGCTGCTGCGAAGCCGGCGGCGAAGAAGGCTGCACCGGCGAAGGCTGCTGCAAAGCCGGCCGCGAAGAAGGCTGCACCGGCGAAGGCTGCTGCAAAGCCGGCCGCGAAGAAGGCTGCACCGGCGAAGGCTGCTGCGAAGCCGGCGGCGAAGAAGGCTGCACCGGCGAAGGCTGCTGCGAAGCCGGCCGCGAAGAAGGCTGCTCCGGCCAAGGCCGCTGCGAAGCCGGCGGCGAAGAAGGCTGCACCGGCGAAGGCTGCTGCAAAGCCGGCCGCGAAGAAGGCTGCACCGGCGAAGGCTGCTGCAAAGCCGGCGGCGAAGAAGGCTGCTCCGGCCAAGGCTGCTGCGAAGCCGGCGGCGAAGAAGGCTGCTCCGGCCAAGGCCGCTGCGAAGCCGGCCGCGAAGCCTGCCGCAAAGCCGGCTGCCAAGCCTGCTGCGAAGAAGGTGGCGGCGCCTGCGGTGACCAAGGCCGTTGCGAAGGCTCCGGAGGCCGCGCCGGCCGCTGCCGCAAAGTCGGAAGCGCCCGCTGCTCCCGCGCCGGCAACGCCGTCGACGGCTGCTACGCCGGGTATCAAGTCGTCGCTGAATCCGGCCGCTGCATGGCCCTTCCCGACGGGTTCGCGTCCGTCCTGATCGCGCGTCCTGCGTCATCGAAAGCGGCATGGAGATCGTTGTCTCCATGCCGCTTTTTTCTTTGACGAGGAGCCCGTCTTGATCCCGTGTTACGAAGCTTCACTTGACCTGTCCCTTGTAAATCAGGAAGATGCGCGCGTCGTTGCTTGATCGCTCCCTCCGGCACACGTAACAGATACGTCGCCACCAGCTGTTCCAGTTTGACCCGGGCTCCAGCCCTGTCCGTCCGGGTTTCCAGAATGTTCCGACCGCCACTGCGGTCCGCGAACGCCGCGATTCAAGCTTTTCCGTACGCTTCGCCATGCTGCGAGGCACGGCAACAGCCCGTTAGCACGGGCTCCTCAGGCGTGCTGCGTCCATCGCTTCGGCGATGCCCGTCAGAACGCGCGAAAGGAGTGCTGCATGAACAAGGTTTTCTCCGTCCTCAAGGGCACCGCAGCCATCGTGCTGCACTTTGCGCACGGTGGTCTGCTCGCCGTCGGTCTCATGGTCAGTGTGTTCGTCGTACTGCGTGTGGCCGAAGCGGGTCTGACGCCGCGCATGCTGCCCTCACTGCCCGAGTTCTCGTTGCTCGGCAGCGCGCAACAGGTTTCGGCAGACACCGATCTGCAGATGCCCGATCTGCCGGCCACCGGCTCGGGTGTCGAACTGACCGCGCAGCAGAAGACGGTCGCCGACCATGTCTCCCGTCGTCACCGTGTGGCGCGTGCGGCGGTCGAACAGTACGTGACCGACGTCTATGCCGCGGCATCCCGCTACAAGCTCGATCCGCTGTTGCTGATCGCGCTGATTTCGGTCGAGTCCGCCTTCAACCCGACGGCGGAGAGCGCCTGGGGTGCGCAGGGGCTGACCCAGGTCATTCCGAAATACCATCCGGAAAAGCTGGCGCTGTTCGGCCCCGATGCATCGCTGCTCGACCCGACCACCAGCATCTTCGTCGGTGCGCAGGTGCTGCGTGAATACATCCGCCTGTCCGGCTCGGTCGAGGGCGGTCTGCAGCGCTATGTCGGATCGATCGAGGATCCCGACCAGGTGTATTCGAACAAGGTGCTGACGGAATACCGCCGTCTTTCCGCGACTTTCGGTCCGCGTCTGCAGACGGCGGAAGTGGCGCTCTGACGCCTCTCCTGGCCGGCCGCACGGCCGGCGGGTGCGATACAACGGTTATCCACAGCCCGCTGGGCGCGCCGAACGGCTAAAATCTCCGGTTTTCGCACTGCACCATGTTTCGCCCATCAGGCGCGGCATCGGGTGCAGGGCGATGCAACTCGACCGGAGGAGTCGCCGTTCACCATGGATGAGCACTTTCGCAACGCTGCACTCGAATACCACCGCAAGCCCACCCCGGGCAAGATTTCCGTCGTTCCCACTAAGGCGCTGACCAACCAGCAGGATCTGTCGCTGGCCTACTCGCCCGGCGTCGCCGCCGCCTGCGAGGAGATCGTTGCCGACCCGCTGCAGGTCAGCCAGATGACCGCCCGCGGCAACCTGATCGGTGTCGTCACCAACGGCACCGCGGTGCTCGGCCTGGGCCCGATCGGCCCTCTGGCCGCCAAACCGGTGATGGAAGGCAAGGGCGTGCTGTTCAAGAAGTTCGCCAACATCGACGTGTTCGACATCGAGCTGGACGAGCGCGACCCGGACAAGCTGGTCGACATCATCGCCGCGATGGAACCGACCTTCGGTGGCATCAACCTCGAGGACATCAAGGCGCCGGAGTGCTTCTACATCGAGCGCAAGCTGCGCGAGCGGATGAAGATCCCGGTCTTCCACGACGATCAGCACGGCACTGCGATCGTCGTCGGTGCCGCCGTGCTCAATGGTCTGAAGGCCGTCGGCAAGGACATCAAGGAGGTCAAGCTGGTCACTTCGGGCGCCGGTGCGGCCGCGCTGGCCTGCCTCGATCTGCTGGTGCTGCTCGGCATGCCGATCGAGAACATCTGGGTGACCGACATCAAGGGCGTGGTGTACGAAGGTCGCATCGAGGACATGGAGCCGCTGAAGGCGCGCTACGCGAAGGTGACGGACGCGCGCACGCTGGGCGAAGTGATCGACGACGCCGACGTGTTCCTCGGTCTGTCGGCGGGCGGTGTGCTGAAGGCCGACATGGTCAAGCGCATGGCACCGAAGCCGCTCATTCTGGCGCTGGCCAACCCGAATCCGGAAATCATGCCGGACGAAGTGAAGGCGGTACGCGACGACGCCGTGATCGCGACCGGCCGTTCGGACTATCCGAACCAGGTCAACAACGTGTTGTGCTTCCCCTTCATTTTCCGTGGCGCGCTCGATGTCGGTGCGACCACGATCACCGAAGAGATGAAGCTGGCCGCGGTGCGCGCCATTGCCGATCTGGCTCAGGTCGAGCAGAGCGAAATCGTGCGTGCCGCCTATGGCGAGCAGCCGATGTCCTTCGGTCCGGAATACCTGATTCCCAAGCCTTTCGATCCGCGCCTCATCGTCAAGATCGCACCGGCGGTGGCGCAGGCGGCGATGGATTCGGGCGTGGCGACGCGTCCGATCGAGGATTTCGAGGCTTACCGCCAGCAGCTGAACAACCTGGTGTGGATTTCCGGCCTCGTGATGAAGCCGGTGTTCGCCGAAGCGAAGCGCAATCCGAAGCGCATCATCTACGCCGAGGGCGAAGATGAGCGCGTGCTCAGCGCGGTGCGCAACGTGGTTGACGAGGGCATGGCCCGCCCCATCCTGATCGGTCGGCGCGACGTGGTGCTGGGCCGCATCCAGAAGCTGGGCCTGCGCCTGCGTCCGGAGATCGACTTCGAACTGGTGACGCCGGAGAACGACCCGCGCTACAAGGAGCTGTGGACCACCTATCACGCACTGACCGAGCGCAAGGGCATTTCGGTCGATTACGCGAAGATGGAAGCGCGTCGTCGCACCACGCTGATCGGCGCGCTGATGGTTCGCCTCGGTTACGCCGATGGCCTGATCTGCGGCACCTTCGGCAACTTCGCGCGCCACCTGCATTTCGTGCGCAACGTGCTCGGCCTGAAGGAAGGGCTGCGCAACTTCTACGCGATGAATCTGCTGAACCTGCCGGGCCGCACGCTGATGCTGTGCGATACCTATGTGAACTACGATCCGACGGCGGAGCAGGTGGTCGAGATGACCGTGCTGGCGGCGGAAGAGGCGCGCCGTTTCGGCATCGAGCCGAAGATCGCGCTGCTGTCGCACTCGAACTTCGGTTCGGACAACACGACGACTTCCGACAAGATGCGCCGCGCGCTGGAGATCCTGCACGCCGATCACCCCGAACTCGAGGTGGAGGGCGAAATGCACGGTGATGCGGCGCTGGACATCGACATCCGCACCCGCATCTTCCCCAATTCCAGATTGCGGGACGAGGCGAATCTGCTTATCTTCCCGACGCTGGATGCAGCCAACATTTCCTACAATCTGCTGAAGACCGCCGCCGGCGAGGGCATGACCATCGGCCCCATCCTGCTCGGCGCGAAGCAGCCGGTGCACATCCTGACGCCGACGGCGACGGTGAGGCGCATCGTGAACATGACTGCACTGACCGTGGTGGAGGCAAGTCACATCCGCTGACCCACGGCCCGTGCCCGAAAGGGGGAGGGCGTGGAGCAGCACGGGAGGACGGCGCTGGTGTTGTCCGGAGGCGGCGCTCGCGCCGCCTACCAGGTCGGCGTGCTGTCGGCGGTGCGCGAGTTGCTGCCGGACAAGCGCATCAATCCTTTCCCCATCCTGTGCGGCACTTCGGCTGGCGCGATCAACGCCGCCGCGCTGGGTGTCTTCAGCGAGGACTTCGGCGACGCCGTCGACAACCTGCTGTACATCTGGCGCAATTTCGAAGCTGGTCAGGTCTATCGCGCCGACCCCTGGGGCATAGGCAAGACCGGTGCGCGCTGGCTGATGGCGCTGATGTTCGGCTGGGCGGTGGACCGCTATCCGAAGTCGCTGCTCGACAACACGCCGCTGCGCGAACTGCTGGCTGCCCGGCTCGACTTCTCGCGCATCGACCGGGCCATCCAGCGTGGTGCGCTGTACGCGCTGTCGATCACTGCCTCCGGCTATACCTCGGGCGACAGTGTCGCCTTCTTCGAGGGCGGCGACGGCATCGAGCCGTGGAAGCGCATGCAGCGCGCCGCCTCGCGCACGCCGCTCAAGGTGGAGCATCTGCTGGCCAGCAGCGCGCTGCCCTTCATCTTTCCGGCCGTACACATCAACCGCGAGTATTTCGGCGACGGCTCGATGCGCCAGCTGGCGCCGGTCAGCCCGGCGGTACATCTGGGTGCCGAACGCATCTTCATCGTCGGCGTGGGGCGCATGAGCGAGAAGGATCCGCGGCGTCGCGGCCACGGCTACCCGTCGCTGGCCCAGGTCGCGGGCCACGCGCTGGCCAGCATCTTTCTAGACCAGCTGATGATAGACATCGAGCAGTTGCAGCGCGTCAACGACATCCTCGGGCGCATTCCGCCACACGTGATGGCGCAGATGGGCGTGCCCCTGCGACCGATCGAAACGCTGGTGATCGCGCCCTCGGAACGGCTGGACGACATCGCCGCCCGCCACGTCGATGCGCTGCCGATAGGGGTGCGTACGCTGCTCGGCGGCATCGGCGGCACCCGGCGCGCCGGCGGCGGTCTGGCGAGCTACCTGCTGTTCGAAAAGCCCTTCACCCGGGCGCTGATAGACCTCGGTTACCGTGACACGATGGCGCGCGCGGACGACGTGGTGAGCTTTCTTGGTCTGAAGTTTGCGGCGGAAATGCCGTCAAGTATTACTTCACGATCGTGAACTCGCCCTAAGAATACTTTCCAGGCTCTTATTTTCGTTTGAGAATTTGATCTCGGGGGGTAAACTTCGGCCTCAATCGAACCGCCAGCAGGGGTCACACGCATGTTTCTGAAATACCTGATGGTCAGCTGCACCGCGATGGCGCTGAGTTTCGTCGTCGCACCCACCGTCGAAGCCGCGTCCGGCAAGACGACCGCCCAGGCCAAGGCCGGCAAGAAATCGGCCAAGGTCGCCAAATCCTCAAAGTCTGCGCGCATCAAGCAGGCGAGCATCAAGAAGACCTCCCGCAAGTCCGTAGCGGCCGTGCCGCGCGAGGCCGCCGTGCCCGACATGGATGCGCTCGGCCTGCCGAACGTCAAGTCGACCGCCGTGCTGGTGCAGGACCAGAGCTCGGGCGAGGTGCTGTTCGAACGCAATTCGTCGGCCATCGTGCCGATCGCCTCGATCACCAAGCTGATGACCGCCATGGTGGCGCTGGACGCCAAACCGGCGCTGGACGAGGTGCTCGAGGTGAGCGAGGAGGACATCGACCAGCTCAAGGGCACCCGTTCGCGCCTGGCCATCGGTACCCGGCTGACGCGCGAGGAAATGCTGCATCTGGCGTTGATGTCGTCGGAAAACCGTGCCTCGTCGGCACTGTCGCGCTACTACCCGGGCGGCCACGCGGCCTTCATCGCAGCGATGAACCGCAAGGCGCACGACCTCGGCCTGGCTGACACGCAGTTCTTCGACAGCACCGGTCTGAATCCGCGCAATGTGTCGTCGGCGCGCGATCTGGCGAAGATGGTGGCGGCTTCGGCCAGCTATCCGCTGATCCGCGAGTTCTCGACCACGCGCGACGGCTACTTCGCCGTCAGTGGCCGCATGGTGCATTTCAACAACACCAACGCGCTGGTGTCGAACCCCGAGTGGGAAATCGGTCTGCAGAAGACCGGTTTCACCAACGAGGCGGGCAAGTGTCTGGTGATGCAGGCCTGGATGAACCAGAAGCCGGTGGTGATCGTGCTGCTCGATTCCTGGGGCCGGCTCACCCGCATCGGCGACGCGAACCGCATCCGCCGCTGGGTCGAGCAAGTGGCCCAGCAGGGCGCCCGTCAGGGCTGAGCTCATGGTCGCTCCGGGCAGTCGCGGCGAGGTCGCTCTCTTCGTCACCTGTCTGGTCGACCTGATGCGGCCGTCAATCGCCTTCTCGGCGCTGAAGCTGATCGAGGCGGCCGGTTACGTCGCCGTCGTGCCGGAGGCGCAGACCTGTTGCGGACAGCCCGGCTACAACTCGGGCGATACCGCGGCGGCGCGCGCGCTGGCGCGCAAGTTCATCGGCGAGTTCGAGCGCTTCCCTTATATCGTCGCGCCGTCCGGTTCCTGTGCCGGCACGGTGCGCACGCACTATCCCGACCTGTTTGCCAACGAGCCCGAGTGGCGGGCGCGCGCCGAGGCGCTGGCAGCGAAAACCTTCGAACTGACGCAGTTCCTGGTCGATGTCGCCGGCGTGACCGAGGTGCCGGGCGATTTCAGCGGTTCGGTCACCTATCACGACAGCTGTTCCGGCCTGCGTGAACTGGGCGTGAAGCAGCAGCCGCGCACGCTGCTCGACCGCATGCCCGGCGTCAAGCGGATCGAAATGCGCGAATGCGAGGAGTGCTGCGGCTTCGGCGGCCTCTTCTCGGTCAAGTATCCGGACATTTCCGGCGCCATCGTGCAGCGCAAGTGCGACGCGATCCGGGGCAGCGGTGCCTACGCGGTGGCGCTCGGCGACCTCGGCTGCATGATGAATATCGAAGGCCGGCTGCGTCGCAATGGCGACGAACTGACGCAGGTGATCCACATCGCCGAACTGCTCGCCGGCGACGTCGGGGGCCAGGGCTGACATGGAAGTTCGCTCGATGCACTTCGTGTCGCGGGTGCGTCAGCGGCTTGACGACCCGGAACTGCAGCGCAACCTGAAGCGCACGCGTGGCCGCAATGCGGCGTCGCGCGCCGCCGCCGTTGCCGCCTTCCCCGATTTCGACGCGGTGCGCGCACGCGCCACCGAAATCCGCGCCTCGGTGCTGCGCGATCTCGACGTCTGGCTGGAGCGTTTCGAACAGAAGGCGATCGAGCGCGGCGCCACCGTGCTGTGGGCGCGCGACGGCGACCACGCCTGCGAACTGATCATCGACATCGCGCGCCGTCACGGCGTGCGTACGGTGGTGAAATCCAAGTCCATGGTGTCGGAAGAGGCGGGGCTGAACGCCGCGCTCGAGGCTGCCGGCATTCGCCCGGTCGAGACCGACCTCGGCGAGTACATCCTGCAGATCAACGACAACGAGCCACCGTCGCACATCATCATGCCGGTGATCCACAAGTCGAAGGAGCAGGTGTCCGAACTGTTCGCGCGCGTGCATGGCACCGCGCCCAAGACCGATATCGAAGAGCTGACTCACGAGGCGCGGGCGGTGCTGCGGCCGGAATTCCTCGGCGCCGACATGGGCCTGTCCGGTGGCAACTTCCTGGTCGCCGAAACCGGCTCGGTCGCCATCGTCACCAACGAGGGTAACGGCCGGCTGTGCACCACGCTGCCGCGCGTGCATGTCGCGCTGACCGGCATCGAGAAGGTGATTCCGACGTTGGAGGATCTGGCCACGCTGCTGCGCATCCTGCCGCGTTCGGCCACCGGCCAGGCCATCACCAACTACGTGTCGATGCTGACCGGCCCGAAGCAGGCCGGCGATGCAGACGGTCCGGAGCACATGTATTTCGTGCTGGTCGATGGCGGTCGCGCTGATCTGCTGGGCAGCGAATTCGAAGCCATGTTGCGCTGCATACGCTGCGGCGCCTGCATGAACCATTGCCCGGTGTACCAGACGATAGGCGGTCATTCCTATGGCTGGGTCTATCCCGGGCCCATGGGTTCGGTACTGACGCCGCTCTACCAGGGGCTGGACAAGGCGATGGACCTGCCGCACGCGGCGACGCTGTGCAACCAGTGCGGCGTCGTCTGCCCGGTGTCGATTCCGCTGCCGGAGCTGATGCGCACGCTGCGCGAGAAGCAGGTCGAGCGTGGCCTGCGGCCTTGGTCGGAGCGCATCGCCACCAAGCTGTGGGCCTGGGTCGCGGCGCGACCGACGCTGTACGCGCTGGGCACCCGCGTCGCCGTTCGCTATCTGCGCTGGCTGGCCGATGGCCGCGACCGCATACAGGTGATGGGTGTCGCGCCGGGCTGGACCGCGCAGCGCGACTTTCCGGCGCCGGCGGCGAAGACCTTCCGTGAGCTCTACGCCGAGCGCCGGCGCGGAGGCGGGCAATGAGCGTGCGCGACGACATCCTCGGCCGCCTGCGCCGTCAATTGGGCCGCACGGACAGCACGACCTTGGCCGCACGCGAGCGCGTCGAGGCAACGCTGGCGCTCCGGCAGACCGGGCCGCGCGCCGCTGCGGATGCCTTGCTCGATCGTTTCATCGAGCGCGCACGGGCGATGATTTCCAGCGTGGACCGCTGCGCCACCGAAGCCGAAGTGCCTGCGCACTGCGCCGACTGGCTGCGCGGGCACGGGCTACCGACGACGGTGGTCGTCGTCCCGGCGCTGGCCGCGCTGGACTGGGCCGGCGCCGGTCTGGAGGCGCGCGTCGGGGCGGCGACCGGCGACGATCTGGTCGGCGTCACCGGCTGCTTCCGCGCCATCGCCGAAACCGGCACGCTGATGCTCTGTTCGGGGCCGCAGTCGCCGGCCGTCAACAGCCTGCTGCCGGAAACGCATATCGCGGTGGTTCCGCGCCAGCACATCGTCGCCGACATGGAAGCCGCCTGGGCCGAGGCACGGCGCGAACTGTCAGCCTGGCCGCGGGCGGTCAATTTCGTTTCAGGACCGTCGCGCACGGCCGATATCGAACAGACCATCGTGCTTGGCGCCCATGGCCCCTACCGTGTGCATCTGCTGATCGTCGGCTGAGCACGACAGTCCCGGAGGCTGTCGGTCGGGGCGGTTTGCACGGATAATCCGCGCCAAGCGAGGCTCGGCCCGCCAAGAAGTCACCGAACAAGAATCGCCTGTCCAGCCGCATATGTCCGCACAGCCAAAAGGTCGTTACGCCCGCCGCCATCTCGCCCTCTGCCTGTTTCCGCTCGCGTTGGCGATGTCCGACGCGCGGGCGCAGGACGAGCCGGAATCGCCCTTCCTCGACGACGACCTGCCGGTCGTGCTGTCGATGACCCGCATGCCGCAGCGCATCGACGACGCGCCGGGTGCGGTCACGTTGTTCACCCGCGAGGATATCGAGCGCCTCGGCTATCGCCGCCTGCCGCAACTGTTGCGTCTGGTGCCGGGCATGAACGTGATGAGTGACACCGGGCATTCGCCGGCGCTGTTCTATCACGGCCTCGGCACGCTGAATCCGAACCGGATGCAGGTACTGATCGACGGCCGCTCGGTCTATTCGCCCTATCTGTACGGCTATGTGGACTGGGATGCGCTGCCGCTGACGATGGACGAGATCGAGCGCATCGAGGTCGTGCGTGGTTCGAATGCGGCCACCTATGGATCGAACGCGGTGGCGGGCGTGGTCAATATCGTCACCCGTTCCAGCATCGACGGCCCGGCGGCCAGCGTGGCCCTGACCGGCGGCAGCCGCAATGTGTCCGACCTGTCGGCGCGTATGCGCCGCAGTTTCGGCCCGCTCAGCGTCGCCATCAATGCGCGCACCATGGGCGACGAAGGTTTCGAACGCCGCAACGACGATGCGCGACTGAACGCGTCGACGCTGCGCGCCGACCTGGCGCTGAACGGCTCCGACGAGATCAGCCTGATGGCAGGACAGAGCAGCGGCTATCGCGGCGTTGGCTATCCGTTCGGTGCGACCGGAAATACCGACAACGCCAACGGGTTCCGCGATGTGCGCACCGACAACTGGTTTGCCCATCTGCGCTTCCGCCGCATCGTGGCGACCGATCACGAGTGGTCGGTCGGCTACTACCACAATGAGGACAGGGGACGCGAAGAGTGGTTCGGCGTGCTTGGCCCGCTGCGTCTGCCGATCGATTACAACCGTACCGCGACCCGCCAGAACCTCGATTTGCAATACCAGTTCGTGCCAGTCAGCGACTGGCGGCTGGCGCTGGGTGCCGAATTCCGTCGCGACGAACTGCGCTCGGATCGCATGTTCTTCGTTACCGGGCGCGAGTCTCAAGGTCTGTTCCGCGTGTCCGCCAATGCCGAATGGCGGCCGAACGAGTACTGGACCTTCAACTTCGGCAACATGATCGAGCGTTTCCAGAACCAGAGCCCGCAGGCGTCGCCGCGCGTGTTCGCCACGCTGCACGTGACGCCGCAGCATGCGATCAAGGCCGGTGTGAGCCGCGCCTTCCGCCAGCCGGCGCTGATCGAGGCACGCGGCGATTCGCGCTTCATCTATCCGCAACTCATTCCCTTCCTGCCGCCGCAGTTTGCCGGCCGCGTCATTCGCACCTATGTCGGCACCCCGGGGCTGCAGCCCGAACGGCTCGATTCGGCGGAACTGGGCTACGTCGGGCAGTTCGGATCGTCCACGCTGGACGTGCGCGTGTTCCACGAGCGCTTCAATCATCTGATCACCGAAACGCGCTACGAGGATCCGGATTACCTCGAACGCGGGCGGACCTACATCGAGGGCCCGGGCGCGCAGATCACCGGTATCGAGTACCAGTACCGCTATCGTGGCGACGGTCGCGAGATCTGGTGGTCGCACGCGATCCCGCGCATCAGTTCCGAACCGGTGTGCGACCCGGGGCAGACCTGCTATTCGGATACGATTCCGACGTCGTCCTGGTCGCTGACCTGGATGGAGCAGTTCAGTCACGACTGGTCGATCGCCGCGACGCTGTTCGGCGTCAATTCGGCGCACTACCTGAACGGCAGCAAGCGCGTGCGTGCCTATCAGACGATGGATGCGCGGGTAGCGAAGAAATTCCGCAGCGGCAACATGACGTGGGAGGCTGCACTGGCGGTGACCGACATCGGTCCGGGCTACGAAACCTTCAACGACGATCAGGGCGCACGCGTGCCGTTCAACCGCGTCGCCCGGCAGACCATGCTGACTTTGCGCTCCAGCTGGTTCTGAAGCGACCGCTGCGATCCCGTATCATGATCGCCGGATAAACAGGCGGTCTACGCAAGGAGGCGGGGTGCGGAGTCGGTTCGGACTCAATCGACTCGGATTCCGCAGCCGCGTGCTGGTGGCTGCGCTGCTGCCATCGGTGGCGATCGCGCTGGCGCTGGCCGTCCATTTCACGTCCACCCGCATCGCCGACATCGAACGCGCGCTGATCGACCGCGCCATGCTGCTGACCGCCAGCCTGGCGCCGGCCTCCGAGTACGGTCTGTTCGCCGGCAACATCGACATCCTGCAATCGATCGCCGACGCGTCGCTGCGCGAGCGCGATGTCGACGGGCTGGTCGTGTTCGACCGCGACCACGTGGTGCTGGCGCGGGCCGGGCGCACGCGCATGCCGGAACGCAGCGTGACCGATGGCCTCGGTGCGCCGGCGCTGCTCGAAAGTACCGACGATTACCATCTGTTCGCCGCGCCCGTGTTCAGCGTGCAGGCGCGACCCGACCCGCTGTTCGACGACGGTGACGCGGCGCCCGCGGTCAGCCGGCTCGGCGTGGTCGTGGTGCAGGTGTCGCGGCTGGGCAGTGCGCAGGCGCGACGCGAACTGATCGTCAGTGCGGCGCTGATCACTGCCGGTGGGCTGCTGCTGGCGGGCCTGTTCGCGCGCATCCTGTCTGACGGCGCCACCGCGCCGGTGCGCGCGCTGGCCGACACCGTGCGCCGCATCGAACAGGGCGACTTCTCGGCGCGTGCGCGCACCGGTGCGCGCGGCATCATGCAGGTGCTGGAGGACGGCATCAACCGGATGGCCGTCACGCTCAGCGGGGCACGGGCCGACCTCGAACAGCGGGTACTCGATGCGACCGCTCAGTTGCAGCAGCAGAAGGAGAGGGCCGAGCAGGCGAGCCGGGCCAAGACCCAGTTCGTCGATGCACTGCTGCACGACCTGAGCCAGCCGCTGATGGCGATGGGCTTGGACATCCGTACGCTGAAGCTGCGCCTGCGCGACGACGAAAGCAGCGGTCTGCTGACCCGGCTCGAGCGCTCGTCGATGAAGCTGGAGAACATGCGCGACGTGCTGCTCGACGTCGCCCGGCTGGAATCCGGCGCCACCCAGCCGCGCATCACCGACTTTCCGCTCGGGCGCGTGTTCGAAAGCCTGCGCCTCACCTTCGAGGCACAGGCGGCGGAGAAGGGCCTGCGCTTCGAACTGTATCCGACGCGCGCCTGGTGCCGTTCCGACCCGCTGCTGCTCGAACGCGTGCTCGCCAATCTGGTGTCGAACGCGCTGCGCTATACCGCACAGGGTGCCGTGTTCGTCGGCGTGCGCTGGCTCGGCAACGAGGTGCTGCGCATCGAGGTACGCGACAGCGGCCAGGGCATTCCGCCGGAGCGCATCGACGACGTGTTCGACGAGTTCGTGCGCCTGCCGGGCACCGACCCGGGGAGCGGTGGCCGCGGCATGGGACTGGGGCTCGCCATCGTGCGCCGGTTGTGCACGCTGCTCGGCCATGCGCTGGCGGTGCGTTCGCGCCCCGGACGCGGTTCGAACTTCAGCGTGACCGTGCCGCGCGTGCACGCCTTCGTGCCGGCGGAGGTCGAGGATGAACTGCAGGGCCTGCGGCGGCTGGCCAACCGTCGCGTCGCACTGATCGACGACGATCCGGCCATCCTGCAGTCGCTGCAGTCGCTGCTGGCGTCGGTCGGCATCGACGTGGTGTCGGGCACCTCGCCCGACTTCGTGCTGCGCCAACTGCGTCAGGCAGGCGCGCCCGATTTCATCATCAGCGACTACCAGCTCGGAGACGGTCTGGATGGTCTGTCGGCGGTGCTGTCGCTGCGGCGTGAACTGGGCGAGCACATTCCGGCGCTGATCATGACCGGACTGGCGGCCACGCGTGAGCTCGAGATCGAACTGGAGGCGCACGGCATTCCGCTGGTCGCCAAACCGGTGCGACCGGTGGTGCTCGACGCGGTCATCGGCGGCCTGCTCGACGCCGCCGAGGACGCCTGACGCCGCCCGGGCACGTCAGGCCTGGGTCTTCGGCGGCCGTCGCGGCAGGCGTATGCCCATCTGCGACAGCGCGAACACCGCCTGCGTGCGGTTCTTCACCCCGAGCAGGCGCAGGATGGTCGAAATGTGGGTCTTGGCCGTGCCGTCCGAAATGCCCAGTTCGCGGCAGATCAGCTTGTTCGGCATGCCTTCGATCATCAGCCCGAGCACCTGTATCTGGCGCGGCGTCAGGCCGATGTCGGCGAGGTCCTGTATCGTCGGTCGCGGCGGCTGCGGGTGGATGGCGTCGTCGAGCACCTGCTGCGGCACGTAGATGCCGCCCTTCAGTACCAGCTGCAGCGCGCTGACCAGCACCGAAGTGGTCGAACTTTTGGAGATGAAACCCATCGCACCCTGGTCGATGGCGTCGGTGATGGTGTGCCGGTCGTCCTGCGCCGAAATGACCACCACCGGCACGTCCGGGAATTCGCTGCGCAGTTGCGTCAGCAAGGTCGTGCCTTCGGCGTCCGGCAGGTTCAGGTCGAGCATGACCAGATCGGGACGCAGGCCGCCGCGCAGCATGGTCAGTGCGCGCGAGGCCAGCAGGGCGCAGCGGATGTCCGGCTCGCTGTCGATTTCGGTCAGCACACTGCGCAGGCCTTCCACGACGAGCGGCTGGTCTTCGACGATCATTACCTGCATGGGCGTTTCTCGCAATCGGGCGACGGATGGATTTTATATGCTGCAGTGTTTGCAATTCTGCCGCAGCGCAACGGAGAACATGTCTTGAATCACGGCCTCATCCTGTTTGGACACGGATCGCGCGATCCGGAATGGGCGCGCCCGCTGCGCGAAGTGGCGGCGCAGGTGGCAGCCGGCGACGGTGCACCGCCGGTCGAGCTGGCCTTTCTCGAATTCCTCGAACCGACGCTGGAGCAGGCGTGCGACCGGCTCGCCGCGGTCGGCGTCACGCGCATTGCCGTGCTGCCGATGTTCATCGCGCAGAGCGGGCATGTGCGGCGCGACCTGCCGGCGCAGCTCGACGCGGCGCGCGCCCGTCATCCGTCGCTGCGCATCGACCTCGCCACCGCGGTCGGCGAGGACCCGCGCGTACAGGCGGTGATGGCCGAGGTGGCGCGCTCTGCGCTGGCCAGTTGAGCGCGCTCAAGCCGTCGGTTACGTTGCCGTTACAGCTTGCGATGAACGGGGGGCGACGGACTCCAAGGCCCGCCGCTCGCCCACAACGCGGAGCACTACCCTATGGTGAGCATGTCGGCCCCGGTCAGACTTCTGGTCGTCGATGACGAGCCCTTCAACCTCGAAATCATCGGCGAGTACCTCGACGGACAGGGTTACGAGCTGACCATGGCGCGCGACGGTGTCGAGGCCTGGGAATACCTCGACAATGCCGAGATCGATTTCGACCTGCTGGTGCTCGACCGCATGATGCCGCGACTCGATGGCATGGAACTGCTGCGGCGCGTGCGCCGCACGCCGCGCCTGAGCGGCCTGCCGGTCATCATGCAGACCGCCGCCGCGACGCCCGACCAGGTGCGCGAGGGCTTGCAGGCTGGTGCCCGCTACTACCTCACCAAGCCCTACGAACCGGATGCGCTGTTGGCCATCGTCAAATCGGCGCTGGAAGAGGCGCACCGCACCCGCGAAATACAGTTGCAGGCCGAGGGCATGCGTCGCGCCATGGGTGCGCTGCGCCGCGCCGACTTCGAGTTCAGCACGCTGGGTCAGGCGACCGAGCTGGCCTCGCTGGCCTCGCTGGTAGCGCCCGAGCCCGAGAACATCGTGATGGGCCTGAGCGAACTCATGATCAACGCCGTCGAGCACGGCAATCTCGGCATCAGCTATGCCGAGAAATCGCGGCTGCGGCTGGAAGATTGCTGGCAGGAAGAGGTCGAACGGCGTCTGCGGCTGCCGGAGTACGCCGGACGGCGTGCGCGTCTGCAGATCGAATGCAGCGACGAGGCCGTACGCTACACAGTGAGCGACGACGGCGCGGGCTTCGATTTCGCGCGCTATCTCGACTTCGACCCCGGGCGCGCCTTCGACCCGAACGGTCGCGGCATCGCGATGGCGCGGCAGCTGTGCTTCCGCAGCCTCGAATACAAGGGCTGCGGCAACGTGGTCACGGCAACGGTGGAACTGCCATGACTGCAGTCGGCATGGCGCAACCAGCAACGGCACAGCAGGCTGCCGCGCCGTTGCGGCAGATGACGGTGCTGGTGGTCGACGACACCCTGGTCGGCCGGGCGACCGTCAGCGCGCTGGTGCGCCGGCTCGGCCACCGCTGCATCGAAGCCTCGGACGGTGCCGGTGCGGTGCAGGCCTACCGGGCCTACCGCCCCGACGTCGTGCTGATGGACGTGGTGATGCCCGGCATGGACGGACTGGAGGCGACGCGCGAGCTGCGCCGGCTGGCGGCCGACACTTTCCTGCCGATACTGCTGCTGTCCGCCCGCTCCGACGACGCCGACATGATTGCCGGCCTTGAAGCCGGCGCCGACGACTACCTGACCAAGCCGATCAATTTCGCCATCCTGACCGCCAAACTCGCCAACTGCGCGCGCCAGATCGTCATGCACGCCAGCATGGCGAACTACCGCGCCGAACAGGAGGAGGAAATCGAGTTCGCGCGACACGTGATCGAGCGTCAGGTGCAGGGCAAGGCGGTCGACGATCGTCGTGTGCGCTACTCGGTCACACCGACCGCACAGTTCTCGGGTGATATCGTCGCGGTGTCGCATTCGCCGTCCGGTGCACTCTATGCGCTGCTGGCGGACGCGACCGGCCACGGCCTGGCGGCAGCGATCAGCGTGCTGCCAGTGCTGCAGGTGTTCTTCGGCATGGCCAAGAAGAACCTGTCGCTCGGCCTGATGGCCAGCGAAATCAATCGCCACCTGATGTCTACGCTGCCGGTCGGTCGTTTCGTCGCGGCCACCATGGTGCGTCTGGACGCCGGTGAGGGCGAGGTCTGGGTGGGCGGTACGCCCGAGGTGCTGTGGCTGGATCGCAGTGGTGCGGTGATCGAGCGCTTCGCGTCGGCCAATCTGCCGCTCGGCATCGACGTCGACGACGCGATGGACGTGCCGCCGCAGCGCTTCACCTGGACGCCCGGCGACCAGCTGGTGCTGTGTTCGGATGGACTGGTCGAGGCGCTGGGCATCGGCGGTGACGCCTTCGGCCAGCAGCGGTTCGAGCAGGTGCTGCACGACAATGCGCCGGCTCGGCGCCACGATGCGGTGCGCGCCGCACTCGCCATGCATCTGGACGGGGCGCTGGCGCACGACGACGTGTCGCTGATGGTGATCGACCTCGATTGAGGCCCGCGCGCAAGTCCTTGTCGCAGCTTGATTTGCGGCGCGCCGGGCGGAGCTTGGCACGGCGATTGCATCGCCTTGGTCCGGAATTCCTTTCCTGACTGAACAATGGCCGTTCTCAATGTCCTGGTGGTAGACGAATCGCGCAAGCGCGCCGCTGAAATCTGCGCCGGGCTCGCCTGCGCCGGTTACCAGGTGGCCGCGGTACTGTCGAGCGCCTACGACCTGCACATGAAGGTCGAGGAAATCAAGCCGGACGTCATCCTGATCCAGACCGATTCGCCGTCGCGCGACACGCTGGAGAACATGGCGGCGATGGACCGCGAAATGCCGCGCCCGGTCGTGGTGTTCGCCAATGATTCGGACAGCAAGACCATACGCCGCGCGATGAAGGCAGGCGTTTCGGCCTATGTGGTCGATGGCCTGGAGCCGAAGCGCATCAAGCCGGTGATCGATGTGGCGCTGGCCCGTTTCGAAGAGCACCAGGAACTGCGCCGCTCGCGCGACGAGGCGCGGCAGAAGCTGAGCGAGCGCATTTCGGTCGACCGCGCCAAGGGCATCCTGATGAAGTTGCGGGGTATCGACGAGGACGCCGCCTATCACACGCTGCGCAAACTCGCGATGGAGCGCGGCAAGACCATCGCCGCCGTGTCCGAAGACTTCATCGCCACCGCACGCCTGCTCGGCTGATCGGCTGAGCCCTTCCTTCTTCCCTTTGCAGACCTTTCCGTCGGCGCGGCGTATCGCTGCGCCGTGCATGGGCCATCCGCCATTGCCGCGCACCCTCGCGAGTAGGCCGACGGCGGATGGCGTCACGCCCTCGGCATGCATGCGCCGGTTCGACATGGTGCGTACGCACGCTGCTGTCGCACCGCACAAGTGCGGTCGTATCGGACCGCACCTTCGTGTCCAGTTTTCGGTTTGGCTTTCAAGCCATTGAAAAAAAACGTGTTTGTTCTTGATTTTCAGGGTTGGCACGCCCCGTGCTTATCACCGTTCAAGGCGCAACAACGTGGTTGCGGCCAGCGAGGCGAGAAGCCTCCATAAGGGACAAGGGTGTCCATCCGGTCGGCTTCTCAGCCGCGGATGCACACCCTTTTTTCATTCTGGAATCGATCATGAAACTACGGAGAACACGATGGCTGAGCATCCGAAGCAGGCAGACAGCGTCATTGACACCAGCGCGACGCGCCGCAGCTTTCTCAAGCAGGGCGCCGCACTCGGTGTGGGAGCATCGCTGATGAGCATGGTGCCCCCCGGCGTGCGTTCGGCGGCCTGGGCCGCCGGTTCCGACGCCCCCGAGAAGAAGGAAGTGCGCATCGGCTTCATCCCGCTGACCGACTGTTCCAGCGTCGTGATGGCGGCGGTGGAGAAGTTCGACGAGAAGTACGGCATCAAGATCATCCCGTCGAAGGAAGCGTCGTGGGCTGCGGTGCGCGACAAGCTGGTGAATGGCGAACTGGATGCCGCGCACGTGCTGTACGGCCTGATCTACGGCGTGCATCTGGGCGTTGGCGGTCCGAAGAAGGACATGGCCAACCTGATGACGCTGAACAACAACGGTCAGGCCATCACGCTCGCCAACAAGCTGAAGGACCAGGGTGTGACCGATGGCGCCAGCCTGCAGAAGCTGATCGCGGCCAAGCCGGGTGAATACACCTTCGCCCAGACCTTCCCGACCGGCACCCACGCGATGTGGCTGTACTACTGGCTGGCGGCCAATGGCATCAACCCGATGAAGGACGTCAAGGTGATCACCGTGCCGCCTCCGCAGATGGTGGCCAATATGCGGGTCGGCAACATGGACGGCTTCTGCGTCGGCGAGCCGTGGAACAACCGCGCCATCATCGACAAGATCGGCTTCACCGCGGTCACCACCCAGGACATCTGGGTCGATCACCCGGAAAAGGTGCTGGGCACGACGGCGGAGTGGGTGAGCAAGTACCCGAACACCGCGCGTGCGATGACCTCGGCCGTGCTCGAAGCGTCGCGCTGGATCGACGCCTCGCTCGCCAACCGTCGCAAGACCGCCGAAACGGTGGCCGCCAAGTCCTACATCAACACCGACATGGACGTCATCCTGGAACGCATGCTGGGCCGCTATTCCAATGGTCTGGGCAAGAGCTGGGACGACAAGAACGCGATGAAATTCTTCAATGACGGCGCGGTGAACTTCCCCTACCTGTCGGACGGCATGTGGTTCCTGACCCAGCACAAGCGCTGGGGCCTGATCAAGACCGACCCCGACTACCTGGCGGTGGCCAAGGCGATCAACCGCACCGACATCTACAAGCAGGCCGCCACCGCGGTCGGCGTGTCGCTGCCGAAGAGCGACATGCGGACGCACAAGCTGATCGACGGCGTCGTGTGGGACGGCAAGGACCCGAAGAAGTACGCCGGCAGCTTCAAGATCAACGCCGCGTAATGTTCCCGGCGCGGGGCCTGCTCCGCGCCGACCGGTACTGAAAGGAATCCGTCATGAGTGCAGCAACCCTCACATCAGACAAGGTCGTGTCCATGCATGCCACCCCGTCCGCGGTGCCGGCTCCGGCCGCCAACGAAGCGGCTGCGCCGGTCGCGAAGGCCGCGCCGCGCGAGCCGCGCACGCCGATCTCCGAAATCCTGCTCGCGGTGTTCAAGGCGGTGTTCCCACCGATCGCCGGCATGGCGCTGCTGGTTGCCGTATGGGCGCTGCTGGCGGCCAAGGGCGGCAGCATTCCGGGTCCGCTCGCCGTATGGGACGCGGCCAAAGTGCTGTTCGCCGATCCCTTCTACAACAACGGCCCCAACGACATGGGCATAGGCTGGAACGTGCTGTCCTCGCTGCAGCGCGTCGGCATCGGCTTCGGCTTCGCGGCGCTGGTGGGCATTCCGCTCGGCTTCATCATCGGCCGCTTCGCCTTCATGAACGCGATGTTCGATCCGGTCATTTCGCTGCTGCGCCCGGTCAGTCCGCTGGCCTGGCTGCCGATCGGCCTGCTGGTGTTCAAGCAGGCGGACCCGGCGGCGACCTGGACCATCTTCATCTGTTCGATCTGGCCGATGATCATCAACACCGCGGTCGGCGTGCAGCGCGTGCCGCAGGACTACATGAACGTGGCCCGCGTGCTCGACCTCGACGAGTGGAAGATCGTCACCAAGATCCTGTTCCCGTCGGTGCTGCCCTACATGCTGACCGGCATCCGCCTGTCCATCGGCACCGCCTGGCTGGTCATCGTTGCCGCCGAAATGCTGACCGGCGGCGTGGGCATCGGTTTCTGGGTGTGGGACGAGTGGAACAACCTGAAGGTGGAGCACATCATCATCGCCATCTTCGTCATCGGCATCGTCGGCCTGCTGCTCGAACAGGCGCTGCTGCTGCTCGCCCGCCGCTTCTCGTACGGCAACAGCTGATCCCGTCCAAACGATTGCATTGAACTGAGGCGGCCGGTGCCACGCACCGGCCCGCGAGGAGACCACCATGAGCAAGACCATCGTGAAAGTCGAGAACGCAGGCATGACCTTCGATACCAAGAAGGGCAAGTTCGTCGCGCTGCGCGACATCGACCTCACCATTGCCGAAGGCGAGTTCGTCACGCTGATCGGCCACTCCGGCTGCGGCAAGTCCACGCTGCTGAACCTGATCGCCGGCCTGACCCTGCCCACCTCCGGCAACCTGATCTGCGACGGCCGCGAGATCGCCGGTCCGGGGCCGGAGCGCGCCGTGGTGTTCCAGAACCACTCGCTGCTGCCCTGGCTCACCTGCTTCGAGAACGTGCTGCTCGCGGTCGAGCGCGTGTTCGGCAAGAAGGAAGGCAAGATCAAGCTGAAGGCGCGTGCCGAGGCGGCCCTGGACATGGTGCACATGACCCACGCGCTGCATAAGTATCCGCACGAGATTTCCGGCGGCATGAAGCAGCGCGTCGGCATCGCCCGTGCCTTCGCGATGGAGCCGAAGATCCTGCTGATGGACGAGCCCTTCGGTGCGCTCGACGCGCTGACCCGCGCCAGCCTGCAGGACGAGCTGAATGGCGTGATGGAAAAGACCGGCGCCACCGTGGTGATGGTGACGCACGACGTCGATGAAGCCGTGCTGCTGTCCGACCGCATCGTCATGATGACCAACGGTCCGGCCGCCACCATAGGCGAAATCCTCGACGTGAAGCTGGCGCGCCCGCGCGACCGGCTGAAGCTCGCGCATGACGCCGACTTCGTCGAGTACCGCGCCGCGCTGCTCGAGTTCCTGTACCAGAAGCAGGTGAAGAAGGCGGCCTGAAGGCCTGGTTGCCACGGCGCCGGGAAGGGCGGGCTGAGGTCCGCCTTTTCCATTTGTGTCATCGTCTCGCGCTCGGCGCGGAAATGAACCGTGGCGCGGGCGGTATCCCGCCCATCGCAGCAGTCTCCGGCGCTTATCATCGCCGTCATCGAATACAGGTGAGGCATGCCGATGACGGCCGACGCAAACAGGGTTCTGCTGATCGACGACGACGCCGAGCTCAGTGCGATGCTCGGCGAGTACATCGCCAATGAAGGGTACGCGGTCGAGCGCGCGGCCGATGGAGAAAGCGGTCTGACGCTGCTGCGCCAGGGCGACTTCGCCATCGTCGTGCTCGACGTGATGATGCCGCGCGTGTCCGGCATCGAAGTGCTGCGCCGGCTGCGCGCCTTCTCCGGCGTGCCGGTGCTGATGCTCACCGCGCGTGGCGACGATATCGACTGCGTGCTCGCGCTCGAACTGGGCGCCGACGACTACGTGCAGAAGCCATGCACGCCGCGCGAACTGGTGGCGCGGCTGCGCGCGATTCTGCGGCGCATCGGCGGCGCGCGCGCGCAGGCGGCCAGCGACGACGCCATCGTCGTCGGCGCGCTGGCCGTGTGGCCGCAGCGGCGCTGCGCCGAGTACGGCAACACGCTGCTCACCCTCACCAGTTCCGAATACGGCCTGCTCGAAGTGCTGGCGCGCAACGCCGGCAGCGTGGTGTCCAAGGCCGAGCTGTCGCTGCAGGCGCTGGGCCGGCCGATGGGCCCTTACGACCGCAACATCGATGTGCACGTGAGCGCCATCCGGCAGAAGCTGGCGCCGCTCAGCGGCGGTCGCCCGCTGATACAGACGGTGCGGGGCGTCGGCTACCAGCTGGTGCGCGCCTAGTGGGCCGGCTGTTCTGGAAGCTGTTCTTCGCCTTCGTCGCCGCGCTGGCGGTGGCGGCGCTGCTGGTGGCGCTGGCGCTGTCGCTGATCTGGCCACGGGAGGGCCGCGGGCCACGGCCACAATCGGTGCTCATGGCCGACACGGTCGAGGTGCTGCTGCGCGAGCAGGGGCCGCCGGCGACCGTCGCGCTGCTTGAGATCTGGCGTGCGCAGCAGGTGCCACTGCCACTGCTTGTGCGGCCAGATGGCAGTGAGCTGTTCGGACGTACGGTGAGCGCGCAACGACTGGACACTGCGCGGGTCGTGTCCATCGAAGGCGCGCAGTGGAAAGTGCTGGCGGCTGCGCGCGGCGATCGACCGCCGTCGGCAGCTGGCGGACTGCCACTGCCGCCGCCGCCCTTCCTCGAAGTGGTCGCGCTGCTGATCGGCGCGCTCACCTTCAGCGCCGCGTTGGCCTGGTATCTGTCGCGCCCGGTGCGTCACCTCAGCCAGGCGTTCGATGCACTGGCCGGCGGCGATCTGGGCGTACGTACGGCGGCACGGATCGGCCGCCGTCGCGACGAGATCGCCGATCTCGGCCGCGGTTTCGACCGCATGGCGGCACGCATCGAACAGCTGGTCGACGCGCAGCGCCGGCTGCTGCACGACGTGTCGCACGAACTGCGTTCGCCGCTCGCGCGGATGAGTGCCGCCATCGGTCTGGCGCGGCAGGATCCGTCGCGGATCGAAGCGATGCTGGAGCGCGTCGAACGCGAGACGGCGCGGCTGGACACCCTGGTCGGCGAACTGCTGGGTCTGGCGCGGCTGGAGCACGACGCCGCGCACACGCTGCCGCAGCCGGTGGCGCTCGACGCCCTGCTGCACGATGTCGCCGGCGATGCGCGGTTCGAGGCGGCTGCGCGCGACGTCGAGGTCGTGCTGTCGACCGACGGCGCGGGGCCGGTCGTCAAGGGGCAGGTCGAACTGCTGCGCCGCACCTTCGACAACGTGCTGCGCAACGCGGTGAAGTACGCGCCGGCCGGTTCGGTGGTGCACATCGCGCTGGACCGGGCCGATGGGCGCGCCCGCGTCAGCATCAGCGACGGCGGTTGCGGCGTCGCCGACGGCGAACTGGAGCGCATCTTCGATCCCTTTTTCCGCGGCGAACGCCGTGACGGCAGTGCCGGCGCCGGACTTGGCCTGTCGATCGCGCGGCGCGCCGTCGAGGCGCATGGCGGAGACATCCGCGCGTCGAATGCCGAAGGCGGGGGCCTGAGCGTCGACATCCGGCTGCCGGCCGAGGACTGACGCGTCTTTACACAGTCGCCCGCCGGCAGTGCTTGCCGCTGCGCCGGTCGACCGCCGCGTCGGTGAAGGCCATCGGCGCTTCCGCACGATGCGGACGGCGGCGAAACTTGCCGGCGCATGACGAAAGGGGCACTGCGGTACGCGACGCGGTGTCGCCGTGTAAAGAGGGCGGCGCAACGCAGCCCTTTTCCTTTACGTACGCTCACGCGGTTTTACCCGAAACGGCCGATTGGCGCGCCGTTTCGGGCCGATAACTTGCCCTGTGACCGGTGGCTGCCGATGCCGGCGGCCGCATTTCTCATACACACAGGAGCATGGACATGAGCATATCGGGTGTGGGCAGCAGCATGGCCTCGGCGATGCAGTCGGCAATGCAGGCCAACCGGCCGCAGAAACCGGATGCGTCGGCGATGGCGGCGGACGTTTTCGCCATGCTGGACAGCAGCGGCAAGGGCTATATCGACAGCAGCGATCTGGCCGGGGCGCTGGAATCGACCGGCAGCAGTGCCTCGGCCGAGGACCTGCTCGGCGCGATGGACGGCGACGGCGACGGCAAGGTGACCGAGCAGGAACTGGGCAGCCTGCTGCAGAAAGTGGCCGACCAGCTGGAGGACAGTTTCGGCGCGTCGCGCGTCGGCCAGGCGATGGGCAACCGTCCGCCGCCGCCGCCCCCGCCGCCGGCGGGCGAGGACGAAGGCATGAGCGTAGAGCAGCTGGGCGCGATGGCGGAAGAGGCCGAGGCATCGGGCAGCGCGGAGGCGAGCGAACTGGCAGCGCTGGTCGAGTCCTTCGACGAGGCGGACACCGACGGCGACGGCAAGGTGAGCTTCCAGGAGGCGATGGCGTTCCGCGAATCCGAAGAGGCCGCGTCAGGCGCGTCGTCCGACAGTCGTCCGCCGCCGCCGGACGAGACCGCGCGCGACGAACGCATGCTGGCGCGCGTGCTTCAGATGCTGCAGGAATACACCGGCGACAGCAGCACGGCGAGTACCGGATCGACGCTGTCGGTCAGCGCCTGAGTACAGCATGTCCGTTCCAGCCCCGCGCCGGAACGGACATGCCGGGCGATCGACGACAGGCTTGACGAAGGGCCGTTGTTATATAAAATGAGAATCGTTCTCATAAACGTACGGGCATGGCCCGGGCGTTGACGGGAATTCACTCTGGCATCCGGCGGCAGGTCCGGTCCGGAGCCAGTACCTCGAATTGCCTCCCAGCGAAGACAGAAGGCCAGGCCGGGCAAACACCTTCGTTCATCGGGAGATAGATTCAATGAAGCAGTCAGTCCTCGTCCGTTCCGTCGTCAGCGTTGTCCTGATCTCGGCATCCGCCTTCGCCCATGCCAACGGCACCCATGAGCAGTTCGTCGATCCGGCGGCGTCGCTGTCCTTCGATGGCTGGAACGAACTGAACCGCAACCGCACCGGCGGTGCGCTGACGGTCGACGAACTGGTCGCCGGCAGCGGCTCGAATGCCGCCGGCTCGGGCGACGCGATATTCACCCGCGTCAGCGGCGACCACTACCCGGCCGGTTTCGGCCTGTACGGCGGCGCCTCCACTTTCACCTTCACCGACACCACCATCGATGCCGGCGCGACCGCGCTGGTGTTCCAGGGCATCATCAACGACTTCGACGGCCAGTTCGGCGGCACGCCCTTCAGCCTGACGCTGAGCTACAACGGTGGCAGCCAGGCCATCGCCGGCACGCTGGTCGACAGCACGCTGAACGGTGGCGTCAGCGACTACTTCCGCTACACGTGGGATCTGGCGGCGTTGGGCGTGCCGGTCGGTGCCTACACCGTGACGTTGAACGCAGGCTTCTCGCAGATGCTGGCGTTCCAGATCGACCAGGTCGCTGCCGTGCCGGAACCGGAAACCTATGCGCTGATGCTGTCCGGCCTCGGCCTGATCGCGCTGTCGGTGCGTCGGCGGATGCGCGGCCTCTGATCGCCGGTCCGCCAACCGCAGTCTCGACGGCGGTTGCGGCAAATCGAAGGGCGCCGCATGCGGCGCCCTTTTTACCTTCAGCGATCGGCGTCAGCGCAGGTTGCCGCGCAGTCTCTGCACGTCGAGCGAACTGACTGGCGCCGCGGTGTTGCCCCAGCTGCCGCGGATGTGCGACACCACCAGCGCCACTTCATCGTCGCTGAGCGCGGCGGCGAAGGGCGGCATGCCGTAGGGACGTGGGTTGCCGCGCGTGGCGGGCGCGTAGCCGCCGCCCAGCACGATACGCACGGTGTTCGCCGGCGGGTCCATCGTCACCGCGCGGTTACCTGCCAGCGCCGGCCAGATGCCCGGCTTGCCCTCGCCGCGTTCGCCGTGACAGTCGGCGCAGTGCTCGCCGTAGAGCTGAGTACCGCGCTCGCGTCGCAGTTCGTCCAGTACGCCGATCGACTCCGCCTTCACCGACTGCGTCACCGGCAGCGACTTCAGATAGACCGCCATCGCGTCGAGATCGGCCGCCGACAGGTATTGCGTGCTGCCGAACACCACCTCGGCCATCGGCCCGGCGGCGGTCGCGTTGCCGCTCACGCCGTCGCGCAGCAGCGCCACGATGTCGTCCTTTGCCCAGTCGGCGACGCCAGCTTCGTGCGGCGAGGTGAGCGATGGCGCGTACCAGTTCTGCACCGGCATCAGTCCGCCGGCCAGCGCGTCCGGATCGCTGCTCGCACCGAGTGCGTTGCGCGGCGCGTGGCAGGCGCTGCAGTGACCCAGACCCTGCACCAGATAGGCGCCGCGGTTCCAGTCCTCGGACTTCGTCGCGTCGGCCACGAACACGCCCGGCTTGAAATAGAGCGCCCGCCACGCCAGCAGCGCCGCCTGCGTGTCGTAGGGGAAGCGCAGCGCGTGCGGCCGGTTCGGCTGTTCGACCGGCGGCAGCGTCTGCAGCCAGGCCCAGATCGCGTCGGCATCGGCGCGCCTGACGCGGGTGTAGCTGGTGTAGGGGAAGGCCGGATAGAGCAGGCGGCCGTCGCGTGCGCGCCCTTCGTGCAGCGCCTTCCAGAAGTCATCGGCCGTCCATTGTCCGAGCCCGGTTGTCGGGTCCGGCGTCAGGTTGCTGGTGTAGATCGTGCCGAAGGGCGTGTCCATCGCCCGGCCGCCGGCCCAGGGCGTGCCGCCGGGCGCGGTGTGGCAGGCCATGCAGTTGCCGGCGCGCGCGAGGTATTCACCGCGCGCGACCTGTGCAGCGCGGTCTTCACCCGCGGCGTCGGTGGCCGGCTGATCCGCTGCCGGTTGCAGCGCGAGATAGACGCCTGCCGACGCGGCGAGCAGCAGCGCTGCGATCAGGAGGCGCTTCATCGCGCGCCCTCCTGTACACCGCCACAGCGTATCGGCGGCGGCTTGTCGAGACGGGCGGCTGGCTTGCCGCCCCCGGTGACCGCTTGCGACGACAGCCAGTGGGCAACCGCCTGGATGTCGTCGGCGCTCATGCGCTGGGCGATCTGCGCCATGCAGTCCGGCGCGTGCGCCTGACGGATGCCGCTCTTCCAGCCGGCGAGCTGGGCCGCCAGATAGTCGCGCGGCAGACCGAGCAGGCCGGGTATCGCCGGGGCGACGCCGGTCAGTGCGTTGCCGTGGCAGCTCTCGCAGGCGGGAATGTCGCGCGTCGCGTCGCCGCGGCGCACCAGTGCCTCGCCGCGGGCCAGTGTCGCGGCCTTCGGCGTGCTGCGCGCCGGCGGCGGGTAGGGCAGTTCGAGTGCCGCGAAGTGGCTGGCCATTTCACGCAGGTAGTCGTCGCTGAGCGTCTGCAGCAGACCGGTCATCAGCGGGTACTGACGACGGCCGTCGCGGAAGTTCAGCAGCTGGTTGTACAGATAGCCGGCCGGCTTGCCGGCGATGCGTGGGTAGTAGCCGTCGGCGGCGGCGCGGCCCTCGGCGCCGTGGCAGCCGGTACAGGCGAGTACGCGCTGTTCGATATCGGTCGTGGTGTCCGGTGCGGCGTGAGCCGCGGTGCAGATCAGTGCGGCGCCGATCAGCAGGGCAGGGAGGGCGGTGAATCGAATCATGACCAGGCGGGAAGCAGTGCGACGATGCGTCCCGATGATAAGCGCAGTCTCGGCAAGCGCCGGGTTATGACCCGATGCACCGTAACGGTGCAGTCACAGGCTGCGTATCTTACGGAGCAGCGCGGTGGTCGAACGCTCGTGTTCGAAGGCGATCGATTCGACCCGGCCGCCGCGCGCCAGCACCTCGCTGGCGCCGACGATGCGCTCGACCGGCCAGTCGCCACCCTTGACCAGCACGTCCGGCGTGCAGGCCTTGATCAGGTCGAGCGGCGTGTCGGCATCGAACCAGGTGACCAGACTGACCGATTCCAGCGCGGCGATCACCGCCGCGCGGTCTTCCAGCGCATTGACCGGACGGTCCTCGCCCTTGCCCTGGCGCTTCACCGACGCGTCGGTGTTCAGCGCGACGATGAGCGAGCCGCCGAGCGCACGCGCCTGCGCCAGGCAGGTGACGTGGCCGCGGTGCAGGATGTCGAAACAGCCGTTGGTGAACACCACCGGACCCGGCAGCGCACGGCGGCGCGCCGTGAGCTCGTCCGGCGAGCAGATCTTGGCTTCGAAGGCCGGCGTGCCGCCCTGCATCAGGCGGCGCCGGCGTACTGCTTGCGGAAGCGGTTCAGGTCGCCCACCGTCTTGAAGCTTTCGCCGAACAGCGAACTGAGGTTGCGCAGGATGCCGCCGATCACGCGTGCCTCGCAGTCCTTGTCGAAGCGGATCTGCTCGTCCAGCCAGCGCTCCAGCCACTCCGGATCGGGCAGGCGCGACTGCACGGTGTCGCGCGGGAAGTGCGCCTTGCTCACGTGCAGATTGGTCGGGTGCATCGGCTTGCCGGCGCGGCCGCTGGCGGCCATCAGCATGCCGATCTTCGAGAACGCGGCGCGCGCGGCGTCGCCCGCCTGATCGATCGCCCGCTTCATGTACTTCAGATAGGCGCCGCCATGACGCGCCTCGTCGCGCGACAGCAGGTCGTAGATGTGCTTGATCACCGGCTCGGTATGCCACTCGGAGGCGCGGCGGTACCACTGGGTCAGGCGCACCTCGCCGCAGAAGTGCAGCATCAGCGTTTCCAGCGCCGGCGCCGGGTCGAACTCGAAGCGCACCTCGTGCAGTTCCTCTTCGGTCGGCGCCAGTTCCGGGCGGAAGCGGCGCAGGTATTCGATCAGCACCAGCGAGTGCTTCTGTTCCTCGTAGAACCAGATCGACATGAAGGCCGAGAAGTCGGAATCGTCGCGGTTGTCGCGCAGGAACATTTCGGTGGCCGGCAGCGCCGACCATTCGGTGATGGCGTTCATCTTGATCGTCATCGCCTGCTCGTCGGACAGCAGGGCGGCGTCGAAACTGTCCCAGGGCACGTCTTTCGCCATGTCCCAGCGGGCGGATTCGAGTGACTTGAACAGTTCGGGATAGAGCATGAAGGGCTCCTGAAGAAAAAAGCATTTTACGCGAGCAGAAGTCAGGCCGATGACAGCTTGTGGCCGCATCCCGCTTCCGTCGTCCGCGTGGCGAGGTCCGCGCATGCGCGACGCAAGCCGGCCGCTACGCAGCTGCCTATTCAATCATGGATGGACGCCGGCGGATCGCCGGAAAAGCGCGTGTTTCCCGTCGTCCCGGTTCAGTGGCTGGCGTGGGCGTCCCGCCAGGCGCGGACAGCGGGCCCGACGTCGCCGATGCCACGTATCACGCGCACGCCCGCTTCGTTGCGCAGCTTGTCGCGCGCACCGGCACCGCCGACCCACAGTTCCACTGTCGGCGGCAGCGCTTCGCGCAGCGTGCGGATGCCGGCAATGGCCTGGCGCACCGGGAAGGCGGAACTGAAGGACAGCGCCACGATGTCGGCGCTGGCAGTGAGGGCAGAGGTGCGGATGTCGGCCAGTGGCATGCGTGGCCCGAGCGAACAGCACTGCGCACCTTCGGCGGTCAGCATCACCTCGACCATCAGCAGGCCCAGCGCGTGTTCCTCCTCCGGCAGCGTGGTCAGCAGCACGCGCGGCGGCTTGCCGGTGCGCGCGTAACTGGCCAGCGTTCCGCGCAGGAAGGACTGCGTCTGTTCGGTGTAGAAGTGCTCGTCCGGCACCCCGATGTCGCCGCGCATCCACGCTTCACCGATGTCCACGTTGAGCGGCGCGACCAGATCGGTGACCAGCCCCTGCAAGCCCTTTTCCAGCAGCGTCTGCTGGAACACCCGGCGCAATGCCTCGACGTCGTGGCTGCGAATGGCGTCGAGTATTTCGCCGGCCAGCAGCGCCGGCACGCGTGAGGCCTGCTCGGCCTCGATGATGAGCTGCAGTTCGGCCGCGCTGGCCGCCAGCAGCTTGCCGGGGCGCCAGCCCTGGTCCATCAGGCGGCGTATCAGGCGCAGCTTGCCGACGTCTTCGAGCGAGTACAGCCGCTCGCCGGCCTCGTCGCGGATGGGTTTGGGGAAACCGTAGCGACGTTCCCATACGCGCAGCGTGTCTTTCAGAAGGCCGGTCTCCCGCTCCACCGCGCTGATGGTCAGCAGGGACAGTCCTGATGCGTGAGCACTCATTTTGTCCTGGACAAATCGTTGACATGGCGACTAATGAGTCCTAGATTACGGCTTGAGTCTTGTTTTGTCCAGGACAAAAGGGGGGCGGTATGAAGACAATGAAAAGTGCAGGAAGCGCGATGGCGATGCTGTTCAGCGTGTCCGCGTGGGCAGTCATGCCGTCGGCCGGCGAGCCGGTCGTGCACGAGCCCGCGGCGGCGCCAACGTCGAACACGTCTGCGACGACGCGGCCGGCATCGAGCCAGACCGATGCGCTGGTTCATCTGCACCGCGCCGCAACCGGTGCCTACTTCCCGGCGCACCTCATCGTCGATGCTTCGGCGCGCTGCTGCGAGTCGGCCCGTGCTGCGCGCTGACGGTCTGCGCATCGTCTTCGCGCTGATGACGACCTTGACTTCGATGACTGCGGCTGCGGCCGACGCCTGTCCGACGCTGCTCGATCGTTCGATTCCCGGCCTGCTCGACGGCAAGCCGCGTTCGCTGTGCGAATACAGCGGCCGCGTGCTGCTGGTGGTCAACACCGCCAGTCGCTGTGGCTATACCGGCCAGTACGCCGGGCTGGAGAAGCTGCAGGACAGCTACGGCAAACGCGGCCTGACCGTGCTCGGCTTCCCGTCGAACGACTTCGGCAACCAGGAGCCGGGAAGCGACAAGGACATCGCCGAGTTCTGCAGCATGACCTATGGCGTCAAGTTTCCGATGTTCTCGAAGACCTCGGTCAGGGGCGCGCAGCGCCACCCCTTCTACGCCGATCTGGCGAAGGCCTCGGGTTCGGAGCCGGCGTGGAACTTCCACAAATACCTGATCGGGCGCGACGGCCGGACGGTGACCGCTTTCCCCAGCAACGTGGCGCCCGATTCGAACGTGCTGCTGCGCGAGATCGAAGCGGCTCTGGGCAGATGACGCAGATCGGCGGATCGCACACGCAAATTCGAGCGGGTGAATCCGCGCAGGTGAATCCATAACGCGCGTTCGCGTGTAGCGGTGGGCTGGAGGCAGAAAAGAATGAAGATTGCGGTCGTGGGGGCAGGCATTTCGGGCCTGTCGGCAGCCTGGTTGCTGTCGCGCCGGCACGAGGTGACGCTGTATGAGCAGGAGGGCCGCCTGGGCGGTCACTCGAACACGGTGGATGTCGAGATCGACGGCGTGAGCCATCCGGTCGACACCGGCTTCATCGTGTTCAATCGCGACACCTATCCGCATTTGTGCGGACTGTTCTCGCTGCTCGGCGTGTCGATCGCCGACAGCGACATGTCCTTCGGCGTGTCGCTGCGCGAGCCGGACATCGAGTGGGCCGGTACCAATCTGGCCAGCGTGTTCGCGCAGCCGGCCAATCTGGCGCGTCCGCGCTTCTGGGGCATGCTGCAGGACATCCTGCGCTTCAATTCGTCAGTCACCGAGAGGGCGGCCAATGGCACCGCCGAGCACATTTCACTCGGCGAATTCCTGGTGCGCAACCGTTACGGCGACGCTTTCCGCGACTGGTATCTGCTGCCGATGGCGGCGGCCATCTGGTCCTGTCCGACGCAGACCATGATGAGCTATCCGCTAGCCACCTTTGCGCGCTTCTGTCACAACCACGGCCTGCTGCGCGTAAACGACCGGCCGCAATGGCTCACCGTGCGCGGCGGGTCGCGCGAGTATGTGAAGCGCCTGGCGGCCTCGCTGCAGGACGTGCGCCGCGCGTCGGCCGTAAAGGGTCTGCAGCGCGTATCCGATGGCGTGCTGGTGCAGGCGGCTGGCGTGCTCGAACGCTACGACCAGGTGGTGCTGGCCTGTCATTCGGACGAGGCGCTGGCGCTGCTCGGCGATACGGCGACGGCGTCCGAGCGGCGTCTTCTGGGTGCCATCCGCTACCAGCCCAATCATGCGGTGCTGCACACCGACACCGCATTGCTGCCGCGCAACCGCCGCGTCTGGTCGTCGTGGAACTACATGGCGGGCGCCGGCGCGCCGGACAGCCGGCCTGTCAGCGTGTCCTACCTGATGAACCGGCTGCAGCCGCTGCCTTTCGAGCAGCCGGTGGTCGTGTCGCTGAATCCGTTCATCGAGCCGGACCCCGCCCGCGTAATCGCTCGCATCGATTACGCGCATCCGCTGTTCGATGGTCCGGCCATCGACGCGCAGGCGCGGCTGCCGGAAATCCAGGGGCGCGATCGCCTGTGGTACTGCGGCGCGTGGACCGGCTACGGCTTCCACGAAGACGGCCTTGCGTCGGCGGTGCGCGTCGCCCGTCACCTGGGCGCCGACATTCCGTGGCAGCGCAGCGGCGAGGTGCTGGCCGCATGAGCGATGTGGTGGCGGTCAGCCTCTGTCGCGGCGCGGTCATGCACGCCCGCGCGACGCCGGTGCGCACCCGCTTCGCCTACCGCCTGTTCTTCCTGCGCATCGCGCTGAGCCGTCTTGGCCGGCAGCCGGTGCCGATGCTGGCGCTGAACCGCTGGGCGCCGCTGTCCTTTCACTACCGCGACCACGGCGCGCGCGACGGCTCACACCCGCTGCTCTGGATACGCGCGCTGCTGGCACGTGAAGGTCTGGGCTGCGCCGACGGCGAAGTGGTGCTGCAGACCATGCCGCGGCTGTTCGGCTACGTGTTCAACCCGGTCAGCTTCTGGTTCTGCCATGACCGTGCCGGTGCGCTGCGCGCTGTGCTGTGCGAAGTGAACAACACCTTCGGCGAGCGTCACGATTACCTGGTCGCGCACGCCGACGGTCGGCCGATCGGCGACGGCGAGTGGATGGAGACGCGCAAGGTGTTTCACGTATCGCCCTTCTTCCCGGTCAGCGGCAGCTACCGCTTCCGCTTCGATCGGCGGGGTGATCTGCACGCGGTGGCCATCGACTACCACGACGGCGGTGAACGCCGGCTGCGCACACGCGTGTCCGGTCGTGCCGAAACCATGAGCCGGGCTGCCGCCTGGCGCGCACTGGCCGCGCACCCGCTGATGACGCTGGCGGTGATCGCGCGCATCCACGTGCAGGCCTTCCATCTGTGGCGCGCGCGCGTGCCCTTCTTCAGCAAACCGCAACCTCCCGTACAGGAAATGACCCGATGAATCAGCCCGACGTCCTGATTTCGCTCGAGCGCCGGAATGCGCTGCCGTTCGCCGCACGTCAGGTGTGCCGGCTGCTGGAGCGCATCGAACACGGCTGGCTGCTGATGACGCTGCCTAACGGCGAACTGCTGTCCTTCGGCCACCACGGCGAGCCGGTGGAGATGCGGGTGAAAGACTGGGCCACCTTCGATCACGTCATCGCGCGCGGTGACATCGGCCTTGGCGAAGCCTGGTTCGACGGGTTGTGGGACAGCGACCACCTGGCGCGCGTGCTCACACTGTTCGCGCTGAACCGGGAGGCCCTCGGGCGCGCCATACACGGCAATCTGCTGGCGCTGGCGCTGGCCCGCATCCGCCACCTCTGCCGCGCCAACACGCGCAGCGGAAGCCGCCGCAACATCATGGCGCACTACGATCTGGGCAACGATTTCTACGCGCTGTGGCTGGACCGCAGCATGACGTACTCGAGCGCCTTGTTCGAAGGCGACGCCCAGCGCGATCTGGCGGCCGCCCAACACGCCAAGTACGCGCGCATCGCCCGCGTGCTGCGCCTGCAGCGCGATCAGCCGGTGATCGAGATCGGTTGCGGCTGGGGTGGCTTTGCCGAAGTGGCGGCGCGGGACAACGGCGCCTACGTGCACGGCGTGACGCTGTCGCCGGCGCAACTGGCGTGGGCGCGCGAACGGGCCCAGCGCGGCGGCTTCGCCGACCGGGCCAGCTTCGAACTGTGTGACTACCGCGACCTGCGTGGCCAGGTCAGCCGCATCGTGTCGATCGAAATGCTGGAGGCGGTCGGCGAGCGCTGGTGGCCGACCTATTTCGCCAAGCTGAACGGCCTGCTCACGGTCGGCGGCGAAGCGGTGGTGCAGACCATAAGCATCGCCGACGATCTGTTCCCGCGTTACCGCAAGGGCACCGACTTCATCCAGCAGTACGTGTTCCCCGGCGGCATGCTGCCGTCGCCGTCGGTGTTCGTGGACCGGGCCCAGCGCGCCGGTCTGAAGCTGCGTGACGACTACCGCTTCGGCATCGACTACGCGATCACGCTGGCACGCTGGCGCGAAACCTTCGAGCAGCACACCGACGCCTTGCGCGCGCTCGGCTTCGATACCCGCTTCCAGCGGCTGTGGCGCTTCTACCTCGCGTACTGCGAGGCGGGCTTCCGCGCCGGGTCGATCGACGTGCACCAGTTCCACTTGGTGAAGCCGTGATCAGGCGTCTGCTCTGCGCGCTGCTGTTCGCTTCGGCCTGCGCATTCGCACAGCCGCCGGCGGGCGTGGTCGATCTGCTCGACGATCCGAAGCCGCTGGGTAGCGGCGAGATGCGCTGGTTCGGTCTCAAGCTGTACGACGCGACGCTGTGGGCGAGTGGCGGCCGTTACCAGCCGGACGGCGGCTTCGCGCTGAGCCTGCGCTACGCCCGCGACTTCGACGGCGTGCGGCTGGCGCGCGCCAGCATCGACGAAATCCGCCGCCTGGGCGAGCGCGACGACGCGAAGATCGCGCGCTGGCACGAGGTGCTGGCCCGCGTATTTCCGGACGTGAAGGCGGGCGAGGTGATCACCGGCGTCAAGCTGGCCGACGGCAGCGCACGCTTCTTTCACCAGGGGCGGGCGCTGCCGGCGGTCGACGATCGCGCGCTGTCGGACGCCTTCTTCGCGATCTGGCTCGATCCGCGCACGCGCGAGCCAGCGCTGCGCGCGAAGCTGCTGGCCGAGGCCGGGCAGGCGCGGTGAACACCGCGCGGGTATTCGCCTACGGCCTGCTCGGTGCGCCACTGGCGGCCGCCGCGCTGCCGATCTACATCCATATTCCGAAGCTGTATGCCGAACATTACGGCGTGTCGCTGACGCTGCTGGGCGTCGTGCTGTTCGCCGCGCGTCTGGTCGATGCGCTGGCCGACCCGTTGATCGGCGCCGCTGGCGATCGCGCGCGCGGGCGTCGCCTCATCGTGCTGCTCGGGCTGCTGCCGCTGGCGGTCGGACTGCCCGCGCTGGTGAAACCGCTGGCCGGCATCGACCCGCTGCTCTGGCTGGTCGGCGCGCTGCTGCTGGTCTATGCCGGCTACAGCATCGCCACGATTAATTACTCGGCCTGGGGCGCCGAGCTGTCGACCACGCCGGCGCTGGGTACGCGCCTGGTGGCCTCGCGCGAGGGCTGGGCACTGGTCGGCGTGGTCGCGGCGTCGGTCGCACCCGGTCTGCTGGCCGACGACGCACCGACCGGCCTGTGGCGCGCAGCGCTGTACTGGTTGCCCTGGCTGGCGCTGGCCGCGCTGCTGACCACGACCACGGTACCTGATCTGCGGCCGCAGGCAGTCGCGCAGCCGCTGCTGGTGACCCTGCGCGAGGTGATGCGGCACGCGCGCTTCCGCCGCCTGCTCGCGGTGTTCGCGCTCAATGGCATCGCTGCGGCGGTGCCCGGCACGCTGGTGCTCTTCTTCATCGCCGACGTGCTGCAGGCGCCGGAGCGCGAAGGTCTTTTCCTGGCGCTCTACTTCGTCGCCGGCGTGCTGGCGCTGCCGCTGTGGACGCGGCTGGCCGACCGCATCGGCCGCGCGCGCAGCTGGGCCGCGTCGATGCTGCTGGCGATCGCCGTGTTCGGCTGGGCATGGACGCTCGGACCGGGCGACGCCACCGCCTTCATGCTCATCTGCGTCGGCTCGGGCATCGCATTGGGCGCCGACCTCGCGCTGCCGCCAGCGCTGCTGGCGGGTCTGATCGCGCGGCGCGAGGAGCCGCTGCCGGCCGGCGGCAGCTTCGGTGTATGGACCTTCGTCACCAAGCTCAACCTTGCGCTGGCCGCCGGCGTCGCCTTGCCTGCGCTGGCGCTGCTCGGCTACCGGCCGGGTGAGCAGGGCGACGAGGCGCGCGCCGCGCTGACCGCCGTCTATGCGCTGTTGCCGCTGCTGCTGAAGGCGGCGGCGCTCTGTCTGCTGTGGGCCGGCACGCGCCGGCTCGAACCCGATCTGCAAGGAGCTTCATCATGAAGAAAATGCTGTGCCGGCTGTTGTCGGTGCTCGGGCTGGCCGCGTTGGCCGGCTGCGGTGGTGTGCCGGTGGAGAAGTACGCGGCGCAGAAGCCGGTGCTCGATCTGAAGCAGTATTTCAACGGCCCGGTGACCGGTTGGGGCATGTTCCAGGACCGCAGCGGCGAGGTGATCAAGCGTTTCGTCGTCCGCATCGACGCCCGCTGGCAGGGTGACACCGGCACGCTGGACGAGCGCTTCGAGTGGAGCGACGGCACGCAGACGCGGCGGGTGTGGACGCTGCGCCATCTGGGCGATGGCCGCTACAGCGGTCGGGCCGACGACGTGGTCGGCGAGGCGACCGGCGAGGCGAGCGGCAATGCGCTGCGCTGGCGCTACGTGCTCGCGCTGCCGGTGGACGACAAGGTCTACAACGTCGACTTCGACGACTGGATGTATCTGATCGACGACAAGGTGATGCTGAACCGCTCGGCGATGAGCAAGTTCGGCGTCCATCTGGGCGAGGTGACGCTGTCCTTCACCCGCGGCGCGCCGTGATGTTCGCGCCGCTGAATCCGCCCTTGAAGGATTGGGCCGGCAAGCGCGTCTGGCTGATCGGCGCGTCGAGCGGCATTGGCGCCGCACTGGCGCGCCGGCTCATTGATGCCGGCGCGCGCGTCGCGCTGACCGCGCGCGACGCGGCGCGACTGGCCGAGGTGGCCGGTCGCGCGCCGAACGTGCTGCAGCTTCCGATGGATGTGAGCGAGCCGGGGGCGCTGGCCCGAGGCGCCGCCGAGTTGTGGGCGTGCTGGGGCGGCATCGACGCGGTGTTCTTCGTCGCTGCGCGCTACCGTCCGGTACGCGCCTGGGAACTGGACGACGACGATGTCGACGCCACGCTGCGCACCAACGTCGCCGCCGTCATGCACGGCTGCGCCGCGGTGCTGCCCGGCATGCTGGTGCAGCAGTCCGGTGCGCTGATCATCGTGTCCAGCGTCGCTGGCTACCGGGGATTGCCGAAGGCGCTGGTCTACGGCGCGAGCAAGGCGGCGCTGATCAACTTCGCCGAGGCGCTGTACATGGACGTGCGTCCGCGCGGGCTGGGTGTGCATCTCGTGTGCCCGGGCTTCGTCGAAACGCCGCTGACCGCGCAGAATGACTTCACGATGCCGGCGCTGATCAGCGCCGACGAGGCCGCCGGCCACATCCTCACCGGCCTGGCGCGTGGCGATTTCCACATCCATTTTCCGAAGCGCTTCACTGGCTGGCTGCGCGTGCTGCGGCTGCTGCCCTACCGGCTGTACTTCGCCGCGGTCAGGCGAATGACCGGCCTGTGAGCGCGGCGCCCGCCGTTCAGCGATCGACGCGGGGGCGCGTCAGGCGTCGGGCGGCGATCGCCACGGCGCTGACCGACAGGGTGAGGCCGGCCAGCGCGGCCAGCCACAGCAGCGCGTAGCGCAGGGCGGGGCGCCCGGCCAGCGCCGGCAGTTCGAAGCTGTGCGGCGCATTGAACAGCCAGCGGCGCAGGCGGGCGTCGCGGTCCAGCGTGCCGAGCAGGCGACCGTCGAGCGCGTCGATATGCACCCAGGTCTCCGCGTCGTCCTCCAGTTTCACGCGCCACACCGGCAGCTCCTTCGCGTCGCGTCGGGCGTACCACCAGGCGTCCTCGTGGATCAGGCGTTCGATCGCCGCCAGCCGCGCGTCCGGGATCAGCGCGCGCGCCACCGCCTCGGCGTGGTGTTCGGTCACGTCGGGGTGGCCGAGGTCGGGCATGTCCACGCTGCGCCGGAAGCCGTTGCCGGCGGTGAGCGTCATGCGAGCCTGACCGCGCACCCAGTAGAGCTGCACCTCCTTCCAGTCCGCCTCGGCGAACAGCGGCGCCAGCGCCTGTGTCTCGTGCGGCCACGGAAACGTGGCGGCCACGCTGCCGGTGTAGCGTGCCATCGCTGCGTTGCCCGGCGGCGTGTTGCGCAGCCAGTCGCCGGGCGACATCGACAGCCAGCCGCTGACCATCCAGGCGAGCACGAACAGACCGCCGCCCAGACCGACCAGATGGTGCAGCTTCATCCAGCCGGAGAAGGGGCTGAGCGGCGCCCGCCGGCGCAGCCGCAGCACCCCCAGCAGCAGTCCGCTCAATGCCGAAATGCAGCAGATGCCGGACACCCACAGCAGCGTCTGCCGCCACAGCGCCGACTGTTCGCGTAGCGGCGTGAAGTAGAACCAGTGCGGCACGGCGCCGACCCAGTTCCAGAGGCGCTCGCGCTGGGTGCTGTCGCGCACCACCTCGCCGCTGCGTGCCGACACGTAGAGCTCGGTGCCGGCGTCGTCGTCCAGCGCGATGCGGTGGAAGGGGCGCTGGCGGTCCAGCGTCGCCAGCACCGTCCATTGGTCGCGTTCGACGATGCCCACGTGGCGCGCGCCCGGCTGGCCGGAGAAGGCGCGTGCGATGGCTTCGGCCCGGGCGGCGTCGATGGCGGTGATGCGTGCGCCGCTGCGCGCGCTGATGGCATGTCGTCCGCCGTCGGCCATGGTCATGCGCCAGACCGGTTCGCTGCCGCCGTCCTCGCGCGGCAGCGCCTCCAGCCACAGGCGACGCGGGAAACTGTGCACGTCGGCCGCCTGCAACGCCGCGGTCGGCGACACCCTGATCTGCGCCGCGTCGAGCACGCCCAGGCCGTGCAGGCGTTCGGCGTCGCTCAGCGCGGGGAAGCCGACCACGCTCATCACCAGTCCGGAGCCGAACCACATGACGAACAGCAGGCAGCCGGCGATACCCAGCCAGCGGTGCACGGTGGCGAGGGCGCCCGGCAGGCGGCGGGCGAGGGCGGGCAGGGAGGCGCTGAGCGGCGGGAACATGCGCTCTGCGGATCAGCCGGCGCGCCGGGCGTCGGCAAGCGGCGCGGTGCGCGTCCCGGCGCGGCGCGCGTACAGACCGGTCAGCCAGTCGAGTGCGCAGTAGAAGGCGCCGGCCGCCAGCGGCGGGTTGGCAGCCGTCAGCGGCAGGCCGGGCACTTCGGGCCGCCAGGTCCAGCAGCCGAGCGCGGTGCCGTACAGTTCCATCGCCAGCGCCAGCACGAACATGGTCGAGTACAGCCGCGGCGACGGGCCGAAGCGCAGCGCGAGCAGGTAGAGCGCGAACAGCGGCAGGCTGATGCCGTCGGCCCCGAACAGCGCCCAGGCAGCCACCAGGCCGAGCGCCAGCGGCGGCACGGCGTCGGTCACACCGTGCGGCAGGCGTTCGCTCAGCCACACGCCGAGCGCGTAAAGCAACACGTGGCCCGGCGGCACGAACAGCGGCAGATTGCCGAGGCGGTAGTCGTACACCCCCCACCACAGCGACAGCACGATTTCGCCGAAGGTGGCCCAGGCGAGGCAGACCATCCACTGTGCGCGCTGCTCGGGCGCGGCGCGCAGACAGAGCGCGCCGAGCAATGCCCAGGTCCACAGTGCGACGACGTGCGGCGCCCAGGTGGCGCCGTGCGCGTCCAGCCAGAGGCCGCCGACGATGGTCAGCACGATGGCGAGGGCGAAGGGCGTGGTCATCTATATGTATGCGGTCGGGCCGGGCGGGAGGTCGGCCGGGCCTGCATGGTAGACTCTGCGCCTCGAAAAATCGCGGGTTTTCCCATGTCCGGCAATACTTTGGGCACGCTGTTCTGTGTCACCTCCTTCGGTGAATCGCATGGCCCGGCCATCGGCTGCGTGGTCGACGGCTGTCCGCCGGGGCTGGCGCTGAGCGCCGCCGACATCCAGGCCGAACTGGACCGGCGCAAGCCCGGCACCTCGCGCCATGTGACGCAGCGGCGCGAGCCCGACGAAGTGGAAATCCTGTCCGGCGTGTTCGAAGGCGTCACCACCGGCACGCCGATCGCACTGCTCATCCGCAACCAGGACCAGCGCTCGAAGGATTACGGCAACATCGCCGAAACCTTCCGCCCGGGCCATGCCGACTACGGCTACTGGCAGAAGTACGGCATCCGCGATCACCGTGGCGGCGGCCGCTCGTCGGCGCGCGAGACCGCGGTGCGGGTGGCGGCCGGCGCGATCGCCCGCAAGTGGCTGCGTGAGCGCTACGGCATCGATATCCACGGCTGGATGAGCCAGCTCGGCCCGATCCGAATCGAATACCGCGACCGCGACGCGATCGCCAACAACCCCTTCTTCGCGCCGGACGCCACCATCGTCCCCGAGCTCGAACTGTTCATGGACCAGCTGCGCAAGTCGGGCGACTCCTGCGGTGCCCGCATCGACGTGGTCGCCAGTGGAGTGCCCGTGGGCTGGGGCGAACCGGTGTATGACCGGCTGGACGCCGACATCGCGCACGCGATGATGGGCATCAACGCGGTCAAGGGGGTGGAGATCGGCGCCGGCTTTGCGTCCGTGGAACAGCGCGGCACCGAGCACTCGGACGAAATGTCGCCGCAGGGCTTCCTGTCGAACAACGCCGGCGGCGTGCTCGGCGGCATTTCGACCGGGCAGGACGTGCGCGTGTCGATCGCCATCAAGCCCACCTCCAGCATCCGCCTGGACCGCCATTCGATCGACAAGGTCGGCAACCCGGTCATCGTGAACACGCACGGCCGGCACGACCCCTGCGTCGGCATCCGCGCCACGCCGGTGGCGGAAGCCATGCTGGCACTGGTGCTGATGGACCACGCGCTGCGCCACCGCGCGCAGTGCGGCGACGTCGACTGCCCGACGCCGCGCATTCCGGCGGCCGCCCCGGCCGACGTGATCGAACGGCTGCGCGCGCAACGCGACGCCGCCGTGGACGACCCGGAGCCGGACGAAGCCTGAGCGGTGTTCGCCGTCGCTGCGCCTGCCCCGGGCGCATCGACGGCAGTCTGGCCGGCGGCTACGGCCGTCGCCATGATCGCGCCGGCGCCTGTCGACCTGCCCTGATACGCCCGGCCGGATGCCCCCCGCGCAGCCGCCTCCCCTCCCTCCCGTCCTTTTTCCCTTCAGCACCGACCGTCCGACCGAACCGCTGGCGAACCGCGTTTGCCCTGCATCGACGGCCGCTGCCATGAGGTAAGTCGTCACCCGCTCGGGAATGTTCCCGTCAATGCCGGGATGATGTCCCGGCCAGCGCCGCCGACCCGCCTTCCGCACCGGGCCGCGGCCCGCGCGCGATCGGCGCTACGCCTTCGGCATGCGTTCATTCCCCGGGAATGAAACCGGCGAACGGGAAGTTTTCCCCTTGTTATCCGCACGGGATGTTTTCCCTGTTTCCGGGTGAGGCGCCTCGGTACAAGACGGGAAACAAATAGCCCGTGGCGCTGTAGGAGTCCGTCCTACATCGAGGTCGATGACAAGGCATACAAGAAGAGGAGGGGCGAGGTCGCTTGCGGCACTCGCTCTGGCCGCAGGGCCGTTCGCCGGTAACGCAATCGCGCAGGAGGAAGAGGTGATCGAGCTGGCACCGGTCGAGATTCGCGCACCGCGCATCATCACGCCCCTGCCGGGCGTGGTGATCGATCGCGACCAGTCCAGCGTCAATGTGCAGAGCGCGACCGCCGAGGACATCCGCCAGCAGCAGTCGATCAACATCACCGACTTCCTGAACACGACGGGACAGTCGATCACGATCAATGACTACGCGGGCAACCCCTTCCAGCAGGATCTGAGCTTTCGCGGTTTTTCGGCGTCGCCGCTGGTCGGCACGCCGCAGGGCCTGTCGGTCTATCTCGATGGCGTGCGCATCAACGAGCCTTTCGGCGAGGTGGTGAACTGGGATCTGATCCCGACCATCGCGATCGAGCGCACCGACCTGATTCCGGGCTCGAATCCGCTGTTCGGCCTGAACACCATAGGCGGCGCGCTTTCGCTGCAGACCAAGTCCGGCTTCACTTCACAGCGCTTCGAAGCGACCCGCACCCAGGGCTCGTGGGGTCGTTCGCAGAACCAGCTTGCGGTCGGCGGCAACAACGGCACGGTGGCTGGCTTCTTCGCGATCAGCGAGTTCCGCGAGGACGGCTGGCGCGACAACTCGCCGAGCAGCGTGAACCAGTACTTCGGTCGCATCGATGCGCGCATCGGCAAGGTGGAGCTGACCGGCTCGCTGCTCAAGGTCGATAACAAGCTCACCGGTAACGGGCTGGTGCCTTACGAGGACTGGCAGGTGCGACCGGAGTCGGTGTTTACCTCGCCCGACACCAACGACAACGATCTCACTCACATCAATCTGCGTGGCCGCCTCGACATCAGCGACCGCGACAGCCTGTCGCTCGGCCTTTACCAGCGCAAGCTGACGCAGCGTTCGGTCGGCGGCGACTTCTGGGACGACTTCGATCGCCTGTCCTACGGCCGTCTGGACGACTGCCCGCTGAGCAACTTCCCCTACGTGTCGGCCAACGGCGCCTACGATCCGGTCGGCGGTCCGACCTCGCCGGGCTGCCCCGGCTTTGCGCCGAACGGGTTGTTCAACATCGGCGGCACGTCGCAGGAGGCGATGGGGCTGACGCTGCAGTGGGTGCATGTGGGCGACCGGCACCAGGTGGTGGTCGGCGGCACATTCGACCGCAACGACATGAGCTACGGCCAGGGCCAGTTGCTCGGTTTCATCGACGGCGATCGAAACATCTACACCGATCCGTCGAAGGCCGACGAACTGGGACTGGCGCCGCTGGAGACGCTGATCCAGCGCAACAACCTCACCGGCTCGAACGAGGCGGTCGCGATCTTCGCTACCGACACCTGGACAGTGCAGGACAACTTCTTCGTGAACTACGGCCTGCGCTGGAGCCGCACCCACGTGAAGAACCAGCTGGTGTCGGACAAGCCGATTCCGCTCTACCAGTTCACGCAGAACTTCCTGAACACCCGCCAGATGCGCTGCGGCACGCTGGCCGATGCCACCGCGCGCTTCCTCTGCTCAGAAGGCGATTACACCTACTACAGCGCCAATCCGTCCTTCGGCATGTCGTGGTTGCCGACGCCCGAGCTGAATTTCTTCATGAATGTGAGCAAGGGCTCGCGCACACCGTCGGTGATCGAACTGGGCTGCGCGCGCGACAAGGAAGTCGAGAACCAGAACAACGGCAAGAGCATCGGCTGTTCGGTGCCGACCGCGCTGACCAGCGACCCCTATCTGCCGCAGGTGCGCTCGCTCAGTACCGAGTTCGGCCTGCGTGGCACGGCGCTCGACGGCAGGATCGACTTCAACGCCACGGTGTTCGTGACCGAACTCGAGGACGACATCCTGTTCGTGTCGCTCGGCCGCAAGAACCGCGGCGTGTTCGACACCTTCGAGAGCACTACGCGCGAAGGCTTCGAACTGGGCATGACCGCGCGGCTCGGCAAGCACACCTTCCGCGCCGCCTACACGCGGCTCGAAGCCACCTTCGATTCGACCGCACGGGTGGTGAACCAGTCGAACAGCAGTTCGAACAAGACGCCGGGCCAGCTCAACGAATTCACGATCAAGCCGGGTGACTACATCCCGGGCATTCCGCGCGACGTGCTGCGTCTGGGCTGGAATTACGACGCCACCGACAAGCTCAGTTTCGGCGTGAACATGATCGCGCACGCCGGTTCGTACTCGCGCGGCAACGAGAACAACGAACATCAGGCCGGCGGTGACGACGAGTACGGCGACTCCTTCGGCGGTGGCTCGGCCGGCCTCGGTCGGGCCTATGTCGGCAAGGGTTCGACCGCCGGCTACGCGGTATTCCACTTCGTCGGTCGCTACCGCATCACGCCCCAGCTCACGGTGTTTGCACGGGTCGACAACCTGTTCGACAAGCAGTACGTCACCGCTAGCGAACTCGAACTGAATCCCTTCGTCGCCGGCAGTTTCGGCGCCCGTGACGCCTCCGGCTTCAACTACAACTCCTTCGCATGGACCCATTCGCAGTTCGTCGGCCCCGGCTCGCCGCGCGCTGGCTGGATCGGCCTGACCTACGCGTTCGACATGCCGCGGAGCAACTGACGTTCACACCCGATTTTCATACCGATTGTTCGCGCGGTCGTGCAAACGCGAACTTGATGATCCGTTCCGGCGGATCGAAACTTGAGGAGGTGGCACTATGAAACTACGCGCAACAGCCCTGGCAGCAATGCTGGCGGCAATCGCTGCGCCAGCCCAGGCGGGTGACTTCACCAGCCTGCTCGAAAACACGGGCCCTGGCCCCGACCTGAAGTGGGGTACGGCCGACGACACGGACGCCATCGGCCCCGGCGTTGACGGCATCCTGGGCACCGCTGACGACACGACCGTCAAGGTGTCCGGCGCCAACCAGCCGGCCGGCGACAAGCTCTATCTTCAGACCAACAATGTCGTTGCCAGCGGCAGTAACGCGAACGTGCCGCTGAGCATCGACTATTCGGCGACCGAGTGGCGTACGGCCGCGGTCGGCGGCACGGTTCCGCGCGGCACGCCGACGGCGTCGGGCACCTTGTCGCTGATCGACTACCACGTCACGACCGGCATCACGCTGGGCAGCGACACCATCGGTGACGCCTACGACTTCGTGTTCCGTGACTCGCGCGACAACTCGCTGGTGTTCGGCACCCGCTTCGTGCTCGGTCAGTCGCCCTCCTATGCCGACGATGCGGAACTGAACTTCATGTACCGCTACGGTTTCGTCGAAGGCGACAAGGTGTTCGACGTGAAGGCCGCCTGGCTGTTCTATGGCGACTTCGATCTGCGCATGTACAACGCCTCGCGCAGCGATGTGCGCTCGCTGACCGGCACGCCGCTGCTTGACCTGAACGCGGTCGCCTTCCAGGCCGACGTGAACCTGTCCGAGGGCAACCCCTTCAGTGGCATGTATCTGCTGAAGACCGACGCCACCGACTACAAGTGGATGACGGACGCGATCGGCTACTACCAGGCGGGCGAAGAGGGCCAGGCCCTGCTGTACAACTCGATTGGCGGTTTCGCGCCGACCGTCGCCGCCGTTCCGGAGCCCTCCGAGTACGCCATGTTCCTTGCAGGTCTGGGCCTGATCGGTGCCGTCGTGCGCCGTCGCCTGCGCGCCTGATGTTCTGACACACACACCAAAAAGAGGAAATTCCCCATGAAGATCAAGACGCTTGCGCTGTCCCTGCTGCTCGGCTTTTCCGCTCACTCTGCCTGGGCTTTCGTCGCGCTGCCGGAAAGCGGCACGCTGCGCATCACCGGTACCAACAACACGGCGACCGATCCGCTCTTCCTCGGCGCCGACTGGGCACCGGCCGACAACGGCTACACCCAGGTCGCCCGTCGCATCAGTTCGGTGATCTATGACGGCACCGACGTCGGCACTTTCTACGACTACGTCTACCGCTATACCGACGGCACGCTGGCCTTCGCGTCGCGTTTCACGCTGGAAGTCGGCGAGATCGAAATCGGCGATCTCGAGTACGAAGTAGAAATCAACGACATCCTGCGCAGCGGTTTCGCCGGCTATGACGTGTCGGTCGGCTGGTACGACTCGGGCACTGACATCGACTTCCGTCTGCAGAGCGTCGCGCACACGTCGAACGGCGTGCGCACCCGTCCGACCAATCCGGTCGATGTGTTCGACGACAACGTGGTCGATTTCCGCACCGACATTTCGGTCGAGGAAGGCAATCCGACCACCGGCTGGTACGTGATCAAGACCAACGCGACCGAGTTCGAATACCTCACGGGCGCAGTGACCATCCGCCAGGCACCGAGCCTCGACGGCGTGTCGCCGCCGCTGCGCGTCGCCAACTTCGAAGGCTTCGCGCCGATCGCCGCACCGGTGCCGGAACCGTCCGAGTACGCGATGTTCCTCGCCGGTCTGGGCATGGTGGGCTTCGTTGCCCGCCGCCGCATGAACCGCATCTGAGTTTCACGCCTCGACCCGGGCAACCGGGCGTTTCTTTGAGCCAGGCCTCGTGCCTGGCTTTTTTTCATCCGAACAGCCTGGCGACCTCGCGCGGTGCGCAGCGCAGATACTGTGGCGCCACCTTGATCTGCGCGCCGAGCTTGGCTGCGGCGTGCCAGGGCCAGCGCGGGTCGTACAGCATCGCGCGGGCGACGCCGATCAGGTCGGCCTGGCCGGCGGCGAGTATGGCTTCGGCGTGCTCCGGCTCGGTGATCAGGCCGACCGCGATGGTCGGCAGTCCTGTTTCGGCGCGGATGCGTTCGGCGAAGGCGACCTGATAGCCCGGCGTGAGCGGAATCTGCTGCGCGGTCGATACGCCGCCGCTCGATACGTGGATGAAGCTCGCGCCGCGCGCCTTGAGCGCCTGCGCGAGGACCACGCTCTGTTCGATGTCCCAGCCGCCGTCCACCCAGTCGCTGGCGGAAATGCGCATGCCGACCGGCCGGTCGTGAGGGAAGGCTTCGCGCACCGCGTCGAACACCTCGAGCGGAAAGCGCAGCCGGTTCTCGAGCGTGCCGCCGTAGGCGTCGTCGCGTGCATTGGCCAGCGGCGACAGAAATTGGTGCAGCAGGTAGCCGTGCGCGCCGTGCACCTCGACGGCGTCCAGTTCGAGTCGCGCGGCGCGCTTTGCCGCGTCGGCGAAAGCGGTGCGCACCCGGCGCAGGCCGTCGGCGTCGAGTGAGTGTGGCGGATTCTCGTGCGCAGCGTGCGGGATCGAAGAGGGCGCCACGGTCTGCCAGCCGCCAGCGGTCGGCGCGATCTGCGCGCCGCCTTCCCAAGGTCGTGCGACCGAGGCCTTGCGGCCGGCGTGACCGAGCTGGATCGCGATCGGCATGCTGGAGTGGGCGCGCACACCGTCGAGCACGCGGCGCAGCGCCGCTTCGTTGGCGTCGTTCCACAGGCCGAGGTCGGCGGCGGAAATGCGACCTTCGGCCTCGACCGCGGTCGCCTCGATCACGAACAGGCCGGCGCCCGACAGCGCCATCTGGCCGATGTGCATCAGATGCCAGTCGGTCGCGTTGCCGTCGCTGGCCGAGTACTGGCACATCGGCGCGATGACGATGCGGTTGGACAGCTTTAGGCCGCCGAGGTCGTAGGGCTGGAAGAGCGGGCTGGACATGAACGGGATCTCGCGGTCGTTGAAGGACGGGCGGCGGGGCCGCAGCGCCCCGCAATCTACCGCCGACCGCCGGCCCGCGTCGACCTTCGCGACACCGGCGGCCGCATCGTCAGAGCCCCAGTTCGGACAGACCGGGGTGATCGTCGGGGCGCCGTCCCTGCGGCCAGCGGAACAGTCGTTCCGACTCGCTGATCGCCAGATCGTTGATGCTGGCGTGACGATGCGCCATCAGGCCGTTGTCGTCGAATTCCCAGTTCTCGTTGCCGTAGGAGCGGAACCAGTTGCCCGCGTCGTCCTGCCACTCGTAGGCGAAACGCACGGCGATGCGGTTGCCGGCGGAGCACCACAGTTCCTTGATCAGCCGGTACTCGCGCTCCTTTGCCCACTTGCGGGTCAGGAAGTCGACGATCTCGGCGCGGCCGCGCAGGAATTCCGAGCGATTGCGCCAGCGGCTGTCGGCGGTGTAGGCCAGCGATACGCGCTGCGGGTCGCGGCTGTTCCAGCCGTCTTCGGCGGCGCGTACCTTCTGCGCAGCGGTCTCCGGCGTGAAGGGCGGCAGGGGCGGGCGGGGGGCGTCGGTCATGGCAATGCTCCGGGTGGTGGAAAAGAGACAGGTCTGTCTACATGCTTGAACAAGACAGGTCTGTCTGTCAACATGAATGGATGTTCACATCTCTCGACGATCTCGCTGGACCCGGTCCGCTGCCCGAGCAGGATGCGCGGACCCGCGTCCTCGAATGCGCCTACCGGCTGTTCTACCGGCACGGCCTGCGCGCCACCGGCATCGACCGCATCATTGCCGATTCGGGTGTCGCCAAGGCTTCGTTCTATCGACACTTCCCGACCAAGCAGGCGCTGGTCGAGGCCTATCTCGACCTGCGCCACGCGCGCTGGATGGGCTGGCTGGAGAGCCGGCTTGCCGCTGCGCCGGATGCCCGCGCCTGGTTGGCTGCGCTGCCCGATGCGCTGGACGACTGGTTCCGCGCGCCCGGCTTCCGCGGCTGCGCCTTCATCAACGGTCACGCCGAAGCGGGTACGGAAGCACCGGCGATGACGGTCACTCACAAGCGGGAACTGGCGGCGCGCATCGAAGCCGCCTGTCGCGAGGCTGGTTGCGCGCGACCCGACGAAATGGCGGCCGACCTGCTGCTGGTGATCGAGGGCGCCATCGTGCGCGCGCAGATGGAAGGCGCGGACGCCGCCCGCGCGCCGCTGGCACGGGCGTTTGCGCGGGTGCTCGCCGGGGCGGAGCGTGCATACGTCTGACACCTGATTCGTGGGTGGAGTCAGGGCCGGGGTTCTGTGGGAGGGGTCTTGACCCCGACAAGCAGCCTGCATCGAAGCCGGCGGACTGCAGCTGCCCTGTCGCGGCCAAGGCCGCTCCCACAGGGATCGCGCTTGATTCGTGGCTGGAGCAAGGGCCGCGGTTCTGTGGGAGGGGCCTTGACCCCGACAGCAGCTCGCATCGAAGCCCGAGGACTGCAAAGGCCCTGTCGCGGCCAAGGGTCGCTCCCCAGGAGAGGAGGTGTGCGCGGTAAGTACAGCGACTGGGCTTGTCGTCAGCGGCCCGCGTCACCGCCGCGCCGCCAGGCCTGCATTGCCCGTCCGGACGGTTCGTCCGCTTCTCCTGTTGGATTCAGCGCCCACTGCCAGCGCGCGCCGGCGGTCCAGCCGTCTCGGATGAGGCGGTCCGGCAGACCGGGCAGCAGCACTTCGTCCGGCGCATCCGCCCTTGTCCGCGCGTATTCGATGATCAGACAGGCTTGCGGCACGCGGCTCAGCGCGTCGATGTGCGCCTGCTGTATCACCGTGCCGTAGCGTTCGACGGCCGCCTCGGCCTCACCGCTCTCCAGCAGCGCCGCGCACGGCAGCAGCGGCAGCTGCGACAGCAGGTTCACCGAGGCGCACCAGGCGTCGGCCGGCATCGGGGGTGAAGCGCGCTGCGGATCGCGCGACAGGTCGTCGAGTACGCCGCTCACGTCCTGCCGCACGCAGCGCACGCGGCCCGCATGATTGCGCTCGGCGGCGCGCGCCGCAGGGCCGAAACACACGTCGACCAGATCGATCTGATCGAACAGGCAGAGCAGCTCGGGTAGCGGCACGTCCTGCAGCAGGCCGGCGCCCATGATCCATGCGCGCCGCGGCGCATCCGGTACTGCGGCGGAAACGCGGGCGGCGGCGAGCAAGGCGGTACGGGTCTGCGCTATGTGGTCCGCCCACTGCGCGCGCAGGCGGCGGTGGCGCACGGCGAGCGCGGCCGCCTCGCGGCGCAGACCAAGGCGCTGCGCCGCCGGCAGACAGTCCAGGCGTGCCCAGGCAATCAGTTCCTCGATCATGCGGCGTCCGGCGGGAACAGCGCGCGGGCGCGTGGTGCCGGGTCGAGCCGGTAGAAGCGGGCCAGCTGCTCGTACAGATCGGGCCAGGCCTGCTGTATCAGATCCGGGATCTCGAAGAAGCACTCCGACATGACGGCGAAGAACTCGGCCGGGCTTTCTGCAGCGTACTCGTCGATGCCGGTGTCGACGCCCGCATCGACGTCGGCGCAGAAGCGCTCGTAGGCGGTCGACCACACGCTGGCCCAGCGCTGCACGCTCATGCCGGCGTGCAGCGGCGGCAGGCCGTCCGGCTCGCCGTTGCGCATGTCCAGCTTGTGCGCGAACTCGTGGATGACCACGTTGATGCCGTCGGCCGCCAGCGATTCCGGCTGCCAGGACAGCAGTACCGGCCCGCCTTCCCACGCCTCGCCGACCAGCGTGTCCTCGTATTCATGCACGACGCCGGCATCGTCTGTTACCCGTCGCGGCACGACGAAGTCGCCCGGATAGACCACCACGCCGACCCAGTCGTCGTACCAGTCCAGCCCCAGATTGAGCACCGGCACGCATGCCTGCAGCGCGATCTCCAGCAGCATGTCGTCGGTCAGCACGGTGTCGTGGGCACCGTGGAATTCCTTGTTGGCGATGAACTGCCGCGCCAGTTCACGCAGGCGCGGCCGGTCGGCGGGGTCGAGGAAATCGAGCCAGGGCAGGCGGGCCTCGATGCGTTCCCACTGTTCGTCAGGTACGTCGGGCAATTCGGGTTCGACGGCGGAAACGAGTCGGCGCAGCCAGTGCAACATCCGGAAGTAATCCTCTCTTGCGCGGGGTGGGGTCAGCGCCTATTGTGAAGGCTCTGCAACCACTAAAGGAGGTGATCCGTGATGAAACGTCTCGCGATCCTGCTGGGGCTGGCGATGTTTGCGTCGTCCAGTGCCGTTCTTGCATGCCCGGGCGAAAAGCACGGCGACGCCAAACCCCAGAGCTCCCAGCCGGAGAAGCCAAAGACCTGATTCCGCGCAACTGTCGTGAGACAGGTGTGCGAGGGGCGACCGCGCAAGCGGTCGCCCTTTTTCGTTGACGCGGCGTGGGGCGGACACGTCGCGGCCAAAGCCGCGCCCTCACTGCCGCCCGCTTCAGAACGTCCCGTTCAGCGCCCGCCGCAATGTACTGGACGGCAGTTCGCCGAACAGCTCGCGGTAGTCGTGCGAGAAGTGGCCGAGGTGCCAGAAGCCCCATTGCATCGCGATGTCGTGCACGCTGCGCGCCGGGTCGTTGCCGTGCTGCAGCGCGCGCCGCACGGCGTTCAGGCGCACGCGCTTCAGGTAATCCTTCGGTGCCATGCCGAGCACGCTGTTGAAGTGGTTCTGCAGCGTCCGGCGCGTGACGTGCAGGCGTTCGCACAGTTCGTCCACGCCATCGACCGAGCTTTCCGGCTTCAGCGCGATGCGCCGCGCCTGCATCACGATGTCGAAGCGGCGCTGTTCGAGCGCGGTGCGCGACGGCGGCGTCGGGTCGTCGCCCAGGCTGTCGAGCAGCAGATCGACAAGATCGGCACACAGATCACCGGACGGTGTGGTGGCACCGACCGGTTCCAGCAGGCCTTCGATCAGGAAGCACAGTTCGCTGTGCCGCGACGGGCTCAGCGCGCGGCTGGCGACCGAGCCGTGCAGCAGCAGCTGTTCGAGCTTGTGGCCGTGGCGGCCGGTCAGGCGCGAGGCGAGCCAGCCTTCGTCGGCGACGATGCCGTAGATGCCGAAGTCGCGCGGCGTGCGCAGCGTGAAGCCGCTGCTGGCGCGCGCCATCATCAGGTGCACCCCATCGCTGTGCGGCCGACCGCAGAAGCGCACTTCACCGGTGCGCGACAGATCGGGCAGACCCATCCATACCGAGCCCGACCAGGGGCCGCACTGCTGGCTGGTTTCCTGCTCGGTGTATTCGTGGAACACCTGCAGCCGCGGGCCGTCCTCAACCAGCATTTCGCGGATGCAGCCGCTGAACACGCCACCCGACAACTGCTCGTATTCCTGATGCCAGCGCGAAATATTGTCCGCGTGCTCGGCGACGTCGTCGCTGCGGCACACGCGGATTCCGTCCTTCGGGGCGCTTCTGGTGGCGTCCTCCGCGGTCGGGGCTGGCGCGATGTCATGTCCCATGTTCTGCCTCTCCTCCTGTCGCTCGCGCGAACAGGAATGTACCGTGATTGCAGGGACTTAGCATTCCCCGTGCCAACTGCCGCAAACAGCTTTTCCGATTCGGGATAGTGCACTGCCGCGACTTTTCCGATTCCGGATAGTGGGGACGCCTTCCCGGTGATCGAATGAAAAAGAGGTTCCGCGCCGGGCGGAACAGATCCGGGAGAGGAAAACATGTCGTCAACACTGAACGCGGCGGGGGCGGGCGGTCCACAGTCGCTGAAGAAGGTGCTGGGCCCGCTGCAGCTGTGGGGCATTGCGGTCGGGCTGGTCATTTCGGGCGAGTACTTTGGCTGGAGCTACGGCTGGAACTCGGCCGGCACGCTGGGCTTCCTGTGCGCGACCGTGCTGGTCGCCGCGATGTACGCGACCTTCATCTTCAGCTTCACCGAACTGTCGACGGCGATTCCGCATGCCGGCGGCCCCTTCGCCTACGCGCGCCGCGCCTTCGGGCCATTCGGTGGCTTCATCGCCGGCTTCGCGACGCTGGTCGAATTCGTGTTCGCGCCGCCGGCGATTTCGCTGGCCATCGGCGCTTACCTGAACGTGCAGTTCCCCAGCGTCGATCCAAAGATGATCGCGCTCGGTGCCTACGTCGTATTCATCGCGCTGAACTGGGTGGGGGTGAGCATCGCTGCCACCTTCGAACTGTTCGTGACGCTGCTGGCCATCTTCGAACTGCTGCTGTTCATGGGCATCGTCGCGCCGGGCTGGAGCATGGCGAACTTCGTCGCCAATGGCTGGGCTGGCCAGAACGAGTTCTCCGGCGTGGCGCTGGCGGGCATCTTCGCGTCCATCCCGTTCGCCATCTGGTTCTTCCTGGCGATCGAGGGGGCGGCGATGGCAGCCGAGGAGGCGCGCGACCCGAAGCGCACGATTCCGATCGCCTACGTCGCCGGCATCCTCACCCTGCTGGTGCTCGCCTTTGGCGTGATGATCTTCGCCGGCGGCGTCGGCGACTGGCGCCAGATCGCCAACATCAACGATCCGCTGCCACAGGCGATGAAGGCGGTGGTCGGCGAGAACAGCGGCTGGCTGCACATGCTCGTGTGGATCGGACTGTTCGGACTGATCGCCTCCTTCCACGGCATCATCATGGGCTATTCGCGGCAGATCTTCGCGCTCGCCCGTGCTGGTTATCTGCCGCGCTACTTTGCCGCGCTCAGCCCGCGTTTCCAGACGCCGCACCGCGCACTGCTGGCGGGGGGCGCGATCGGCGTGGTCGCTATCTTCAGTGACTCGTGGGTCAGCTTCGGCGGCCAGACGCTGACCGCCAACATCGTCACCATGTCGGTGTTCGGTGCCATCGTCATGTACATCATGTCCATGGCCTCGCTGTTCAAGCTGCGCAAGAGCGAGCCGCTGCTGGAACGTCCGTACCGCGCGCCGTTCTATCCGGTATTCCCGGCCATCGCGCTGGCGCTGGGCGTGTTCTGCCTCGGCGCGATGGTGTGGTTCAACACGCTGCTGGCCGGCGTCTTCCTCGGCCTGTTCGCGCTCGCCTCGGCCTACTTCTTCCTGACCGGCCAGCAGCGCGCCGACGCACCGGAAGACGTGATGCTGGCCGGCAGCCGCTGAGGAGAGCGCCATGGCTTATCGCGTGACGGTGGGCGGGGAGGCGTTCAGCTTCCCCGACCTGAAGACGGTGATGGCCTGCGCCAGCCCGGCCCGCTCCGGCGACGTGCTGGCCGGCGTCGCCGCCGGCTCCGCGCTGCGCCGGGTGGCGGCGCGGCACGCGCTGGCCGACATCCCGCTCGCCACCTTCCTGAGCGAAGCGCTGGTGCCGTACGAGGAGGACGAAATCACCCGCCTCATCATCGACAGCCACGACCGCGAAGCCTTCGCACCGATCGCCCATCTGACGGTGGGCGGTTTCCGCGAGTGGCTGCTCGACGACGCGGCCGACGCCGATGTGCTGACCGCGGTGTCGCCGGGACTGACGCCGGAAATGGTGGCAGCGGTGAGCAAGCTCATGCGCAACCAGGACCTGATCGCGGTGGCGCGCAAGTGCCGCGTGGTGACGCAGTTCCGCAACACCATAGGCCTGCCGGGTCATCTGGCAGTGCGGCTGCAGCCGAACCACCCGACCGACGACCTGCGCGGCGTGGCGGCCTCGACGCTGGACGGCCTGCTGTGCGGTGCCGGCGACGCGGTGATCGGCATCAATCCGGCCTCCGACAGCCTGCCGGCCATCGCAAGCCTGCAGCACATGCTGGACGAACTGATCGAACGCTTCGACATTCCGACCCAGAGCTGCGTGCTGACCCACGTGACCAATACGGTGAAGCTGATCGAGCAGGGCGCTCCGGTCGACCTGGTGTTCCAGTCGGTCGGCGGCACCGAGAAAACGAACTCATCCTTCGGCGTCAGCCTCGCCGTGCTCGACGAAGCGTATGACGCGGCGCTGTCGCTCGGTCGCGGCACGCTGGGCGACAACGTCATGTATTTCGAGACCGGGCAGGGCAGTGCGCTGTCGGCCAACGCCCACCACGGCGTGGACCAGCAGACCTGCGAGGCGCGCGCCTACGCGGTGGCGCGTCGCTACAAGCCGCTGCTGATCAATACCGTGGTCGGCTTCATCGGTCCTGAATACCTGTACGACGGCAAGCAGATCATCCGCGCCGGGCTGGAGGACCACTTCTGCGGCAAGCTGCTCGGCCTGCCGCTGGGTTGCGACGTCTGCTACACGAATCACGCCGAAGCCGATCAGGACGATATGGATACGCTGCTGGTGCTGCTCGGCGCCGCCGGCATTCCCTTCGTGATCGGCGTGCCGGGGGCGGACGACATCATGCTCAATTACCAGAGCACCTCCTTCCACGACGCGCTGTTCCTGCGCCGCACGCTGGGCCTGAAGCGCGCGCCCGAATTCGAGCGCTGGCTGCAGTCCATCGGCCTGACCGATCCGAACGGCGAACTGCTGCGCGGCAGCGGCCGCGCGCTGGTCGACGGCATCACTTCGCTGGCTGCGCTGCCCTCGCCGCGCGCCGCATGAAATCCACATCCATTTCAAACAGACCGGGAGCTTTCTTCATGACTTCGATACGCCACACCACGCTGCTCTGTGCAGCCCTGTTCGCCGCCGCACCGCTGGCACACGCCGAAGAGGCCGCGCCGGCCTCCGACTGGACGGTGCCGATGAGCGTCACGCTGGTCAGCGACTACATCTTCCGCGGCCAGTCGCAGACCTGGGGCGGTCCGGCCCTGCAGTTCAGCATCGAGGCGGTGCACAGTTCGGGCTTCTACGCCGGCTTCTTCGCGTCGAACGTATCCGATCACTGGCTGCCGGGCGCAGCGGTCGAAACCGACCTCTACGGTGGCTACCGCACCAAGGTGGCGGACACGATAGGCGTCGATGTCGGCGCCGTGTATTACATGTACCCGGGAGCCAACTGGGACGATTCGCCCTTCACCGGCTTCAACGCACGCAACCGTCTCGACACTGCCGAAGCCTATGTCGCGCTGAGCTGGGAATGGCTCACCTTCAAGACCGGTCGCACGCTGAACGAGTACTTCGGCTGGAGCACCAACAATTCGCCGGTCAATGGTGGCTTCTTCGGCGACCTGTCGGCCGGCGTCACCGGCAACACGCGCGGTTCGCATTACTTCGAACTGAACGCTGCCTACGACGTGGCCGAAGGGTGGAACGTCAGCGGTCAGATCGGTCGCCAGATCGTGCGCAATTCGACCGGACTGGACATCACCTACTACAAGATCGGCGTCACCCGCGCGCTGCCGGATGGTTGGTCGGCCGGCGTGTTCTACTCGGCATCGAGCGAGCCAAACGCGTACAAGGACTTCGTCAGCCTGGACAACGGGCGGTCGGATTCCGACATTGCGAAGGACAAGCTGTTCGTCAGCGTGACCAAGGCCTTCTGAGATGGCGTCGGCCCCGGGCAGCGACGGCCGGGGCCGGCGCGAGGAACGTGAAGAGATGTGCGATGAAGGATGAAGACAAGGACGGCGCGCTGAGCGACAGCACGGATGCATGGGCGCTGTGGCGAAGTTTCACGTCGGCGCGCATCGGTCTCGGCCGCGTCGGCAACGCCGTGCCCACCGCGGAAGCGCTGGGCTTCGGTCTGGCCCACGCGCTGGCCCGCGATGCCATCCACACGCCGCTCGACGTGGCGGTGCTGGCCTCCGAACTGAACGCGCAGGACTGGCCGGCACTGCCGGTGAAAAGCCGTGCGCCCGACCGCGAAACCTATCTGCGCCGGCCTGACCTCGGCCGCCGGCTCGACGCCGATGACCGCGTGCGCCTGGATGGCATGCGCGGTGAGGGCTGCGATCTGGCGGTGGTGATCGGCGACGGCCTGTCGTCGGCGGCGGTGGCGCGGCACGCGGTTCCGCTGCTCGCGGCGCTGTATCCGCTGCTGCCAGAGGACTGGTGCATCGCGCCGGTGGTGATCGCCACCCAGGCGCGCGTGGCGCTGGCCGACGAGGTCGGCGAGGCGCTGGGCGCACGCATGGTGGCCATGCTGATCGGCGAGCGGCCGGGGCTCAGTTCGCCGGACAGCCTGGGTGTCTATCTCACCTGGGCGCCACGCGTCGGCAGGTCGGACGCCGAGCGCAACTGCATATCGAATGTGCGACCCGAGGGCCAGCCCTATGGTGCCGCCGCCTATCGCCTGAACTGGCTGATGCAGCAGGCGAGTGCGCTGCGCCTGACCGGTGTCGGACTGAAGGACGAGAGCGACCACACGCTGCCGCTGATCGACCGGGCGGGCACGCCACGGCTGGACTGAGCGGAAAGGCGCGGTGCCAAAGAAAAAGGGCGACGCATCTGCGTCGCCCTGAAACCCGATTCAATCTGGTCGAATCAGGAGGAGGTTCGTGGGCTTCAGCGCTTGAGCTTCTTCATGCGCTCCGCCGGGGTGATGATGTCGGTGAGGCGGATGCCGAACTTGTCGTTCACCACCACCACCCCGCCCTGCGCAATCAGCGTGCCATTGACCAGCACGTCCATCGGCTCGCCCGCCATGCCGTCGAGCTCGACCACCGAGCCGTGGCCCAGTTGCAGCAGGTTGCGGATGGAAATCTTGGTACGGCCCAGTTCCACGGTCAGCTGCACCGGGATGTCGAGGATCATTTCGAAGTCGCGCAGGCCTTCGGCAGGCTTGTTCGCGCTTTCCCCGAACTGCTGGAATATGTTCGCCGGCTGCGCCTCCACCGTTGCGTGGTCGGCGTCCAGTGCGGCGAGTGCTTCGTCTGCGGTGGTCTGTTCCGCCATCGCGGCGGCCCAGTCATCGTCGCTGACTTGTTCTTCGGCTTCGGCCAGATCGCTCATGGTTTTTCCTCACCTGTCTTCTTGCCCTGGGCGTTCAGGGCGTGCTCGATCAACTCTTCCTCGCCGGCCATGAAACGCTCGATGCGCAATGCGTAGTGCCCGTTCTGAACGCCGTACTTGCACTGCAACACGTCTATGCCATCGACCGAGGCCGTCACCGTCTCTGGGATAGTTATCGGAATGATGTCGCCAACCTTTAGGTTGTTGAGTCCGCCCAGCGTGAGCGAGCCGTCTCCGAGGTTCACCGACAGTTCGACCGCGGCGTCCTGCACCTGACGTGTCAGCAGCTTGATCCAACGGTTGTCCGAACTGACGCTGTCGCTCTGCATCGACGAATTCAGGATGTCGCGCAGCGGCTCGACCATCGAGTAGGGCAGGCAGATGTGCATCTCTGCCGATACGCCGCCCAGTTCGACGGTGAAGGTCGACGCGACCACGATTTCCGACGGCGTTGCGATATTGGCGAACTGCGAGTTCATCTCCGAGCGCATGTACTCGAACTTGATCTTGTGCACCGGCTCCCACGAGCGCTCGTACTCGGCGAAGAACACGTCGAGCAGGCCGTGGATGATGCGCTGTTCGGTCGCCGTGAAATCGCGCCCTTCGACCCGCGTATGGAAGCGTCCGTCACCACCGAACATGTTGTCGATGACAAGGAACACCAGATTCGGGTCGAACACGACGAGACCGGTACCGCGCAGCGGCTTCACCTGGACCAGGTTCAGGTTGGTCGGTACCACCAGATTGCGGATGAATTCCGAGTACTTCTGCAGGCGGATCGGGCCGAGCGAAATCTCGGCGCTGCGCTGCATGAAGTTGAACAGGCCGATGCGCAGGTAACGGGCGAAACGCTCGTGGATCAGCTCCAGCGTGGGCATGCGCCCGCGGACGATTCTCTCCTGGGTGCCGAGGTTGTACGGGCGAATGCCGCCGGTGTCGTCCTCCTGGACGGCTTCGTCGGTTTCGCCGGTGACACCCTTGAGCAGGGCATCGACCTCTTCCTGGGAAAGAAAGTCGGACATGATCTTCCTCGCTGTTCTCTTCCGCGCTACTGCACGATGAAGGAGGTGAAGAGCACCGATTCGACCGGACCTATCGGCTCTTCGGGCTCGCCCTTGCGATTCCGCGGTACCTCGCCGACGATGGCATTGACCGCGTGCTTGATGTCTTCCGCCAGTTGCTCGCGGCCTTCCGTGGTCCCCAGATCGGAGGCCTTCTTGCCGGACAGCAGCATCAGCACACGGTGGCGAATCTCCGGCATGTAGGCCTTCAGGTTGTCGGCTGCCGGCTGTTCATCGACGCGCAGTGTCGCCTTGACCTGCAGGTACTGGTCGACCGCGGTCTCCGGTTGCAGGTTGACGGTGAAGGGGTCGAGTTCGACGAAGACCGGCGGCAGGCCCTTGGCTTCCGCGTCCTTCTTCTTCTTCAGCTTGGCCTTCTTCGCTTCCTTGGCCGCCGCGTCATGATCTTCCTCGGCAACGACGTCTTCGCCGTCCTCGCCTTCATCGGCATGACTGCCACCCATCATGAAGAAGGCCGCGGCGCCGCCCAGTATCACCACCACCAGCAAGGCGATGATGATGATGAGCATCTTGTTGCCCTTCTTCTTCGGTGCGTCTGCTCCTGCTTCGTCCGGGGTGGCGGCTGCTTTGGCCATATTCGATGCTCCTGTCTGATTCGGAATTGTCGGCGGGCACACATGCCTTTCAATGTCCGAATAACGGCTGATTGATCCGTTTTTTTAGTGCCGGAGCGGTTTTTTGCTCGACAGGTGCATCCCGACCTTTGCGGCTGCCACAGATTCCGGAGGTGCGTCAGGCGAACAGATCGACCAGTCCGGTGCCGCGCCGGGCGGTCTGGCTGACCGCAACTTCGCCGCTGTCGCGACCGCGCTGGCCGCGCTGTTCTCCGCCCTGGCCCTCGCGCGAGGGCTGGTCGCTGCTCACGTTCGCCTCGCCCAGCGAAATACCGCCTTCGGCCAGCATTTCACGCAGACGAGGCATCGCCTGTTCGAGCGCTTCGCGCACCATCGGGCTGGCCGATACGAATTGTGCGGTACTCAGGTCGGAGCCGATCTCCAGCGTGATTTCGATGCGACCCAGGTGCGGCGGCGTCAGCACCAGTTCGGCTTTGCTCATGCCCTGATCGGCCAGCCAGCTGATCTGGTGGCCAACATCGTCGGCCCAGCCGGGCTGGCTCACCGGCGTGGCGACCGTCATCTCGGTCTTCGGCTGCTGGGCCGCCGCCATATGGGCGCGGAAGTCGGCGTGCTGTGCCTGCTGCATCGTGCCGGTGGTGTTGTCCGCGAAGGCATCGGGCAGCACGTCGGCAGCGAGGTCGAAGTCCGGCAGCGTTTTGCCGTCCACCTCCGCTTCGCTGCCGGCCTGGGCGGCAATCCCTGCCGCCAGCGGCTCGGCATTGCCCTTTGCCGGCTTGCCGCCATTGCCCCCGGTGAGGTCAGACAATGCCGTCATGGCTTCGCTTTCGCTGGAAGCAGCCGTTTTCAGCGCATCGGCCAGCTGCAGCACGGGGGTCATCAGCAGGCCGGCGGCGAGCATGTCGGCGCCGGTCTGCGGTGTTTCGGTGGTGATCAGTTCCTGCGCGTCCTCGTCCGGCTTGATGGCGTCGGCCATCAGGTCGGCCAGCAGTGCGGGTGGAAGCTCGCGCCCCTGTCCGCTGGCCTGCAGATTGTCCTTGAGCAGGTTGGCGAAGGCGGCAGCGTCTTCGCCGCTGAGTTCGCCAGCAATGCCGCGGATTTCTCCGACCGGGCCGGACGTGGCGAGCGGCGTGGATGAAGTGGGCAGGTTAAGCGTCGGTGCCGGCATGGTGATCTCTCCTGTGACGGAGGGACCACAGCACTATCCGTGCCAGTTGCCGGTAACGGTAGAGCGGCTCAGTCGTCGTTGACCTGGCGGCCGGAACGGTCGTCGTTCACGCGCTGCTCGGCACGTGCCTGCTTGCGGGCGACGCCTGCGTGGTGGCGATCGGACAGCGTTTCGAACGCCTTGACCCGGGTGCGCGTGTCGAGCCATTCGCGCTGACCGGCCTGCGCGAGATCGCGCGACCGTTCGACCTGGCGCTGCTGGTGACTGATCGCGTCGTCGATGCGGGCAAGAAAGGCGCGGTAATTGGACCACTGATTGGGCGTCAGACCACTGCGTGCGGCCGCCATGAACTGGCCCTGGTACTCGTTGCGGTACTGCTCGAGCATGTCGAGCTTGCGCGTGTTGTCCTGTTCGCTGGCCATCAGCGCAGCCAGCGCACGGGCGGCTTCGTCCATGCGCGTGACGCTGAGATCCAGGATGGATTGGAGTCGGAATTGTTCAGCCATGACTTGAAAGCATCGTTCCGATCAGCGGGGCCGGGCGTGATCCAGATCACGCATTTTCGGCCAGTGACGGATTTTTGCAATCATGGCGTCTGACCGAAGATCTGGTGCAGCTTCATGACCGCGTCCTCGTAGCCCTCGCGCTCGTCCATCCGTTGCTGCAGGAAGGCCTCCAGCGTCGGGAACATGTTCACTGCCTGGTCCAGTTGCGGGTCGGCGCCGGGCGCATACGCGCCGACGGCGATCAGGTCGCGCGCACGCTGGTAGCGCGACCAGTAGCCCTTGAAGCGGCGTACCAGATCGAAATGACTGGGTTTGACCAGGCCGTGCATGGCGCGCGACACCGACTGTTCGATATCGATCGCCGGATAGTGGCCGGAGTCGGCCAGCTGGCGCGTGAGCACGAAGTGGCCGTCGAGGATGGCGCGCGCCGAGTCGGCGATCGGGTCCTGCTGGTCGTCGCCTTCGGCCAGCACGGTGTAGAAGGCGGTGATCGAACCGCCGCCTTCCGGGCCGTTGCCGGCGCGCTCGACCAGCTGTGGCAGGCGGGCGAACACGCTCGGCGGGTAACCGCGGGTCACCGGCGGCTCGCCGATGGCCAGCGCGATTTCGCGTTGCGCCATCGCATAGCGGGTCAGCGAATCCATGATGAGCAGCACGTGCCGGCCCTGGTCGCGAAACCATTCCGCCACCGTGGTGGCGTAGGCCGCGCCTTGCAGCCGCATCAGCGGGCTGGTGTCGGCCGGCGCGGCGACCACCACCGAACGCTTCAGTCCGGCGGCGCCGAGAATCTGCTCGATGAACTCCTTTACTTCGCGGCCCCGTTCGCCGATCAGCCCGACCACCACGACCTCGGCCGAGGTGAAGCGCGCCATCATGCCGAGCAGCACCGACTTGCCGACGCCCGAGCCGGCGAACAGGCCGATGCGCTGACCGCGGCCCACGGTGAGCAGCGAATTGATCGAGCGGATGCCGGTGTCCATCGTGCGCTTGATCGGTTCGCGCAGCAGCGGGTTGACCGCGCGACTGGCCACCGAGCGCGAATGACGGGTGATCAGCGGGCCGAGCCCGTCGAGCGGGCGGCCGGCGCCATCGACCACGCGGCCGAGCAGGGCGTCGCCGACCGGCAGGTGCTTGGCGCGGTCGGAGGCGCGCCGGCGCGGCTCCAGCCGCTCGGTCGTTGTCGGTCGTTGCGGGGCGGTTTCGAGCGGGATGACCTGGGCGCCCGGTGCGAGGCCGACCACGTCGTCGGTCGGCATCATGAACAGCTTTTCGCCGTTGAAGCCGACCACCTCGGCTTCGCAGCTGTTGCCGCCCGGTACCATGATGCGGCAGCCCGAACCCAGGGGCAGCTTGAGGCCGGCCGCTTCCATCACCAGACCGTTGATGCGGGTCAGACGACCGGCGTGCTGATAGGGATTGACGCGTCCCGCGAGCGTGCCGCAGTCGGTCAGGAAGCCGGACCACTTGCGCACGTGCGCATTCGGTTTGCCGGCCGCCTCCGGATGCTCGTCCGTGCTGTCCGCGCTGTCCGGCTCCAACGTCGATTCAGTCATGTTCCAGCCACTCCGCGCCATCGACCAGCGATTCGACGATGCGGTCCCAGCGCGTCGGGACCGTGGCGTCGATCTGGCTGCCGCCGGATTCGACCTTGCAGCCGCCACGCGCGATGGCGCCGTCCTCGAAGATGCGGTGGCCCGCGTGCGTGAGCTGGTCGCCGATATGGCTGCGCACGACCGAGGCGTCTTCAGGGTTCAGATAGATGGCGGTGTGCTGATGCGGCAACTGGTTGATCGCTTCGCGCACGACGGCGACCACTACCTCGGGATTCACCCGTATGGTCTGGCGCACGACGTTGCGCGCGATTTCGACGCCGAGGTTCAGCACCTCGCGTGCGATCGAGTTGTCGAGCGCTGCCAGAGCCTCTTCCAGCTGCTCGACTACGCTGTGCAGGCGCATCGCTTCCATGCGCACACGCGCCGTGCCCTCCTCGTAGCCGGCGGCATAGCCCTCGCGGTGCGCCTCCTGCTGCAGCTTCTCGATGTCGTCGGCGGTGGGAAAGCGGAAGGGCGCCGGCGTCTCGTCGTCCGTGTCGACCGCAGTCGCATTCTCCGGCGCCATCGCGGGGGAATGCGCTTGGTCGGCATCGACAGCCGGTTCCGGCGCCGGCGCAGGTGCGGTTTCCGGCGTATCGAACACCGGCATCTGCCAGGCAGTGAAGGATTCGCTGTTCATCGTGCGCAGCCTGCCTCAGAGCGGGCCATCGTCAAAGCATTTCCTCGCCACCCTTGCCACCCATGACGATCTGGCCTTCCTCGGCCAGACGGCGGGCGATCTTCAGGATTTCCTTCTGCTCGGCTTCGACTTCCGACAGCTTCACCGGGCCGCGGCCTTCGAGGTCCTCGCGCAGCGCCTCGGCGGCGCGCGAGGACATGTTCTTGAATATCTTCTCGCGCAGCTCCGGCGAGGCCCCCTTGAGCGACAGCACCAGCTGATCGCCGCTGACCTCGCGCAGCAGCGTCTGGATGCCGCGGTCGTCGATGTCGAGCAGGTTCTCGAACACGAACATTTCGTCGACGATCTTCTGCGCCAGATCGGCGTCGTATTCCTTCACAGCATCGAGGATGGCCGACTCGTTGGCGCTGCCGACGAAGCCGAGGATTTCCGCGGTGGCCTTGATGCCGCCCAGCGTCGTCTTCTTCATCTTGGCCGAACCCGACAGCACGCGCGACATCGCTTCGTTCAACTCGCGCAGTGCCACCGGCTGCACGCCGTCCAGCGTGGCGATGCGCAGCACGACGTCGTTGCGCAGCCGCTCCACGAAGAGCTTGAGTACTTCGGCCGCCTGGTCGAATTCCAGGTGGGTCAGGATGGTGGCGATGATCTGCGGGTGCTCGTTCTTGATCAGGTTGGCGATGGTGGCGGCATCGAGCCACTTCAGGCCCTCGATGCCGGCGGTGTCGGAGTCGTTCAGGATGCGCGACAGCAGGTGACCGGCGCGTTCCTCGCCGAGCGCCTTGGTGAGCATGTTGCGGATCAGCGTCTCGTCGGCCGACACGCGGCTGCCGGCGGCGGTCGCCTCGTCGAACATGTCGAGCACGGCCTGCACCTTCTCACGCGGCACGTTCTTGAGGCCGGCCATCGCGGTGCCGATCTTCTGCACCTCTCGCGGGCCGAGGTGGCGCAGCACCTCTGCGGCGGCGTCTTCGCCCAGCGTCACCAGCAGCAGGGCACTGCGTTCGATTCCTTCGTCATTCATCGCCGCTCACCCAGTGCTTGATCACTTCGGCCACCGCCTTCGGATCGTTCTTCGCGAATTCACGCGCCGATTCGAGCTTCGTTTCGAAGTCGAGTTGAGCCCGCGCTTCCGGCGACATCTCGAGTTGCGCAGCCGAGCCGCCGGCGAGGGCGCCCGGGATGGGCTGGCCGTTCTCGTCGAGTGTCACGTCGCGCACTTCGGGCTCGTTCTCGTCCGCTTCTGCGGGGGTGGTCAGATTGCGCACCAGCGGGCGCAGCACGCCGAGCAGCAGGTAGGCGGCGACGCCAGCGACCAGCAGATACTTCAGCAGTTCGCGCGCAAAGCCCATGGTTTCCGGGTCTTTCCACAGCGGCGTTTCGGGCGCTGCATCGACCACTTCGGTGAAAGGCGCGGAGGCGACATTGATCGTGTCGCCACGACCTTCGTTGAAGCCCATCGCCTCACGCGTCAGCGCGGTGATGCGCTGGATCTCTTCCTCGTTCAACGGCACCTGTACCACCTTGCCGTCCTTGTCGGTCTCGGTCTTGTGGTTCACCAGCACCGCCACCGACAGCCGCTTGATCTGGCCGACCGACTGGCGGACGTGCTGCACCGTCTTGTCGAGCTCGTAATTGGTGGTCGAATCCTTGCGCGTATTGATCGGCAGCATTGCCGGCTGGCCGTTGGCGCCTTCGACCGCCGGCGTGCCCGGCGCGGGCGGCGTGGTGACCGGCGCGGTGGCTGGCGTCGGCGGCTGGTTGGTCAGCGCGCCCGGCACGCCGGCCGCGTTCGGCTGATTGGTTTCCGACTCGCTGAGCTGCTGGCTGCGAATGGCCGCGTTCGGGGTCGGGTTCGGCTTGTAGGTTTCCGCCGTCTGTTCGGCCTGATTGAAGTCGATGTCGGCCGCCGTCTGCACGCGGTAATTGCCGCGACCGACCAGCGGTTCGAGGATGCCCTCGATACGCCGGATGGTTGCCGCCTCGATTTCGCCCACATACTTCAGCTGGGTCGGGTTCAGCGACGCGTTGTCCTTGGCATCGCGGTTGTTCGACAGCAGATTGCCGTTCTGGTCCAGTACCGACACGCTGGTCGGCTGCAGCTGCGGCACGCTGGAAGCGACCAGATGCACGATGCCGCCAACCTGTTCCGGCGTCAGCGTGCGGCCGCCCAGAAGACTGACCACGACCGATGCCGACGGCTTCTGATCGTCGCGCAGGAAGGCGCTCTGTTTCGGGATGGCGAGATGCACGCGTGCGCCATCGACCGCAGCCAACGTACCGATGGTGCGCGCCAGCTCGCCTTCGAGTGCGCGCTGGTAGGTCACCTGTTCGGAAAACTGCGACTGGCCCAGCTTCTGGCTTTCCATCAGCTCGAAACCGACCGAACCGCCGCGCGGCAGACCCTGCGCGGCCAGCTTCAGGCGGGTGTCGTGGACGAACTGCGACGGCACCAGGATGGCGTGGCCACCCTCGGAGAACTTGTAGGGCACGTTGCCCTGCTGCAGCGCGGCGACGATGGCGCCGCCGTCCTTGTCGTTGATATTGGAGAACAGCACCTCGTAGTCGGGCGTGCGGCTCCACAGCATCAGCCCGACCAGCAGCGCGATGGCCATCGCCAGCCCGCCGGCCAGCGCCATCTTCTTCTGCATCGGCATTTCGGCCAGCCGTTGCTGGGCCAGTGCCAGCGGCGTAGCCGGCGAGGCGGGGGCGGCGTTCGGATCGAGTACGGCGTCGGCCATGGTTCGTCTCTTGCAAGTTGCTCGAATGCCGGGTGTCGACGTACCGACACACCATCGAGGATGGGACGGATTCTCTGCCCCCCTCGCGCGTGGCGTTCCATGAATAAGGCGGGTTTTTGGCCGGCTGATTCCCGCCAATCCGTGGCTTGACGCTTGCTACGCTGGCACCGTCGATCAATTCACTGTCTACGACACGCATGTCAGAGCCGTCCGCCAGCGCCGCCGAACCGGCCCGCATCGCCCCCGAGGAGGCGGCGCGGCTGGCGGAAGCTTTCCGTCTGTTCAATGCCGCTTCGGCCGAACTGACCGAGGCCTATGGCGCGCTGGAAAAGCAGGTCGCCAGCCTGACCGAGGAGCTGGCGCAGGCCAACGGCGAACTGCGCCGTCAGTACGAGGAAAAGGCGCGCCTGACCGATCGGTTGAGCACGCTGCTGAACCAGCTGCCGGCCGGCGTGGTCGTGGTGGATGGTGCGGGTGCGATCGAACAGGCCAATCCGGCCGCACTGGACATGGTGGGCGCGCGCGCAGGTGCGGGTTGGGACAGCAGTGCCGCCCGGCTGCAGCCGTCGGACGCACCGGCCGAATGGGACTGCGTCGGCACCGACGGACAGGCTCGTCGGCTGTCGATGAGCGAGGCGCGGCTGGCCGGCGAGGATGCACGCATCGTGCTGCTGCACGACATGACGCGCCAGCACGCGCTGAAGATCGCCGCCGCGCGCAATGAGCGGCTGGCGGCGATGGGCGAGATGGCCGCCTCGCTGGCGCACCAGTTGCGCACGCCGCTGGCGGCGGCGACCTTGTACGTGGGTACGCTGATTTCGCGCGACATGGCGCCGGACGACGTCAAGTCGATCGCCTCGCGCGCGCAGGGCCGGCTGCGGCATCTCGAACGGCTGATCCGCGACACGCTGATGTTCGCGCGCGGCGAGGTGCTGGGCCGCGAAGCGATCGATGTGGCAGCGCTGGTCGACGAACTGCAGCACACGGTCGAGCCGGTGGCGCGCCAGGCCGGTGTGCGGCTGACGGTGGAGACGGCGTCAGGCAGCGTGTCCGGCGACCGCAAGGCGGTGGCCAGTGCGCTGGTGAGCCTGCTCGAAAACGCGGTGCAGGCTTGCGCCGACGGCGGCGAGGTGGCGCTGGCGGTCGAGGCGACCGAGGGCAGCGTCAGTTTCGTCGTGCGTGACAACGGTCGCGGCATCCCGCGCGAGATACAGGAAAGATTGTTCGAACCCTTCTTCACCACGCGGGAAGAGGGGACCGGGCTGGGGCTGGCGATCGCACGCGGCGTGGCGCGCGTGCACGGCGGCGACATCGAATGCGAGTCCGCGCCGGGCGCGGGCAGCCGTTTCACCTTGCGCCTGCCTGCGCAGACGCCTGAAGACGTAGTGCTGGAGAACGGGCAATGAGCGAGAAGCTGAACATCCTGGTGGTCGAGGACGAACCCAATCTGCGCGATGCGCTGTGCCTGGCGATCGAGTGCGCCGGTCACCGCGTCATCGGTGCCGCCGACGGCCCGCAGGCGCTGCGCATGATCGAGCGCAACACCGGTGAGCACGCGCTGAACCTGGTCATCACCGACCTGAAGATGCAGCCGATGGACGGTCTCACGCTGCTGCGCGAGATCCGCGCCCGCGAGCCGGTACTGCCTGTGCTGCTCATGACGGCTTTCGGCGACGTCGAGAAGGCGGTGGCGGCGATGCGCGCCGGTGCCTGCGACTTCCTGCTCAAGCCCTTCGAACCGGACGTGCTGCTCGCCCACATCGATCGCTACGCCGCGCCGGTGGTGGCACCGACCGACATGGTGGCGGAGGACGCCCGCACCCGTCAGGTGCTGGGCCTTGCGTCGCGCGTGGCGAAGTCCGAGGCGACCGTGCTGCTGACCGGCGAATCCGGCACCGGCAAGGAAGTGTTCGCGCGCTACATCCATCAGCAGTCGGCGCGTGCCGGCAAGCCCTTCATCGCAATCAACTGCGCGGCGATTCCCGACAACCTGCTCGAAGCGACGCTGTTCGGCTACGAGAAAGGTGCCTTCACCGGCGCCACGACCGCCCAGGCAGGCAAGTTCGAACAGGCCGACGGTGGCACGCTGCTGCTCGACGAAATATCCGAAATGCCGCTGTCGCTGCAGGCCAAGCTGCTGCGCGTGCTGCAGGAGCGCGAGGTCGAGCGCGTCGGCGGCAAGAAGCCGGTGCCGCTGGACATCCGCGTGCTGGCCACCAGCAACCGCGACATGGAAGCCGAGGCCCGCGCCGGCCGCTTCCGCGAGGATCTTTACTACCGGCTGAACGTGTTCCCGATCGCCATTCCGTCGCTGCGCGAGCGGCCGGGTGACATCGTGCCGCTGGCACGCCACTTTCTCGCGGCCTGCGCCAAGGCGCAGGGCAGGGCACTGAAGCTGGGCGAATCGGCGGCGGCAATCCTTGCCGGCCATGACTGGCCCGGCAATGTGCGCGAACTGGAAAACACGATGCAGCGCGCCGCCATACTGGCGCCGGGTGATGCGGTCGAGGCGGAGCACATCGTGCTCGGCAGCCAGCGTGTCGCGCCGCGTCCGGTGAGCGAACCGGCGCCGACCGTTGCTGCTGCGGCGCCGGTGCCCGCCGCGAACGATGCGCCGCCGAATACCACGCCGGACGCGCCGGTCAAGGTGAAATCGGTGCGCGACATGGAACGCGACCTCATCCTCGAAACGCTGGCCGCAGTCGGTGGTTCGCGCAAGAAGGCGATCGAGAAACTCGGCATTTCGGAACGCACGCTGCGGTATAAACTTGCGCGTTACAAGGCGGATGGTCTGCTGCGCGAAGGGTAAGTCGAGCGCTTCGCCTGCTTGGCCCGGTTATTGCAAGGAAATGGCTGAACAGGTCATGAACGCCGAAATTGCCCCGGCGGGCAGTCCGTAACCGGCATTTTTTGCCGGCGGGCACAGGAGAAACTGCATGAACACCAGCCTCAACCAGATGATTACCGAGCTGCGCTCGACCGCGCAGACCGCGGCGAACAAGCCGGTCGGCAAGGTCGATGCGGCGTCCGGCGGCGCCGACTTCGGCGAGGCGCTGAAGAACGCGATCGAACAGGTCAATGCGGCGCAGCAGGAAGCGCAGAAAATGTCGGAAGGCTTCATCACCGGCAGCAATACCGAAGCCAACCTGCAGGACGTGATGATCGCGTCGCAGAAGGCCAGCCTGTCCTTCCAGCAGATGGTGCAGGTGCGCAACAAGCTGGTGAATGCCTACCAGGACATCATGAACATGAGCGTCTGAGCGCCGAGGCGCACGACGTCGACAGGGACCGGCCGCAAGGCCGGTTTTTTTTCGCCCGGCTTGCGCCGGCACTCTCCTGCAATTGACAACAGTTCTCGTTTGAACGAAGCTCATCGAACCTGAGTGTCGGTTCTTCGCGCCGGCCGGGGTATTCCGGAACGACGCAACCGCATTGCCGTTCCGACCGCAGTTCCGCCAGCCCGTCGGCGTCCGCCGCCCCGCAAGCCTCCGCGTCCATCCGTCGCCAGCCGCGCTCGCCCTGGAGCCGCGTTGCCAGCCTCTTCGTCCTTCGTCGGTGGTGCACGCACCACCGATCCGATTGCAGAGGTATCCGATGTCAGTACCGATCAACGTGACGCTGCCGGCCGTTCGCGTGCTGCGGCGCACTGCCGCATGCAGCCTGATTGCGCTGTGCATGGCGGCACCGGCGTCCGCCGGCCACTTCCCGATGTACGCCGCCTGGGCACAGCCGGACGGGCCGGGCAGCGCCATTACGCTGACCTACAGTTTCAGCAATCTGCTCGACGGCAGTCTGCTCGACGGCGCGACCGGCGCGCCGCTGCCCGTGTCGCTGTTGCGCAGCGCGTTCGAACTGGCGCTGTGGGACTACGCCGCGGTACTGCCCATCCATTTCGTAGAGGTGAACGACGGCGGACCGCTGCCGGAAACCGGTGAGTACGACCCGACCGGGCTGGCCGACATCCGCGTCGGACAGGTGGCGCACATCGCCGACGCGAATGCCTATGCCTATTTCCCGTTCTCGCCGGACAGCGGTCTGGCCGGCGATATCGTGTTCAATGCCGGACGCTTCGGCAATGACTGGACGCCGCTCTGGTTCTACGCGGTCGCCCAGCACGAGCTGGGTCATTCGCTCGGCATGGGGCACTACGTCAACGACGATCCGGTCACGGTCGGACCCGCTGCATTGCTGTCTTACGAAGGTCCGGTTTTCCCGCTCGACGCGGCCACTCGCGCTGCGCTGCAGGGTGTGTATGGCGCAGGCGTCGGTTCGGTGACGCCGCTGTCGCCGGTGCCGGAGCCGGGCGCTGCGGCGCTCATGCTCGCCGGCCTGATCGTGTTGCGCGCGAGGACGCAGCGTCGCACATCGCGGGGGAGCGGACGTCATGGCTGAACGTGCATGCAGAGTTCACCGGCGGAGCGCTCGCATGGCGCTCGCCCTGGCGCTGTCCGCCGGCGTTCCGAATGCCGTGTCGGCACTGCAGATCGAGTTCGACTACCGCTACGACACGCGCGGCTTCTTCACCGATCTGGCGACCGGCAAGCCGCTGGCCGAGCGTCGCGCACTGCTCGACCTTGCCGCGTCGTTCTACGGTGGTTTCACCGACACGCTGACTGCCATCGCACCCGGAGCGGGTGACAACTGGTCGGTGTCCTTCGTGCATCCCAGCCTCGGCGGCCCGGGCGTGACGCTGGTGAACGAAACGATCGCCGCCGACACGCTGCGCATCTACGTCGGCGGCTCGCCGAGTGCGCCCGGCGTGCTCGGTTTCGCCGGCACCGGATCAAACCTGCAGGCCAGCGGTGACGCGGCTTTCGTCGATGCAGTGATGACACGTGGGCAGGCCGGCGTGGCGCAGGGGACCGACTACGCCACCTGGGGCGGCTATATCTGGTTCAACGCCAGCAACGACTGGTACTTTGGCGCGGACGCCGGCGGTCTGACTGCCGGTCGGCCCGATTTCCTGACCACTGCGACGCACGAGATCGGACACATCCTCGGCTTTGGCGAGGCTGACTCCTGGTACGCCAATGTCGATCCGGACAGCGGACTGTTCGTCGGTGCGAACGCGGTCGTGGCCTACGGCGGTGGCGTGCCGCTGGACCGCTACGGCAGCCACTGGGCCGAAGGTACGTACAGCCTGCGCGACGGCGTGCTGCAGGAAACGATGATGGATCCGAGCACGCCTGCCGGTGAGCGCCAGCTGCCGACTGCGCTCGACTATGCCGGTTTCGCCGACATCGGCTGGCAGGTGTCGGCGGTGCCGGAGCCGGCCGGCTGGGCGCTGCTGCTGAGCGGTGTCGGCATCGTCGCGGTCGTGCGGCGACGTCGGCCTGCCTGAAGCCGGGCGCAGGTGAGCGGACGCGGGCGTTGCTCTCATCCGGCACGCAGGTGCGGCGTTACACTGACCGCCGGAGGAAACGTCCATCATGAAAATCCGCTTTCTCGGCGCGGCCGGTACGGTCACCGGTTCGCGCTACCTGCTGACGCATGGCGGTCATCGCCTGCTCGTCGACTGCGGCCTGTTCCAGGGCGTGAAGAACATCCGCAGTCGCAACTGGAAGCCCTTTCCGATCGCGCCGCGCGATATCGAGGCGGTGGTGCTGACGCATGCCCACCTCGATCATTCCGGCTTCCTGCCACGACTGATGCGAGAGGGCTTTCGCGGCCCGGTATGGTCGACTTCGGCCACCCGCGAACTGGTCGACATCCTGCTCGAAGACAGCGCCCATCTGCAGGAGGAGGACGCCCGTCACGCCAACCGCTACGGCTACAGCAAGCACCACCCGGCGGAGCCGCTTTACACCTCGGACGACGCGCGGCAGGTGATGAAACAGTTCCGCAGCGCGGGTTTCGACGAGCCGGTGGAGATCGGGCCCTTCCGTATCACCTTCACGCGCGCCGGCCACATTCTCGGTGCGGCCAGCGTGCGCGTCGACTGCGCCGGTCGCAGCATCACGTTCAGCGGCGATCTCGGGCGTCCGGACGATCCGGTCATGCACGCGCCGGACCGTCTCGCCGCCACCGACTGGCTGGTGCTCGAATCGACCTATGGCGACCGCCTGCACCCGGACGAAGATCCGTACGAAACGCTGGCCGGCATCGTGAACCGCACCGCTGCGCGCGGCGGTACCGTGCTGCTGCCTTCGTTCGCGGTCGGTCGTTCGCAGGCGCTGATGTACCTGCTGTCGCGCCTGATGGACGAACACCGCATCCCCGAACTTCCGGTCTTTCTCGACAGCCCGATGGCGATCGACGTGACCGGCGTGTTCCGTCACTTCCGCAGCGAGCATCGGCTGACCCAGGATGCCTGCGACCGGCTGCATGCCATGGTCACCTACACGCGCTCGCCGGAGGAGTCGGAAGCGCTGGCGTCCAACCGCTACCCGAAGATCATCATCGCCGGCGCCGGCATGCTCAACGGCGGCCGCATCCTGCACCACCTGATCGCCTTCGGAGCCGACCCGCGAAATGCGGTGGTGATCGCCGGTTACCAGGCCGAAGGCACGCGTGGCGACGCGCTGCTCAAGGGCAAGCGCAGCCTGCGCATCTTCGGTCGCGATGTACCGATAGCCTGCGAGGTGGCGCAGGTCGAAGGCCTGTCGGCGCATGCCGACTGGAAGGAAATACTCGAGTGGCTGCGTCCGGTCGATCGCGCCCCGCAGTGCGTGTTCGTCACGCACGGCGAGCCGGTCGCCGCCGACAGCCTGCGGCAGAAGCTCGAGCACGAACTCGCCTGGTCAGCGCAGGTCCCGGAGCAGGACGAGGAGTTCGATCTTGATTGAACAGATGCCCGTCGGCCGAGATTGGAGCCTTGCCGCGGTGCTCAGAGCACCGGCGGCGGTTCGTTGATCAGCGCCCAGAACACGCCCATCTGCGTCACCGTGCGCGAGAACTGATCGAAATCGACCGGCTTCACGACATAGGCGTTGATGCCCAGGCTGTAGCAGCGACGCAGGTCGGGGTCTTCCTTCGATGAACTCATGATGATGACGGGCAGCGCACGCATGTCTTCGTCGGCGCGCAGTTCGGTCAGCATTTCGATGCCGTCCATGCGCGGCATGTGCAGGTCGAGCAGCACGAAAAGCGGCACCTCGCCGCTGCGGTCGGCGTAGCTGCCGCGCTTGTAGAGGTAGTCCAGCCCTTCCGCACCGTCGCGTACGACGACGATCTCGTTCGCCAGATTCAGCACGCGCAGGCCGAGCAGCATCAGTTCGACGTCATTGTCGTTGTCATCGACGACAAGGATTTCACGCAAGTGCAGCGACATCGTTGGCTCCCGTAGGGTGGGTGGCGTCGGCCGGGGGTGGGTCGGATGGGGTGAGAAGGGTGAAGTGGAAGCTGGCGCCCTGACCTGGCACGGCCTCCGCCCAGATGCGGCCGCCGTGCCGATCGACGATGCGCTTGACGTTCGCAAGTCCGATGCCGGTGCCTTCGAATTCGGCGGCGTGATGCAGCCGCTGGAATACCCCGAACAGCTTGCCGGCGTATTTCATGTCGAAGCCGGCGCCGTTGTCGCGCACGTGGAAGGTGTATTGGCCATCGTTGTCGCGCTCGCATTCGATGTGGATGCGAGCCGGGTTGCGGCCTCGCGTGTACTTCACGGCATTGGCGATCAGGTTGTAGAAAACCTGGAACATCAAGGTCCGGTCGGCGCGAATGCGCGGCAGCTCACCGATGCTGATATCGAGCTCGCGTCCGTCGAGTTCGGGCGCCAACTCTTCGAGCACGTCGTCGACCAGGGCGCGCGTATCGCAACGTTCGAGATGCATCTCGGCGCGGCTCGCGCGGGAGAATGCAAGCAGTCCTTCGACGATGTCGCTCAGATGCCGCACCGAGGCGCGGATGCGCTGCAGATAGCTCAGCGAGGCCGGTTCGGTGTCGATGACGCCGAGGCGATCGCCGAGTACGCGCGCAAAACCGTCGATGTGGCGCAGCGGGCCACGCACGTCGTGCGCGATGGCATAGGACACTGCTTCCAGTTCCTCGATCTGCAGGCGCATCCTTTCGTTCATCGCCTGCAACTGCGCTTCGGACTGTTGCCGGCGCTCGATTTCGGCCCGCAGTTCCTCGTTGGCGCGACGCAGGCTGTCGGGCGAGGGCAGGGCGAGCGCCAGTGGAATCAGTCGCCACAGCAGCACTGCGGTGGCCAGCGACACCACCGCGGTGAAGGCGCGTATCCAGCCGTCCAGCCAGAAATCGGGGTTCCACAGCGTCCACACGTCCATCACGTGGGTCACGCCGCAGGCCATGATGAACACGCCGAACATGACGAAGGCCGACCGGAAGCCGAGATCGGCACGCCTCCGCACGAACACCCACAGCGTGACCGGTATCGTGAAGTAGGCCAGCGCGATCAGCGTGTCTGACAGCACGTGCAGCAGCAGCAGATCGCGTTGCCACGAAAAGCAGTAGCCGTGTGGAAGAAGGGTGTTCAGTTCCGTCATGGTGCTGCCGCTCCGAAGACGTCGCGCATCGCCCGAACGCTCGCGTTGACGAGCGCACTATAGCCCGCGCACTACCGGAGGCGTGCGCGTTCACCCATCAGTGTGGTCGGTCGCTGTGACAGCGTGATGCGGCACGGGGTTTCCGTGCGGCCAGGGTCGGGGCGGCGAGTCTGGATCTCGCGGTGTACGAGCGGTGCTGACCGGGCACGGGCGCAGTGCGCTCGCAGCGTTTGCTGCGACTGCGGTGGAGTGCGACAAGGCGCGCGCCCAGCCTCACACCGGGCGGGACGGCCCGGCGTGAGGCTGGGTCATGATGATCGCCGGTCGGCGGCGATTCAGACGCGTGGCATGCGTCGGCGTGCGATCGCACCGATCAGCCCGAGGCCGGCCAGCAGCATCGCGTAGGTTTCAGGCTCGGGTACCGGCGCCATGAACGGCGCCGAGGTCAGGCCACGCAGGTTGGCGTTGAGTGCGCCATTGAAGGTGGCCAGCCCGGTCATCAGGTTGATCGAATAGAGACCGCTGTCACCGTTGTCCAGCGTCAGAGCGGCCCAGCCCATGCCCATCGCGTCGATCTCGAAGCCGTTGGCACCGATCACGTTGCCGGCAACGCCCAGCGATCCGACCTGGCTGATGGTCGGCGCATTGAAGGCGCCGGGTGCGAAATGCAGCGTGTCGGTCGCCGTGTCGATGTAATACAGCGCCGTGCTCGCCGGGCCACTGGATTGCGAAGCATCGGAGTTGGTGTAGGCGACGGCCGTGATGCCGCCCGGGATGACGCTTGCGGCGTTGCCGACCACGCCCGTGTTCGCGTTGATGGCCAGATTGCTGCCGGTCTGGCTCACCAGGCGCAGTGAGGCTGCGCCTGCGAAGTCGGCCACCGGGTTGAAGTCGATGCCGTAGGACAGCGAAGGATTGACCAGCGGGATGTCGAGTGCCGACACGAAGCTGGCGGCCCCCGTCGTGACGTCCAGCGCGTAGATGCGGTTCAGGCTGCTGACGCCGTAGATCATGTTGTCGCTCGGGCGCAGGTCGATGCCGAGGATGCGTTCGCCACTGCCCAGCCCGGTGATGGACATGAAGCTGGCGCTGCTGGCGTTGCCGCTGCTGAACATGCCGATCTGGTTGCCGGTGGTGAGACCGACGAAATCGGCTGCGTGGGCCGCGGTGCCGGACAGAGTGAGGGCGGCGGCGAGGACGGTGAGGGTGCGTGCTGACATGTCTGACCTTTCCTGAAAAAGTAGGGGAGGACGCGTCACCAGAGTGAGTCGTCACCCGCTCTACACAGGAGGGGGCCGCATGGATGCAGCTGTCACCGAAAATTCATCCGGCCGCGCCGGTCAGATTTCGCGCGCGTTGCGCTCTCTTTCCATGCGCAGGATGTAGCGCTGGATCAGCGCGTCGGCGGCACCGGGCAGGCCGATGAACTGGCAGCCCGCACGCAACTCGCTGCCGCCGCGCTCGGTGACGCGGAACATGTTGCGCACCTGCAGCGTCGCGGTGATGGTGCCGATCTCGGGCAGCGTGATCTGGCAGTTGTCGATCACGCTGTCGACCTTCAGCTCGATACCGCTCGGTGGCGCGACGACGGCCAGACCGCCACCGGAAATATCCACCACCATGGCTTCAACCATGCGCCCCTCGCCGTCGCCGGCCGGCAACAGACAGCGCAGCGGCGGGTTAGGCGGCAGGATGAGGCGGTAGTAGTCGCGCCGCTGCAATCGCAGCATGCGCGTCGGGAAGGGGATTTCCAGCGCAGGATGACCTTCGTGCTCGATTGCGGCGCACTGGCCGACCATGAACTGCACCTTCACCTTCTCGAGCGAGGTCAGGAACACCAGTGGCGACGCCTTCACCGCCTGCTCGAGTTGCGCCGGGTCACGCGGTGCGTCCAGTACGACCACGCCGCGTGCGTCGTCGACGGCCAGTACGGCGGTCAGAAAGGGGTCGGGCGCGCGGCCGGCATAGACGGACAGATTGACGCGGCGATCCCGCATGGCGCGCAGGTAAAAGGCGATATCGGTCTGGCCGTCGAGCACGTAGCGTGCGAAATCGTCTGCTTCCAGCAGATCGAACCGGATGTTCTCGGTCATTGGGTGCATCCCTGTCTATGGGCAATCACCCGGTGCTGCGGCGCACCAGGCACGAATTCAATCAGATGGCAGTTTAACGGCTGGCGCCGGAACGTCGGTCATTCCCTTCTCGATGCGGTAGATCCAGGCCAGCAGTTCGGCGACCGCGACATAGAGTTCGGGCGGAATGCGCTGGTCCAGATCCAGTCCCATCAGCAGCGACACCATCTCGCGCGATTCATGCACGAAAACGCCCGCTTCGCGCGCGCGGCGGATGATTTCGTCGGCCACCATGCCGCGCCCCTTGGCGACGACACGCGGCGCGGCGTCGCCGGCACCGTAGGCGAGCGCAACGGCCTGGGCGCGCGGAGAGGTGTTCATCAGACGCTGCTCTCGCCGTCGTCGGGCAGGGCGGCAAGCGCCTCGTCCAGCTGGCTGAAGTTCACGCTGCCCAGGCGCAGTCCGGCATCGGTCATGCGCTGCTGCAGGTCGAGCAGAGCGGTGCCCATGCGCAGGCGTGCATCGTCGTCGGCCGATATGCCCAGCGTCAGTCCATGGTCCTTCCACAGCGTGAGCGAGGTTTCGACCTCGCCCAGGCCCGGCAGGACCAGCCGTACCCGGGATGTCCACGGGACTTCCGGCGTGCTGTCACCTTCGGTGCCCGGTTCGCCATGACGCTGAGGCTCAGGGTCGTCGATCTCGATCTTCATCGTCTGCCCCGGCCAGGCCAGACCTTCCCAGGCCAGCGTGTGCTGGGACAGGCCGAGCAGCTGGTTCTGCACCAGCGGCCGCAGTTCGGCGGGCGGGCCGGTATCGGCCTTGGCCGCTTCGGCGCGTTCGCGCACGCCGGTGTCGCTGCGCAGGGTGCCGGTGTCCGGCATCGATTCGTCGTCGGCGCGAGCGCTGATCGTGCTGTCTGCGACCTGTCCGGGTTCCGGCGTGTCGTCGGTCGCTGCCGATTGCGCGACTGGCAGGCCGGCGCGTGGCGCCGGTTTCTCGGGGTCGAAGGCGCGCTGCGGCTCGGCTGCGGTCGATTCGAGCGGCCGTTCGCCACTGACCCACTGCGCCTGATGCGATTCGTAGAACAGCCCGCTGGTGCCGATCGCCTGCGCCAGACGGCTGGCGATCTGCGGTGTGGCGTCGTTTTCGAGCGTGCCGGTGGCCGCGCTCAGCATGGCGGCCGGATCTATCATCGGCTTTCCACTGGCGAGTCGGGTCGGCTGCGGCTCCGGACCGTCGAGCAGTCCGGCGATGGTGCGGGCCGGCACGCTCAGGCGTACCGGGCTGCCGGCATTGTCAGCCGGCGCATCGCCGTCGGTCGGCGCCGCGTTGTCACCGTCGAGCGTGGCCACCAGCGTCTGTGCGCTGCGGGCCACGTGCGTCAGCGCAACGGTACGGCCTTCGGGAATGGTCTGCGGCAGGCGCAGGGTGACCGTCTGTCCACCCACGTCGGCGCGGGCCAGACCATCGCGTAGATTCTGCAGGATGCGTGCGGTGTAGCGTTCGCCCGGCTCGAACTCGGGCAGCTGGTCGGAAAGCGCAGCGATCGGGCCGGTGGTCTGGACCGATTCGCGCGTCAGCGCCGCCAGACGCTGTGCGAGCCCTGGCAGCAGGTTGTTCATGGTGTGCTCAGCCGTTGTCTGCCGTGCCCGCCGGCAGCTTTCCCAGATAGCTGGTGACCTGCTGCATCCACGGTTCGACGTGACGGCGCACTTCTGCATCGTCGGCGAGAATCTGCTTCATCAGGTCGAACTTGCGCGCACGCTCGGCCGGCGAGGACACCGGCTCGTCGTTGTCGGCGAGTCGGCTGCGCATCGAGGCGACGGCCTGTTCGAGATTGACCAGACGGTCCCAGTCGTTCGCGCGCGCGGCCTCCACCATGTCGCTGGAGATCTGACGCATGTTTTCGAGCAGTGACAGAGAGTTCATGTGATCAGGCCGTTTTGCGTAAGTGTCGCCGCGGCAGTTCCGTCGTTCGGCCGGCGGTGAATGGTGTGTAAAGACTACAGCGGACCCCGTGCTCCGAGGCGTGCATGTAGACGCCTTTTACCTTTCTATTTTCCCGGTTTGCCGGTCAGACCGGCGCCCCTTGGACCAGTTTTTGCCGGATGTCCTCCCAGGCGCCCTTCAACTCGCCCAGCAGGTGGGCCACTTCATCGAGCGCGGCCTTGTCGTTCTGCGAGTTGGCATGCAGCAGGCGCACGCACATGTAGTCGTAGAGCGCGTACAGGCGTTGCGCGAGTTCGCCGCCTGCTTCCAGATCCAGGCTGACCTTGAGGCCGTTGCCGATGATGTCGATCGCACGCGAGATCGACTGACCCTTGCCCGCAGTGTCGCCCATGTCGATCTGGTGGCTGGCGGTCGATACCGACATCATCGCGCCGTCGAACAGCATCAGGATGAGCTGGTGCGGATCGGCGCTGGCCACGCGTGCCTCGACGCCGACCTGGTTGTAGGCCATGCGCGGGTTGGAAAGTGATGCAAACATGATGTTCTGGTCCCGTTAGAGGATGGCTGTATCGTCCGCCGCTCTGTCAGCTCGAATAGGTCGGCAGGCTGGCGAGTTGTTGTGTAAGGAAGGTACTGGTCGTGTTCATGCTGCTGATCAGCGAATCGAGCGCGGTGAACTGTCGGCGGTAGCGGGCCTCGATCTGTTCCATGCGAACGTTCAGCGCGTCGCGCTGGCGGTTCATCGCCTTCTTCGTCTCTTCCATGCCTTCGAGACGGTTGCCGATGAGGCCATCGTCGTCGATCACGGACGAGATCATCGAGTCGATCTTGGACGCCAGACCGGTCACACCGGTACTACCCATGAACAGCGACTTGGCGGCGCCGCTCTCCAGCGCCGTGGTGAGCTTGTCGGAGTCGATCTTCAGCGAGCCGTCCTTCTGCACCGACACACCGATGCTGCCCAGCGAAACACCCGGGGCAATCTCTTCGGTGACGGCCGAGGCGAGACGCGAGCGCAGGCTGAGCACGGTGCTCTCGCCGTTCAGTGCCGCACCGGTCTGCGTGGTCGTGTTGTAAGACGTCTGATTCTTGATGGTCAGGATGGCGTCGTTGTAGCTCTTGACCAGCTTTTCGATGGCGCTCTTCGCGCCGGTGTAATCGGCGCCGACCGTCAGTGTCGTCGGGTTGCCGACGTTGGTGCTTTTCAGCGTCAGCGTGACGCCTTCGATGGTGTCGGTCAGCGTGTTGCTGCTCGAGGTGACATCGATGCCATTGATCTTGAGCACGGCATCCGAAGCGGTCACCTTCTCCGAAAGATTGGAGGTGCCGCCAGTCGAGGCGTCATAGATCAGCCGCGACAGGCCTGCGTTGTCGGTGTTGTTGCCGTCATCGTCGGCGGCGGTGATGCGTACGGTATTCGCGGTGCCGCCATCCTGCGAGGTCAGCACGAGGCGGGTGCCGGTGCCGTCGTTGAGCAGGGATGCCGTCACGCCTGCGTCGGCCGCGTTGATCGCGTCACGCACGTCGGCGAGCGTGGCAGCGCCGCTGGAAATGTCGATGTTGACCGCTGTCTTGTCCGGGTTCGCGGTGAATGCGCCGCCGCTGTAGCTGCCCAGTTCGATGGTCAGCGTGCCGCTGCCGACGTTCGCGGTGCTGCCGCCGGCGAAGGCCGGCGACGCGGTGACCTGCGCGCGGGCCAGGCTGCTCACCTCGATTGAATAGTTGCCGGGCGTCGCCGTCGTCGAGGCGGCAACCGTTGCCACCGCGCTGTCGGCAATCGTTGCCTTGCGGGAGGCAAAGATTTCCGCCTTGCCGAGTGCTTCCGCTGCCGTCTGCAGCGTGGACATCGCGCCCTTGATCATGCCGTAGCTGGAAATCTTCGTTTCGAGCTTGGCCTGCTTTTCCGAGAGCAGCGTGAGCGGACGCTTCTCGACCGTCATCAGCTGCGTGACGATGGAGTTGATGTCCAGGTTGGTACCGAATGCGAGCGACGATGCCATGGCAGTCTCCTCAGGCCTTGCGTTCGATCAGTCCACTCTGGCTCTTGCCGAGCGACCGCGCAATCGCAATCAGTTCTTCGGAAGGAATCTGCCGCAGTACTTCCTTGGTGGTCGAGTCGATCAGCCGCACGATGGTTTTCCCTGTGTCTTTGTCGATCGTGAAGAGCAGGTTCTGTGCCACCGGTTCGATCTTGCGACGAATCTCGTCCACCGTCTGTTCGATCTGTTCGTTGCTGAGCGCCGCCTCGCTGGGTGGTGCTTCCGCCTTCTTGCTCTCCGGCATAACGGGCTTTGCCCCGGTGGTCGCCTGGACGCCCGGGGCAGAGATCGTTGCGCTGTTCGGGATAGGCTGTATGGCCATGATGTTCTCCCTATGCTGGGTGGGGGGGCGGTCGCCCGCGCCCCCTCATTACTGCCTTACGCGATCAGCCGCGGAGCAGGCTCAGCACGTTCTGCGGCAGCGAGTTGGCTTGCGCCAGCATCGCGGTACCGGCCTGCTGCAGGATCTGCGCGCGGGTCAGGTTGGCGGTTTCTGCAGCGAAGTCCGCGTCGGTGATGCGGCTCTTCGAGGCGGAGATGTTTTCCGCTTGCGTCTGCAGGTTGGCCACGGTGTAGTCGAGGCGGTTCTGCTGGGCACCGAGGGCGGCACGCTGTTCCGACACGTAGGTCAGTGCGTCTTCGACCGAGGTCAGCAGCGCCTGCGAGTTGGCGGCCGTGGTGGCGCCGGTGAAGGCGGTGATGTCAGTGTCCAGGGCAACCATGCGGGCGTCGGCCGACGTGGCGTTGATACGCGTGTCGCCGAAGGTGAGCGTCAGGCGGTTGTCGGCAGCGTCGTCCGCACCGACCTGGATTTCAGCGCCAGTGGCAGCGGTCGTGATGATCGTGCCAGCGTCGAGGTCGGCAGCGATGTTGGCGCCGGTCTCAGCACCCGAAGCCTTGATCGTCACCTTCACGCCGAGCTCGTTGTAGTTCAGCTCGTACGATTGGCCTGCGGTCAGCGCCAGGGCGGTGATGTCGATCATCTGCGAGTTCGTGCCGTCCGACAGCGTCAGTTCGCCGGTGTTGGCGTCGGCGAAGGTGAAGGTCGTGCCTGCGGCGGCGCCGGTGATGTCGACCTTGGTCACTGCGGCGGTGCCGGAAGTGGCCAGGTTGAAACCGCCCTGCACGGTCGAGGTGGTGTCGAGTGCCTTGCCGAAGGAACCATTCAGCAGCTGCTGGCCGTTGAACTTGGTACGGGTCGAGATGTTGTTGATCTCGTCGCGCAGCTGGGTCATTTCGTCGGCGATGAAGGAGCGCTCTGCGTCGGCCAGCGTCGAGTTCGAACCCTGGGTGGCCAGTTCCTTCATGCGGATGAGCATGTCCTGGATCTGCGACATGCCGCCTTCAGCGGTCTGGATCATCGAGATACCGTCGCTGGCGTTACGGGCGGCCTGATTCAGCGACTTGACCTGGGCGTTCATGCGTTGCGAAATCGCCAGACCAGCGGCATCGTCACGGGCGCTGTTGATGCGCAGACCGGACGACAGACGCTGCAGCGAAGTGGCGAGCGAATTCTGCGAGGAATTGAGGTTGCGCTGAGCGGTGAGCGAGGCAACGTTGGTGTTGATGATTTGCGGCATTTTCTTTCTCCTGTCACGAAGTGGTGTAGTTACGGCGCCCTGGGTTGCATGACCCGATGTTGATGTCGCCGATGATTCAAGTAACGGAGAGGGGAGAGAAAACTTTAGGCCGCTATCTCAATGAAAGCCTTTGTGCTCGTGGCTTTCAGGCGCAGGCATTGCGAAATGGCTTGCCGCTGCGGTGTAGGTTCGAGGGGCAAAAACTTTAGGGTTGCCCCGAAGAGTGCCTTGTGCTTTGGGGATGGCGTGAAATTCGCCCGGAAAGCCGCGTCAGCGCTTGATTTCAACTGTTACCAATTGTGATTGCCGCTGCGCAGGTGACGCAGCGGCGCTCAGGCAGCGATTGCGTTACCCGGTGCGACGACGACGCGGTTCTTGCCGGTCGCCTTGGCCTGGTACATCGCGACGTCGGCGCGCTCGATCGCCGAACTCTGGGCTTCGTCCTGCTGCACGACGGTGACACCTGCGCTGAAGGTGATCAGCAGCTTGTCATTGTTGGCGAGGAAGTAGCGCTTGGTCAGTTCACGCTGCAGTCGCTGCAGCACGACGACGGAGTCATCGACCGAAGTCTCCGGCAGCAGTATGACGAACTCCTCGCCGCCATAACGCGACAGCGTGTCGTGCGGACGCAGGCAGTCGCGCACCGTGGCCACCAGATGCAGCAACGCGTCGTCGCCGGTGTTGTGGCCATAGGTGTCGTTCAGGCGCTTGAAGTTGTCGATGTCGAGCACGGCCAGACAGAGCTGGGTGCCGCGGCGCGATGCGCGCGAAACCTCTTTCGCATAGGACTCTTCCAGACCCTTGCGGTTGAGCGCGCCGGTCAGCGGGTCGTGGCGCATCTTCTCGCTGGTCTGTTCGAGTTCGATCTGCAGACGTTCGATTTCGGCTTCGGCCGCACGCACGCGATCGCGCATGGTGTCGACCTCGTTGCGCGAACGTTCCGTCGTGGCGCGCATTTCGTGCGTTGCCGTGATCACGTCGGCGATCACGCCCTGCAGCGCGCCGATGTCATCGGCTTCCGCAATGCTGCGCGCATAGCCTTCCATCTTGTCGCCGAAGCCGGACGTGGCATCGGTGAAGCTGCCCAACTGCTCGACGAAGCCGGCCAGCATCAGTTTGATCTGGTGCTTGGCGTCGTCGATATTGCCGCGCAGCGAGCCCTGGCGTTCGATCACCTCGCGCAGGCGGCGCTCGACTTCGTCGAGCTCGCGCGCACTGATCGGGTGATCGCACAGGTTGCGCAACGCATCGATCTGGCCGCGCATCCAGCGGTCGTCGATGACCAGATCGCTGATATTGCGCAGCAGCAGGTCGAGCAGCGAAAGCAGGCCGGTGCGGATTTCCGCCTGATCATCCACCACCCAGTTCAGGCGGTAGATCAGGTTGCGCAGCTTCGACGCAAGATCGTCCACGCCACGCATGTCGCGCACTTCGCGCAGTACTTGGCCCAGTTCGATCGCTTCGTCGCGCAGTTCCGGCGCGGTAATGAGCAGGCTGGACACGACGCCTTCGAGCGTACGCGCGAACAGGTCGCGCAGTGCTGCGTCGCTGTTGTCGGTCGGTGCGGTGCTGTCGGCGACGAGCTGCACGGTCGAGCTGGCCTTGCCGTCCTCGGCCGATTCCCACTTGTCGGCCAGCGCGCTCATGCGCGAGTACAGCGCATCGAGCTCGCCGTTCGACGCGTCAAGCACCTGCTGCATGGCCTGATGCTTCTGCGCGAAGGTCAGCGTCGCGTGGTTGCGTTCGAGCTGCTTGAACACATCCTTGAGCAGCGCCGTCCATTTGCGCTGCGGTGCCGCCTGGGCACGCAGCAGGCCGACCAGCGACCCGCTGATCGCCGACCAGCTACGGCTGGTGACCGCGCTTTCGAGACGCTGTACGAACTCGATCTGCGCCTGGTTGAGCCGCGGCAGCGTGCTGCAGACCAGCTTCAGCGCACGCTCGGGGAAGAGGTCCTCCGGCTTGGTGCCGGCGATCTCGTGGTACAGCGCGCGATAGTTCTCCGGCGTCGGCTGCAATTGACGCATGGCAAGCCGCCGCAGGGCTTCACGAGCGATTTCGAGCGGCTGCATGGCGTCTGACATGTGCGGAATGAGTTAACGGTTTGTAACGAAGGCAAACAACGGCAATCGACCTGCCGTCTTTAGGGGCATGTCGTGCAAAAGTTGTCACACGGCGCCGCGACAGCGATGCGACCCATATTCAGTCCACCAGACCGTGCTTCAACCCGTAATGGGTCAGTTCGGCGTTGTTCTTCATGCGCATCTTCTCCAGCAGCCGGGCGCGATAGACGCTGACCGTCTTGACGCTCAGATTCAGTTCTTCGCCGATCTGGGTCAGTGTCTTGCCCGAGGCGATCATCACCAGCGTCTGGTATTCGCGGTCGGACAGCTTTTCGTGCGGCGGGCGCTCGCTGTCGTCGGTGATGGCGTTGGCCAGTTCCATCGCCAGCGTCGGCGACACGTACTTCTTGCCGCTGGCGACCTGACGAATCGCCGTCACCAGCTGTTCCGGCGCACTCTGCTTGGTCAGGTAGCCGGAGGCGCCGGCTTTCAGCGCGCGGATGGCGTACTGGTCTTCCGGGTGCATCGACAGCACCAGCACCGGCAGTTTGGGAAATTCCTTGCGTACCAGCTTCAGCGTGTCGATGCCGTTGCGGTCGGGCATGGACACGTCCATCAGTACCATGTCGAAACTGCCGTCGCGCAGCTTGTGCATCGCCTCGACGCCGTTCTCCGCCTCGCCGGTGACCACCAGGTCGGGGCTGTCGGAGAGGATCTGGCGCAGACCGGAACGCACGATGGCGTGGTCGTCGGCGATCAGGATGCGGATGCTGCTCATCGTGCAAACTCCAGTACGGTACGGCGGCAGGCCGGTACGCGCAGCAGCAGCCGGGTGCCGCCGCCGTTGCGGCCGCTCGCCTCGAAGCGGCCGTTCAGGTGGGCGACCCGTTCGCGTATGCCGCGCAGGCCGAATGATTTGGGCTTGTTCAGATCGGCGGGCGCAAGGCCGCGACCATCGTCGGCGATTTCCAGCACGATGTCGTCGTCTTCCTGCGTCAGCCTGACTTCGACCTTGTGCGCCTGCGCGTGCTTGGACACATTGGTCAGTGCCTCCTGGAACACGCGGAACAGCGCGATCGCCGTCTCCTCGTCCGGCTCGATGTCGTGGTCGATGCACAGCAGTTCGCACTGCAGGCCGGTGCGCGCGGAAAAATCCTCCGCATGGCTCTCGATCGCCGGCGCCAGGCCGAATTCCTTCAGGATGCCCGGACGCAGTTCGCGCGCGATGCGGCCGACCGTGGTGATCGCGTCATCCACCAGCTTGCCCATGCTCTGCGAACGTGCGCGGATGGCGTCGGGGTCGGCGGCGGTCTTGTTCGCCAGCAGCGACACCTCGAACTTCAGCGCCACCAGCAGGCCGCCCAGTTCGTCGTGGATGTCGCGCGCGATCCGTTCCCGCTCCTCCTCCTTCGCCATCTGCAGATGCGACGACAGCTCGGCCAGCTGGCCGCGCGACTGGCGCAGTTCGCGCTCGGTCAGCTTGCTCTGCGTGATGTTGGAAACGATGCCTTCCCAGATCGGTACGCCGGAAGCGAGCAGCCGCGGCGACGAGCGCAGGTTCACCCATTTCACGTCGCCGTCCGGCAGCCGGATGCGGCCTTCCCAGTTCACCGTGGACTGCGACTGCGCCGACTGCTTCATTGCGCGGTTCAGTTCCGGCATGTCCTCCGGCAGCACCATTTCGAGGAAGCGGCCGGGTTGCGCGATTAGTTCCGACGGCTTCAGCGCGAGCAGGGCGAGGCAGCCGTCACTGACGAACAGGAAGCGCCAGCCACCGTCGTCGTGGCGCAGCAGCTGGAACACCATGCCGGGGATGTTGGCCGCCAGCGCACGGAAGCGTGCTTCGCTGTCGCGCACGGCGTCGAGTGCGCTGTGCCGCTCGGCGCGGTTGCGCGCTTCGCGCATTTCGCGCTCGACCGCCGGCACCAGACGGTCGAGGTTGGTCTTGCTCAGGTAATCGTGGGCCCCGGCGCGCATCGCCGACACCGCGATGTCTTCCTCGATCACGCCGGACACGATGATGAAGGGCAGATCCAGCCCCAGTTCCTGCAGGATGCCCAGCGCCGCCATGGCCGAGAACTGCGGCATGTTGTGATCGGACAGTACGACGTCCCAGGAAGCCGAGCGCAACGCGGCGCGCAGCCCCTTCTCGTCCTCCACGCGGATCGAGCGCACGGTGTAGCCGGCCTGACGGAAGCGATGCAGCAGCAGCACCGCGTCGTCTTCGGAGTCCTCGATCAGCAGGACATCGAGCGTGCGCTGGGCGGTCAGAACAGGCGTGACGGGATCAGGCATCGGATCGGGGCCTTCGTCCGCGGCAAACGGCTCGCCACGCTGACGCGCGAAGGCATTGTTGTAGTGCCCTGCAGTTTAATCCATGCACATTGCGCAGCGACAGCGCCGCGACAGGCGACGGCAGCGATATAATCCGCGACTCGCCGCTTTAGCTCAGTTGGTAGAGCAACCGCCTTGTAAGCGGTAGGTCGTCAGTTCGATTCCGACAAGCGGCACCAATAAAGAAAGGCCGATTCCTTCGAATCGGCCTTTTTCACATGCGTCGCCGCTGCGTTCAGCAGGGCGCTCAGCGCTTCTGTTCCGGTCCGCGCGCAATCAGCATGTCGGCGACGGTGCGGATGGACGGCCAGTCCTTCATCGCCTCGACGGCCGGTCCGAAGCCGGCGGCAGCGGACTGCTGCAGCGCCTGTTCGGCCATTGCCAGCATATTGGCCGAGTAGCTCTTCATCGCTTCGCTCTGCAGCGTGACGAAGTTCTGGTACAGCGCGTCCGGGCTGTTCGGGTCGGCCTCGGCAGGGGCGTCAGCGTCGGCTGCGGGCGTGACGCCCTGCAGCACCGCGAAGACGAAGCGGCCCAGCGCGCGCTGGGCTTCGGCCGAATCAGGACTGCCGAAGAAGTCCGGGTCCAGCGTGATCGCCGGGGCGGCGTCGCCCTTGCGGCACTCGATGCGGCCGTCGGCGGCCAGGCGGATGCGCAGTTCGGAAGTGCTCATCTGAGGTCTCCTCAAGCGGTGTAGCGGGCGTCCGGCAACGGTGCGCCCGCATCGTCGGTGGTGAAGGCGCGCAGGCCGCTGTCGTCGGCCTCGAACCAGCAGGCGCGGTCGCGCCAGTCGGCCAGCACGTGGCGCACGCAGGGACTGCCATCGACTTCGTGCTGGTGACGGGCCGGACGGTGCGTGTGGCCGTGAATCATCCGCGCGACGTCGTGGTGGCGGAACATCGATGCGATGGCGTCGGCGTTGGCGTCCATCAGGTATTCGCCCTTGCCGGCCGTGGCTTCCTTGCTGCGCCGGCGCATGTCCTCGGCGATCGCGTGGCGTTCGGCCAGCGGCCTGGCGAGGAAGGCGGTCTGCCATTGCGGGTTGCGCACCATGGCGCGGAACTGCATGTAGGGCAGGTCGTCGGTGCACAGCGTGTCGCCGTGCAGCAGCAGCGTGGGTTCGCCGCCGATGTCGGCAATCAGCCAGTCGCCATGGATGCGCGCACCGGTGGCGGCGGTGAAACCCGCGCCGAGCAGGAAATCGCGATTACCCGGCAGCACGTGCAGTTCGATGCCACGCTCGTGCAGCGCCCGCAGCGCATGGATCACCGGACGCACCGTCGGGTCATCGACGTCCTCGTCGCCTGCCCATGCCTCGAACAGATCGCCGAGCAGGAACACGCGCTGCGCCTCGCGCGCGCGGCCTTCGAGCAACGCCACGAAGGCCGCGTTCAGTGCAGGCGTGGCGGCGGACAGATGAAGATCGGAACAGAGCAGGTCCATGCCACGCACGCGGTGTTACGCCACTTCGGCGCGTTCGATCACCACGTCTTCCTTCGGCACGTCCTGGTGGAAGCCGGAGCGGCCGGTGGCCACGCCCTTGATCTTGTTCACCACGTCCATGCCTTCGGTGACGCGGCCGAACACGCAGTAGCCCCAGCCGTCCTGCGATTGTTCCTTGTCGAGGAAGAGGTTGTCGCCGACGTTGATGAAGAACTGGGCCGTCGCCGAGTGCGGGTCCGAGGTGCGCGCCATGGCGATGGTGCCGACCGTGTTCGAAAGGCCGTTGCCAGCTTCGTTCTTGATCGGGGCCTGGGTGTCCTTCTGCGTCATGCCGGGCTCGAAGCCGCCGCCCTGGATCATGAAGTTGCCGATCACGCGGTGGAAGATCGTGTTGTTGTAGTGACCGGCCTCGACGTAGGCGAGGAAGTTGGCCACCGTCTGCGGGGCCTTTTCGGCGTCCAGTTCGAGCGTGATGACGCCGTGATTGGTGTGCAGTTTGACCATGTTGTGTTCTCCGGTTGGGGGCCGCTTGCGCGGCGGTCAGGGTTTGGCTTCGAGGACGCGGACGGACTGGATGACCACCGGCGTCAGCGGCACGTCCTGGTGCATGCCGGCGTTGCCGGTGCGCACCGTGGCGATGTTGTTCACGACTTCCATGCCCTTGATCACCTTGGCGAATGCGGTGTAGCCGTAGCCGTCGCGCGACGGGTAGTCGAGCATGCGGTTATCGACCAGATTGATGAAGAACTGCGCCGTCGCCGAGTGCGGGTCATTGGTGCGTGCCATGGCCAGCGTGCCCGGCGCATTGCGCACACCCTTGTCGAGCGCCCGTTGTGCCTCATTCTTCACCGGCGCACGGGTGGCCTTCTGGTTCATCTGCGGGTCGAAACCGCCGCCCTGAATCATGAAGCCGTTGATCACGCGATGGAAGATCAGACCGTCGTAGAAACCAGCTTTCACATATTCGACGAAATTGTCGACCGTGGCCGGGGCGGCTTCCGGGAACAGCTCGATCACGATGGTGCCCTGGCTGGTCTTCATTTCGACCTGCGGGTTGGCGGCGAGGGCGAACAGCGGCAGCAGGCCGGCCAGCAGGCCGAACAGGAACTTCTTCATGCGGGTGACTCCGTGTGGGTGGGAAGCGTGAAAGACAGGTGGAGCGGCGGCCGGTTCAGGCCGAGCCCTCGAAGACGATGCGCCAGCGGCCGTTCTCCTTCTGCCAGTACTGCTGCTTGCGCATCACGTTGCTGAGATTATCGCTGCGGTAGTCCTGTTCGAAGGTAACGACCACCAGGTGGTCCCGGCCGGGATTGCGGAAGGTGCTCAGATTGCGCACGCCGACCTTGATCCATTTCTTCGCCGCATTGACCTCGCGCTTGTTCTTCGCGAAGGCGTCGAAATTCTTGCCGTCGGCGCTGAACTGCGGCGAGTAGTGCGACAGCAGACGGTCGGTGTCGCGGCTTTCCCAGTCGACGCGCCACTGTTCGAGCGCGCGGTTGAATTCGGCGCGCTCGGCCTGCCAGTCGTCCAGCGTCAGCCATTCGACCTGGTCGCTGATGACCACCGGCACCGGCGCGCCCTGAACATATCGATTCAGCGCCTGGAAATCCGGATTGGCCAGCACGACGCAGCCGTCCGAGGCGCGTGGCGGGCGTGAGAAGGTGTCCGACGGCACACCGTGCAGCCAGATGCCGTGGCCGTTGCGGCCCTGCTTGCGGTCCCAGGCGTTCGGATAGTTGATCGGCAATGCGCCCGCGCCATAGAAATCGGTCAGCTTCTCCGGCGGCAGGAAGCCGGTCACCTGATAGACGCCCAGTGGCGTCTTCTTGTCACCCTCACGCATTTTCTCGATGCCGAGGCGACCGTGCGACACATACCAGTCGGCGACGAAGCGTGGCTTGCCGTCGACGTTCTCGTACAGGTAAAGGCGCGAACGTCGCGCATCGACTACCAGCGCGTGGCGCTGGTCCGCCGGCAGTTGCATCAGGTAGCGCGGTACGCGATCGACCGGTGGTTTGTCGCGGTAGGCGCGGATGCGCGCGATCGCCTCGTCGCGCAGGTCGGCCAGACGCTCGGCCGGCGCATTCGGTGCATTGCCTATCGTCGTCAGCGCGCTGGCACGCGCCATCAGCAGATCGCCGCGTATCAGGTGGGCAAGACGGAAGTTCGGCCAGATGTGGAGCAGCGCATCGACCTGTTCAAGCGCGAGGTCGAGACGCTTGCGCTCGATCTGACGGAACACCTGTTCGAGCATCGGCTCGGGACCACTGTCGGAATAGCGGACAGCGTTACCCGACTGGCCGGAGCCGATGGCCATCGGAACGCACAGCGAGGACAGGAAAAGGGCGTTGCGCAGCACGCGTGTGAGCGCGCGGCTGCGGGCGACCGGGGCCGTGCTCATCCGCCGACCCGCTCCTGCTGGATCAGCCAGCGGCCGTCGCGGCGCACCAGCGTCAGCGTCTTGGTCGTGCTCGTCTTCAGGCCGACCGCCTTGTAGTGCTGGCGGAAGGTGGCGTCGGCACGGTCGGCGGCGACGGACTTCACCTTCACATTCTCGACGCGGACCTCGATTGCGCCCGGCTTGGCGATGCGCGAGCGGCGCTCGGCTTCCCAGGCGCTGCGGGGTTTGCCGTCCGGTACCTTGAAGTCGGCGGCGTAGTAGCCGAGGTAGCTCTTCACGTCCTTGCGCGACCAGGCGGCGGCCCAGTCCTGCACGGTGCGGGTGAGTTCGGCGACCGGAGGCGCGGCGGCGGCCGGGGTCGCAGCCTTGGCCGGCGCTGCCGGCACTGCGGCGGCGGGCGCCGGTGTGGGGGCTGCCGCTGGCGCTGGTGCGGGCGCTGCCGCGGTCGGTGCCGGCGGTTTCGGTGTTTCGGCGGGTTTGGCCGCCTCGGCCTGCTTCGCCGGCACAGCCGGAGCAGCCGGCGTGCTCGGTGCGGGCGGCGCCGCGGGTGCCGGCGTGGCGGTCGCTGTCGACGGCGCGGCGGCGATCGGCGCAATGGCGCGCGGTTTCTGGTTGCCACGATTGCCGTTGCCGACCATTTCGCGGATCAGGTTCAGCTTGCTCTGTGCAGCCTTGTTCGACGAATCGAGCTGCAGCGCGCGGTCGTAGGCCTGCGTCGCCATGCGGGCGTAGATGTCGCCGAGGTTCTCGTGCGCCACCGCGTAGCTCGGATGGGTGCGGATCGCCATCTCGAGCGCGGTCTTGGCCTTGTCGTACTGCTTCTGCTGCGCGTACAGCACCGCCAGGTTGTTGTAGGGCTCGGGCAGTTCCGGGTAGTCCTCGGTCAGCTTCTGGAACACCGAGGTGGCCTCCGGGATCTTGCCCAGTTCGGTCAGGATGAGGCCCTTGAAGAAACGGCCCTGCGGATCGCGCGGTCGCTGCGCAAGGTAGAGGTCGATCTTTTCAAGTGCCTGTTGCGGCTGCTTCAGGCGCAATAGCTGCTCCGCTTCCTGGATGCTGTCGGCGAAGACCGGTGAGACCGATGCGCACAGCATCATCAGGCCGGCGATCAGGCTGGAAACGAGGCGGGAGGCGGAGCGGTGCGTAAAGGCCATGTGTTAGACTTTTTGGCGTGAATGCGTCGTTTGACAACCCCGGATCTTATCAAGAAGGCGTGCCGGCGTCCTGTCGTTGCGTCTGATTCGAGTACTTGCCCGCAGAGCGGGTCTTCCCCTTCGCAGTCCTCCCGATTTACGGCCAGCCATGCTCAAGATTTACAACACCCTCACCCGCGAGAAGCAGGATTTCGTTCCGATCGAACCCGGCCGGGTGCGCATGTACGTGTGCGGCATGACGGTGTACGACTACTGCCACCTCGGCCACGCCCGCGTGATGGTGGTGTTCGACATGGTGACGCGCTGGCTGCGCGCAGCGGATTATCAGGTCACCTACGTCCGCAACATCACCGACATCGACGACAAGATCATCAAGCGGGCGGCCGACAACGGCGAAACGATGCGCGCGCTGACCGACCGCTTCATCGCCGCGATGCACGAGGATGCGGATGCGCTGGGCGTGCTGCGACCGGACCACGAACCGCGCGCCACCGAATTCGTGCCGCAGATGCAGTCGCTGATCCAGCGACTGGAGGCGAAGGGTCTGGCCTATCGCGCGGCCAGCGGCGACGTGAACTACAGCGTCCGCAAGTTCGACGGTTACGGCAAGCTGTCCGGCAAGTCGCTGGACGATCTGCGCGCCGGCGAGCGCGTCGATGTGATCGACGACAAGCAGGACCCGCTCGATTTCGTGCTGTGGAAGCACGCCAAGCCGGCTGAGCCGGCCGAGGCGAAGTGGGCGTCACCGTGGGGCGACGGCCGCCCGGGCTGGCATATCGAGTGCTCGGCGATGAGTTCGCAACTGCTGGGCGACCAGTTCGACATCCACGGCGGCGGCGCCGACCTGCAGTTCCCGCACCATGAGAACGAGATCGCCCAGAGCGAGGGCGCGCACGGCCACACTTTCGTCAATTACTGGATGCACAACGGCTTCGTCCGCGTCGACGACGAGAAGATGTCGAAGTCGCTGGGCAACTTCTTCACCATCCGCGAGGTGCTGCAGAAGTACGACGCCGAGGTGGTGCGCTTCTTCATCCTGCGTGCCCATTACCGCAGCCCGCTCAATTATTCCGACGCCCATCTCGACGACGCGCGCGGCGCATTGACCCGACTTTATACGACACTGAAGAACGTGCCGCCCGCCAGCCGCGCGCCGGACTGGTCGACGCCGGCTGGCAGCCGCTTCCGCGCAGCAATGGACGATGACTTCAACACGCCGGAAGCGATGGCGGTGCTGTTCGACCTGTCGGCCGAAGCCAACCGCAGCGGTGACGCCGCCGTCGCGGGCGAACTGCGCGCGCTGGCCGGCGTGCTCGGTCTGCTGGAACGTTCTCCGGAAGACTTCCTCAAAGGCCGTGCACAGGCTGGCGGTCTTGATGACGCGCAGATCGAGGCATTGATCGCGCAACGGGTGGCCGCCAAGAAGGCGCGCGACTTCGCGACCGCCGACCGCGTGCGTGACGAACTGAAGCAGCAAGGCGTCATCCTCGAAGATTCGGCCGCTGGAACGACCTGGCGGCGTGCGTAACATGGAGTTTTGCAGTCGGGCATGCGTGCGATCACGATCAAATCGGCGTGGAACGGCCACAGTGACTGCGAAGGCTGCAGCATCCGCCAGTCGGTGCTGTTCGCCGACCTGGTAGAGGCCGACTTCGCACTGCTGCACGAGCAGATAGACGACCTGGATTACCCCTCCAGCGCCGTCATCTATCACGCCGGCGCCCACGGCGACTGGCTGTTCACCTTGCGCGCCGGTGCAATCAAGCTGGTCCGCTACGGCAACGACGGCAATCAGCGCATCCTGCGCGTGCTGCGGCCGGGCGACGTGTGCGGCCTCGAAGCGCTGGTAAGACCCGGCTACGATCACACGGCGATCACGCTGGCGCCGACCAAGATCTGCCGCATCCCGCGCACGCTGATCGAAAGGTTGAACCGGGAGACGCCGCGGCTGCAGAAACCCTTGTTCGAGCACTGGTACGCCGCACTGGCCGAAGCCGACGCCTGGCTGGCCGAGCTGGCCGCCGGCCACGCCGACGTGAAGACGCGGGTGGCGCGCCTGCTGCTGCGACTGCGCACCGACGAGGCGCCCGGCAGGGCGATCCGCCTCAGCCTGGAAGACATCGGCGCCATCCTCGGCGTCGCCCCGGAATCGGCCAGTCGTGCGCTCGGGTTGTTGCGACGCAGCAACCTGCTCACTGACGCGGATAGCCGCTACCACTGGCGTATCGACGCTTCAGGTCTCGTCGCACTTCTTGCGGCGCACGATCAAGAAAACTGATCCAACGTTGCCGAATGCAATGCCTTTTCAGGGCAGGACCCGCCGCGTCCGAACAAATCGCATCATTCGTGACTCTTATAGCAGACATAAGACCCCGTTATGGTTAAAGTGCGTCCTCCGTGAGGATGACCGCAGGCGCAGTCGGCGGTCAGCAGGGTCCGACGCATACACCTACCCGGTGGATGCCGAGTCTGTTTCAACCGTCGAACCGGGACGGCAATGGTTACCACCCTTGTCCGATTCCGGTGGATTTTGGAGAGCGTCGCAATGAAAGTCGTCCTGTCGCCGGAGCAGCTGAACTCCGGAGAGATCCCCGTTCCGGCCTGGGTCAAAAACCGCAAGCTGGTGAAATGGGTTGCCGAGATCGCTGCGCTGACCAAGCCCGCCGCGATCCACTGGTGTGATGGTTCGCAGGAGGAGTACGACCGCCTGTGCGCCGACATGGTCGCCGCCGGCACCATGCGCCGCCTGAACCCCGAGAAGCGCCCGAATTCCTATCTCGCCTGGTCCGACCCGTCCGACGTGGCGCGTGTCGAAGACCGCACCTTCATCTGTTCCGAACGCCAGGAAGACGCCGGCCCGACCAACAACTGGATGGCCCCGGCCGAAATGAGGCAGACGCTGAACGGCCTGTTCGACGGCTGCATGCGTGGCCGCACGATGTATGTCGTGCCGTTCTCGATGGGTCCGCTGGGTTCGCACATTTCGCAGATCGGCATCGAGCTGTCCGATTCGCCCTATGTCGCCGTCAACATGCGCATCATGACCCGCATGGGCAAGGCCGTTTACGACGTGCTGGGCGAGGACGGCGAGTACGTGCCCTGCGTGCACACCGTCGGCAAGCCGCTGGCCGCCGGCGAGCAGGACGTCGCGTGGCCGTGCAACGCCACCAAGTACATCGTCCATTACCCGGAAACCCGCGAGATCTGGAGTTTCGGTTCCGGCTACGGCGGCAACGCGCTGCTCGGCAAGAAGTGTTTCGCGCTGCGCATCGCCTCGACTATGGGTCGCGACGAAGGCTGGCTGGCCGAGCACATGCTCATCCTCGGCGTGCAGAACCCGCAGGGCGAAAAGCACTACGTCGCGGCGGCCTTCCCGTCGGCCTGCGGCAAGACCAATTTCGCGATGCTGATTCCGCCCAAGGGTTTCGAGGGCTGGAAGGTGACCACCATCGGCGACGACATCGCCTGGATCAAGCCGGGCAAGGACGGTCGCCTGTACGCGATCAACCCCGAAGCCGGCTATTTCGGCGTCGCCCCCGGCACCAACGACAGCACCAACGCAAACTGCATGGCTTCGCTGCGTTCCGACACCATCTTCACCAATGTCGCGCTGACCGACGACGGCGACGTCTGGTGGGAAGGCATGACGAAGACGCCGCCGGCGCATCTGACCGACTGGCAGGGCAAGGACTGGACGCCGGAAATCGCCAAGCAGACCGGCGCCAAGGCCGCGCACCCGAACGCCCGCTTCACCGTGGCCGCCACCCAGAACCCGGTCATCGACCCGTCCTGGGACGATCCGGCCGGTGTGCCGATTTCGGCCTTCATCTTCGGCGGTCGTCGTTCGACCACGGTGCCACTGGTGACCGAGGCGCGCAACTGGATCGAGGGCGTCTACATGGCGGCGACCATGGGTTCGGAAACCACCGCTGCGGCCGCCGGCCAGCAGGGTGTGGTGCGGCGCGATCCGTTCGCCATGCTGCCGTTCTGCGGCTACAACATGAGCGACTACTTTGCGCACTGGCTGAAGCTCGGTCAGAACCTGTCGGCCCAGGGTCAGGTGCTGCCGCGCATCTTCTGCGTGAACTGGTTCCGTACCGACGACAACGGCAAGTTCGTGTGGCCGGGCTTCGGCGAAAACATGCGTGTGCTGAAGTGGATGCTGGACCGCGTGGCTGGCGGCGCCGAAGGGGCTGAGCACCTGTTCGGTACCAGCCCGCGCTACGACGACCTGAGCTGGGCCGGCACCGAGTTCAGCCGCGAACTGTTCGAGCGCATCACGTCGATCGACGTGGCCGCCTGGCAGCAGGAAATCGCGCTGCACGACGAACTGTTCGATCGTCTGCAGCACCGCCTGCCCGAGGCACTGGCCGCGGTCAAGGCGCATATCGCGAAACAGCTCGCGGCCTGATCAGGGCTCGCCGGCCGCGGGGGTGCCGCGGTCGGCCGCTCCGGACTTCGCCAGAAAGAAAGCCCGCTTTGAGCGGGCTTTCTTTTTGCGCGTGGCGACCGGATCAGCCGGCGAAGAAATCCTTCATCTTGTCCATCCACGACTTGGCACGCGGGCTGTGGCTCGCTTCGTCGCTGCGGTTGATGTCGTCGAATTCCTTCAGCAGTTCGCGCTGACGCGCCGTCAGGTTAACCGGCGTCTCGACCACGACGTGGCACATCAGGTCGCCCGGGTAGCTGCTGCGCACGCCCTTGATGCCCTTGCCGCGCAGGCGGAACACCTTGCCCGACTGGGTTTCGGCCGGGATCTTGATCTTGGCTGCGCCATCCAGCGTCGGAATCTCGATCTCGCCGCCCAGCGCGGCCGTGGCGAAGCCGATCGGCATTTCGCAGTGCAGGTCGTCGCCTTCGCGCTGGAACACGGTGTGCGGCTTGATGTGGATCTGCACATACAGGTCGCCGGCCGGGCCACCGCCCTGACCGCGTTCGCCTTCACCGGCCAGGCGGATGCGGTCGCCCTCGTCGATGCCGGCCGGAATCTTCACCTGCAGTGTCTTGCTGCCCTTGACGCGCCCGGCGCCGTGGCAGTCGTTGCAGGGATCCTTCACCATCTTGCCGGTGCCGTGGCACTTCGGGCAGGTCTGCTGGATCGAGAAGAAGCCCTGCTGCATGCGCACCTGGCCGACACCGTTGCAGGTGGTGCAGGTGACCGGTTTGGTGCCCGGCTTGGCGCCCGTGCCGCCGCAGGTGCCGCAGTCGTCCATGGTCGGAATGCGGATGCGCGTGTCGGTGCCGCGCGCCGCTTCTTCCAGCGACACTTCGAGGTTGTAGCGCAGGTCGGCACCGCGGTAGACGCCGCTGCGACCGCCGCCACGTCCGCCCTGATTGCCGAAGATTTCGCCGAAGATGTCGCCGAAGGCGTCGCCGAAACCGCCGAAGCCCTGGCCGCCGCCCGCACCGCCGCCCATGTTCGGGTCGACACCGGCGTGGCCGTACTGGTCGTAGGCCGCACGTTTCTGTCCGTCGGACAGGATTTCGTAGGCTTCCTTCGCTTCCTTGAACTTGTCCTCGGCTTCCTTGCTGTCCGGATTGCGGTCCGGGTGGTACTTCATCGCCAGCTTGCGGTAAGCCTTCTTGATTTCGTCATCGGAGGCGTCGCGGTTGACGCCCAGGATGTCGTAAAAATCTTTCTTCGCCATTCGTTTTCACCACAGATGCGCCAAAGGCACAGCGCGTCAGGAGTGCTCCTGCCGCGCTGTGCCTCGGTCGTTGAACTGCTCGCTGTCAGCGTCGGGAGCGCAGCTTACTTCTTGTCCTTCACCTCGGTGAATTCCGCATCGACCACGTCGCCGTCGTCGTCCTTGCGGCCGCCGGGTGCGGCGCCACCGGCCGCTTCACCGGCCGCGGCCTGCTGTTCGGCGTACATCGCCTCGCCCAGCTTCTGCGCGGCGGTCGCCAGTGCGGCGCTCTTGGCGTCGATCGCTTCCTTGTCGCCGGAGCGGATGGCTTCTTCCACTTCCTTCAGCGCAGCCTCGATCTTCTCCTTCTCGCCGGCGTCGACCTTGTCGCCGTGCTCGGTCAGCGCCTTGCGCGTCGAATGGACCAGCGCGTCGGCCTGGTTGCGGGCGTCGGCCATCTCGTGCGCGCGCTTGTCTTCTTCGGCGTGCAGTTCGGCGTCCTTCACCATGCGCTGGATCTCTTCTTCCGACAGACCCGAGTTCGCCTTGATGGTGATCTTGTTTTCCTTGCCCGTGCCCTTGTCCTTGGCCGACACGTGCAGGATGCCGTTGGCGTCGATGTCGAAGGTGACCTCGATCTGCGGCATGCCACGCGGCGCCGGGGCGATGCCTTCCAGGTTGAATTCGCCGAGCGACTTGTTGCCGCTGGCCATTTCGCGCTCGCCCTGATAGACCTTGATGGTCACCGCCGGCTGGTTGTCGTCGGCGGTCGAGAAGGTCTGCGAGAACTTGGTCGGCACCGTCGTGTTCTTCTGGATCATCTTGGTCATGACGCCGCCCAGCGTCTCGATGCCCAGCGACAGCGGGGTCACGTCGAGCAGCAGCACGTCCTTGACGTCGCCCTGCAGCACGCCACCCTGGATGGACGCGCCGACGGCGACCGCCTCATCCGGGTTCACGTCCTTGCGCGGCTCCTTGCCGAAGAATTCGCGCACCTTTTCCTGCACCTTGGGCATGCGGGTCATGCCGCCGACCAGGATGACGTCGTCGATGTCGCCGATCTTGACGCCGGAATCCTTCAGCGCGATGCGGCAGGGCTCGATCGAGCGTTCGATCAGCTCTTCCACCAGCGACTCGAACTTGGCGCGGGTGATCTTGATCGCCAGGTGCTTCGGGCCGGACGCGTCGGCGGTGATGTAGGGCAGGTTGATTTCGGTCTGCGCGCTCGACGACAGCTCGATCTTGGCCTTTTCCGCCGCTTCCTTCAGGCGCTGCAGCGCAAGGATGTCCTTCTTCAGATCGACACCCTGATCCTTCTTGAACTCGTCGATCACGTAATCGATGATGCGCTGGTCGAAGTCCTCGCCGCCGAGGAAGGTGTCGCCGTTGGTGGCCAGCACTTCGAACTGGTGTTCGCCATCGACGTCGGCGATTTCGATGATGGACACGTCGAACGTGCCACCGCCGAGGTCATACACGGCGATCTTGGAGTCACCCGGCTTCTTGTCCATGCCGAAGGCGAGCGCAGCCGCAGTCGGCTCGTTGATGATGCGCTTGACGTCCAGACCGGCGATGCGGCCGGCGTCCTTGGTGGCCTGACGCTGGCTGTCGTTGAAGTAGGCCGGCACCGTGATGACGGCTTCGGTCACTTCTTCGCCGAGGTAGTCCTCGGCGGTCTTCTTCATCTTGCGCAGCACTTCGGCCGACACCTGCGGCGGGGCGATCTTCTTGCCGCGCACTTCGACCCAGGCGTCGCCGTTGTCGGCCTTGGCGATCTTGTAGGGCATCAGCGCGATGTCCTTCTGCACTTCCTTCTCTTCGAAGCGGCGGCCGATCAGGCGCTTGACGGCGAACAGCGTGTTGGCGGCGTTGGTGACCGCCTGACGCTTGGCCGAGGCGCCGACCAGGATTTCGCCGTCGTCGGTGTAGGCGACGATGGACGGCGTTGTGCGCGCGCCTTCCGAATTCTCGATTACCTTGGGCTTGCCGCCTTCCATCACGGAAACGCAGCTATTGGTGGTGCCCAGGTCGATACCGATGATTTTTCCCATGTTCGGGGTCCTCTATATATATGCGTGTGGAGGAGAGAGCTTGTCTGAGGTCGAAGTGGGGCGTTTGCCCCTGCATTTCAAGGGGCTTTTCAGCCCGCTGCCTTCGAAACGATGACCAGGGCGGGGCGCAGCACGCGGTCGTGCAGCAGATAACCCTTCTGCAGCACCTGCACCACGTGGTTCGGCTCGCCCGGCGCCTCGATCTGGCTGATCGCCTGGTGCTTGTGCGGGTCGAATTTTTCGCCCAGCGGGTTCACTTCCTCGACGCTGGCGCCGGCAAAGGCCTGCGCCAGCTGCTTCAGCGTCAGTTCGACGCCTTCGCGGATCTTGGCGACGTCGTTCGAGGTGTCGGCCAGCGCCGCTTCCAGGCTGTCCTTGACCGGCACCATGGCGGAAGCGAACTTCTCGGCGGCGAACTTGCCCGCCTTGATCACGTCCTCGGCGGCGCGACGGCGCATGTTTTCCGTTTCGGCCTTGGCGCGCAGCAGCGCGTCCTGCAGCTCGGCCACCTTCTGCTCGGCGGCGGCCAGCGCCTCGGGCGTTGCAGGAGCGGCTGGCGTGGCGGCTTCGGTGTTGGGGGCGGCCTGCTGTTCTTCGGGCACCGGTTGCGGGGTCTGCTCGGTCATGCGTAAAGTCCTCTGAATCTGAGACCCGCCGGAAATGGGGGCGTCCGGACGCATTTCAAGCCCGGAAAGTCGACTTTCCATCAGCCTTTTGACCCATTCTTTGTCCGGCGCTTGGCGATGGCCTATCATTCGCGGTTCATGACGCGTCCATCGCTCCACACGACATGCTCGAACGCATTGGCAAATACAGGGTAATCCGCGAAATCGGCAAAGGCGCCACCGCGACTGTCTACCTGTGCAAGTGCGACGACATCGAGGAAATGGTCGCCGTCAAGCTGGTCGATTTCGGCGACAAGAACCGCGATCAGGGCAAGTGGTCGCGGCGCATGCGCAAGCTCTTCCTGACCGAGGCGGCGATCGCCGCCAAGCTCGACCATCCGAACATCATCCGCATCTACGACGCGCAGGTCGAAGAGAACCGGGCCTATCTGGTCATGGAATTCATCGACGGCCAGCCGCTCGACCACTACTGCGAATTCAACACGATGCTGCCGCTGCCGCGCGCGGTGAGCATCGTGTTCAAGTGCGCGATGGCGCTCGATTACGCCTTCCGCCACGGCGTCGTGCACCGCGACATCAAGCCGGCCAACATCCTGATCGGCGCCAACGATCTGGTGAAGGTGACCGACTTCGGCTTGGCGCTGAACGTGGCCAAGGAGAACGACAAGGATTCGACCTTCATCATGGGCGTGGGCTCACCGGCCTACATGAGCCCGGAACAGGTGAAGGGCTATCCGCTGAACCAGAAGACCGACCTCTACTCGCTGGGGGTCGTGCTGTTCCACTTACTGACCGGTAGGCTGCCCTTCCGCGCCAAGCATCCGGCCCAGCTCATCTACAAGATCATCAACGCCGACCCGCCGTCGGCGTCGCAGCTGAACCCGGAAGTGCCGGAAGCGATGGACCGGGTGATCCGCAAGGCGCTGGAGAAGGACCTCTACTCGCGCTACAAGAACGGCGCCGAGTTCGCGAAGGACCTGTCGACGGTGCGTTTCAAGATCCTCGACGACAAGTACGTGCCGCCGGACACCACGCGCTTCTCCATCCTGCGCAAGATGACCTTCTTCACCGAATTCGACGACGTCGAGGTGTGGGAGGTGCTGCGTTTCTCGAACTGGCGGCAATACACCGAAGGCACGGTGCTGATGCGCGAGGGCGACAGCGACAACCGCTTCGGGCTGATCGTGTCCGGCCATGTCCGGGTGGTGGTCGGCGGCAGGCTGCTGGCCGAACTGGGGCCGGGCGAGGTGGTCGGCGAAATGGGCTATCTCGACCCCAACCACCTGCGCCGCTCGGCGACCGTGATCGCGTCCTCGCCGGTGGCTTTTCTCGAAGTCAGCCCGTCGGCGCTGGCGCTCGCGTCGGAAGAGTGTCTGGAGCACTTCCGCGCCCAGCTCATCAGCACCGTGGTGCAGCGGCTGGCCCGCGCCAATTCCGCGCTTGCCGCCCAGGGCGAGCAGGTGGTGCTGGCAACCGAATCGGGTTTTTCTGTCATCGGCGGCGGCATCGACCTCGAACTGCTGCCCGATACGCCGGCGCGACGCTGAGCGTTCTGCTCGTGTCGGCGACCCCTGCGGCGTGAAGAACGCCCGCCGGCCCGGCTAAAGTTTCGACACGGCAGGCCGAAACTCTCCTCACAAGCACATGGCGACGCCTGTGCTATCGGAAGGAGACCGACCTTGAGCCGCAATTCAGTTTATGGCATCAGCCGCGTGGACAACGAAGCCAGCCGTACGCATGGCTGGCTCGTGACCATACAGCGACGCGGAGTGATACACCGGAAGCACTTCAGCGATGGTGTCTTCGGCGGCAAGCAGAAGGCCTTTGCCGCCGCCAAGCAGTTTCGCGACGACATCATTTCGAAATTCCCGCCCTTCTCGTTGCGCGAGTATTCGAGCATCGTCAAGAAGAACAACCGTTCCGGCGTGGTCGGCGTGTGCCGCTATTGCGCTTCCGAAACCCGTGACATGCCGGAGGACAAGCAGCGCTGGTTCTGGGTGGCTTCGTGGCCGCTGCCGTCCGGTCGCCGCAAGCGGGTCAAGTTCTCGGTGAACAAGTACGGCGAGGAAGGTGCGTTCAAGATGGCGCTGAAGGCGCGCAAGGATGCGCTGAAGAAGCTCGACGGCCAGTTCGATCCGGGTGCTTCGCGGCGCGGCCGTCCGCGCAAGGCGAAGAACGACGAGAACATCGTGCCGACGCGTGCTGCCGCCTGAACGCCGCAGCACGTAAAAGAAAGGCGACCGCGAGGTCGCCTTTTTTCATTGCTTCGCGCCCATCGCCGTCGCGTTGCGCGCCTGCAGTGCGAGGTCGGTGGGCGGCTGACCGGCCTCGTCCCACCAGTGGCCCAGTTCGCGGCGCACGATGCCGCCCAGCGCGGCGATCCAGTCCGGTCGCTCGTTCAGGCAGGGGATGTAGCTGAACTGCTGGCCGCCACGATCGATGAAGGCGTCGCGGTTCTCGACCGCGATTTCCTCCAACGTTTCCAGACAGTCGGCGACGAAGCCGGGACACATCACCTCGACGCTGCGCAGGCCGCCCTCGGCCAGCTTCTCCAGTGTCGGCTGCGTGTACGGTTCGAGCCAGCGGGCGCGACCGAAGCGCGACTGGAAGGTGACCAGATAGTCCTCCTTCGCCAGACCGAGCGCCTCGGCGATCAGGCGGCCGGTCTTGTGACACTCGCAGTGGTAGGGATCGCCCTTTTCCAGGTGGAAGTGCGGCACGCCGTGAAAGGACATGACCAGCTTGTCGGCACGGCCGTTCTTCTGCCAGTGCTCGCGCACGCTGGCCGCCAGCGCGTCGATATAGGCGCGGTCGCCGGCGAAGGCGCGGACGTAGCGCATTTCCGGCAGGTTGCGCCAGCGCAGCAGCGCACGCGCCATCTCGTCCACCACCGAACCGGTCGTGCTGGAGGCGCCCTGGGGGTACATCGGCACCATCAGGATGCGCGTGAAGCCGTCGGCCTTCATCTGCTGCAGTACGTCGGCAATCGACGGGCTGCCGTAGCGCATCGCGTGCCGCACCTCGATGTCGCGCTGCCCTTCGGCCACCATCCAGCCGCGCAGCAGCTTGGTCTGCCTTTCGGTATGCACACGCAGCGGCGAGCCCTCGTCGGTCCACACGGTCGCGTACTTTTCCGCCGACTGCTTCGGGCGCACATTGAGGATGATGCCGTTGAGTATCAGCCACCACAGCGGCTTCGGCACCTCGACCACGCGGTCATCGGACAGGAATTCCTTCAGATAGCGGCGCAGTGAGGGCGCATCGGCCTGGTCCGGCGTACCCAGATTGACCAGCAGCACGCCGGTGCGCGGCATCTGGCCGTGTGAATAAGGCGGTTCTTCGACGAAGCGGGACATATCCGGTTTTCTTGTTGTGATCCGTCCCGGTGGAGACGGGTTTTCAGGTCTGGCTCAGGGCGCTCGACAGCAGTTTCGCGGTGACGTCGACGATCGGAATCACGCGCTCGTAGGCCATGCGCGTCGGTCCGATCACACCCACGGTGCCCACCACCTGACCCTGCACCTCGTATGGCGCGGTCACCACGCTGCATTCGTCGAGCGGGGCCAGACCGGATTCGCCGCCGATGAAGATCTGCACGCCATCGGCCCGCTGCGACAGGTCGAGCAGACTGGCCAGCTGCGTGCGCTGATCGAACAACGAGAACAGCTCGCGCAGTCGCGACATGTTGGACGCGAGATCGTCGACCTCGAGCAGATTGCGCTCGCCGGTGATGACGTACTGCCCCTTGTCGTCGGAGAAGGCCTCGTTGCCGGCCTGCAACGCAGCCGACATCAGCGTGGTCAGATCGCCGTGCAACTGCTTCAGTTCCGCCTGCAGTCGGCCGCGGATCTCGTCGAAATCGAAGCCGACGTAGTGCTGATTCAGGTAGTTGGCCGCACTGACCAGCTCCGACGGCGAAAAGTTGCGTTCGGTCAGCAGGATGCGGTTCTGCACCTCGCCGGTGTCGGTCACGATGATGAGCAGGATGCGCTTGTCCGACAGGCTCAGGAATTCGATCTGCCGGATGCGCGGCAACTGGCGGCGCGGCGCGACCACGATGCCGGCGAAGCGGGTGAGCTGCGACAGCAGTTGCGACGCCTGATTGACCAGCAGCCGCGGATCGGCCGGGCGCAGCTCGCCTTTCAGTTCGCTGATCTGGCCGGGCTCAAGCGGCTGCACTGACAGCAGCGTGTCGACGAAGAAGCGGTAGCCGCGTGGCGTCGGGATGCGGCCAGCCGACGTGTGCGGGCTGGCGATGTAGCCCATGTCCTCGAGGTCGGACATGACGTTGCGTATGGTCGCCGGCGACAGATCGAGGCCGGAGTACTTCGACAGCGTGCGCGAACCCACCGGCTGGCCGTCGGCGATGTAGCGCTCGACCAGGGTCTTGAGCAGCAGTCTCGAACGATCTTCAAGCATGGTGCGGGTGGCGGGATACGGATCCTGATGCGGTTGCGGAGACTGATTCTAGAGCAGCGCCAGCATGTTGGCGCCGTCAGCGCACCGATATTGACACAGCCGTCGTCACACCGCCGTGCCGTCGATGACGGGTCGGGGCTTTGTGGTTTAATTCGCCGATGAAAAACGAATCCCCGGCCTTTGGCTGCGTCGCGCTGATCGGCAAGTACCAGAGCGCCGAAGTGGCCGAGTCACTGCGCGCGCTGGCGCACTGGCTGAGCGAGTCCGGGCGCGAGGTGCTGATCGAGCAGGCATCGGCCGAAGTGCTGCCGGACGACCGCTTCGAGGTGGCCGATTTCGATACCCTGGGCCGCCGAGCGAAGCTGGCGGTGGTGGTCGGAGGCGACGGTTCGCTGATCAGCGCCGCGCGCAAGCTGGCGCCGCACGACGTGCCGCTGGTCGGCATCAACCAGGGCCGTCTCGGCTTCCTGACTGACGTCGCCCGCTCCAACATGCTGGCGGCGATGGAATCGCTGATGCAGGGCCAGTTCCGTCCGGAGCGCCGCGCGCTGATGCAGGCTTCGGTGCTGCGCGAAGGGGCCGAGGTGTTCTCCGCGTTCGCCTTTAACGACGTGGTCATTTCGAAGGGCGACCTCGGCCGCATGATCGAGTTCGAAATGCGGGTCGACGACGAATTCGTCTACAGCCAGCGTTCCGACGGGCTCATCGTATCGACGCCGACCGGCTCGACCGCCTACTCGCTGTCGGCGAACGGACCCATCCTGCATCCATCCCTTGGCGGCATGCTCATCGTGCCGCTGTGCCCGCACGCGTTGTCGTCGCGCCCCATCGTGCTTGGCGATTCGGCCGTGCTGAAGGTACGCCTGTTCTCGCGGCACGACGCGCGGGCGCACTTCGACGGCCAGGAGCACTGCAATCTGCAGGGCGACGACGTGCTGCGCATCGAGCGTTCACCGTATCGCGTTACCTTGCTGCACCCGCCCGGCTACAGCTACTTCTCGATGCTGCGCGAAAAGCTGCGCTGGAGCGAGGCGCCCAAGGAAGTCTGAACCTCACGTCTGAGTCCCTTTCGTTTCATGCTCGAACGTCTTTTCATCCGCGACTTCATCCTGGTCGACCGGCTCGAACTCGACTTCGCGTCCGGTTTCGGCGCGCTGACCGGCGAGACCGGCGCCGGCAAGTCCATCCTGGTCGATGCGCTGGGGCTGCTGCTCGGTGGCCGGGCCGATGCCTCGGTCGTGCGCGCCGGCTGTGACCGGGCGGAACTGTCGGCCGAGTTTTCCTGTGCCGCCGACAGTGCCGTCGCTGGCTGGCTGAAGGAACAGGATTTCCAGCTGGAAGAGGGCATGGTGATCGCCCGTCGCGTCATCGACGCCGGCGGACGTTCGCGTGCCTACATCAACGGCGCGCCTGCCAGCGTGAGCCAGTTGCGCGATCTGGGCGGGCAACTGGTCGACATCCATGGTCAGCACGCCCATCAGGCGCTGATGCGCGAAACGGCGCAGCGTGCCCTGTTCGACCAGCATGCCGGTCTGACCGCGCAGGTGGCGACCGTCGGGCGGCTGCATCGTGAATGGCAGCAGCGCGAACAGGCGCTGGCGCGCGCTCTGCAGGACCGCGATGCCGCCGAGCGCGAGCGCGAGCGGCTGCAGTGGCAGGTCGAGGAGCTGACGGCGCTGGCCTTCGAACCGCAGGCATGGGCCGAATTGCAACAGGATCACGGCCGACTGGCGCACGCCACACAATTGCTCGAAGGCTCGGCCGAGGCGCTGGCGCTGATCGAGGAGGGCGAGGCGGCGCTCGACGGGCAACTGGCGCACATCGCGTCGCTGCTCGGCCGACTGGAAGCCTTCGACGCCTCGCTCGGCGAATGTCGTGGCCTGATCGAGTCGGCCGCCACACAGGTCGACGAGGCGGCGCGCGCGCTGCGCGCCTACGCGCATCGCATCGATGCCGACCCGGCCGCCCTGGCGCGTGCCGACGAACGCATAGCGACGGTGCTGGCCTGCGCGCGCAAATACCGCGTCGATCCGGACGAACTGCCGCAGCTGCTGGCCGACAGCCAGGAAGGGCTGCAGCGGCTGGAGGCGGAATCCGACCCGGCCGCGCTCGAAGCGGCGCGCGATGCTGCACGGGCGGCCTGTGTCGAGGCGGCCAAGGAACTGTCCGATGCGCGCCGGCCGGCGGCAAAGCAGTTGTCAGAGGCGGTGACCGCGGCAATGTCCGAGCTGGCGATGCAGGGCGGGCGCTTCGAAGTGGTGCTGAAACCGCTCGATCAGCCGTCGGCCACCGGCCTCGAAGAGGTCGAATTCCATGTCGCTGCCAACCCGGGGCAGCCGCTTGCACCGCTGGCCAAGGTGGCCTCGGGCGGCGAGCTGTCACGCATCGGACTGGCCATCCAGGTCATCGCCAGCGCGCGCAGCGGCACGCCGACGCTGGTGTTCGACGAGGTCGATGTCGGCATCGGCGGTCGCGTCGCCGAGGTGGTCGGGCGTCAGCTCGCCCGTCTGGGCGAGGCACGTCAGGTGCTGTGCGTGACCCATCTGCCGCAGGTGGCGGCGCGGGCGGATTGGCAGTGGTCGATCGCCAAGCGCAGCGAGGGCGGGCAGACGCGCAGTTCGGTCACGCCGCTGGATGCGCCGGCGCGCGTTGACGAGATTGCCCGCATGCTGGGCGGCGAAGTGATCACCGACACCACCCGCGCGCACGCGCGCGAAATGCTCGGCGCCTGATCAGTTCAGCCCGACCGCCAGCGTGATCACGCCGGTGGCGACGAACAGGCCGGCGGCGATGCGCCGTATCCAGTTCACCGGCAGCCGCTGCGCCAGTTTCTGGCCGATATACACCGCCGGTACGTTCGCGATCATCATGCCCAGCGTCGTGCCGGCGACCACCCAGACATAGGCGTCCTCGAAGCGGGCGCCCAGCGCCACTGTCGCCAGCTGTGTCTTGTCGCCCATTTCGGCCATGAAGAACAGCAGGGTCGAGGTCAGGAACACGCCGTGCGCGCTGCCGACTTCGGTTTCCTCCAGCTTGTCCGGCACCAGCGCCCACAGCCCGCAGCCGATGAAGGCGAGGCCGACGATCCAGCGCAGCACCTCCGGCGACAGGACGGAAGCGACCAGCGCGCCGAGCCAGGCGGCCAGCGCGTGGTTCAGCACGGTGGCTACCAGTATGCCGAGGCAGATGGCACGTGGCCGGCGCATGCGCGCCGCCAGCACGAAGGACAGCAGCTGTGTCTTGTCGCCGATTTCGGCGAGCGCGACCAGCGCGGTGGAGGCGATCAGGGCATCCATGGGCAAGCCGCCGGGCGGCGGCGAGGGTGGGCGCGGCTGGACTCAGCCGCGGGGCGTGGTCTTGCGCTTGTTCGGGCAGGCTTCGGTCGAGCAGTCGGCGAAGATGGTCAGCGCGTGGTCGTGTACGGTGAAGCCGCGTTCCTTGGCCACCTTGATCTGACGGCGTTCGATCTCGGCGTCGTAGAACTCCTCGACCTTGCCACACTGGATGCACACCAGATGATCATGGTGGTGGCCTTCGTTCAGTTCGAATACCGCCTTGCCCGACTCGAAGAAATGGCGTTCGAGCAGACCGGCCTGCTCGAACTGGGTCAGCACGCGGTAGACCGTGGCGAGGCCGATGTCCATGTCCTCCTGCAGCAGGGCCTTGTAGACGTCCTCGGCGCTCATGTGGCGCACGTCTGCACGCTGGAAAAGCTCGAGGATCTTCAGTCGCGGCAGCGTGGCCTTGAGGCCGATGTTCTTCAGGTTCTGGGAATTTGCGCTCATCCGGGTCGTCTGGAGGCTATGGCAAGGTCGCTATAATATAGACTTTCGCGTCCGGCCCGGCGTTCCGCCTGCGGTCGCCCGATCATCACCCGAGTCCTGCCCGCGATGTCCCTCGCTCCCTTTGCCACCCTGAGCCGCGTCTGTCTAGCGCTTGTTCCGTTGATTGCCGGCTGCAGCAGCTTCGAGGTGCCCGATGCGCTCGACGTCACCAGCAAGCTCAATCCCTACCGTATCGACATCCGTCAGGGCAATCTGGTCACCCAGGACATGGTGGGTCAGCTCAAGGCGGGCATGAGCCGCGAGCAGGTCCGCTTCGTGCTCGGTTCGCCGATGCTGGCCGACGTGTTCCACCCGGACCGCTGGGATTACGTCTATTACTTCAAGCCGGGCAACAAACCGGAAGACACGCAGCAGCGCCGGCTCATCGTCTATTTCGAGGACGACAAGCTGGTCAGCGTGGGCGGCGACGTGGTCGCTGCGGAAGATGGCGAGATCCAGCCACCGGAGCCGCGTACGCGCACGCTCGATCTGGGCGAGATTGCGGCACCCGAGAAGAAGTGAAACCGGGCGCTGCGAGCGTCCGCACACAGCGAACTGAAAGGATTTCATGTCACCGATGCGCATAGCGATCGCGGGGGCATCCGGCCGCATGGGCCGCATGCTGATCGAAGCCACCACGCGTGACGAGGGGGCGACGCTGGTCGCCGCCCTCGATCGTCCGGACTCGCCGGCGATCGGCGAGGACGCCTGCGCCTTCCTCGGCATCCGGAGCGGCGTGCTGATCCGCGGCGATGTCGAGGCAGCGCTCGCCGGCGCCGATTTCCTGATCGACTTCACCCGCCCCGAAGCCACGCTGGCTCACCTCGACGCGTGCAAGCGCCTGGGCGTCAAGATGATCATCGGTACCACCGGCTTCAGCGACGCACAGCGTGCGCAACTGACCGAGGCGTCGAAGGAACTGGCCATCGTGTTCGCGCCGAACATGGCGGTCGGCGTCAATGCCGTGTTCAAGCTGCTCGACGTCGCGGCGCGCATCCTGAACAGCGGCTACGACATCGAGGTGATCGAGGCGCACCACCGGATGAAGGTCGATGCGCCATCCGGCACCGCGCTTCGCATGGGCGAGGTGGTGGCCGATGCGCTGGGTCGTTCGCTGGCGGACTGCGCGATCTATGGTCGCGAAGGGCATACCGGCGAGCGCGATGCGAACACCATAGGATTCGCCACCGTGCGCGGCGGCGACATCGTCGGCGATCATACGGTGCTGTTCGCCGGCATCGGCGAGCGGGTCGAGATCACGCACAAGGCGGCCAGCCGTATGCCCTACGCGCTGGGCAGCCTGCGCGCCGCGCGCTGGCTGGTCGAGCGCAGCAACGGTCTGTACGACATGCAGGACGTGCTCGGACTGCGCTGAATCGCAACGGCTGCAGTGGCGCTTCAGTGCTGCGGGTGTGTGTCGTTAATTCTGCAGGATCCGGTTCAGGTCATTCATGCATCCAGCGCTGAATACACTGCTGCAACAGCTCGGTCTGTCGTCGCTTGACGACAAGACTGTCGGCGCCTGGCTGTCGGCTCAGTCCGAACCTTCGGCGCTGGCCGGAGCGCTGCGCGAGATCGATCGCCTGCTCGAATCGGCAGGCGGAACGGACGCATCGCGCCACGCCTGGCAATGGATACCGTCCAGCGCACACTTCGTCGTGTCGGCCGAATGCCGGCAGTCGCTGGGCTACAGCCAGGCCGAATTGCCGGACCTGCTGGCGGTCTGGCGCGACATCCTGCACGAAGATGATCTCGGCAGCTTCGATGCTTGGCTGGAGGACCGCCTGGCCGGGGCGTCGGGTCAGCCGGCCATCGATGTGCGGATGCGACGCGTCGATGGCGGCATGGTGTGGATGCGCATCGAAGCAACCGCCACCGAGCGCGACGAGCGCGGCCGCGTGGGCAGCGTGTCCGGACTGATCGGCCAGCTCGATGCGCGCCGTCAGGCCGAGGTCGAACTGCTGCGTGCCAAGGAGAAGGCGGAGGCGGCCAGCCGCGCCAAGAGCGATTTCCTGGCCAATATGAGCCACGAAATCCGCACGCCGATGAACGGCATCATGGGCATGTCGGCGCTGATGCTCGACACCACGCTGGACAGCGAACAGCGCGAATACGTCAATGCAATCAAGACCTCGGCCGATGCGCTGCTGGTCATCATCAACGACATTCTCGATTTTTCGAAGATCGAGGCCGGCAAGCTGGCGATCGAGGAAGTCGAGTGCTCGCCCGGCGAACTGGTCGGCGAGGCCGCCCGCGGGCTGGCCATCGGTGCCCAGCAGAAGGGTCTGGAGCTGTACTGCCGCATCGCCCCGGATCTGCCGGTTCGTGTGCTCGGTGACCCCGGCCGGCTGCGCCAGATACTGGTCAATCTGATCGGCAACGCGGTCAAGTTCACCCAGCGCGGCGAGATCGAGGTCGGTTGCGAGGCGGTCGGCATCCCGGCAGCGGCCGGTGCCGAAGCCGAACTGCACCTGTGGGTGCGCGATACCGGCATCGGCATCGACGCGACCAAGCAGGCGCTGGTTTTCGAAGCCTTCGCCCAGGCCGATACCTCGACCACGCGCCGCTTCGGCGGCACCGGCCTCGGCCTGGCCATCTGCAATCGCCTGGCCACGCTGATGGGTGGCCGGCTGTGGCTGGAGAGCGCGCCTGGGCAGGGGTCGACCTTCCATTTCACGATGCGCTGCCGGGTGGTCGAGCAGGCCGGGCTGTCGCCGAACTTCCACCGTTTCACCGGTCTGCGCGTGCTGCTGATCGAGGATCATCCGCCTAGCCGCGGCGTGGTCGCCGCGATGCTGGGCGACATGGGTGCGTCCGCGCTGGCCGTCGGCAGCGTGCAGGCGGCGAGGCAGGCGCTTAAGCAGGCACACGAGAGCGGCCGGCCCTTCGACATCCTTCTGGTCGATCGCACGCTGCCCGACGCCGATGCCTTCGATTTCGTGTCCGGTTTCTGCGAAGGCCCGAACCGGCTGAATCGGGTGGTGATGATGTTCAGCGGTGCCAATCAGGCCGCCGACAACGCGCACGCCCGCACGCTGGGCGTGCGCGGCCGTCTGCACAAGCCGTTCTCGGCTCACGAACTGGCGTCTGCGCTGGGCGAGGCGCTGAGCAGTCGCCCGGACGAGGTGCACGAGCTGGACGATTTCGCGCTGGCCATCGGCGACCTGGACATCGAGCGCTCGCTGGCGCACGAGGGCCTGGGCGAAAGTCCGAGCCGGCGCGTGCTGCTGGCCGAGGACAATCCGGTCAACCAGCTGGTGGCCGTGCGCACGCTGGAGCGTGCCGGCTACAAGGTAACCGTTGCCAACAACGGGCAGGAAGCGCTGGATCTGCTCGAACGCGAGAACTTCGACGTCGTGCTGATGGACGTGCAGATGCCGGTCATGGGCGGCATCGAAGCCACGCGTGCGATCCGTGCGCGCGAGCAGCGCCGCTCCTGGGTCATCGACACCGACCACGTCGAGCACCTGCCCATCATCGCGATGACCGCCAATGCGATGAAGGGCGACCGCGAACTGTGCCTGGATGAGGGCATGGACGACTATGTGAGCAAGCCGGTCAAGGCCGACGATCTGCTGGCGGCGCTCGAACGGGTGCTGGCGCGACCGGACGACGGCCTGTCGCAGACCGCGATCACCGACGTGAATGGTCTGATGCGCGAACGCCCGGATGCGGCCGATCCGGTCATGGATCTCGAACATACGCTGGCAACGCTGGAAGGCGACCGTGCCATGGTGTTGCGCGTGATCGACGTGTTCCTCGGCGAACTGCCCGAATTGCGTCGCGGACTTGGCGTCTGCGTGCAGGCGCAGGACGGCGACGGGGCGGCGCGCATCTGCCATCGACTGCGCGGCTCGCTGTCGGTTTTCGGCGCTGCCGGTGCCGAGGTGAGCGTGACGCGCCTCGAAGATGCCGCACGCGGCGGCGATCTTTCCGATCTGGCGACGCTGCACAAGGACGCTGACCAGCAACTGTCCCGTCTGGGCGACGCTCTTTTCAGTGGCCGAGCGAGCGTGGCTGAGATGGCCTGACCCGGCTGCAGCGCGCCTCAGCGCACCAAAATTGCGCGCCGCACCACCCCGAGGTATAATTCGCACACTCAGCGGGAGACGCCTCGAACGGCGCCTCCCGCTTCGCATATGTGGCGCACGCGCGCGCCGCCGTCCCCCGATCAGAAATTCAGGAGTTACTACGTGTCCGCCCATGCGCCCGCGCTGCTCGCACTCGCCGATGGATCGGTCTTTCACGGCAAAAGCATAGGGGCGGAAACGGTCACGACCGGCGAAGTGGTGTTCAACACGGCACTCACCGGCTATCAGGAAATCCTGACCGATCCGAGCTATACCCGCCAGATCGTCACGCTGACCTATCCGCACATCGGCAATACCGGCGTCAATGTCGAGGACGTCGAAGCCGGCCGCGTGTTCGCTGCCGGCCTCGTCATCCGTGACCTGCCGCTGCGCTCGTCCAACTTCCGCAGTCACCAGACGCTGGATGCCTACCTGCGCGAGCAGGGCATTCCCGGCATCGCCAATATAGATACCCGCAAGCTCACCCGCCTGCTGCGCGAAAAGGGTGCGCAGAGCGCCTGTCTGATGGCCGGCAAGGTCGACGCCGCCGAAGCGGTGGCCAAGGCGCGCGAATTCGCCGGCCTCGCAGGCATGGACCTGGCCAAGGTGGTCAGCGCGACCGCGCCCTACGAATGGACCGAGGGCGAGTGGCAACTCGGCCAGGGCTTCGTCAAGCCGGACGCCACGCCTTTCCACGTCGTCGCCTACGATTTCGGCGTCAAGCGCAACATCCTGCGCATGCTGGCCAGCCGCGGCTGCCGTCTGACCGTGGTGCCGGCGCAGACGCCGGCCGAGAAGGTGCTGGCGATGAATCCTGACGGCGTGTTCCTGTCCAACGGCCCGGGCGACCCGGAGCCCTGCGACTACGCGATCGCCGCGATCCGCACCTTCCTCGACCGCAGAATTCCGACCTTCGGCATCTGTCTCGGCCACCAGCTGATGGGCCTCGCTGCGGGCGCGAAGACGCTGAAGATGAAGTTCGGCCACCACGGCGCCAACCACCCGGTCAAGGACAACGATTCCGGCCGTGTGCTGATCACCAGCCAGAACCACGGCTTCGCGGTCGATCCGGCCACGCTGCCGGCCAATGTGCGGGTCACCCACGTGTCGCTGTTCGACGGCAGCCTGCAGGGCATGGCCTGGACCGACCGTCCGGCCTTCTGCTTCCAGGGCCACCCGGAAGCCAGCCCGGGCCCGCACGACGTGGCCTATCTGTTCGATCGATTCGTGAAGATGATGGAGGAGGGGCTAGGGAAGAGGGGCTAGAGGCTAGAGAGCATGCGGCGGCGAAGCCGCCGTGATGTGTCCCCTAGTCCCTGATCCCTAGTCCCTGACCCCTCAAAGACAAATGCCCAAACGTACAGACATCCAATCCATCCTGATCATCGGCGCCGGTCCCATCGTGATCGGCCAGGCCTGCGAGTTCGATTACTCCGGCGCCCAGGCCTGCAAGGCGCTGCGTGAAGAGGGTTACCGCGTCGTGCTGGTGAATTCCAACCCGGCCACGATCATGACCGACCCCGGCATGGCCGACGTGACCTACATCGAGCCGATCACCTGGCAGATGGTCGAGAAGATCATCGAGAAGGAACGCCCGGACGCGCTGCTGCCCACCATGGGCGGCCAGACCGCGCTGAACTGCGCGCTCGATCTGGCCCGCCACGGTGTGCTCGACAAGTACAAGGTCGAACTGATCGGCGCCAAGCAGGAAGCGATCGACAAGGCCGAGGACCGCGAGAAGTTCAAGCAGGCGATGACCAAGATCGGCCTCGGTTCGGCGCGCTCCGGCATTGCCCACTCGATGGAAGAGGCGCTGCAGGTCCAGGCCAGCATCGGCTTCCCGGCCATCATTCGCCCGTCCTTCACGATGGGCGGCAGCGGCGGCGGCATCGCCTACAACCACGAGGAATTCGTCGAGATCTGCAAGCGCGGTCTCGAAGCGTCGCCGACCAACGAGCTGCTGATCGAGGAATCGCTGCTGGGCTGGAAGGAATACGAGATGGAAGTCGTGCGCGACAGCGCCGACAACTGCATCATCGTCTGTTCGATCGAGAACCTCGATCCGATGGGCGTGCACACCGGTGACTCGATCACCGTGGCACCGGCGCAGACGCTGACCGACCGCGAATACCAGATCATGCGCAACGCCTCGATCGCGGTGCTGCGCGAGATCGGCGTCGATACCGGCGGCTCCAACGTGCAGTTCTCGATCAACCCGGCCGACGGCCGCATGATCGTGATCGAAATGAATCCGCGCGTGTCGCGTTCGTCGGCGCTGGCGTCCAAGGCGACCGGCTTCCCGATCGCCAAGATCGCCGCCAAGCTGGCCGTGGGTTTCACGCTGGACGAGCTGAAGAACGACATCACCGGCGGCGCCACGCCGGCGTCCTTCGAGCCGTCGATCGACTACGTGGTCACCAAGATTCCGCGTTTCGCCTTCGAGAAGTTCCCGCAGGCCAACGACCGCCTGACGACGCAGATGAAGTCGGTGGGCGAGGTGATGGCCATGGGCCGCAGCTTCCAGGAGTCGATGCAGAAGGCGCTGCGCGGCCTCGAAGTCGGCGTCTATGGCTTCGACGAGATCGAGACCGACCAGGACGAGATGGAGCGCGAACTGGCGCTGCCGGGTCCGCAGCGCATCTGGTACGTCGGCCAGGCCTTCCGCAACGGCATGAGCCTGGACGAGGTGCATCAGCTGACCAAGATCGACCCGTGGTTCCTGGCGCAGATCGAGGACATCATCCTGACCGAGCGCGCCTTCTTCGGTCGCAGCCTGAAGAGCGTGGACGCCGCGACGATGCGCGATCTGAAGCGCAAGGGCTTTGCCGACCGTCGCCTGGCGCGTCTGTTCCAGTGCGACGAAACCGCGCTGCGTCTGCACCGCCAGACCCTCGGCGTGCGTCCGGTGTTCAAGCGGGTCGATACCTGCGCCGCCGAGTTCGCCACCGACACCGCCTACATGTACTCCAGCTATGAAGACGAGTGCGAAGCCAATCCGACCTCGGCACGCAAGATCATGGTGCTGGGCGGCGGTCCGAACCGCATCGGCCAGGGCATCGAATTCGACTACTGCTGCGTGCACGCGGCCCTCGCACTGCGCGAGGACGGGTTCGAAACCATCATGGTCAACTGCAACCCGGAAACGGTGTCGACCGACTACGACACCTCGGACCGCCTCTACTTCGAACCGCTGACGCTGGAAGACGTGCTCGAAATCGTCGCCATCGAAAAGCCGGTCGGGGTCATCGTGCAGTTCGGTGGCCAGACGCCGCTGAAGCTGGCGCGCGACCTGGAGGCCAACGGCGTGCCCATCATCGGCACCACGCCGGACATGATCGACGCTGCGGAGGACCGCGAGCGCTTCCAGAAGCTGCTGAACGACCTCGGCCTGAAGCAGCCGCCCAACCGCACCGCGCGTGCGGAAGACCAGGCGGTGCGCCTGGCGGCCGAAATCGGCTACCCGCTGGTGGTGCGCCCGAGCTACGTGCTGGGCGGCCGCGCGATGGAAATCGTTCATCAGCAGTCGGACCTCGAGCGCTACATGCGCGAGGCGGTCAAGGTGAGCAACGACTCGCCGGTGCTGCTGGACCGCTTCCTGAACGACGCCACCGAAGTGGACGTCGATGCCTTCTCCGATGGCCAGCAGGTGATCATCGGCGGCATCATGGAACACATCGAACAGGCCGGCGTGCACTCGGGCGACTCCGCCTGCTCGCTGCCGCCGTTCTCGCTGACGCCGGAACTGTGCGACGAACTGCGCCGCCAGACCGAACTGATGGCGCGCGGCCTGAACGTGGTCGGCCTGATGAACGTGCAGTTCGCGATCCAGCGCGACGCGTCCGGCGACACCGTGTATGTGCTCGAAGTGAACCCGCGTGCTTCGCGCACCGTGCCCTTCGTGTCCAAGGCCTGCGGCCTGCCGCTGGCCAAGATCGCCGCACGCTGCATGGCCGGTCGCTCGCTGGCCGACCAGGGCGTCACGCACGAAGTCGTGCCGCCTTACTTCTCGGTCAAGGAAGCGGTGTTCCCGTTCGTGAAGTTCCCCGGCGTGGATACCATCCTCGGCCCGGAAATGAAGTCCACTGGCGAAGTGATGGGCGTCGGCCGCACCTTCGGCGAAGCCTTCGTCAAGAGCCAGCTCGCCGCCGGCGTACGACTGCCGACCGGCGGTCGCGCCTTCATTTCGGTCAAGCCGGCCGACAAGGCCAAGGCGATCGAGGTCGCGCGCGAGCTGCACGAGCTGGGCTTTACGCTGGTTGCTACCCGCGGCACCGCCGCAGCCATCGCCGCCGCCGGTTTGCCGGTCACCCCGGTGAACAAGGTGAATGAGGGCCGTCCGCATATCGTGGACATGATCAAGAACGATGAAATCACCTTCATCGTCAATACGGTGGATGAAAAGCGCAGCGCCATCAACGATTCGCGCTCGATCCGCACCAGCGCGCTCGCCAGCCGCGTCACGCTGTTCACCACCGTCGAAGGCGCGCGTGCCGCGTGTGCAGGCATGCGCATTTCCGAACTCGAAACCTATGCGCTGCAGGCCCTGCACGCGCAGATCAACTGAACGATATGAGCGTACCTCTTACCGTCAACGGTGCCGAAAAGCTCAAGGCCGAGCTGCACCGACTGAAAACCGTGGATCGTCCCAACGTCATCGCCGCGATCGCCGAAGCGCGTTCGCACGGCGATCTGTCCGAAAACGCCGAGTACGATGCGGCGAAGGAGCGTCAGGGTTTCATCGAAGGCCGGATTGCCGAAGTCGAAGGCAAGCTTTCGAACGCCCAGATCATCGATCCGAAGGCGCTCGACGCCGACGGCCGCATCGTGTTCGGTGCAACCGTCGATCTGGAAGACGTGGAAGCCGGCAAGCCGGTCACCTACCAGATCGTCGGGGACGACGAGGCAGATCTGAAGGCGGGCATGATTTCGGTGAATTCGCCGATCGCGCGTGCGCTGATCGGCAAGTACGCCGGCGACGTGGCCGAAGTGCAGGCCCCGGGCGGCATCCGCGAGTACGAAATCGTGGACGTGCGCTACGTCTGAGCGCAGCGCCGAGGCTCAGCGCGTCGGGCGGGCGCGCGGCCTGAGCGGCTTCGTGCTGTTGCGGGCGATGCCGCGGCGATTGGCCACCGGCTTGGCCGGCGCACTGCGCGTCGGTACCGGCTTGCCGGGCTTGGCGGCCGACGTCTTGGCAGCGCTCTTGCGCACCGGCTTCACCGGTTCGGCCGGCACGTGCAGTTCGGGGTTGGGGCGGTACAGCACCAGGATGTTGCCGATGCGCTGCACCGGCGCGGCACCCAGCGTTTCGCAGGTTTCCGCCAGCCAGGCGTCGCGCTGTTCACGGTCTGCGTCGAACACGCGTACCTTGATCAGCTCGTGCGACTTGAGCGCCAGTTCGATTTCCTTCAGTACCGCAGCGGTCAAGCCGTTCTGCGCGATCATCACGACCGGCTTCAGCGGGTGGGCTTGCGCGCGCAGCGCGCGGCGTTCATCGGGAGTCAGGGTCAACATGGCGTTCTTCCAGAAAGGCGCGCAAGTCTAAGCTAAGTCATGGCCAAGAACAAAACCAGCCGCCAGTGGGTACACGACCACATCAACGACCCTTATGTAAAGCAGGCGCAGGCGCAGGGCTTTCGCTCGCGTGCCGCGTTCAAGCTGATGCAGATCGACGACAAGGACCGTCTGCTCGGGCCGGGCAAGGTGGTGGTGGACCTCGGCAGCACGCCCGGCGGCTGGTCGCAGGTGGCGTCGAAGAAGGTCGGTGCGGCCGGCAGGGTGGTGGCGATAGATCTGTTGCCGATGGAGCCGGTGCACGGCGTGCATTTCATCCTCGGCGATTTCCGTGAGGACGAGCCGCTGGCCGAACTGGTGGAATCGCTGGAGGGTCGTCGGGTGGACCTTGTTTTGTCCGATATGGCCCCCAACCTCTCCGGAATCGCGGTCACCGATCAGGCGAGATCCATTCATCTGCTCGAACTGGCACTCGAATTCGCACGCGAACACCTCAAGAGCGGCGGTGACATGCTCGTAAAAGTGTTCCAGGGCTCGGGTTTCGACGAGCTCAGACGCGAAATGGAACAACTTTTCACGTCGGTGGCCGTGCGCAAGCCCGACAGTTCCCGCGACCGCAGTGCAGAGGTGTATCTTCTGTGTCGTGGCAGGCGTGGACAGCCTGCTGCGTGACATACAGGCGCGGGCGCGGAACATACGCGGCCGTTTCCGGTCTGTCGGTGGTCGCTTCGTGATGTTGCATTGATCGGACCGGTCAATCCGGTTCCGGGAATACAGAGGAAATGCCTTGAACAACATGTTCAAAAATCTTGCGATCTGGCTTGTGATCGGCATCGTGCTGATGACGGTGTTCAACCAGTTCAATCAGCGCCAGGCCACGCAAGGCATGGTCGAGTATTCGGAATTCCTCGAAGAGGTGAAGGCCGGCCGGATCACCAAGGTCGAAATCCAGGGCCGTTCGCTGAACGCCCAGACCGCCGACGGCAAGCGCATCACCTCCTACGCACCGCCGCAGGACATCTGGCTGATCAGCGACCTGCTGAAGAGCAATGTCAAGGTGGTCGCCAAGCCGGAAGAGGAACAGAGCTTCCTGATGAGCATCTTCGTGTCGTGGTTCCCGATGCTGCTGCTGATCGGCGTCTGGATCTTCTTCATGCGCCAGATGCAGGGTGGCGGCCGTGGTGGCGCCTTCTCCTTTGGCAAGTCCAAGGCGCGCATGCTCGACGAGTCTACCAATACCGTCACGTTCGCCGACGTCGCCGGTTGCGACGAAGCGAAGGAAGAGGTGGCTGAGCTGGTCGAGTTCCTGCGCGATCCGTCCAAGTTCCAGAAGCTCGGTGGCCGCATTCCGAAGGGCGTGCTGATGGTCGGCTCGCCGGGTACTGGCAAGACGCTGCTGGCCAAGGCCATCGCCGGCGAAGCCAAGGTGCCGTTCTTCTCGATTTCGGGTTCCGATTTCGTCGAAATGTTCGTCGGCGTCGGCGCGGCCCGCGTGCGCGACATGTTCGAACAGGCCAAGAAGCAGGCACCCTGCATCATCTTCATCGACGAAATCGACGCGGTCGGCCGCCAGCGCGGTGCCGGCCTCGGCGGTGGCAACGACGAACGCGAACAGACGCTGAACCAGCTGCTGGTCGAAATGGACGGCTTCGAAGGCCAGACCGGCATCATCGTCATCGCCGCGACCAACCGTCCGGACGTGCTCGATCCGGCGCTGCTGCGTCCGGGCCGCTTCGACCGTCAGGTCGTGGTGCCGCTGCCGGATATCCGCGGTCGCGAGCAGATCCTCGCCGTGCACATGCGCAAAGTGCCGCTGGCGCCGGACGTCAAGGCCGAAATCATCGCGCGCGGCACGCCCGGTTTCTCTGGCGCCGACCTCGCCAATCTGGTGAACGAAGCGGCGCTGTTCGCTGCGCGCAGCAACAAGCGCGTGGTGGATATGGAGGACTTCGAGCGCGCCAAGGACAAGATCATCATGGGCGCCGAACGCCGCACCATGGTGATGGACGAGGAAGAGAAGAAGAACACCGCCTATCACGAGTCCGGCCACGCCATCGTCGGCATGCTGCTGCCCAAGTGCGACCCGGTGCACAAGGTCACCATCATCCCGCGCGGTCGCGCGCTGGGCGTGACCATGTCGCTGCCCGAGAAGGACCGCTACAGCTACGACAAGGACTACTGCCTGCAGCTCATTTCGATGATGCTGTCCGGCCGCATCGCCGAAGAGATCTTCATGAACCAGATGACCAACGGCGCCGCCAACGACTTCCAGCGCGCGACCGATCTGGCGCGCCGGATGGTGACCCAGTGGGGCATGTCCGATGCGATGGGCCCGATGGTGTATGGCGAGGAGGAGGGCGAGGTATTCCTCGGCCGCTCGGTCGCCACTCACCGCAACATGTCAGAAACGACGATGCAGCACGTCGATGCGGAAATCCGCAGCATCATCGACGAGCGCTACGCCGTTGCCCGCAAGCTGCTGGAAGACAACCGCGACAAGGTCGAGGCGATGACCCGGGCACTGCTCGACTTCGAAACCATCGATGCCGACCAGATCGACGACATCATGAACGATCGCCCGGTGCGTCCGCCCAAGCCCACCTCGCGTCCGCCCAAGGCGTCGTCCGATGGCGGCGCACCGGGAGCGGCAGCGAACGCCGCAGCGCCGGCCTGACACCGGCTGCAATTCAACCCACGACCGGAGGCGCTGCCTCCGGTTTTCATTTGTGACGACCATGAACACGACCTTGCACTGCGGCCCCTACCGTCTCTCGCTCGATCGCCCGCTCGTGATGGGCATCATCAACGCCACGCCCGACTCCTTCTCCGGTGACGGCATTGCCTTCGACGTCGCCCGGGCCGTCGCCCAGGCGGAGAAGTTCATCGCCGACGGCGCCGACGTGCTCGACATCGGTGGCGAATCGACGCGTCCCGGCTCCGATCCGGTGCCGGCGGAGGAGGAAATCCGCCGCGTCGTGCCGGTGATCGAGGCACTGTCCGGTCTGGGCGTGCCGCTGTCCATCGACACCTGGAAGCCGGAAGTGATGCGTGCGGCACTGGCGGCCGGCGCTACGCTGGTCAATGACATCAACGGCCTGCGCGCACCCGGTGCGGTCGAGGCGGTGGCGGCCACCGATGCGGGCGTCTGCATCATGCACATGCAGGGCACGCCGCAGACCATGCAGAACGATCCCCGTTATGCCGATGTGTGCGCGGAAGTGACTGATTTCCTTCTGCAACAGGCCCGCGCCGCGGAAGATGCCGGCATCGCGCGCGAACGCATCATGCTCGACCCGGGGTTCGGCTTCGGAAAAACCTCCGAACACAACCTGACCCTGCTCAAGGGACTGCGTGCGCTGGCCGATTATGGTTATCCATTGCTCGTCGGTCTGTCGCGCAAGTCGGTGCTGGGACGGCTGACCGGGCGACCGGTGACCGATCGGGTGGCGGCCAGCGTGGCGGCCGCGCTGGCGTCGGTCGCGCGGGGTGCGCACATGGTGCGCGTGCACGACGTCGCAGCCACCCGCGACGCGATCGCGGTCTGGCAGGTGGCGGGCATTTTCGAACACGGAAGATAGAACAGGAGACGGTGCAGATGTCGAGACGCTATTTCGGTACGGACGGCGTACGCGGTCGGGTCGGTCAGGCCCCGATCACGCCGGATTTCGTGATGCGACTCGGCTACGCCGCCGGCCGCGCGCTGGTGGCCACCGAGCATCTGCCTGCAGGCGAGCACCCGGCAGTGCTGATCGGCAAGGACACCCGGGTGTCCGGCTACATGCTCGAAGCCGCGCTGGAAGCCGGTTTTGCCGCGGCTGGTGTCGACACTGTGCTGGCCAAGGTGGTACCCACGCCGGCCGTCGCCTACCTCACTCGCGCGTTGCGCCTGCAGGCGGGGGTGGTGATCAGCGCCTCGCACAACCCCTTCGAAGACAACGGAATCAAGTTCTTCTCCGCCCGCGGCACCAAGCTGCCGGATGAGGTCGAACTGCAGATCGAGGCGCTGCTCGACGAACCGATGGGCTGCATGGAGTCGTCCCGCCTCGGCAAGGCACGTCGCATCGAGGACGCGCCCGGCCGCTACATCGAGTTCTGCAAAAGCACTTTCCCGACAGAACTGGACCTGCGCGGCCTGAAGATCGCGCTCGACTGCGCGCACGGCGCCGCGTACAGCATTGCGCCCAAGGTGTTCCACGAACTGGGTGCCGAGGTGGTGACTGTCGGCTGCAGTCCAAACGGCATGAACATCAACGACGGCGTCGGCGCCACGGTACCGAAGTCGCTGTCCGAGGCGGTGCGCGCGACCGGCGCCGATATCGGCATCGCCCTCGACGGCGACGCCGACCGCCTGATGATGTGCGACGCCTCCGGCCGCATCTACGACGGCGACGAACTGCTCTACGTCATCGCTGCCCAGCGCCTGCGCGAAGGGCGGCTGAACGGCGTGGTCGGCACCTTGATGACCAATCTGGCGCTCGAGCACGCGCTGAACGAAATGGGGGTCGGTCTGGCGCGCGCCAAGGTGGGCGACCGCTACGTGCTGGAAACGTTGCACCAGCAGGGCTGGCGCCTCGGCGGCGAGAACTCGGGCCACATCATCGATCTCGACCGCCACACCACAGGTGACGGCATCGTCGCGGCGCTGCAGGTGCTGGCCGCGCTGCGTGCGCAGGACATCAGCCTGGAGCAGGCCTGTTCCGGTCTCAAGCTCTACCCGCAGAAGCTGGTGAACGTGAAACTGCGCCCCGGTTTCGACTGGAAGCAGGCGCCCATCATCGACCAGACCCGGATCGAGGTCGAAAGCGAACTGGCGCAGCGTGGCCGCGTGCTGCTGCGTCCGTCGGGCACCGAGCCGCTGCTGCGCGTGATGGTCGAAGGTCAGGACGCCGCCGAAGTCGGCCGGCTGGCCCAGCGTCTGGCGCAGGTGGTCGAGTCGGCAATGGCCGCCTGACCGGCAGACTTCTCCCCCGAATGCCGCCACCGCGTCCGCGGGGCGGCATTTTTCTTTGCTGCACCGCTTTTGTGCGTGATGCCGTCCGCGTGTAGATTTCGGCCCTCAACCCGAGGGAGGACATGAACATGCGTTTCGACACGCTCGCCATTCACGCCGGCTATTCGCCCGATCCGACCACCAAGGCGGTGGCGGTGCCGATCTACCAGACCACCAGTTACGCCTTCGACGACACCCAGCACGGGGCCGACCTGTTCGACCTCAAGGTCAAGGGCAACATCTACACCCGCATCATGAACCCGACCAGCGATGTGCTGGAACAGCGCGTCGCCGCGCTGGAGGGCGGCATTGCGGCGCTGGCGCTGGCGTCCGGCCAGGCGGCGATCACCTACGCGATCATGACCATTGCCGAGGCGGGCGACAACATCGTCGCCACGTCGGCGCTGTACGGGGGCACCTACAACCTGTTCGCGCACACGCTGCCGCAGTACGGCATCGAGGTGCGCTTTGTCGATGCGGCCGATCCGGCCGCCGCTGCAGCGAAGATCGATGCGCGCACGAAGGCGGTGTTCTGCGAATCGATCGGCAACCCGCTCGGCAACGTGGTCGATTTCGCCGCGTTCGCTAAGGTGGCGCACGAGGGCGGCGTGCCGCTGATCGTCGATAACACGGTGCCGTCGCCCTATCTGACGCGGCCGATCGAGCACGGCGCCGACATCGTCGTGCATTCGCTGACCAAGTACATGGGTGGTCACGGCACCAGCATCGGCGGCATCATCGTCGATGGCGGCCACTTCCCGTGGGCCGAACACAAGACCCGCTTCCGCCGGCTGAACGAGCCGGAAGTGAGCTACCACGGCGTGATCTACACCGAAGCGCTCGGACCGGCCGCCTACATCGGCCGTGCGCGGACGGTACCGCTGCGCAATATGGGCGCCGCGATCTCGCCGTTCAACAGCTTCCTGATCATGCAGGGGCTGGAGACGCTGGCGCTGCGCATGGACCGGCACTGCGAAAACGCGACGGCGGTCGCCCGCCATCTGACGTCACACCCGAAGGTCGAATGGGTCAATTACGCCGGCCTGCCGGACCACCCCAGCCACGGCCTGGTGCAGCGCTATTTCGGCGGCAAGGCCTCCGGCCTGCTCACCTTTGGCGTCAAGGGTGGGCGCGAAGCCGGGGCACGTTTCCAGGATGCGCTGAAGCTGATCACCCGGCTGGTCAATATCGGTGACGCCAAATCGCTGGCCTGCCATCCGGCCTCGACCACCCATCGCCAGCTCTCGCCCGACGAGTTGAGGCGGGCGGGCGTGTCGGAAGACATGGTCAGACTGTCGATCGGCATCGAGCACATCGACGACATCATCGACGATCTGGATCAGGCTCTGCAGGCCGTTTGACGACGGTCATGGGGTGGCTGGATGAATTGTTTCACCTTCACATGGGTGTAACAAAGCATTCATAAACTGCGCTTCGTCGCATCGCAACACGACGCAACCTTACGGAGAGTCCTGATGAACGTACGCAAGATCGCCACCCTGACCGCCGCTGTCGGCGCCCTGTTTGCTTCCGCATCCGCCCTGGCAGCCCCGACGCTGGTCAAGATCGACGGTTCGAGCACTGTTTTCCCGATCACTGAAGCGGTCGCGGAAGAATTCCAGAAGGCGAAGAAGGGCACCGTCCAGGTGACCGTGGGCATTTCCGGCACCGGCGGCGGTTTCAAGAAGTTCTGCCGCGGTGAGATCGACGTGTCGAACGCCTCGCGTCCCATCCTCGACAAGGAAATGGCTGACTGCAAGGCTGCAGGCATCAAGTACATCGAGCTGCCGGTCGCCTTCGATGCGCTGACGCTGGTGATGAACCCGAAGAACAGCTTCCTGAAGCAGATTACCGCCGCCGAGCTGAAGACCATGTGGGAACCGGCTGCTCAGGGCAAGATCCTGAAGTGGAACCAGGTCAATGCTGCCTGGCCCGACACCGGCCTGAAGCTGTTCGGCCCGGGCGCCGATTCCGGCACCTTCGACTACTTCACCGAAGCCATCGTCGGCAAGTCCAAGTCCAGCCGTGGTGACTTCACCGCGTCGGAAGACGACAACGTGCTGGTGCAGGGCGTGTCGCGCGACGCCGGCGCACTCGGCTACTTCGGCTTTGCCTACTACGTCGAGAACAAGGACAAGCTGAAGGCCGTGCCGGTGGTCAATCCGAAGACCGGCAAGGCGGTCGAGCCGTCGCTGGAAGCGGTGATTTCGGGTGACTACCAGCCGCTGTCGCGCCCGATCTTCATCTACGTGAATGCCGCTTCGGTCGACAAGCCGGAAGTGAAGGAATTCGTCGAGTTCTACCTGAAGAACGCCGCCGCGCTGACCAAGGAAGTGAAGTACGTGCCGCTGACCGACGCGGACTACAAGCACGCGCTGGAGAACTTCACGAAGAAGAAGACCGGTACGGCCTTCGGTGGTCATTCGGAAGTGGGCGTCAAGGTGTCCGACCTGCTCAAGCGCGATCCGAAGGAATAAGGATTCCGCTGCAAGGGCCCCGGGTTCGTCCCGGGGCTTTTTGTCATCTTCCGCACGGCGGCGGATGGCGACCCGTAAAATGAGCGCCCCTACATGACCGCCCACGCCCAGACCATGTCAGCTCCTCCGTCGACTGCGCCCGATGCGGTCAGCGATCGCCTGCGCAAGCGCGCGTCCCGCCACGTGAAGGAAAGGGTGATCGAATTCATCCTGTTCACTGCGGCGTCGATCTCCGTCCTGACGACGATAGCCATCGTCTACATCCTGGTCAGCGAATCGCTGACGCTGTTCGAGCACGTGTCGCTGTGGGACTTCCTGACCGACACGCAATGGACCCCGCTGTTCGATGACGCGCACTACGGCATCATGGTGCTGCTGTCGGGCACGCTCACCAGTTCCTTCGTCGCGCTGGCGGTCGCGCTGCCGCTGGGCACCATCATCGCGATCTATCTGTCCGAATTCGCCTCGTTCAAGACGCGTGAGATCGCCAAGCCCATCCTCGAGCTGCTGGGTGGCGTGCCGACCATCATCTACGGCTATTTCGCGCTGATGGTGGTGACGCCGGCGCTGCAGTACCTGTTCCCTGAACTGCCCGGTTTCAGCCTGCTGTCGGCCGGTCTGGTGATGGGCATCATGATCATCCCCTACGTCAGTTCGCTGTCCGAGGACGCGATGCGCGCGGTGCCGATGAGCCTGCGCGAGGGCTCCTACGCGATGGGTGCGACGCGCCTGCAGACGGCGCTGCGCACCGTGGTGCCGGCAGCGACCTCGGGCATCGCCTCGGCCTACATCCTGGGCATTTCGCGCGCGGTCGGCGAGACGATGATTCTCGCGGTGGCCGCCGGCATGCAGCCCAACCTGACCTTCAATCCGGCCGAGCCGGGCGCAACCATCACCTCCTACATCGTGCAGGTGGCCCTCGGTGACCTGCCGCACGGCTCCATCGGTTACCAGACCATCTTCGCCGCCGGTCTGACGCTGATGCTGATGACCCTGGGCTTCAACCTGCTCGGCTATTACCTGCGCAAGCGCTTCCGCGAGGTCTATTGATCCATGAACCAACAGGACATCCAGGCCATCCGGGCCATCATCGCGCGCCACAAGCGCTGGGACATGCTGTTCGGCCTGCTCGGGCTGCTCGCGCTGATGGTCGGCGTGCTTACGCTGACCGTGCTGTTCGCTGACATGGCGATCAAGGGGGCGGCGCGCATCGACTATGACTTCCTGACCAATTTCCCGTCGCGTCGCGCCGGCAGCGCCGGCATCCTGTCGGCCTGGGTCGGCACCATACTGGTCATGCTGGTGACCGCCTTCTCGGCGGTGCCGCTGGGCGTGGCGGCCGGTATCTATCTGGAAGAGTACGCGCCGAAGAACTGGGTCACCGACATCATCGAAATCAACGTGACCAACCTCGCGGGCGTGCCGTCCATCGTGTATGGCCTGCTGGCGCTGGGGCTGTTCGTGTACAAGTTCGGCTTCGGTCAGTCCATCCTGTCGGCCGGCCTGACGCTCGGCCTGCTCATCCTGCCGGTGGTCATCGTGGCGACGCGCGAATCGATCCGCGCCATTCCGCAGATGGTGCGTGAAGGTGCCTACGCCTGCGGCGCGACGACCTGGCAGACGGTGCGCGATCACATCGTGCCGTACTCGAGTGCCGGCATCCTGACCGGCGTCATCATCGGTATGGCGCGCGCGATCGGCGAAACGGCGCCCATCATCACCATCGGCGCGCTGACCTTCATCGCCTTCCTGCCGCCGGCGCCGGTTACGGACGTGTTCCCCTTCATCAATTTCGAATGGCTGACCGCGCCTTTCACCGTGATGCCGATCCAGATGTTCAACTGGACCTCGCGTCCGGAAGCGGCCTTCCAGGTCAATGCCGCGGCGGCCGGTTTCATCCTGGTCTTCATGACGCTGGCGATGAATGGCGTCGCGATCTGGCTGCGCTACCGCCTGCGCCGCAACATCAAGTGGTAAGCCGATCGTCCGCACCGCATACAACCTTCAAGAGAATCCGACCATGACCACTGCGACCGATGTGCGCTCCGCTGCCAAGGCCGAAGTCAAGAACCTGAATTTCCACTACGGTGCCTTCCATGCGCTGAAGGGCATCAACATGCCGGTGCACGAGAAGAAGGTGACCGCGCTGATCGGCCCGTCCGGCTGCGGCAAGTCGACGCTGCTGCGCTGTTTCAACCGCATGCACGACCTGTATCCGGGCAACCGTTACGACGGCAAGATCCTGCTGCACCCGGACAACACCAATCTGCTCGACGACGACGTCGATCCGATCGAGGTGCGCATGCGCATCAGCATGGTGTTCCAGAAGCCGAACCCCTTTCCCAAGTCGATCTACGAAAACGTGGCCTACGGCCTGCGCGTGCGCGGCGAGAAGCGTCGCTCGGTGATCGATGAGCGGGTGGAGCAGGCGCTGCGCGGCGCGGCGCTGTGGGACGAGGTGAAGAACCGCCTGAACGAGCTGGGCGCCAATCTGTCCGGCGGCCAGCAGCAGCGCCTGTGCATCGCGCGCGCGCTGGCGACCGATCCGGAAATCATCCTGTTCGACGAGCCGACTTCGGCGCTCGACCCGATCGCCACCGCGAGCATCGAAGAGCTGGTAACCGAGCTGAAGGACAAGGTGACTATCCTGATCGTCACCCACAACATGCAGCAGGCGGCGCGGGTGTCCGACTACACCGCCTACATGTACATGGGCGAGCTGGTCGAGTTCGGCCTGACCGATCAGATCTTCATCAAGCCGCAGAAGAAGGAAACCGAGGACTACATCACCGGCCGCTTCGGCTGATCCTAGGCAAGGAGCGCAACGCGGCCCGCGATTCAATATCAACAGACCCTAGCCTCGCCATCTGCCGAGCCCCGGATTTTTGCGCTGCGATGCGCTAGAATCCGGGGTTTTGCTTTTGGCGCGCGAGCGTTTTGGCGATGCGAAAACTGGTCGTAGGCAACTGGAAGATGCATGGCGGGCTGGACGCCAATGCGGCGCTGCTCGGTGCGCTGCGCGAGGCGGGTGGGCAGGGATGTCCGTCGGCGGTGTGCGTGCCCTTCCCCTATCTGCAGCAGGCGAAGTCGCTGCTCGAAGGCTCGGCCATTGCGTGGGGCGCACAGGATCTGAGCGAGCACGCGGTGGGTGCCTATACCGGCGAAGTGTCTGGTGCGATGCTGAACGACTTCGGATGTCGTTACGTCATCGTCGGTCACTCTGAACGGCGCGCGCTGTTCGGCGACACCGACGGGCGTGTCGCCGCCAAGGTCGACGCCGCGCTTGCCGTCAAGCTGCAGCCCATCCTGTGTGTCGGCGAGACGCTGGACGAACGCGAGGGCGGGGTGACCGAAGCCGTGGTCGAGCGTCAGCTCAAGGCGGTGTTCGAGCGCGGTGGTGCAGCGGCACTGGCTGCCTGCGTGATCGCCTACGAACCGGTGTGGGCCATCGGCACCGGCAAGACGGCGACGCCGGCGCAGGCGCAGGCGGTGCATGCCTTCATCCGCGGGCGACTGGCTGCATGGTGTGGTGCCGACGTCGCCGCGCGCACGACGATTCTTTACGGCGGCAGTGTCAAGCCGCAGAACGCCGCCGAGCTTTTCGGTCAGGCGGATATCGATGGTGGACTTATTGGCGGTGCGTCGCTGGTGGCCGGGGATTTCCTCGCCATCGTGGCCGCTGCAGCATCCTGAGGTGATTTGATGGGTATCGTTTTTTCGCTTGTGCTGTCGGTCCACGTGCTGGTCGGCATCGGTGTCATCGTTCTCGTGCTGCTGCAGCATGGCAAGGGCGCGGACATGGGTGCCGCCTTCGGCAGCGGTGCTTCGGGTAGCCTGTTCGGTTCGTCCGGTTCGGCGAACTTCCTCAGCCGCACGACCGCTGCGCTGGCAGCCGTGTTTTTCTGCACCAGTCTCGCGCTGAGCTATATGGCGACCAATCAGCCGAAGTCGGGTGCCAGTTCGGTCATCGATGCAGCCAAGACTGTCACCGTTCCCGCTACACCTGATGCACCGCAACAACCGGCTGCAACGCCCGCCCAGCCTGATTCCAAGGCGGCGGATATTCCCAAGTAAGTCCGCATTCATCGTGAAACGCGCTATACTCCGCGCGTTTCACGCTGCAGTGCAACGTGGTGCGCAGCCGATCGGTGGTGCGCCGTGAGCCGGCCCCGGATTACTCCCCGTGCCGCCGGAAATGATTTCACGCATGAATAACCCGTCATGTTGATCGAATACTTTCCGATCCTTCTGTTCATTCTCATCGGCATCGGTTTCGGTTTCGTGCCGATGATCGCCGGCAAGCTGGTCGGCCCCAGCCGCCCGGACCCCGACAAGCTCTCCCCCTACGAGTGTGGCTTCGAAGCGTTCGAAGACACGCGCATGAAGTTCGACGTGCGCTACTACCTCGTGGCCATCCTGTTCATCCTGTTCGACCTGGAAATCGCCTTCCTCTTCCCGTGGGCCATCGTGCTCGAAGAGATCGGCATGTTCGGTTTTGTCGCGATGATGATTTTCCTCGGCATTCTGGTCGTGGGTTTCATCTACGAATGGAAGAAGGGCGCGCTGGACTGGGAGTAATCCTGCCAGGCGGTCGGGCGTCTGCCCAATTAAGTTATTACGACGGATTGATCGATGAGCATTGAAGGCGTTCTTCAGGAAGGCTTCGTCACGACTCAGCTCGACAAGCTGATCAACTGGACCCGCACCGGCTCTTTGTGGCCGATGACCTTCGGTCTGGCTTGCTGTGCTGTCGAGATGATGCAGGCGGGTGCTTCGCGTTACGACCTCGACCGCTTCGGCATCGTGTTTCGCCCCAGCCCCCGGCAATCCGATCTGATGATCGTGGCCGGCACGCTGTGCAACAAGATGGCGCCGGCGCTGCGTCGCGTCTATGACCAGATGCCCGAGCCGCGCTGGGTGCTGTCGATGGGCTCCTGTGCCAATGGCGGCGGTTACTACCATTACTCCTACTCGGTGGTGCGCGGCTGCGACCGCATCGTGCCGGTCGACGTCTATGTGCCGGGCTGTCCGCCGACGGCCGAGGCGCTGATCTACGGCCTGATGCAGCTGCAGAACAAGATCCGCCGTACCAGCACCATCGCGCGCTGAACGTCATGAGCACACGCATTGAATCCCTGCGCGACGCGCTGACGGCGCAGTTCGGCGACAAGATCCGCACTGCCTCCGTCGAACTGGGCGAGCTGACCATCGAGGTCGGCGCCGACGATTACCACGACATCGCGCTCGCACTGCGCGATCACGCCGACACGCCGTTCGAGCAGTTGATCGACCTGTGCGGCCTCGATCTGTCGACGCACGCGACCCGTTCTTCGGGCGCGCGTTACGCGGTCGTGGTGCATCTGATGTCGATTGCCGCCAACCTGCGCCTGCGACTGCGCGCCTTCGTGTCGGACGAGGACTTTCCGGTCATCGCCTCGGTGAACGACGTGTGGCCGGCGGCCAACTGGTTCGAGCGTGAAGCCTTCGACCTGTTCGGCATCATGTTCGCCGGACACGGCGACCTGCGTCGCCTGCTGACCGATTACGGTTTCGTCGGTCACCCCTTCCGCAAGGACTTCCCGATTTCGGGTCACGTCGAAATGCGCTATGACCCGGAAACCAAGCGGGTCATCTACCAGCCGGTCACCATCGCACCGCGCGAAGTCACGCCGCGCGTCGTGCGCGAAGAAAACTACGGGGACGTCGGCCATGGCTGAGATCCGCAACTACACGATGAACTTCGGGCCGCAGCATCCGGCGGCCCACGGCGTGCTGCGCCTGGTGCTCGAACTGGACGGCGAAGTCGTCCAGCGCGCCGACCCGCACATCGGTCTGCTGCATCGCGCGACCGAGAAGCTGGCCGAAACCCGCACCTGGGTGCAGAGCGTGCCCTACATGGACCGTCTCGACTACGTGTCGATGATGTGCAACGAGCACGCCTACTGCATGGCGATCGAGAAGCTGCTGCAGATCGACGTGCCGGAGCGCGCGCAGTACATCCGCGTCATGTTCGACGAGATCACCCGCATCCTGAACCACCTGCTGTGGCTCGGCGCGCACGCGCTCGACGTCGGCGCGATGACGGTGTTCCTGTACGCCTTCCGCGAGCGCGAAGATCTGATGGACGCCTACGAGGCGGTGTCGGGTGCGCGCATGCACGCGGCCTACTACCGTCCGGGCGGCGTCTATCGTGACCTGCCGGATTCGATGCCGCAGTACCAGGCGAACAAGTTCAAGAACGCCGACGCGATCAAGCGGCTGAACGAGAACCGCAGCGGTTCGATGCTCGACTTCCTCGAGGATTTCACCAATCGCTTCCCGCGCTATGTCGACGAGTACGAAACCCTGCTCACCGACAACCGCATCTGGAAGCAGCGACTGGTCGATATCGGCATCGTGACGCCTGAGCGCGCCAAGGCGCTGGGTTTCACCGGTCCGATGCTGCGCGGCTCGGGCATTGCCTGGGACCTGCGCAAGAAGCAGCCGTATGAAGTGTACGACCGCATGGATTTCGATATCCCGGTCGGCACCAACGGCGACAGCTACGACCGCTATCTGGTCCGCATCGAAGAGATGCGCCAGTCCAACCGCATCGTCCGTCAGTGCATCGACTGGCTGCGCAAGAACCCGGGTCCGGTCATCAGCCCCAACCACAAGGTTGCACCGCCGTCGCGCGAAGCGATGAAGGGCAATATGGAAGAGCTGATCCACCACTTCAAGCTGTTCACCGAAGGCATCCACGTGCCGGAAGGCGAGTGCTATGCCGCGGTGGAACACCCGAAGGGCGAGTTCGGCATCTACGCGATGTCGGACGGTGCCAACAAGCCCTACCGCCTGAAGATCCGCGCGCCCGGTTTCGCACACCTGGCGGCGATGGATGAAATGTCCCGCGGACACATGATTTCCGACGTCGTCGCCATCATCGGCACGATGGACATCGTGTTCGGCGAGATTGACCGTTGAGCGACCGCTCAGTGACCGCGAGTAACCGGTGAGCATGGACAGAATGAGTTTTGCGCTGAGTGACGCTTCGCGCGCGGCGATTGACCGCGAAGTCGCGAAGTACCCCGAAGGCCAGGCGATCTCCGCCGTGATGGCCGGCCTGCGCATTGCGCAGGAACAGAACGGCTGGCTGTCGCCCGAAGCGATCGAGGCCGTGGCCCTGCATCTGAACATCCCGCCGATGGCGGCGATGGAAGTGGCCACCTTCTACAACATGTACGACGTGAAGCCGGTCGGTCGCTGGAAGATCACCGTCTGCACGAACCTGCCCTGTGCGCTGTCCGGCGGCGAGCAGGCGGCCGAGTACGTGAAGGAGAAGCTCGGCATCGGTTTCAACGAAACCACCGCCGACGGCCGCTTCACGCTGAAGGAGGGCGAGTGCATGGGTGTGTGCGGCGACGCGCCGGCCATCATCGTGAACAACACGCGTCTGTGCAGCTGGATGAGCCGCGAGAAGATCGACGCACTGCTGGACGAGCTGAAATGAACGCCCCCGAGAACCCGCAAGCCATCCTGCTCGCCGGCCTGGACGGCGACAACACCTGGGGCATCGAGCACTACATCAAGCGCGGCGGCTATTCGGCGCTGCGCAAGATTCTCGAATCCGGCATGACGGCGGACCAGATCATCGCCGAGGTGAAGAAATCCGACCTGCGCGGCCGTGGCGGCGCAGGTTTCCCGACCGGCCTGAAGTGGAGCTTCATGCCGCGCCAGTTCCCGATGGACAAGTACGTCGTCTGCAACTCGGACGAAGGCGAACCGGGTACCTTCAAGGACCGCGACCTGCTGCGCTACAACCCGCATCTGGTCATCGAGGGCATGGCCATCGCCGGCTTCGTGATGGGCTGCACCCGCGGCTACAACTACATCCACGGCGAGGTGTTCTCGCTGTACCAGCGCTTCGAGGAGGCGCTGGCCGAAGCCCGTGCCGCCGGCTTCATCGGCAAGAACATCCTGGGCAAGGGCTTCGATTTCGATCTGTTCGCGCACCATGGCTGGGGCGCCTACATCTGCGGCGAAGAAACTGCGCTGCTCGAATCGATCGAAGGCAAGAAGGGGCAGCCGCGCTTCAAGCCGCCTTTCCCCGCCAGTCACGGCCTTTACGGCAAGCCGACCACGATCAACAACACGGAAACCTTTGCGGCCATTCCGTGGATCATCAACAACGGCGGCGAGGCGTTCCAGGCGCTGGGCAAGCCGAACAACGGCGGCACCAAGATCTTCTCGGTGTCCGGCCACGTCAATCGCCCGGGCGTCTATGAAATTCCGCTCGGCACGCCGTTCGCGGCGCTGCTCGAAATGTGCGGCGGCATGCGCGGCGGCCGCAAGCTGAAGGCGGTCATTCCCGGCGGCTCGTCGGCACCGGTGCTGCCGGCCGACATCATGATGGACTGCACGATGGACTATGACTCCATCTCCAAGGCCGGCTCCATGCTGGGCTCGGGCGCGGTCATCGTGATGGACGAAACCACCTGCATGGTGAAGTCGCTGGAGCGTCTGTCCTACTTCTATCACGAGGAATCCTGCGGCCAGTGCACGCCTTGCCGCGAAGGCACCGGCTGGCTGTACCGCATGGTGCATCGCATCGAGCACGGCCAGGGCCGCCCGGACGACCTCGACACGCTGGACAACGTCGCCAGCAACATCGCCGGCCGCACCATCTGCGCGCTGGGCGACGCCGCCGCTTTCCCGGTGAAGAGCTTCATCAAGCACTTCCGGTCCGAATTTGAGTATCACGTCGAGCACAAGCACTGCCTCGTCCCGGTGGACGTGCAGCGCGAAGGCAGCCGCATTTACGTGGAACACGCAGCATGCTAGAGATCGAGATCGACGGCCAGAAGCTGGAAGTGCCGGACGGCAGCACCGTGATGGATGCGGCCAACCGTCTGGGCCTGCACATTCCGCACTTCTGCTATCACAAGAAACTGTCCATCGCCGCCAACTGCCGCATGTGTCTGGTGCAGGTCGAGCGCGCGCCGAAGCCGCTGCCCGCGTGTGCCACGCCGGTCACCAACGGCATGAAGGTGCAGACGCATTCCGACCAGGCCATCACCGCGCAGAAGGGCGTGATGGAGTTCCTGCTGATCAATCACCCGCTGGACTGCCCGATCTGCGATCAGGGCGGCGAGTGCCAGCTGCAGGATCTCGCCGTCGGTTACGGCGCGTCGGCCTCCCGCTATCAGGAAGAGAAGCGGGTGGTGATGAACAAGAATCTCGGTCCGCTGATTTCGACCGACATGACCCGCTGCATCCACTGCACCCGCTGCGTGCGCTTCGGCCAGGAAATCGCCGGCGTCATGGAACTGGGCATGGCCAACCGCGGCGAGCATTCGGAAATCATGACCTTTGTCGGTCACACCGTCGATTCCGAGCTGTCGGGCAACATGATCGACCTGTGCCCGGTCGGTGCGCTCACCTCCAAGCCGTTCCGCTATTCGGCCCGTACCTGGGAACTGTCGCGCCGCAAGACGGTAAGTCCGCACGACAGCCTGGGTACCAACCTCGTCGTCCAGGTCAAGCACGACGAAGTGAAGCGCGTACTGCCGCTGGAGAACGAAGAGGTCAACGAGTGCTGGATTTCCGACCGTGACCGCTTCTCCTACGAAGCGCTGAACAGCGACGATCGCCTGACCACGCCGATGATCAAGCAGGACGGCAAGTGGATCGAGGTCGATTGGCAGACCGCGCTCGAATACGCTGCCAACAGCCTGAAGCGCGTCGCCGACGAACACGGCGCCGCGAAGATCGGCATGCTGGCCGCCCCGTACTCGACGACCGAAGAGCTGTATCTGGGCGCGCAGCTGATGCGCGGCCTCGGTGGCGGCAGCATCGATCACCGCCTGCGCCAGTCCGATTTCGGCCTCGACGGCAAGCTCGCCGGCATCCCCTGGCTGGGCATGAAGGTGGCCGACGTATCGAAGCTCGATGCGGCGCTGGTCGTCGGCAGCTTCCTGCGCAAGGATCACCCGCTGATGGCGCAGCGCCTGCGTCAGGCGGCCCGTCGCGGCACCCGCGTCAGTGCGCTCGGCGTCAGCAACGAAGACTGGCTGATGACCACCTTCGCCCGCGTCACCGTCGCGCCGTCGGCACTGGCCGGCGAACTGGCCGCGCTGGTGAAGGCCGCTGCCGAAATCCGCGGCGTCGCGGTGCCGGTGGGTGCCGAGTCGGCCGAGGTTTCGGATGCGGCCCGCCGCATCGCGCAGAGCCTGTGTGACGACGGTGCGCGCGCCGTCTTCCTCGGTTCCGTCGTCCAGCAGCATCCGGACGCTGCCGGCCTGCATGCGCTGGCACAGGAACTGTCGCGGCTGACCGGCGCCACGCTGGGTTATCTGGGCGAAGCCGCGAACAGCGTCGGCGCTGCCGCCGTCGGTGCGCAATCCGGTCTGAACGCGCAGCAGATGCTGCTCGGTGGCCTGCGCGCCTACGTGCTGCTGCACACCGAACCGGAACTCGACGCGGCCAACGCGCCGATGGCGGTCGAAGCGCTGAAGGGCGCCGACACGGTCATCGTCATGTCGCCGTTCAAGACCGGTCTGGACTACGCCGACTGCCTGCTGCCGGTGTCGCCCTTCACCGAAACCTCCGGCACCTTCGTCAGTGTCGAAGGCCGCATCCAGAGCTTCCACGCGGTCGTGCGTCCGAAGGGTGAAACCCGTCCGGCGTGGAAGGTGCTGCGCGTGCTCGGCAGCCTGCTCGAGCTGGGCGGCTTCAAGTTCGATTCGTCGGAAGCGGTGCGCGACGAAGCGCTGGCCGGTGCGAATGGCTGGCTGCCCGAGTACAAGCTGGACAACACCGCGAGCGACGTGTCGTTCGCGCGTCCGTCCGCGATGAGCGGCCTGCAGCGCATCGCCGACTTCCCGATCTATCGCAACGACGCTGTGGTACGCCGGGCGCCGGCACTGGCTGCCGCGCGCGATTCCGCCGCGCCGACCGCCCGCATGAATGCAGCGACCGCCGCGGCGTCCGGCCTGACCGAGGCGAAGCGTGTTCGCGTGCGCGGTTCGGCCTGGTCGAGCGAACTTGATCTTGCGCTGGACGACACGGTGCCTGCGGGCTGCGTGCGCGTGTCGGCCGGCTGGCCGCAGACTGCGCCGCTGGGCACGCTGTCCGGCATCCTGAACGTGGAGGCCCTGTAATGGACGCGCTGCTGCAACCCGTGCAGGACCTGCTCGGCGCCGCCTGGGTGCCGGTCTGGACCCTGGTCAAGATCTTCGCGATCATCCTGCCGCTGATGGGCTGTGTCGCCTACCTGACGCTGGCCGAGCGCAAGATCATCGGCTGGATGCAGGTGCGCAACGGTCCGAACCGCGTCACCTTCTTCGGCATCAAGGCACTGGGCGGTCTGGCGCAGCCGATCGCCGACGGCCTCAAGCTGCTGTTCAAGGAAATCGTGCTGCCGTCGGCGTCGAGCAAGACGCTGTTCGTGCTCGCACCGGTGCTGGCGCTGGCGCCGTCGCTGGCCGCCTGGGCGGTCATCCCGTTCAACGACGGTCTGGTGCTGGCCGACATCAACGCCGGCCTGCTCTACATCATGGCCATCACGTCGATGGGTGTGTACGGCGTCATCATCGCCGGCTGGGCGTCGAACTCGAAGTACGCCTTCCTCGGCAGCCTGCGTTCGGCGGCGCAGATCGTCGCCTACGAAATCGCCATGGGCTTCGCGCTGGTGACCGTGCTGATGGTGTCGCAGAGCCTGAACCTGTCGGACATCGTGCGCGGGCAGGGCGAGGGCATGTTCGCCAACATGGGCCTGGGCGTGCTGTCGTGGAACTGGCTGCCGCTGTTCCCGATGTTCATCGTCTACTTCATCGCCGGCGTGGCCGAAACCAACCGCTCGCCGTTCGACGTGGTGGAAGGCGAATCGGAAATCGTCGCCGGTCACATGATCGAGTATTCGGGCATGGCGTTCGCGCTGTTCTTCCTGGCCGAATACGCGAACATGATCCTGATCGCGACGCTGACCTCGATCATGTTCCTCGGCGGCTGGCTGTCGCCGGTCGGTTTCCTGCCGGACGGTTTCCACTGGCTGGCAGCGAAGAGCGCTTTCTGCCTGTTCTTCTTCCTGTGGCTGCGCGCGACTTTCCCGCGCTACCGCTATGACCAGATCATGCGTCTGGGCTGGAAGGTTTTCATCCCGGTCACCATCGTGTGGCTCGTGTTCATCGGCGGCTGGATGATGTCTCCGCTGTCGATCTGGAAGTAAGGGACGCGTTATGGGTTCGATGAGAGATTTGTTCGGCGGGCTGATGCTGACCGAACTGGTGAAGGGCATGGCGCTGACCGGCCGTCACCTGTTCGCGCGCAAGATCACCCTCCAGTTTCCAGAAGAGAAGACGCCGCAGTCGCCGCGTTTCCGCGGCCTGCACGCGCTGCGCCGCTATCCGAACGGCGAGGAACGCTGCATCGCCTGCAAGCTGTGCGAGGCGGTGTGCCCGGCGATGGCCATCACCATCGAGTCGGATCAGCGTGACGACGGTACCCGCCGTACCACGCGTTACGACATCGATCTGACCAAGTGCATCTTCTGCGGTTTCTGCGAGGAAGCCTGTCCGGTCGATGCCATCGTCGAGACGCGTGTGCTCGAGTACCACGGTGAAAAGCGCGGTGACCTGTACTACACCAAGCAGATGCTGCTGGCCGTCGGCGACCGCTATGAAACGCAGATCGCCAAGGACAGGGAAGCGGACTCGAAGTACCGCTGATGGCCGGGCCCGCGCGAGCGGGCAGGGCTCAAGGGAACGGACAAGAACGAACCGATGATGGATTTCCAGACCGCAGTTTTCTTCTTTCTCAGCGCCATCCTGGTGGCCGCGTCGCTGCGCGTCATCACTGCGCGCAATCCGGTGCACGCGGCGCTCTACTTGGTGCTGTCCTTCTTCACCGCCGGTGGCATCTGGATGCTGCTGCAGGCCGAGTTCCTCGCGATCGCGCTGGTGCTGGTCTATGTCGGCGCGGTGATGGTGCTCTTCCTCTTCGTCGTGATGATGCTGGACATCAACATCGAGCGGATGCGCGAGGGCTTCTGGGCCAATCTGGTGCCGGGCCTCATCGTCGCCGGCCTGATGCTGGCCGAGATGTTCGCCGTGCTGGGCGCCAAGTACTTCTCGGCTGACCGCATGCCGGCGCCCGAGGCCGCCGCCGCTGGCTACAGCAACACCAAGGAACTGGGGCGCCTGATCTACACCGAGTACGTGTATCCGTTCGAACTGGCCTCGGTCATCCTGCTGGTCGCCATCATCGCGGCCATCGCGCTGACCATGCGCAAGCGCAAGGACACCAAGTTCCAGGAACCGGCCAAGCAGATCGCGGTGCGCCGTGAAGACCGCGTGCGCCTGGTGTCGATGCCGGCCGAGAAAGACTGAGAAAAGAAGCGCACGACATGACCTCCTTGCCCCTTTCCTATTTCCTGATGCTGGGCGCCGTGCTGTTCGCGATCAGCGTGGTCGGCATCTTCCTGAACCGGAAGAACCTCATCGTGCTGCTGATGGCGATCGAACTGATGCTGCTGGCGGTGAACATGAATTTCGTCGCCTTCTCGCACTACCTCGGCGACCCGTCCGGCCAGATCTTCGTTTTCTTCATCCTTACCGTAGCCGCCGCGGAATCCGCGATCGGGCTGGCCATCCTCGTGGTGCTGTTCCGCAACCTGAACACCATCCACGTCGATGATCTGGACAGCCTGAAAGGTTGAGCGACATGACATCGATGCAAAAGCTCTATCTGCTCGTCCCGCTCGCGCCGCTGTTCGGCGCCATCATCGCCGGCCTGTTCTGCCGCGTCATTCCGCGCTGGGTCGCGCACAGCGTGACCATCCTCGGCGTCGCCGTGGCACTGGTCGCGTCCTGGGTCATCTTCCAGGACGTGCAGGCCGGCAACAGCTTCAATGGCGCGCTCTACACCTGGGCGACCAGTGGCGATCTGAAGATGGAAATCGGTTTCCAGATCGACAAGCTGACCGTGATGATGATGCTGGTGGTCACCTCGGTGTCGCTGATGGTGCACCTCTACACCATCGGTTACATGGCCGAGGATCCGGGCTACAACCGCTTCTTCTCCTACATTTCGCTGTTCACCTTCTCGATGCTGATGCTCGTCATGAGCAACAACTTCGTGCAGCTGTTCTTCGGCTGGGAAGCGGTGGGTCTGGTGTCCTATCTGCTGATCGGCTTCTGGTTCAAGCGCCCGACCGCGGTGTACGCCAACCTGAAGGCCTTCCTGGTCAACCGCGTCGGTGACTTCGGCTTCCTGCTCGGTATCGGCCTGATCGCCGCCTACGCCGGCACGCTCAATTACGCCGAGGTGTTCGCCAAGCGCGAAGAGCTGGTCACCATGACCGTCGCCGGCACCGACTGGCCGCTGCTGACCGCGGTGTGTATCGGCCTGTTCATCGGCGCAATGGGCAAGTCGGCCCAGGTGCCGCTGCACGTGTGGCTGCCCGACTCGATGGAAGGCCCGACCCCGATTTCGGCGCTGATCCACGCGGCGACGATGGTGACGGCTGGCATCTTCATGGTCACCCGCATGTCGCCGCTGTTCGAACTGTCGGAAACCGCGCTGTCCTTCGTGCTGGTGATCGGCGCGACGACCGCGCTGTTCATGGGCTTCCTCGGCATCATCCAGAACGACATCAAGCGCGTCGTCGCCTATTCGACGCTGTCGCAGCTCGGCTACATGACGGTGGCGCTGGGCGTGTCGGCCTACTCGGCCGCGGTGTTCCACCTGATGACCCACGCCTTCTTCAAGGCGCTGCTCTTCCTGGGTGCCGGCTCCGTCATCATGGGCATGCACCACGACCAGGACATGCGCAACATGGGCGGCCTGTGGAAGTACATGCCCATCACCTGGTTCACCTCGCTGCTCGGTTCGCTGGCGCTGATCGGTGTGCCTTTCCTGTCCGGCTTCTACTCGAAGGACTCGATCATCGAGGCGGTGCATTTCTCGACGATACCGGGTGCCGGCTACGCCTACTTCTGCGTGGTTGCCGGTGTGTTCATCACCGCCTTCTACTCCTTCCGCATGTATTTCCGCGTGTTCCACGGTCCGGAGAACTTCGGCAAGGCGCACGACAATCACCATGCGCACGGCGACGATCATCACGATGATGACCATCACGACGAGCACCATGGCCTCGCCCCGGGCGAGAAGCCGCACGAGTCGCCGTGGGTGGTGTGGGTGCCGCTGGCACTGCTGGCCATCCCGTCGGTGTTCATCGGCTACTTCACCGTGCAGCCCATGCTGTTCGGCGACTGGTTCGACGGCGTCGTGACCGTGCTGCCGGAGCACGACGTGCTGGCCAAGGTTGGCGAGCACTTCCACTCGGCGGCCGGCATGGCGATGCACGGTTTCACCGCGCTGCCGTTCTGGCTCGCGCTGGGTGGCGTCGTGCTGGCCTGGGTGATGTACATCGCGATGCCCTCGCTGCCGGGCCGTATCGCGCCGATCTTCCGCCCGATCAATGTAGTGCTCGAGAACAAGTACTACTTCGACCGCTTCAACGAGATCGTCTTCGCCGGTGGCGCCCGTCTGCTGGGTCGCGGCCTGTGGGCCGCGGGCGACCGCACGATCATCGACGGTGTGCTGATCAACGGTTCCGCCTCGGCTGTCGGCGCGTTTGCGCGCCTCGCCCGCGGCATACAGACCGGGTACATCTACCGCTACGCGTTTGCAATGGTGATCGGTGTCTGTCTCCTGCTGCTGTGGAGACTGGGCTTCAAGTGATGTGGTGCGGGCGGTGAGGGTGCCGCCCGTGGCGTGAATTCAGAGGGAGTGCCAGACGCGGTTGCCCTGACCGGTGAACGTGTCGGCTGAACAAACAAAGAAATGACCGATATTCCCCTTCTCAGTCTTGCCGTATGGCTGCCGATTGCCGGTGGTCTGCTCGTGCTCGCCAGTGGCGACGGCCGCAATGTGGCCTTCTCGAAACTGATCGCGCTGGTCACGGCCATCTTCGGCTTCCTGGTCACGATTCCGCTCTACACCGGCTTCGATACCGCCAGTGCCGGCATGCAGTTCGTCGAGCTGATGCCCTGGGTGCGCGACTACAACATCAACTACCACCTCGGCGTCGATGGCATCTCGATGCCCTTCGTCATCCTGAACAGCTTCATCACCGTACTGGTGGTGATGGCTGGCTGGACGGTGATCGAATACAAGCCCTCGCAGTACTTCGCCGCGTTCCTGATCATGTCGGGCCTGCTGAACGGCATCTTCTCGGCGCTCGACGGCATCCTGTTCTACGTGTTCTTCGAAGCGTCGCTGATCCCGCTGTATCTGGTCATTGGCGTGTGGGGCGGCAAGAACCGCGTCTATGCGGCCTTCAAGTTCTTCCTCTACACGCTGCTCGGCTCGCTGCTGATGCTGGTCGCGCTGCTCTACCTGTTCCACAAGAGCGGCAGCTTCGCCATCCTCGACTGGCACCGTGAGCCGCTGGCGATGACCGCGCAGTCGCTGATCTTCTGGGCCTTCTTCGCCAGCTTCGCGGTGAAGGTGCCGATGTGGCCGGTGCACACCTGGCTGCCGGACGCCCACGTCGAGGCGCCGACCGGCGGTTCGGCCGTGCTGGCGGCAATCGGCCTGAAGCTCGGCGCCTACGGCTTCCTGCGCTTCTCGCTGCCCATCGTGCCGGATGCTGCCCAGCACTTCGCGCCGGTGGTGATCGGCCTGTCGCTGATCGCGGTCATCTACATCGGCCTGGTCGCGCTGGCGCAGACCGACATGAAGAAGCTGGTCGCCTATTCGTCGATCTCGCACATGGGCTTCGTCACGCTGGGCTTCTTCATCTTCAATCCGCTGGGTATCGAAGGCGCCCTGGTGCAGATGATTTCGCACGGCTTCGTGTCGGCCGCGATGTTCCTCTGCATCGGCGTGCTGTACGACCGCATGCACACCCGCAACATCGCCGACTACGGTGGCGTCGTGAATACGATGCCGAAGTTCGCCGCGCTGTTCCTGCTGTTCGCGATGGCCAACGCCGGCCTGCCGGCGACCTCCGGTTTCATCGGCGAATTCATGGTCGTGCTCGGCGCCATCCAGTTCAATTTCTGGACCGGTTTCGCCGCCGCCACCACGCTGATCCTCGGCGCGGCCTACACCTTGTGGATGTACAAGCGCGTGGTGTTCGGCGACGTCGCCAACAGCCATGTCGCCGAACTGAGCGACATCAATGCGCGCGAAATGCTCATCCTCGGCGTGCTGGCCGTCTGCACGCTGGCCATGGGCATCTGGCCGCAGCCGGTGACCGAAATCATGCATGCGACCGTGAACCAGCTGCTCGACCATGTCGCAGCCGGCAAGCTCTGACGGACCAAAAGAATGAACTTCCCTCTGCCTGACTTCTTCCCCGCATCGGCCGAAATCTTCGTGCTGGTGATGGCCTGCGTCGTGCTGCTCGCAGACCTCTTCAAGTCCGAACGCCAGGGCTGGTTGCCTTATGTGCTGACGCTGGCGACGCTGGCCGGCGCCTTCGCCATCCAGGTCGGCACTGCCGGGCCGGACACCACGCTCACCTTCAGCGGCATGTTCGTCGATGACCGTCTCGCCGACGTGCTGAAGAGCTGCCTCTACATCACCGTGTTCGCTGTCGTCGTCTATAGCCGCGATTACCTGATGGCACGCGGCCTGGAGCGTGGCGAGTACTACTTGCTGGTGCTGTTTGCGACGCTGGGCATGCAGGTGATGATTTCGGCCAACCACTTCCTGACGCTCTACCTGGGCCTGGAACTGCTGTCGCTGGCGATCTACGCGCTGGTCGCGCTGGACCGCGAATCGGCGCGGTCGACCGAAGCGGCGATGAAGTACTTCGTGCTCGGTGCGCTGGCTTCCGGCCTGCTGCTGTACGGCATGTCGATGATCTATGGTGCGACCGGCACGCTGGAAATTTCCGCCATCGCCCGCAAGCTGTCCGACCCCGCCACCAATATGGAGGTGCTGCGCTTCGGCCTGGTCTTCCTGGTCGCCGGCCTGGCCTTCAAGATCGGCGTCGTGCCTTTCCACATGTGGATTCCCGACGTCTATCACGGCGCGCCGACCGCGATCACGCTGCTGATCGGCTCGGCGCCCAAACTGGCCGGTTTCGCGATGGCGATCCGCCTGCTGGTCGACGGCCTGCCGACGCTGGCGGTCGAGTGGCAGCAGATGCTGATGCTGCTCGCCATCCTGTCGATCGCGCTCGGCAACGTGGTCGCCATCGCGCAGACCAATGTCAAGCGCATGCTGGCCTACTCGACCATTTCGCACATGGGCTTCATGCTGCTCGGCCTGGTCAGCGGCGTGATCGAACTGCGTGCCTCGGGTGACATCCATCTGTCCTACGCTTTCGGAAGCGCGATGTTCTACACCATCGCCTACGTGCTGATGAGCTCGGCCGCCTTCGGCACGCTGCTGGTGCTGACGCGCGCTGGCGTCGAAGCGGAGACGCTGGACGACCTGAAGGGCCTGAACCGTCGCAGTCCGTGGTTCGCCGCGGTGCTGATGATGGTCATGTTCTCGATGGCCGGCATTCCGTTCTTCATCGGCTTCTTTGCCAAGCTTGCCGTGTTGCAGGCGGTCGTCGCGGCCGGCTACATCTACACGGCGGTGTTCGCCGTGCTGCTGTCGCTGATCGGCGCCTTCTTCTACCTGCGCGTCGTCAAGCTGATGTACTTCGACGAGCCGCTCGACAACAGCCCGCTGGTCGCCTCGACCGAAATGCGCGCGCTGCTGTCGGTCAATGCGCTGGCGATCGCGCTGATCGGCCTGATGCCGCAGTCGCTGCTCGCATTGTGTGCGTCGGCCCTCGGCCAGGCGCTGAAGTAAGCGACGGATGGCGGAGGACCTGACCGAAAGCACGCTGGACAGCCGTCAGGTCTACGACGGTGTCCTGCTCAAGGTCTATCAGGATCAGGTCCGCCTGCCGGACGGCAAGCAGGCGATCCGCGAGTACATCAAGCATCCGGGCGCCGTCGTCATCATCGCCATCCTGCCGGACGGGCGCATGGTGTTCGAGCGTCAGTTCCGTTACGGCCCGCGGCGCGTCTTCCTCGAATTTCCGGCCGGCAAGATCGATCCGGGCGAGCCGATCGAACAGACGGCCATCCGCGAACTGCGCGAGGAAACGGGCCACGAGGCCGACAGCTGGGAACACCTCGGCACGATGCACCCCTGCATCGGCTATTCTGACGAACGCATCGAAATCTTCCTCGCCCGCGGCCTGCGCCACGTCGGCGCTTCGCTCGACGAAGGCGAATTCCTCGAAGTCACCGCGCTGTCGTTGGAAGCCGCAATGTCGGCGGTCTGGCGTGGCGAACTGACCGACGCCAAGACGCTGGCCGCCCTGATCTGGGCGCAGCGCGTGTTCGCCCAAGGCTTCTGAGTCCCTGCATCTGAGTCGCTGATCCGTCGGCCCGCCGGGCGGCAGTCAATCGCGGCAGCACGAATGATCGAGATTGCACCGTTGGAGCGGGCGCCGCAGTCCGCTGGCTTTGGCACAGGCCGTTGTCGGGGTCAGAAGACCCCTCCCACAGAACCGTCGCTCGGACTCCGGCCGCGGCTCGGGCGCCTCTCCCTGTGGGAGCGGCCTTGGCCGCGACTGCGGCGGTCCGACAGGGGCACCATCGACGGCGGCGTCCGACTTACTCGGCGACGCGCTGGATGGGCTGGTCCTGGCAGTGGGCGAGCCAGGCGCTCGCCGGTCCGATGCCCGGAATCAGAACGTCCGGCGACACCTCCAGCAGCGGCAGCAGCACGAAGGCGCGCAGATGTGCGCGCGGGTGCGGCACGTTCAGCGTGTCGGTGTTGATCACGCGGTCCTCGTACAGCAGCACATCGAGATCCAGCGTACGCGGCGCGTTCAGGAATTCGCGCACGCGGCCGTGCGTGCGCTCGATGTCGAGCAGGGCGTCGAGCAGGGCCTGCGGTTCCAGCGTCGTGCGTACGCGCGCAACGGCGTTGATGAAATCGGGCTGGTTGTCGTAGCCGATCGGCGCCGTGCGGTAGAGCGACGATTTCCGTTCGAGCACGATGCCCGGCGCAGCGGCCAGTTCGTCGAGCGCTGCGCGTACCTGCTTTTCCGGATCTGCCAGGTTGGCGCCGAGCCCGATGTGGGCGATGTGGGTGGGGGCTTCTTGGCTCATGTCGTGTTCTCGTGATCTGGCCGCACTTTAGCACCGCCAACCGCGGCGCCTCCGCGCTGCGGCGCCATTGTGGCGGCCGCGACACGGCGCAAACCTAATCTGGATCAAGGTGCACCGTCCGCCCGGCGGGCACAGTGCGCGCCATCCATGAAAGGAGCCGCGATGTCCGCACTCGAACTGAAGCAGGAACTCGTACTCGGCCTGGCGCCGATGGACGACATCCACCGCGAATTCATGCAGTTGCTGGCCCGTCTCGACGATGCGACGGCACCCGCTGCGCTGCCGGTACTCGATGAACTGGTGACACACACCGAAGCGCATTTCGCGCAGGAGGACGTGTGGATGGAGGCTTCCGACTTTCCGCCGCTGCACTGTCATCGCGGCGAACACGAGCGCGTGCTCGAGGTGCTGCGCGAGGTCAGACGCCTGGCGGCGGCTGGCGACGCCGGCATCGTGCGCACGCTGGTGCGCGAACTGCCGGTGTGGTTCGAGCACCACGCCTCGACCATGGATACCATGCTGGCCGAGCACATCGCCCGCACCGGCTACGACGCGCGGACGACGTTGCCGGAACTGGCGGAAGCCTGATCGTTCCCCTCAGACGCGGTCGCGCATCAGGCGCGCCTTTTCGCGCTCCCAGTCGCGTTTCTTCTCGGTCTCGCGCTTGTCGAACTGCTTCTTGCCCTTGGCCAGACCGATCTCCAGCTTGATGCGGCCGCGGGTGTAGTGCAGGTTCAGCGGCACCAGCGTGTAGCCGGCGCGCTCGACCAGACCGATCAGCTTGCTGATCTCGTTCGCGTGCAGCAGCAGCTTGCGGCTGCGCGTCGGGTCGGGCTTGATGTGGGTGGAGGCGGTCGGCAGCGGCGATACGTGCATGCCGATCACGTACACCTCTTCGCCCTTGAGCACCACGTACGCTTCCTTCAGCTGCGTGCGGCCGGCGCGGATCGCCTTCACCTCCCAGCCTTCGAGCACGAGGCCCGCTTCGAAGCGTTCCTCGATGAAGTAGTCGTGAAAGGCCTTCTTGTTGTCGGCAATGCTCATGAAGTGAAACCGGTGAGGGGCGTGCTGAAATGAAATCGGGGCTGCGTCGGGTGCGCCGCCGCGGATAGAATTGCGATTTTACCTTCTGATGACATGGCCGAAGTCCGAAAAACCGTGCTCATCGAGCGCAGTGCCGAACAGATGTTCCGCCTCGTCGATGACGTGGAACACTATCCGCAGTTCCTGCCCTGGTGCGGCGGCAGCCAGCTGATCGAGCGCACCGAGGTGTTGACGCGTGCGCGCATCGACATCAACTACCACGGCGTCAAGGCTCACTTCGTCACCGCCAACGACAAGGTGTTCCCGCGCAGCATGACCATCCGCCTGGTCGAAGGACCGTTCAACAGGCTGGACGGCACCTGGCTGTTTACGCCGCTGGGCGAGGTCGCCTGCAAGGTCGAGTTCAACCTGCATTACGAGTTTTCGAGCCGGCTGATCGAGAAGGTGGTCGGGCCGGTGTTCAGCCATATCGCCAACACCTTTGTCGACGCCTTCGTGAAGCAGGCCGATCGCCAGTACGGGCAGGGAACGCAGTGATGAGCGACAAGATCCACGTGCAGGTTGCGTATGCGCTGCCCGAGCGGCAGGACATCGTGACGATGGAACTGGCCGCAGGTGCCACCGCACAGCAGGCAGTCGAGGCGTCCGGACTGCTGCAGAAGTATCCGGACATCGATCTGGCGAAGAACAAGCTCGGCGTCTTTTCCAAGCTGGTCAAGGCCGACCAGGTGCTGCGTGATCGCGACCGCGTGGAAATCTACCGCGCGTTGATCGCGGACCCGAAGGAAGTGCGGCGACAGCGCGCCGCCGAGGGCAAGGTGCTCAAGAAGGGCGGCGGTGAGGCCGAACCGGCGGCCTGATCCGCGTCCTTACTTGCACCACTCCGACACCGACTTCTGCGCTTCTTCCATTTCCTTCGCCCGCCCGGCGTCGTCGAGGAATTCGCGTTCGCCCTGGGTGTTGAAGCGCACGATGCGCTGGCCCGACTGCAGCGCTGCGAGCTTGCTGCGCGCCCGGGTGCAGTTCTCGGCCATCCGGTCTTTCTCGGCCTGTTCCTTGGCCTGTTTGGCTTCCGATTCCAGCCGTTCGTCGCGGCGTTTCTGGAACTCCTGCAGCTTCTCCTGCACCGAACCCGAACTGTCGCCGGACGGCGGCGGCGGATTGATGTTCTTCTTCGTCGCGTTGGCGCCCGGCGGCGGGGTGTCGGAAAAAACGGTGCGTCCCTGGGCGTCCTTGTACTGGTAGACCTGGGCGGCGCAGGCGAGCGGAACACTGAGCAGCACGGCTGCGGCGATACGGACGAGCACTTCACAACTCCTCGATTGAGCGCCTTCTGGCGCGGCTTTCAGGGCCGGGTGCAGACGGCTGCGTCGACCGGCGTATAATACGTTTTTGCTAGTTGGGAAAGTAGTCATGCGTGTTATCCAGAAGGCGCTGACCTTCGACGACGTGCTCCTCGTGCCGGCGCACTCCAATGTGCTGCCGCGCGACGTCAGTCTCAGTACCCGTATCTCCCGCAACATCCGCGTCAATCTTCCGCTGCTGTCCGCCGCAATGGACACCGTCAGCGAAGCCCGGCTGGCCATCGCGCTGGCCCAGGAAGGCGGCCTCGCGATCATCCACAAGAACCTCACCGCCAAGCAGCAGGCCGCCGAAGTGGCCAAGGTGAAGCGTTTCGAGGCCGGCGTCCTGAAGGACCCGATCACCATCTCTCCCGATATGACGGTTCGCGAGCTGCACGGGTTGACACGCAGCCATCGCATTTCCGGTTTCCCGGTGCTCGATGGCGAGCGCGTGGTTGGCATCGTGACGAACCGCGACCTGCGTTTTGAAACCAATCTCGACCAGCCGGTCTCGCGCATCATGACGCCGCGCGAGCGCGTCGTGTTCGTGCGCGAGGGCGCGTCGCTCGACGAAGCGCGTTCGCTGATGCACAAGAACCGCCTCGAACGCGTGCTGGTGCTGGGCGAGAACGATACGCTGCGCGGGCTGATCACGGTCAAGGACATGCTGAAGTCGACCGAACACCCGCTCGCCGCCAAGGACGCGCACGGCCGACTGCGTGTCGGCGCTGCGATCGGTGTCGGCGAAGGCACCGAAGACCGCGCCGCAGCGCTGGCCGAAGCAGGCGTTGACGTCATCGTCGTCGACACTGCGCACGGCCATTCTCAGGGCGTGCTCGACCGCGTGAGCTGGGTCAAGCGTACCTTCCCGCACATCGACGTGATCGGCGGCAACATCGCCACCGCCGACGCTGCGCGCGCGCTGGTCGATGCCGGCGCCGACGGCGTCAAGGTCGGCATCGGTCCCGGTTCGATCTGCACCACCCGCATCGTCGCCGGTGTCGGCGTGCCGCAGATCACCGCCATCGACAACGTCGCCACCGCGCTCGCCTCGACCGACGTGCCGATGATCGCCGACGGCGGCATCCGCTACTCCGGCGACATCGCCAAGGCGGTCGCCGCCGGCGCCAACGCCGTCATGCTGGGCGGTCTGCTGGCCGGTACCGAAGAGGCCCCGGGCGAGATCGAACTGTTCCAGGGTCGTTCCTACAAGTCCTACCGCGGCATGGGCTCGCTCGGCGCGATGCAGCAGGGCGCCGCCGACCGCTACTTCCAGGACCCGGCGTCCAACGCCGACAAGCTGGTGCCGGAAGGCGTCGAAGGCCGCGTGCCGTACAAGGGTCCGGTGGTGAATGTGATCACGCAGCTGATGGGCGGCCTGCGCGCATCGATGGGCTACTGCGGCTGCGCCACGGTGGACGAAATGCGCTCGAAGGCGCAGTTCGTCGAGATCACCTCGGCCGGCATCCGCGAGTCGCATGTGCACGACGTGCAGATCACCAAGGAAGCGCCGAACTATCACGTCGACTGACGTGTATGTCTGAACCGTGCGAACGACCGGCCTCGGCCGGTCGTCGCATTTCCGGGGCATGCCCCGCACCCCAGCCTGCATCACCGCGCACCATGCACAACAAGATCCTCATCCTCGATTTCGGCTCCCAGGTCACCCAGCTCATCGCGCGCCGCGTGCGCGAGGCGCACGTGTATTGCGAAATCCATCCGTGCGACGTGAGCGACGATTTCGTGCGCGGCTTTGGCGCGCAGGGCGTCATCCTGTCCGGCAGCCACATGTCGGCCTACGAGGAATCGACCGACCGTGCGCCGCAGGCGGTGTTCGATCTGGGCGTGCCGGTGCTGGGCATCTGCTACGGCATGCAGACGATGGCGCAGCAGCTGGGCGGCAAGGTGGAGGCGGGCACGGTGCGTGAGTTCGGGTATGCCGAAGTGCGCGCCCGCGGCCATACGAAGCTGCTCGACGGCATCGAGGATTTCCGCACCGAGCAGGGCCACGGCATGCTCAAGGTGTGGATGAGTCATGGTGACAAGGTGACCGAACTGCCGCCGGGCTTCGTCGTGATGGCGTCGACCGACAGCTGTCCGATCGCCGGCATGGCGGACGAGGCGCGCCGTTTCTACGGCGTGCAGTTCCACCCGGAAGTCACCCATACCGCGCGCGGCGCCGACCTGCTGCGCCGCTTCGTGCTCGACGTGTGCGGCTGCAAGGGCGACTGGATCATGGGCGACTACATCGCCGAAGCGGTCGAGCGCATCCGCGAACAGGTCGGTGACGAAGAGGTCATTCTCGGCCTGTCCGGCGGCGTCGATTCGTCGGTGGCGGCTGCGCTGATCCACCGCGCCATCGGTGACCAGCTCACCTGCGTGTTCGTCGATCACGGCCTGCTGCGTCTGAACGAAGGCAAGATGGTGATGGACATGTTCGCCGGTCGCCTGCACGCGCGGGTGATCCATGTCGACGCGGCCGACCAGTTCCTCGGCCACCTGAAGGGCGTGTCCGACCCGGAAGCCAAGCGCAAGATCATCGGCCGCGAGTTCGTCGAGGTATTCAAGGCGGAAGCGGCCAAGCTGAAGGCGGGCGACGGTGGCCACAAGGGCGCCACTTTCCTCGCCCAGGGCACCATTTACCCGGACGTGATCGAATCGGGCGGCGCCAAGAGCAAGAAGGCCACCACGATCAAGAGCCACCACAACGTCGGCGGCCTGCCGGAACAACTGGGCCTCAAGCTGCTGGAACCGCTGCGCGAACTGTTCAAGGACGAAGTGCGCGAGCTGGGTGTGGCGCTCGGCCTGCCGCGCGACATGGTGTATCGCCACCCCTTCCCGGGACCGGGTCTGGGGGTGCGCATCCTCGGCGAGATCCACGCCGAGTACGCCGACCTGCTGCGCCGCGCCGACGCCATCTTCATCGAGGAACTGCGCGCCACCATCGACCCGCAGACCGGCAAGAGCTGGTACGACCTCACCAGCCAGGCCTTTGCCGTCTTCCTGCCGGTGAAGTCGGTCGGCGTGATGGGCGACGGTCGAACCTACGAATGGGTCGTCGCGCTGCGCGCGGTGCAGACCCAGGACTTCATGACCGCCCACTGGGCCGAACTGCCGCACAGCCTGCTCGGCCGCGTCAGCAACCGCATCATCAACGAGGTGCGGGGCATCAACCGGGTGGTGTACGACATCTCGGGCAAGCCGCCGGCGACGATCGAGTGGGAGTGATGCACCGCCCTGCGGGCGCGTGAAGTGACAGATAACCCCGGACCTGCTCCGGGGTTTTTCTTTTCCGGTCGCCATTCTCTGTCGCCGATTGCCGCCCGCGCCCTCCCTCTCTACAATGCGAACAATTATCAATTGCATTGATGCCTGTCTGCAGCCGCGGACCGGGCGCGAGGGGAGTGCGCAGTGCGGACTGTCGAATGTGAGCTGCAGCGAGAGGCGGAGGATCTCTACAGGGGTCATCACGGCTGGCTGCAGGGCTGGCTGCGCCGCAAGCTGGGCGACGCAATGGAGGCGGCGGATATTGCGCAGGACGTGTTCATCCGCGTGCTAACGCGGCAGCAGCCGGTGCGTGCCCATGAGCCGCGCGCCTATCTGTCGACCATCGCGCGCGGCCTGGTGATTGACCATTGGCGCCGGCGCGCCCTCGAACGCGCCTGGCTCGATACGCTGGCGGTGCTGCCGGAAGCCGAAGCGCCGTCGCCCGAAAATCGCGCGCTGGTGCTGGAGGCGCTGATCGAGATCGACCGCATGCTCGACAGCCTGAAACCTCAGGTGCGCACGGCCTTCCTGTGGGCGCAGCTCGAAGGCCTGAGCTGCCCGCAGATCGCCAGCCGGCTCGGTGTGTCGCTGGCCACCGCCGAGCGCTACGTCGCCCGCGCGCTGCGCCACTGTTACGCGCTGCGTTTCGAATCGTGAGCCGCGGACTGTCTGCCGCGGCCAGCGAGCGTCTGCCGGACGACATCGTCGACGCCGCGATCGCGTGGTCGGTGCGGCTGGACTACAACACCGCGACGCCGGCGGCGAAGCAGGCCTTCGCGCGCTGGCTCGATGCCGATCCGCGCCACGCGCAGGCGTGGGGCAGGGTGGCGGCGCTGCGCAGCGACTTCTCCGGCCTGCCGGCAAGGTTGGCGCAGGACGTGCTGCAGGCGGCCGAGGCCGGGCGCCGCGGGGCCGCGGTCGGCAGACGACGCGCCCTGCGCGTGCTGTCGCTGTCCGGCGTGGCGCTGGCGAGCGGATGGGTGGTGCGCGAGACCACGCCCTGGCAGCGTCTGCTGGCGGACGCGAGCACGAGAGTCGGCGAACAGCGCACGCTGCGTCTGGCCGACGGCAGCGTCGTCATGCTGAACACGGACAGCGCGATCAGCGCCGATTTCTCCGCTGAGCGCCGTGTGCTGGTGCTGCGCCGTGGCGAAATCATGATCACCACCGGCGACGATGCAGGCGCTGCCGCGAAGCGCCCGTTCTGGGTCAGCACGCCCTTCGGCACCTTGCGCGCGCTGGGCACCCGTTTCGTCGTGCGGCTGGAGCGCTCCGAGGTGCGGGTCAGCGTGCAGGAGGGCGCAGTCGAGGTGCATCCGGCCGACGGCGGCGAGACCGTCGTGATCCACAGCGGCGAGCGCAGTGTGCTCGGCCCGACAGGCACCTCGCGGCCGGTCGCGGCGGATGCGGATGACGATGCGTGGACGGATGGCGTCATCACCGGCCGCGACATGCGGCTGGCCGACCTGCTGGCCGAACTGTCGCGCTATCGCAGCGGCCGCATCGTCTGCGATCCGCAGATCGTGGACTGGCGCGTGTCCGGCGTATTCCATGTGCGCGACACCGACCGTGCGCTGCGCTTCCTGGCGCAAGTGCAGCCGGTGGTCGTGCGCTACCGCACCCGCTACTGGGTCATCGTCGAGCCGGACCGGGCAGGCTGAACACGGCCGCGCAGGAAATTTTCGACTGAAGTGAGGGGATGCGCGGTCTCGTCCGGCCTCTGCAGTGAAGGCGCCCGTTTGGGTGGCGCTTCTTCCAACCGGACTCGAACACCGTCATGAATGCTCCTCTTTCCGCTTACGCGTCGCCAGCGCGCGCGCATCCCCCGTTGAAGACGCTCGCTGCCGCGTTGCGTATCGCCCTGCTGGGCCTGACCATGACGGCGGCCGCACTGCCGCATGCTGTCCGTGCGCAGGAGGCTGCCGCGCCATCGGCGGCCGGCGTGCTGCATTTCAGCCTGCCTGCAGGTCCGCTCGCCACGACGCTCGACCGCTACGCGCGTATTGCCGGCGTCAATGTGTCCTACGAAGCGGCGCAGCTGGCTGGCGTACGTTCGCGCGGGCTGGAGGGCGACTACACCGTCGAGGGCGCACTGCAGGCGCTGCTGGCCGATACCGGTTTCGAGGCTGTCGCGCGCGGGGGCGGCTACGCCGTACGCAGGGGCGCCGCGCGTCCGTCGTCGGCCGGCGGCGAGGTGCCGGTGCTGGACGCGGTGCGCGTGCGCGCCGAGGCCGAATCCCTCCATCCGCTGCCGCCTTTGCAGGCGGGCGGCCAGATGGCGCGCGGCGGACGCCTGGGCATGCTGGGCAACGCCGACGTGATGGACGCCCCCTTCAGCGTCACGAGCTACAGCGTCGGCATGATCGAAGACAGGCAGGCGGTCAGCGTGGCCGACGTTGTCGGCAACGACCCGTCGATCCGCGTTTCCGGCCATCCGGGCGACATCCTCGACACCTTCTTCATCCGCGGCTTTCCGGTCGGCGACCAGAACTCGGGCGAGATCGCCTTCGACGGTGTCTACGGCGTGGCGCCGAACTACCGCGTGCGGGTCGACTACGCCGAGCGCATCGAGGTGATCAAGGGGCCGACCGCGCTGCTCTATGGCATGTCGCCGGCCAGCAGCGTGGGCGGCACCATCAATATCGTGCCCAAGCGCGCCGGTGCGGATGACCTCACGCGCTTCACCGCGAGCGCGTCGCCGAACGCGCAGTACGGCGGCCACCTCGACCTGAGCCGCCGCTTCGGGCCGGATCGTCGCGTCGGCATCCGTTTCAACGGCAGCGTGCACGACGGCGACACCGGCATCGACAAGCAGTCGCGCGCCGCCACGGTGGGCGCGCTGGCGCTCGACTACAGCGGCGACAGACTGCGCGCCACGCTGGACATCGTCGATCAGCGGGAAGACATCGACGCGCCGTCGCGCCGTCCTTTCCTCGGCGCCGGTGTGGCCGTGCCGTCGGCGCCCGACGGACGGCGCAACGTGTCGCAGCGCTGGGAGCGTTTCGAAACCGAGGACCAGTCGGTGCTGGCCCGCGTCGAGTACGCGGCGAGCGAGCAGCTCACGCTGTTCGCCGGCGTCGGTGGCGGGCGCACCCGGGTCGATCGCCTGTTCGGCAACCCGACCGTACTGAATGCGGCCGGCGATACCAGCACGGTGCCGCAGCGCTTCCGCTTCGACGTTGACCGCAGCACCGCCGAAGCGGGCCTGCGCGCGCGTTTCGAGACCGGTCCGCTGCGTCACGTGGTGAGCGCACAGGTCAGCACCTACCGCGACCGCCTCGGCCGCATTTCGGCCAATGGCACCGCCGTGCTGTCGAATCTGTACGCGCCCGTCGACAGCCCGGCGCAGGACGTGCAGCTGGCGGGCGACGTGCCGCGCGTGTCGGACACCGAACTGAGCGGCTTCGCGCTGTCCGACACGCTGTCGATGTACGACGAGCGCCTGCAGCTGACGCTGGGCGTGCGCCGCCAGCGGGTGGAAACCGACAACTTCAATCCGCTGACCGGTGCGCTGACGACGGCGTACGACGAGCACGCGCTGACGCCGCTGGTCGGCATTGTCGTCAAGCCATGGCAGGGAGTGGCGCTGTACGCCAATCACATCCAGGGTCTGAGCCGCGGTGACACCGCGCCGCCGTCGGCCAGCAACGCCGGCGAGGTGTTCGCACCGTACAAGGCGCGGCAGAACGAGGTCGGCGTGAAGGCCGAGATCGGCGGCGTCATCGCTACGCTGAGCGCCTTCCAGATCACCAAGCCGAGCGGCCAGCTGACCGGCACCGTGTTCGCGGTCGATGGCGAACAGCGCAACCGCGGCGTCGAACTGGCGCTGGCCGGCGAAGCGGCGCCGGGCCTGCGCCTGCTTGGCGGCCTGACCTTGCTCGACGCCGATCTGACGCAGACCAATTCCGCCGCCACGCTGGGCCGCACGGCGGTCGGCGTGCCGTCCTTCATGGCCAACCTCGGCGCCGAGTGGGACGCCACCTTCCTGCCCGGCGTGACGCTGACCGGCAACGTGGTGCACACCGGCAGCCAGTACGTCGATCGTGCCAACACGCTGCGCGTGCCGGACTGGACCACCGTCGATGTCGGCGCGCGCTATCGCACGACGGTCGCCGGCCGCGCTACCGTCTTCCGCGCCCAGCTGCGCAATGCCTTCGACCGCAATTACTGGGCCGGCGTATCGCAGTACGGCAGCCTGGTGCAGGGCGCGCCGCGCACGCTGCTGCTGTCGGCTAGCGTCGATTTCTGAGTGCGGGGTGAGCGCGATGAACGCATCCCGCATGATGGCGGCGCTGCTGCTGCTGACGATGGCAACGCCCGGCTGGGCGCACGGCATCTGGTTCGCCCAGCGCGCCGGCCGGCTGGCGCTGGTCTATGGCGAGGGCGCCGAGGACGTCGAGGTGTTCAGCCGACGTGACCGCATCACGGCGCTGCAGGCCTTCGACGCGGCCGGTCGGCCGCTGCCGGTGCACACCGTGCCGGTCGAACCCATGGTGTTCGTCAGCGCCGATGCCGGGGCAGTCGTGCTGGCGACGACGATGGACAACGGCTACTGGTCGCGCCTGCCGTCGGGCAAGTGGATGGCCGGCACGAAGGAAGGCGTGCCCACGGCGACCACTACCGGTCGCTACCTGAAGTACGGCACGCATCTTCTGATGGCGCCGGTCGGCGAGATGCGGCCGGTGATCGGCATGGCTTTTCAGATCGTGTCAGCGGGCGGTCGCTTTCCGCAGCGCAGTGGTGAGCTGATTACCGTACGCGTACTGCATGAAGGCCGGCCGGTATCCGGCGTCGAGGTGTGGCCGGACCTGGTCAATGACCCGGACGGCGCCTCGGTGCGGACCGACGCCAACGGGCTGGCGACCATCACGGTGCGCAACCAGGGCCTCAACGTGATCCGCGCCGAGTACACCGAACACGCCGTACGCGGCGATGCCGATGGCAAGGTCGATCTGGTCGAACATTTCGCCACCCTCAGTTTCACGCTGAAGCCGCCCGCCGACTGACCGCGACGGTCTGTCCGCCAGCGGCCGCGGTGGCGGGCAGACTGTAAAAATTTCTGCGTTTCCGATCTGTTTGCGCACACAGATATTGTCGGCCGCCCCCGAACCGGTGCAGTCTCCGCCTGTCACAAAGCGCACGCGGAAATCACTACCTTGCACCGAAGACTGGACCCAGCGAGCACGACGATACTGATCGTCGACGACATGTCGGAAAACCTCGAGGTGCTCGACGGCCTGCTGCGCAGCGCTGGTTATCGCGTCAAGGCGGCGAAGAACGGTGCCGCAGCACTGCGCCTGGCAAGCGACCGCGATGCGCCGTCGCTCGTCCTGCTTGATGTGATGATGCCCGGCATGGACGGTTACACGGTTCTCGAGAGGCTGCAGAAGGACCCGGCGACCAGCGGGATTCCGGTCATCTTCGTCACGGCGCTGACCGAAGCCGGCGACGAGGAAGCCGGGCTGGCGATGGGCGCGGTGGACTACATCTCCAAGCCGATCAAGCCCGCCGTGCTGCTTGCGCGCGTGCGCACCCATCTGCAGGCCAAGCTGGCGCGCGACCTGATGCGCGACCAGAACGCCTGGCTGGAGGCCGAAGTCAGCCGGCGCATGGAAGAGAACGAGCAGATCCAGGCGGTGAGCATCCGCGCGCTGGCCAATCTGGCCGAGACGCGCGACCACGAGACCGGACGTCACATCCGCCGCACCCAGGCCTACGTTCGCGTGCTGGCCGAGGCGCTGGCAGGCGATCCACGCTTCGCGCCGGTACTGACACCGGCCTGGATCGACCTGCTCACCCGGTCGGCGCCGCTGCACGACATCGGCAAGGTCGGCATTCCGGACCACATCCTGCAGAAGCGCGGCAAGCTCGACGCCGACGAGTGGGCGGTGATGAAGACGCACGCCGAGATGGGCGCACGCGCCATCGAGTTCGCCGAGCGCGACGAGGCGCAACCGGCCGCCTTTCTCGCGCTGGCGCGCGACATCGCGCACTGGCATCACGAGCACTGGGACGGCAGCGGCTACCCGGACGGGCTGGCCGGAGAGGCGATTCCGCTGGCGGCGCGACTGATGACGGTGGCCGACGTGTTCGACGCGATGATGTCGCGCCGCGTCTACAAGTCGCCGTTCCCGGCCGACGAGGTGCGCACCTACATTGTCGAGCGACGGGGCTCGCATTTCGATCCGGACGTCGTCGACGTGTTCATCGAGCGCTATCCCGATTTCATCGACATCGCGAGGCGACATGCCGACCCGACCTGAGTGGTCTGCCGCGTCGCCGTCGGCGCAGGCGCGCAGCGACGCAATCTGGGGCATGCGGATGACGGTGCTCGCCTACACCGGCATCGCGTCGCTGTGGATACTGCTGTCGGACGAACTGCTGCTGGCGCTGACCGACGATCCGAAGCGGTTCGCGCTGGCCAGCACCTTCAAGGGCTGGGCCTTCGTCGCCGTCACCGCCGGTGCGCTCTATCTGCTGATGCGCCGCCTGACCGGGCGTGCCCTCGACGCGCTCGAACGCGAGAACGTGTCGCTGACGGCGCGGGCGCGCGCCGAATCGCTGCTCGACGCCATCATTCGCAGCGCCTCCGATCCGGTGTTCGCCAAGGACAGCGAAGGGCGCTACCTGGTCAGCAATCCGGAAGTCGTGCGCCTGCTCGGCATTCCGGAGCAGGCCATGCTCGGCCGCACCGACGCCGACCTGCTGCCGCCGGAGGTGGCCCGCCGGGTAATGGACAACGACCGCATCGTCATGGCGGGCGGTCAGGTGGTGCGCTTCGAGGAGCACCTGCCGACCGCCGACGGCGAACGCATCTTCCTCAGTACCAAGGGCCCGCTGCGCGACGCCGGTGGGCATGTGATTGGTCTGTACGGCGTAGCGCGCGACATCACCGAACGGCTGACCGCCGAGCGCGCGCTGCGCGACAGCGAGGAGCGGTTCCGCACCCTGTTCGAGCATTTCCCGGTGGCCTACCAGTCGCTCGATGCGCAGGGGCGTTTCATCCACGTCAATCCGATGCTGTGCGCCTTGCTCGGCTATCGCGAGGGCGAACTGCTGGGCCGCGCCTTCGGCGACTTCTGGATGCCCGCCGAGCGCGCGGAATTCGCGGCCACCTTCGAGCGCTTCAAGCGCGACGAGCGCATACAGGCCGAACTGCGGCTGCAGCATCGCGACGGCCACGCCGTGGTTGTCTGGCTGGTCGGGCGCGTGCAACTCGATGCGCGGGGGAACTTCGAGCGCACGCATTGCGTGCTTGCCGATCTGAACGAGCGGGTGGCGGCGGTGCAGGCGCAGGAAGAGCGCGAGACGCTGTTGCGCCAGATCGGCGAGCTGGCGCACATCGGCGCTTGGGCGGTCGATCTCGAAAGCGGTCGACTGAGCGCCACCGACGAGGTGGCGCGCATCCATGAAGCCGATCCGGCGTCGGTCGATACGCTGGCCAGCGCGCTGCAGTTTTTCTGCGAGCAGGACAGGGTGCGCATCGAGGCGGTCATCGAAGGCGCGGTCGAGCGGGGCGAACCGTGGGATATCGAGGCGCAGATGTCCACCCGGGCCGGGCGCCAGAAGTGGGTGCGCGTGCTCGGCACGCCGGTGACCGAGCACGGTCGCGTGGTGCGCCTGCGCGGAACCGTGCAGGACATCACCGAACGCCGGCGGATGGAACTCGAACTGAGCCGCCACCGCACGCATCTGGAGGAGCAGGTGCAGTCGCGCACCGCCGAACTGGCTGTCGCCAAGGAGGCGGCCGAAGCGGCGAACCGGTCGAAGAGCCTGTTTCTCGCCAATATGAGTCATGAGATGCGGACACCGATGAACGCCATCATCGGCTTGACGCACCTGTTGTGGAAATCGCCGCTCGACGCCTCGCAGCGCGAGCACGCGCAGAAGATCGGCGCGGCAGCCAAACATCTGCGGCACATCATCGACGACGTGCTCGACCTGTCGCGCGTCGAAGCGGAGAAGCTGGTGCTCGAATCGGCCGCCTTCCGCCTCGACGGGCTGCTCGACCAGGTGCGCTCGATGATGATAGAGCGCGCCGAGGAACGCGGCCTGGCGTTGCGCGTGCAGACGGACGACGGCGTGCCGGCGACGCTGCGTGGCGACGTCACCCGCTTGCGCCAGGCGCTGCTCAACTACCTCAGCAATGCGGTCAAGTTCACCGAGCAGGGCAGCGTCACGCTGAGCGTCGCCGTGGTCGAGCGTGGCGACGACAGTGTGCTGCTGCGCTTCGAGGTCAGCGACACCGGCATCGGCATCGAGGCGCACGATCTCGCCCGCCTGTTCAGCGCCTTCGAGCAGGCCGATGCATCGACTACGCGCAAGTACGGCGGCAGCGGACTGGGGCTGTCGATCACACGCCGTTTGGCGCGCCTGATGGGCGGCGATGCCGGTGTCAGCAGCGAGCCGGGACGCGGCAGCCGTTTCTGGTTCACCGCCCGGCTCGGCGTGGTGGCCGACATGGCCGATCTGGCGGTGCCGTTCGTGGTCGACGCGCGGGCGCGCCTGGAACGGGATTTCTGCCGCAAACGCATCCTGCTGGTCGAAGACCACGACATCAACCGCGAGGTGCTGCTGGCGCTGCTGCGTGATGCCGGCCTGCAGGCCGACGTCGCCGCCGACGGTGTCGAGGCGCTGGAGCGCGCGGCCGGCGAGCGCTACGACCTGGTGCTGATGGATCTGCAGATGCCGCGCATGAACGGCACCGACGCCACACGCCGTCTGCGCGCGCTTCCCGGCTGGGCGCATGTGCCCATCGTCGCGGTCACCGCCAACGCCTTTGCCGACGACCGCGCGGCCTGTGCGGCGGCAGGACTGGACGACTTCATCGCCAAACCGGTCGAGCCGGAAGCCTTCTACACGCTGCTGCTGCGCTGGCTCGGCGCCGGCGACGCGGCTTCGGAACCGCCGCCGCGGCCGTGTGCCGGCGAGGCCAGGGCGGTGGTCGAGCGCCTGCTGCCGCTGCTCGAAGCGGGCGACACCCGTGCCGGCGCGCTGGCGCGCGAATCGGCGGCCATCCTGCAGGCGCTGGGCCCGGATGGCGCCAACCTGCTGCGCTGCATAGCCGCCTTCGACTACGATGCCGCCCTGGCGGCGGTGCGTGCATTGCTGGCGGCGACCTGACGCCCGACCGTCCGCACTAAAGATTGATCTGGGGCAGCCGTTGCACCCTGCAGGTCATGGTAGGGTCTGCTGACCATCGATTCGTGTGTCCGGCAGCGGGCACGTGCGTGCGCCTGGACGGCGCGACAAGCGTGCAGAACTGCGGACGCGCGAGCGACGCCGCCCTGCCGAGTTGCCGCCAACATTCCTGCCGCCCGGAACCTGCTGCATGACAGAACAACCGATTGCGGGCCGTCTGCCCGGCCGTGTCGTGTCCGCCCTGTGCGCGCTCGTCGCGGGCGTGGCGATGACCCTGCTGGCCGGCTGTGGCGAGGCGCCGCAGCTGCCGCTGCGCGTCGGTCTCAATCCGTGGGTGGGCTACGATCCGCTGGTGCTGGCACGCGAGCGGGGCCTGTTCGGTCCGTCCGATCTGCGTGTGGTCGAACTCGAAACGAGCAGCGAAAGCGCGCGCCAGTTGCGCAACGGCCTGATCGAGGCGGCGGGGCTGACGCTGCCGGAGGCGGTCGAACTGGCGGCAGCGGGTATCGACGTGCGGGTGGTGGCGGTACTCAGCCTGTCCAGGGGCGCCGACGCGGTGCTTGCACGCCCCGGCATCGGTTCGGCCGATCGCCTCAGAGGCGGGCGCATCGGCCTCGAAGACACCGCGCTGGCGTCCATCATGCTGCAGCGCCTGCTCGAGGCAGGCGGCTTGCGGCGCGACGAGGTGAGCCTGGTCATGCTGCCGGTGATCGAGCACGAATCGGCGCTGAAGGCGGGCCGTGTCGATGCGGTGATCACCTTCGAACCAGTCATCTCCCGACTGTCGTCGGCCGGCTTCGCCGTCGTGCTCGACAGCGCCAACATGACAGGCGAGGTCGTCGATGTACTGGTGGTGCGTGCCGACGCGCTGCGGGCTCGACCGCATCAGGTGCAGGTGCTGCTCGGTGCGTTCGAGGCCGGCCGACGCGAAATGCTGGCACGCCCGGCCGAGGCGGCGAACTCGCTGGCGGCCGGCGCCGACCTCAGCGTCGACGAGTACGCGCGGGCGCTGTCCCGCCTGAACATGTACAGCGACGCGCAAAGCCAGGCACTGCTCGCCGCACCGACCGATGCGCCGGTGCTGGGTCTGGCGCGGCTGTCGAGCGATCTCAAGGCCAGCGGCCGCATGATGGCCGACCCCGACTGGTCGCGCCTGTTCGTGCCCGGCCTGGCAGCGGCACGTGACGGAAAGGGCGCGCAATGAAGCTGCCGTCGCGCACCTTGGTGCCGCTGCTGCTGACCGTGTTCGCGCTGCTGCTGGCCGTATTGAACAACTTTCTGCAGGTGCGCGAATACCGGCAGCTGGTGGAGTACGAACAGTCGCAGTCGCTGACCGAGCGCCTCGGTGTCGAGCAGTCGGTGCTCGATCTGCACATCGCCAACGACAACCTTCCGCAGTTGCGCCGCATGGTGGCCGAACTCGGCCTGCGCCCGAACCTGACGCACGCCTACCTGATCGCGCCCGGCGGGCGCGTCGTCGGTTCGCTGGCGCGCGCCGACGTCGGTCAGCCGCTGGTCGACAAGGTGATGGACCCGGCCGGCAACCCGCTGCTTGAGTTGAATACGTCCCCTGACCGTTCCTTGCGCATCGAGCGTTCGGCCGACGATCGCGCGCTGCTGGCGGTGCTGACGCTGGCGGCCGGTCACCGCCTGCTGGTGCGTACCGACCTCGAACTGCCGCTGGCGCAGCGGCTGCACGCGAGCCGACTCGAACTGTGGCGCCATGCGGCGACCATCCTGCTGTCCGCGCTGTTGCTGGCGCTGTTCCTGCACCTGATCTGGTTCCGTCGCACGCAGAGGCTGGTCGACGCCGTGCGCGAGGTCGGCCGCGGGCGGCTCGATACCCGTGTCAGCATCGACGGCCGCGACGAACTGGCGCAGATCGGTGGTGCGATCAACGACATGGCGCTGAAACTGCAGGCGCAGCATGCGGCGCTGCGTGACAGCGAGACGCGCATGCGCGCCGTGTTCGAGCAGGCCGGCGTCGGTGTCGCCCGCATCGACAGCCGGCTCGGACGCTTCGTCGACGTGAACGCGAAGTACTGCGCCATCGTCGGCTACAGCCGCGACGAGATGCTGGCGCTCGACTTCATGCGCATCACCTACCGCGACGATCTGGCGGCCGATCTGCAGCACATGGAAGCGCTCAAGCGGGGCGACATCCGCGAGTTCTCGATGGACAAGCGCCTGGTCCACAAGGACGGCCACATCGTCTGGGTGAACTTCAGCGTCACGCCGCTGTGGGCGCCGGGTGAGGCGCCCGATTACCACATCGCGGTAGTGCAGGACATCACGTCGCGGCACGAGGCGGAGCAGGCGCTCAAGCTTGAGCGCAACCGCCTGCAGTCGGCCGAGCGCATCGCCCGCCTCGGCAGCTGGGAGTTCTATCCGGCGCTTGGGCGCGGCTGGTGGTCGGAACAGATGTACGAGTTCTTCGGGCTCGATCCGGCGGCCGGCATCCCGCCGATCGACGACTACCTCGCCTGCGTCCACCCGGACGACCGGCCGAGCGTGGCGCAGGCCATGCGACAGATGGCCGAGGCGGCGCCGCACCTTACGCCGACGATCTACCGCACGGCCCCTGAACGCGGGCCGATCCGTCATCTGCAGCCGTCGGCCGAATGCGTCACCGACGCCGCCGGTCGGGTGATCAAGTACACCGGCATGCTGCTCGACGTGAGCGCCTCGGTCGAGGCCGAACAAGCGCTGCGCGCCTCGGAGGAACGTCTGCGCGCGACGCTCGAATACGCGCCCAACGTGGCGGTGCAGTGGTTCGACCGCGACGGTCGCGTGCTGTACTGGAATCACGCCTCGGCGACGCTGTACGGATGGACCATGGACGAGGCACTGGGGCGCGGCATCGACGAACTGATGTTCGGCAGCGAGGAGGCACGCGATTTCGTCGAACTGCTTGCGCGCATCGAGCGCGACAAGGTGCGCATCGGACCGCTCGAATACACGGTGCGCCATCGCAGCGGCGAACTGCGCCAGGTCGAGGCCAGCACCTTCGCCATTCCGGGCCTGCAGGGCGAACCGATCTTCGTCTGCATGGACGTCGACGTGACGGCGCGGCGCAGTGCGGAAAAGGCGGTCGAGAAGGAGCGCACCTACCTGCGCACGCTGTTCTCGGCGCTGCCCGATTTCGTCTGGGTGAAGGACATCGAAGGCCGCTACCTGTCGTGCAACCGCATGGTCGAACAGTTCTTCGGCCTGCCGGAGGCTGCCCTGGCCGGCAAGACCGACCACGACTTCTTCCCGACCGAGGTGGCGGACCTCTTCCGTGCGCAGGACGAGGAAACCTTGCGCACGGGGCTGCGCAGCATCCACGAATCCACGGTCACTTCGGACGTGACCGGCGAGTGCCTGCGCGTGCAGACGATCAAGGTACCGATGCGCAGCGAGGACGGCACGGTGATCGGCGTGCTCGGCATGGCGCGCAACATCACCGAACTGCGCGATGCGCAGGACGAACTGCGCGCGCTCAACCGCGACCTCGAACAGCGGGTGAGCGAGCGCACGCAGGCGCTCACTGCGGCGATGAAAGAACTCGAATCCTTCTCCTACGCCGTGTCGCACGACCTGAAGGCACCGCTGCGCGGCATCGACGGCTACAGCCGCATCCTGATCGAGGACTACGGTGACCGGCTCGACGAGCAGGCGCAGCGCTTTCTCGGCAATATCCGCAACGGCGCGTCGCAGATGCACGCCCTGATCGAGGATCTGCTGGCCTATTCGCGCATGGAGCGGCGCGCGCTGGAGGCGAGCCGCGTCGATCTGGGCGAGCTGATGCGCAGCGTGCTGACGCGTCGCGCCGACGAGATCGCGGCGGCGTCGGCGCAGATCGTCGGTGAGGTGCCGTCGCTCATCGTGCGCGCCGACCGGCAGGGACTGGACCTGGTATTGCGCAACCTGATCGACAACGCGCTGAAGTTCAGCCGCGACGCGAAGCCGCCGACCATCACGCTGAGTGCGCGAAGCGAAGGAGACCGCATCGTGCTGTCGATACGCGACAATGGCATCGGATTCGACATGAAGTACCACGAGCGGATTTTTGAGATATTCCAGCGCCTGCACCGCAGCGAAGAGTTCGCCGGTACCGGCGTTGGCCTGGCGCTGGTGCGCAAGGCGATGCAGCGCATGGGCGGTCGCGTTTGGGCGGAAAGCGCGCCCGGCGAAGGCGCCTGCTTCAATCTGGAGTTTCCTGCATGATCACTGCGGTCAATCAGCAGCAGCCCTTCACGCTGCCCATACTGCTGGTCGAGGACAATCCGGTCGATATCGACCTCACCTGCCGCGCCTTCGCGCGTAGCCATCTGCACAACCCGATCAGCGTCGCCCGTGACGGCGAGGAGGCGATCGGCCTGATCGACCGCTGGGAGGCTGGCGAAACGCCGCCGTCGCTGATCCTGCTCGACATCAACCTGCCGCGCGTGAATGGCATCGAGGTGCTGCGCCACCTGAAGGCGCATCCGAAGTACCGGCGCATTCCAGTGGTCGTGCTCAGTTCGTCGTCGGAAGACCGCGACCTGCACGACGCCTACGCGCTGGGCGTAAACTCCTTCATCGTCAAACCGGTGGATTTCGATCGTTTCGTCGAAGCGGCGGGACAGATCGAACGCTACTGGTGCGAACTCAACCAGCGCCCTGTCTGATGCGCGTCCTCTACACCGAAGATTCGGAGTTCGACGCCGATCTCACGCAGCGGGCGCTGGCACGCTGCGGGCGCGACATCGAGCTGCAGATCGCGACGACGCTGGCGAATGCGCGCAGCCTGCTCGAATCCGGGCAGTTCGACCTGCTGCTGACCGACCTCAAGCTGCCCGACGGCACCGGGCTGGAACTGCTCGCCCACGTGCGCGAACAGGGCTGGCCGCTCGCCGTCGTCGTGCTAACCGGTTCGGGCGACGGCGACGCGGCGATCGCCGCGCTGAAGGCGGGCGCCGACGACTACCTGATTAAGCGCGACCAGTATCTGGAACGCCTGCCGCGCGTGATGGAAGCGGCTGTGGTGCGCCAGCGCTCGATGAAGGCGCGCCGTGACCGGCCGATACGCGTGCTGTCGGCCGCCGTCGGCGGAAACGAACTGGAGCGCATGCGCCGTCACCTGCTGAAGCATGCGCCGCACATCCGGCTCGATGCCGTCGTCCGCATCGACGACGTCGCGCCCCGTTTGCCGGCCACCGGCGAAGAAGCGGAATTCGACGTGCTGCTGCTCGACGCCGGTCCGCATCCGGCAGACGCGCTCGAACTGGTACGGCGCATCCGGCTGGAGCGTCTGCTGCAGTTGCCGGTCGTCATGATGGCCGGCCGCGAAAGCGAAGAACTCGCGTCCAGCGCACTGCATCTGGGCGTCGACGACTACCTCGTGCAGCACGAAGGCTATCTGTTCGAGCTGCCGTCCACGCTGGAGAAGGTGCATCGCCGTGCCGAACTGGCGCGCGAGGAGCGGCGCCTGCGCGACACCAATCAGCGCATGGCGCAACTGCTCGCCTCCAGCCCGACCATTGTGTACAGCCTCAGCGTGCAGGATGGCGCGGCGCACCCCACCTGGGTGAGCGAGAACGTCAGCCGAATCCTCGGCTACCCGATCGCCGAGGCGATGCAGCCGGGCTGGTGGATCGATCACATTCATCCGCAGGATCGGGAGCGGGCGCTGGACGGCATGGCGACCCTGATGCGTGAAGGTCACCTGAGCCATGAATACCGATTCCGCTGCGGTGACGGACGCGAAATCTGGGTACGCGACGACTTGCGGCGGGTCAGCGAGGCCGGCGCACCGGTGGCGGACATCGTGGGTTCATGGACCGACATCACGGCGAACAAGCGTGCTGCGCTCGTGAACGAGGCGCGCACCGAGGTGCTCGACCGTGTGGTGCAGGTGGCGCCGCTGGAATCCATCCTCGAAACGATCGCGCTGCGCATGCAGGCGATCGAGGCCGACATGCGCGTGTCCATCGTGCTGCTCGACGAAGCCAGCGGTCATCTGCGCAATGGGGCGGCGCCCAGCCTGCCCGATTACTACAACCAGGCACTCGAGGCGCTGAAGCCGGGCGAAGGCGTCGGCTCCTGCGGCACGGCGATCTGGAGCGGTGAGCCCATACTGGTTGGCGATGTGCTGGACCACCCGTACTGGACGCCCTATGTCGATCTCGCGCGTCGCGTCGGTTTCCGCTCCTGCTGGTCGGTGCCGTTCAAGGACGAAGCCGGGCGCGTGCTCGGCTCCTTCGCCGTCTATCACGACGCACCGGGCCTGCCCGATGACGAGCAGTTCAAGCTCATCGTCGAATTCAGCCGCATCACCGCACTGGCCGTGCAGAAGGTGCGCGCCGGCCGCGCGCTGAGGCAGGCGGCGGCGGTGTTCGAAAGCACGCGCGACGGCGTTTTCATCACCGATCTGGACGCCAGCATCGTCGCCGTCAATCGTGCCTTCACCGACATCACCGGCTACAGCGAATTCGAGGCGCTGGGAAGCAATCCGCGCATCCTGCAGTCGGGTCGTCACGACATGTCCTTCTACAAGGCGATGTGGCGTGCGGTTCTGGAAAGCGGCTTCTGGCAGGGCGAGGTGTGGAACCGGCGCAAGAGCGGCGAGCTGTACCAGCAGTTGCTGAACATCAGCACGGTGCGTGACGAATCCGGACAGGCCAGTCACTACGTCGCGGTGATGACCGACATCAGCCAGCTCAAGCGCTCCGAAGCCAAGCTCGATCACCTGGCCCACCACGACCCGCTGACCGACCTGCCGAACCGCCTGCTGCTGCAGTCGCGCGTGCAGCATGCGATCGAGCGCGCCGAGCGGCAGCATGAGCACGTCGGGCTGCTGTTCATCGATCTCGACCGCTTCAAGAACGTCAATGACAGCCTGGGTCACCCGGTCGGCGACGAACTGCTGGGCGCCATCGCGCAGCGCCTGCGCGCGCGTCTGCGCGAGGCAGACACGCTGGCGCGTCTGGGCGGCGACGAATTCGTGCTGCTGATCGAGAGCATGACCGCGCCCGAAGATGCCGCCCACGTCGCCCATTCGCTGCTCGAACTGATGCAGGCGCCGTTCCGCCTCGCCCAGGGACGCGACATCTACATCGGCGCCAGCATCGGCATCGCCGTCTATCCGGAAGACGGCACCACGGTGACCGAGCTGATCCAGCATTCCGACGTCGCGATGTATCAGGCCAAGGAAGCGGGCCGCGGTGCCTTCCGCTTCTACACTGAGGCGATGAGCCGGGCCGCGCAGGACAGACTGCATCTGGACACGCGGCTGCGCCGCGCGCTCGAACGCGGCGAATTCCGTCTGCATTACCAGCCGCAGATCGACATGGCGAGCGGCCGCGTCGTCGGCGCCGAGGCGCTGATCCGCTGGATGGATCCGGACGAGGGCATGGTGTCGCCGGCCCGTTTCATTCCAGTGGCCGAGGAAAGCGGCCTCATCGTGCCGATCGGCGAGTGGGTGCTGCGCACCGCGTGCGCCCAGGCGCGCGCCTGGCAGGATGCCGGTCATGCGCTCAGCATCGCGGTCAACCTGTCGGCGCGCCAGTTGCAGCACGCCGACATGGCGCAGTACCTGTCGGTGCTGATGGCCGAGTCCGGTCTGCAGGCCGGACGGCTCGAATTCGAATTGACCGAATCGATGCTGGCGGACGATCTCCAGCAGACCGAAGAACGCCTGCGTGCGCTGAAGGCGCTCGGCGTTGCGCTGTCGATCGACGACTTCGGCACCGGCTACTCGTCTCTGGCCTACCTCAAACGCTTCCCGATCGACGTGCTGAAGATCGATCAGAGCTTCGTGCGCGACATCCCGCAGGACCGCAACGACATGGAAATCGCCGCCACCATCATCGCGATGGCGCACACGCTGAAGATGCGCGTGGTCGCCGAAGGCGTCGAAACCGAAGAGCAGCTCGCCTTCCTGAAGGACCGCGAATGCGACGCCTGGCAGGGCTATCTGTTCAGCAAGCCGGTGCCGGCGGAGGAGTTCGAGGCGCGCTTCCTGCGCACCTGAAGCTCTGCGGCCCTGGCCGCGTCGCGGCCAGGGCCGCTCCCACAGGGATCGCGCCCGATTCGTGGCTGGAGCCAGCGCCGGGTTCTGTGGGAGGGGTCTTGACCCCGACAGCCGCTGGAATCGAAGTCCGCGGACTGCGTCGAGGCCAAGACTCTGCTCCCACTGGATCGGCGCCTGACCCGCGCTGCGCAGGCGTGCTCAGAACGGCAGCGCGAGCTGGCCTTCGTCGTGGCCGGTGGGCGCGTCAGCGAGATCCTCTGCCGACAGCAGATGACCGGCCCGTACGCCGAGCAGTCTGAACCGACGTTCAAGCGGCATCCGTTTCAGGCACAGACCTGCGTGGCGGCGGATGACTACCGCGTCCGCCGTATAGGCATCCATCGTGATTTCGCGCGTGACGATGCGAAAGTCGTCCTGCCGCAGTTTCACGCCCACCGATTTCGCGACGACGCCCTTGCGCCTGAGGTCGTCGGCCAGCCGCTCGCACAGCCAGGTGAAGATGCCGCCCAGTTCCTCGCGGTCGTGTTTCGCGTGCAGGTCGTGTTCGAAGGTCGTTTCGCGGCTGATCGATTTCGGGTCGCGGCTGTAGCTGAGCGGGCGCTCGTCGTGCCCGCGCGCGGCGTCGGCGAGCCAGGCGCCGTAGCTGCGGCCGAAGTGTTCGATCAGCCAGTGCGGCTCGGCGGCAGCCAGCTCACCGATGGTCCGTATGCCCAGCGATTCGAGCCGGGCGCTCGCTTTCGGGCCGATGCCGTTGATGCGCTTGGCCGGCAGCGGCCAGATGCGGGTGGCGATGTCGGCTTCGGTGATGACCGTCAGGCCGCGCGGCTTTTCGAGGTCGGAACAGATCTTGGACAGCAGCTTGTTCGGCGACAGTCCGATCGAGCAGCTGAGGCCGGTCGCCGCATTCACCGCCTGCTGGATGCGGCTCGCGATCGCGCGCACGCCGCCGTGCGGGTCGTCGCCTGCGGCGTCCTGCGCGCCCCGCAGATCGGTCAGTTCGAAATAGATTTCGTCGATGCCGCGGTCCTCGATCACCGGCACCTGCGCCAGCACCGTCTGCTTGAACAGCCGCGACATGCGCTTGTATTCGTCGAAATCGGTCGGCAGCAGCACGGCGTCCGGGGCCAGCGCAGCGGCCTTCATCAGACCGATGCCCGAATGCACACCGAAGGCGCGCGCCTCGTAGGTGGCGGTGGTGGCCACGCCGCGGCCGACGTAGTCGCGCAGCCGGGCGAAGCGGCGCGTGCCGTCGGCCTGCCGTTCCGGCTGATGCCGTGCACCGCCGCCGACCACCACGGGCTGGCCGCGCAGTTCGGGGTAGCGCAGCAGTTCGACTGACGCGAAGAAGGCGTCCATGTCGAGGTGGGCGATCCAGCGGCGCGGCACGGCAGGTTCCGGGCGATCAGCGAGCCGGGGCGGGGCGGCTCGCGGCGGGCGGTCGCTCGCCGGCACGGCTGGCCGCTTCGAGCGCGTCGCGCACGGCGTCCATGTCGTGCGCGCGCAGGCCTTCGACCAGCGCGCGTGAAGCATCCCGGCGCGCTTCCGCGTACTGGCGCAATTCGCGCAAGGTGGCCGCCGACGGCGCGGCGGGACTCAGATGCAGGTCGCTCAGGTCCTCGAAGCTCTGCTGGTAGGGCAGAGCAACCTCGCTTTCGATCTGCCCGGCAAGGTCGTCGAAACTGGCGCCATTGCGCTGGGCGTCGCCGATCAGCGTGTTCCAGCGGTGGGCGATGCGGCGGTCGGCGCCGATGAAGTCGCGGATTTCGTCGCGCGCCATCACCTCTTCGCTCCAGCGGTAACGCGGCGCGGGGATTGCGATCACCAGCACGACGACCATCAGCGCCAGCCCGAGGCCGGCCAGCCATTGACCGGCCGAGGCCACCGGCTGGCGGTAGCGGCCGAGCACGGCGCTGTCGTCCAGCGGGCGCACCAGGGCCGCACCCGCAAGCAGGCCGGCGACGAAGCCGCCGATGTGCGCGCCATTGTCGATGCCGGCGATGTTCAGACCGAGCACGATGGTGACGGCGGCGAACAGGCAGGCGCCCCAGAACAGGCGCACGAATTCGCGTCGGTCCAGCGTGGCGCGTTGCTGCCACAGGAAGGCGAGCAGTGCGCCATAGACGCCGAAGATGGCCCCGGAGGCGCCGCCCGATACGGCGCGGTCGCCCTGCACGATCAGCGACAGCAGGTTACCGGTGATGCCGCTGATGAAATAGATCGCGACGAAACGGACCGGGCCAAACATGCGCTCGACCAGGCGACCGCCGTCGAGCAGCGACAGCATGTTCATGCCCAGGTGCAGCAGGCCGAAGTGCAGGAACAGCGCACTGCCCAGCCGCCACCATTCGCCGTCCTTGGTCGCTGGCCCGAAGTTGGCGCCCCAGGCGAGCTGGATGCCGTTGGCCGAATGCCACAGCCCGGCACCGGACAGCAGCATGGCGGCGAACACTGCCAGGTTGGCGACGATGAGCGCCGTCGTCACCGGGATGCGGCGGCGGCGGGCGATCAGCTGGTCGATCAGGGGGAGCGGTGCGACGGTCACGAAAGGCGGGCGTGGTGGTGTTCGATGTGCAACGTATGCGAGGTTAGCACCGGCAGCCGACGGCAACCGTTACCGGCCGGTAACGCTTTCATCCGCGCCGGGCCGGAAATCGGCGAAGCGATCGGCCAGGAAGTCGACGAAGGCGCGTACCCGCGCCGACAGCTGGTGGTGCGGTGGCCAGATGGCATGGATGTCGGCCGCCGTGCCGGCCCAGGGTTCGAGCAGGCGCAGCAACTGGCCGTCGCGCAGGTGCGGCGCGATGTCCCACTCCGAGCGCAGCAGGATGCCGTGGCCGTCCAGCGCCCAGTCGACCGCGATTTCGCCGTGGTTGGTACCGAGCGGTCCGGCCACCTTCACCTTTACTTCGCGCGTGCCGTCGGACAGCACCCAGGTGTTGAAGGCGTCGTCGTTCTCGCGGATGACGATGCAGCGATGCGCGCGCAGCGCCTGTGGCGTATCCGGCGCGCCGAACGCGGCGACATAGGACGGCGCCGCGCACAGCAGCCGGCGGTTGCGGGCGACGCGTCGCGCATGCACGTGGGTGTCGGGCGGCGGACCGAAGCGGATCGCCAGATCCATGCCATGACTTTCGAGGTCGAGCGGGCGGTCGGTCAGGTGCAGCACGACCTCGACTTCGGGCCAGCGCCGGGCGAACTCGGATACTGCCGGCGCCAGATGGCGGCGACCGAAACCGAAGGTGGCGTTGATGCGCAGCAGGCCGCTCGGCACCGCCCGGCTGGCGGCGAGCGAGCGTTCGAGCGCGTCGATGTCGCGCAGGATGCGTTCGCCCTCTTCGAGATAGCGCTCGCCCTCGGCGGTCAGGCTGACCCGGCGCGTCGTGCGGTTGAGCAGGCGCACACCGAGCCTCGCTTCAAGCGCGGCCAGCCGCCGGCTCACCGCGGGCGGCGTCACGCCCAGCTGCTGGGCGGCTGCGGCGAGGCTGGGCTGGCGGGCCAGCGTGCTGAAGAACAGCAGATCGGCGGCGTCTTTCATTGATGATTCGAAAAGCAATGATCGTTTGAATTTCTGATCATTGTAGTTATCGATAGCTTGAATAGCATGCTTGCCATTGATGTCTTCCTGTTCCGCGATGGCTTTTCACGACCTTCTGATCACGCTGCCGCTCGGCGCCGCGCTCGGCTTCTTCGGCGGCCTGTTCGGTATCGGCGGTGGCGTCATCGCCATTCCGCTGCTGGCGCTCGCCTTCGGCATGGACCAGGCGCTGGCGCAGGGCACGGCGCTGGTGATGATGGTGCCCAATCTGCTCGTCGGCTGGTGGCGCTACCAGCGCCGGCACCCGGTGCCGATCCCGCGCGTGCTGGCGATTGCCGCGGTCGCCACCGCCACCACCGCCGTCACCGCACATTTCGCGGCGCGGCTGGACCCGACGCTGCTGCGCATGCTGTTCGGCGGCTTCATGGCGGCGCTGTCGGTGTCGCTGCTGTGGCGCTCGGCGCCGTCGGCACAGAGCGCCGCACCGCGGCCGCGCGACACGCTGATTCCGCTGGTCGGCGTGGTCGGCGGCAGCAGCATGGGCCTGCTCGGCGTCGGCGGCGGGCTGGTCGCGACACCGCTGTTCGTGCGGCTGTTCGGCCAGCGGCAGACGGTGGCGCAGAGCCTCGCGCTGGCGCTGGTCACGCCCAGTGCCGTCGTGGCGCTCGCGAGCTACGCACAGGCGCACAAGGTCGACTGGAGCATGGGGCTGCCACTTGCGGCGGGCGGGCTGTTCACGGTGGCGGCCGGTGTTGCGCTCGCGCACAGGCTGCCGGAGCGGCAGATGCAGAAGCTGTTCGCGCTGCTGCTGATGGCGACCGCGGTCGCGATGACCGTGGCCTGAGGGCGATCAGTTCCGCAGGCGGCGGGTTCAGCCCTCGAAACTGCTGCGGTCGAGCACGTCGCCGACCAGTTCGAGCCGCAGCAGCGGGTCGCGCATTTCCATCAACCGCTGCTTGTCGTCCGGCTGCAGCGGCAGCAGTTCGCACCAGCGGTTGGCGACCCAGCCGGCGTCGTCGAAATGCTTCGGCGTATCCGACGGCGTGAATTCGGAGGCGGTCAGCGCGTCGAGCACGCGCACCAGAGCCGCCGCGACATAGGTGAGGTCGGGCGGCACGGCGCAGGGCGGGTCGGCCGGGATGTCCTCGACGTCGGCCATCCACAGCCCGTGCGGTGTCTGCGAACTGGCGGTGACGCGAAAGCGCGTGCTGCCGCGGGTGAAAATCTCGTACAAACCCGGCTGCGGTTGTGCGAAGTGCGTGATCACCGCGCGCGTGCCGATGGCGTGGAAGCGCTCGGGCGCCGGCGCGCCGGCGCGCATCACTTCGTTGCCCTGGAGCAGCGATACGACGCCGAAGGGCGTGCCGGCGCGGTGGCATTTCTTGATCATGTCGAGATAGCGCACCTCGAAGATGCGCAGCGGCAGCAGGCCGTCCGGAAACAGCACGGTGCCCAGCGGGAACAGCGGAATGGCGTGGTCGGTCAGCGTTGTCGTCATGAGCGGGCCTGCTGGCTGGTCGGTGTGCGGCAGGTGATGCCGTCGAGTTCGTGGGCGAAGCTTGATACCTCGCGCTGCAGGTGGCGGCGCTGCCCGTCGGTCAGTGACGCCGACAGCTCGCTCAGGGCCTGTGCGGCGCGCGCCCGGTTGTCGCGGAAGGTCTGGGCGTAGCCGGGCGTCCAGTGCCGCTCGGGCGCGACGAACATCGCTTCGAGTTCGCCTCTGAACGCCTCCGGCGCGAGGTCGGTACGTGCCAGCAGATCGGCCATCGCGGCCTGCCAGCGGCGGCGGCTTTCCAGACTGTCGTCGCTGCGGCTGCGCACCTCGCGTGCCCAGCGGTCGACGATGTCGCGCTGTGCCGGCGTGAGCCGGCCGATCCAGTTCTCGATCCGTTCGCGCAGCCGTGTGCTGCGCTCGCGCACGATGTCTTCCGCAGGGGGCTCGACCCAGTCCTTCACGTATTCGCGGGTATTGCGCTCGAAGCGGCGCTTCAGTGCGGCGATCTGCTCCGGCTTCGCGCCGGCGACCAGCGGCCCGATTTCGCGCGCTGCTTCGCTGGCGGCGGTGCGGGCGAAGCCGAGCACGGTGTCGATGTGGGCGTCGATGCGCGCCACGTCGGCACCGGCACGCAGATCTGCGTCGACCTGCCTCAGCCATCCGGCGTAACCCGGCAGCTGGCTGCTGCAGTGCCAGTCCACCCAGCGCGTCAGCGCTGGCTGCACGGCGGCGCGCTGCGTGCTGTCCAGCGGCAGGTAGTCATCCAGTCGCCAGGCGATCAGCCGGTCGAGCTGGTTGTAGCCGACCTGCACCATGCTGCAGGCGGCCAGCAGCACGGTACTCAACAGCAGCAGGGGACGTCGCCAGTCGGCCATTGCCATATCGGGAGGGTGGATGCGTGTTTCTGCACAGGATGGACTATAGGGTCTGTTGCCATTGAATCGAGTGCGGCCCGCGATTCAATGGCGACAGACCCTAGACCCGTATGGCGGCCGCGGGTTCGTGCGAAACCTTTTTCCGCCGGTCCGCTCACAGAGCGAACGCCGCCGCCTACAATCGCGCCCATGACCCGACCGCGCCCGTCGATCCGCTCCCTGCGCCGCCTGCTGGCCTTGTCGTCGACGCTGCTGCTGGCCGCCTGCGGCGACGTGTGGAACGACCCCTACCCGGCGGCCGAGAGCGGGCAGAACATTCTCTACACCGCCTTCACCGACCGGCCGAAACACCTCGACCCGGTGCAGTCATACAGCGAGAACGAAATCACTTTCACGGCGCAGATCTACGAAGCGCCGCTGCAGTACCACTACCTGAAGCGCCCGTTCGAACTGGTCACCGCGACCGCAGAGGCAATGCCGGTGCCGCGCTTCTACGACGCATCGGGTCGCGAACTGCCGGCCGATGCACCGGCCGCCGACATCGCCGAGTCGGTGTATGAGATCCGCATCAAGCCGGGCATCCGCTACCAACCCCATCCGGCGCTGGCGCGCGACGAAGCCGGCAACTACCTCTATCACGAAGGCGGTCCCGGAGAGCGGCGTACGCTGTACGACTTCGAGCGGACCGGCACGCGCGAGCTGGAGGCCGCCGACTACATCTATCAGATCAAGCGTCTGGCGCACCCGGGCCTGCATTCGCCGGTGTTCGGGCTGATGAGCGACTACATCGTCGGCCTGAAGGAATACGGCGACACGCTGAAGGCGGCGGCGAAATCGCTGCCGCCGGGGACTTGGCTGGATCTGCGCAAGCACGACCTGGCCGGCGTCGAGGTGGTCGACCGTCACACCTACCGCATACGGCTCAAGGGCAAGTACCCGCAGTTCCTGTACTGGCTGGCCATGCCCTTCTTCGCGCCGGTGCCGTGGGAAGCCGACCGCTTCCATGCGCAGCCGGGCATGGCGGAGCGCAACCTGACGCTGGACTGGTATCCGATCGGCACCGGCCCCTACATGCTGAGTCAGAACGATCCGAACGCGCGCATGGTGCTGACGCGTAACCCGAATTTCCGCGACGAAACCTATCCCTGCGAAGGCGAGCCGGGCGATCGCGAGGCGGGGTTGCTGGCCGACTGCGACAAGCGCCTGCCGCTGGTCGATCAGGTCGTGTTCACCCGCGAGAAGGAGCAGATCCCGTACTGGAACAAGTTCCTGCAGGGCTATTACGACGCCTCCGGCATCAGTTCCGACTCCTTCGACCAGGCGGTGCAGTTCGGCCAGACCGGCGAGGTGAACCTGAGCGACGACATGAAGGCGCAGGGCATACGGCTGCAGACCTCGGTGTCGACCTCGACCATGTACATGGGCTTCAACATGCTGGACCCGGTGGTCGGCGGCATGAGCGAGCGCGGGCGCAAGCTGCGCCAGGCCATCGGCATCGCGCTCGATCAGGAGGAATTCATTTCCATCTTCCAGAACGGCCGCGGCCTGCCGGCGCAGTCGCCGCTGCCGCCCGGCATCTTCGGCTACCGCGACGGCCGTGAAGGGATGAACGCCTACATGTATGACTGGGTCGATGGCGAGCCGCGGCGCAAGTCGATCGAGACGGCGAAGGCGCTGCTGGCCGAAGCGGGCTGGCCGGGCGGGCGCGATGCGAAGACCGGCGAGCCGCTGGTGATCAACCTCGACACCACCGGCACCGGCCTCGGCAGCAAGGCGCGCATCGACTGGCTCACCAAGCAGTTCGACAAGCTGGGCGTGCAGCTGGTGGTGCGCAGCACCGACTACAACCGCTTCCAGGACAAGATACGCAAGGGCGCGGCCCAGCTCTTCTTCTGGGGCTGGAACGCCGACTACCCGGACCCGGAGAACTTCCTCTTCCTGCTCTACGGCCCGCAGTCCAAGGTGAAGGTGCAGGGCGAGAACGCGGCCAATTACGAGAGCGCCGAATTCGACCGCCTGTTCGAGCGGATGAAGGCGATGGACAACGGCCCCGAGCGCCAGGCCATCCTCGACCGCATGCTCGAAGTGCTGCGCCACGACGCGCCCTGGGTGTGGGGTTACCACCCGAAGAGCTACGGCCTCGAACACAGCTGGGTGTTCAACCGCAAACCGTCGACCGTTGCCAACAACACGATGAAATACACCCGCATCGATCCGACGCTGCGCGAGGCGAAGCGCGCCGAATGGAACCGTCCGGTGCGCTGGCCGCTGGTCGCTTTCGCCGCGCTGCTGCTCGCGCTGGTGTGGCCGGCCTGGCGCCACTGGAAGCGCTCGGAACAGGCGCGCGCAGTGGGGAGCGGCGCATGATCGCCTACATCATTCGCCGCCTGCTCTATGCCATTCCGATCCTGATCGGGGTGAACCTGATCACCTTCGTGCTGTTCTTCGTCGTCAATTCGCCGGACGACATGGCGCGCATGCAGCTCGGCGCCAAGCGGGTGACGCCGGAGGCGATCGAGAAGTGGAAGGCCGAGCGCGGCTACGACCGGCCGCTGGTGTGGAACACCGAGGCGGCCGGACTGGCGAAGGCGACCGACACGATACTGTTCGACAAATCGATGCGCATGTTCGTGTTCGACTTCGGTCGCGCCGACGACGGCCGCGACATCGCGCTGGAGATCGGCAACCGCATGGGGCCCAGTCTGGCCATCGCGATACCGACTTTCCTGCTCGGCCTGTTCGTCACCGTCAGTTTCGCGCTGCTGCTGGTGTTCTTCCGCAACACCGCGCTCGACGTCGGCGGCGTTGTGCTGTGCGTCGCGGCGATGTCGATTTCCGGCCTGTTCTACATCATCGGCGGCCAGTACCTGGTCAGCAAGGTATGGAACCTGGTGCCGATTTCCGGCTATGCGCCGGGGCTGGATGCCAGCAAGTTCCTGATACTGCCGGTGCTGATCAGCGTGGTCGGCGGCATCGGTTCGTCGGCGCGCTGGTACCGCACGCTCTTTCTCGAAGAGATCAACAAGGACTACGTACGCACCGCCCGCGCCAAGGGGCTGTCGGAACTGCGCGTGCTGTTCCGCCACGTGCTGAAGAACGCGATGATCCCCATCCTGACCGGTGTGGTCGTCGTGATTCCGCTGCTGTTCATGGGCTCGCTGCTGCTGGAGAGCTTCTTCGGCATCCCGGGGCTGGGCAGCTACACGATAGACGCGATCAATTCCCAGGATTTCGCGGTCGTGCGCTCGATGGTGTTCATCGGCTCGGTGCTCTACATCGTCGGCCTGCTGCTGACCGATATTTCGTACACGTTGGTCGACCCACGCGTGAGACTGAACTGATGGCCGACCTTATTGGTGTGAAACCGGTCTTCCTCTGGTCCGACCTCCTGCTGTGGGCGCTTGTCGCCGGCGCCGTGCTGCTGGCCCTCTACTGCCGTAGCCAGGACTACCTGCGCCGTGCCTGGCGCCGGGTCGGCGAGTCGTCGGCGGCGATGGCCTCGGTCACCGTGCTGGCGGTATTCATCGCGGTCGGTCTGCTCGATTCGCTGCACTACCAGCCGCGCCTGCCGGCGAAGGAGGGCAGCAGCGAAATCCAGTACGCACCGGAGGTGCTGTCGGCACTCGATGCACTGTTCGCCGACCTCAGGCTGAACAAGGAAAAGACCTATTCGGCGCCGCTGGCGACGCACGGCTTCGCCAAGGAAACGATGGAGCGCGACGGCGTGCAGACGCGCGATTATCCGCGGCTGGTGTTCGGCGGCGCGCACCTGGACGAGCTGTCGCAGCACGACGCCGACCTGCGCAGTCGGGCGCTGTCGGGCGCGGTCAAGGGACTGCTGGTGTGGGCGGCGTTCACCGGCCTCATCGTGGGCCTGCTTGCGCTGATGCAGCGGCGCAGCTACGCCGACACCTGTCGCGCGGTGTGGCGACCAGGGCTGTCGGCCGAGCGGCCGATCGCCTGGCGCGCGGTCTTCGTCACCGCCGCCGTGCTCTGTGTGCTCGGCGGCGTCATCGCCGCCTGGGCCGATGGCTACCATGTGTTCGGCACCGACAAGGTCGGGCAGGACGTGCTCTATCTGTCGCTGAAGTCGGTGCGCACCGCGCTGCTGATCGGCACGCTGACCACGCTGGTGACGCTGCCGCTGGCGATCGCGCTCGGCCTGATCGCCGGCTTCCGCGGCGGCTGGTGGGACGACGCGATCCAGTACCTCTACACCGTGCTGAACTCCATCCCCGGCGTGCTGCTGATCGCCGCCATGGTGCTGATGATGCAGGTGATCATCGACACCCACCCGGAGTGGTTCGAGACAGCCGCCGAGCGTGCCGACGCGCGCCTGCTGGCACTGTGCTTCATCCTCGGTCTGACCTCCTGGACCGGCCTGTGCCGGCTGCTGCGCGCCGAGACGCTGAAGCTGCGCGAACTCGATTACGTGCAGGCGGCGCGCGCCTTCGGTGTCAGCGACGCGCGCATCATGGCGCGCCACGTGCTGCCCAATCTGATGCACATCGTGCTGATCGCGCTGGTGATGGATTTCTCCGGCCTGGTGCTGTCGGAGGCCGTGCTGTCCTACATCGGCATCGGTGTCGACAGCTCGATGAACAGCTTCGGCACGATGATCAACGCTGCGCGCCTCGAACTGTCGCGCGAGCCGGTCGTCTGGTGGTCGCTGGCCGCCGCCTTCGTGCTGATGCTGGCACTGGTGCTCGCCGCCAACCTGTTCGCCGACGCGGTGCGCGACGCCTTCGATCCGCGCTTCCAGTGGCGGGCGCGCCGCACGCTGCGGAGGGCTGCCGCATGAACATGCCCTTGCTCGAAGTGCGCGGCCTGACCGCGGAACTGGATACGCCGGCCGGCATCGCGCGCGCTGTCGACGCGCTCGACTTCGACGTGCGCGCCGGCGAAACGATGGCGCTGCTGGGCGAATCCGGCTGCGGCAAGTCGATGACGGCGAACGCGCTGATGCGCCTGCTGCCCGACGTCGGCTATATCGCCGGCGGCAGCGTGCGCCTGTCCGGCCGCGAACTGACCGGGCTGACCGAGGCCGACATGCGCGAGGCGCGCGGCCGCGACATGGCGATGATTTTCCAGGAGCCGGGCACCAGCCTGAATCCGGTGCTCACCGTGATGCAGCAGATCGGCGAGGTACTGTCGCTGCACCGCGGCCTGCGCGGCGCGGCAGCGCGCGCGCGGGCACTCGAGCTGCTGGCCGCGGTCGGTATTCCGGACGCGGCGCGGCGGCTCGACGAATATCCCTTCCAGTTCTCCGGCGGCATGAAGCAGCGCGTCATGATCGCGATGGCGCTGGCCGGCGAGCCGAAGCTGCTGATCGCCGACGAGCCGACCACCGCGCTCGACGTGACGATACAGGCGCAGGTGCTCGACCTGCTGGCGAAGCTGCAGCGCGAACAGGGGATGGCGCTGCTGCTGATCACGCACGACCTCGGCGTCGTTGCGCGCATGGCGCATCAGGTCGGCGTCATGTACGCCGGCCAGCTGATCGAACGCGCGCCGCGCGCGGCCTTCTTCGCGCAGCCGGCGCATCCGTATTCGCAACTGCTGTTCGCCGCCTTGCCGGACACGTCTCGGCGGGGCGAGCTCGCCACCATCCGCGGTTCGGTGCCGCCGCTGACCTCCGATTTCCGCGGTTGCCGCTTTGCCGAGCGCTGTCCGCAGGCCTGGGCGCGCTGCCGCGACGAGGCGCCGGCCTGGCAGACGGCGGGCGAGGGCCAGCAGGTGCGCTGTCACCTGTACGACCCAGCGGAGGCGGGCCGGCATGCGCAGCACGTCGCCCCGTCGGCCGGTGTCGCCGAAGCTGCACTGTCGGGCGATGCGCAGCCGCTGCTGAGCGTGCGCGAGCTGAAGGTGCATTTCCCGATCCGCCGCGGCGTCCTGCAGCGTACGGTGGGCCATGTGCGGGCGGTCGATGGCGTGTCGCTCGACATCCGCGCCGGCCGCACGCTGGCGCTGGTCGGCGAGTCCGGCTGCGGCAAGACCACCGCCGGCAAGGCCGTGCTGCGACTGATCGAACCGACCGCCGGCAGCGTGACGCTGGGCGCTCGGGATGTCGGCGCCGCATCCGGTGCTGCATTGCGCGAACTGCGCGCGCAGATGCAGATGGTGTTCCAGGACCCGTACGGCTCGCTGAACCCGCGCATGCGCGTCGGCGAAATCATCGCCGAGGGCATGTCCGCGCTGAAGCGCGCCGGCGGTGACGAGGCGGTGCGTGCACTGCTCGAGCAGGTCGGCCTGCGGCCGGACATGGCCGATCGCTACCCGCATGAATTTTCCGGTGGCCAGCGCCAGCGCATCGCCATCGCGCGCGCGCTCGCGGTGCAGCCGCGGCTCATCGTGTGCGACGAACCGACGTCGGCACTCGACGTGTCGGTGCAGGCGCAGATACTGAATCTGCTGCGCCGGCTGCAGCACGAACTGGGGCTGGCCTACCTCTTCATCACGCACAACATCGCGGTGGTCGAGCACCTGGCGCACGACGTGGCGGTGATGTATCTGGGCCGGATAGTCGAAAGCGGTCCGGTCGATCGCGTGCTGCGCGCGCCGCGTCATCCCTATACGCAGGCACTGCTGTCGGCGGTGCCGCGCATCGACGGCGCGCAGCAGCCGCAGAAGCTGGCGGGCGATCTGCCGTCGCCGGCCAATCCGCCGTCCGGCTGTGCTTTCCACCCGCGCTGTCCGCGCGCGCAGGCGCGATGTTCGACCGATCTGCCGCCGCTGGCGGGCGAAGACGGCCGTCAGGCCGTGGCCTGCTGGTATCCGGACTGAGCGCCGTCGACGCAAGGAGGAAACGATGACATGTCTGGCTATCGCCGGCCTGCGCCTGCCGCTGATCCAGGCGCCGATGGCCGGTGTGCAGGATCACCGGCTTGCCGCCGCCGTGTCGAACGCTGGCGGTCTCGGTTCGCTGCCGGCTGCCATGCTGGATGCCGAGGGTTTGCGCGACCAGCTGAGCGCGCTGCAGGCGCTCACCGACCGGCCCGTCAACGTCAATTTCTTCTGTCACGTGCCGCCGTCGCCGGACCCGGTGCGCGAGCAGCGCTGGCGTAGCGCGCTCGCGCCGTACTACGCTGAGTTCGGTGTCGAGCCGGCGCAGGTGCCGGCCGGGCCGGGGCGCATGCCTTTCAGTGCCGACATGGCCGACGTGCTCGAAGCCTTCCGTCCGGCGGTCGTCAGTTTCCACTTCGGGCTGCCGGCGGCCGACCTGCTCGCGCGGGTCAAGGCGTGGGGCGCCTGCGTGCTGGGCTCCGCCACCACGGTGGCCGAAGCACGCTGGCTCGAAGCGCACGGCGCCGACGCGATCATCGCGCAGGGGCTGGAGGCGGGCGGGCATCGCGGACATTTTCTGTCCGACGATCTGAGCGAACAGCTCGGCACGTTCGCGTTGCTGCCGCAGGTGGTGCGCGCGGTGTCGCGCCCGGTCATCGCCGCCGGCGGGATTGCCGACGCCCGGGGCGTGGCGGCCGCGGTGGCGCTGGGGGCGAGCGCGGTGCAGGTCGGCACCGCCTATCTGTGCTGCCCCGAGGCGACGACCTCAGCCGTGCATCGCGCGGCGCTGGGCAGCGAGGCGGCACGACACACCGCGCTGACCACTGTGTTTTCCGGGCGACCGGCGCGCGGCATCGTCAATCGGGCGATGCGCGAACTGGGGCCGATCAGTGCCGATGCGCCCGCGTTTCCGCTCGCCACGGCGGCGATGGCGCCGCTGCGTGCGCGCGCCGAAGCGGCCGGAAGCGGCGATTTCTCTCCGCTGTGGTGCGGTCAGAACGCCGCGGGCTGTCAGCCTGTGCCGGCGGCCGAGCTGACGCGGCTGCTGTCGGCCGGCGTCACACGCTGAACGCGCGCCGGCCCGCCCGGCATTTGGTCCACGCCACTATTTTTTCGCCGCAGGCTTTTTCGTTGCGGTCTTCTTGACCGGGACGACGGCCTTTTTCTTGGCGACGGGCGCGGCCTTTTTCTTCGGTGCCGCCGGTTTCACCGCCTTGTTGCCGGACGGCGTTGCGATCGGCACGTTCACCCAGCGCCCGTTCCGCTTGACGCGCTTGTACTTCGGTTTGTCCACACCGAGGCGCGGCGCTTCTTCGGCGTTGCCGGCACCGTCAAGCGACAGGCTGCTGTTCTCGTCGGGCACCAGCAGGGTGGTGCCCGGACCGATCTTCGCCGTCGGCGACAGGCCGTTGAAGCGGCGCAGGCGCCATTCGGTCACGCCGAAGCGGCGGATGACGGTGGTCAGCGTTTCCTTCGGACCCAGCGTATAGGTGCGCCACGGCGCACCGGCTGCGGGTGCGGCATCGGCGTCGCGGTTGCTGAGATTGGACATGAAGGTGTCGACCGCGTGCGACGGCAGCACCAGCTGCGCGCCACCCTCGCCGGCGCGGATGACCGGTCGCTTGTGCTGCGGATTGAGCGCCTTGATCTCGGCCACCGGTACGTCGGCCAGTCGCGCCGCAGTGGCCAGATCCATGGTCGGCGCTTCGGCCACCAGCGTGAAGTAGGGCTTGTTCTCGACCGTATCGAGCTCGATGCCGAACAGTTCCGGCTGGGCGATGATGTTCTTCAGCGCCTGCAGCTTGGGCACGTAGTGCCGCGTTTCGTTGGGCATGTTCAGCGAGGCGTAGTCGGTCGGCAGGCCGGCCGCCTGGTTGCGCATGACCGCGCGACCGACGGCGCCTTCACCCCAGTTGTACGAGGCGAGCGCCAGGTGCCAGTCGCCGTGCATTTCGTAGATACGCTGCAGGTACTCCAGCGCGGCGGCGGTCGAGGCGACGATGTCGCGACGGTCGTCGCGCTGCGCGTTCTGCTCGAGGCCATAGAGCTTGCCGGTCGACGGGATGAACTGCCAGAGCCCCGAGGCACGTGCCGACGACAGCGCTTCCGGGTTGTAGGCACTTTCCACCATGGGCAGCAGCGCCAGTTCGGTCGGCAGGCCACGCTTCTCGATTTCCTCGACGATGTGGAACATGTAGCGGCGGCCGCGCTCGGTCATCCGCCGGAAGTAGTCGGGGCGGTTGAGGTACCAGGCCTGGTGCTCCGCCACCAGCGGGTGGTCCAGATCAGCCATGCCGAAACCCTTGCGGATGCGTTCCCACAGGTCGTCCGGCGGCACCGTGAGATCGATCGGCCTGATCGCTTCGTCCTCGTTGGCGATCACTTCGGTCGGTTGCGGAAAGGGAATCGGCTCCGCCTTGCCCGGCTTGATGCCCGGCGTCGTGCGGCTGGAGGCGTCCGGGGTGCGACGTGCTGCCGGGCGTTCGACCGAGCGGGTGCCGACCGAGGTGCCCGGGGGCTCGGCCGGTTCCTCGGGCACGACGCCCGTGGCCGCACAGCCGGCGAGCGTTGCGGCCGCCAGCACGAGCAGCGAGCGGCGCAGCAGGGAAACGATGAAATGCGGCATTGCGGCGAAAGAGCCAAACCCCGAATGCTAGCCAGCCGGAGCGGGCACCGTCAAACCTTGCTGTCGGGGTGGGGTTGAAGGAGTGCGGATTGACCGCACGTCGCGGACGGGGTTCGTCGGTGTTGTCCTGCGGCTTTGTAAGGTTATGATGGCGAATAAAAAAAGGGTGTGTCCATGAAAGCGCTGGTCATCGAAGATTCCCAGACAGGGCTTGCAGTCGTCAGCCAGCATCTCGAACGGATGGGGATACTGCCCATCGCCGCCACCGACGGAGAGAGCGGCGTGGCAGCGTTTCGCCAGCACAACCCGGACATCGTGCTGCTCGATGTGGTGCTGCCGGGTATGGACGGCTACGAGGTCGCGCGCCGCATCCGCGCCATCGAGCAGTCGGGCGAATGGACACCCATTATCTTCCTCACCGCGCGCACGGCCGATACCGATCTCGTGCAGGGCATCACCGCTGGCGGCGACGACTATCTTTTCAAGCCGATCAGTGAAGTGGTGCTCGCCGCCAAGGTGCGTGCGATGCAGCGCATCCTGCAGATGCGTTACTCGCTGGTGGTGCTGACGCGCAAGCTCGACGCCGCCAACCAGGAACTGACCCGCCTCACCTCGCTCGACGGCCTGACCGGCCTGTCCAACCGTCGCCATTTCGACGAAACGATGCTGCGCGAGTGGCGCCGTGCGGCCCGCTACAAGCGTCCGCTGTCGCTGGTGCTGGTCGATGTCGATCACTTCAAGCAGTACAACGACACCTACGGTCATCTGGCAGGCGACGAGTGCCTGAAGACGGTGGCCAGTGCATTGCAGGCCGTGTCGCGTCGGCCGAGCGATCTGGTGGCGCGCTATGGCGGCGAGGAGTTCGCGCTGGTGTTGCCGGAGACCGATCTGTCCGGCGCGCGCAGCGTGGCCGAAGGCCTGTGCGACGCGATCCGTGCGCTGCAGCTGCCGCACGCGGCGGCGGCGTCGGGCCACGTGACGATCAGTGTCGGTGTGGCCAGCCTGATGCCCGGCAACGGCGCCGGCGGTCCGCAGAACCTGATCGCCGAAGCCGACCTCGCGCTCTACGCGGCGAAGTCGGGCGGGCGCGATCGCGTCGGTTTCAGACAGGTCGATACCGTCGTCGGCTGATGCCGGCGCAGGCCGGCTTTTCAGAACACGTTCTTCCACTCACGCAATACGGCGAACACCTCGACCGGGCTGCCCAGTCGGCGGCCGGCGTGCGCCTCCGCCGCGCGGATGACCGCCGGCTCGCGGGCGCGCAGGAAGGGGTTGGTCGCCAGTTCGTCGGCCAGCGCGCTCGGCACGCTCGGCAGGCCGGCCTCGCGCAGCTTCGCTACGCGGCGGATGCGGGCCAGCAGCGCCTGATTGTCCGGTTCGACCGCCAGCGCGAAGCGCAGGTTGGCCTGCGTGTATTCGTGCGCGCAATGGACACGCGTGTGCAGCGGCAGCGAGGCGAGCCGCGACAGCGAATGCCACATCTGTTCTGCGCTGCCCTCGAACAGCCGCCCACAGCCGGCGGCGAACAGCGTGTCGCCGCAGAACAGCAGGTCGCCGCCGACATAGGCGATGTGGCTGCGCGTGTGACCGGGCACTTCCAGCACGGCGAAGGTGGCCGCAAGCGAGGGCAGGGCGACGCGGGATCCTTCGCGCACCACGTCGTCTATGTGCTCGATGCGATCGTCGGCCGGGCCGAACACGCGGGCTCCGGTGCGCCGTTTCAGTTCGCCGAGGCCGCCGATGTGGTCGGCGTGGTGGTGGGTGATCAGGATGGTGTCCAGGCGCAGCGAATGTTCGTCGAGTGCGGCCAGCACCGGGGCGGCATCGCCCGGGTCGACCACCAGCGCCCGGTCACCTGCGGCGGCGAGCCAAAGATAGTTGTCGCCAAATGCGGGGATCGGATATATCTTCATCCGCCCGATTCTGGCGGCTGGGCTCTGCGTTGACAATGCACCGGCCGCGATCTGCCTGCCCCACGCCTCTTGCCCATGTCGATTCCCGGTCTGCACGAATGGTTGGACACGCCGCAGGGACAATACGTCCAGCGCTGGGAGCGCGCGCGGGTCGACCAGATCGTGGCCGACGTGTTCGGCTACAACGCGGTGCAGATCGGGCTGCTGGAACACGACTACCTGCGTGCCAACCGGATGCCGTTCAAGCTCTATTGCGAGGACGCGAAGCCGGGCCCGCCGCGGGCGCTGATCTGCGATCCGGTGCAGTTGCCGTTCGCGGCGACCAGCGTCGATCTGGTCGTGCTGCCGCACGTGCTCGAGTTCGCCAGCGATCCGCACGCGGTGCTGCGCGAGGTCGAACGCGTGCTGGTACCGGAAGGGCAGGTGCTGGTGACCGGCTTCAATCCGTTCAGCCTGTGGGGCGCACGTCGGCGCCTGCGCGAGCGCGACCCTTTCCCGTGGAACGGCGACTGGCTGTCGGTGCCCAGGCTGCGCGACTGGTTCAAGCTGCTCAGCCTGGACACCCAGGCCGGCTGCTTCGGCTGTTACTGCCCGCCGGTACTCAGCGAGAAGTGGCTGGCGCGCTGGCACTTCATGGAGACCGCCGGCGATCGCTGGTGGCCCTTTCTCGGCGGCGCTTATGTGCTGCAGGGCATCAAGCGCGTGCGCGGCATGCGACTCATCATGCCGACCTGGCGCGACCGCCGGGCGGCCGCACGCGCGCTGGCGACCGTCAGCCCGCGCGCGCAGAAGGACAAGGCGGCGGGGCAGTGACCCACCTCCACCTCGAATACGGAGCATTCATTGGAAGAAGTCATCATCTACACCGACGGCGCCTGCAGCGGCAATCCGGGGCCGGGCGGCTGGGGTGCGCTGCTGAAGAGCGGCGCGCACGAGAAGGAAATGTCGGGCGGCGAGCCCTCGACCACCAACAACCGGATGGAACTGATGGCGGTGATCGAGGCACTGAACGCACTGAAGAAGCCGGTGCGCGCGGTGGTCTATACCGACTCGCAGTACGTGCAGAAGGGCATCAGCGAGTGGATACATGGCTGGAAGCGCAAGGGCTGGAAAACAGCCGCCGGCGATCCGGTCAAGAACGTCGATCTGTGGAAGGCGCTCGACGCCGCGGCCGGCGTGCATCAGGTCGAATGGAAATGGGTGAAAGGTCACGCCGGTCACCCGGAGAACGAACGCGCCGACCGCCTGGCGCGGGAGGCCATCCCGGCCCGTCGTTGATCGCTGTCAGCGAACTGCAAGTTCTGGCCGGTACAATCCGGCCCGCCTCAAGGAGCCGCCTTTCCCCATGATTCGCCAGATCATCCTCGATACCGAAACCACCGGCCTGGAGTGGCAGAACGGCGACCGGCTGATCGAAATCGGCTGCGTCGAGCTGGTCGGGCGCAAGCGCACCGGCCGTCGGCTGCACATGTACGTGAATCCGGAACGCGATGTGCCGGAAGGCGCGGTGGCGGTGCACGGCATCACCACCGAATTCCTCGCCGACAAGCCGAAGTTCCGCGACGTGGTCGATGAATTCGTCGATTTCGTGCGCGACGCGGAACTGGTCATCCACAACGCCGCCTTCGACGTCGGCTTCCTCGACAACGAGCTGAATATCGTCGGCCGGCCGCCGTTGCGCGAAACCTGCGTGTGGCCGGCGATCGATACCGTGCGCATGGCGCGCGACATGTTCCCGGGCAAGCGCGCCAACCTCGACGCGCTGTGCGAGCGCTTCGGCATCGAGAACTCGCACCGTGAATTCCACGGCGCGCTGCTCGACGCGGAACTGCTGGTCGAGGTCTATCTGGCGATGACCCGGGGCCAGGAGAGCCTGATCATCGACCTCGAACCGGAGGCCTCCGCGGTGCGTGCCGCCGCGGCTGCGCGCCCGCGTGGTGCATTGCGCCGGGTGCAGGCGAGCGAGGCGGAAATGGCCGAACACGAACGCGTGCTGGCCGAGATCGACAAGGCCAGCGGCGGCGCCACGGTCTGGCGCAAGCTGGAACCGGCGCAGGCCGGATGAATACAGGGTCGGCCGGCAGACCCGAAGCTGAGGCAGGTTTCTTGCTTCAGCGGCCGGACATTTCCGGATGCGTCGCCGACCTGGCGGCGCGGTCCGGAGACAATGAACCATTACAGGAGACCCCCGAATGAGCGCGCAGAAAATCCCCGCCACACTGATCCCCGGTGACGGCATCGGACCGGAAATCATGGAAGCCGCCCTGGCGGCGCTGGACGCGGTGGGGGCTCCGTTCGAGTGGGAAGAGATGCCTGCCGGCATGGGTGCGCTGAAGAGCGAGGGCGATCCGCTGCCGGCGAAGACGCTGGACAGCATCCGCCGCACCCGGCTCGCACTGAAGGGCCCGCTGGAAACGCCGGTCGGCGGCGGTTTCCGCTCGATCAACGTGCGCCTGCGCGAGGAGTTCAAGCTCTACGCCAACATCCGTCCGGCACAGACGCTGATCCCGGGCGGCCGCTACGACAACATCGACCTCATCGTCTGCCGCGAGAACCTCGAAGGCCTGTACATGGGCTACGAGCACTTCATCCCGATCGAGGGCGACCCGCACGCGGTGGCGATGTCGACCGGTGTGAACACCCGCCAGGGCGCGCGCCACATTCTCGAATACGCCTTCGAACACGCGATCGCGCTCGGTCGCAAGAAGGTGACCGTGGTGCACAAGGCCAACATCATGAAGGCGCTGACCGGCATCTTCCTGGAAACGGCCGAGCAGATGTACGAGGAGCGCTACAAGGGCAGGATCCAGTTCGAACAGGTCATCGTCGACGCCTGCTGCATGAAGCTGGTGATGAACCCCTGGCAGTTCGACGTGCTGGTCACGACCAACCTGTTCGGCGACATCCTGTCCGACCTGACTGCGGGTCTGGTCGGCGGCCTGGGCATGGCGCCCGGTTCCAACATCGGCGCCGATGCGGCCATTTTTGAAGCGGTGCATGGCTCGGCGCCTGACATCGCCGGCAAGGGCATCGCCAATCCGACGGCGCTGGTGCTGGCCGCCGCGCTGATGCTGGATCACGTGAACATGCAGGACAAGGGCGACCGCATCCGCAAGGCGGTGTCGGAAACGCTGAACATCGACAACGTCCGCACCGGCGACCTGGGCGGCCGCGCCAGCACCAAGGAGTACACCGCCGCACTGGTTGCCCGCATCCGCAACAACGGCTGAACCGCCGGCTGAGCGGTCTGCGCCACGACCGTTCCATCCGGCCGGCGGCGTCCGGAGATCGACCTCCTGAGGTCCGGTTTCCGGACGTGGTCCGCCAGCCCGGCCCGCTTCCGGGCGATAATCGCGTTTTTCCCGCGCCCGCCCACCCCATGAAAGTTTTCGGATTTGCCGGCTACAGCGGTTCCGGCAAGACCACGCTGATCGAGCAGCTGATTCCTCACTTCGTGCTGGAGGGGCTGACCGTGTCGCTGATCAAGCACGCGCACGCGGGCTTCGACATCGACAAGCCGGGCAAGGATTCGCACCGCCTGCGCGAAGCCGGCTGCACCGAAGTGATGCTGGTGTCGAACAACCGCTGGGTGCTCATGCACGAGCTGCGCGGCCGTCCCGAACCGACGCTGGACGAGCAGATCGCTGCCATGGGCGACTGCGATCTGCTGCTGGTCGAAGGCTACAAGGCCTCGCCGATCCCGAAGCTGGAGATCCACCGCCCGTCCTACGGCCGGCCGCTGATGTATCCGGACAATCCGCATGTGGTGGCGGTCGCCACCGACGAGCCGATGGAACTTCCGCTGCCCCGGCTCGACCTGAATGACGTGGAAGCCATCGCCGGCTTCATCCTTCGCCACCAGGGATTCAGATGAACGAAATGCTCTCGCTGGACGCTGCGGTCGATCGTTTGCTGTCCGCAGCGCGCCCGATATCCGATACCGAGACCGTATCGACCTTCGCCGCCGCCGGCCGCGTGCTGGCCGCCGACCAGCGGTCGACGCTCACCGTGCCGCCGCACGACAACTCCAGCATGGACGGCTACGCCGTGCGTCTGGCCGATCTGGATGCGGCCGGCTGCTGCCTGCCAGTGAGCCAGCGCATTCCGGCCGGTCACGTCGGCGCGCCGCTGGCTGCCGGCACCTGTGCCCGCATCTTCACTGGCGCGCCGGTTCCGCCGGGTGCCGACGCCATCGTGATGCAGGAGTCGACGCGGACCAGCGACGCCGGTGTCTGTTTCGACGAGATTCCGAAGGCCGGCGCGTGGATACGCCGCGCCGGCGAGGACATCCGCGAAGGCGACATCGTGCTGGCTGCCGGCACCCGACTGCGCGCGCAGGAAGTCGGGCTGGCCGCATCGATCGGTCTGGCCGACGTGCCGGTGGTACGGCGGCTGCGCGTCGCGCTGTTCTCGACCGGCGACGAACTGGTCATGCCGGGCGAGCCGCTGCCGCCGGGCGGCATCTACAACTCCAACCGCTACACGCTGCGCGCGCTGTGCGAAACGCTGGGCTGCGAAGTGCTGGACCTGGGCATCGTCCCCGACCGCCTCGACGCCACGCGCGCCGCACTGCGCGAAGCCGCGGCCAGCTGCGACCTGATACTGACCAGTGGCGGCGTTGGCGTCGGCGAGGAAGACCACATCAAGCCGGCGCTGACTGCCGAAGGCGGGCTGGACAGCTGGAAGATCGCGATGAAGCCGGGCAAGCCGCTGGCGCACGGCCATGTGAAGCGCGCCGACGGCGGTCATGCCGACTTCCTCGGCCTGCCCGGCAATCCGGTGTCCAGCTTCGTCACCTTCCTGCTGCTGGTGCGCCCCTTCATCCTGCGTCGCATGGGCGTGGCCGACGTCACCCCGCAGTCCTTCATGGTGCGCGCCGATTTCGACTGGCCACGCCCCGACCGCCGACGCGAATTCCTGCGCGTGCGCCGCAACGCCGACGGTGGACTGGAACTGTTTCCGAACCAGAGTTCGGGCGTGCTGACCTCCACCGTGTGGGGCAGCGGGCTGGCCGACATCACCGCCGGCCAGGTGGTGAAGCGGGGCGACACTGTGCCCTTCCTGTCCTTCGAATCCCTGCTTTATTGAAAACCATGAAGATCAAGGTGCTCTATTTCGCCGCACTGCGCGAAGCGCTGGGTTCGCCCGGCGAAACGATCGAACTGCCCGAGAGCGCGACCACGCTGGCCGCGGTGCGCGCGCTGATCGCCGGCCGCGGCGGCGACTGGGACAAGCTCGCGCAGATGAAGAACCTGCGCGCCGCAGTGAACCAGCGCATGGCCGAGCCCGATGCCGCGGTTGCCGACGGCGACGAGGTGGCCTTCTTCCCGCCGGTGACCGGCGGCTGAGTCGGCACTGAGGAGACGAGCATGAGCGTGAGCGTGCAGCAGGCCGACTTCGACATCGGCGCCGAAATCGACGCGCTGCTGGCCGGCCGTACCGACGTCGGCGCGGTCGCCACCTTCACCGGTCTGGTGCGTGACGTGAACGACGGTTCCGGCGTGCACGCGATGACGCTGGAGCACTACCCGGGCATGACCGAAGCGGCGCTGGAGGACATCGTCGCGCAGGCGAAGGCGCGCTGGGACATCCTGGCCGTGCGGGTGATCCACCGCGTCGGCACGCTGCAGCCGGCGGACCGCATCGTGCTGGTCGTCGTCGCCGGCAGTCACCGCGGCGAAGCCTTCGCCGCCTGCGAATTCATCATGGATTACCTGAAGACCCAAGCGCCGTTCTGGAAGCGCGAGGACACGCCGGAAGGCAGCCGCTGGGTGGATGCGCGCGAATCCGACGACAGCGCGGCCGAGCGCTGGAAGCAGGGCGGCTGAACGCTCAGTTCGTGACGTCCGCCGCCCGCACCGGAACGGGGAACGGCGTCACCGTGCGGCCCTTCTTCGCATACAGCAGCACCGGCGCGCAGCGCTGCGGGTCGGCGTGGATGCCAACGCAGTCCAGACACTGGAAACAGTCGTCGTAGCGGATGTCGCCGCTGCGCTCGATGGCGTCGTACTGGCAGCGGTGGCGACAGGTCTGACAGGGCTTGCCGCATTCGGCGCGGCGCACGAGCCAGTCGAAGCGCCTGAATTTGCCGCCCAGCGCCATCGCGGCACCCAGCGGACACAGGTAGCGACAGAAGAACTTGTAGCTGAAGGCGCCCGCCAGCAGCAGCCCGACCGCCCACGCGACGTAGGGCCATGCGCGATCGAAGCCCACCGTGATCGCGGTCTTGAATGGCTCGACCTCGACCATGCTTTCCGCCAGCCGCGGCGCCAGCGCGGCTGACAGCACCAGTGCCGCCAGCAGTGCGTAGCGGCCGCGGTCGAGCACGCGCGCCAGCGGCCGCGGCAACCGGATCTGCGGGACGCGCCGTTTCTGCGCCGCGATCGCGACGAATTCCTGCAGCGCGCCGAAAGGGCAGAGCCAGCCGCAGAAGGTGCCGCGACCCCAGATGAAGAAGCTCACGACGGTGAAAGCAATCAGCAGCAGCGACACCGGGTCGTACAGGAAGCTCGACAGGTCCGATCCGGCGGCCAGCGTCTTTATCGCGCCGGTGATCTGCACGATGGACAGCTGGCCCTGCGCGTGCCAGCCGATGAACACCAGCGTGAACAGCAGGAAGGCGTTGCGGAACAGCGCGAGCCGCCGGGCGTCGCGCGCCATCCAGTCCGGTTTCGCCAGCACCACGCAGAGCAGGGCGAGCGCGACGCCTATCGCTGCGAGGTCGGGCCACCGGCCCTGCCAGGCGACCAGCCACTCCGGCAGCGGCTGCGGCGGATAGACGAACAGATCGGCGTCCGGCGCGTAGTCGAAGGACACGGTCTGGTGCGTGATGCGCGGCAGCATCATGCCCTTGGCGCGGGTCAGCGTCAGCGTGAGTTGCATCGGCCGCGCCGGGTCCAGCCCGGCCTGGGCGTAGATGCGGAACACGCCGGAGGCATTGAAGGCCGGCGCGCCTGCGGGAGGCGGGTGCTCGAACACCAGATCGCGCATTTCCACCGGCAGCCCGCCCTGGGTCAGCGACAGGCTGGGTGGTGGCGTACCCGGCACGAAGCCTTCGTCCAGCATCGCGATGCGGCCGGCGCTGGCGATCCACAGTGCGTGCTGGCCGTCTTCCAGCTTCTTCATCAGATCGGCGTAACGAGTGTCGCCGAGCACGGCGCGGCCCACCGTCGGCGTATTCAGGTAGCCGACGTAGAGGTCGACCAGCGTGGCGTCCGGTTCAGCCAGCGCGACGTCGTCTGCGCCTTCGCCGTCGGTGCCGGCGAACAGCTTTTCGGCCTCAGCGTTGCTGACGCGCAGGTGGCCGATCAGCCCGCGCTTGACCAGCGTGACGAAGTCCAGCCTGTCGAAGACGTCGGCGCGCGCCTGCGCGGCAGGGCCCCGCGCGCCGGGGTCGGCGAAGCCGAGCTTCTCGCGCGCCACCGCGAGGCCGGCCGCCAGCACCGTCTGGTTCACGATGCGTACCGAGGCGGTCGCCTTGGTCACGCCATCGAGCACGACGCGGCTGTCGCTGCCGCCGGCGCGCGTATTGCCGTAGGCCGACGACACGGTGATTTCCTGCTTCAGATTGCGCCCGGCGTACTGCTGCACGAATTCCTTCAGCGGCGCTTCGCCCAGACCGCTGAGGAAGACCGGTTCGTGCTGACGCAGCACCTCGACGTCGATGAAGCCACCCTTGCGGTCGATGGCGACCAGCAGGTTCATCGGCGTGCCTTCGAAGCCGGGTATCGGTGCCAGATCGATCGACTCGAACACATAGCCAACCGGTCCGGCCTCCGGTTCGAGTTCGCTGGTGATCGGCCAGACCGGCAGGTCGGCCAGCTTGGGCTGTACGTGCAGCGGCGGCTGGAAGCGGCGGGCGAGATCGTCGTGGCCGAGTTCGCCGGCCTGCGCCGTGCCGCAAAGACAGCACGCGAGCAGCAGGGCGCGGCGGGCACGCGCGCCGAAGGACGCACAGGAGATCAGGGACATGAAGTCGGTCCGTGTGGGACGACGGGGCAAACGGACTGCATGCTGTTCTGGCGCGCCCCGCAGACGCGCATGCTAATCGGACGCAGCTCGACGCCTGCCATGGAAAATGCCCGACCAAGCGGCATTCGTGAGCGCGCGATGTAACTTAGACTGCGCCGCGCCTGTCACAGGCACGCCCTGCAGAACGGGCGCTTACGCCCCGGAGAACCGATATGCCCGCATTCCCCCTTGCCCTCCCGCTGCGCCGCCTGTGCGTGACGCTGCTTGCCGGCCTGCTGCCGCTGAGCGCGTGGGCCATCACCGACGACGACATCGCCGAGGCGGTGCAGAAGCCGTCCTGGGGGCTGTACAAGGGTTACGCCGAATTCAAGATGGCGCACTACGCCGACGCGAAACGCATCTGGACCGCGCTGGCCGAGCGTGGCAATGGCGAGGCCTGGTTCAATCTGGGCATCCTCGCCGAGGACGGTCTGGGCGAGCCGCAGAATCCGCACGAGGCGCGTCGCCTGTACGAGAACGGCGCCCAGGCGGGCAGCCGCAATTCGGCGCTGCGCCTCGGTCTGCTGCTGCAGGGCGGCAAGCTCGGCCAGCGTGACATCGACGGCGCGCGCCACTGGCTCAAGGTGGCGGCCGACGCAGGTGATCAGGAAGCGGCCACCCACCTTGCCGCGCTGAACGACCCGCAGGGCGGCAGCATCCGCGACCGCGAACTGGCCGAGGCGCGCCGTTTCGAGGCTGAGGGCCGGCACGCCGACGCGGCGGCGATGTACCGCAAGCTGGCCGACTTCGGCGACGTGCGCGGCGTGACGCGGCTGGCCTGGGCCTATGAAGCCGGCCGCGGCGTGCAGCGCAATCTGGCGGAAGCGGCGCGGCTGTTCCGCGTCGCGGCAGAGCAGGGCGAGGCGGAGGCGCAGTACGCGCTGTCGGTCATGCTGGACACCGGCGCCGGGCAGACGCGCAACACGGACGAAGCGCTGCGCTGGCTGCGCGCTTCCGCCGGGCAGAACTATCCGCCGGCGGTACAGGCGTTGCAGGCGAGGAACTGAGCAGAGCGCGTCTTGCGGTGCGATGAGCGACGGAATTCCGCGCGCGATCGTTGAGGGCGCTGTCGCGGTCAGCCGACCGCGCGCACAGGAAATGCGCTCGATCCGTCACCGCCGGCCGGCTTCCGGCCTTGCAAGGGCAGCGCGACGCGCGCCCGCAGGCCGCCCTCGGCGCGGCGCGACAGTGTCACCTCGCCACCCTGGGCGCGGATGACGGCGCGCGAAATGGCCAGCCCCAGTCCGCTGCCGCCGGTGTGGCGGGCGCGCGATGCTTCGAGGCGCACATAGGGTTCGAATACGTGCTCGAGTTCGGCTTCGGGTATGCCCGGTCCGTCATCGTCGATGTCTATCCGCGCTTCACCGTCGGCCGACGACAGCGTCACGCGGACGCGGCCACCACCGTAGCGACGCGCGTTGTCCATCAGGTTGGCGAGCGCGCGGCGGGTCAGCGCCGGACGCAGCAAGACTGGCTGCGCCAGGCTGCCGCTCACCTCGATGTCCGCACCCAGCGCAGCGATATCGTCGGCCACACCCTCGACCAGCGCGTCGAGCCGGGTCGGGGCGGCGCTTTCCGAGCTGTCGCCGGCGCGCAGGAACGCCAGCGTATCGTCGATCAGCGTTTCCATCTCGGCCAGGTCGCGCTCGATCGCTTCGCGTACCGGGCTGTCCGGCAACTGCTCAAGACGCAGTCGCACGCGGGTGATCGGCAGTCGCAGGTCGTGTGACACGCCGGCCAGTGCCTGGGCACGCGTCTGTATCAGCGCGCGAAGCGCGCCCTGCATGCGGTTGAAGGCCTGGGCCGCACCGGCCACCTCGCGCGGTCCGCCGGTATCGAGCGGCGCCTGATCGAGATCGCGCGCCAGTCCGTCGGCGGCGCGGGCGAACATCGCCAGCGGACGGGTCAGGCGACGTACCACCCAGACCGACAGCAGGCTCACGGCAAGGGCCACCAGCAGCAGGCCGACGATGATGCGCAGCGGACGGTCCACCGGCGGGGGCGGCGGCGAGTAGCGGAAGGTGAGTACGCTGCCGTCGCTCAGCCTGGCCTGGGTCGACACGTCGATCGCCGGTGGCGATGGCAGCAGTCGCGCCAGCTTGGGCGGCGGCGGCGGAGGCGGGCGCATGGGGTGCATATCGTCGCGCGGCGTCAGCATGTTCTGTTCGCGCCTGACGATCTGGTGCTCGAAGCGCGTGCCCAGCCGTTCGCCGACACGTTGCGCGAAGGCGTCGAAATCGTCCGGCACCGCTTTCGCGTCGTCATACCACGGCTCCTCGAGCGACAGTCGGGTGCTCGGGCTTTCGAGCATGCGCAGCAGCCGATCGCGGCCGGCTGCCGGCGTTTCGTCGACCAGGGCGACCGACTCCGCCAGCCGCGTGGCGGCGTAGTCGCTGCGCATCTGGCGCGACAGGCGCACGCGGTCCTCGACCACCAGCCACAGACCGAGCGCATTGGCGAGCAGCAGGCCGCCCAGCAGCACGCACAGAATCTGACCGAACAGCGTGCGCGGCAGCAGCCGCGACGCCCATGTCAAAGCAGCTTCTCCACCGGGCCGTTCAGCACATAGCCCTCGTTGCGCAGCGTGCGGATGATGCGCGGTTCGCGGCCGTCGTCGCCGAGCCGGCGGCGCAGGCGGCTGATCATCACGTCGACCGTGCGGTCGAAGGGCCCGGCGTCGCGGCCGGCCAGCACGTCCATCAACTGGTCGCGCGACAGCACGCGGTTGGCGTTCTCGGCCAGCGCGTTGAGCATGCGGAATTCGCCACTGGACAGCGGCGTCACGACGCCCGCCTCGTCGACCAGGTGGCGGGCACCGAGATCGAGTGTCCAGCCGGAGAATTTCAGGCCGCGCACGCTGCCGTCGCCATCCGGGTGCTCCGGTGCCCGGCGCAGGATGCTGCGCACCCGCGCCAGCAGTTCGCGCGGATGGAAGGGCTTGGGCAGGTAGTCGTCGGCCCCCATCTCGAGGCCGATGATGCGGTCCAGTTCGTCGCCGCGCGCGGTCAGCATCAGGATGGGCAGGCGCGATTTGGCGCGGATTTCGCGGCACAGCGCGAGGCCGTCGTCGCCCGGCAGCATCACGTCGAGGATGAGCAGGTCGCAGCCGTCGCGTTCGAGTGCGAGACGCAGTGCGTCGCCGTCGCCGACGGTGCGCACGTCCATCTCCTGCTTGCCGAGGTAGTCGCGCAGCAGTTCACGCAGGTCCGGGTCGTCGTCGACCACCAGGATGCGCGGTTTCGGTGGGTGTCCGTTCATGCCCTTCAGCTTAGCGGCTCGCGCCCGCGCGGTGGGCGATCCGGACAATTCGGGACATTGTGTTTACGCAGTGTTTACAGAGGCTGGTGCGCGCGCCAGCAGCACGAGCAATCCGGCAAGCAGGCCGACGGCGGCGAAATCGGCGCTGTAAAGCACCAGGCCGGCGGCGCCCGCGACGACGGCGAGGCGCGCCACCAAGGCGTAGCGCAGCAGCAGTGCCAGTGCGCCAGCGGCCAGCGCAAGTACGCCGATGCGCTCCTGCATGAAAAGCTGCGGCGCGACGCGGCGCACCAGGCAGCGCCAGTCGTCGGCGCCGCCGGCGCACAGGCCGTGCAGCAGGTCGGATTCCATCAGGCCGTAGCGCAGACCGGCGCTGGCCGCGGCGGCGACCAGCAGTGCGATGAGCAGCGGCCAGCCAAGGCGTTTGCGCAGGTCGAGAGCGAGGGAAGAGGTGGGCATCGGGGTATTCATCTGTAGGCACTGTCCGTCACGTGCGAACCGTGGATTTTCGCTGTGTTAGCATCGCCGCGCTGCAGCATCGACACCGTCATCCGGTGACCGGCTGCAGTCCTCACCTTACCGGAAACGCTGCGCCCGGCCCAGCCGGACGACCGACACCGATCTCGCATGAAAAGACAGATTTCCCTTGCCCGCGTCATGATCGCCCTGCTGATCGCAGGTGGCGTGGCGGCGGTGCACTTCGCGCTGTGGGCGGTGACGAACCGTCCGGTCAGCGTGGTCGAGCCGCTGGACTACATCGACGGTTTTTCCTACAGCCCTTACCGGCGCGACCAGACGCCGCTCAAGGGCGTGTATCCGAGCTACGCCGAGATCGAGCAGGACATGAAGCAGCTCGGCGGCATCGCGCACCGGGTGCGTACCTACAACTCGACCGAGAATCCGGAGGTGTCCGATCTGGCGGGGCAGAACGAACTGCGCGTCACCGCGGGCGCCTGGCTGGACCGCGACAAGGTGAAGAACCGGCGAGAGATCGGTGCCGTGCTGGCGGATGCCCGGCTGCACGAGAACATCGACCGCATCATCGTCGGCAACGAGGTATTGCTGCGCGACGACCTGACCTTCCCCGAGATGTATGCCTACCTCGACGAGGTGCGCAACGCGACCGATCTGCCGGTATCGACCGCCGAACCCTGGCACGTCTGGCTGAAGAATCCGGAACTGGCGGACCACGTCGATTTCCTCGCCGTCCATCTGCTGCCGTATCACGAGGGCGTGCCGGTGGACAAAGCGGTCGACTACGCGATGGCGCGCTACCAGGAGCTGCTGGACGCCTTCCCCGGCCGCTCCATCCTGATTTCCGAAATCGGCTGGCCGAGCAAGGGGCCGACCATCCAGGCGGCGGTCGCGTCGGAAGAGAACCAGGCGCGCTTCGTGCGCGAATTCCTCTATCGCGCGCTGTGCAAGAACCTCGACTACTTCCTGATCGAAGCCTACGACCAGCCATGGAAGATCGATATCGAGGGCTGGGCCGGTGCCTACTGGGGCGTGTTCAACGCCGACCGCGAGCTGAAGTTCCCGCTCGAAGGCAGCGTGGATCCGAACAGCGGCTGGATTGATGACGCGCTGGTCGCGACCGTGTTCGCGCTGGTGCCGATGCTGCTGCTCTGTCTGGCCCAGCGCGGCATGAGCATCGGCGGCCAGCTCTGGATGTGCATACTGGTGCAGGCTTGCGTCACCGCCATCGTCATCGCCGCCCGCCTGCCGGCCGACTACTACTTCACCTTGCGCGACCTGACGGCGCTGATAGGCCTCGTGTTCGGCGTGGTGCTGACGGCGGGCGTGCTGCTGACCAACGGATTCGAGTTCGCCGAGGTGTTCTTCAAGCCGCGCTGGCGCCGTGCCTACAAGCCGGCTGAGCCGGTGCCGCCGGAACAGCAGCCCTTCGTGTCGGTGCACCTCGCCTGCTGCAACGAACCGCCGGAAATGGTGATCGCCACCATCGACAGTCTGGCGGCGATGGACTACCAGAACTTCGAGGTCATCGTCGTCGACAACAACACCAAGGACGAGGCGCTGTGGAAGCCGGTCGAGGCGCGCATGGCCGAGTTGGGGCCGCGCTTCCGCTTCTTCCATCTGCCGCAGTGGCCGGGTTTCAAGGCCGGTGCGCTGAATTTCGCGATGAAGCAGATCGATCCGCGCACTGCGGTGGTCGGCGTGGTCGACGCCGACTACGTGGTCACCCCCGACTGGCTCAGCGCACTGGTGCCGCATTTCCGCGACCCCAAGGTGGCCGTGGTGCAGGCACCGCAGGCGCACCGTGAGTGGGAGCGCCATTTCTTCAAGCGCATGTGCAACTGGGAGTTCGATGGCTTCTTCCGCATCGGCATGCACCATCGTCATGAGCGCAACGCGCTGATCCAGCACGGCACGATGACGCTGGTGCGCCGCTCGCGCCTGGAGGAATCGGGCAACTGGTCTGAGTGGTGCATCTGCGAGGACACCGAACTGGGCCTGCGCCTGCTCGAGAACGGCGACGAACTGCGCTACATCGACCGCGTGTTCGGCCGTGGTCTGACGCCGTCCAGCTTCGCCGCACTGAAGTCGCAGCGCTTCCGCTGGGCCTTCGGCGCGATGCAGATCATGAAGGGCCACTGGAAGGCGCTGGTCGGCAAGAGCAAGCTCTCGGCCGGTCAGCGCTATCACTTCATCACCGGCTGGTTCTCGTGGTTCGGCGACGCGCTGCAGTTCCTGTTCGCGCTGGGCGCCATAGGCTGGACGGCCGCGATGCTGATCTGGCCGAAGATGTTCTCGCTGCCGGTCACCATCATGCTGGCGCCGGTGCTCGGCCTGCTGGTCGCCAAGGCGGCGATGGGGCCTATCCTGTACCGCCGCGCGATGGACTGTCCGTGGGCCGACATCGCCGGCGCGTCGCTGGTGAGCCTGGGCCTGTCGCACGCGATCGCGCGCGGCATCATCGCTGGTATCACGCACAAGCGCGGTGTCTTCCTGCGCACCGCGAAGGGCAAGGCGGAGGGCGGTCTGGCCAAGTTCTTCCAGCCGATACGCGAGGAGATGTACCTGCTGCTGTCGCTCATTGGGGCCGCCAGCGCCATGCTCTACATGCGCGGCAGCGACAGCGTCGAGGTGCTGCTGTGGGTGACCATGCTGGGCCTGCAGTCGCTGCCCTACATCGCCGCGCTGGCCTGCCAGTTCATCGCCCAGCTGCCGGAGAAGCCGCTGCCGGCAGCGTCGGCGACACAGGCAGCCTGACGCGATGATGGAACCGCTGAACCGCGCGCCGCGCTGGGCGCGCTATGCGCTGGTGCATCTGATCGCGCTGGCGCTGATCGCGTTCTGGATCTGGCGCGCCAACCAGCCGCAGCCGCTGGCCGACGTGCCGCCGGACCAGGCCCGTCTGCAGTGCGTGTCGTACGCACCCTATTACCGGCCGGGCGAATCGCCGCTGATTCCCGATTTCCAGGTGAGCCGCGAGCGCATCGACGCCGACCTCGCTCGGCTGGCGCGGATCACCGACTGCGTGCGTCTGTACTCGGTCGATCAGGGGCTGTCCGCCGTTCCCGAGCTGGCCGGTCGCCACGGACTGAAGGTGCTGGTGGGCGCCTGGATAGGCGGCGATCTGAAGAAGAACGACATCGAGCTGACACAGGCCATCGCGCTTGCCAACCGTCACCGCGACGTGGTGCGCGGCCTCATCGTCGGCAACGAAGTGCTATTGCGCCGCGAGCAGACCGAGGACGCGATGCGCCGCTACATCGAGCGTGCCCAGCGCGAAACCGAGGTGCCGGTGACTTACGCCGACGTCTGGGAGTTCTGGCTCAAGCACCGTTCACTCGCGGCCAGCGTCGATTTCGCCACCGTGCACATCCTGCCCTACTGGGAGGACGAGCCGCGGGCGATCGACGACGCGATCACGCACGTGACGGCGGTGATGGACACGATGGCCGTCGAACTGGGCAAGCCGCTGCTGATCGGCGAGACCGGCTGGCCCAGTCTGGGCAAGCAGCGCGACGGCGCGCGGCCGGGGCTGATCGAGCAGGCGCGCTATCTGCGCGAATTCCTGCTGGCGGCCCAGGCGCACGGCTGGCAGTACAACGTGATCGAAGCCTATGACCAGCCGTGGAAGCGCCTGCTCGAAGGTACGGTCGGCGGCTACTGGGGGGTGCTCGATTCGCACGGCCACGCCAAGTTCGGCTGGCATGGCGCGCTGGCCGAACGCAACGACGGTGCCACGCCGCTGACCGCTGGCGCGGTCGGGCTGGCGCTCGGCGTGCTGATCGTACTGGCCGCGCGCGTGCGTCGTTCGGGTGCTGCAGCGGCTTACGCGCTGTCCGGGGCACTGGCGGGACTGATCGGATGGCTGCAGTGGGAATACCTGTTGCTCGCCTGCCGCAATCCTGCAGAGTGGCTGGCCATGGGCGCGGTAGCACTGGCGGGCAGTCTGGCGTGGGCGCTGTTGCCCTTCGTGATGACCGGTCGTGCACGACCTGCGATGGCGTTCGCCGTGCGTGTGCTGCTGTTCGGCCTGGCCGCCGGCGGCCTGTTGCTCGCGGTCGATGGTCGCTACCGCGATTTCCCCTTCCTGCTGTTCGTGTTGCCGACCGTTCAGTTCGGTCTGGCTGCGCGCTGGGCCGGTTTCGACGTGATGCCGCGACTGCCCGAGGCGCGCGTTTTCACGCTGATTGCGGTGGCCGGCAGTGTCATCGCCTGGCTTGTCGACTGGCGCAATCCGCAGGCGCTGGGCTGGGCGCTGATGGCCGCCGTGCTGGCGGCCGCCTATCTGCAAAAGCGCTCAGCAGCGGACTGAAGGGTTCAGCGCGTAAAGCCCAGTCAGGCTCGCCTGGCCGAGCACGTGGCCCTGCATCGCCTGTTTCACGACATCGAGCGTAAGCCGACCGTCTGCCGGAAGGCGTTCGACGTCCAGCGCGTACAGCGTGAACACGTAGTGATGGACGATTTCGTCGTTCCACGGCGGGCAGGGGCCGTCGTAGCCATGGTAGTCGCCGGTCATCTGCGCGTCGCCGGCGAACCACGCAGTGTAATCGTTGATGCCCTGGCGGGTGCCGCGGGGACCGGCCGGACCGGGCTTGCCGCAGGCGGTGACGGCCGACGAGAACTCGCCTTCGGCGATTTCGCCGGTCGGTGCGAGGTCGACCAGTATCCAGTGCGTGAAGTCGCAGCGCGGCAGCGAGGCGGGCACGGTGCGGCCTTCCTGGTTCACGTCGTCCGGCCGGGTCGGTACGTCGGGGTCGTGGCAGATCAGTACCAGCGAACGCGTGCCGGCCGGCAGATCGGACCAGGCGAGGTGCGGGTTGCGGTTGTCGCCCAGTTGCGCGTGACCCTTGCCGTCGGGGATGCAGAACGCGTTGTTCCCCGGGATGCGGGTGCCGTCGGCAAAGGTGTTGCTCGTCAGTTTCATCTAGTCAGCTCCTCGTTCAGGACGCCGCGCGACGCGAAAAGTCGCGCAGCCGGAAACCCAGTGCGAACAGCACGGCGAAATAGGCACCGGCGCCTGCCGGCACCAGCCAGCCAAGGTGCAGGATGCGTTTGAGCGTGCCCATCTGCAACCAGTCACCCGGTACCTGCGCGCCGAAGTAAAGCACCAGACCCATCGCTGCAAGTGCAGACAGCATCTTGAGCCAGAAGCTCCGCCAGCCGGGTGCCGGCGTGTAGGCACCGGTGCGGCGCAGTCCGCGGTAGAGGAAGCCGGCGTTCACCAGCGACGCGAGGCCTATCGACAGCGCCAGGCCGGCGTGCGCCAGCGGACCGATGAAAACGAGGTTCATCAACTGGGTCAGCACCAGAACGCCGAGCGCAATCTTGACCGGCGTGCGGATGTCCTGCCGCGAATAGAAACCGGGTGCGAGCACTTTCACCAGAATCAGTCCGGTCAGGCCGACGCTGTAGGCGAGCAGCGCCTCGCGCGTCGCCAGCACGTCGTGGGCGGTGAACTGGCCGTGGTGGAACAGTGTGGCAATCAGCGGTGTGGCGAGTAGCCCCAGTGCGAGCGCCGCCGGCAGCGTAAGCATCAGCGTCAGGCGCAGGCCCCAGTCGAGCAGCGAGGAAAATTCGCCGCCGTTGCCGTCGGCGTGACTGCGCGACAGCGAAGGCAGCAGTATGGTGCCGAGCGCCACGCCGAGCAGGCCGGCCGGGAATTCCATCAGACGGTCGGCGTAGTAGAGCCAGGACACCGAACCGCTTTCGAGGAAGGAGGCGAAGATGGTGTTGATCAGCAGTGAAATCTGCGACACCGACACGCCCAGTATCGCCGGCAGCATCAGCTTGAAGATGCGACGCACACCGGGATCGTGCAGGTCGAGCCGCATCCGCGGCAGCATGCCGATGCGCATCAGCGCCGGCACCTGCAGCGCCAGCTGCAGCGCGCCGCCGATGAACACCGCCCAGGCCAGCGCCAGTACCGGCGGATCGAAATACGGCGCGGCGAACAGGCTCATGCCGATGAAGCTCAGGTTGAGCAGCACCGGCGTGAAGGCGGGAACCGCGAAGCGGCTGAAGGTGTTCAGCACGCCGCCGGCCATGGCGACCAGCGACATGAACAGGATGTAGGGGAAGGTGATGCGGGTGAGCGTCACCGTCAGGTCGAACTTGTCGGCGTCGGCGGCAAAGCCGGGCGCGGATATATATATGATGAGCGGCGCGGCGACGATGCCGATCGCCGTGACGACCGCGACCACCAGGGCGAGCAGGGTCGCGACGTGGTCGATCAGTGCCCGCGTGTCGTCGACGCCGCGCCGGTTGCGATATTCGCCCAGTATCGGCACGAAGGCCTGCGAGAAGGCGCCCTCGGCGAACATGCGACGCAGCAGGTTGGGCAGACGGAAGGCGACGAAGAAGGCGTCGGTGGCGGCGCCAGCGCCGAAGGCCCGGGCGATGAAGAAATCGCGGACGAAGCCGAGGATGCGCGACAGCAGCGTCATGCTGCTGACGGTCGCGAGTGCACGAAGCAGATTCATCAGGCGATGCGTATGGAGAGACAGCGCGCACCTTACCAGAGCCGTGCGGGCTGTCGGCCACGCGATGCGCCGAACGGGGTCTTGCACCGGCAACCCATAGTGCGTATACTCGCGCGTTTTCCCGAACACCCAACCGCAAGAACATGGCCAATTCCGCACAAGCACGCAAGCGCGCCCGTCAGGCGAACGTTCGTCGTGATCACAACATGAGCCAGCGCTCGGAGCTGCGCACCGCCATCAAGAACGTTCGCAAGGCCATCCTGGCCGGCGACAAGGCAGCTGCGCAAGCCGTGTTCGTGCAGGCCCAGACGACGATCGACAGCATCGCCGACAAGAACATCATCCACAAGAACAAGGCAGCTCGTCACAAGAGCCGTCTGTCCGGTGCGATCAAGGCGATGGGCGCCGCGGCCTGAGTTCCGCAGCCTGACCCGCCGGCGGCCATCCAGGCCGCAGCAATAAAAAAGCCGACCCGATGGTCGGCTTTTTTATTGCCTGTGTCTTGCGGGCACTGACAATGGGCAATGCTTCTTCGTCGGTGCGGATGTCTGGCGGACGTATTCCGGATGGGGTCCGCCATACGTCCGGATCGCACGCCGACAGGGCTTCAGATCTCTGCGGCGCCGGTTTCGTAATCGACACGCAGATCGTTGTCGCGCGCGAAATGCATCAGGAAGTTGTAGGCAAGCGGTTCGAGTTCGTACAGGCGGGCATCGACAAACACGCACTTCTCGCCGGTGATCCAGCAACCGGGGCGCACGTACGGTGAGTAGCGCATCTTGCGCTGGCTGCCGAACGAGGACATGACGCCGCACAGGCGGTCGGACCAGTCGCTGGGGCGGAAGGTGCGGCCCTTGCTCGTGGCGCCGATGATCGTGAAGCTGCGCGCGCGGCGCGGGTCGTCCATCTGTTTGCGCACCAGGCTGTCGTTGGCGGGCGGGAGAGGGGCTGCGGCGTCGCCGTCGTGTACATGCGGAATCGCGCTCATGTTCGGGTCTGTGGCCTCGGGCAGTTCTGTGTTCGGTCCGGCTGCGTCGCACATGGCAGGTGGCGCGGCTGCAGCCGGGGTGGTGCTTCGCTCAGTTATAGAGGTAAAACAGGGCTCTTTTTTATCTTTAAAAACAAGGTTTAGCTGTTGTAAAGCTAATGTTCTGTTTCTATACTCGCGCTATCCCTATGAGGAGACGGCGCTTTATGCTCAATTCCAGCCTCAGATCCAGGCAGTCCAAAGTACTTGGCAGTGTGTCGTCTCCGGCGCCTCGGGCTCAGATGGCCCGATTCGGTTTCAGGATCCGTACGCGAGGCGGCGTGCTGATCGACAACCTGTCCATACCCGGCGCGAGTGCCGAAGAGGCCGAACGCAAGTTGCGACAGATCTATATGGGCTGCTCGGTCTTAGCACGCTTTGTGCCAGACCCGCAGATCGGGCCCGGTGCCGCCCGCGGGGTCGGCTAAGTCCCTGCCGCAACGGATGTTCGCAGCCCGGTACGGGCTGGGGGGCGGGCGACCGCGCTGCTGCGCCGTCTGCCGCGCGAGGTGACAATGTGCGCCGCAACATGAGCGGCGCCTGCTACACAGCGCGCGGGCTTTGAACTAAAATCGTCCTCTCATCAAGCACGGCGGCGCGAGCCGCCGTGCTTTTTTCGTTTTCCGCATCACGCCGCCAGCAGGCGTGCCGTCGATGCGGCAGCAGGGTCACGGAGCTGTTTCGATGACGCATCTGATGAATACCTACGGCCGCCAGCCGGTCGCCTTCACCCACGGCAAGGGCGTACGGCTGTATGACGAGAACGGTCGCGAGTACCTGGACGCGATGGCCGGTGTTGCCGTGAATACGCTGGGCCACGGTCATCCCGATCTGGTTCAGGCGGTGTCGCGGCAGGCGGCGGAGATGATCCACTGCTCCAATCTGTACCGCGTGCTGGCACAGGAAAAGCTGTCGGACCGTCTGGCCGAACTGTCCGGCATAGACGAAGTGTTCTTCTGCAATTCCGGTTGTGAAGCCAACGAGGCGGCGATCAAGCTCGCCCGTCTGTACGGCCATCAGCGCGGCGTCGAACTGCCGGGCATCATCGTGATGGAGCACGCCTTCCACGGCCGCACGCTGGCCACGTTGTCGGCCACCGGCAACCGCAAGGTGCAGGCCGGTTTCGAGCCGCTGACGCCGGGCTTCCACCGGGTGCCTTTCAGCGACATCGCCGCGGTGCGGGCGATCGCCGAGCACACGCGCAACATCGTCGCCGTGCTGTTCGAGCCGGTGCAGGGCGAGGGCGGCATCCATGCCGCCGACCTGGCTTACATGCGCGAACTGCGCACGCTGTGCGACCAGCAGCAATGGCTGTTCATGGTCGACGAGGTGCAGTGCGGCATCGGTCGCACCGGCAGCTGGTTTGCCTTCCAGCACGCCGGTATCGAGCCGGACGTGATGACGCTGGCCAAGGGCTTGGGCTCGGGTGTGCCGATCGGCGCCTGCCTGGCGCGCGGGCCGGCGGCCGGTGTTTTCAAGCCCGGCACTCATGGTTCGACCTTCGGTGGCAATCCCCTGGCCTGCGCCGCCGCGCTGACCACGCTCGACGTCGTCGCGCGCGACGATCTGCGCGGCAATGCCGTGCGTCAGGGCGACGCGATCCGCGCCGGCTTCCGTGACGCGCTGAAAGATGTGGCGGGCGTCAAGGACATCCGCGGTGCCGGCATGATGATAGGCATCGAACTCGACCGCCCCTGCGGCGCGCTGGTCGGTCAGGCACTCGAAGCCGGTCTGCTGATCAACGTCACGGCCGACAGCACCATCCGGCTCGTGCCGCCGCTGGTCTTCACCGACGCCGACAGCCGCGAGCTGGTCGACCGGTTGTCGCCGATCATCCGCAACTTCCTCGCGGGCGCCCAGCTCGCCGCATGAAATGACTGAACCCAGACACTTTCTGCAACTGAAGGATCTGACGCGCGAAGAGCTCGACTACGTGTTCGCGCGCACCCGCTGGATCAAGGACAAGTTCAAGCGCTACGAACAGTACTGGCCGCTGCAGGACCGCACGCTGGTCATGATCTTCGAGAAGCAGAGCACGCGCACGCGCCTGTCCTTCGAAGCCGGCATGCACCAGATGGGCGGCAGCGCGATCTACCTGAACACGCGCGACTCCCAGCTCGGCCGCGGCGAGCCGGTCGAGGACGCGGCCCAGGTCATTTCGCGCATGTGTGACGTGGTCATGATCCGCACCTTCGAACAGACCATCATCGAGCGCTTCGCGGCGAACTCTCGCGTGCCGGTGATCAATGGCCTGACCAACGAGTACCACCCCTGCCAGGTGCTGGCCGACATCTACACCTGGATCGAGCACCGCGGCGACCTGTCCGGCCGCACCGTGGCGTGGATCGGCGATTCGAACAACATGTGCCACACCTGGATGCAGGCGGCCGAAATCTTCGATTTCAAGCTGAACATTTCGACCCCGCCGGGCTACGAGGTCGAGGCCGAGCGCGCAGGCGTGGCCGGCAGCCACCACGAGTGCTTCGCCGATCCGATGGACGCCGCGCGCGGTGCCGACCTGGTCACCACCGACGTGTGGACCTCGATGGGCTGGGAAGCGGAGAACGAGGCACGTTGTGCCGCTTTCGCTGACTGGCAGGTCGATGCCGACATGATGAAGGTGGCCAAGGCCGACTCGCTGTTCATGCACTGCCTGCCGGCGCATCGCGGCGAGGAGGTGAGCGCGGAGGTGATCGACGGCCCGCACTCGGTGGTGTGGGACGAAGCCGAAAACCGCCTGCACGCGCAGAAGGCGCTGATGGAATTCCTGCTGCTCGGACGCGTGTCCGGCAGCTGAACCGACGACTCTTATTGAAAGACGAGCAACGATGAGCGACATCAAGAAAGTGGTCCTCGCCTATTCGGGCGGCCTGGACACCTCGGTCATCCTGAAGTGGCTGCAGGATGTGTATCAGTGCGAAATCGTCACCTTCACCGCCGACCTTGGCCAGGGTGAGGAACTCGAACCGGCGCGTGCCAAGGCGATCAAGCTGGGCATCAAGCCGGAGAACATCTACATCGACGATCTGCGCGAGGAATTCGTCCGCGATTTCGTGTTCCCGATGTTCCGCGCCAACACCATCTATGAAGGCGAATACCTGCTCGGCACCTCGATCGCGCGTCCGCTGATCGCCAAGCGCCTGATCGACATCGCGCGAGAAACCGGCGCCAACGCCATTTCGCACGGCGCCACCGGCAAGGGCAACGACCAGGTCCGCTTCGAACTGGGCGCCTATGCGCTGATGCCGAACGTGAAGGTGATCGCGCCGTGGCGTGAGTGGGATCTGCTGTCGCGCGAAAAGCTGCTGGCCTATGCCGAGAAGCACGGCATCCCGATCGAGATGAAGCACAAGCAGGGTGGCTCGCCCTACTCGATGGACGCCAACCTGCTGCACATCAGCTACGAAGGTCGTCACCTCGAAGATCCGTCGGCCGAAGCCGAGGAATCGATGTGGCGCTGGACGGTGTCGCCGGAAGCGGCGCCGGACGCCGCCGAATACCTCGACCTCGAATTCGAGCGCGGCGATCTGGTGAGCATCAACGGCACCCGCATGCCGGCGCACGAACTGCTGGCCACGCTGAACACGATCGGCGGCAAGCACGGCATCGGCCGTCTCGACCTGGTCGAGAACCGCTATGTCGGCATGAAATCGCGCGGCTGCTACGAAACCCCGGGCGGCACGATCCTGCTGCGCGCCCACCGCGCCATCGAGTCGATCACGCTGGACCGCGAAGTCGCCCACCTGAAGGACGACCTGATGCCGCGCTACGCCAGCATCATCTACACCGGCTACTGGTGGAGTCCGGAGCGCCGCGCGCTGCAGGCGCTGATCGACCACACGCAGCAGACGGTCAATGGCTGGGTGCGGCTCAAGCTGTACAAGGGCAACGTCATCGTCGTCGCCCGCGATTCGAAGACCGACTCGCTGTTCGACCCGACCATCGCCACCTTCGAGGACGATGCGGGTGCCTACGACCAGAAGGACGCCGCCGGTTTCATCAAGCTCAACGCGCTGCGCATGCGTATCGCCGCCAACGCGGCCATCAAGCGCGGCAAGTAATCACAACAGGAAAAGAACATGTCCCAGTTCGACAACATCAGCGTCGTCAAGAAAGCCAATGTGTACTTCGACGGCAAGTGCGTCAGCCACAGCATCCAGTTCGCCGACGGCACCAAGAAGTCGGTCGGCGTCATCCTGCCGGCCACGCTCACCTTCAATACCGGCGCGCCGGAAATCATGGAAGGCGTGGCGGGCAGCTGCCGCGTGCGCCTGAAGGGGGAGACCGAGTGGAAGACCTATGGTGCGGGTGAGTCCTACAACGTGCCGGGCAATTCGTCCTTCGACATCGAAGTGAGTGGCGAGCCCTACCACTACGTCTGCCATTTCGGCTGATCCGCATCACCGGGCGCCGCTTGGCGCCCGCACGCAGCACACGAGGTTTTCAGCATGCCCTCCTTCGACATCAGTTCCGAAATCGACATGGTCGAACTGCGCAACGCGGTCGACCAGGCGAACAAGGAAATCACCAACCGCTTCGACTTCAAGGGTTCGGACGCGCGCGTGGAGCAGGGCGACAAGCTGCTCACGCTGTTCGCCGACGACGACTTCAAGCTCGACCAGGTCTATGACGTGCTGCTGGGCAAGTTCGCCAAGCGCGGCATCGACGTGCGCTCGGTCGAGCGCGGCGACGCGCAGAAGATCAGCGGCAACAAGATGAAGCAGGAACTGAAGCTCAAGGTGGGTATCGAGAGCGAATCCGCCAAGAAGATCGTGCGCATCCTGAAGGACAGCAAGCTCAAGGTGCAGGGCAGCATCCAGGGCGAGGAAGTGCGCGTCACCGGCGCCAAGCGCGACGTGCTGCAGGAGGCCATCGCGCTGCTGCGCAAGCAGGTGACCGACATCCCGCTGCAGTTCGGCAATTTCCGCGACTGAGCGCCGATTCAGGCGCTGCCGCTACCGCGCCCTGCGATAGCGGCCTGTTTCCCCGGTTCAGTCCTTCAGACCTTTGACCCACTTCGCGTAGGCGGTTTCCGCCACCGCATGCAGCGCCGCGATGCGCGCTTCCAGGTCGCGCTGGATGTCCGCCGGCTGCTGCACTGTCGGCTGGGCCGCTGCCTCGGCGATCTCGTCGGCGCCGCCGGTACACCACGACTTCACCAGATCCTCGGTCATTTCGATGTGGCACTGCATTGCCAGATGCTTGCCCATGGCCCAGGCCTGGTTGTCGCAGCCGGCGGAGGCCAGCACACGGGTGGCGCCGGTCGGCACGGTGAAGGTTTCACCGTGCCAGTGGAAGGACGGAAAGCGTGCCCGGTCGCCGAACCATTCGGCCGCTGCCGGGTCGGTGGCATGGACGTCCAGCCAGCCGATCTCCTTGCAGCGATTGGCGCCGACGGTGCCGCCAAGCGCCTTCGACATGAGCTGGCCGCCCAAGCAGTGGCCGATCACCGGAATGTCGGCGGCGACCGCCTTGCGGATCAGTTCGAGCACCGGCGGAATCCACGGCAGCGGATCGTTCACGCTCATCGGCCCGCCCATGAAGCAGAGGCCGGCGAAGGCCGACGGATCGGTCGGCACCGGATCGCCGCAATCCATCGCGAACAGGCGGATTTCACGGCCCAGGCCGTTGATATATGTAGCAAAATGACCGGGTCCTTCGGTCGGACTGTGACGGAACACTGCAATGGGTTTCATCGAAACACCTCCTCGCCGCATTCTAGCCACGCTCGCGCTCGCCGTCCTTGCTGGCGCAAGCGCTGCGCATGCGGCCGACGTTTCGCTGGCCGGTGTGTTCGGCGGCAAGGCGGTTCTGGTGATCGACGGCGGGGCGCCGCGCACGCTGGCACCGGGTGCCCGTTCGCCGGAGGGGGTGAAGCTGCTGTCGGTCGAGGGCGACCGTGCCTGGGTCGACATCGACGGCCGGCGCGTGCAGCTGCGCATCGGCGAGAACGTGGCGTCGCAGCGCAGTGCCGAAACGTCGGCCTCGGTCATCCACCTGAACGCGGATCAGCAGGGACACTTCTCCGCCGACGGGTCGATCAATGGCGTGCCGATGAAATTCCTGCTCGATACCGGCGCTACCGTGATCGCGATGGACCGCAATCAGGCGCGCCGTGCCGGCGTCGATCTGTCCCGCGCCGAAGCGATGCGGGTGCAGACCGCCAATGGCGTGGTCCGCGCCTGGCGCGTCCGGCTGGCCAGCGTGAAGCTTGGCAGCGTGACCCAGGCCAATGTCGAAGCGGCCGTGATGGACGCCGAAATGCCGCAGGTGCTGCTCGGCATGAGTTTCCTGAACCGCATGGACATGCAGCGCAACGGACAGGTCATGACCCTGAGGCAGCGCTTCTGATGGACTTTACCGCGCCCGCTGCAGGCTTCGACATCGATCGCCTGCGTACCCGACTGTCTCTGCCGGCGGCGCAGCCGGATGTGCGCTTCGCCGGTTTCACGCCGGCGGCTGTACTGGTGCCAGTGGTGGTCGGCGGGGACGAACCGACGCTGCTGCTGACCCGGCGCAGCGCCCATCTGCACGATCACCCGGGCCAGATCGCCTTCCCCGGCGGTCGCGTCGATGCCGGCGACACGTCGCCCGAGGCGACCGCACTGCGCGAAGCGCAGGAGGAAATCGGCCTGTCGCCGGAGCAGGTCGAACTGATCGGCCGCCTGCCGGATTACTACATCACTGCCAGCGGCTTTCGCGTCACCCCGGTGGTCGGTCTGCTGCGCGGGCCGCTGCAACTGCGGCTGGATGCCTTCGAGGTGGCCGAGGCTTTCGAGACGCCGCTGTCCTTCCTGCTCGATCCGGCCAACCGCAGGCGAGGTCGTATCGAACACCAGGGCATCACCCGCGAATTCTGGGCCATGCCCTGGCAGGGCTACGACATCTGGGGCGCCACGGCCGGCATGATCGTCAGCTTCGCCGAACACCTGCTGAAGGACTGATGCTGCCGGGCGGCATGACGGTCACCCGGCTGACCGGGCGGCTGCCCGACCTGCCGGGTTCGACAGGATGATGCCTTGCAAGGCTCCCGCAAGCTTCACTGTGATATCGTCCGGGTGCTCGTAAGGCGATAACGCATCACATGACCTGGCTGTCTCTTTTCGTCGCACTGCTGATCGAGCAGTACAAACCGCTTTCCTATGAGCGCGTCGTCGCAGGCCCTCTTGCCCGCTATGCGGCCTGGTTCGAACAGCGCCTGAACGCTGGCGAGGCGCGCCATGGCGTGGTCGCGTGGTCGCTGGCCGTCGGCCTGCCGGTGACGGCCGTCTGGTTCCTCTATCTTTTCCTCGTCTGGATCAACCCGGTGCTCGGCTGGGTGCTCAATGTCATCGTGCTCTACGTGACCATGGGCTTCCGCCAGTTCAGCCACCATTTCGAGGCCACCGCCGACGCACTGCGTGCCGGTGACACCGACACCGCGCGGCGCGAACTGGGCAACTGGCTGTCGCGCAACACCGACCGGATGAAGCAGGAGGAGATCGCCCGCCTGGCGATCGAGCAGGGCCTGCTGGCGGCGCATCGCCATGTGTTCGCACCGCTGGCGCTGTTTGCGCTGCTGCCGGGGCCGACCGGCCCCTTGCTCTATCGCCTGACCGAACGCCTGTCGTGGTCGTGGGCTCGGCGCGAAAACATCGAATTCGGTGCCTTCGGCCGCTTCGCGCGGAACATGTACGAATGGCTGGATTTCATCCCTGTGCGCATGACTGCCGCGACCTTCGCCATCGTTGGCGACTTCGAGGACGCAGTGCATTGCTGGCGCACACAGGCCGCAAAATGGCCTGAGCAGGCGGCGGGCATTCTGCTTGCCAGCGGCGGCGGGGCGCTCGGCGTGAAGCTCGGCGCACCGCTGTTCGAACTCGGCGAAGTCGCGGACCGGCCCGAACTGGGCATGGGCGACGACGCCGATGTTGATCTCATGCAAAGCGCGATCGGCCTTGTTTGGCGCACACTTATATTTTGTCTTCTTTTGCTCGGCCTGCTCACGCTGGCTGGCTATGTCGGTAGCTGATTTCAACGGAGGTGGTACTGATGGCTGACAAGAGAGAAGTGGTGATCGTAGGTGCTGCACGTACGCCGATCGGCGCATACGGCGGCTCGCTGAAGGACTTCACGGCCTGCGATCTGGGCGCGCACGTGGTCAAGGCCGCCTTCGCGCGCGCCGGCGTCGACGCGAAGGAAGCGCAGCACCTGGTGCTGGGCAACGTGATCCACACCGAAGCACGTGACATGTACGTGTCGCGCGTCGTGGCGATCAACGGCGGCATGTCGAAGGAATCGTGCGCCATGGGCGTGAACCGCCTGTGCGGCTCCGGCTTCCAGGCCGTCGTGTCGGCGGCCAACGCGATCCAGCTCGGCGATGCCGACTGCGCAGTCGGTGGGGGCGTCGAAACGATGAGCCGTGGCGGCTACCTGATGCCGGCCGCCCGCTGGGGCGCCCGCATGAACGACACCAAGATGATCGACATGATGGTCGGCGCGCTGACCGACCCGTTCGACACGGTGCACATGGGCATCACCGCGGAAAACATTGCCAGCCAGTTCGGCTTCAACCGCGAGGAGCAGGACGCCTTTGCCGTCGCCTCGCACCAGAAGGCCGCGGCCGCGACCGACGCCGGCCACTTCAAGTCGCAGATCGCGCCGCTGGAAGTGGTGACCAAGAAGGGCACCACCGTCATCGACACCGACGAGCACTTCCGCCGCGACGCGTCGATCGAAGGCATGGCCAAGCTGCGCCCGGTGTTCAAGAAGGACGGTTCGGTCACCGCCGGCAATGCCTCGGGCATCAACGACGGCGCGGCCGCCATCGTCATGATGGAAGCCGGTGCGGCCGCCCGTGCCGGCGCCAAGCCGCTGGCCCGTCTGGTGTCCTACGCCGTTGCCGGCGTCGATCCCACCATCATGGGCACCGGCCCGATCCCGGCCGTCAAGCTGGCGCTGCAGCGCGCCGGTCTGAAGGCCTCCGATCTGGACGTGATCGAATCGAACGAAGCCTTCGCCGTGCAGGCCATGTGCTGCACGCGCGAACTGGGTCTGGACCCGGCCAAGGTGAACCCGAACGGCGGCGCCGTCGGTCTGGGTCACCCGGTCGGTGCCACCGGCGCCATCCTGACCGTCAAGTGCCTGTACGAACTGCAGCGCACCGGTGGCCGCTATGGCCTGATCACGATGTGCATCGGCGGTGGCCAGGGCATTGCCGGCATCATCGAACGCATCTGATCGCCGCTTCACCGGTCTGAAAAAAACGCCCCGCCCAGTGCGGGGCGTTTTCGTTTCAGACCCTTGCACCACATGAATCCGGGCTCCGCACCCGCTTGGTGCGTAAAACCCTTCGAAGCGGAAGGTTTCCAGTCCTGGCGCCGTTTTCCGGCATGGCACATTTTTCGCTGCATGCAGGTACGCGCCAAACAATCACACGAGACAACCCGATCATGGCCAACCCGTCCTCGATCTATGACGAAATGAACGGCGCCGACGGCACGGTGCGCGCTCACTACGCCGGCTACCAGAAGTGGCTGGCGGAAACACCGCCGGAGCGCATCGCGCAAAAGCGTGCCGAAGCGGATCTGGTGTTCCACCGGGTCGGCATCACCTTCGCGGTCTATGGCGAGGAGGAGGGCAAGGAGCGCCTGATTCCGTTCGACGTCGTGCCGCGCATCATCCCCGCGCAGGAATGGAAGCAGCTGGCCGCCGGCCTGCGCCAGCGCGTGAAGGCGCTGAACATGTTCCTGCACGACGTCTACCACGACCAGGAAATCATCAAGGCCGGCAAGATTCCGGCCGAGCAGGTGCTCTCGAACAGCCAGTACCGGCCGGAGATGCAGGGCGTGGACGTGCCAGGCGGCATCTACGCGCACATTGCCGGCGTCGATGTCGTGCGCGCCGGGGCCGGCGAGTTCTACGTGCTGGAAGACAACCTGCGCGTGCCGTCCGGCGTGTCCTACATGCTGGAAGACCGGCGCATGATGATGCGGCTGTTCCCGGAACTGTTCTCGCGCTACCGCGTGGCGCCGGTCGAGCACTACCCGGACATGCTGCTGAGCAATCTGCGTGCGGTCGCACCGGCCGGCGTGCTCGATCCGACCGTCATCGTGCTGACGCCCGGCGCCTACAACTCGGCCTACTTCGAACACGCCTTCCTCGCCCAGCAGATGGGCGTCGAACTGGTCGAGGGTCAGGATCTGTTCGTGCGCGACGAGCACCTGTACATGCGCACCACCCAGGGGCCGCAGCGCGTCGATGTGATCTACCGGCGCATCGACGACGACTTCCTCGACCCGCTCGCCTTCCGCGCCGATTCCATGCTGGGCGTGCCGGGTCTGCTGCAGGTCTATCGCGCCGGCCACGTGACGCTGGCGAACGCGATCGGCACCGGAGTGGCGGACGACAAGTCCATCTATCCCTATGTGCCGGACATGATCCGTTTCTATCTGGACGAAGAGCCGCTGCTGAACAACGTGCCGACCTATATGTGTCGCAAGAAGGAGGACCTGTCCTACGTGCTGGCCCACCTCGACGAACTGGTGGTCAAGGAGACGCACGGTGCCGGCGGCTACGGCATGCTGATCGGGCCGCGCGCATCGAAGGAGGAGATCGAGCGCTTCCGCCAGCTGCTGACCGAGACACCGGAGCGCTACATCGCGCAGCCCACGCTGTCGCTGTCCGCCTGCCCGACCTTCGTCGACGCCGGCATCGCGCCGCGCCATATCGACCTGCGCCCCTTCGTGCTGTCCGGCAAGGACATCAACATGGTGCCGGGCGGACTCACCCGCGTGGCGCTGCGAGAAGGTTCGCTGGTGGTGAATTCGTCGCAGGGCGGCGGCACCAAGGACACCTGGGTCCTGGAGATCTGAACATGCTGAGCCGAACCGCAGACCACCTGTACTGGATGGCGCGCTACATCGAGCGCGCCGAGAATGTTGCCCGCATGCTGGACGTGAATTACCGCATGTCCATGGTGCCGCAGGCCGATGGCGGCATCGACGCCGGCTGGGGCGCGACGCTGTCGATCACCGGTCTGGAGGACGCCTTCCGCGCCAAGTACCCGGCGGCGACGATGGAATCGGTACTCGAATTCATGGTGTTCGACGGCAGCAATCCGTCGTCCATCATGAGCTGCCTGCGCATGGCGCGCGAGAACGCGCACGCGGTGCGCGGCACCATCACGTCGGAAATGTGGGAAACCACCAACGACACCTGGCTCAAGATGCGCGACTACCCGCGCTGGAAACTGTCCGGCAGCGAGATCGGCGAGTTCTTCGAGTGGGTGAAGTTCCGCTCGCATCTGTCGCGCGGCGTCACGCTGGGCACCATGCTGCGCGACGAGGCCTTTCACTTCATCCGCCTCGGCACCTTCCTCGAAAGGGCCGATGCGACCGCGCGCTTCATCGATGTGAAGTACCACATGCTGGTCGACGGCAAGGCGCCGCCCGACGCGGCTGCCGACTACTACCAGTGGAGCGCGCTGCTGCGTTCGGTGTCGGCCTTCGAGGTGTATCGCAAGGTGTACCGCGACCTGATCACGCCGGTGAAGGTGACCGAACTGCTCATCCTGAACGACCAGATGCCGCGCTCGCTGCGCACCAGCATGGTCGAGGTGTACGAGAACCTGCTGGCGGTGTCGAACTATCGCTCGAAGGAAACCCAGCGTCGGGCGGGCGAACTGCAGGCCAGCCTGAAGTTCGGCCGCATCGAGGACGTTTTCGCGCGCGGGCTGCATGAGTACCTGACGCAGTTCATCGTGCGCGTGAACGACCTCGGCAACCGCATTTCGAACGACTTCCTGGTTCCGATGTCATCAAGTTGAAGGAGATCGCCATGCTGCTCGATATCCGTCACGAAACCACGCTGCAGTACGCCAGCCCGGTCAGCTACAGCATTCAGCAGTTGCGTCTCACACCGCGCGAGGACTCGACCCAGCGCCCGCTGAACTGGCGCGTGCAGGCGCCGGGCAGCGCGCGCCGCTCGGTCGACGCGCACGGCAACATCGGCCATCTGCTGACGCTGGACCGGCCGCACAGCGAACTGTCCATCGTCGTCAGCGGCACCGTGCGACTGACTGATGCTGACGCCTGGATGCCGCGCGACAGCGGCACGCTGTCGCCGCTGTCCTATCTGGCCGGCACACGGCTGACCGAGGCCGACGAACAGGCGCACGCGATGGCCGCCAGCCATCTGCGGGCGCGGCGCGACACGGTGGGCGAACTGCTGGACCTCAGCGGTGCGGTGTGCGGCGCGGTGCGTCATCAGCCGGACTGCCTGCCGCCGGGTGGCGCCTCGACCGCGCTGGACGCCGGCTTTGGCTGCAGCGCCGACATCGCGCACGCCTTCATCGCCTGCTGCCGCGCGGCCGGGTTGCCGGCACGCTACGTGAGCGGCTATCTGATCGACGCCGCCGGCGAGTGGGCGGCACCACATGCGTGGGTCGATGTCTGGCTGGCCAGCGGGCCGGCGCCCGGCGGCGAAGCCGGCTGGGTCAGCGTCGATGTGCTCGAACGCGCGCTGGCCGGCCACGGCTACTGCAGGCTGGCGGTCGGGCGCGACCATCTCGATGCCTGCCCGGTGCGCATGGCCGGCGGCGAGGCGGTCACGCGCACGCTGACCCGGGTGTCCATCCACACGCACTGACGCACCGCCGCACCGGGCAGCGCGCGCGCTGTCCGTCTAACATTCAACTTTTCCCTGACGGAAATCCGCCATGACCTACTGCGTGGGCATGCTGCTCGACGCCGGGCTCGTATGCCTGTCCGATTCGCGCACCAATGCCGGTGTCGATCACATCAACACCTTCCGCAAGATGAATCTGTTCGAGCGCCCGGGCGAGCGCGTGCTGGTGCTGATGAGCGCCGGCAACCTCGCGCTGACGCAGACCCTGGTGAGCCTGCTGCGCGAACGGCTCGCCACCGACGGGCCCAACCTGTACACGGTCGCCAACATGTTCGAGGCGGCGCGCCACGTCGGGGACTGTCTGCGCGAGGTACACGCGCGCGACGGCGAGGCGCTGAAGGAATTCGGCATCGAGTTCAACGCCAGTCTCATCCTCGGTGGCCAGATACTGGGCGAGGAGCCGCGACTGTTCCAGATCTACGCCGCCGGCAACTTCATCGAGGCGACGCGCGACACGCCGTACTTCCAGATTGGCGAGGCCAAGTACGGCAAGCCCATCATCGACCGCGTCATCCGCCCGGAAACCACGCTGGACGAGGCGGCCAAGTGTGCGTTGATCTCGATGGATTCGACCATCCGTTCCAACCTGTCGGTTGGCCTGCCGCTGGACCTGCTGGTGCTGCGCACCGGTGCGCTGAAAGTGTGTTCTCACACGCGCATCGACGCCGAGAACGCCTATTTCGAAATGATCCGCACGCGCTGGGGTGAAAGCCTGCGCGAAGCCTTCCACGCGCTGCCGTCGCCGGACTGGATCCCGCTCGCCTGATCGCGCCGTCGACGGCGCGAGAGCGTTGTGCAGCGCAAATTTTGCCCAACCCGGGCCTGCAAGCTAAAGGTTCCCCCACAATGCGCCGTTCACCGGAAACCCTGTCGGCGCCCGTGACCTGATGCTTTCGATCTTTCGTTCGCTGCACCGTCTTACTCTGTCGCGTTTCACTTGCCTGCTCTGCCTCGCCGCACTCGCGTTGTTCGCTGTGGCGGTCAGGGCACAGGCCGGCGACCTGCCGTCGGTCGCGCTGCACTATGGTGCCGATGCCCCGCTGACGGCGATGAAGGCCTTCGATATCGCGGTGGTCGAACCCGACCACGGCTTTGATCCGGTCGCCTATCGCGGACAAGGACGTTCCGAACTGTTCGCCTACGTGAGCGTGGGTGAGGTGCATCCGACCCGGCCCTACGCGGCGCGCATTCCGGAAGCCTGGCGCATCGGCCGCAATCCGGCCTGGAAATCCATCGTGATCGACCAGGCTCAGACCGCCTGGCCGGCCTTCTTCGCCGAACAGGTGATCGCGCCGCTGTGGGCGCGCGGCTATCGCGGCTTCTTTCTCGACACGCTGGATTCCTACCATCTGGTCGATGGCGTCGACGTCGTCGCCCAGCAGCAGGGCATGGTGGCCCTGGTGCGGCAGTTACGCAGCCGCTTTCCCGGCATCCGGCTCATCTTCAACCGCGGTTTCGAACTGCTGCCCGACCTGCGCGGCGAGGTCTATGCGGTCGCCGCCGAATCGCTGTACCGCGGCTGGGACGCGAAGAAGAAGCGCTATGTCGAGGTCGGGCAGGCCGACCGCGACTGGCTGCTCGGACAACTGCTCTCTGCGCGCGACAAGTACGGCGTGACTGCGATCGCCATCGACTACGTGGCGCCGGCCGCACGCGAACAGGCGCGCGATACGGCGCGCCGGATCCACGCGCACGGCATCGTGCCCTACGTGACTGACGGCGATCTGCGTCACCTCGGCGTTGGCCTGGTCGAGGTGCTGCCGCGCAAGCTGCTGTTCCTGTACAACAGCCGCGAGGCGGCGCGCGTCAACGTGTCCAGCGCTCACCGCTACGCCGAAATGCCGGTCAACCACCTCGGCTACGTGGCGGACTATGTCGACGTGAACCAGCCGCTGCCGGACACCGTGCCGGCAGCCGAATACGCCGGAGTCGTGTGCTGGTTCGACGGCTACGTGCCGCCTGCGCGCACGACCGTGCTTGCGCGCTGGATAGCTGCGCGCATCGCCGAAGGCACCCGTCTGGCGGTGTTCGGCTCCTTCGGATTCGAGCCGGCAGGCGAATTCCTGCGCGAGGCTGGCTTGGCCTCCGTCGCGCCAGCGCGCGGACGGCTCGACATCGCAACGGCCGATCCGTCCGTCGGCTTCGAATCGCCGCCGATTCCCGAGCGCGGACGGCTGGCGCGGATACGCGTCGATGTCGATGCGGCACGGACGCTGCTCACCGTGTCGGATGCCGACGGGAAGAAGTACGACGCGGTGGCGCAGATGCCCTGGGGCGGCTTTGCGCTGCATCCCTTCGCCATCCGTGCGCTGCCGCTGGAGGAGGAGCAGGTGCGCTGGATCGTCGAACCTTTCGCATTCATCCGTGACGCGCTGGCGCTGGCGCCGCTGCCGGTGCCCGACACCACGACGCTGAGCGGGCGTCGCATGTTCTTCGCCCACATCGACGGCGACGGCTTCGCGTCGCGCGCGGAAATGAAGGGGCGCCGGCTGGCCGCCGAGGTGCTGCTCGATGACGTACTGAAGCGCTACGTCGTGCCGCACGCGATGTCGGTGATCGAGATCGAAACCAGCGCACAGGGGCCGTACGCGAAGGATTCGGCCGAAATGGAGTCGGTTGCGCGCCGCATGTTTGCGCTGCCGCACGTCGAGATCGCGTCGCACAGCTACACCCATCCGTTCTACTGGGACAGTGTCGAGCGCGGCGAGGTGAAGCAGGCCTTGCAGGGTTACTCGCTCGCCCCCGACGGCTATGTGCCGTCGCTGGAGCGCGAAATCGCCGGCTCGGTCGACTACATCCGCAGCCGCCTTGCACCACCCGGCAAGCCGGTCGGCCTGATGCTGTGGACCGGTGACGCCGCACCGACCGAAGCGGCGCTGGACATGGTCGAGCGCCTGGGCATGGTGCAGATGAATGGCGGCTACACGGTGGCGACCCGCCTCTATCCCAGCCTCGCCGCCGTGTCGGCACTCGGCACCTGGCAGGGCAGGCACTTTCACGTTCATGCGCCGATCATGAACGAGAACGTCTACACCAATCTGTGGACCGGCCCGTTCTACGGTTTCGAGCGCGTCACCGAAACCTTCGATTTCACCGACGAGCCGCGCCGGCTCAAGCCGATCAACATCTACTACCACACCTATTCGGCGAGCAAGCAGGCGGCGCTGGAGGCGCTGCACAAGGTGTACCGGCACGCGCTCTCGCAGCCGGTGCATCCGGTCTATCCGAGCGAATACGTGCGCATCGCGATGAACTTCAACGATGTGGTGCTGGCGCGTACGCTGGATGGCGAGCGTTACCGGGTGCGCAACGCGCACGATCTGCGCACGCTGCGCCTGCCGCGCGAACTGGGCGTGCCCGACCTGCCAGCGTCGCCGGGCGTGGCCGGCTTCCGCGACGGCGACGAGGGACGGTACGTGCACCTCACCGCGGACGAGGCGGAGCTGCGTCTTGCCGCGGTCGATCCGCGTCTGCCGATGCTGGCCGACGCCAACGCCCGCGTGCTGTCGGCGACGCGCGACGGCGAGCTTTACCGGTTCGAACTGCGTGCCCACGTGCCGCTGGAGTTTGCGCTGGCGAACGCCGAGCGCTGCAGCGTGTCCGCCGACGGCCGCGCACTCGCCGCGCAGCGCCGTGACGGCGCGCTGACCCACTACCGACTGAGCGCCCATGCTGCGACGATCGAGCTACGCTGCCGCCTCGCTTGAGCGACCGCGCCTGGTCGCACCGCACGTGCTCTTGGGCATCGGTGCGCTGGTCGGCGTGCTGCTGGTGGTGCTCTATCCCTATCAGGCGCTGGTGCAGTACACGATCAACGCCACGCGCGGCGACACGCTCACCGTTGCCTACCTGCGCAACCTGCTGCGCACCGACCCGCGGAATCCGGAACTGCGGCTGGCACTGGTGCGGCAGTCGCTTGCGCGACGCGACTTCGAACAGGCACGCGCCGATCTGGCACCGCTGCTGGCGAGCGGCATCGATCGCGATACGCTGACCGAAGCGCGCTGGGTCGAATGGACGCTTTACGAGAGCGAGCTGCTGTCCTCGCCGCCGTGGTCGCCGCGTCATGTCGAACTGGAGGCGCAGCTGCCGCAGCGCCTGCGCGATGCGGTGGCGATCGATGGCCTCAACGAGATCAACCGGATGTCGCTGGTGCAGCGCGCACTGTCGCGCGGGCAGGCGCTGCTGGCGCTGGACCTGATCGCGACCTTCCAGCGTGACGGCAGCGCGGTCGATCCGCGCCTGTACGGCCAGGCGGCGGCGGAACTGCTGGGGCAGGGCGAGTACGAGGGCGCGGCGCGCATGCTGCTGCTGCAGCGCAGCCGAGAGCCCGACGCCGGGGTTCGTCGCCAGCTCTTCCTGCAGGCGCTGCGCACGCTGCAGTCCGGCAATCTGCTCGATCTCGCGCTCGACACTGCAGAGCGCGAGATCGGCGAACTGGCGAGTGACACCGAGGTGCTCTACTACCTGGTCACGCTGGCGCGCGCCGCCAACCGTCCGGACGCGGCGGCCCGCTACGCGAAGCAGATGCTGAAGCTGTCGCTGCAGCAGCAGTGGCGCCGGGCCATGCTCGCGCAGGCCGGCTTCGACGCGCAGCCGTGGCGCGTCGCCACCGGCGCGGGCCCCGACCTGCCCTTCGACGACAAGATCTACACGCTGGGCTACGAAGCCTTTGTCGGCAACCGCCAGCTCGACGACGCGCAGCGCGTGGCCGCCTCGGCGGTGCGTCAGGCGCCGGACGACATGAAGTGGCGCGAGCGTCTGGCCACCGTGTCCGAATGGGCCGGCAAGCCGCAGGAGGCGCTGGACCAGTGGCTCGTGCTGGCGCAGCGTACCGGCCGCGAAGACGCCTGGGACGCCGTGCTGCGGCTGGCACCGGGCCTGCTCGACGACGAGGCGCTGCTGCCTGCGCTGCAGCACCGGCTGCGCCGCACGTCGGGTGACATGCGTCTGCTGGGCGAGATCGTCGCCGCCTACGAACGGCTGGGTCGGCCACGCGAGGGCATCGCCTTCCTGCAGAAGATCACCGCCAGCTCGCCCACGCCGCAGGCGCTGAAGGCGCTGGCCGATCTGGCCGAACGTGCCGGCGACATCGACCTCGCGCTGGCCACGCTGGCGCGCCTCGATACCGTCGCTGCGCCGGAGCCCGCGCGGGCGTCGCGCCGCGCCGCGCTGCTCATCGTGAGCAGCCGCTTCGACGACGCGATGCAGGCACTCGAATCGGCTAAGGCGGTGGCGACCGATGCCGACCGCGATTACTGGCGCCTGTATTCCTCGCTCGCCATGCTGCTGCAGGACGACGACAGGGCGCGCGCCGCACTGGAGCGCGTGACGCGCTTTGACGACGCCGATGCCTTCGAGCTGGCCGACCTGATCGAACTGCTGACCGACGTCGCGCCGCTGGCGGCGGCGCGCGAGGCCGAGCGCGGCTGGCGCCGTTACGGCGACACACCCTGGCTGATGCGCACGCTCGACCTCTACGTGTTCGCCGGCCGGCCGCAGGATGTCGGTCGCATCATCGGCGACATGAGCACCGCTCAGCTGGCCGAGGCCGAGCGTGTGCCGCTGTTCCTGCAGATGCGCGCGCAGTGGCACCAGGCGGCCGGGCGCCGCGACCTCGCCTTCGCCGACTTCAGCGCCGCACTGACGCTGGTGCCGGACTCGGCCGACGTGCGCTCGGCGCTGCTGTGGCTGCTGATCGACGGCAATGAAGTGCGCGCGCTGCGCGATTTGCTGCTGCGCAAGGAACAGGCGTGGGCGCAGGACGAAGCGCTGCACGACGCGCTGGCCGCGGCCTGGCAGGCGCTGTCGCGACCGCAGGTGGCGCTCGACCGCTACATGCTGCCGCGCTTCGGCCGCAAGCGTGGCGACTTCCTGTGGATGATGAACGTCGCCGACGCGCTGGAACAGAACCAGGAAGTCGACCGGGCCTGGCGCCTGCGTCAGACGCTGTGGGCGCAGGAGCGACCGCGGCTGGGCGAACTGGCCGCTGGCGACATCGGTCAGCTGCAGCGACTGGCACGGGTGCGACTGGCGCGGGCACAGCAGCCGGGCGATGCGTCGCACGCGCTGCTGCGCGAGGTGCTGCGGCTGGACCGCGCTCCGGACGGCCAGTGGTTGCCGGCGGCGCGTGAGCTGGCGCTGTCCTGGTTCATCGACCGCGGCGAGTACGACGCAGTGCGCGGCTTCCTGTGGCACCAGTACGGACGCGCGCTGAACCGCCCGCTGTGGGCCGACATCACCGCCGCGCTCGGGCAGGGCGACGTCGCGGCGGTCGGCGCGCTGCTCGAAACCTGGGACGAGCGGCTGCCGCGCTACGACCGCGTGAACAGCGCACGTCTGGTTGGCGATCTGCGTCGGGCGCAAACTGCCGCCTTTGAAACGATGGACGCCCAGCGCGACGATGCGCCGCTGCATCTGCAACTGTCCGATGCGATGCTCGATTACGCGCACCGTTTCGATCTCGACATCGCGCAGCGCGAACTGGGCGGCATCGACGAGCGGCAGGCGGGCGCCACGCTGGACATGGCGATCGCGCCCGATCTGCGCATGAGTCTGGAGTTCGGCTCGATCTCGCGCAGCCGTGGCGACAACACGCAGTTTTCCGCGGTGCCGGGAGAGAGCAGCTATCTGCTCGGCAAGCTTGCCTGGGCGCACGACGACGGCACCACCCGCATCACGTTCGGTCAGCGCGACGGTTTCGAAACCATCCACCCGTTCGCCATCGAGCGCGAGCAGCGCATCGACAACCGGCTCAGCGCGTCGGCCGGCGTCGGCATCGACATGCCGGCGACCGAGAACCTTGGCCTGCGCGCGGCCGGCATGCGCGACCAGATCGACCTGCGCGCCAGCTACCGCGTGTCGCGCTACGACCGCGTCGGCGTGCAGCTGGGCGGCTATCGCTACCGGGCGCAGAACGGCCTGTCCATCGGCAGCGGCCGTCTGTGGCAGGCCGAGCTGGTGCATTCGATCCGCACCGAACTGCCCGATCTCGAGGTCAGCGCCTATGTCGCCGGCTACCGCTTCAGCCCGTCCGACATCGATCTCGCCGACGCGCGGGCGGTCGAGATCAAGCAGCGCCTGTTCGCCGGCAGCGACGCCGACGCCACGGCGCTGCGTCCGCAAAGCTTCAATCTGCAGGGGCTCAGGCTCACTCACAACATCCGCCTGCTGCGCGATTACACGAAGGCGCTGCGTCCGTTCGGCTCGATCGGCGTATCGAACAACAGCGTCGCCGGCGCCGGGTACGACGTGTCGCTGGGCGTGGCCGGCAGCCTGCTCGGTACCGATCATTTTTCGCTGTCCTGGCGACAGGACAAGGGCGGTGGTGGCATCTTCGCGCGCACCACCGAGTTCGCACTGCATTACCGACTGTTTTTCTGAACCGGGAGAGTTCGCATGAAACGCCTGATCACCTTCATCGCCGGTCTCGGCGCCGCGCTTGCGCTGCTCGCCGGCTGTGCCGTCATCGACCACTCGGCGCCGTCCGGCGCCGACAAGTCGGCTGCCTGGGTGCTGCTGCCCTTCGGCAACGCCACCGAAACGCCGTTCGCCGGCCAGCGCGCCGAAGCGGTGACCGAGAATCTGCTGCGCGCGCTCGGCGTCGCCAACGTGCAGCGCTATCCGTCCGATCTGCAGCGCGACAACCTGTTCGAAACCGGGCAGGCGAAGGACGACGCCAAGGCGATCGAGTGGGCGAAGGCGCAGGGCGCGCGCTACGCCGTGACCGGCACGGTCGATGAGTGGCGCTACAAGGTCGGCGTCGATGGCGAGCCGGCGGTTGGCATCGCATTGCAGATCGTCGAGGTCGACAGCGGTCGCGTGCTGTGGAGCGGTGTCGGCGGCAAGAGCGGCTGGAGCCGCGAATCGCTGGCCGCGGTGGCGCAGGAACTGATCAAGTCGCTGCTGGTGCCGGCGCTGAAATGAATGAACGCTCGCCCGGCGAGAAGCCGGTCATCCGGCGCACTGACGAGCCGCTGCTGCGGCGCCTGATGGCGCGCTTCACGCCGACCGGGTCCGGTGCCGGTGCGGCGGCCATGGCCGAGACGCTGGCGACGCCGCTGCTCGCGCTGCTGCTCGCCTTCTGGCTCAACCCGCTTGACCCCTTCTTCCTGCGGGCGCAGTTCGCCTGGGTGTGGCTCGGCCCGGTACTGGTGGCGCTGCGCTATGGCCCGATCCCCGGTCTGGCCGCCAGCGCCATCGTGTTCGCCGCGTGGTTCGTTTTCGGCGAACTGGGCGTGGCGCTGGGCGAACTGCCCAAGCTGTATTTCCTCGGCTGGCTCATCACGGTGATGATCTGCGGCGAGTTCTCGTCGCTGTGGCGCAATCGCGTGCGGCGTGCGGAAAGCGTGCAGGCCTACCTCGAGCAGCGCCTGGAGTATCTGACGCACCAGCATTACCTGCTGCGCCTGTCGCACGACCGGCTGGAGCAGGATCTGATCTCGCGTCCGGTGTCGATGCGCGACGCACTGGTGAGCCTGCGTGCGCTGGCCTCGGCACCCGGCGCCGCCGGTGACGCGCTGCCGGGCGCGCCAGACCTGCTGCGTCTGGTTGCGCAGTACTGCCAGATCGAACGCGCGGCGCTGCTGCCGGTCGATGCCGACGGCCGGCCCGATGGCGGCGCGCCGACCTATCTTGGCGCGCCGTTCGACATCGATGCCAGCGATCCGCTGATCGGCTTCGCTCTGGAGCGTCGCCGGCTGGCGCACGTGGCGCTCGACGACGAGCGCGCCGAAGGCGGCTCGCGCTATCTGGTGGTGGCACCGCTGAGCGACATGAGTGGCGCGATGCGGGCGCTGCTGGTGGTCGATCGCATGCCCTTCTTCGCGCTGCACGAAGAGACGCTGCAGATGCTGAACCTGCTGCTCGGCTATTACGCCGACGGCCTGTCGGCGAGCGCGCTGGCGGCACCGCTGCGTGCGCGCTTCGCCGACTGCCCGCTCGATTTCGCCTTCGAAATGGCACGCATGTGGCGCGTCCGCGTCGAGTCCGGCGTCGCCAGCGCACTGGTCACGCTGGAATTTCCGGCGGGCGAGGAGGGGCGCGAACTGGTGCAGCAGATCGCCCGCATCCAGCGTTCGCTCGATGTGGTGTGGAAGGTCGACGGCGGCGACCGCCCGCGTCTGCTCACGCTGATGCCGCTGGCCGGCAGCGCCGCGGTCGAAGGCTATCTGGCGCGTATCGACAACTGGTTGCGCCAGCACCGCGGCAGCGGTCTGGACGACAGCGGCGTCAGCAGCCGCATCAGCATGCTCGATCAGGTCGAGCCGGTCGCGCTGTTGAGCGGCGTGCTGAAGGTGCAGCATGGGCAGTAGCCAGCTCGCCTTCGCCGCGCTGCTCGCCGAGCTGACCGCCTTCTACGGTCTGGGCAGCATCGACGCACCGGACCTCGCGCTGTCCGCCTACCTGGCGGCACACGCACCGGCCAGCCTGATGCTCGCGCTGGCCGTGTACGCGCTGATTCCGCCGGCCCGCTCGAAGCCGCGCACCAGCGTGCTGTCTCTGCTGTTCAGCTGCATCTTCTTCGTGCCGGTACTCGGTTTCGTCGGCGTGCTGGCGGGCGCACTGATGCGCCACCTGCTGCCGCGGCTGAAGGCGCCGCAGCGCTTCTCGGCCGTGCGGCTGCCGGATCTGGACATCCACGAAAGCAGTGAGAAGTCGGCCGCCGGCTTCCGTCAGGCCGGCGTGCGCCAGTTCCTGAAGAACGAACGCGCGCCGGTGCCGCAGCGTCTGCGTGCCATGGTGGCGCTGTCGCACGCGCCGTCGCGCATCGGTTCGCCGGTGCTGCGCGAACTGCTCGGCGATTCCGAAGACGATCTGCGCCTGCTCGCCTACGGCCTGCTCGACAGCCGCGAGAAGCGGCTCAACGCCGACATCCACGAAGCCCGTCAGCGTTACGCAGCGAGCCGCGACGCCGAACAGCGCAGCCGCGTCGCGCACCAGCTGGCGGCGCTTTACTGGGAGCTGATCTATCAGGGGCTGGTGCAGGGCGATCTGCTCGACTACGCGGTCGGCGAGGCGCTGCGCTACAGCGAATCAGCACTGCAGACGCACGGCAACGACCCGGCGCTGCATCTGCAGCACGGCCGTCTGCTGCAGCAGATGGGCCGGCTGGACGAGGCCGACGCGGCTTACCGGCGTGCGCGCGAACTGGGTCTGCCCGCTTCGCGCGTCGTGCCCTATCTGGCCGAGCTGGCTTTCGCGCGACGCGACTTCACGCAGGTGCGCGCGCTGTTGCAGACGATGCAGGACTGGGAAGGCCTGTCGCGGCTGCAGCCGGTGCTGAAATTCTGGGGGCAGGCATGAGTGCAGCACTGATCGATCGGTTCGACCGCAGCCCTCCTTGGTGCGGCCGCGACGGAGGGGTGTCCGGTGAGTGAAGTGATCCGCCGGGCGGAGCAGGGCGTCGATGTGGCGCTGCTGCTGGAAGGTACCTTTCCCTATGTGGCGGGCGGGGTGTCGAGCTGGGTGAACCAGATCATCCGCGCCTATCCCGAACTGCGCTTCGCGGTCGTGTTCATCGGCAGCCGGCGCAGCGACTACGGCGACATGCGCTATGCGCTGCCGGACAACGTGGTGCATCTGGAAACGCACTACCTGCACGACGATCTCGGCGGAGCGGCCAGCGCGCACGACCGCAAGTCCGGCATGGCCGGCGACGCGCAGGCCTTCGAGCGGATGGCGGCGCTGCATGAGTCCTTCCGCAATGGCGGCGGCGACGTGCTGGAAATGTTCGGCGACGCCTGTCGCGACATCCGCCCCGGCGGACGCATCGATCTCGAGGCCTTCCTGCGCAGCGAAGCGTCGTGGGACATCGTCACCGACCGCTACCGCAAGTACTGCAGCGACCCGAGCTTCGTCGATTACTTCTGGACGGTGCGCATCATGCACCAGCCGCTGTGGCAGCTCGCCCGCATCGCGCACACGCTGGTGCCGGCGAAGGTCTATCACAGCGTGTCGACTGGTTACGCGGGCTTTCTCGGCGCCATGCTGGCGCAGTCGACCGGGCGTCCGCTGGTGCTGTCGGAACACGGCATCTACACCAAGGAACGCAAGATCGACCTCTACCAGAACGAGTGGATACGCGACAACCGCAACGTGTTCCAGAAGGACGCGTCGGAGCTGAGCTACTTCCGCCTGCTGTGGATACGTTTCTTCGAGTGGCTGGGACGCATCACCTACGCCGCCGCCGACCCCATCATCGCGCTGTACGAAACCAACCGGCTGCGCCAGGTGGCCGACGGCGCGGACGCCGCGCGCACGCGCAACATTCCGAACGGTGTGGCGATACAGCGGCTGGCGCCGCTGCGCGCGCAACGGCCGGACGTCGTGCCGCCGGTGCTGTGTCTGATCGGTCGCGTGGTGCCGATCAAGGACATCAAGACCTTCGTGCGCGCGATGCGCCGCGTGGTCAATCGCATGCCCGAGGCACAGGGCTGGGTTGCCGGTCCGGCCGATGAGGATCCGGCTTACGCCGAGGAGTGCCGCAACCTGGTCGACAGCCTCGGCCTGTCGGACAACGTGCGCTTTCTCGGCATGCAGAAGATCGACGAGCTGATGCCGAAGATCGGTCTGGTCGTGCTGTCGTCGATTTCCGAAGCGCTGCCGCTGGTGCTGCTGGAGGGCTTTGCGGCCGGCGTGCCGGCGGTGTCGACCGACGTCGGTTCCTGCCGCCAGCTCATGTACGGGCTGGGCGAGGAGGACGAGGCGCTCGGCGCGGCCGGCCGCGTGGTCGGCATCGCCGACCCGCAGGCGCTGGCCGATGCCGCGCTCGAACTGCTGAACGACGGCGCAGCCTGGCAGGCGGCTCAGCAGGCCGGCATCGCCCGGGTCGAGCGCTACTACAGTGACGCGCTGATGTTCGACCGCTATCGCGCGATCTATGACGAAGCGCTGGCGCGCGACACGCGCAGCGCCGGCGGCTGCCCGTTCGGACACGGAGCGCGCTGATGGCCGGCATCGGTTTCGAACTGCGCAAGCTGCTGAAGAAGGACAGTCTGCTCGGGCTGGTCCAGGCCTACAGCTACGCTGGCGTGATCGGCTCCGGACCGTGGGTGCTGTCCATCGTCGGCATCCTGATGGTGGGTCTGCTGTCGCGCGCGGTGGTGGTGCCGGAATTCCTGATCACCCAGTTCCAGGTGTCGGTCACCTATCTGATCTCGACCTCGCTCATCCTGACCGGCCTGGTGCAGCTCGCCTTCACCCGTTTCATTTCCGACCGTCTGTTCGAGAAGCGCGACGACCTCGTGATGTCGAACTTCAACGGCCTGCTGCTGTGGGTGCTGGCCGTTGCCGGCGTGGTCGGGCTGCTGCTCGCCTTCACGCTGTTCGCCGGCCTGTCGGTGTCCTATCGTCTGCTGATGCTGGCCGGCTTCGTGCTGTTGTGCGGCATCTGGGTGGCCACCATCTTCCTGTCCGGCCTGAAGATGTACCGCGCCATCCTGCTGCTGTACGCGCTGGGTTACGCGGTCACCGTGCTGTCGGCGCTGGCGGCGCGGCCGTGGGGGCTCGAAGGCCTGCTGGGCGGATTCGTGCTCGGGCACTTCGTGCTTTTCGTCGGCATGTGGATGATCACCGCCTGGCACTACCGTTCGCGGATGACGATTTCCTACGAGTTCGCCCGCCGCGAGACGCGCTATCCGTCGCTGATGCTCATCGGCCTGCTGTACAACCTCGGCGTCTGGGTGGACAAGTTCATGTTCTGGAGCTGGCCGGAAACGTCGGACGCCATCATCGGTCCGCTGCGCGCGTCGGTCATCTACGACCTGCCAGTGTTCATGGCCTATCTGTCCATCATCCCGGGCATGGCGGTGTTTCTGGTACGCATCGAAACCGATTTCGTCGAGTATTACGACCGCTTCTTCGACGCGGTGCGCACCGGCGGTTCGCTCGAGTACATCGAGGACATGCGAGACGAGATGGTGTACTCGATCCGCCAGGGGCTGGCCGAGATCGGCAAGATCCAGACGCTGGCCATGCTGGGCGCCATCGTCGCCGGTCCGGCGGTGTTCGCGGTGCTGGAAATTTCGGAACTGAACCTGCCGCTGCTCTACATCCAGACGCTGGCGGCCAGCCTGCAGGTCGGTCTGCTGGCACTGCTCAACGTGTTCTTCTACCTCGACCAGCGCCGCATCATCCTCGCGCTGTGCGGCTTCTTCTGCCTGTCCAACATCGCCTTTACCGCGCTGTCCTTCCAGCTCGGCGCCAGCTTCTACGGCTATGGCTACGCGCTGTCGGTGCTGCTGACGCTGATGCTGGGCCTGTGGGCGCTGGACCGGAAGCTGGGGCGACTGGAGTACGAGACTTTCATGCTGCAGTGAGCGTGCGAGCAGGTTCTGTGGAAGCGAGCATGCTCGCGATTGCGACCTGTATCGGAGCCGGCGGCCTGCAGCAGCCGCGTCGCGGCCAAGGCCGCTCCCACAGGGATTGCGCACGATTCGCCGCCGAAGCCGGTGCCCGGGTCTCTGTGGGAGGGGTCTTCTGACCCCGACACGGCCTTGTGCACGCGCAGAAGCGCTGCTCAGTACTGCGGGGCAGCTGCCGTGGTGATTTCGTGGCGCAGCAGGTGGTACAGCGCCATGCGGTCAGGCGCAACGTGGTCGCGCAGGCCGCAGCCCGGTTCGCTGTCGTGCGCGCAGTCGCGGAAGCGGCATTTGCCCAGATGCGGACGGAAATCCGGGAAGGCCTGTTCGAGATCGTTTACGTCGAGCTGGGCGAGGCCGAATTCCTGCAGGCCCGGGCTGTCGATCAGCGCACCGCCACCGTCGAGCGCGTAGAGCTTTGCGTAGGTGGTGGTGTGCTTGCCCGAATCGAGTGCCTGCGACACCTCGCGCGTCGCGGCGCGCGCCTCCGGGACCAGCGCATTGACCAGCGTCGACTTGCCCATGCCGGACTGGCCGGTGAACACGCTGGTGTGGTCGCGCAGGAAGGGGCGCAGTGCGTCCGCACCCTCGACCGCGCTCATTTCGAGCACCTCGTAACCCAGCGCACGGAACGGCGCGAGCGCAGCGCGGGCGGTGTCGAGCGAGGCGGTGAGGTCGCACTTGTTCAGCACGATCAGCGTTCGCAGTTGCTGCGCTTCGCACGCCACGAGGATGCGCGAGATCAGTTCCGGACTGAACGACGGTTCGGTGGCGACGACGATGGCGACCAGATCGACGTTGGCGGCGACCATCTTCTGCTTCCACATGTCCTTGCGGTAAAGCAGGCTGGTTCGCGGCAGCACTTCGGCGATGCGTGCCTGGTCCTCGCCCTGGATGTCGAGCAGTACGCGGTCGCCGCAGGCGATGTCCGACTTCTTGCCGCGCGGGAAGGCCTGCAGTTCGCGCCCGTCTTCCAGCCGCGCGACGTAGTGCCGGCCGTGGGCCGACACGATGCGGGCGGCCGGCTGCAGAGTTTTTTTCAAACCGTCAGGCGGCGTCGCGCATCGCCTCGATGCGGGCGGCGCAGATCAGGTCGTTGAGGGATATACCGCGCACGCTGTGCGTGGTGAACACCACGCGTACGCGGTTGGCGCCGAACATGATGTCCGGGTGGTGATCTTCGGCCGCCGCCAGCGCGGCGATCTGGTTCACGAAGGCGACGGTCTGCGCGTAGTCGGTGAACTGGAAGTCCTTGGCGATGTGCTTGTCGATTTCGATCCAGCCGCGCAGGTCCTTCAGGGCCGCGGCGAGCGCCTCGCCCTCGATGCGGCGGTGGGCGCCCTTCTGCGGCGTGCAGTGTTGTTGTGCGAGTTCTTGTGCGGTCATCGTCAGGTGGATTGCAGCCGCGCCACGCGCAGCGCGGCCGGCGGGTGGGAGTCGTAGAACTGCGAGTACAGCGGGTCCGGCGTCAGCGTCGAGGCGTTGTCGCGGTACAGCTTGACCAGCGCGGTGACCAGCCAGTCGGCGCGGGTCTGCGCCACGGCGTAGGCGTCGGCCTCGAACTCGTGCTTGCGCGACATCAGCGACAGGATGGGCGACAGCGGGAAGCTGAACACCGGTATTACGAGAGCGAAGAGCGTCAGCGCCATCGCATCGCCCTGCGACGACACGCCCAGCTGTTCGAAGAACCACGGCGTGTCGACCAGCCAGCCGAGCAGGGCGAAGAAGGCGAGGCTGCCGGCGGCGATCCAGCCGACGCGCTTCCAGATGTGGTGGTGCTTGTAGTGGCCCAGCTCGTGCGCCAGCACCGCTTCGATCTCGTCGCCGCCAAGGCGGTTGAGCAGGGTGTCGAAGAACACGATGCGCTTGCCCTTGCCGAAGCCGGTGAAGTAGGCGTTGCCGTGCGCCGAGCGGCGCGAGCCGTCCATCACGAACAGGCCGTCGGAGCGGAAGCCGCAGCGTTCCAGCAGCGCCTCGATGCGGCTGCGCAGCTCGCCGGCCGGCATCGGTTCGAACTTGTTGAACAGCGGTGCGATGAAGGTGGGGTAGAGCACCATCATGGCGAGGCTGAAGGTGAGCCAGAAGGCCCAGGCATAAACCCACCAGGCAGCGCCCAGGCTGTCCATGATCCACAGCACCGCGGCGACCGCCGGTGCGCCGATGGCGGCACCGATCAGGCCGTGCTTGATCTGGTCGCCGAAGAACATGCCCAGCGTCATCTTGTTGAAGCCGAAACGCTGTTCGATCACGAAGGTGCGCCACATGAGCACCGGCAGATCGATCAGCGACGAGGCGAAGGCGACGATGCCGATGAACACCAGGTCACGCACCATGCCGTCGCCAGCGAGGTTGCCGGCCAGATCGAACATCCACTGCAGGCCGCCGCCCAGCGTCAGCACCAGCAGCCACAGCGCGCCGATGACGACGTCGGCGCGGCCGAGGCCGGCGCGCGCCACGGTGTAGTCGGCGGCCTTCTGGTGCGCTTCGAGCGGAATCGCTCCACGGAAGGCGACCGGCACCTCGCCGCGATGAGCGGCAACGTGGGCGCGGTGACGGGTGGCCAGCCACAGGCGCACGCCGGTGGTCAGCACGAGAGCGGCGACGAAGATTTCGGTGAGCATGGTGGGTTGCCTCGGGTGGATGCGGTTCCGGTCAGGATCAGAGTCAATTTAGACTCAGTCCAGGTCACGCGAGTGTGACAAAATCGGGCCGATCCGCGTTCGGACGAACGCATTAATCCCGCTTGGAAATTTTCTCGATTATGGCACAGGACCCCACACATCTCGTCTGGCTGGACATGGAAATGACCGGTCTGGATCCGGACAACGACCGCGTGATCGAACTGGCCTGCGTGGTCACCGACGCCCATCTCGAAGTGATCGCGGAGGGCCCGGTGCTGGTCGTGCACCAGTCCGACGAAGTGCTCGGCGGCATGGACAGCTGGAACACGGCCACCCACGGCAAATCCGGCCTGACCGAGCGCGTGCGCGCCTCGACGCTGGACGAGAACGAAGCGGCCGCGCAGATGATCGCTTTCCTGAGCCAGTACGTACCCGAGCGCACCAGCCCGATCTGCGGCAACTCGATCTGCCAGGACCGCCGCTTCCTCGCCCGCCACATGCCGACGCTCGAAGCGTGGTTCCACTACCGCAACCTCGACGTGTCGACGCTGAAGGAGCTTTGCAAGCGCTGGCGGCCGCAACTGGCCGCGCAGTTCAAGAAGGCGCAGCGGCATGAGGCGCTGGCCGACATCTACGAATCGATAGACGAACTGAAGTTCTACCGCGAACACTTCCTGCGCATGGAGTGAGGCGATGAGCACCCTTCGCATCGCCGTTGCGCAACTGAACTGCGTGGTCGGCGATCTCGACCACAACGCCGCGCTCATCCTCGACGCCGCGCGCCGCGCGGCGGAGCAGGGCGCCGGCCTGCTGCTGACGCCCGAACTGGCGCTGTGCGGCTATCCGCCGGAAGACCTGCTGCTGCGCCCGGACTTCCACCGTGCCTGCGCGCGCGCGCTGGCCCGCATCGCCGCGGAGGCGCCGCGTGATCTGGCCGTGCTGGTGGGGCACCCGCACGCGAGCGGCGAATGCCGATACAACGCCGCCAGCCTGATCCGCGGCGGCCGTGTCGAGGCCACCTATTTCAAGATGCGCCTGCCGAACTACGAAGTGTTTGACGAAGAACGCTACTTCGAGGCCGGCACGCAGCCGCTGGTGATCGACGTCGAGGGCGTGAAGGTGGGCGTGAACATCTGCGCCGACGTGTGGGAGCCGGGCGCGGCCGAAGCTGCCGCAGCTGCGGGCGCGCACCTGCTGGCGGTGCTCAACGCCTCGCCCTATCACCTGAACAAGCCGGTCACGCGCGAACAGGTGGTGGCCGAGCGCGTGCTTGCTACTGGCATTCCGGTCGTCTATTGCAATCTGGTCGGCGGCCAGGATGAACTGGTGTTTGACGGCGCATCGTTCGCGCTCGACCGTCGCGGTCGCCTGGCATGGCGCGCGCCGCACTGTCGCGAACATTTCGCCACGGTCGAATTCAGCGCCGGCGACATCGTCGACCAGCCGCTGCCGCCGGTCACCACCGTCGAGCAGGACTGTTACGAAGCGCTGGTGCTGGGCGTGCGCGACTACCTCGGCAAGAACGGTTTCAAATCGGCGCTGATCGGGCTTTCAGGTGGCGTCGATTCAGCGCTGACGCTGTGCATCGCGGTCGACGCCATCGGCGCCGATCACGTGCGTGCGGTCATGATGCCGTCGCCCTACACCGCGCAGATGAGCCTCGACGACTCGCGTGAGCTGGTGCGCAATCTCGGCGTGCGTTACGACGAAGTGTCGATCGCTCCCGCGATGCAGACCTTCGAGCAGATGCTGAAGCCGCTGTTCGGCGACGCCGCCGCCGACACCACCGAAGAGAACGTGCAGGCGCGCGCCCGCATGATCATGCTGATGGCACTGTCCAACAAGACCGGCGCCATCGTGCTCACCACCGGCAACAAGAGCGAAATGGCGGTCGGCTATTCGACGCTCTACGGCGACCTGGCCGGTGGCTTCGCGGTGATCAAGGACATCTACAAAACCTTCGTCTACCGCCTGTGCGCCTGGCGCAACAGCCAGCGCCATGACATCCCGGACAACATCCTGACCCGCGCGCCGTCGGCCGAACTGCGTCCGAACCAGACCGACCAGGACAGCCTGCCCGCCTACGAAATCCTCGACGCCATCATCCAGGCCTATATGGAGCGCGACCAGTCGCCGCGCGAAATCATCGCCGCCGGCTTCGCCGAGAACGACGTGAAGCGGGTGATCGGGCTGCTGAAGCGGAACGAGTACAAGCGCCGTCAGGCGCCGCCGGGTGTGCGGGTGACCGAGCGGGGGTTCGGGAAGGATTGGCGGTATCCGATCACCAATCGTTACCAGGACGAGCACTGAGGCGATCGCGGGCGGGGCGACGCGGTCCGCGGACCCGCAGAGTGGAGTCTCAGGGATCGCTCACCGCCGCCGCGAAATCCGGCATTTTCGTCAGGATGTCGTTACGCAGTGACTGTGCTGCGGCGACGTTCTGCTTGCGCAAACCGAGGTAGCTGCTGCGCAAACCGGCAGCGTCGCGCGCGTTGGCGTGTACCAGTGCCTTCACGTGCCAGGCGTTCAGGAAGCCGGGGTAGCGCGCAGTCAGGCGGTCCAGCACCGCGATGCCCTTGGCGAACTGCCTGTTCTGTCCGTAGGCCTGACCGAGGAAGAACTGGCCGTCGGGCGACTCGGGTGCCAGTTGCTCGGCACGCTCCAGCACTTCGATCGCGCGGCCGACTTCCCGCTTCAGCATCAGCGCGTGGCCCAGATTGATCCAGCCGTTGACGGTCTGAGGGTCGAGCCGCACCGCGACTTCGAGTGCTTCCACCGCCTCTGCCGGGCGGCCCAGCAGAATCAGTACATAGCCTTTGCTGCTCCAGGCCGGACCTGCGGTGGGATGGCCCTTTGTCGCGCGCGTCGCGTATTCGAGGGAGCGCGCGTGATCCTGTTCGCGACCGTATTGCGCGCAGCGGGCGAGCAGCACTTCGAGACTTTCAGGCGCGGCCGCCTCGGCGCGCGTCAGTGCAGTGCGCGATTCGTCCACCAGCCCGGCACGCAGCGCTGCCTCGCTCAACGCGATCTGGTCCGGCGCGGTGGCGCCGGGCAGACGGACCAGGCTGCGGGCGCTGACGAGTGCGCCGGGCCAGTCGCCGAGCTGGCTCTGCACCTGATTCAGTTCGCGCAGGGCCGCCGCGTCATCGGGGTGACGCGCAACGACCCGTTGACGCAGTTTCGCGGCCCCCGCGCGGTCGCCGGTGTTCGCCAGATGCCGGGCGAGGCTCAACTGCGCTTCGCGATGATCCGGATCGCGCGCCAGTACCGCGTCGATCATCTTCCGCCCCTCTTCGGTACGCCCGCTGTCCATCAGGATGGCGCCCAGCGGCGCCGCGGCATCGTTGGAGGCGGGTGCGATGGCGAGCGCCTTGCGCAGTGCCTGTTCGGCCTCGGTGTAACGGCTCTGCGCCAGCGATTCGTGCGCAAGCGCGATCAGCGTCGCCACGTTCTCGCTGCCGGAACTTGCGGTCGAGAGCACCGCGCGCGCCTGGTCGGTCTGTCCGGCAGCCTTCAACGAACGCGCAAGTGCGGCCGACCACGACACCTGCCCCGGCTGGTGCCGCAGGGCGATGCGCCATGCACGGGCGGCTTCGGCGGGCCGGCCGAGCGCGTCATGCGATTCCGCCAGCAGCGCCCATGCGTCGTCGTCATGCGGGCTGCGCTTGACGGCCTGATTCGCCAGTTCGTGAGCGGCGCGTGCGTCACCCTGCCGCATCCGCCATCGGCCTTCGACCCGATACGGGTAGCCGGAAAGAGGCTGGGCCTCCTTGGCGCGGGCAAATGCGGCCGCGGCTTCCGCCGGGCGCTTGCCGACGAGCCGGACGTCGGCCAGTTCGACCCAGGCGTCGGCGTTGCGCTCGTGCAGTTCGAGTGCGCGCAGCTGGTCGCGCTCGGCTTCGTCGTAGCGGCCGAGGTTCATCCTGGCCAGCCCGCGCAGGCGCCAGGCCTCGGACGTATCGGGCAGGGCGTCGATCCAGCCGCTTGACCATTCGGCCAAGGCAGCCATGTCTCCCGACGAGCGCAGCCGCTCTGCCTCCTCCGCCCAGCGAGGTTCGGCCTCGGGTACGACGAAGGGTGGCGGCGGCGCCGTTCCTCGCTGGGCGAGGTCGCCGATCCATTCGACGGGCAGCGCGATATTGGTGTTCTGTCCCGCCACCATGGTGCCGGTGGTGATGCCGACCAGCCGGCCCTGGTCGTCGAACAGGCCGCCGCCGCTGGAGCCCGGCGACAGCGGTGCCGACACGACGATGACCGGGGCGCTGTCGCCCTTCAGCAGATTGGATACCAGACCACTGCTGACTGAAACACCCAGGCCGAGCGGGTTGCCGATCGCGTGCACCCGCTCGCCGATCTCGAGTGCGGTGCCCGCCCGCTGCGCGACCGGCGGCGCGTCGAGCGTGTCGACCTCGAGCCGGCACAGATCGCGCTCGACATCGCCGAGGGTCCAGCGGGCGCTGTGGGTCTTCTTGCCGTCATTGACCGAGATCGATTTCGCGTAGCGGATGACATGGCAATTGGTGATGACAGTCGCGCGTGCGATCACTACACCGCTGCCTTCGCCGGCAATACGTTCCTCGATGTCGATGGCACGGACGGTCACCACCCCGGACAGTGCGGCTTGTACCGATGCCGCCGGTGGTGTGTCGGCCGAGGCCGGCAGGCCGTGGGCGGCGAGCAGCAGGAAGAGGGCGCGGCGCATCATCGCGTGATCTCCAGCGGCACGATGCAGCAGAGGTAGGCAAGTTCGGCGCGTTCGCGGTCCAGTTCGCGCAGCCGGCCGTATGCCCGGCGGGCGTCTTCGTGGCGATCGAGCTTGTAGTAGACCTCGACCAGCGCTTGCCAGACCTGGATCTGCGACGGGTCGATCGAGATGGCGTGCTCCAGGGATTTCACCGCGTCGGCATTCCGGTTCGTGCTGGCGTGAATGAATCCGATCTGTCGCCAGCCGTCCGGATCCTTGGGGAAGACCTTGGCCCAGCGCTTGAAGATGTCCATCGCTTCGTCGAAATGTGCGGAGTCCTTCAGTGCGAGACCGAGCCGCCAGCGCCACAGGGGTTCGTCGGGCGACAGCGAGATCGCCTTGCGGAAAGAGGCGATCGCCTCCGCCCATCGCTGCTGGGCATACGCGTTCTCGCCGATAGCGGACCACACCCAGGCGGGTGAACGGGGCTTGTGCTCAAGGCTGAGCCTGAGCACCCGAGACGATTCCTGCGGGCGCCCGAGCGCCGCCAGCGCGCGGCCGCGGAAATACAGCAGGTCGCCATCGGTTTCCGCCGACGCACCTTGCCCGAGGATGAGCTCCAGTGCCCGTTCGGGCTTCTTCGCCTCCAGATATGCGTCTGCGAGTCGCATCACGGCGCCTGTGTCGCTCGGCGCCAGGTGGATCGCGCGTCTGCGATAGTCGAGCAAGGCCGCGGTGTCGCCACGGAGCGCTGCAATATGGGCGAGGCCCTCAAGCGGGCCACCCGACCACGGGTACAACTGCTGGGCGTGACGGTAGGACGCTTCCGCTTCATCGAGGCGCTTCGCCATTCCCTGCGCGTACGCCAGCATCAGCCACGCGTCCAGCTCGTCGCCGAAATCGGCAGTCAGCCGCCGCGCAACGGTCAGCGCGTCGTCGGTCTTCTGCTGCCCGATCAGGGCGCGGCACAGGCCGAAGGCCGCCTGGCGATGGCTGGCGTCCAGCGCGAGTGCGGCGCGATAGGCGGCCTCGGCCGCCGGCGTTCTGTTTAAGCCCTCGTTGGCCTGCGCCCGTGCAATTTGCGCGTCCACGCTCGCGCGGTGACGCCCGGCCCAGCGATCGGCATGCTGCAGCAGTTCGGTCCATTTCTGCTCCGCGACGAGGCGCTCGGCCTCGGCGGCAAGGCGTGACTGTTCCTGGGCGGCTGCGTCGATGACGGCGGCGCGCTGGGCAACGCCGGCAAGCTGGCGCGCCTCGATGGCGAAATTGATGTTCTGGCCTTCGCGCCTGGACGTTTCGATCATGCCGATCAGCGCGCCGCTGGCGTCGAACAGGCCGCCACCTTCGGAGCCCGGGGAGATGGCTGCGGTGAACTGGATGCGCCGTTCGTTGTTGGCGCCGCGTATTGCCGATACGACGCCCTCGGAAATGCCGGTGCCCAGTCCCAGGCCGTTACTGACGGCATAGACGGTGTCCCCGGCCGACGGCAGGCCGGCAAGCCTGGGGGCTGGCAGCTTGCGGGCCCCGTCGGCGACCAGCGCGCACAGCCCGTTCTGCGCGTCGCGCGACTCCAGTCGTGCAACGAGGACCGTGCTGTCCTTGCGCAGCTGCAGGGTGTGCTTCTGCGGGTTCCAGCCGGTTTCGCAGCGTGTGACGAAACGACCTCCGCCGAGTGACAACGCGCTGGCGACGGCCTCGGCAACGCCGTTCTCGTCCTGCAGATGCAACTCGTACACGCTGGAGGAGGCGCGCTCGAACACGGCGCGTGGGCCGGACCGTGCGTTGGCGGACCCCGACAGCATCATGGCGACTGAAATCAGGACGACGGTCTTCGTGCGCAGCGTGCTGTGCGGGGCGGTGAGGGCGGACATGGCGTACTCTGGCGCAGGCGACAGCGCGCATTATGCCGTCGGCTTGACTCAGTACTTCGTCATTGTCGGCCGCGGTGTTGCCTTTATCACTGAGTGGCGCAGATGTCTCTGTCCATCATTCGCCCGGCGGACGGGATGTGCGATTGAAGCTGGGACCCGCCGATGCAGGGGGTGCCGACGGCAGGCTCATAAGCCTTTATACTTCGCGGCCTCACCGAGGAGACTCCCGCATGAAAAAGATCGAAGCAGTCATCAAGCCTTTCAAGCTCGACGAAGTTCGCGAAGGCCTGTCTGAAGTCGGCGTGACCGGCCTGACGGTGACTGAAGTAAAGGGTTTCGGCCGCCAGAAGGGCCATACCGAGCTGTATCGCGGCGCCGAGTACGTCGTCGATTTCCTGCCCAAGATCAAGATCGAGGTCATCGTTGCCGACGAGACGGTCGAGCCGGCGGTCGAGGCCATCATCAAGGCGGCGCGCACCGGCAAGATCGGCGACGGCAAGATTTTCGTGATGCCGGTCGAACAGGTGGTGCGCATCCGCACCGGTGAATCGGGCGAAGCAGCGATCTGATTCCGCGCCGGCCGGCCGCCGCTCAGTCGCGGGCGGCCGGTTTCAGCAGCACCATCAGTGCCCCGGCCCCACCTTCGTGCGGCCGGGCCTGACAGAAGGCCAGCACTTCCGGGCGGTGCATCAACCAGCCCAGCACCAGTCCTTTCAGCACCGGCTCGCGGCCGGGCGACCCCAGCCCTTTTCCGTGGATCACCCGCACGCAGCGCATGCCGCGACGGTGTGCGTCGTGCAGGAACTCGACCACCAGGTCGTGTGCCGCGTCGCGCGTGGCGCCGTGCAGGTCTATCTGCCCCTGCGACACCCAGCGTCCGCGCCGCAGGTCGCGCAGCACCTGTCGCGTCAGCCCGGTGCGCAGGAAAGAGGGCTCCTCGCCGCCTTCCAGCCGCAGGTCGATCGACAGCGGTCCGCGCAGCGACTCGGCCAGCACCGACATGTCGTCCGCCTCGCGCTGCAGCGGCCAGGCGCGGGGTGGCGGCATTTCGAGCAGTACGCGGTCAGTGGTGATCGGCTGTACGCCGACCACCGCCTGCCGGAACAGCGCGATGTCCTCTTCGCTGGGCAGTACCGGCGCCCTCGGGTGACGCCGCTTTTTCGACGACATGAAGTCGCGCGCTCACGGGTTCAGGCGAGGCCCAGACTGTCCAGATAGCGCTCGGCGTCGAGTGCCGCCATGCAGCCGGTGCCGGCGCTGGTGACCGCCTGGCGGTAGATGTGGTCCTGCACGTCGCCGGCGGCGAACACACCGGGAATGCTGGTCGCGGTGAAATTGCCGTTACGACCGGCCTGGGTAACGATGTAGCCGCCTTCCATGTCGAGCTGGCCTTCGAACAGCTGGGTGTTCGGCTGGTGGCCGATGGCGATGAACACGCCGGCGAGCGCGATGTCCTCGGTCTTGCCGTCCAGCGTGGACTTGATGCGCATGCCGGTGACGCCGGTCTTGTCGCCCAGCACTTCGTCCAGCGTGCTGTGCCAGCGTATCGTCACCTTGCCCTGCTTCTCCTTCTCGAACAGCTTGTCCTGAAGGATCTTCTCCGACTTGAACTTGTCGCGGCGGTGCACGACCGTCACATGGCGTGCAATGTTGGCCAGATACAGTGCCTCCTCGACCGCGGTATTGCCGCCGCCGATGACCGCCACGTCCTGGTTGCGGTAGAAGAAGCCATCGCAGGTCGCGCAGGCCGACACGCCCTTGCCGGCGAACGCTTCTTCCGACGGCAGGCCGAGGTACTTGGCGCTGGCACCGGTGGCGATGATGAGCGCGTCGCAGGTGTACTCGCCGTTGTCGCCGACCAGGCGTATCGGCTTTTCCTTCAGGTGGGCGGTGTGAATGTGGTCGAACACCATTTCCGTCTCGAAGCGCTCGGCGTGGCGCTGGAAGCGGGCCATCAGGTCCGGGCCCTGCACCCCTTCGGCGTCGGCCGGCCAGTTGTCGACGTCGGTCGTGGTCATCAGCTGACCGCCCTGGGCCAGGCCGGTGATCAGCACCGGCTTCAGGTTGGCGCGGGCGGCGTAGACGGCGGCGGTGTAGCCGGCCGGCCCCGAGCCGAGGATGAGGAGACGGGAGTGACGTGCAGCCATGGCGGAAATCCGTTCGTTTTGTTGGGTGTGGAGGGTGGCGGAGGATTATAGCGATCAGTCTGGCGACTGCCTTCGGGCCTCAAGTTCCTGTGACCCAGGTCCGATACACATGACAGATATTGGGGCAGTTTGTTTCCTGCGTGAAAAACTACCTATAATCAGGGCCGCTTCAGTGTTTGTGGCTCAGAATGGCCGAACGGTCGCAGCGGCGCGACTTCGGCAATGACCACAGGCGCGACGATCCATTCAAAGCGGCGCAGCCTGTCCCCCCGTCCGGCATGCCCGTATCAGGAGGTCTTTTGATGGTAACGGCTCACCCCGTTTCAATTACCGCTCTGCGGACGTTTTCGATGTTCAGCGGTCTGCCCGACAGCAGCCTCGAACCGGTTGCCAAGGTCGCGAACATGCGGCGTGTGCCGCGCGGCTCGATCGTCGTGCGTGCCGGTGACAAGACGGATTTCGTATATCTGGTGCTTTCCGGCAGTCTCAAGGTGCTGGTCAGCGACGAGGAGGGCCGCGAGGTCATCCTGTCGATGCTGGGCCCGGGCGAACTGTTCGGCGAAATGGGTGTGCTCGACGACAATCCGCGTTCCGCCACCGTGGTGACCGTGGTGCCGAGCGACCTCATCGTGATCGCCAAGAGCGATTTCAAGCGCGTGCTGCAGGAGAACTTCGAAGTGTCGATGTTCATCATGCGCAATCTGGTGGCCCGTCTGCGCACCGCCGACCGCAAGATCGAAAGCCTGGCGCTGATGGACGTCTATGGCCGCGTTGCGCGCCTGCTGCTCGAAATGGCGGACGATGTGAATGGCGAGAAGGTGGTGAACCGCAAGATTTCCAAGCAGGACATCGCCAAGATGATCGGCGCGTCGCGCGAAATGGTGTCGCGCGTAATGAAGGACCTGCACCTGCAGGGCCTGATCGAGGAAACCAACGGCAAGATCCTGCTGCGCGAGCGGCTCGAAACCGTCTGATTCCCGCAGCCGGTGGCTGCAGACGATTGAGCATACGGGCCGCAGATGCGGCCCGTATGCTTTTGCAGGCCGTCCGCCTGCGCGCCGGCTGACATCGTCATCCGCTTATATAATCCCGCTTTGTTTTTCCCGGCACCGCACCGTTTCCCCGTGGCGAAAGACGCTCAGCAACTTCCCCTTCCCGAACGCATCGCCGCCGTGCTGCACGAAGCACGCTGGCTCGTGCTGGCCGCGATCGCGCTCTACCTCGTCATGGTGCTCGGCGGTTACGACCGCGCCGATCCGGGCTGGTCGCACGCCTCGGTGGTCGAGCAGCTGCACAATCCGGGCGGCCGCTTCGGCGCCTGGCTGTCCGACCTTGCACTGTTCCTGTTCGGCCTGTCGGCTTGGTGGTGGGTCGTCATGCTGGTTGGCGGCTGCGTCTGGCTGTCGCGCAGCGCCGACCGCCGCGAGGACAGGCGGCCGCTGTTCGTCGCGCTCGGCGGCTTCCTGCTGGTGCTGCTGGCGAGCTGCGCGCTCGAGGCCATCCGCTTCCACAGCATGGGTGCCGAATTGCCGGTCGGGCCCGGCGGCATGGTGGGCATCGAACTTGGACGGCTGATCGCTGGCGCTTTCGGTTTCACCGGCGGCACGCTGCTGCTGCTGGTGACGCTGGGCGTCGGCCTCAGCGCGATGACCGGCGTGACCTGGCTGCGCGCCGCCGAAACGGTCGGCCGCGCGCTTGAACTGGCGTGGTTCGCCAGCCTGAATGCCTGGGCGCGCTGGCGTGACCGTCGCGTCGGCCAGCAGGTGGCGGAGCAGCGCGAAGCGGTGGTCGAAGCCGAGCGACGCAAGCCGACGCGCCGGCGCGAACCGGTGCGCATCGAGGTGCCCGAGGTCGAAGTGCAGAAATCGGAGCGCGTCGAGAAGGAGCGGCAGCAGACGCTGTTCGCCGACCTGCCGGGTTCGCTGCCGCCGCTGGCGCTGCTCGACGAAGCCAAGGCCGACATCGACCCGCCCAGCCCGGAATCGCTGGAACTCATTTCGCGCCAGATCGAACGCAAGCTGGCCGACTTCAACGTCGAGGTGAAGGTGCTGGCCGCCTATCCGGGCCCGGTCATCACGCGCTACGAAATCGAGCCGGCGACCGGCGTCAAGGGCAGCCAGATCGTCAATCTGGTGAAGGACCTGGCGCGCGCGCTGTCGGTCATGAGCATCCGCGTCGTCGAGACGATTCCGGGCAAGAGCTGCATGGGCCTGGAAATCCCGAACACCCGGCGGCAGATCGTGCGCCTCTCCGAGATCCTCGGTTCGGCGGTCTATCACGACATGGCCAGCCCGCTGACCATGGCGCTCGGCAAAGACATCGGCGGCCAGCCCATGGTGGCCGACCTCGCGCGCATGCCGCACGTGCTGGTCGCCGGTACCACCGGTTCCGGCAAGTCGGTGGCGATCAACGCGATGATCCTGTCGCTGCTGTACAAGGCCGATCCGAGCAAGGTGCGGCTCATCATGGTCGACCCGAAGATGCTCGAACTGTCGGTCTATGAGGGCATCCCGCATCTGCTGGCACCGGTGGTGACCGACATGCGACACGCCGCCAACGCGCTGAACTGGTGCGTAGGCGAGATGGACCGCCGCTACAAGCTGATGTCGGCGATGGGCGTGCGCAACCTCGCCGGCTACAACAGCAAGATCACCGACGCCGAAAAGGCCGGCACGCCGCTGACCAATCCGTTCTCGATCACGCCGGAAACGCCGGAACCGCTGTCGACGATGCCGATGATCGTCGTCGTGATCGACGAACTGGCCGACCTGATGATGGTGGCCGGCAAGAAGATCGAGGAACTGATCGCACGGCTGGCACAGAAGGCGCGCGCGGCGGGCATCCACCTGATCCTGGCGACGCAGCGTCCGTCGGTCGACGTGATCACCGGCCTGATCAAGGCCAATGTGCCGACGCGGATTGCCTTCCAGGTGTCGAGCAAGATCGACTCGCGCACCATCCTCGACCAGATGGGCGCCGAGGCGCTGCTAGGGCAGGGCGACATGCTCTACCTCGCACCGGGCACCGGCGTGCCGACGCGCGTGCATGGCGCCTTCGTTGCCGACGGCGAAGTGCACAAGGTGGTCGAGCACCTGAAGACCACCGGCGCGCCGGACTACGTCGAAGGCATCCTCAGCGGCACCGGTGACGACGAGGGCGGCGAGCTGTCGCTCGATGGCGCAGGCGGTGGCGGTGCCGACGGCGAGTCGGACCCTTTGTACGACCAGGCGGTCGAAGTGGTTCTGAAGACCCGGCGGCCGTCGATTTCGCTGGTGCAGCGCCATCTGCGCATCGGCTACAACCGTGCGGCGCGGCTGATCGAACAGATGGAACGTTCGGGTCTGGTGTCTCCGATGAACGCAACCGGCGGGCGCGAAGTGCTCGCACCCGCCCGCGAGGAATGACCATGACTTCAAGCTTCCGCGGCTGCATTGCCGCCATCGCGCTGGCGCTGCCGCTGTCGGCCTTTGCCGCCGGCGCGATCGACCAGCTGCGCACCTTCGTCGAATCCACGCAGTCCGGCCGCGCCACCTTCGACCAGCAGGTCACGGCCAAATCCGGCCGCAAGCCGCAGAACGCCAGCGGCACGATGGCTTTCTCGCGTCCGGGCAAGTTCCGCTGGACCTATGACAAGCCTTACTACCAGCTGCTGGTCGGCGACGGCGAGAAGCTGTGGGTGCATGACCGTGACCTGAACCAGGTGACGGTGAAGACGCTCGGCGACGCGCTGGCGTCGACGCCCGCCGCACTGCTGGCTGGCCGCAACGAACTGGAAAAGAACTTCGACCTCAGCGAGGGCGGCAGCGAAGAGGGGCTGGACTGGGTCGACGCGAAGCCGAAGGCGAACGAGGGCGGTTTCGAGGCGGTGCGCATCGGCTTCAAGGACGGTCTGCTGCGCGGCATGGTGTTGCGTGACAGTTTCGGCCAGACCACGAAGCTGCGCTTCACCTCCTTCGAGCGCAATCCGGCCATCGATCCAGCGCAGTTCCGCTTCACGCCGCCGGCCGGTGCAGATGTCATCAGCGACGACGCGAAGAAGTGAAACCGGGCCTAGGCGATCCGCAGTGACAGACCTTTTCGGCATGCCGGACGAGCCGGCGCCACCCGCGCGCGCTGCCTCGACCGCGACCGAGGCCCGTGCCTCGGCCAACGCGCCGCTGGCCGAACTGCTGCGCCCGAAAACGCCGGACGAGGTGATCGGCCAGCAGCACCTGCTCGGCCCGGGCAAGCCGCTGCGCCTCGCCTTCGAATCCGGCATCCCGCATTCGATGATCCTGTGGGGCCCGCCCGGCGTCGGCAAGACCACGCTGGCGCGGCTGATGGCCAACGCCTTCGACGCCGAATTCACTGCGCTGTCGGCGGTGTTCTCCGGCGTGAAGGACATCCGCGAGGCGATGCAGCGCGCCGAGACGGTGGCCACCAACACCGGGCGGCGCACCATCCTCTTCGTCGACGAGGTGCACCGCTTCAACAAGGCTCAGCAGGACGCCTTCCTGCCCTACGTCGAATCGGGTGTCGTCACCTTCATCGGCGCCACCACCGAGAACCCGAGTTTCGAGGTCAATTCCGCGTTGCTGTCGCGTGCTTCGGTCTATGTGCTGCAGAGCCTGACCGAGGACGAAATGGTGACGCTGTTCGAACGCGCGCGCGAAGCCGCGCTCGGCGGCCTGAACTTCGACGAGGACGCGCGCACGCGGTTGATCGGCTTCGCCGACGGCGACGCCCGCAAGCTGCTGAACCTGCTCGAACAGCTGGGCACGGCTGCGCGCACCGCCAAGGTCGATCCGGTCACCGCGGCCTTCGTCGACAGCACCTTGTCGCGCAACCTGCGCCGCTTCGATAAGGGCGGTGACGCCTACTACGACCAGATATCGGCGCTGCACAAATCGGTGCGCGGTTCCAATCCGGACGCGGCGCTGTACTGGTTCGTGCGCATGCTCGACGGTGGCGCCGATCCGCTCTACCTGGGTCGGCGCATCGTGCGCATGGCGGTCGAGGACATCGGTCTGGCCGACCCACGCGGCCTCGAAATTTCGCTGCAGGCCTGCCAGACCTACGAGCGCCTCGGTTCACCCGAAGGCGAACTGGCGCTGGCGCAGGCCGTCATCTTCCTCGCCTGCGCCGCCAAATCGAATGCCGTGTACATGGCCTACAACGCGGCGCGCCGTTTCGTCGCCGAGGATGGTTCGCGACCGGTACCGCTGCATCTGCGCAACGCACCGACCAAGCTGATGAAGAACATGGGCTTTGGCGCCGAGTACCGCTACGCGCACGACGAAGAGGGCGGCTACGCGGCCGGCGAGCGCTACCTGCCGGACGGCATGAAGGACATGCAGTGGTACCAGCCGACCGACCGCGGCATGGAAGCCAAGATCGCCGAAAAGCTTAACTGGCTGCGCGAACAGGACCGCAAGGCCCGCGGCGAGTGATCGCGGCGCCTGCGCCGTCGCGGCCAAGGCCGCTCCCACATTGATCGCCCCCGATCCAATGCCGAAGCCGGGTTTCTGCAGGAGGGGTCTTCTGACCCCGACAGCGACGGTGGCGCGCTATTTCGCCCGCTTCAGCACGCCGATCGGCGGTGCCCAGCCTTCGCCCGGCGCCTTCTTGCTGGTGACCAGCGTGAGCTGGGCTGGCGCGAATACGTTGGCATTGTGGGTGACCGGTGTGGTGATCAGGTACTGCGCACGGGTGGCACCGAGGAAGCGGCCGACGCGGTCGATGTTGGCGACGTCGAGGTGGGCGAAGGGTTCGTCGATGAACACGAAGCCACCCGGTCGGGTGTCGTCCATCAGCAGCGCGATCAGCAGGATCAGCGACTTCATCACCTGCTGGCCGCCCGACGCTTCGCCGTCGTTGAGGCCGACCGCGCCCTTGCGGTCGAAGTCGAAGCTCACGTCCAGCCCGGCTTGCGCCAGCGACAGGTCGTCGTTGTCGAGATGCGGCGTCGGGCAGTCGACGCCGACGCCGGCCAGATCGCCGAGCGCGCGCAGGTTCTTCGCATACTGGCGGACGGTGGCGCGCAGCTTGGCGATGTAGGCCGAGCGCGCGTCGTCGGTCAGGCGGCGTGCGGTGGCGCAGTAGCCCTGGCGGGCGGCGTAGTCCTGCTCGCGCTTGGCGAGGTCGTCACGCAGGCGCTCGCGCAAGGTGAGCGCCGACGGGTCGGTGATCCAGTCGCCGCGTGCCAGCAGTTCGCGCAAGCGGCCCAGCTCGCGCCGTGCCGCGCGGGCGTCGCCGTAACGCTCGGCCAGCTGCGCCAGTTCCTGCGGGTCCAGCCAGTGCGCCGGCATGCCGCGGCGGCGCGCGCGCAGCTGCAGCAGGCGGCGCGCCTGCTCGTTGCGGCGCGGTGCCGACTCCTGCGTCAGTTCGCGCAGGCGGCGACCGGTGTCGTCGATTTCGCGGCGGCGGCGGTCGGATTCCACTTCGATGCCGCGCAGGTTCTCGTTCAGCCGTTCGACCTCGCGGCGGGCGGCATCGCGTGCCGCTTCGGCGGCTGCGCTGCGTTCGCGCGCGGCCGGCTGTGCCTGCGCAGCGGCGGCAAATTCGGCGCTGCGTTCGGCCAGCAGCGTGGCCGACTGCAGGCCGAGCAGACGGGCGCGCAGTGCCTTCAGCCGCTCGCGCGCGGCATCGAGCTGAGGACTGAGTTCGCGCCGCTGGTTGTCGAGCGCGGCGATGTCGGCGCCGAGCTGCGCGATGCGCGCTTGGCGCGCCAATTCGCCGAAGTGGAATTCGGCGGGCCGGCCGAGGTGGCGGGCGCCGCGGCGTTCCTTGTGATAGCCGTCGCGGGTGATCCATTCGGCGTCGCGCGGCAGAGTGCGTGCCGCTTCGGCGTCGTCGACGCGCTGCATGCGGTTCAGCAGGTCGCACAGCCAGCGCGGCACCGGCGCGGCGAAGCGCACGACTTCGGCCAGCGAACCGGCACGCGGCGCGGCCGCGCTTTCGCGTTCGCCGACGATGAAGTGGCGGAAGCGCGCGCGCTCGCCCAGTGCCCACGCGGCGTGGCGGTCGTCCTCGCGCTCCAGCAGGATGAGGTGGCGGTAGGGCCGCAGCACCGCTTCGAGCGCGGCCTGCCAGGCGGTATCGGTTACCTCGACCACGTCGGACAGCGCACTGTGCGCGATGCCGGCTTCGTCCAGCCCGGCGCGGAATTCACTCACTTCGCGGTCGCTTGGTGCGCCGCGGCGTTCGCGCGCTGCGCGCAGCGCCTCGGTTTTTTCCTCGAAGCGCAGCACCAGTACGCGTTCGTCGGCGGCCAGCCGGGCGGCGGTCGATTCCGCTTCGGCGTGCTCGGCTTCCAGCGCCAGCGCGTCGGCGCCGTGTTCGCTGGCGACGCGTTCGCGCAGCTTGCGTTCCTCGTCGAGCAGGCGCTCGATGTCGCGCAGCGCATCATGCGCGGCCAGCTGTTCGGTCTCGGTGGCCTTCTCGGCGGCGCGTGCGGCATCCAGCGCCGACTTCGCGGCGTCGCGCTCGCCCTTCACCGATTCCAGCCGCGCCGACACGGCGTCGTGCTCGACCTTCAGGCGACGCAGGTCTTCGCGCAGCCGCGTCAGTCCGCTGCGTTCGCCTTCAATGTCGCGACTCAGTTCGGCCACTTCCAGCCGCGGCACGATTTCGGCCTCCAGTGCGTGCGCCTCGTCCGAATGCTGCTTCCATTCGAGGTAGTTGTCGGCTTCCATGCGCTTGGCTTCGGCCTGGGTGCGCAGGCGGTCGAGGTCGAGGCCGATGCTCTCCAGTTCGCGCTCGGCGCTCTTCTGCTCCTCGCGCGCGGCCTGGTAGTTGTCCAGCACCTCCTTGTCGCCGAACACGTCGAACACGAGGTCGAGCAGGGCACGCGGCGAGTACTCGCACAGCTTGTCGGTGTCGCCCTGTTCGAGCGACAGCACCTTGGCGATGGCCGGTGTCAGGCCGCCCCAGGCGAGGCGGTTCTGGTAGTCGCGCAGGCCGGCCCAGTCGCTGCCGGCTTCCAGCTGTTCGATCGCCACATTGCCGTCGACGATGGCGTAGTCGCGCGTCCAGTCCCCGCCAGCGCGCTTGATGCGGCAGGCCAGCGTCACTTCGTCGTGGATGCAGGGGAAGAAGGGGCGTTTGCCGGTGCCGCCCGGCACATTGGCGACGACCGCGCGTATCCAGGCGAAGTCGCGGTCGGCGCGGCGGACGTAGCGGCGGAAGTCGCGCTTGCCGGAACAGCGCAGCGCGAACAGCGTGCGCAGCGCGTCGAGCAGCGTGGTCTTGCCGGAGCCGTTGGGGCCGACGATGGTGATGATCTGGGCGTCGAGCGGCAGCGTGAAGCGGCGCCAGAAATCCCAGTGCACCAGTTCGAGTTGCTTGATGTGGAACATGGTCGTGGATCGTCAGCGCGAGTGAAGGGGGCGTCGGAACGGGGTCGGCATCATCATTCTTCGCCGTCCTCGTCGGCCTGCGCGTCCTGCGCCAGTTCGAAGGCGTTGGCCGCGGGCAGGCGATGGCCGGCCTCGGCCAGCACGTCGGCCAGCGTGCCGTGGATGACGCGGTCGGCCAGGATGCGGTAATCGAGCAGCACGTCGAGCAGTGGGCCTTCGAGCACCTGGCCGCCGCGCCGCTCGATGAAGCCGAGGCGGGCCAGCTTGCCCAGTGCGAAGTTGAGCTTGGTCTTGCCGCCGAGGCGGTTGCCGAAGTCGGCCGCCAGCGAAGCTTCGGACAGCGCGCCCGATACGGTCTCGCCGTGCTCGACCGGCGTTTCGGCGCCGAACATGTCGTCCTGCCCGTCGTCGTGCAGGCTGCGGCGGTTCACCTGACGCTCGCGCTTCGGCAGCACGATGAGCGCCCAGATCACCATCAGCCAGGCCAGTTCGTCGCGCGTCAGGCCGACGTTGGACGCCGCGTACTCGCGGCCCTGACCGAACACCGGTTCGCGCATGTCTTCGGACAGACCGACTGCGATGTGCGCGGCATAGGGATTGTCGAGCAACTGCAGGCCGACCGTGGCCAGCCGGTTGTCCAGCGCGTGGCGGAAGCTGTCGTCGACCAGCGCGCGCCGCGCCAGCACGTCGGAGCGCGGAATCGAGCGGTGCGCCAGCAAGCGGGCGGTGAGGGTGCGCAGTTCTGTTTCCATCGTCACTCCCGTCAGTTCAGGGTTGGTTCGCCATCCGCGGCGCGACTTCGCCGACCGTGATGGCGGCGACGTTGTCGTCGTCGACTGGCTGGATGTCTTCGCTGAAGCGCACGTCCACCGGCATGCGCAGGAAGTCGGCGATCGGGCCCTCGCCGGCTTCGCGCATGCCATCGGCGTCGCTGTCGCGCAGCAGCGCCAGCAGCGACATGCGGTAGGACGCCTGGGCGAAGCTGCCGCCGGGCACCACGTCGGCCAGTGACGACGGCGCGCTCAGCCGTTCGATGCGCTGGCCGAACAGTTCGAGCAGGCGCAGGTCTTCCATCTGCGGCGCCGGTGCGACCGGCGCTTCGTCCGGCGCCGGCAGCGCGGACGCACCGGCTTCCGGCACCGGTTCGTTGGCGGCGGCCGGCTCCGCGCGGTCCAGCAGTTCGTGGCCGCCGGCCAGCAGCGTGAGGTCTGGGCAGGGCGTCAGCGCGTCGGCGCACAGTCCGGCCAGTGCCGCGGCGTCCAGTCCGCGCAGCCAGCTGGCCACGTCGGACGACGATATGCCGGAGCCGCCCAGCGTCACGCGCTGCGACTCGATCTTGTTCAGCGCGCGCTGGAAGGACGCATCGACGCGTGCCAGCCGCGACTGCGCCAGACCGATGCGTTGTGCCAGACTGGCGCGCTCGAACGGGATGTCCTCGTCGGCCAGCAGTTCACGCAGCAGCAGCGTGCCGCGGTCCAGCCAGCGCGCGTTGGCGGCGAGCCGGCGGCGCGCCGACAGGATGCGGAATTCGGAACCGGAGGCGATGGCGTCCTCGAAGTGCAGCGTGAGGTCGTTCAGCTTGCCGAGCAGTTGCTGCAGCGCTTCGCCGGTGTCGCCATCGACCGCCTGCAGACCCGCCAGCTGGGCAGTCAGGAAGCCGAGCTCGACGTCCTCGTCGCCCGACAGTTCGAGCAGCATGGTGAGCGCGGCACAGGCGTTGCGGCCGATGTCGGACAGCAGGTACTGGCCGTCGGCGATCAGCAGCAGCGCGTGGTCGCGCAGCCGGCGCAGCACCGTTTCCAGCTTGACCGGGTCGATGAAGGCGAAGCGCGCACGCAGCGCGTCCGGCGACCAGCGCGGCATGTCGGCGGTGCGGCCGATCTCGCCGAGCACCATCACGCGCATCAGCACTTCGGCTTCGGAGCCGTGGAACAGCGTGGTGAAGGCGGCCAGCATCGGGCGCGCGCGCAGCAGGCGGTCCAGTTCGGGCACTTCGTCGGCATCGACGCCGGGGGCGAGGAAGTCGGTGAAAGCGGCGGCGTTGTCGATGCTCACTTGTACAGCTCCAGTGCGGCGATGCGCGCGTCGATGTCGGCCAGCACCGCGTTGTAGGCGGGCGCGCCGACGCCGCCGAAGCGGCGCAGGAACACCGCTTCCGGCATGAACTCGGCGAGGCCGGCGATCGACGGCAGCAGGTCTTCGGTTGCCGGATCGCCGCCAAGGACGCGGCTCACTGCGTCGTCACCGGCGGCGATGCGCTCGCCCAGCCGGGTGCCGGCGCGGTCGGCCAGCAGATCGGTGAAGGAGAAGCCGCTGCCGCTGCGCGCGTCGCGCACCTCCTTCGACAGGCCGATGGCGTTCGCCCACTGCGCGCCGGCGTGGGCGGCAATCAGTGCGGAACCGACGAAGTGCTGCGTCAGGTCCTCACGGCCGTGCAGCGTCAGCACCTGGCGCGGAACCGGTGGCCAGTCGGCGGCGGCCGGCACCAGCATGGCCGGCGAGCGGCCATTCACGTGCAGCGCGAGCGCGAGCAGGGCCGAGCGTTGTTCGGCGACCGTGTCGCCGCCGCGTGTCTGCGCCAGTGCGAACAGTCGCTGCAGCACCGGCGGCAGGCTGTCGGCGTCGCGCGCTGCGCCGCCTTCGCGCAGCGCGAGTACGGCCGTGCGCAATTCGGCGTGATAGGCGGCCAGCCGCTCCGCTTCACCGGCCGGAAGCAGTGCGCGCATGCCCTCGGCGGCCACCTGCCTGCTCAGCGCGTAGTCGATGCGCAGCCCATCGCGCGAGATCCGTGCGCCGTGCACGACCTCGGACAGCAGGGCCGGATCGCCGCCATAGCCAAACTGGCGGAGCAGCCAGGGCAGGGCGGCTGCAAAGGCCTTGCGCGCGATCGGGGCTGGCAGCGACAGGCTGCCGATCTGCAGTCCGTCCAGCCGCGGCTCGCCATCGGCGATGACGATGGGCGCGTCGATATTGAGCCAGAGAGAGCCGGGCAGTGCGGTGGCGGTGCGCAGATTCATCTGTCCGTCGACGCTGACCGCCTGCGCCCGCGTGTCCGGCAGCCGCTTCGCCGCGATCTGCAGCAGGGCCTGCACTTCGTCGGTGGCCAGCACGATGCTGCGGCGCTCGCCGTCGCGCAGCCGGCGCGGGTCGAGTTCGCCCAGCCGCTTGGCGGCGCGCTCGGCCGAGCGGGCGGACATGACCGCCTGCGCGTCGGTGATCGACGGTGCGCTGTCCAGCGCCGCCCACAGTGCGAGCAACAGGGCGACGATGCTCAGCGCGACGCCGAACACCACGGCGCGCAGCAGGAAACGCACCGTCAGACGCCCTGTTTCAGGCTGGCCTGGATGAAGCCGTCGAGGTCGCCGTCGAGCACGGCCTGCGTGTTGCCGACTTCGTGATTGGTGCGCAGGTCCTTGATGCGGCTCTGGTCCAGCACGTAGGAACGGATCTGGTGACCCCAGCCGATGTCGCTCTTGGTGTCTTCCAGCGCCTGCTGTGCCGCCTGGCGCTTGCGCAGTTCGGCTTCGTACAGCCGCGACTTCAGCATCGCCATCGCCTCGGCGCGGTTCTTGTGCTGAGAGCGGTCGTTCTGGCACTGAACGACGATGCCGGTCGGCACGTGCGTGATGCGGATGGCCGAATCGGTCTTGTTGATGTGCTGACCGCCGGCGCCAGAGGCGCGGAAGGTGTCGACGCGCAGGTCGGCCGGGTTGATGTCGACCTCGATCGAATCATCGACTTCCGGGTAGACGAACACGCTGGAAAAGCTGGTGTGGCGGCGCGCACCGGAATCGAAGGGACTCTTGCGCACCAGCCGGTGGATGCCGGTTTCGGTGCGCAGCGTGCCGTAGGCGTATTCGGCGCTGATCTTCAGCGTCGCACTCTTGATGCCGGCGACTTCGCCCTCGGACTCTTCCAGTACCTCGACGCCGAAACCCTTGCGTTCGCAGTACTTCACGTACATGCGCAGCAGCATCGACGCCCAGTCCTGCGCTTCGGTGCCGCCGGCACCGGCCTGGATTTCGAGGAAGCAGTTGCTCGGGTCCTGCGGGTTGTTGAACATGCGGCGGAATTCGAGGCCGGCGACGTCGGCTTCGATCTTTTCCTTGTCCGCCTCGATGGCGACAACGGTGTCCTCGTCCGCTTCCTCACGGGCGAGTTCGAACAGGTCACGCGTGTCGGCCAGCCGGGCGTCGATCGATTCCAGCGTGCGCACGACCGCTTCCAGCCCGTGCTTCTCCTTGCCCAGTTCCTGCGCGCGCGCGGTGTCGTTCCAGACCGTCGGGTCTTCGAGTGCGCGTTCTACTTCTTCGAGCCGCGATGCCTTGGCATCGTAGTCAAAGATACCTCCGCAGTTCGCCGGCCCGCGATTGCAGGTCGGTCAGGTGATTGGCGATGGCGTTGAGGCGTTCTGCTTCCATGGTAGGTACCGGCCGAATTGCGTAAAACCCGGCATTCTACCGTTGCAGGCGGCCGGGATGTTTTCCCTTGTCCGGATCGGGCGCCTGCGACACCTTGTGAGGGAGGATTTCCCGTACCCCGCCGGCGGCAGATACAGGGGCCAATTCGCGGAAATCCTGAACCTGATGGCGCATTCCGCTCTCTATACTGCGCGACGCTGCCGGTTCGGCACACGACAAGAAAACGACGGAGGATTCCCCATGAAGCTCAAATCCGCGATGCGCGGCCTGATTCCGGCTGCGCTGTTCTCGATGATGGCAGGCGCCGGTCTGGTGCAGGCAGCCGGTACCGCCTACGTGAGCAACCAGGACGGCGGCATTTCCATCATCGATCTGGCGAAGATGGAAGTCACCGGCGAATACGAGGTGGGCGGCAAGGTGCCGCGCGGCCTGGGCGTCACCGACGACGGCAAGACGCTGGTGGTCGCCGTGCGCGAAACCGGCGACATCGCACTGATCGACACCGCCAGCGGCAAGGTGACCAAGCGGGTCAAGATAGGCAAGAACCCGGAATTCGTGCGGGTGCGCGGCAACATGGCCTTCGTGTCCTTCGAGCCGACGTCGAAGCTGGGCCCGCCGCCCAAGCCGGGCGCGGAAAAGAAGGATGACGACAAGAAGGAAGGCGGCAAGGAAGGCGGCCACGGTCACGACGACGATGACGACGATGACAAGGAACCGGCCAAGGTCGCGGTGATCGACCTGAAGAAGGGCAAGGTGATCCGCAACATCGTTGGCGGTCCGGAAACCGAAGGCATCGAATTCACCGCCGACGGCAAGCGTCTGGTGGTAACCAACGAGGCCGACAACACGCTTACGCTGCACGACATCAAGACTGGCAAGCTGCTGAAGAAGGTCGACGTCGAGAAGCACGGTGCCCGTCCGCGCGGCATCAAGCTGTCGCCGGACGGCAAGACCTTCATCGCGACGCTCGAGTTCGGCAACAACTTCTTGGTGCTCGACGACAAGCTGAACCCGGTCAAAACGGTCGCCACCGGCCAGACGCCCTACGGTGTCGCCTTCGACAGCAAGGGCGAACGCCTGTTTGTCGCCACCGCCCGGGCCAAGGCGCTCGAGGTGTACGACGCGAAGACCTTCGCCAAGATCAAGGACGTTCCGCTGAACGCCGAGCGCTGCTGGCACTTCACCTTCACGCCGGACGAGAAGCAGATCCTCGTGGCCTGCGGCCGTTCGGACGCAGTGGTGATCGTCGATGCGGAGAAGCTCGAAGTCACCGGCAAGATCGAGGACAAGAAGCTGCCCTGGGGCGTCGTCACCTTCCCGCGCGCGATGGGCAGCCTCGACCAGAACTGATCCGCTTCGCTCGTTCGTTGTCCTGGGCCCGCCGCAAGGCGGGTTCTTTTTTTGTACTGCATTGTCCCGAAGCTGAAATACGCCGCGCGCAGACTGCCCCTGTCAATCTTCATGTCATGGTGCCTGCGTGGACGAGCGCAGCATGCTTCTGCCGGACCGGCGGCGACTGGCCTGGGCCGAGTACGGTGATCCGTTCGGCTATCCGGTCATCCTGTGCCACGGTGTTCCGGGGTCGCGCCGTCAGGTGCCGCCCTTCGATGCGCTCACCAGCGAGCGACACGCGCGCCTCATCGTGCCCGACCGAGCCGGCTACGGTCTGTCCGATGGCGCGCCCGGCTGGGGTCTGGCGCAATGGCGGCAGGACGTCGGCGCGCTGGTCGATCACCTGAAGCTGGGCGACTTCGCGGTCGGTGGCGTGTCCGGCGGTGCGCCATTCGCCTGCGCGCTGGTGGCGGAGTTCGGCGAACGGGTGTCCCGACTGGTGCTGGTCAGCGGCGTGGCGCCCGGGTACGGCGCGTCGGCGGATGCGCTCAAACTGCATCCTTTCGAAGCGGTGATGGTCCGCCTCGCGGTGCGCACGCCCCGCCTTGCCAGGCTGCTGATCGAGCCGCTGGCCGTCGTCGCGGCGCTGTGGCCCAGGGCCTACCTGTCTGCGATGTGCCGGCTGGTCGGCGAGGCGGATCGCGCCGAACTGGCGCGCGCGGACATCCACGATATGTTCTTCGACGATCTGCCGAGCGCCGCCCGCCAGGGCGCGGCGGCCATCGTCCGCGATCTGGCGATTGCCGCATCCGACTGGCAGCTCACGCTGCAGGACTATCCGGGCACGGTCGAGATCGTGCAGGGCTGTGACGATGCCATCGTGCCGGCCGACTGCGCCAGCCGGCTCGCCTTCCTGTTTCCGCAGGCCAGCGTGCGACTGCTGGCGGGCGAGGGGCACTTCTTCGTATTCAGCCGCTGGAGCGAAATTCTTGCCGCGCTGATGGCCCGGCGCTGGCGACACGAACAGGAGGTGCAGATGCCGCTGACGCGCGCGCCGGCGCCGTCGTCACCCCGCTGAAACATTCGGCTGCAAGAATCCGGGCCGGTTGTTGCAAAGTGTTGCAACAACCGGCGCGTCTGTTGCGGCATCGGACAGGCTTCATTCGAACGACGGCCACAAGGCTGCTTCCATCCCGGTTTCTACATGACAGATCCGCTCGCGCAGGATCAGATCGACGTGCAGCTATTGCTGTTTACGATCGAAACCTCGATCCGGGTCGTCAAGCGCTTCCAGTTCTTTCTGTGGGCGCAGGGTTCGCTGCAGACCTTCCTGCCGCACGAAACGCTGCTCTGCGCCTGCGGCGACATCGAACGCGGTGACTATCGCGCCTCGGTGTTCTCGCGCTCGGTGCTGTCACCGGAGTATGAATCCAGGCTGATCGATCCGGCCTCCGGGCTGATGGCGCGCCTGCTCGACGACTGGCGCGCCGGCGCACGCGAGCCGTTGGCCTACGGCGGTGGCGTGCGCGGCCGCAGCGGCGCCGCCGCGCTGCGCACACTCGGGCTGCAGCACGCGTTGGCGCATGGTTGCCGCGAGGCGCGCGGCGAGCAATCGACCTTCTTCGCGCTGCTCGGCATGCCCGATGCACCGTCCGATCAGGACGCCCGCCGCATCGAACTGCTGATGCCCAACCTGCATCTGGCGCTGCTGCGCATCACCGAATTCGAGCGGCGCGAGGGTGCCGAGCGCGCGAACGGTCGCTACAGCTCGCCGCTGACGCTGAGCGCGCGCGAACTGCAGGTGCTCGACTGGGTACGCGAGGGCAAGACCAACCATGAAATCGGGCAGATCCTCGACATCAGCCCGCTCACCGTGAAGAACCACATCCAGAAGATCCTGCGCAAGCTCGACGTGACCAATCGCGCGCAGGCCGTGGCGCGACTGGCGGCGCTTCGTGCGCACGAAGCCGGCCGGGATCTGGCAGGAGAAACATGATGAATACCCGGAAGATCGCAGCCTGTGCGCTGCTGGCATGCGCCGGAGCGGTCGGCGCACAGGAACTCCCGCCGGAGTGGCAGGGCGTGATCGCCGAACCTGCACGCCCGCGTGCGGCGATGCCCACCACGCCGATCGAGTACGCCGACATGCGCCGCACCGGCGACGATGCCGGCCCGCGCGACTACCGCAGCGCCGACTACGCGATGCTGTCGGCGGCCCGCCGTGGCGACTGGCCAGCCGTCAATCGGCTGCTCAAGTCCGGCGCCGCCGCCAATGTGCGCGACGTGTGGGGCGACAGCGTGCTGGCGCGTGCCGCCGCTGCCGGGGAGACCGAAACGGTGCGCGCACTGCTGGCCGCTGGCGCACATGTCGACCGCAAGGGCGCGTCGGGTTTCACCCCGCTCGGCGCCGCCGCACTGGCCGGCCATCACAAGGTCGTCGCGCTGCTGTTGCGCGCCGGTGCGGACGTCGACGCGAAGAGCGCGAACGGGCACGTGCCGATGATCGATGCAGTGATGCTGGATCGCGCCGAGGTGGTGGCCGAGCTGGTGCGTGCGCGCCCGGACTGGCTGGTCTATGAGCGCGAACTGGGCCGGCACGCCCTGTCGCTGGCCGCCTCGCTGGGTCATGTGCGCGTGCTCGACCAGTTGCTGGCCGCCGGCTTCGACCCCAATCTGCCGGATCGGGCCGGCTTCAATGCGCTTTACTGGGCGGTGTTCCGCAAGCAGCGTCTGGCGGTGGCCCACCTGCTGGCCTCGGGTGCCGACCCGGGGGCGATGTCGACCGAGATCTACGACTGAACTTTGGAAGCGGCCGTCGCTGTCCGCCGGCTTCAATTCAGGCTGCAGTCGGGGTTAGAGGACCCCTCCCACAGAACCTGACCCTGGCTCCGGCTGCGGGTCGGGCGCCTCCCTTGTGGGAGCGGCCTTGGCCGCGACACGGCTTCGGCTCAGGTCACTGTCGTAAGCCAACTCGCTGCCGAGGCATCACAGCCTGCACATGCGCCGATACCGCTCGGCCGCTGCACTTACCGGCTTGCGGAGCACAGTGCCCGTCTTTCGCGACACCGGCGCGCCAGAACGGGCACAGGTCGCACGCGCCCGCCGCCCGGCCTCGGCTGGCGGGTGTTCCGGGGCGGGTGGTACCATTGAGCGCTTTTTCCCGCGTCCGCCGCTACCGGTTCCCAAGGTTCGAATACATGGTGTCATCCAATCAGGTGGCTGAACACGTCCGTTCGGTGCACGCCATCATCAGCCGCCCGCAGCGCCCGTCCGGCCATGAACTGGTGGCCCGCTCGTGGCTGCGCTGCTTCCATGAACTGGGCCTCGATCCCGCCGCCGAAGACGCGCCGCCGCCGCTGGCGCCGCAGGCCTGGCGCGAGCGCGGCGACAAGCTGGGCGAGGTGATGGACAGCGCGGTGCCGGAGATGCAGACGCTGCACCGCCAGCTCGACGATCCCAATTCCGCGCTGGTGCTGGCCGATGCCGAAGGCGTCATCGTCAGCATCGTGCGCCATCCCGGTTTCGCGCGCGAAGCTTCGCTGCGCGGGCTCGTCGAGGGCGCACGCTGGAGCGAGGACATCCAGGGCACCAACGGTATCGGCACCGTGCTGGCCGAGCGCCACTCGCTGGTCATTTCGCGCGAGGAACATTTCTTCGCCCGTCACACCGACATGGTGTGCGCCGCCGCGCCGATCTACGATGGCGTCGGCGAAGTCGCCGCCGTGCTGGCGGTCTGCTCGCTGGCGCCGGGCGGTGCCCGGGCGCTGCGCGCGCTGGTCGAGCGCTCGGCCCGCGTGATCGAGCACCGCGCTTTCCGCGCGCGCCACGCCACCGACTACATCATCCGCTTCCATGCCCACGCCGGTCGCGTGCTGACCGCGGTCGACGGCATGCTGGCGCTGACGCCGGAAGGCGAGGTGATCGAAGCCAACCACACCGCCTTCGAGCTGCTGTCGCCGGAGGGCGAGGCGCTGCTCGGGCGCGAAGTGACCGAGTTCTTCGGCCAGTCGCTGCCGGAACTGCTGTCGCGCACCTTCCGTTCCGGCTTCCATCCGCTCACGCTGTCGATGCCGCAGCACCAGACCTGGCATCTGCTGGCGCAGCAGCCCGCACGCAACCGCGCCCAGGCCGGTACCCGCGGCACCGACTCGGCGTCGGCCGCGCAGGCGCTGGCCGAACTCGACCTCGGCGACCTGCGTATGGCCGGCAATGTGCACAGCGCGATGCGCATCCTCGATCGCGACATTCCACTGCTCATTTCCGGCGAAACCGGCACCGGCAAGGAAGTGTTCGCACGCGCTTTCCACGCGTCGAGCCAGCGGGCGCGCGGCCCTTTCGTCGCCATCAACTGCGCGTCGCTGCCGGAAGCGCTGATCGAATCCGAACTGTTCGGCTACAAGCAGGGCGCCTTCACCGGCGCCAACCGCGACGGCCGTCGCGGCAAGGTGCTGCAGGCCGACGGCGGCACGCTCTTCCTCGACGAGATCGGCGACATGCCGCTGCAACTGCAGGCGCGCCTGCTGCGGGTGCTCGAAGAGCGCAAGGTGACGCCGCTGGGCGGCGAGAACGCGGTGCCGGTCGATCTGCAGCTGGTCTGCGCGACGCACCGCGACCTGCGCGCCATGGTGCGCGAGGGCAGCTTCCGCGAGGACCTCTACTACCGGCTGCGCGGCATGGAAGTGACGCTGCCGGCGCTGCGCGACCGCACCGACCGCCGTGCGCTGATCGAGCGCTGCCTGACCGAGGAGAGCGCCGGCCGGCACCCGCCGATACGGCTGGGTCAGGCGGCCATGCAGGTGCTGGACCGCTTCCGCTGGCCGGGCAACATCCGCCAGATGCGCTACGTGCTGCGCACGCTGGTCGCGTTGTGCGACGGCCCGGAAATCACGCTGCGCGACATGCCGCCGGAACTGATGGACGCGCCGGAACCGATGCCCGCCGTCGCACCGGCCGCCCACCCGACCGACACGGCAGGCGAGCCCGTGCATTCGACGCCGAGCAACCTCAATCCGCTGCAGTCGGCCGAGCGCGACGCGCTGCTGTCGGAGCTGCGCCGCCACCGCTGGAACATTGCCGGACTGGCGCGCGAACTCGGCGTCAGCCGCAACACCGTCTACCGGAAGATGAAACGTCTGGACATCGACACCGACACGCAGGCCGGCGATGGCTACTGATCCGCGCCTGAACGACATCCCGGACGAAGCCGAGGTCCTGCCCGATGCGCGCATCGCCTGGGGGCTGACCGGTTCCGGCCACTTCCTGAAGGAGTCGCTGGAGTTCGCCGACACGCTCGACCGCATCGACCTGTTCATGTCGCGCGCCGGTGAGGAAGTGCTGAACATGTATGGCTACCCGCTGGCCGACATGAAGAAGCGCTACCGCATCTTTCGTGACAGCACGGCGAGCGCGGCGCCGGTCGGGCTGTTCTACCAGGGGCAGTACCACACCGTGGTGATCGCCCCGGCCACCTCGAACACCGTGGCCAAATGCGCGCTCGGCATTTCCGACACGCTGGTCACCAACATCTTCGCCCAGGCCGGCAAGCTGCGCATTCCCATCATCGTGTTTGCCTGCGACAACGAACCGGTGGTGATCACCGAATCGCCGAGCGAATGGGTGACGCTGTACCCGCGCTCGATCGACCTCGAACACACCGGGCGCCTGGCCGGTTTCGAAGGCGTCACCGTGGTGAAGAGCGTCGAGGAACTGCAGAGCGCGCTCAGGCAGAGACTTGCGGCCGTCGGTCGTTGATCGCGCGATCGACGATCCGATGAGCGACGAACTCCGGCATGGCTGAACAAGACGTCCGCGCCGAACGCATCCTCTTCCTGACCGGGCATCTGGCGCTGAAGAGCCTGCAGCGCATCCTCGATGACATGCAGCCGCTGCCCTTCGAGGCGCGCGTGCTCGACGTCGGCATCAACGTGGCCGGGCTGATGACGGCCGACCTGATCCGCCGCCGCGTGCCGGCGCCAGTCGATGCGGATCGCATCATCGTGCCCGGCCGCTGCCGCGGTGATCTCGACGCGCTGTCGCAGCACTTCGGCATTCCGGTGCAGCGCGGGCCGGACGAAGTGAAGGATCTGCCGCAGCACTTCGGCCGCAAGGCGAAGAAGCGCGAGCTGACGCAGCACGACGTGCTCATCTTTGCCGAAATCGTCGATGCGCCGCAGGTCGACATCGACACCGTGCTCGCCACCGCGCGCCGCTACCGCCGCGACGGCGCCGACGTGATCGATATCGGTTGCCTGCCGGACACCCCCTTCCCGCACATGGAGGACTGCATCCGTGCGCTGAAGGCCGAGGGCTTCCAGGTCAGCATCGATTCGCTCAATACCGACGACCTGCTGCGCGGCGCCTACGCGGGTGCCGACTACCTGCTGAGCCTGAAGAAGAGCACGCTGTGGGTGGCCGACGAGGTCGACGCGATTCCGGTGCTGATTCCGGACACGCCGGGCGATCTCGATTCGCTGCGCGAAGCGGTGGACATCATGACGGCGCGCGGCCTGCCCTTCTACGCCGACCCCATCGTCGAGCCCATCCACTTCGGTTTCACCGCGTCCATCGTGCGTTACCACGAACTGCGGCGCAGCCACCCGGACATTCCGGTCATGATGGGCGTGGGCAACCTGACCGAACTGACCGACGCCGATACCAGCGGCATCAACGCGCTGCTGTTCGGCATCATTTCCGAGCTGCGCATCGGTGCCGTGCTGGCGACCGAAGTGAGCCCGCACGCGCGCCGCGCAGTGAAGGAAGCCGACATCGCACGGCGCGTCATGTTCGCCGCGCGCGAGGACAACGCGCTGCCGCGCGACTATTCCGACGACCTGATGACCACGCATCAGCGCCGCCCGTTTCCCGATACACCGCAGGAAATCGCCGAGATCGCCGCCACCGTGCGCGACCCGAACTTCCGCATCCAGGTGAGCGAGCAGGGCATACACATCTACAACCGCGACGGCCTGCAGGTGCATACCGATCCGTTCGCGCTCTACCCCGGGCTGAACGTCGCCGAGGACGGCGCACACGCCTTCTACCTCGGCGTCGAACTGGCGCGCGCGCAGATCGCCTGGCAGCTTGGCCGACGTTACGCGCAGGACGAAGAACTGCAGTGGGGCGCTGCGGTCGAGAAGAAGGAACAGGATCTGATGGCGCACTGCGCGCCCGGCACCACGCTGCAGCGCAAGACGAAGCGCAGGCAGGCGGACGCGCCGCCGCCGGCCGACGACACACAGGACCAAGCATGATCTGGGAAACCATACTGACCACCGTGGATGTGCAGGGCCGCACCCACATCACGCCGCTGGGCGTGCGCGAGGAACGCGGGCTGACCGTGCTCGCGCCCTTCCGTCCGTCGGGCACGCTGGACAATTTGCTGGCCACGCGCATTGCGGTGGTGAACTTCACCGATGACGTACGCGTGTTCGCCGGCGCGCTGACGGGCCGCCGCGACTGGCCGGTGCAGGCGGCCGAGAAGATAGGCTGTGCCCGCCTCGTGAATACGCTGGCTCACCGCGAACTCGAACTGGTCGAGGTCGAGGAGGACGCGGTGCGCCCGCGCCTGTTCTGCCGCACCGTGCACGAGGAAAGCCATGGTGCCTTCCCCGGCTTCAACCGCGCGCGTTCCGCCGTGATCGAGGCGGCCATCCTGGTGAGCCGTCTGCACATGCTGCCGATCGACAAGATCGACGCCGAACTGGCCTACCTCCAGATCGCCATCGACAAGACCGCGGGCCCGGCCGAACTCGAAGCCTGGGGCTGGCTGATCGAACGCATCGCCGCGCACCGCGCCGGAGCGCAGGCGTGATCCGCATGCTGGCCAGCGTGCGCGACCTCGACGAGGCGCGCATTGTGTTCGACGCCGGGGTCGACCTGATAGACCTGAAGCAGCCGGCCGACGGCGCGCTCGGCGCACTGCCGCCAGCGGTGATCCGCGACGTCGTCGCCTTCGTCGGCGGTCGTGCGCTCACCAGCGCCACCGCCGGCAATATCGAACCGGACGCACACGCCGTGCAGGCCGCCATGGCCGACATTGCCGCTACTGGCGTCGATTATGTCAAGGCGGGTCTGTTTCCGGCGGCCTGGCAGAAGGGTGGCCGCGACTACGCAGCCGTGCGCGCCTGCCTCGGTGGTCTGGCGCCGTTGACCGGTGCGCGGCGCATCGCGGTCATGTTCGCCGACCTCGCGCCGCCGCTCGAACTGGTCGATACCGTGTCCGATGCCGGCTTCGACGGCGTCATGGTCGATACCGCACTGAAGACCGGTCACAGTCTGCCCGACGTCGTCGGCAGCGACTGGCTCGCCGCCTTCGTCGAGCGCGCCCGGGCGCGGGGGCTGCTGTGCGGGCTGGCGGGTTCGCTGCGGGTGGGCCACATTGCGGAGCTGGCGCGGCTCACTCCTGACTATCTCGGTTTCCGCGGCGCGCTGTGCGCGGGGCAGGCGAGGGCGCAGGCGCTGGATGCCCGTGCGGTCGTTGGCGTGCGTCAGGCGTTGGCGGACGCGCAGTACCTGGCAGCCTGATCGCCTGACCGGCGTTCGCGACCGGTCTGCGCTGTGCTGGATGAGGCCCGGATGTCGGAATCACTCCGTGCGTCGCTAAACCGCTAGTGTGGGAGGTCGGCTTCGCACAGCCGACCCGTGTCGCCGGAGCGACGCAGTGCGTCGCTTTTATCCTTTATGTGGGAGGCTCGCCCTGCATGGCGAGCCCGCCTCGCCGGAGCGACGCAGTGGGTCGCTAAACCCCGGCGACACCCCACTGCGCGCATTTGCGTTCTATGGTTTTGCGGGATACGCCGAGCTGGCGGGCGGCTTCGGATTTGTTGCCGCCGCAGGCGGCGAGCACGTCGAGGATGTGCTTGCGCTCGACGTCCTCCAGCGCGGCAGCCGGTTCTGCTGAGCGCGGCGGGGTGAGGGTGCCGAAGGCGTCGGTGGGGAAGTAGCCGAGGATGAGGGCGCGTTCGACCAGGTTGCGCAGTTCGCGGATATTGCCCGGCCAGTCGTGGGTCGCCATGCGGGTGATGGTGTCGCGGTCGAGCGGGATGGGCGCCACCCCCAGTCGTGACGACAGCTGGGCCATGAAGTGGGCGACCAGCAGTTTCACGTCCTCGCGCCGCTCGCGCAGCGGCGGGATGGTGATGCGCACGACGTCGAGCCGGTAGAACAGATCCTGGCGGAAGCGGCCGGCGCGCACTTCGGTCGCAAGGTCACGGTTGGTCGCGGCGACGACGCGGATATCCACCGGCACTTCGCGCGTGGAACCGACCGGGCGGATCATGCGGTCCTCGAGCACGCGCAGCAGCTTGGTCTGCATCGCCGCCGGCAGTTCGGAAATTTCGTCGAGGAAGAGGGTGCCGCCCTGGGCGTAGAACAGCAGGCCTGGGTTGTTGTCCTGGGCGCCGGTGAAGGCACCCTTCACGTGGCCGAACAGCTCGGATTCGATCAGCTCGGCGCTGATCGCACCGCAATTGACCGGGACGAAGGGGGCGGCCGCGCGCGGACTCATCTGGTGCAGCGCGCGCGCGGCCACTTCCTTGCCGACGCCGGATTCGCCGGTCAGCAATACCGTGCTGGGCATCGCGGCGGCGCGGCGCAGCACGCTGGCCAGCTCGCGTACCGGCTGCGATTCGCCCACCATGCCCTCGACGCCCTCGGTCTGGCGCGCGATCTCACGTCTCAGCACGTAGTTCTCGCGCAGCAGGCCGGCGCGGTCGAAACAGCGGTCGACCGCATTCATCATCTGGTCGATGCGGAAGGGCTTGAGAATGAAGTCAGAGGCGCCGGCGCGCAGCGCGTTGATCGCGGTTTCGATGTCGGCGAAGGCGGTGATCAGGATGACATCGCACTGCTGGCCCTGCTCACGCAGTTCGTTGAGCCATTCGAGGCCACTGCGACCGGGCAGTGAAATGTCGAGGATGATGAGGTCGAAGTGCAGCCGCGCGAACAGCTGCTGCGCGTGCTCGACGCTGCCTGCCGTCTCGACCAGGCCGCAGCGCGAGCCGAGCGCGCGGCTGATGAAGCTGCGCATGCCCTCTTCGTCGTCGACGACCAGCACAGAGTACTGCTGCCAGTCGCGCTCGCCGTCGCGGGCGGCGGCCGAGGGCGCGCGTGCTGCGTTCATGCCGATGGCTGTACCACGATGAGGATGTTGCACGGCGCTTCCTCGACCAGCGAGGCGCCGACCGAGCCCTTCCACCAGCGCTCCAGACGCGAGGCATGGTGGGTGTGGCCGATCACGATCAGGTCGATGCGTAGTTCGTGCGCGAGGCGGCTGATTTCACGCACGGCGTCGCCGGTGACAAGATGACCTTCGGCAGTGACGCCGCGCGCCTTCAGCTGGTCCAGGCCTTCCTTCAGCACGTCGGCGAAACGCTCGTTTTCTTCCTCCTGCGGCACGTCGGCGACGAAGCCTTCAGCGACGAACAGCGTCGCGGCGATCGGCGCGACGGCCAGCAGGTGTATTTCGGCGTGCAGCAGGTCGTTGATGTCGGCGCATTCGAGCAGTGCGCGGCGACCCGATTCGGAACCGTCGTAGGCGAGCAATACCTTGCTGTACATGAACGTTCTCCTGCTGTGTCGAAAGTCGATGCCTACCAGAGCTTCCACCAGGGGTCGTCCTCACCCGGCCGCTTGAAGCCGCGCGCGAGGAAGTCGCTCTGCGGATAGTTCTTCAGCATGACGCGCTGGGCGTCGTCGCGCAGGTCGGTCAGCCCCAGCGAATCGTAGGCCACCATCAGGATATACAGTGCTTCTTCGACCGCCGGCGACTGCTGATAGTTGCTGACCGCGAACTGCGCGCGGTTGGCCGCAGCAAGGTAGGCGCCGCGCTTGATGTAGTAGCGCGCCACGTGCACTTCGTGCGCCGCCAGCGAATTGACCAGGTAGTTCATGCGGATGGTTGCGTCCGGCGTGTACTTGCTTTCCGGATAGCGCGTCACCAGTTCCTTCAGGGCATCGAAGGAATCGCGCAGGCCCTTGGGGTCGCGTTCGGTCATGTCCTGGCGCGACAGCACGCTCATCACGCCGAGGTCTTCGTTGAAGTGAACGAGGCCGCGCAGGTAGTACACGTAGTCGACGTTCGGGTGGTTCGGATGCAGCCGGATGAAGCGGTCGCAGGCGGCGACGGCCTGTACGCGCTCGCCCTGGCGGTAATAGGCATAGGCAACTTCGATCTGCGCCTGCTGCGCATAGCGGCCGTACGGGAACTTGGCTTCCAGCTTCTCGTACAGTTTGATCGCCTGTTCGTACGAGCCTTCGCCCATCAACTCCTTCGCCTCGGTGTAGAGGCGCTGGGCGGACCAGTTGGCGGTTTCGTCGATCTTATCGGGAAGGAGCCCGCACCCGGCGGCCAGAGCCACCCACAGTATCGCTACACTACGCCACATGACCGCTTTGACCCTGGAAGATACGCAAGACGACGATTATATCGCCGAGCAGCCCGCGAACCGGCCTCAAGTCCCGATATGCGCGACGGTGCCCGCCGGCGTGGTCGGCGACCGGCTCGACGCGGTGCTCGCCCGGGTCTGGCCGCAGTATTCGCGCAGCCGCCTGCAGGGCTGGCTGCGCGAGGGCAGGGTGCGGGTCGACGGAAAGGCCTGCGACGACGCGCGCCGTCGCACCTTCACCGGCGAACGCCTCGAACTGAACCCCGGCAGCCTGCCAGCGGATACCGTGCACGCGCCGCAGAATATCCCGCTCGACGTGGTGTTCGAGGACGACACGCTGCTGGTGATCAACAAGCCGGCCGGCATGGTGGTGCACCCGGGCAATGGCGTGCCGGACGGCACGCTGCTCAATGCGCTGCTGCATCGCGTGCCCGGACTGGCGCAGGTGCCGCGCGCCGGCATCGTGCACCGGCTGGACCGCGACACCACCGGCCTGCTGGTGGTGGCTCGCACGCTGGAAGCGCAGACCGATCTGGTGCGCCAGCTGCAGGCGCGCACCGTGTCGCGCCGCTATTTCGCCGTGGTGGCCGGCGACCTGAGGACGGACGGTACGGTCGATGCCGCCATCGGCCGGCATCCGGTACAGCGCACCCGCATGGCCGTGGTGCAGGCGGGCGGCAAACCAGCGCGTACCCACTATTTCGTGCGCGAACGTCTGCAGGGCGCGACGCTGGTCGAGTGCCGGCTGGAAACCGGGCGCACGCACCAGATACGTGTACATATGGCGCACATCGGTCACTCGCTGCTCGGCGACGAGGTCTATGCGCCGCGCAACGTGGCCGAACGCTTCTCGCGCCAGGCGCTGCATGCCTGGCGGCTCGGACTCATCCATCCGAAGAGCGGCGACGAAGTCGAGTGGGAAGTGCCGCTGCCGGCCGATATGGAAGGCCTGATCGCCGGGCTGAGGATAGCCACGTGAGCAGGCCTGCCGCGCTGCCACTGATCCTGCCCGACTGGCCCGCACCGCCGTCGGTGCGCGCCTGTGTCACGACGAAGCTGGGCGGTGTCAGCGCGCCGCCATTCGGACCGTTCAATCCGGCGACCCACGTTGGCGACGATCCGCAGGCAGTGGCCGACAACCGGGCGCTGCTGCGCGCCCACCTGCCGGCCGAGCCGCTGTGGCTGGATCAGGTGCACGGCGTGGATGTGCTCGACGCGGACCGTCAGCGCTGTGGTACCGGCGACGCCTCGGTCGCGCACCGGCCGGACAGGGTGTGCGCAGTGATGACTGCGGATTGTCTGCCGGTACTGTTCTGCAACCGCCAGGGCAGCGTGGTGGCAGCGGCGCACGCGGGCTGGCGCGGGCTGGCCGCCGGGGTGCTGGCGCGTACGGTCGAGCGCATGGGTTCGCCGGCCGAGCTGATGGCCTGGCTCGGCCCGGCCATTGGCCCCGACGCCTTCGAGGTCGGGCCGGAAGTGCGCGCCGCATTCGTCGAACGGCTGCGCGGCGCGGCGCGCGCATTTCGCCCCGGTTCGGGCGATCGACTGTATGCCGACATCTACGCGCTGGCGCGGCTGGAGCTGGAAGCGGCGGGCGTGCAGGCCGTGTACGGCGGCGGGCTGTGCACCGTGAGCCAGGGCGGACTTTTCCATTCCTACCGGCGCGACGGCCGTTGCGGACGCATGGCCAGCCTGATCTGGATCGCAGATCGTGCGACCCCGTTCGCCGCGGAACCGTCGTATCAAGGATAATAAGAGACCGTTTTCAGTTTCGAATCCCCCATGTCTGTCCTTGCCTGGATCGTACTTGCCTCTTTCGTCGGCGGTGCGATCAGCGTCTGTGCCGCCGCGCTGTTCGGCATGGCCGTCAATCTTCAGCGCATTCCGATGCTCATCAGTTACTCGGTCGGCGCGCTGCTTGGCGCCGCCCTGCTCGGCGTGCTGCCGCAGGCGATCGAGGAAATCGGCAGCGTAGAACTGGCCACCAGTCTGCTTCTGGCGGGCATCCTCGGTTTCTTCCTGCTGGAGAAACTGGTGCTGTGGCGGCACTGCCACGAGGTCAGTTGCGAGGCGCATGATCCGGCGGAACTGGCGCAGCACGCAGAGCACGACCACGCTCACCACGACCACGCCGCGCTGACACACCACGATCACGGTCATGGCGGCGACGGCGCGCGCGCAGCCTCGCTCATCCTGATCGGCGACGCCTTCCATAACTTCGTCGATGGTGTGCTGATTGCCGCTGCCTTCTCGCAGAGCATTCCGCTGGGCATCGTTACCGCCACCGCCATCGTCGCGCACGAAATTCCACAGGAGGTGGGCGATTACCTGGTGCTGCTGCATTCGGGCATGAGCCGCATGCGCGCACTGGCTTTCAACCTGTTGTCCAGCATGGCGACCCTGGTCGGCGCGGTCGGCGCCTACTTCGCACTGTCGCTCGTGAGCGGCGCCGTGCCCTATCTTTTGTGCATTGCGGCGGCCAGCATGATCTATGTCGCGGTGGCCGATCTGATTCCCGGTCTGCACAAGCGCGCCGAGATCGGCGCCACCATCCAGCAGGTGCTACTGATTTCGCTGGGCGTCGGCAGCATCGTGCTGATCCACCACTTCGTCGACGGTTTCGCCCATCACTGATCCGTCCTCCTCCGGTTGCGGCCGCCGCGCGGCCGCGCGCCGCCTCGCCGGCGTGCCGAAAATCCACAGGAACAGCGCCAGCGGCGCGACGCCGTAAAAAAGCACGGTGAGCACGGCGGCGACGATGCTGTGCTCTGTCACGGCCATCATCAGCACCACGTACAGCCACGCAATCGCAATGATGTACATGCGGGGAATCCTTTCCTGCAGCGCGTTTCGTTGGCCCGTGCCTGGTGCGGACGGGCGGGATTGACAGCTATTTTGTGCGATGCAACAATCTGGTCGTATCGCGTGTGCCGGGTGGTCGCACCCATAGCGCGCACGTCAGCCGGCATGCGCTGTTATGCTCGCCTGGCGCGATTGCGACCGGCACGATAGACGCAGATTCCCGACGACGCCATCGCGTTGCATCTGAATAAGAACGACTGGGGTTTGGTTTGATGAGCAGTGACTCGGCAGCACCCGGAAAGTCCGTCCCGCCTCGCAACGAGGCCGTGCAGCCCGACTGGACGGCCATCATGGCCGCGATGGGCAAGAACTTCAGCGAATTCATGACACGCCAGCAGAGTACGCTGGCCGCACACACACCGCTCAACGGCAGTGCTTTCGCGGCGCCCGAGGCCGCCCGTTTCTCCGAACTTCATCAGCAGTGGCTGGAAAGCCAGCATCGGCTCTGGCAGGCCTTCGCCCAGCGCAAGCCGGACGACGGACCGGTGCCGGCCGTGGTGCAGCCCGAACCCACCGACCGCCGTTTCCGCGCGCCCGAGTGGACCAAGAGCCCCTATTTCGACTATCTGCGCCAGGCCTACCTGCTGAACGCGCAGTTCATGCGCGCCTGCGTCGAAGCGACGCCGGTGGCCGACGGGCGTGCGAAGGATCGCATGCGCTATCTGTCGAAACAGATGATCGAGGCGATGTCACCAGCCAATTTCGCCGCGACCAATCCGGAATTCGTCGAAACCGCGCTGCGCACCGAGGGTGAAAGCATCCGCCGCGGTCTGGAGAACCTGCTGCGCGATCTGCAGCAGGGCCACATTTCGATGTCGGCGCCCGGTGCCTTCGAAGTGGGCAGGAACCTTGCCGTGACCGAAGGTTCGGTGGTGTTCGAGAACGCGCTGATACAGCTCATCCAGTACGCGCCGAAGACTGAAAAGGTGCACGCCAAGCCGCTGCTGATCGTGCCGCCCTGCATCAACAAGTACTACCTGATGGACCTGCAGCCGGAGAACTCGCTGGTGCGTTTCCTGGTGGAGCAGGGCATCACCGTGTTCCTGATTTCCTGGCGCAATCCCGATCAGACGCTGGCCCAGCTGACCTGGGACGACTACCTGCGCCTCGGACCGCTGACCGCGCTCGACGTGGCACGCGACATCAGTGGCGACGCGCAGCCGAACACCATGGGGTTCTGCGTCGGCGGCACGATACTGGCGTCGGCGCTGGCGGTCGCCTGCGGCCGTGGCGAAAAGCCTGCGGCCAGCATGACCTTGCTGACCACGCTGCTCGATTTCTCGGATGCCGGCGAGATCGGCTGCCTGGTCGATGAAGGCATGGTCGCGGCGCGCGAGCACACGATAGGCCGCGGCGGCCTGCTGCCGGGCCGCGAACTGGCGCAGACCTTCAGCAGCCTGCGTCCGAACGATCTGATCTGGAACTACGTGGTCGGCAACTACCTGAAGGGCGAAACGCCGCCGGCCTTCGACATCCTGCACTGGAACTGCGACAGCACGAACCTGCCCGGCCCCTTCCTCGCCTGGTATCTGCGGAACCTCTACCTTGAAAACAGTCTGCGCGTGCCGGGTAAACTCGAAATGCTGGGCGTCAAGGCGGATCTGGGCAAGGTGGACATGCCGGCCTACCTGCTGGCCACGTCGGAAGACCACATCGTGCCGTGGACCGGTGCCTATCTGGTGCGCAAGCTGCTCGGCGGCGACACCACCTTCGTGCTGGGTGCCAGCGGCCACGTGGCCGGCGTGATCAATCCGGCCTCGAAGGACAAGCGCTCGCACTGGGTTGGCGGCAACGAATCGACCGCCGAGGAGTGGCGGGCCAATGCCGGCGAACAGCCGGGCAGCTGGTGGAAGCATTACATCAAGTGGCTGACTGCGAAGTCAGGCAAGAAGGTCGCGCCCCCGTCACGAGCGGGCAACGCGCAATACAAGGTGATCGAGCCCGCACCCGGGCGCTATGTGAAAGGCAGCGCAACGAATTGAACGCATGGCAGCCTCATGAGGGGGGCTGCGGAAGACATACCCTCGACTAATAAAAGGAGACAAGGAAATGACGCGAGTCGCACTGGTAACAGGCGGTATGGGAGGACTGGGTGAAGCGATCTGCATCAAGCTCGCGGCACTGGGTTTCCGCGTGGTGACCACACACAGTCCTGGCAATACGAAGGCAGCCGAATGGCTGCAGACCATGAACAACATGGGCTATGGCTTCAAGGCCTACCCGTGCGACGTGTCGGATTTCGACTCCTGCAAGGCGTGTGTCGAAACGGTGGTGAAGGAAGTCGGTCCGGTTGATGTGCTGGTGAATAACGCCGGCATCACTCGTGACATGACCTTCAAGAAGATGACGAAGGCGGACTGGGACGTGGTGATGAGCACCAACCTCGACTCCTGCTTCAACATGACCAAGCAGGTCATCGACGGCATGACCGAGCGCAAGTGGGGCCGCGTCATCAATGTGTCTTCGGTGAATGGTTCGAAGGGTGCATTCGGCCAGACCAACTACTCGGCCGCCAAGGCCGGCATGCACGGCTTCACCAAGGCGCTGGCGCTGGAAGTGGCGCGCGCCGGTGTCACCGTGAACACGATTTCGCCGGGCTATATCGGTACCAAGATGGTGACCGCGATCCCGCAGGACATCCTCGACTCGAAGATCCTGCCGCAGATCCCGGTATCGCGTCTGGGCAAGCCGGAAGAGATTGCAGGCCTGGTGGCCTACCTGGCGTCGGACGAAGCCGCTTTCGTCACTGGCGCCAACATTGCGATCAACGGCGGTCAGCACATGTCCTGACCGCCTGCGCGGAGGTCCGCGCACGCCTTCCACCTCGTCCGGCGGGGGTGGAGGGTTTTTCACGCAGCTGGCTGGGAGAGAAGTCATGACGAAACGAGTTGCCCTGGTTACCGGGGGTATGGGCGGTCTGGGTACCGCAATCTGCAAGGCACTGGCCAAGGACGGCTACACCGTCGTGGCGAACTGTCTGCCCGCGTTCCCCCAAAAGGACGAATGGCTGGCCAAGATGCAGGCCGAAGGCTTTGAAATGAAAGCCGCCGAGGGCGACGTGTCCGACTACGATTCCTGCAAGGCGATGATCGACAAGGTCGAGCAGGACATCGGCCCGGTCGATGTGGTCGTGAACAACGCGGGCATCACCCGTGACAAGTTCTTCTCCAAGATGGACAAGGCCCAGTGGGATGCGGTGCTGACCACCAACCTGGACAGCCTGTTCAACGTGACGCACCACGTCGCCGGCAAGATGGCCGAACGCGGCTGGGGTCGCATCATCAACATTTCGTCGGTCAATGGCGTCAAGGGTCAGGCCGGCCAGACCAACTACTCGGCTGCCAAGGCCGGCGTGGTCGGCTTCACCAAGGCGCTGGCCGCCGAAATGGCCGCCAAGGGCGTTACCGTCAATGCGATCGCTCCGGGCTATATCGGCACCGACATGGTGATGGCGATCCGCGAAGACATCCGTCAGGGCATCATTGACTCCGTGCCGATGAAGCGTCTGGGCAAGCCGGAGGAGATCGGTGCTGCCGTGTCCTACCTTGCCTCCGACATGGCGGGTTACGTGACCGGTGCGACGCTGAACATCAACGGCGGCCTGTACTACCAGTAATTGCCGTAAAACTGGGTTTGTGACGTATCGCAAGGCCTTATGCGGCACTGCCGCATAAGGCCTTTGCTTGCTGTATGATCAAAACAGAGTGGGCGGAAACACCGCCCCGGGGTAGTTCAAACGAGCGAGGACACCACACAATGAGCGCTTCCGAAAGCCGCGAGGGGACCGGTTCCACCAACAGGCTGATCAAGAAATATCCCAACCGCCGGCTTTACGACACCCGCACGAGTTCCTACATCACGCTGTCCGACGTGAAGGAACTGGTTCTCGAGAATGCCGAGTTCCAGGTCGTCGATGCCAAGACGGGCGAAGACCTCACCCGCAGCATCCTGCTGCAGATCATCATCGAAGAAGAAAGCGAAGGCGTGCCGATGTTCACGTCCGACCTGCTGTCGCAGATGATCCGCTTCTACGGCAATGCGATGCAGGGCATGATGGGCAAGTATCTCGAAGGCAACATCAAGGCCTTCACCGACGTGCAGAGCAAGCTCCAGGACCAGGCGCGCGCCATCTACGGCGACAACAACGCGATGAGCAAGGACCTGTGGGCGCAGTTCCTGAACTTCCAGGGCCCGGCCATGCAGAGCATGATGGGTGCCTATATGGAGCAGAGCAAGCGCATGTTCGTGCAGATGCAGGAGCAGATCGAGCAGCAGACCCGCTCGATGATGTCCGGTTTCAAGTTCCCGGGCTTTGGACCGGGGGGCGATAAAGGCCCGCAAAACAAGTAAACTGCCGGGTTTTGCGGCGGAGACGCGGCGTGACCCGTACTTCTGAATCTGGCAACACCACGAAGCCGGCCCCCAAGGTCGGCTTCGTTTCTCTCGGCTGTCCGAAGGCGACTTCGGACTCCGAATCCATCCTGACCCGCCTGCGCTCCGAAGGCTACGACATCGTGCCGACCTACGACGATGCTGATGTCGTGGTCGTCAACACCTGTGGCTTCATCGATGCCGCGGTCGAGGAATCGCTCGACGCGATCGGCGAGGCGCTGGCCGAGAACGGCAAGGTCATCGTGACCGGCTGTATGGGGGCGGAAGGGCCCAAGCGCCAGCAGGTGCTGTCCGCCCATCCGCAGGTGCTGGCGGTGACCGGTCCGCACGCGACCGAAGAGGTGATGGACGCGGTCCATCGCCACCTGCCCAAGCCGCACGATCCCTTCTCCGACCTGGTGCCGCCGCAGGGCATACGGCTCACGCCGTCGCACTACGCCTACCTGAAGATTTCCGAGGGCTGCAATCACCGCTGCAGCTTCTGCATCATCCCGTCGATGCGCGGCGATCTGGTAAGCCGGCCGATCGGCGACGTGATGCGCGAAGCCGAGGCGCTGCGCGACGCCGGCGTGCGCGAACTGCTCATCGTGTCGCAGGACACCAGCGCCTACGGCGTGGACGTGAAGTACCGCACCGGCTTCTGGGGCGGCAAGCCGCTGCGTACGAAGCTGTACGACCTGGCGAGCGCGCTGGGCGAGCTGGACATGTGGGTGCGCATGCATTACGTCTATCCGTATCCGCATGTCGACGACATCATTCCGCTGATGGCCGAGGGCAAGATCCTGCCCTACCTCGACGTGCCCTTCCAGCACGCCAGCCCGCGCGTGCTGAAGGCGATGAAGCGGCCGGCCAATGCCGAGAACAATCTCGAACGCATCCGCGCCTGGCGTTCGATCTGCCCGGACATCACGATACGCAGCACCTTCATCGCCGGCTTTCCGGGCGAGACCGAGCAGGAATTCGAGGAACTGCTCGACTTCCTCGGCGAAGCCCGCCTCGACCGGGTCGGCTGTTTCGCCTATTCGCCGGTCGATGGCGCCAGCGCCAACGACCTGCCGGGGGCGCTGCCAGAAGAGGTGCGCGAGGAGCGCCGTCAGCGCCTGATGGAATTCCAGGAAGACATTTCGACCCAGCGGCTGGAAGAGAAGATCGACCGCGAAATGATCGTGCTGGTCGATGAGGTCGACGAGGACGGCGCGGTCGCACGTTCCGAGGGCGACGCACCCGACATCGACGGCCTGGTGCACATCCTCGACGGGCAGGACCTCGAAGTCGGCGACTTCGTGCGCGTGCGCATCACCGACTGCGATGTGCATGACCTGTACGCCGAAGTCGTCACCGAAGAGTGACGATGAGCCGCCCGTGCGTCGGCGCAGCGTGAACGGGATCGGGAGCTGATATGGAGGACGGACGCATCGTGTCGGCACTGGCGCGGCTGCGGACAGTGGTCGGCGACAGCCAGCTGCTGACCGCTGCCGCCGACCTCGCGCCGTATTGCACCGACTGGCGCGGCCGCTATCGCGGCGAAGCGCTGTGCGTCGTGCGCCCGGCAACGATCGATGAACTGATGCAGGTGGTGCACGTCTGTCACGAGGCGCAGCTGCTCATGGTGCCGCAGGGCGGCAATACCGGCCTGTGTGGTGGCGCCACGCCACATGCAGGCCGCAACGAGGTGCTGGTCAGCCTGTCCCGGCTGAATCGCATCCGCGTGCTTGATCGCGACAATGCGTCGATCACCGTCGAAGCAGGCTGCACGTTGGCTGCGGTACAGGCCGCTGCGCGTGACGCCGGCCTGCTGTTCCCGCTCAGTCTGGCGTCAGAAGGTTCGTGCGAGATCGGCGGCAATCTGTCGACCAATGCCGGTGGCGTGCATGTGCTGCGTCACGGCAACGCGCGCGACCAGGTGCTCGGTCTCGAAGTCGTGCTGCCCGACGGTCGGCTGTGGAACGGCCTGCGTGCGCTGCGCAAGGACAATACCGGTTACGACCTCAAGCACCTGTTCATCGGCGCCGAAGGCACGCTGGGCTTCATCACCGCAGCCGTGCTGAAGCTCGCGCCGTTACCGGCGAACACCGCGGTCGCCTGGGTGGCAATCGACGGCCCGCAGCGCGGCATCGATCTGCTGCATGTGCTGCAGGCGCAGGCAGGCGACCAGCTGAATGCTTTCGAGCTGGTCGGTCGCGAGGCGCTGGGCATGGTGCTGAAGCACATCCCCGGAGCGCGCGACCCGTTCGCCGATGCGGCACCCTGGTATGCGCTGGTCGAACTCGCGGGTAACGACCAGGCGCTCGAAACGAAGCTGGGCGACATGCTGGCAGCACTGCTCGAGCGCGGCATGGTGCGCGACGCGGTGATCGCGCAGGACGGCGCACAGGCGAAGGCGCTGTGGGCACTGCGCGAGAACATTTCGGAGGCGCAGCGCATCGAGGGCTTCAGCGTGAAGCACGACATCAGCGTGCCTGTCGGCAGCATTCCGCACTTCATCGAGGCGGCTGGAGAGAAGCTGGAGGCCACGCTGCCCGGCGTGCGCGTGGTGGTGTTCGGTCACGCCGGCGACGGCAACCTGCACTACAACCTGTCCTTTATCGATGCCTCCGACAACGCGCGGCTGATCGCCGACGCGAAGGTGGCGAGCGAACAGGTACATGAAACGGTGATCGCACTCTGTGGATCGATCTCGGCCGAGCACGGCATCGGCCAGCTCAAGCGCGATCTGCTGGCGACGTGCAAGAGCGCGGTCGAGCTGGACATGATGAGGGCGGTGAAGCGCGCATTCGATCCGTACGGGTTGATGAATCCGGGGAAGGTGCTGCCCGACGCCGGTCAGTAAGCGAAGGTCAACGCACCTCGGTGTGATGGGCGAATGCCGATGTGATATGCGTATGTCACGGACGGGAAATGTCGATCGATGTCCGACAAAAATAATTGCGCGAGATGCTTTACAAACCCGGAACAGTGTTTATAATGCGCTCCTCTTTCGACGGGGGTATAGCTCAGCTGGGAGAGCGCTTGCATGGCATGCAAGAGGTCAGCGGTTCGATCCCGCTTACCTCCACCAAGCGAGAGAGAAGGCAGTACAAAGCAGCAAATAGCGGTAAAACTAGGTCCCCATCGTCTAGAGGCCTAGGACACTACCCTTTCACGGTAGGTACCGGGGTTCGAATCCCCGTGGGGACGCCAGCGTTTTTTGCTGGTAGTGCAAGTCCGGAAAAAGAAGTGCCGGCACCAACACTGGAGTGGTAGTTCAGTTGGTTAGAATACCGGCCTGTCACGCCGGGGGTCGCGGGTTCGAGTCCCGTCCACTCCGCCAACACAAAGTGCTCTGCAATATCTGCAGGGTGCTAACGAAGAAGGCCGCGAAAGCGGCCTTTTTTGTTTTCTGCGTCCCGCAACGGGATCGCCTTGAGGCTGAACCGCCTCAGTTCAGAACAGCTCGATCTCGCCGCTGTTGTTCACCTCCTCAAAAACGCCCGCCTTGACCAGTGCTTCGTACGAATGCACCTGGTTACGCCCGTTGTGCTTCGCGTGATAGACCGCGCGATCTGCGCGATCCACCGAGCCGCTGGCATTGTCCATCAAGCGCAGACGGGTGAAGCCGACGCTGGCGGTGACATGGCCGACCTGTGGGAAGGCGAAGGCCGACAGCTGCTGGCGGAAGAAATCGAAAGCAAGGTGAGCTTCGTCGTCGTTATCGGCACGCAGCAGCACGATGAATTCCTCGCCGCCGAAGCGATACAGGTATTCGCTGTGGTGGAAAGCGGTGCGCAGGATGCGTGCGACCAGCAGCAGCACCTCGTCGCCGATCAGGTGACCGAAGGTGTCGTTCACCCGCTTGAAGTGATCGACGTCGATGACGCCCAGCCACCAGTTCGGCGAGCCCTCGGCGGCGTGTCCGTTGCCCGCCATCGTGTCCAGACATTTCAGGAACTGTTCGTCGAAGGTCTTGCGGTTCAGCAGGCCGGTCAGGCTGTCGCGTTCGCTGTAGTCGAGCAGGCTGATCTGGTTGCGATAGATCTTCAGCAGGCCCTCCACAAGGCGCAGCTGCACCGGCAGCAGCGGCTGTTCGCTGATCAGCTCGATGATGCCGAAGCGCCGCGCGCCGGCCCACACCGGAAAGAGGTTGAGCCATGGGCCGTCGTGCCCGTTCATCGGCAGGTCGAGCAACGGTTCGTCGCAGCCGAAGGCCTGATCGAACTGCGGGCGGGCGGACAGGGCGGGGAGCGCATCGAGCGGCGTCCAGCTCGGATCGCCGGCACGCATGCCGCTCCCTTTGACCATGCCTGCCTGCAGCAGCAGCCGCAGATCGGAGACGTCACCGACGCAGCGATACAGATTCAGTTCGATCGGGTCGAGCCAGTCACCCAGTACCGAGACGAAGGTACTGTCGATGAGGTCGCGATCGCGGTAACCGGTCAGGTTGGCGACCGATCCTATGAGGTCAGACATGGCGGTGTGCGGGCTGGTCTTTTTGCGGGGTTCGTGTGGAGTATCGGCAGCGCGACGGGGCGACTTGAGCGCTAGAATCGGCCTCAATCAGCCGAGGGCGTGCGCATGCGCATCCCCGCGGATTCACCGCCGAGCGGTAAGCACAGGGCCCGTTGATGACCGTCCTCTCCATCCGTCGCGCCGCCTCCGCACTGGCGATGCTGCTTTGTCTGTCGGGTGCGCCGGCGCTGCATGCGGCCTGTGCGCTAGACGGCGTCATCACCGTCGGTGTCGTGCCGCAGCAGGCGGCGAGCGATCTGGCGCAGGGCTGGATTCCGCTGTTGCGCGAGGTGTCGGCCGTCAGCGGCTGCGAATTCCGTTTCGCGACGGCGCCGACCATCACCGAGTTCGAGAAGCGACTGGCCCGTGGCGAATACGCGATCGCCTACATGAACCCCTATCACTACGTGGTGTTTCATCAGGCTGCAGGCTACCTGGCGTTTGCTCGCGAGAAGGACCGCAAGCTGCGCGGACTGATCGTCGTCCGCAACGACAGTGCCATCGCGTCGGTGCAGGAACTGGACGGCAAGGAGGTCGCCTTTCCGTCGCCGGCGGCTTTCGCCGCCACCGTCATTCCGCTGGCCGAACTGAAGCGCGGCGGCATTTCGGTGAAGCCGCGCTTCGTTGCCTCGCACGATTCCGTTTACCTGAATGTTGCGCGCGGGCTGGTTGTCGCCGGCGGCGGCATCGAGCGCACGCTGGAGGCGATCGACGCCGGCGTCCGTGATCGCATGCGCGTCATCTGGCGTTCGGCAGAGTACCCGCCGCACGCCTTCGCCCGTCTGCCGGGCGTGCCGGAGTCGGTGGGCAGGGATTTTGTCGACGCGATACAGAAGGTCGGCAGTTCGGCGCCCGGCGCCGAACTGCTGAAGCAGATCGGCTTCAAGGGCGTCGTGAGCGCGCAGGATCGGGACTGGGAGCCGATACGTGCGCTCGATATCCGGGTACTCGATGCATTGCTGGCCGAACCGGTGCGCTGATTGCTGTTGATGAAGATGCGCGCCTTCAGCCGCATGTCCTTCCGCTGGAAGGCCATTCTCGGCATCGCCCTGATCGAGGCGCTGACGCTTTCGGTGACGATATTCGGCGCGCTGGGCCAGATGGCCAGTTCGCAGGCCGATCTGATCCAGCGCAGCGCGCAGATGGCGATGTCGCTGTTTTCGGCCGCCGTGTCCGACGCCCTGATTGCAAGCGACCTGGCCAAGGTCGAAGCGGTGTCGTCGGATCTGGTGTCGCGGCGTGAGGCCGTGTTCGTTCGGGTGCTCGATCAGGACGGTCGCGAGGTTGCGGCGAAGGGCGACGCTGCGGCGCTGGCGCGGACCTTCAGCGCCGACAGCGACCCGCTGGCGGAAGGCTCCGACAGCTTTGCCGTCAGCGCGCCCATCATGGCCGGCAGCGCGCGCATCGGCGAGGTGCAACTGGGCATCGACAACCGTCAGGCGCGCAGCGAACTGGCGCAGGCGAAGCGGCTCGCGGCCGTCGTCGCGGTCTTCGGCATGGGGCTCGCGGCGCTGTTCTCATGGCTGCTGAGCCGCTGGCTCGCGCACGGCATCCGGCGATTGTCCGACGGCGCGCAGCGCATCGCTTCAGGCCAGCTCGACGCGCGGGTAGACGAGAGCGGCGAGCAGGAACTGCAGGTGCTGGCGCAGTCGTTCAACGGCATGGCCGTGTCGCTGCAACAGCGCGAGGATGAACGCGAGGCGCTGCTGCAGCGCGCCGAACAGGCGGTGGCCGATGCGCGCGAAGCCAGCCGCGCCAAGAGCGCCTTCCTCGCGGCGATGAGCCACGAAATCCGCACCCCGCTGAATGGCGTGGTCGGGCTGGCGGCCATCTTGGCCGACAACGACAGCCCGCAACGGGCGCGCGAGCATGGCCGGCAGTTGCGCATCGCGGCCAGTCAGCTGCGCATGATCGTCAACGACATTCTCGACTTCTCGAAAATCGAGGCCGGCAAGCTCGATCTGGAACACATTCCCTTCGCCATCGGCGACCTGCTGGAAACCTGTCACGCCTCGTTTGTCGCGCAGGCACAGGACAAGGCGCTCGCTCTGACGTTCAAGCTGGCGCCGGAAGTGCCGCCGGCGCTGTGCGGCGATCCGACGCGGCTGGCGCAGATACTGAACAACTACGTGTCGAACGCGCTGAAGTTCACCGCACACGGTCGCGTCGACGTCGAGGTCGCGTTGTGCGAGCGGGCGGGTCAGCGGGTGCGCCTGCGCATGACGGTGCGCGACACCGGTCGCGGTGTGTCGTCTGACGAGATCGACGCGCTGTTCGAGCCCTTCGTGCAGGCCGACGCATCGGTGGTGCGCAGCCACGGCGGCACCGGCCTCGGCCTGACCATCTGCAAACGGCTGGCCGAGGCGATGGGCGGTCGTGTCGGCGGCAGTGGCGCGCCGGGCGAGGGCGCCACCTTCTGGGCCGAGGTCTGGCTCGAACAGGTGGAGGACGGTGCGCTGCCGACGGCTGCCGAGCAGATATCCGCGGTTTCGCTGGCCGATCTGCGCGTGCTCGTCGTCGATGACATCGCGGTCAACCGGACGGTGGCGGTTCATCTGGTCGAACGCGCGGGCGCGCACGCCGAGCAGGCCGTCGACGGGCGGCAGGCGCTGGAACGCGTCTGTGCCGGTGGCATCGACCTGGTGCTGATGGATATCCAGATGCCGGTGATGGACGGCAAGACTGCGACGCGCGAGATCGTCGCCCGCCTGGGCGCTGCCGCGCCGCCCGTCGTCGGCCTGACCGCGCACGCGGTGACCGAGGAGCGCGACGAGTGCCTGGCGCTGGGCATGCGTGCCTACCTGACCAAACCGGTCGACGCGCACGCCTTGCTCGGGGTGCTGGCGACCACCGCCGCCGGCCGCGGCGACGTGCTGCAGACCATGGCGCCGGCAACGGTCGAGCCCGTCGCGGAACCGGTCACCGATGAGGCGCGACCTGCGCTCGATCTGGTCGCCGTGCGCCAGCAGTTCGATGGCGATCTCGCGCTCTACGGCGAAATCCTCGCCACCACGCTGGGCGAGGTCAGGGCGCTGCGCGACGCACTGGCGGCGCGCGTCGGCGAACCGGCTGCCGACATCGTCCGCCAGATTCATGCGCTCAAGGGCGTCTGTCTGAACCTCGGTTTTGCCCGCGCCGGCGTTGAGGCGGCGCGGCTGGAACGCGCACTGCGCGACGCCAGTCTGTCGCCGGAACAGCTGCCCGACGCGTTGCGTGCATACGTCGTCGTGCTCGACGAAGCGCTGGATGCGGCCGCACGACATCTTGCAGCCGGCCCCGCGTCATAATCGCCCCGTTCATCCGCCTGGATCCGCTTGCCCATGTCGCTCAACGCCCTCTTTTCCCGTCCCGCCGTACGCAAGACCTTCATCGGCATCGTCGCTGCAACCGTGCTGTTCGGTCTGCTCGGTGCGTTCGCGGCGCCGCATCTGGTGCGTTCGCTGGCCGAGAAGCACGGTTCCGAATTCCTCGGTCGTGCGCTGACGCTGCAGGCGGTGTCGATCAATCCCTATACGCTGGAACTGACGGTGTCGGGAGTGAAGTTGCTGGAGGCCAACGGCAAGGACGAGGCGGTGACGCTGGACAGCCTGACCGTTGATGTCGAGTGGGCGTCGCTGTTCAAGGGCGCACCGGTGGTGCGGGCGGTACAGGTGGAGCGGCCCTGGCTGCGCATCGTGCGTCTCGACGAGGACGGCCGCTTCAATTTCAGCGACGTGCTGCAGAAGATTCTCGACCAGCCGCCGAGTGAGGAACCGGCGCGCTTCTCGATCAACAACATCGTGCTGCGCGACGGCCGCGTCGATATCGACGACCAGCCCTTCGCGCGCAAGCATGCGATCAGCGACATCCAGATCGGCCTGCCCTTCGTGTCCAACCTGCCGTCCGACGTCGAACTGTTCGTCGAGCCCTCGATCGCGGCTCGCATCAACGACGCGCCGTTCTCGATGAAGGGCAAGGTGCGTCCCTTCATCGACGAGCGCGAAGCGACGATGAAGGTCGAGTTCAACGCGCTCAACCTCGCGCGGTTCGACGAATACTCGCCGGTGCCGCTGGGCTTCCGCATCAGTTCCGGCCTGCTGGACACCGACATCGAGCTGGGCTTCCGCCAGCCCAAGGAGGGCGAACCGCGCATTTCGCTGCAGGGCACGCTGGAACTGCGCGATCTCGAACTGGACAGCCGCGACGGCAAGCCGCTGTTCAAGCTGCCGGCGCTGGACATGGTGCTGAACGAGATACAGCCGCTGGCCGGCAAGGTGGACATCGCCAGCATCCGCATCGACCAGCCGGATTTCGAGGTCGCACGTGCCAAGGACGGCAAGCTGAACCTGCTTGCCCTGCTGCCGCGCCCGCGTCCCTCTGCGGCAGCACCGGAGAGCGCAGCGAGCGCGCCGGCCATGGCACCCGAAGTGAAGATCGGCCTGCTCGAAGTGCTGCAGGCGCGCATCGCCTTCAGCGATGAAGTGCCGGCCAAGCCCTTCAGTTACGTGATCGAGCCGATGGACATCGTGCTGCGCGATTTCTCGCTGCAGGGCGACGCCCCGGCGACGCTGGTGATCGCCGCGCAGGCCGAGGGCAATACGCGGCTGGCGGTTGATGCAAAGCTGCGCGCGAGTGCGCCCGACATCGAGGGTGAATTGACGGTGAGCGGTGTCGAGGTGCCGCGCTTCAGCCCCTACTTTGCCGATCTGATCAACTTCTCGGTGGATCAGGCGGACGTGCGCATCGGTACGCGCTTCGGCCTGCGACTGGCCGACGGCGCGCCGCAGGGCGAGGTGCTGGTGACCGAGGCGGGCGTGGCCCGTCTCAAGCTCACGCGTCGCGGCGAGAAGAACGCATTTGCCCAGGCCGACGACATCGTCGTAAGCCAGGCGCGCATCGACCTGTCGACGCGCAAGGTCGCGGTCGGCGCACTGGATCTGCTCAAGCCGCGTCTGCGCGCGGCGCTTCAGGCCGACGGCGACATCGATCTCGCCGGTCTGGTGCGCCCCTCGTCAGCGGCGGCGGGGCCTGCCGCGCCGGCGGCGTCCGCTCCGGCATGGACCGCGCAGCTGTCGGCGCTGAACCTGAAGGACGGCGCGGTCCGCTTCGAGGACCGCACGCTGACGACACCGGCCGTAGTCGAGCTCGACCGGCTGTCGCTCAAGCTGGAAAACGTCGGCACCGACCTGAAGCAGAAATCGAAGCTGGACCTCGGCTTTCGCGACGCCAAGGGCGGCCTGTTCGGCGTACGGGGCGGCTTTTCGCTGTCGCCGGTACAGGCCGACCTGAAGATCGATGCGCGCCGCCTCGACCTGCTGGTCGGCCAGCCCTGGATGGCGCAGAAGCTGAATGCCGAACTGCTCGCCGGCGTGCTGAGCCTGCGCGGCGACCTCGCACTGCAGACGCAGCCGACCGGCGACTGGACACTGGCGTGGAAGGGTGAAACCAATGTCGAGAACGTCCACCTGACCGAAAAGGTGAACGCTTCCGACCTGCTGAAGTGGCGCTCGCTGTTCGCAGGCGGCATCGCGCTGAAGCTGGACAGCCGCAAGCCCGATCTGCTGGCCGGACTGTCGATCAACGAAGTCGCGCTGTCGGATTACTTCGCCCGCATCATCGTGTCGCCGCAGGGCCGGCTGAACCTGCAGGACGTGGTACGCAAGGACGGGACGGCTGCGACCGCGCCGGTGGCCGCCGCTCCGGCCGCCAAGCCTGCTCCGGCACCGGCTGCCCCCCCGGCGGCGTCGCCGGCCTCCGGCAGCCAGAGCGCGGCACTGGCACAGATGATCAATGCGGCGCGTCCGCCGATCGACGTGAAAACCATCGTGATGCAGGGCGGCCGCGTCGATTTCAGCGACTTCTTCATCAAGCCGAACTACCGTGCCCAGCTGTCCGAACTGGGCGGCCGCGTATCCGGCCTCAGTTCTGCATCCGGCACCGCCGGCGAGGTGGAACTGCGCGGCCTGGTCGAAGGTTCGGCGCCGATCGACATCACCGGCCGCATCAATCCGCTGGCCGAGGCGCTCTTCCTCGACATCAAGGCCAGTGCGCGTGGCATCGAGCTGGCGCCGCTGTCGCCCTATTCGGGCAAGTACGTCGGCTACGGCATCGAGAAGGGCAAGCTCAGCGTCAACATTGCCTACAAGATCGAGAACGACCAGCTGACTGCCCAGAACAACGTCATCCTCGATCAGCTCACCTTCGGCAACAAGGTCGACAGCCCGGACGCGATCAAGGCGCCGGTGCTGCTGGCGGTGTCGCTGCTGCAGGACCGCAACGGCGTCATCGACATCAACCTGCCGATCAGCGGCTCGCTGTCCGATCCGCAGTTCTCCATCGGCGGCATCGTCGTCAAGGTGATCGTGAACCTGATCGTCAAGGCGGTCACTTCGCCGTTCGCGCTGCTCGGTTCGCTGTTCGGCTCCGAGGCCGATCTCGATCACGTCGCCTTCGAGCCGGGTCGCGCGACGCTGACTGACACCGCGCGCAGCAAGCTCGACACGCTGGGCAAGGCGCTGACCGACCGCCCGGCGCTGAAACTGGAAGTGACCGGCCGCACCGATCGCGCGACCGACATCGAAGGCTACCGCCGCGCGCTGCTGGAGCAGAAGGTACGTGCGATCAAGGCGGCGAAAACCAAAGCCTCGGCCGAAACCACGACGGTGTCGCCGGAGGAATATCCGGATCTGCTGAAGGCGGTCTACAAGGCGGCGGATTTCCCGAAGCCACGCAATCTGGTCGGCCTGGCGAAGGACCTGCCGGTGCCGGAAATGGAAAAGCTCATCCTGACCAATACCGAAGTCAGCGACGAGGATCTGCGCCTGCTCGGCCTGGCGCGTGCGCAGACGGTGAAGGACTACCTGACGCGCAAGGCCAAGGTCGAGGACGCGCGCCTGTTCGTGCTGGCACCCAAGGCAGGCGAGCCGGCCGACGAGGGGAGCAAGCCGGCCGGCGGCAAGGACGCGAAGACGGCGCCGAACCGCGCCGACTTCTCGATCAAGTAAGAAGGCGGCCGGCGCCGCGCGCCGTCAGTCGCCGTAGGGGATGATGCGGGCGATCTGTTCAGTCGCCTCGCGCGTGCGCTCGGACAGCGTGCGCACCTCGTCGGCCACCACAGAGAAGCCGCGGCCGGCGTCGCCGGCGCGTGCCGCCTCGATCGCCGCGTTCAGCGCGAGCCGGTTGGTCTGGTCGGCGATGGCGCGGATGGCGGTGACGATGGCGCGTATCTTCTGCACGTTGTCGCTGAGCTGCTGGCGCTGCCGCGCCTCGACTTCCTGCAGATGGTGCTCGTTGTGCTCGGCCTCGATACAGGTGAGCGCGCCGACCACGCGCAGCGGCGTGCCGCGCTCGTCGCGCCGGGTGCGGCCGCGGGCGCGGAACCAGCGGTAGACGCCGTCCTTGCAGCGCAGCCGGTAGTCGATCGAGTAGGGCGTGTTGCCGCTGCGGTCCATCAGGTGGCGGGTGAAAGCTTCGAGCACGGCCGGCTTGTCGTCCGGGTGCAGGCGCGAGGCCCAGCTGTCGAGCACGTTCGGGAATTCCTCTTCGGTCTCGAAGCCGAGCAGGCGGCGGAACTGCGTCGACCACCAGAAGGTGTTGGACGGATTGACCGGGTCGCCGGCCACCACGTCGAGGTCCCAGATGCCGTCCGACAGCATGTCGCTGGCCAGTTCGAAACGGGTGAGTGCGGCGTCGAGTTTCGCCTCGTCCTCGCGGCTGCGGCTGATGTCGGTCAGCGAGCCGGCGATGCGCACGACGCCCTGTTCGTCGCGCACGGTGCGGGTGCGCGACAGCAGCCAGCGGTAGCTGCCGTCCTTGTGTGCCATCCGGTAGCGCGTGTCCGGCCAGTCGCCGTCGCGCCGGTCGGTCCATTGCCGCGCCAGCGTGTCGAGTGCTTGCTTGCGGTCTTCCGGATGCAGACGCGAGGCCCAGCTGTCGAGGCGATCCGGAAAGTCGTCGTGGTCGTAGCCCAGCATGCTGCGCAGACGGTCCGACCACCAGACCGGATGTTTCAGGTCAGGCGTCCGGGCGTCGCCCAGCCGGACTTCCCACAGTCCGGCGTCGACCACGGCGGCGATCAGACTGCTGCGCGCGCTCGCTTCGCTCAGCTCCTGACGCAGCGACTGCGCGTTGTCGGCGGCCACGTCCAGCATCTGTTCCAGTTCGTGCGCGCGCGTTTCGGCGTTGCGTGCCCGGTTGCGCAGACCGGAGAACACGCGGGACAGCGTGCCCAGCAGCTGCCGCTCATTGGCGCTGCCGCGTGGCGACGGGCAGTAGTCCTCGTCGCGCGATTCGCAGTCGGCGATGCGTTGCAGTTCGAACCAGAAATGTCGTCTGAGCAGCCAGGCCAGCATGCATCCTCCCCGTCGGTCCGGCGCACGACGCGCCGTGCAGCGGGGAGCAGATGACGTGCCATGAGGGCGGGCCGCGGAAAGGCTGGAATATCAGTGTCTTGTGCGAGAGCGTCGGGCGGGTGCAGCGTCCACATGCCGGACGGCGTATGACAATCGTCCGTGGCGCGGGCGCTCAACGTGGCGGCAGCAGACCGAGCAGTTCGTCAGCGTGGCGGCTCACGTCGGGTCGTTCGATCAGGTGTGCGATGCGACCTTCGGGGTCGATCAGCACGCTGATGCGCCGGTAGGCACCCAGCCAGCGGCGCAGCAGTCCGGCCGGACCGCTGCCGAGCGCGCCGTAGCTGTGGGCGATGCGCTGGCCGTCATCGACCAGCAGCGGGAAATCGAGGGCGAACTTGTCGGTGAAAGCGCGGTGCGCCGCGCTGCCCTGTGCCGACACGCCGAGCACGGTGAGCCCGCGAGCGGCGAGGTCGGCGCGACCGTCGCGGATGGAGCAGGCCTGTTTTGTGCAGCCCGGCGTGTCGTCGCGCGGATAGAAATACAGCGCCAGCCAGCGGCCGCGGTAATCGGCGAGACGGTGGCGGTGGCCGTGCTGGTCGAAGGCGTCGAAGTCGGGAGCGGGCTGGCCGGGCGTCATGGCGTGCGGGAACGGTCGTGGAAGACGGGACTGTAGTCGCTTTCAGTGGAAATCCCGACTGCGCGGCGTCAGCGCTCCGAGCAGTGCCGAGCGGTCGACCAGGCGGCGGGCGATCAGGTGGATCACCTCGCCTTCGCGCGACACCTGGCCATAGATGCCGAGCAGGGTAGCGCCCAGCACTTCGTGCCGCTGTTTCTCCTGCACATCCTTGTGCACGATGACGTTGGCCAGCCCGGTTTCGTCTTCCACCGTGACGAACATGACGCCGCTCGCCGTGCCCGGACGCTGGCGGCAGGTGACGATGCCGGCGGCACGGGCCAGTGCGCGGTCGGGCAGACGGCGCAGTTCGGCGGCGGTGATGAAGCGCTGAGCGGCCAGTGCGTCGCGCAGCAGCGCCAGCGGATGGCGGCCCAGCGTGAAACCGAGGCTGGCGTAATCGGCGACGATGTCCTCGCCTTCGTGCGGTGCCGCCAGCGCGAGCGGCGTTTCGTTCACCGGCGCGTCGCCCAGCAGTGCGTCCGGGCGCCGCACCGCGGCCTGCCAGTGTGCCTGGTGGCGGTTGCCGGCGAGCGGCTGCAGCGCTCCGCCGGCAGCGAGACAGCGCAACTGCTGCCGGTCCAGCCGGGCGCGGCGGGCGAGGTCGTCGACATTCGCGAACGGTGCCTTTGCGCGGGCGGCGATCAGGCTTTGCATGGCGTCCTGCGACACGCCCTTGATCATGCGCAGGCCCAGCCGCACGGCAGGCCCGGATGCGCGCGACGACGACGGGCGTTCGAGCACGCAGTCCCAGCCACTCACCGTCACGTCGGCCGGATGTACGTCGACGCCGTGCGCGCGTGCGTCGGCGATCAGCTGGGCCGGCGCGTAGAAGCCCATGGGCTGGCTGTTCAGCAGGCCGCACAGGAAGGCGGCCGGGTGATGGCACTTGAGCCAGGACGAGGTGTAGACCAGCAGCGCGAAGCTGGCGGCGTGCGACTCCGGAAAGCCGTAGCCGGAAAAGCCTTCGATCTGGCGGTAGATCTGTTCGGCGAATTCCGGCGTGTAGCCCTTGTTCAGCAGGCCGGCGGTCAGCTTGTGCTGGAATTTTTCCATCGTGCCGCGCTGTCGCCAGGCGGCCATCGAACGGCGCATCTGGTCGGCTTCGCCCGGCGTGAAACCGGCGGCGACGACGGCCAGCTGCATCACCTGTTCCTGGAAGATGGGCACGCCCAGCGTGCGTTCGAGTACCGGGCGCAGTTCGTCCGACGGGTAGTCGATCCGTTGCGGCGGCAGGTGGCGGCGGGCGAGGTAGGGATGGACCATGCCGCCCTGTATCGGCCCCGGGCGCACGATGGCGACCTGGATGACCAGGTCGTAGTAACGGCGCGGCCGCAGTCGCGGCAGCATGTTCATCTGCGCCCGCGATTCGACCTGGAACACGCCGGTCGATTCGCCGCGGCACAGCATGTCGTAGGTCGCCGGGTCTTCGGGCGGAATGTCGGCGACGCTGCGGGGTATCGGTCCCGGCCCTGTCGCCGGTGACGCCGGATGCGCATCGGCGTAGGCCGCCAGCGACTGCAGCGTCTTGCGTATCGCGGTCAGCATGCCGAGTGCCAGCACATCGACTTTCATCAGGCCAACCGCTTCGAGGTCGTCCTTGTCCCACTGGATGACGCAGCGATCCGGCATCCGGGCGTTCTCTATCGGCACCAGGCGCGACAGCCGGCCGCGCGCGATGACGAAGCCGCCGACGTGCTGCGACAGGTGACGCGGCGCGCCGATCAGTTCATTCGCCAGTTCCATCAGCCGGCGTACGTGCGGCGAGGCGGGGCTGAAGCCGGCTTCGGCCATGCGGTCCTCGCGCACCTGCCTGCCGTCCCACCACATGTGGCCGCGCGTCAGGCGGTCGAGCGCGTCGTCGCTGAAACCGAGCGCGCGGCCGACGTCGCGCAGCGCCGAGCGCGGCCGGTAGCAGGTCAGGCTGGCGGCCAATGCGGCGCGGTCGCGGCCGTACTTGCCGTAGATGTACTGGATCACTTCCTCGCGCCGCTCGTGCTCGAAATCGACGTCGATGTCTGGCGCTTCGTTGCGCTCGCGCGAAATGAAGCGACCGAACAGCATGTTGGCCCGCCACGGGTCGACCTCGGTCACGCCGATGCAGTAGCACACCGCCGAATTGGCGGCCGAACCGCGGCCCTGACAGAGGATGCCGCGGCTGCGCGCCCAGGCCACGATGTCGTACACGGTCAGGAAGTAGGGTTCGTACTTGAGCTCGGCGATCAGCGCCAGTTCGTCCTCGATCTGCTGGCGCAACTTGCCCGCCTTCAGTTCGAAGGTGGCGTCGTCCAGCCTGACCACGCGACGGATCTGCCCGCAGCGCTCGACGTAGCCGCGTTCGGCCAGATGACGCAGCCAGGACGCCGGTGTATGGCCGGCCGGCACGATCTCTTCCGGGTACTCGTAGCGCAGTTCGTCGAGCGAGAAGCTGCACTGCGCGGCGATGTGCACGCTCGCGGCCAGCTGTTCGGCCGGATGGATCTGCGCCAGCCGGTGCGGCAGGCGCAGGTGGCGCTCGCCGTTCGGAAACAGCCGTTCGCCGCATTCGGGCAGCGTGCGGTGCAGGCGGATGGCGGTCAGCGTGTCCTGCAGCCGGCGTCGCTGGCGCACATGCATGTGCACGTCGCCCGCGGCGCACAGCGGCAAGCCGCTGGCGTCGGCCGCCGCCTGCAGCGCTGCCAGCTTGGCGCAGTCGTCGGTACCCAGGTGCAGTTCCACCGCCAGCCAGGCGCGCTCACCGAAACGCGATCTGAGCCAGCAGCCGTGCGCAGCCAGCGTGGCGGCATCGGCGATGTCGTCGTCGGTCGGCGCCAGCAGCGCGATGCAGTCGGCCAGGCCAGCGTCGAGGTCGGCCAGCGTCAGGTGGTAGCGGCCCTTGTCCGCCGCCATCCGGCCGCGCGTGATCAGTTCGGCCAGATTGCCGTAACCGTTGCGGTTGCAGGCCAGCAGCACCAGCTTGGGTCCGTCGGCCAGGCGGATTTCGCTGCCGATGATCAGCGCCGGTTTCGGGTCGGGCAGGGCACGCAGTGCCACGTGGGCGCGCACGACGCCGGCCAGCGAGCATTCGTCGGTGATGGCCAGTGCCGTGTAGCCGAGTGCGGCGGCGCGCTCGGCCAGTTCCTCCGGCGACGAGGCGCCGCGCTGGAAACTGAAGTGGCTCAGGCAGTGAAGTTCGGCGTAGGGCGTGGACATGGTGTGTACTGTATTTTCATACAGTGCATGTCGGCTGTCGACCGCACGCGCCGTGCGCGGCGCAGACCGCAGCTGCCGATGACCGGTTGTCGCCCCGATGCGGGATCTGTACCGGGGCGCGCCAGCGGTGCGACAGGGTGATCGTGCACCGGCGTGGTGCGCGCGACGGCGAGCCCTTTCGCCGACCGCGTCCGCGGCGCCCGCGCCAGGCGGGCCCTTGAGCGGAACACTGCGATGACGATGGACACCGCGTGGCCCGCGCACGGCGAGCATGGACCACAACTTGCTCAGGACCGGTCAACGGACTGCCGGGCACACACGTGAACAAGCGTGAGCACGCGGGAACTTCGCGTTGCAGGGGGTATCGACTCGACAACAAGTGTTGCATGTACGCATCTTGTGTCGCACGACTCGACACAGCGTCCATGCTTCGGAGCAGGATGGTGATCGCGGTGCTTATCGGGCTTTCATCGAGCCCGCGAGTGAACCAAGCTGAACATGTGGTGGTGCGGAATGTGCGCGCAGGCCGCGGGCTTCCGGACTACCTGTTTTGAAGGTCAACGGAGACTTGGAGATCAGCATGGACATCGTCAGTCATTTCGCCGCGCGTTTCGAGCGCACCCGCGAAGAGGAACTTTCGCTGGAGGAGTACCTCGCGGAGTGCAAGCGCGATCCGATGGCCTACGCGAGCGCGGCCGAACGCATGTTGAAGGCGATCGGCGAACCGCAGACGGTGGACACCCGCAACGACCCGCGGCTGTCGCGCATCTTCGCCAACAAGGTGATCAAGATCTATCCGGCCTTTGCCGAGTTCTACGGCATGGAGGATGCGATCGAGCAGGTGGTGAGCTACTTCCGTCACGCCGCACAGGGCCTGGAAGAGAAGAAGCAGATCCTCTATCTGCTGGGTCCGGTCGGCGGCGGCAAGTCGTCGATCGCCGAACGTCTGAAGGCTCTGATGCAGGAAGTGCCCTTCTACGCGATCAAGGGTTCGCCGGTGAATGAGTCGCCGCTGGGCCTGTTCGACCCGACCGAGGACGGCGCCATCCTCGAAAAGGAATATGGCATCCCGAGCCGTTACCTCAACCGCATCCTGAGTCCGTGGGCGGTCAAGCGGCTGGAGGAATTCGGCGGCGACATCCGCAAGTTCCGCGTGGTCAAGCGCTACCCCAGCGTGCTGAAGCAGGTGGGCATCGCCAAGACCGAACCGGGTGACGAGAACAACCAGGACATTTCGTCGCTGGTTGGCAAGGTCGACATCCGCAAGCTCGAAACCTATGCACAGGACGACCCGGATGCCTACAGCTTCTCCGGCGGCCTGTGCCTGGCCAACCAGGGCCTGCTCGAATTCGTCGAAATGTTCAAGGCGCCGATCAAGGTGCTGCATCCGTTGCTGACCGCGACCCAGGAAGGCAACTTCAAGGGTACCGAAGGCTTCGGCGCGATTCCGTTCGACGGCGTGGTGCTGGCGCACTCGAACGAGAGCGAGTGGAAGGCCTTCCGCAACAACAAGAACAACGAAGCCTTCCTCGACCGCATCTACATCGTCAAGGTGCCTTACTGCCTGCGCGTGTCCGAGGAAGTGAAGATCTACGAGAAGCTGCTGCGCGGCTCGTCGCTGGCCGAGGCCGTGTGCGCTCCGGGCACGCTGAAGATGATGGCGCAGTTCGCCGTGCTGACCCGGCTCAAGGAGCCGGAGAATTCCAGCCTCTATTCGAAGATGCAGGTGTATGACGGCGAGAACCTGAAGGACACCGATCCGCGCGCCAAGAGCTATCAGGAGTACCGCGACTACGCCGGCGTCGACGAGGGCATGAGCGGCATCTCCACCCGCTTCGCGTTCAAGATCCTGTCCAAGGTGTTCAACTTCGATTCGACCGAGGTGGCGGCCAACCCGGTGCACCTGATGTACGTACTCGAACAGCAGATCGAGCGCGAACAGTTCCCGCAGGACGTCGAGCAGAAGTACATCGCCTGCATCAAGGAACACCTGTCGCCGCGCTACGCCGAATTCATCGGCAAGGAAATCCAGACCGCCTATCTGGAAAGCTACAGCGAGTACGGCCAGAACATCTTCGATCGCTACGTCACCTACGCGGACTACTGGATACAGGACCAGGAGTACCGCGATACCGATACCGGCGAAGTGTTCGACCGCGCCTCGCTGAACGCCGAACTGGAAAAGATCGAGAAGCCGGCGGGCATTTCGAACCCGAAGGATTTCCGCAACGAGATCGTGAACTTCGTGCTGCGGGCGCGCGCCAACAACGCCGGCAAGAACCCGGTGTGGACCAGTTACGAAAAGCTGCGCACGGTGATCGAGAAGAAGATGTTCTCCAACACCGAAGAACTGCTGCCGGTGATCAGCTTCAACGCCAAGGCCAGCGCCGACGATGCCAAGAAGCACGAGGATTTCGTCAATCGCATGGTCGGCAAGGGCTACACGCCGAAGCAGGTGCGCCTGCTGTGCGAGTGGTACCTGCGCGTGCGCAAGAGTTCGTGACGGTGGTGGTGCATCGATAGACAAGACCGGGGCGACGCTGCCCCGGCGGGAAGGGGACACATCTTGCAGCAGATCATCGATCGCAGACTGGCCGGCAAGAACAAGTCCATCGGCAACCGCGAGCGCTTCCTGCGCCGCCACAAGGAGCAGATCCGCGAGGCGGTGCGGCGGGCGGTCGAGGGGCGCGGCATCCGCGACATCGCGCAGGGTGAGGACATCCACATACCGAAGCGCGACATCAGCGAACCGGTGTTCGGCCACGGTCAGGGCGGCTCCCGTGAAATGGTGCACCCGGGCAACAAGGATTTCGTCCGTGGCGACCGCATCGAGCGGCCCAAGGGTGGCGGTGGCGGCGGGGCAGGTTCGGGCAACGCCAGCGATTCCGGCGAGGGTGAGGACGATTTCGTCTTCCACCTCACCAAGGAAGAGTTCATGCAGGTCTTCTTCGACGACCTGGCGCTGCCCAACCTGATCCGTACCACACTGGCCGAGACGCCGGAGTACAAGACGCATCGTGCCGGTTTCTCCAGCGACGGCACGCCGAACAACCTGCACGTCGTGCGCTCGATGCGCGGGGCGATCGGCCGGCGCATCGCGCTCGGCAGCGAATCGCGGCGCGAACTGCACCGGCTCGAAGCGCTGCTCGAAGACCTGCGCGCGCAGCCGGGCACGCCGGCGCGGCTGCACGAGATCGAACAGATCGAAGCCGATATTGCCGCGCTGCGTTCGCGCATCGACCGCATTCCCTATCTCGACCCGATAGACCTGCGCTACCGCAGCCGCGTGCGCACGCCGGTGCCGACCGCGAAGGCGGTCATGTTCTGCCTGATGGACGTGTCGGGCTCGATGGACGAGGCGCGCAAGGATCTGGCCAAGCGCTTCTTCATCCTGCTCTACCTGTTCCTGACCCGGCACTACGAGAAGATCGAAATCGTGTTCATCCGCCATCACACGCAGGCGCAGGAGGTGAGCGAGCACGACTTCTTCCATGCCACCGAAACCGGTGGCACCGTGGTGTCGAGCGCGCTGGTACTGATGGAGGACATCATCCAGGCGCGCTACCCGCGGGGCGAGTGGAACATCTACGGTGCGCAGGCCAGCGATGGCGACAACTGGCACGACGACAGTCCGCGCTGCCGCGAAATCCTCGAACAGAAGATCCTGCCGCTGGTGCGCTACTTCGCCTACATCCAGGTGGTCGAGCAGGAACAGAACCTGTGGCACGAGTACTCGGATCTCGCGATGGAGAGCGAGAACTTCGCCATCCGCAAGGCGGCCGAGGTCGACCAGATCTATCCGGTGTTCCGCGACCTGTTCAAGAAGGAAGGAGCCGCGAAATGAGCGATACCTACGACCGCCGCAACAACGGTCGCGCGGCCTCGCCGGGCGAATACGGCGGGCGTCGTCATCCGGCGCCGCTGAGCGCACCGCTGCCGCTGAAGGAACGCCCGACCGCCCGGTTGCCGGCGCCCAGCGACTGGACCTTCGAGCTGATCGAGCAGTACCACGATGTGATTCGCGCGACGGCGCAGCGCTTCGGGCTCGACACCTATCCGAACCAGCTCGAAATCATCACCGCCGAACAGATGATGGACGCCTACGCCAGCGTAGGCATGCCGGTGAACTATCGGCACTGGAGCTACGGCAAGGAGTTCATCGCCACCGAGAAGAACTACCGGCGCGGCCAGATGGGTCTGGCCTACGAGATCGTGATCAACAGCAATCCCTGCATCAGCTACCTGATGGAGGAGAACACGATGGCGATGCAGGCGCTGGTGATCGCGCACGCCGCCTACGGCCACAACAGCTTCTTCAAGGGCAACTACCTGTTCCGGATGTGGACCGACGCGTCGTCCATCATCGACTACCTGGTCTATGCGAAGAACTACGTCGCGGCCTGCGAGGAGCGGCACGGCATCGACGCCGTCGAACTGCTGCTCGACAGCTGCCACGCGCTGATGAATTACGGTGTTGACCGCTACCGTCGGCCGAGCAAGCTCAGCCTGACGCAGGAACTGGCGCGTGCCAAGGACCGCGAGGCCTACGCGCAGCAGCAAGTGAACGAGATCTGGCGCACGCTGCCGCCGAAGCTGGGCCGCGACGAGGCGGAGAAGGAAGCGCCGCGCTTTCCGGCCGAGCCGCAGGAGAACCTGCTCTACTTCATCGAGAAGAACGCCCCGCTGCTCGAACCGTGGCAGCGCGAAATCGTGCGCATCGTGCGCAAGGTGGCGCAGTACTTCTATCCGCAGCGCCAGACCCAGGTCATGAACGAGGGCTGGGCCACCTTCTGGCACCACCACCTGCTGAACACGATGTACGACGACGGCTTCCTCGACGACGGCATCATGATCGAGTGTCTGAAGTCGCACACCAACGTCGTCTACCAGCCGCCGGTCGGCCACCCCGCTTACAGCGGCATGAACCCGTACGCGCTGGGCTTCGCGATGTACACCGACATCAAGCGCATCTGCGAGGCGCCCACCGAGGAGGACCGCCTGTGGTTCCCGGACATGGCGGGCAGCAGCTGGCTGGAAACGCTGGACCACGCGATGCGCAACTTCAAGGACGAAAGCTTCATCGGCCAGTACCTGTCGCCGCGCGTGATGCGGGCCTTCCGCCTGTTCGCCATCACCGACGACGATACCGAGCCGACGCTGGAGGTATCGGCCATTCACGACGAGTCGGGCTACCGCAACCTGCGGGAAGCGATGTCGCGGCAGTACGATCTCGGCTCGCGCGAACCGAATATCCAGGTGTGGAGCGTGAACCTGCGCGGCGACCGTTCTCTGATGCTGCGGCATACACAGCACAACAACCGGCCGCTGCACGACGGCGCCTACGAAGTGCTCAAGCATGTCGCCCGGCTGTGGGGCTTCCCGGTGCATCTGGAAAGCGTGAACGGCCAGGGTGCGGTTGCCCGGCGCTGGACGGTGGACCCGAGCACGACTTGACCGGTGTCATGCGAACTTCGTCGATGCGCTGATATCCTAGTCCGCATGCGTTCCGCGACCCGCCTCCTGCTGACCTTCTTGCTGCTGCTGGCATTGCCCCTGCAAGGCTTTGCCGCGGCGGCGATGATCAGTTGCGCGCCGTCGCATCACGGACTGCAGACGACTGTCACCCTGCACGCTGATGCCGCTGCGCACGCGCATCACCAGGGCGGTGATCATGACCCCGTTTCGACACCTTCCCATAGCAAGCACGCGTGCAGCGCTTGTGCCGCCTGCTGCATCGGTGGCGCCTTGATGCCGTCCGCGCTGCGGCTGCCCGGCGATTTTTCGACGCACCTGCGCCCGCTGCCGGCGCACGTGACACCTCCGGCCTTCATCACCGAAGGCACCGAACGCCCGCCCAGACACGACCTCGCCTGACACCCGAAATCCGTCCACGGTGGACGGAAATCGATACACCTGTCTTTCGCGAGGTATTCATGGTCCACCTTTCCATCCCGATGCTGCTTGCAGCAGCGTTCGTCACCACCTCCGCCTGGGCGGCCGATCCGGCGGATCCGGCTGCACCCACGCGGCCGTTCGATCACCGCTCGGTGTTCGACACCTATCGCGCCGGCAGCGCGGGTGCTGTCGCCAACTGGCGCGAAGCCAACGACGCGGTCGGTCGCCAGGCCGGCAGCCACGCGCACGACCACGGCAGCACGACGTCCGCGCCGCCTGACCCGCATGCCGGCCACGATCACGGTGCGCAAGCGGCCACCGATCCGCATGCGGGCCACCACGGACAGATGCACGGTCACATGCATGGCCCCATGCATGACGCGCATGCGCCTGGACACCAGGACGGTGGCGCCGCCGCCGCGTCGCCTGAGCCGCATGCCGGCCATGATCATGGCGCACCGGCTGCCGCCGACGCGCACGCCGGCCACGGTGCCGGCACGCCTGCAGGTGGAGCCGCGAAGCACGATCACGGCGCTGCCGGCGGCGACGCGAAGCCGCATCACTGTCGGCACCACGCCGTTCACCACGCGTCGATGCACGAGCAGATGCACGGCCGGATGCACGACGCGCATCCGTCAGGACACCAGCACGGCGGCGATTCCGCGGCGATGAAGTCGGGCCACGGACACCGCTGCCATCACGACAGCAAGGAGGGCGGCGATGCGCACAAGCACTGATAGTGGCCGGTTCAGGCTCGTGCCGCTGGCGGCGGCGGTTGCGCTGCTGGCCGGTTGCGCGAGCTTCAGCCCGGACGGCGGTTTCGGCACGATTGAACAGACCGCCCGCGACAAGCTGGGCAAGGAGGTCAGTTGGGCGCGCAGCGACGAGGACCGCAAGGCGGTCGCCGACCGCGTTGCCGAACTGCTGGCGCAACCGCTGTCGGCCGACGACGCCGTACAGATCGCGCTGCTGAACAATCGCGGCCTGCAGGCGGGTTTCCACGAACTGGGCATCCGCGAGGCCGAAGTGGTTCGCGCAGGCCGCCTGCCCAATCCGACCTTCTCGATGTTTCACGCCAGCAAGAAGGAAGACGGCGTGCGCGACTACAAGATCGAGCAGGCGCTCACCTTCAACATCTTTTCGCTGCTGACGATGCCGCAGGCGGTCGAGGTGAATCGCCGCGTCTTCGAACAGTCGCAGCGCGCGGTATCGCTGCAGGTGCTGCGGCTGGCGGCCGACGTGCGCCGCGCCTGGGTACAGACGGTGGCCGCCGGCGAGACGCTGCGCTACATGGAACAGGTGATGGAGGCTGCCGACGCCGGTGCCGAGCTTGCCCGGCGCATGCGCGCTGCCGGCAACTACAGCGCGCTGGCACAGGCGCGCGAGCAGGGCTTCCACGCCGATGCGGCGCTGAATCTGGCGCGCGCGCAGCAGGCGCACACTGCGGCGCGCGAACGACTAACGCGGCTGATGGGCCTGTGGGGCGAACAGACCGCCTTCCGCCTGCCCGACCGCCTGCCCGAACTGCCGGCGGCGGCCCTCGACGCACCGGACATCGAGCGTCAGGCGATGGGCTCGCGCATCGACCTGCAGATTGCGAAGCTCGACGCCGAAGCGACCGCGCGCAACCTCGGGCTGACGAAGACCACGCGCTTCATCGACGTGCTGGAGGTTGGCCCCGCGCGCGTGCTCGAGGGGCGGCGCAGCGAGTCCTACAAGAAGGGTTACGAGATCAGCTTCGAACTGCCGCTGTTCGACTGGGGCAGCTCGCGCGTCGCGCGGGCCGAGGCCATCTACATGCAGTCGGTCGAGCGGGCCGCCGAAGCGGCGGTCAATGCACGGTCGGAGGTGCGCGAAGCGTACGCCGGCTATCGCACGGCCTTCGACATCGCGCGCCATTACCGCGACGAGGTGGTGCCGCTGCGCAAGCGCATTTCCGACGAAAACCTGCTGCGCTACAACGGCATGCTGATCGGCGTGTTCGAACTGCTGGCCGATGCGCGCGCGCAGGTGGCCGGCGTGAATGGCTACATCGAGGCGCTGCGCGATTTCTGGATCGCCCGGGCCGATCTCGACATGGCGCTGGTCGGCCGCCCCGATCTCGCGCCGCCGCCCGGCGCCGCCATTGCCACGGCAGCCGACGCGGCGCACTGAACAGGATTCCACCCATGACTTCCCGCAGAGATTTTTTCCGCAATGCAGGCGTGGCCGGTGCGGCCGTGGCCGCGGCCACGGTCAGCCGCGTCGCACTGGCCGCCATTCCCGAGCCGGTGATCGAAACCTCGCCCGACACGCGCGGCCCGTTGCTGCCGGCAAACGGACGCCCCTACAACCCTGTCGTCACGCTGAATGGCTGGACGCTGCCCTGGCGCATGAAGGACGGCGTCAAGGAATTCCACCTGGTGGCCGAGCCGGTGGTGCGCGAAATGGCGCCCGGTTTCAAGGCCCACCTGTGGGGCTACAACGGCCAGTCGCCGGGCCCGACCATTGAGGTGGTCGAGGGCGACCGCGTACGCATCTTCGTCACCAACAGGCTGCCGGAGCGCACCAGCGTGCACTGGCATGGCCAGCGGCTGCCCAACGGCATGGATGGCGTGAGTGGCCTGACCCAGCCGGCGATACCGCCGGGCAAGACCTTCGTCTATGAATTCGTCGCGCGCCGGCCCGGTACCTTCATGTACCACCCGCACGCCGACGAAATGACGCAGATGGCGATGGGCATGATGGGCTTCTGGGTCACCCACCCGAAGGGCAGCCACCCGGCGATCGCGCCGGTGGACCGCGACTACGTGTTCCTGCTCAATGCTTACGACATCGATCCCGGCAGCTACACGCCGAAGACGATGACGATGCTGGATTTCAACCTGTGGTCGTGGAACAGCCGCATCTTCCCCGGCATCGCGCCACTCGTCGCGCGCAAGAACGACCGCGTGCGTCTGCGCATCGGCAATCTGACGATGACCAATCACCCGATGCACATCCACGGCCACGAATTCGAGGTCACCGGCACCGACGGAGGCCCTGTGCCGAAGTCGGCACGCTGGCCCGAGGTGACGGTGGACATCGGCGTCGGCCAGATGCGGCAGATCGAGTTCATCGCCGACGAGGAGGGCGACTGGGCCTTCCACTGCCACAAGAGTCACCACACGATGAACGCAATGGGCCACGACGTGCCCAATCTGATCGGCGTCGATCATGGCGGGCTGGCCGAACGCATATCGAAGCTCGTGCCGGGCTACATGACGATGGGCGAACGTGGCATGGGTGACATGGCCGACATGAAGATGCCGCTGCCCGAGAACACCGCACCGATGATGACCGGCGACGGTCCTTTCGGCTCGGTTGAGATGGGCGGCATGTTCTCGGTGTTCAAGGTCAGACGGGAACAGAAGCCGGGCGACTACACCGACCCCGGCTGGTTCCGCCACCCGCCGGGTACGGTGGCGCACGAAGTCGGCGAGGCGCCACCGGCCGCACCGCCGCCGGCCGGTCATGACCACGGCGCCTCCAGCATGCCGCTCGTGCAGCCGCAGGATATCGAAGTACAGGTGCGCAAGCCGGCCGCCGGCGCGCACGACCACCATTGAACCTGAAAACATTCAAAGGACGCACCATGAACACGACACGTCGCGCGCTGATCGGCGCGCTTGCCACCGCGGCCCTGCTGCCGCGCGCCGCCACGCTGATGGCGGCGCCGAAACCGCTGGTCGAGGTGTGGAAAAGCCCGACCTGCGGCTGCTGCAAGGACTGGGTGGTTCATCTGGAAGCGAACGGCTTCGCGGTCAAGGTGTATGAGACCGGCAACAACGAAGCGCGCGCCCGGCTGGGCATGCCGGCGAAGTTCGCCTCCTGCCACACCGCGCGGGTCGACGGCTATCTGCTCGAAGGCCACGTGCCGGCGAGCGAGGTGCACAGGATGCTGAAGGAAAAACCGAAGGCGCTCGGTCTCGCGGTCCCGGCGATGCCGGTCGGCTCGCCAGGCATGGACGGTCCCGAGTACAAGGGGCGCAAGGATCCGTACGACGTGCTGCTGGTGCAGGCGGATGGCAACGCGAGCGTCTATCGCAGCTATCGCTGACGCCGCCCGGCCAGGCTTTTGTGGGAGCGAGCTTGCTCGCGATTACAGCCTGCAGCAAAGACCGGATTACGCCGGCGGGTAGTCCGCCTCGGCCAGTGCGCTGCGGTAAGTGTCCGCGTCGACGGTTGAGTCGATGCGCACGCGGTGGGTCGGCAGGTCGATGTCGACCTTCGCGCTGTCGTCGATGCTGGCGACCAGCGCCCTGATGCGGCCGGCGCAGTGACCGCAGGTCATGTCGGGGACGGTGAATTCGATGGTCGTGCTCATGGCGGGGCTCCGCTGTCGGGTTGGGATGGGAGGATGATGGACCTTGCCACGATGGGAAGGTCAAGCGTCTTGTCGCTTTCATTTCGTTTCGGGATCGCCGGCGTCGGCGGCTGAATTTTCCGCTTGACCTTGCCATCATGGGAAGGTCGACACTGGGTACGTTCTCCCGATACAGGATTGTCCAATGAACAGCTCCGATCTGCCCGCCGGTGCGGGCCCGCTCACTCGCTGGGAATTCGGCGTCGATGGCATGACCTGCGCCTCCTGCTCGACCCGGGTCGAAAAGGCCTTGGCGCGCACGCCCGGCGTGGTGTCCGCCAGCGTCAATCTGGCGACCGAACGTGCGACCGTCGAGGCCGACGCCTCGGTCGATGCCGCCGCGCTGCAGGCGGCGGTCGACAAGGCCGGCTACGTACTGAGGCCGCAGGCACTGCGGCTGAACATCGAAGGCATGACCTGCGCGTCCTGCGTGGCGCGGGTCGAGAAGGCGCTGAACAAGGTGCCGGGCGTGCTGTCGGTCAGCGTCAATCTGGCGACCGAAACCGCGGACATCGTCAGTGCCGCCGACAATCTCGGCGCGCTTCAGGCGGCGGTCGAGCGCGCCGGCTATCGTGCAACGCCGCCGGCCGCCGCGCCCGAGGTCGCTCCTCGCGGTGCGCTGCCCGAATGGTGGCCGGTGGCGCTGGCGGTTGCGCTGTCGTTGCCGCTGGCACTGCCCATGGTGGGCATGCTGTGGGGCGCGCACTGGATGCTGCCCGGCGGGCTTCAGTTTCTGCTCGCGACACCGGTGCAGTTCTGGCTCGGCGCCCGCTTCTATGTCGCCGGCTGGAAGGCGCTGCGCGCCGGCAGCGGAAACATGGACCTGCTGGTCGCGCTCGGCACCTCTGCCGCCTGGGGCCTGAGCGTCTGGCTGTGGCTCACCGCCGGCCCGGGTGCGATGCCGCATCTGTATTTCGAGGCCTCGGCAGTGGTGATCACGCTGGTGCTGCTCGGCAAATGGCTGGAAACCCGCGCCAAGCGGCAGACCACCGACGCCATCCGCGCGCTCAACGCGCTGCGTCCGGACACCGCGCGGGTACGCCGCGACGGTGTAGAGGTCGAACTGCCGCTTGCACAGGTCGCGCTCGGCGACGAGGTGGTCATCCGCCCGGGCGAACGGGTGCCGGTGGACGGCGACGTCGTCGATGGCGCCAGCCAGGTCGACGAATCGCTGATCACCGGCGAGAGCCTGCCGGTCGCCAAACAGGCGGGCGACCGTGTCACCGGTGGCGCAGTCAATGGCGAGGGGCGGCTGGTGGTGCGCACGCGCGCCATCGGCGCCGAGACCGTGCTGGCGCGCATCGTGCGGCTGGTCGAGAGTGCGCAGGCCAAGAAGGCGCCGATACAGCGCCTGGTCGACCAGGTCAGCGCGGTGTTCGTGCCGGTGGTGATCGCGCTCGCCGTGCTCACCTTCGGCGGCTGGATGATCGCCGGTGCCGGTGTCGAAACGGCGCTGCTGAACGCGGTCGCAGTCATGGTGATCGCCTGCCCGTGCGCGCTCGGTCTGGCCACGCCGACCGCCATCATGGTGGGCACCGGCGCCGCGGCGCGGCACGGCATCCTGATCAAGGACGCCGAGGCGCTGGAAATCGCGCACCGCGTGTCGGTGGTCGCCTTCGACAAGACCGGCACGTTGACTGAAGGACGACCGGAACTGGTCGCGTTCGAGCCGGCGGTCGGTGCGCCCGGCGAGCTGCTCGCGCTGGCCGCTGCCCTGCAGGCCGGCAGCGAGCACCCGCTGGCGCGCGCAGTCAGCACGGCTGCGGTGCGCGAAGGCGTGACGGTATTGCCGGCGAACGAACTGGCGGCGGTCGCAGGGCGCGGCATCGAAGCGACCGTCGACGGCCGCGCGCTGAAGCTGGGCAGTTCGCGTTTCATGGAAGAACTGGGCGTCGATCTGTCGCCGCTCGCGGCTCGCGCCGCGCAACTGCAGGCCGAGGGGCGCACCGTGTCCTGGCTGGCCGACCTGACGAGTGCGCCGCGCCTGATCGGACTGCTCGCTTTCGGCGACACGCTGAAGGCGTCGGCGGCGGGAGCGGTGAGCCGCCTTCAGGCAGCCGGCGTTCGTACCGTGCTGGTCAGTGGCGACAACCGGGGTGCCGCGGCGGCGGTGGCTGCGCAATTGGGCATGACCGACGTGCGCGCCGAAGTGCTGCCCGAGCACAAGGCCGAAGTCGTGGCCGAACTGAAGCAGGGCGGGGCGGTGGTCGCCATGGTGGGCGACGGCATCAATGACGCGCCCGCGCTGGCCGCCGCCGACGTCGGTATCGCCATGTCCACCGGCACCGACGTGGCGATGCACGCCGCCGGCATCACGCTGATGCAGGGCGACCCGGCGCGCGTGGCCGACGCGCTCGATATTTCCCGGCGCACCTGGGCGAAGATCCGGCAGAACCTGTTCTGGGCCTTCGCCTACAACGTGGTCGGCATTCCGCTGGCCGCCGCCGGCATGCTGAATCCGGTGATCGCCGGCGCGGCGATGGCTTTCTCCAGCTTCAGCGTGGTCAGCAACGCGCTGCTGCTGCGGCGCTGGAAACCCGAAGAGGTGCGCGATGAACATCGGTGAGGCGGCTGCACGTTCCGGCGTGTCGGCCAAGATGGTGCGGCATTACGAGTCGCTCGGCCTGCTGCCGCAGGTGGCGCGGACCGAAGCAGGTTACCGGCAGTATGCTGATCGCGAGGTGCACACGTTGCGCTTCATCCGCCGCGCGCGCGACCTCGGATTCTCGATGGCGGAAATCGCCGATCTGCTGGCCTTGTGGCAGAAGCCGGACCGCGCCAGTGGCGACGTGAAACGCATCGCAGAGGCGCACATCGCCGACCTCGACCGGCGCATCGCCGAAATGACGGCAATGAAACGCACACTGGCGGAACTCGCCCGCTGCTGCCACGGCGACGGCCGACCGGACTGCCCGATACTCGACGGCCTTGCGGATAACGCCCGGTAGTCCCGGCAACGGGTCCTCATTCGACGATGCGGCCCTGGCCGCGACGCGGCCGCTGCAGTCCGCTGGCTTCGCTTCAGGCTGCTGTCGGGGTCAAGACCCCTCCCACAGGCCCCCCGCTCGGGCTCTAGCCTCGAATTAGGCGCAATTCCCGTGGGAGCGGCCTTGGCCGCGACAGGGCCGCTGCAGTCCGCAGGCTTCGATTCAGGCTGCTGTCGGGTCGAGACCCCTCCCACAGGACCCCCGCGCGGGCTCCGGCCTTGAATTAAGCGCGATTCCCGTGGGAGCGGCCCTGGCCGCGACAGGGCCACTGCAGTTCGCAGGCTTCGATGCAGGCTGCGGTCGGGGTCAGAAGACCCCTCCCACAGAACCCTTGCGCAGGTCTGGACCGCCGGTCAGGCGAAACCGTTGTGGGAGCGGCCTTGGCCGCGACGCAGCCTCAGCAGTCTGCAGGTCTTGATACAGGCTGCCGTCGGGGTCAGAGGACCCCTTCCACAGAATCCGTCCCGGCATCGGGCCGGATCAGTGCCAGCAGTTCGGGCAGGCGGCGCGAGGCGGCGAGGCGGGCGTCCTCTTCGATCGCCCGGTAGAGCGCCAGCACCTGCTCTCCGGTGGCGGTCAGCCGGGCGCCACCGCCGGCCGAGCCGCCGCGCTGCTTGGTCACCAGCGGCTCGACGAAGTCCTTGTTCATCGCGTCGACCAGCGACCAGATGCGCTGATAGCTCATGCCCAGCCGGCGACCGGTTTCGGCCAGCGAGCCGGTCGTCGCGATGCCTTCGAGTACGTCGGCCTTGCCCGGACCGATCGCCACCGCGTGCTTGATCTGCACGCGAAACCGGGTGCTGTGTTCGAGGGTGGCGGGCGCTGCCTTGGTGTTCATCGCGGATCGAAGACGAAGGGAAATGCATCGAGCACGATACTCGTTATACTCACCGCGCGATATCCATACGGATATATATCGAGTCGACCGGAGGCGCGCCGTTCATGAGAGCTGTCTGCCTGATCCAACGCATCGCGCTGCTGTGTGTGCTGGCGTTTTCGCTGACAGCGCCGGTGCGGAGCGCCGAGCCGCCGACGGTCGCCGCGGCGTCCGACCTGAAGTTCGCGATCGAAGAGGTGGCGGCCCGCTTCGAACGCGAAACCGGCCAGCGGATGCGTCTGGTTTTCGGTTCATCCGGCAACTTCTTCTCGCAGATCCGGCAGGGCGCGCCCTTCCACCTGTTCATGTCGGCCGACGAGGATTTCGTGTTCCGGTTGGCCGATCAGGACCTGACGCAGGACCGCGGGCGGCTCTATGCCTATGGCCGCATCGGTCTGATCGTGCCGCGCGGATCGCCGTTGAAGGCCGACGGCGAACTGCGGGATCTGGCGCAGGCCCTGCGCGACTGGCGGCTGAAGAAGTTCGCCATCGCCAACCCCGAACACGCACCCTACGGCGCCCGTGCGAAGGAAGCGCTGCAGCACGCCGGCGTGTGGGCCGACATCGAACCGCGGCTGGTGCTGGGCGAGAACATTTCGCAGGCGGCCCAGTTCGCGACCTCGGGCGCGACCCAGGGCGGCATCATCGCGCTGTCGCTGGCGAAGGCGCCACAGGTGAGCGCGCTTGGCGACTTCGCGCTGATCCCGGAGAACTGGCATCGCCGGCTGGCGCAACGGATGGTGCTGCTGCGCGGCGCGCCGCCCGCTGCACGTGCCTTCTACGACTATCTCGCCACGCCGGCGGCGCAGGACATCATGCGTCGCCACGGCTTCGCGATGCCCGGCGAGTGAGCGGCGCTTCGGCGCCGACGCACTGACGGAAGGACAGGTCATGGACTGGCAGGCATTCTCGCTGTCGATCGAACTGGCGGCGGTCACGCTGCTCGTGCTGCTGCCGCCCGGCGTGCTCACGGCGCGCTGGCTTGCGCGCACGCGCTTTTCCGGTAAGGCCTGGATCGAAGCTTTCGTCGTGCTGCCGCTGGTGCTGCCGCCCACGGTGCTGGGCTACTACCTGCTGGTGTCGCTCGGCGCCGGCTCGCCTTTCGGCGCCTGGATGCTCGACACCTTCGACGTCCGGATGACCTTCAATTTCGCCGGCCTGCTGATCGCCTCGCTGGTGTTCAACATTCCATTCATCGTGCAGCCGGTGCAGCGTGCCTTCGAAGCCATACCGGAGAACCTCGCCGAAGCCGCCGCGGTCTGCGGGTTGAGTGGCTGGCAGACCTTCTGGCGGGTCGAACTGCCGCTGGCCTGGCCGGGCATCCTGTCCGCCATGGTGCTCACCTTCGTGCACACGCTGGGCGAGTTCGGCGTGGTGCTGATGATGGGCGGCAGCATTCCCGGCGAGACCAAGACGGTGGCGATCGCGATATACGATCGCGTGCAGTCCTTCGACCTTGCCGGCGCCGACCGCATGGCGCTGCTGTTGCTGGCGCTGTCGCTCGGCGCGGTCGCGGCGTCCTTCTTCGCGTCGGCCAGACTGGCCGCCCGGCGATGAGTGGCGATCAACGCGCTGCCCGCGCACTGCGGGTCGATATCGCCCAGACCGAGCCGATGCCGCTGCACGGTCGCTTCGACTGCGCGGCTGGCGAGCTGCTGGCGCTGGTCGGTCCGTCGGGTGCCGGCAAGACGTCGATGCTGCGCGTGCTGGCCGGACTGATGCGGCCGCAGCGTGGTCGCATCGAGGTCGGCGCGCAGCTGTGGTGCGACAGCGAGCAGGGCGTCTTTCTGCCGCCGCAGCGTCGCCACGTCGGTCTGGTGTTCCAGAACTACGCACTGATGCCGCACCTCAGTGCGGTCGACAACGTCGCACTGGCCATGCTGCACCTGCCGCCGGGCGAGCGCGCCACGCAGGCGCGGCGCTGGCTCGACCACGTCCACCTGTCGCGCGAACAGCAGCAGCGGCGACCCGCCGCCTTGTCCGGCGGCCAGCAGCAGCGCGTGGCGGTGGCGCGTGCGCTCGCTCGCGAACCGAAGCTGCTGCTGCTCGACGAACCGTTTTCCGCAGTCGACCAGATGAGCCGGCAGGGGCTCTACCGGTTGCTGGCCGATCTGCGCAGCGATCTCGACATTCCCATCCTGCTGGTGACGCACGATCTGAACGAAGCGCGTCTGCTGGCCGACCGCCTGGTGGTGATGGACGCCGGCACCGTGCTGCAGGAGGGGCCGCCCGAACACATCCACCGCGCACCGCGCAACGCGCGCGTGGCCGACCTCGTGGGCATGCACAACCGTTTCCAGGGGGTCTGGGTGGGGCCGTCGGGCCGGGAAGGCTGGGGCCTGCTCAAATGGGTGTCGGCGGCGGGCGGCGACAGCGGCGACATGCTGCTCGAGGTGCGCGACAAGGGAAAGATCAAGCCGGGCCAGCCGGTGAACTGGGTCGTACCGGGCGACGGCATCCTGCTCGGCGCCGACGGCAGCGGGCAGGAACTGGAGGCGACGGTGAGTGAGGCCCGCCACCTTGGCGAGATCACGCTGGCATCGCTGACGCTGGAGCGCAATCCGCAGATCAGTCTGCGCATCACGCTGGCCGGGCCGCAGCGCCGCCGCATCGGCAGCGGAGACCGGCTGGCACTGCGTCTGGACCCCGCGCTGGTCCATGTGATGCCCCTGCACCAGCGGCCACCGGGCCTGAGTCCGGATTAGTCGGCGGGCATGCCGGGTTGCCGATCGGCGCCGGGTTTTCTGTCAAGGTGGAGAGCGTTCAATCGCGATCAAGCTCGCTCCCACTGAAGCCTTGCGCGGGCGCGCACAGGACGCTCTCTTGTGGGAGCGAGCTTGCTCGCGACGCAGCCGTGGGTGAGTCACCGTCTGTCGCCCTGTCTGCGCCTGCTTCCGGGACGAGAGCCTTTTTGCGCCGCACAAACCGAGGGCGAAATACGCCCCGCTGCGGTGCGGATGCGACGCTTTGCTGCCGTTGCGACACGCTTTGCCCGATACTTGTGCGTCGGCCGGGTGCGCATGAGCTGCGTCAAGTTGCAGGAGTGCGGCGGCCGGCATACTCCGTGACGCATCGGGCAGGGCTGCAGTGGCCTTGCCGCGCGCGTCGGTGATCGATCCGGACAGACCGACCGACATGAACGACAGCCACGCCATCATCGAATCCCGCCGCTACACCACCCGTGCCGTACCGCTGAGCCGACCGCTGGACTGGCTGGTCGCCGGCTGTCGCGACTTCCTGCGCTGTCCGGGGCCCGGTCTGCTGCATGGCGCGGCCGTCGCGGTGTTCGGTGCGCTGCTGTGCTGGCAGATTCCCGACCAGTTCTGGCTGCTCAATGGCGCCTTCACCGGTTTCATGCTGGTCGCGCCGGTGGTGGCGACCGGTCTGTACGCGATCAGTCGCGCACTGGAGCGCGGGCAACCGGCGGGGCTGATGACGGCCGTGCATGCGTGGAAGCCGCGCGACAGCCGCATGGTGGTGTTCGGACTGCTGCTGGCGCTGGCCGGTACCGGCTGGGTGATGACCTCGGCTGCCCTGATATGGGCCTGTGCGCCGGCGCCGGTGGCCACGCCCGAGGATTTCCTGCGCCTGGTCGTGCTGGCGGAACAGGGCTGGCTGTTCGAGGCCTGGCTGGCGCTGGGCGGCCTGCTCGCCGCGCCGGTGTTCGCGTCCAGCGTGGTGGCGATTCCGCTGCTGCTCGATCGCGACATCGGCGTGCTTGGCGCCGTGCTCACCAGCTGGCGCGTGGTGATGGAGAACCCAGCGCCGCTGGCGCTGTGGGGCGTGGCGATCGCCGGATTCACGCTGTTCGGCATGGCGACCGGGCTGGTCGGCATGCTGGTGGTGGTGCCGCTGCTGGGTCACGCCAGCTGGCACGCCTATCGCGATCTGGTGCGCGCCGCCTGAGCGCGCACCGATCTACTCATTGAATATTGCGGGAGCAGGTTTCACACATGGGCGGCATCACTGAAGAGCAATTTGCCGAGTTCGGGCTCACCTTCGGCGTCGCCGCCTTCATGCTCTACATGCTGTTCATCCTGCTGCAGCTCGCGCGCGAGTCGAAGGCCGGTCGCTTCGGCACCTTCGTCATCCTGATCGGCCTCGGCCTCGGCATGATGGGTTTCGTTGCCAAAGGCGTGATCAAGTGGATGCTCGGCGGCTGATCAGGCGCCCGTCCCGCAGACCCTCTCCCGTACCGTCGCGCGCATCGTGCGCGCCAGCGACTGCAGCGATCCGCCGGCGCGATAGTTGAAGCTCACGTGCAGCGTGTCGCCGGCTCGCGCCTCGACCGGCGTCGTCAGCGGCAGCACCAGGTAGTCGTTCAGCCAGTCCTGCGTCCGCCCCTGCGTACCGAGCAGCGCCAGGATGTTCTTGGTGATGAAGCGCAGCGCATTGACCGTACCGTCGGCAGTGATGGCGATGTCGCCCTTCCAGGCGATGTCGCGGCTGCAGGTCTGGTCGAAGTCCATCACGCCGTAGACCACCGGTGCGGCCAGCTCGGTTGCACCCGGGTGTTCGGCGCCGACGCGCTGGAACTGGATGATGGGGGCGTTGAAGCCGTAGAAATCGAACACCTGGTGCAGCGGCTGCACCGCCATCAGCGCGGCAGTCGGCAGGAAGATCGGCAGGCGGTCGCCGAAGCGCGCGCGGTAGCGCGCCTTGAAGGCTTCGATCACGTCGACCTGTTTCTCGCGCAGCATGCCGACGTGGATCATTTCGCAGATGACCACGTCCACCGGTTCCGGCGGCAGGTATTCGAAAGCGTCGGCGTGCACCACCTCGACCTTGTGACCATGCGCGTTCATCGCCAGCAGCCGGCGCGATTCGGCCACCATGTCCGGGTTGAATTCGACGCAGTACACCTTGCTCGCGTGCGCTGCGGCGAAGCAGGACAGCACGCCGGTGCCGCCGCCCAGTTCGAGCACGCGGGCGCCCTTGAACACGACTGCATCGATGGCCGCCTTGAAATTGCTCATGCGGTTGGTGTCGAGCAGCATGTTGTGGTGGTAGTGCAGGGGAATGAACTGTCCAAGATGGCTGGGCTCGTCGTCGGCGTCGCTCATCGGCAGGCTGGCGCCGGGCGCGGCCGGGCTACCGAGGTGGGCTGCGGTTTCCATCCGTGACATGGTTCTTCCTCTCGTGTGGTCGGTTAATGTTTGCCGCGCGCTGCCGGCAACTTCTGCCTTGAACATCCCGTTATTGCCGTTTGAACCGCCTTGCGGCGATCGCGCGAGGTTCATGGCAGCTTTCGTGCCAGACTTCGGCGAGAACTGAACAACGGATGCCGCGGATGAACGGGTCGAAGGAGCAGGCCGGGCTGAACGAAGCGGAGGTGGCTGCGCGCCGCACGCAGGACGGCTGGAACGAGATCGCCGCCGAGAAGCCGCACACGCTGATCGCCACGGTCTTGGAGGTGGTGCGGGAGCCGATGTTCCTGCTGCTGCTGGGCGCCGGCGCCATCTATCTGCTGATGGGCGACGCGCACGAAGCGCTGGTGCTGCTCGGCTTCGTCGTGCTCATCATCGGCGTCACGGTCTTTCAGGAACGGCGCACCGAGCACGCGCTGGCTGCGCTGCGCGACCTGTCGAGTCCGCGCGCGCTGGTGATGCGCGACGGCGCAGTAAAGCGCATCGCCGGGCGCGAGGTGGTGCGCGGCGATCTGCTGCTGCTGACCGAGGGCGACCGCGTGCCGGCCGATGGCGTGCTGCTGAGCGCCAACGATCTGGCGGTCGATGAATCCATGCTGACCGGAGAATCGGTGCCGGTCGGCAAACTGCCGGTCGACGGTGGCGAACCGCTGCGCGTGTTCTCCGGCACGCTGGTCGTGCGCGGTCGCGGCACGGTCGAGGTGACGGCAATCGGCGAGGCCACCGAGCTGGGGCGCATCGGCAAGTCGCTGGCGGACACCGTCAGCGGTGTCTCGCCACTGCAGCGCGAACTCGGGCTGCTGGCGCGCCGGCTGGCGGTGATCGGCATCGTGCTGTGCGCGCTGCTCGCCGTGTCCTACGCGACGCTGCGCGGCGGCTGGCTCGACGGCGTGCTGTATGGCATCACGCTGGCGATGAGCATCCTGCCGCAGGAATTTCCGGTCATCCTGATCGTGTTCCTCGCCTTCGGCGCACGCCGCATCGCCGCCCGACGCGTGCTGACGCGCCGGCTGTCGGCGATCGAAACGCTGGGCCAGACCACCGTGCTGTGTACCGACAAGACGGGCACGCTCACCCGCAACCGGATGGAAGTCGCCGCGCTTGCGGTCGATGGTGAGGTGCTGGCGCTGGATGGCGGCGCATGCCTGGAGGAACTGCCTGAAACCTATCACCGCCTGCTTGAATACGCGGTGCTGGCGAGCGAGGCCGATCCGCACGATCCGATGGAGCAGGCCTTCCTGCGGCTGGCCGGCGACTATCTGGCGAACACCGAACACCTGCATCCTGACTGGGCGCTGGCCCGCGAATACGAACTGTCGCCCGACCTGCTGGCGATGACTCACCTGTGGCAGGCGCCGGATCGGCGCGATGGCGAGGTGGCCGCCAAGGGTGCGCCCGAGGCCATCATCGACCTTTGCCATCTGTCGGCGGATGCCGCCGCGCTGGTGATGGCGCGCGCCGGCGATCTGGCCGACCGTGGCCTGCGCGTGCTGGCGGTGGCTCATGCGGCGCACCCGCAAGGCGCCGGCGTGCCGGACATCCAGCACGATTTCGAATTCCGCTTCATCGGCCTGATCGGGCTGGCCGATCCGCTGCGTCCGGAGGTGCCGGCGGCGGTCGCCGAGTGCCGCGCGGCCGGTGTGCGTGTGGTCATGATTACCGGCGATCATCCGCGCACCGCCGGCGCGATCGCGGCACAGGCCGGCATCGACGGCGGGCGTGTGCTGACCGGCCCGGATCTGGCGGCGATGGACGAGGGGACATTCGCCGATGCGGTCGCCGGCTGCTGCGTGTTCGCGCGCGTCAGCCCGCAGCAGAAGCTGGCCATCGTCGAGGCACTGAAGGCGCGCGGCGACATCGTCGCCATGACCGGCGACGGCGTGAATGACGCACCGGCGCTGAAATCCGCGCATATCGGCATCGCCATGGGCAAGCGCGGCACCGACGTCGCGCGCGAGGCGGCCGCGCTGGTACTGGTGGAGGATGACTTTGCCGCCATTGTTGACGCGATACGGCTGGGCCGGCGCATCTTCCGCAACCTGCGCCACGCGATGACCTACACGCTCGCGGTGCACGTGCCCATCATCGCGCTGGTGGCCGCGCCGGTGCTCTTCGGCTGGCCGGTACTGCTGGCGCCGGTGCACATCGCCTTCCTCGAACTGGTGATCGACCCGACCTGTTCCATCGTGTTCGAGGCGGACGAGGCCGGCGACGCACTGATGCGCGAACCGCCGCGACCGCGCGGCGCCGTGTTGCTGCCCCCCTCGCGCATCGCGACCAGCCTGCTCTACGGCGCCATCGTGTCGGCCGCGCTGGTGGCATTCGATGTCTGGGCACTCGATGCCGGCTTCGCGGCCGACGAGGTCCGCACGCTGGTGTTCGTCGCGCTGGTGGCGAGCGGCATCGCGCTCATCTTCACCGCCCGCGCGTCGGCCGCTGACCCGAGTGGGCTCGGGCACGGCACCGCGGTCGCGCGCTGGGTGATCGGCGGCACGCTGTTGGCGCTGCTGCTGGTCACCACCGTGCCCTGGCTGGCTGCGCAGTTCTCCTTTGCCGTGGTCGCGCCCGCCGTGTGGCTGAGCGCCTGTGCGCTCGGACTGGCGACGCTGCTGCCGCTGCTCGCCGCACGTTGGCTTCTGCACGCGCGTGCGGTGGCATGACCGCGGGCATCTGCCGGACGAAAAAAATGCCCGACCAGCGGTCGGGCATCAAGGACATGCGTGTGACAGGGTCGTGCAGTAATCAGGTGCGACGGCGTGCAGCCATGCCGATCAGGCCGAGGCCGGCCAGCAGCATCGCGTAGGTTTCGGGTTCCGGCACCGGGGCGGCGACCGCCAGATTGTCGAGCACCACGCCGTTGCCCTTGAACGAGATCGAGCGGATGTCGGCCACGTCGCGCGTGATGCCGACGAACTGACCTTCGTTGTAGCCGAGCTCGTCGGTATCGATCGCCAGCGTGTAAGTTTCGATGATCTGGTTATTGTCGCCGTAGGCGGACACCACGACCGAGAACGGGAAGAAGTCGGCTGCAAAATGATTCAGCAGCGCGCCGGCACCCGACGTCAGTTCGGCAAAGGTGAAGCGCAGTTCGCCGATGGCACCGCCTGCAACGAAGGGCGTGTCGGCGCCCCAGATGCCATTGCTGCCGAGGTCACGGATGAAGGCACCCAGTTCCGATCCTTCGTCGCCGGTGAAGATGACGCCGGGGGCGACCGTCTCGGGACCGGTGGTCAGGAAGCCGTCGTAGTCGTTGAAGTCGACAACGATGGCGTTGCCGATGTCGGCAGCGTCATTGGTCAGCGCGGCGTGGGCCGGCAGTGCGGCGGAGAAGGCCAGCGCCAGAGCGGCGAGTTTCAGTTTCATGATGAATCCTTTACGGAGGTTTCGTTGATGGAGGCGACGCTACGCCGCCTCCATGACGCCGATGTGAAGACGGTCAGGTACCGATCACGCCGCCGTCGTCCTTGGTGATGACGACCGTGGCCGAGCGCGGCTTGGCGACGCCGTTGGCGCTCTGCGTGGTCGGGCCGTTGAAGCCGCTGTCCGGCCAGGTGCTGCGAGAGGTGAAGCTGCCGCTCCAGCCTTCGCCCGGGTGCTGGATGTTGACGAACATCGTCTTGTTGTCCGGCGTGGTGACCACACCGGTCACTTCGCAGCGGATCGGGCTGGTCAGGAAGCGGGTGATCTGGCGGGTGGCCGGGTCGGCGCAGAACATCGCGTTGCCGCCGATGTTGGCGTAGTTGCCGGTGGCGTCGCCGGCCTGGTCGGTCTGGATCCACAGGCGACCGTCGGAATCGAACCACAGGCCGTCCGGCGAGCCCAGGTCGTCACCGATGATGTTGCCCTGACGCTGCGGATTGGCGCTCAGCTTGTCGCCGCACTCGACGAAGATTTCCCACTGGAAGCCGGTGGCGCGCACGTCGCCGCCGTTCTCGTTGAAGCGGATGATGTGGCCGTACACGTTCTGCGGACGCGGGTTCGCGGCGTCGGTCGTGCTGCGGCCGCTGTTGTTGGTCAGCGTGAAATAGACCTCGCGCGTGGTCGGATGCACGGCGACCCATTCCGGACGGTCCATCTTGGTCGCACCGACGACGTCGCCGGCCTGACGGCACATGATGACCACGTCGCCCTGGTTGTTGAAGCCGTTGGCCGGCGTCAGGCCGTTCTGGCCGAACACCAGCGGCAGCCACTGACCCGTACCGTCGGCGTTGAACTTCGCCACGTACAGCGTGCCGTGGTCCAGCATGTCGCGGTTGGCGGCACGGTTCTTCGTGTTCAGCTTGTTGGCGCAGACGAACTTGTAGACGTAGTCGTTCGCTTCGTCGTCGCCCATGTAGAAGGCGACGCTGTTGTCGCTGCCGACCGCGGCGATGGCCGACTCGTGCTTGAAGCGGCCCAGCGCGGTGCGCTTGACCGGCACCGAGTTCGGGTTCCACGGGTCGATCTCGACGATCCAGCCGTGACGGTTCGGTTCGTTCGGGTTGTCGCGGAAGTCGAAGCGCGCGTCGGCTTCGTGCCAGCGGTAGCCGAAGCCGGCCTGGCTCATGCCGTAGCGAGTTTCGTGCGCGGTGCGCGGCTGTGCGGCCAGCTTGGCGGCCGTGGTGCCGAAATAGCCGTTGAAGTTCTCTTCGCAGGTGAGGTAGGTGCCCCAGGGCGTGTAGCCGTGTGCGCAGTTGTTCAGCGTGCCGAGCACGGTGGTGCCCGTCGGGTCGGCGGCGGTCTTGACCATGGCGTGACCGGCGGCCGGGCCGCTGAGCTTACAGGGCGTGGCACCGGTAACGCGGCGGGCGAAGGCGCTCGGACGCTGCACCTTGAACTCACCGCCGATCTTGCGTGCTTCGATCACGCTGACGCCGTGAGCGGCGAGCTGCGCATCGACCATCGGCTTGGTGATCACGTCGGTGGCGTAGGTCAGCGTGTTGCAGACCAGGCCCGGATCGACGTATTCGTGGTTCGACACCAGCAGACCGCGGTCGTTGGCGATGCCGCCGGCACCGGCCGCCGGGAAGGGGAAGAAGTGCATGCCGTCGTTGTGCGCGCCCCAGGTCGTCAGCTGGCGCTCGGCGGTCATCGCGGTGGCGGGATCCCAGTGCGTGTTGGCGTGCGGGCCGGTCTTGCCGATCGCGTCGCCCCAGGCGATGAATACCTTGGCGGTGTATCCGGCCGGCACGGTGATGCCGTCGGTCATCGGTGCCACGTTGGCCGGCACGCCGGTGAAACCGATGCCGCCATTGGTCGGCGACGGGCTCGGCACATAGCCGGCAGCCAGCGCCTCGAGGCTGAAGCCGCCCATCGAGGCCAGCACGGCGGTGCCGATCGAGCCCTTCATGAAGTTGCGGCGGCCGTTGAATTCGGCGATCACGTCGCGAATGGTTTCATTCGACGACGGGTTGATCGACTCGGTGTTGTCGGGGTGGAACTGGGAAGACATGAAGACTCCTCGCTGACGTGTTCGTGGGGGAAGTCCACGACGGCGCAGCACGCGCCGGTCGGACGCGCGAAGTCTGGGATGCGTGTTTGACAGGGAAAAGAATGACGGCGGTCTGGCGATAGTCCGTTCGGACTATCGCCAGCCGGGGCGCCCGGCGGCCGCCGGGCGTGGGCAGATCAGGTGAGGGAGCTCAGCGCGAGGTCGTAGGCGCCCGCAAGTTCGGCTTCGCTGCCGGCTTCCATGCGCAGGTTGCGCACCAGGCCGTCCTTCAGGCCGTAGATCCAGCCGTGCACACGCACGTCCTGGCCGCGCGCCCAAGCTTCGCGGACGACCGTGGTTTCGCAGACGTTCATCGCCTGCTCGATCACGTTCAGCTCGCACAGCCTGTCTTCCTGCAGCTCGCCGGCGCCGACCGCTTCGAGCAGACCGCGGTGCTTGTTGCGCACGTCCTGCACGTTGCGCAGCCAGTTGTCGATCAGACCGAAACGCATGTCGTGCAGTGCGGCGCGCACGCCGCCGCAGCCGTAGTGACCGACCACCAGGATGTGCTTCACCTTGAGCACATCGACGGCGTACTGCATGACCGACAGACAGTTCAGGTCGGTCTGCACCACGACATTGGCGACATTACGGTGTACGAACACTTCGCCCGGAATCAGACCGACGATCTGGTTGGCCGGCACCCGGCTGTCGGAACAGCCGATCCACAGATATTCGGGCGCCTGCAGCGTGGCCAGCCGCTCGAAGAACTGCGGGTCGTCCGCACGCATGCGTTCGGCCCAGCGGCGGTTTGCTTCGAATAGTTGATCAGTTTTCTTCAGTGTCATGGTGTCCTCGCATCAGGCGGGATTATATCTTTCCCGCCCTCGCGAGGCGCCATCAGCCGCCGCGACGGATCACGGCGGATCACTGTGCTGCGCGGCGGGATCAGCCGGCAGTGACAACGAGCCGGTTGTCGATGCCGGTCACGCCCTTGACCGAGGCCGCCAGTTCGGCGGCACGGGCGCGCGCCGCTTCGGTCGGCGCCGGGCCGCTCAGCGTCACCTTGCCGTCGGTGGTATCGACGTCGATCTTCAGCGCGCTCAGATCGGGGTCGCCGGCGAGGCGCGCGGCGACGTTGGCCGTGATCGTCGCGTCGTCAATCTTTTCCCCCATGCGCTCCGCGGCTGCCTCGACGGAGGTTTTGGCGTCGGCCGCCGCGGCTTCGGCCCGGGCCTGCGCGTTGTCGAGCGAGCCTTCGGCCTTGGCGCCCATTTCGTCAGCCTTCTTCTCGGTCTGCGAGATGGCGGAATCGAGCTTCTGGCCGACGGTCGCGTTGTCGGTGGATTCGCCGCAGGCGGCCAGCGTCAGCGCCAGTGCAGTGGCGGTGGCCAGGCGGACGGCAGGCTTCAGCAGCGTGGATCGGGTGGCGGTAATCTGCATGGCAGTTCTCCTGTTGCGATGAAGAGGATGGCGTTCAGCCATGACGAAACTCTAGTTGCTCGTGACGCGCCGGCCTGTCGGTGACGTGGTCGGGTGCTGTAGGACGATGCGGACTGCGCCCGCTGACCCAGGCAGCCGGCGCTGTGGTCAAATCGCGGCTGTCCAAACGCCAGAACGCCGACATGAGCGCCGTCCGCTACCGCATCACGCCCATCCATCCCGAAGCCCATCTGTTCGAGGTCGAACTCGACATCGACAAGCCGGCGGCCGACGGCCAGCTGCTGTCATTGCCTGCCTGGATACCCGGCAGCTACATGATCCGCGAGTTCGCCCGCCACATCGTGCGCATCGACGCGCGCGACGGCGTGCGCGCGGTGCCGCTGACCAAGCTGGACAAGCACACCTGGCGTGCCGCACCGTGCGACGGCGCGCTGCGCGTGCGCTACGAGGTGTATGCGTGGGACCTGTCGGTGCGCGCCGCTCACCTCGACACGACGCACGGTTTCTTCAACGGCAGCAGCGTGTTCCTGATGGTGCATGGCTGCGAACAGCAGCCCTGCGAGATCGACATCCGTCCTCCGGCCGGTCGCGCCTACAAGGAATGGCGCGTCGCGACGACGCTGCCCGAGGCCGGCGGCCGCAGCGGCGCCAAGCGTCACGGATTCGGCGTGTACCGGGCGGCGAACTACGACGAATTGATCGACCACCCGGTCGAGATGGGCAGCTTCGCGCTGTACGAATTCAAGGCCTGCGGCGTGCCGCACGAGGTGGTGGTGACCGGCCGGCACGACATCGACGCCGCACGGCTGTGCGCCGACCTGAAGCGTGTCTGCGAGTGGCAGATCCGGCTGTTCGGCGAACCGGCGCCCTTCGAGCGCTATGTCTTCCTCGTGATGGCGGTCGGCGACGGCTACGGCGGACTCGAGCACCGCTCCAGCACCGCGCTGCTGTGCTCGCGCAACGACCTGCCGGCGCCCGGCGCCGCCGCGATGAGCGATGCCTACCGCGGCTTCCTCGGTCTGTGCAGCCACGAGTACTTCCATTCCTGGAACGTGAAACGCATCAAGCCAGCCGCCTTCGTGCCCTACGACCTCAGGGTCGAGAACTACACGCGGCTGCTGTGGGCTTTCGAAGGTTTCACTTCCTACTACGACGATCTGGCGCTGGTGCGCTCAGGCGTCATCACGCAGGACGACTACCTGAAGCTGCTCGGCAAGACCGTGACCCAGGTGATGCGCGGCAGCGGTCGGCTCAAGCAGAGCGTGGCCGACTCGTCCTTCGATGCCTGGATCAAGTACTACCGCCAGGACGAGAACGCGCCGAACGCCATCGTCAGTTACTACGCCAAGGGCGCGCTGGTGGCGCTGGCGCTCGACCTCACGCTGCGCAGCAAGAGCCGCGGCGCGGTGTCGCTGGACGACGTGATGCGCAAGCTCTGGGCCGACCACGGACAGAACGGGCAGGGTGTGCCGGAAGACGGCATACGCCGCGCCGCCGAAGCGGTCAGCGGCCTCAAGCTCAAGCGCTTCTTCGACGAGGCGACCGAGGGCACGGATGATCTGCCGCTGGACAGGCTGCTGCACGCGGTGGGTCTCGACCTCGCGTTCGAAGCCGCCGGCAGCACGCCGGTGCTTGGCGTGAAGACCGCCAACGACGGCGACAACGTGAAGCTCACCCAGGTGCTGGACCACGGTGCCGCCCAGCGCGCCGGTCTTTCGGCCGGCGACGTGCTGGTCGCGTTGGACAATCTGCGCATCACCGCCGGTTCACTCGACACCCTGCTCAAGCGGCGCAACGCGGGCGACGAGGTGAAGATCCACGCCTTCCGGCGCGACGAACTGATGAAGTTCCGCGTGCGACTCGACGCGCCGCCGGCCGATCAGGCGAAGATCGGCCCCGCGGTACGCGCCAGTGCGGCGGCGAAGGAACTGCTGAAGCAGTGGCTGGGACGCGGTTGAGGCGCCGCCCACCGGGGAAATACGTCATACCTGTGATCTGAGCCTGCGCCAAGGTCTTGTGGGAGGGGTCTTCTGACCCCGACAGCGGCCGGTATTGAAGCCGCGTACAGCAGTGGCCGCGTCGCGGCAAAAGCCGCCCCCACAGGGGTTGCGCCTGACCCGCGGCCGGGGTCCCTGTGGGAGCGAGATTGCTCGCGATGCCGCCGGTGATCGGACGCAGACGCCTCAGTCGACCATGGTGAGGCGTCAGCGCCCAAGCTTGCGCGCCGCGCTCAGCACGATCATGCCCAGACCACCCAGCATCATCATCCATTCGCGCGGCTCAGGTACGGCCGGCGTGGTCGCGATGTCCAGCGTGAAGCGATCGCCCGCACTCAGGCCGGCGAAGGCGATGCGCCAGTCGGCGAGGCCTTCTTCATAGAAGGGATTGCCGAAGTAGAACTCCGTCACCGGCGCGCCAGCGAAGAAGTTGGTGTCGAGCAGATCGCCATTCACCGTTGCCGCGCGCACCGAACCTGCCGTCCAAGAGACGGGGGCGCCGCCCATCGTCACGTTCAGCGAACCGATGCCGAAGCCGCTGGCGTCGCGCAGGATGGCGTTGAAATCGGCGCCGCCGGCTGCGATGTCGGCGGCATCGAGCACGAAGCTGAAGCTCAGTACAGCGTTGTTCAGCAGCGATACGTCGAGCGCGATCAGCGACGGCGTGCTGAAGCTGGTGTCGAGCAGATTGCCGTTCAGCGTGGCGCTGTCCATCGTGACGGCGTGGGCGGGCAGCGACAGGCCGGCGGTGATCGTGAGGGCAAGCAGGGTGTTCTTCATCGGGCGACTCCGGGAATGCGGTTGTTGCGACGCACGATAGGCAGTGCATGTGACAGGCGCATGTCGCCGCGTTGATCACGCGTTCAACAATTCGTCATCGACCTGTCACCGGCGCTCACCACACTCCGCGGCAACTTCTTCCGCCCGGAGCTTCCGCGATGTCCCGCAATGTCTTTTCCCGCCGCGACTTCATGCGCGGCATCGGCGCCGGTGCGCTGGCCGGTTCCGCCGTCGTCCGCTCCGCCACCGCGCTGGCGGCGACCGACAGCCTGTTCCAGCACGGCGTGGCCAGCGGCGATCCGCTGTCCGACCGCGTCATCATCTGGACCCGCGTGTCGCCGATCCGGCCGGGCACCGTTGCCGTGCTGTGGGAGGTGGCGCTGGACGCGCGCTTCAGCCGCATCATCCGGCGCGGCCGCGTGCTGACCGGCGAGGACATCGACTACACGGTGAAGGCCGACGTGCTCGGCCTGCCGGCGGCTGCACGCCTGTACTATCGCTTCCGCGCCGACGGCCAGCTGTCACCGGTCGGCCGCACGCGCACGCTGCCGGCCGGTGCGGTCGAGCAGGTCAAGCTGGCGGTGTTTTCCTGTTCCAACTACCCGGCTGGCTATTTCCACGTCTATGCCGAGGCGGCCAAGCTGGACGACCTGCACGCGGCGATCCATCTGGGCGATTACATCTACGAATACCCGCGCGGCGGCTACGCCTCGGGCGACGCAGCGGCGCTGGGTCGCGTGTCCGAGCCCGCCGGCGAAATACTGACGCTGGACGACTACCGCATCCGTCACGCCCAGTACCGCACCGACCCCGATCTGCAGGCGCTGCACGCCGCGCTGCCGGTGATCGCGGTGTGGGACGACCACGAGATTGCCAACGACACGTGGCGCGACGGCGCCGAGAACCACAGCGAAGGACTGGAAGGCGTGTTCGCGGAGCGGCGCGCGGCGGCGATCAAGGCCTACCACGAGTGGATGCCGACGCGCGTCGCCGATCCGGCGCAGCCCGAGCGCATCTACCGCAGCTTCCGCTTCGGCAACCTGCTGTCGCTGCACATGCTGGACACCCGCGTCATCGGCCGCGACCGGCAGATGGACTACGCTGACTATTTCGGCGCCACCGGTTTTGACGGCGCACGCTTTGCCGCCGATCTGGCCGACCCGAACCGCACGCTGCTGGGCGCCGAACAGAACGACTGGCTGGGTCTGCAACTGGCGCAGTCCGACACCACCTGGGACCTGCTCGGACAGCAGGTGCTGATGGGCCGCATGAACATTCCGGCACCGCTGGTGCTCGGCCAGATCAGTTTTTCAGCCTACAGCGCGCTGGTGGTGAAGGCGCAGACCGCACCGGCCACGCTGACGCCGCAGGAGCAGGCGGTGCTCGCGCAGCCGGCGATTCCGTACAACCTCGACGCCTGGGACGGCTACGCCGTCGCACGCGAAACGGTGCTCGGCACTGCGCGGGCGCTGGACAAGAACCTGGTCGTGCTGTCGGGCGACACACACAACGCCTGGGCCAGCGACCTGGCGGACTACGCAGGTCGTGCGGTCGGCGTCGAGTTCGCGACGCCCGGCGTGACCTCGCCCGGTTTCGAGGAGTACTTCCCGAGCGAAAACCCGCTGGCGGTCGCCGCCGGGCTGACACAGATCATCGGCCCGCTGCAGTACGCCGACACCGCGCGCCGCGGCTTCATGGTCGTCACCGCGACGCAGGACGCCTGCCGCTGCGAGTGGCGCTACGTCAGCACGGTGAAGAGCCGCAGCTATGTGCTGCAGCAGGGTCCGGCGCTGAAGGTGCTGCCCGGCGCGGCAAACCGGAAGCTTATGCCGGCGTGACAGATGTCCGGGGCGCGGCACGCGGGTGGAGCCGCTCCCCGGACGGAGGCTCAGTGTCGAGGCGGCGGCGCGTCAGCGACCTTCTTCGGCTGGAACAGCTTCACCAGTGCGCTGCCGGCGATGCCCATCAGCAGCATCATGCCGGCGCCGATCAGCCACACCGTCCATACGATGAAGCCGAGCAGGCCGCGCAGGTCGGGCGTCTGCTGCAGCCAGGCCTGGATTTCCGGGCCCGCGTCAAGCAGCCAGGCGCGGCTGTCGTCGAGCCATTCCTGCGGCAGCCACGGGGCCAACCAGACCGGCGGCCGCAGACTGTCCAGCCACAGCGGCCATTCGGCCAGCGCGTTGGCGCTCCAGCCGGGCCAGTTCAGTACCGAGTCGGCGGTCCAGGCCATCAGCGTCCAGATGCCGACGACCAGTGCGACGAAGATCCAGATCACGGCGGGAGCCATTGCGGTGTCCTCAGAGCAGTTTTTTCAGTGCGTACAGCGCGTCCAGTGCCTCGCGCGGGCTGAGGCTGTCCGGGTCGAGCGTGGCGAGCGCATCGACCGCCGCGTGCGACGGCGGTTCCGGTGGTGGTGGCGCGGGCGCGAACAGATCGGCCTGCGGACCGGCGTTGATGCGGCTGGCTTCGAGTTGCTGCAGCGCGCGTCGGGCGTCGCGGATCACCGTACCCGGAACGCCGGCCAGCGCGGCCACCTCGATACCGTAGGACTGCGAGGCCGGGCCTTCTTCGATCGCGTGCAGGAAAACGATGCGGTTGCCGTGCTCGACCGCATCCAGGTGCATGTTGGCGCAGCTCGGGTGGGTCTGCGCGAGCTGGGTCAGTTCGAAGTAGTGGGTGGCGAACAGGGTCCAGCTGCGGTTGCGCGTCAGCAGATGGCGGGCGATCGACTGGGCGAGCGCCACGCCGTCGAAGGTCGAGGTGCCGCGGCCGATCTCGTCCATCAGTACCAGGCTGCGTTCAGTGGCGCCGTGCAGGATGCCGGCCGCTTCGGTCATTTCGACCATGAAGGTCGAGCGGCCCGAAGCGAGGTCGTCGGAGGCGCCGATGCGGGTGTGGATGGCGTCGAGCGGGCCCAGTCGCACGGCGCGCGCCGGCACCGGGCAGCCGCAGTGCGCCAGCAGCGCGATCAGCGCCACCTGCCGCATATAGGTCGACTTGCCGCCCATGTTCGGGCCGGTGATCAGCAGCATGCGACGCGCGTCATGCATCGCCGTGTCGTTGGCGATGAAGTTCTCGACCTGCTGCTCGACCACCGGATGGCGGCCGCGCTCTATCGTGATTTCCGGTTCGTCTACGAACTGCGGTCGGCAGTAGTCGTGGCGCTGGGCGGCGCGGGCGAAAGCGATCAGGCCATCCAGTTCAGCCAGCGCACGCGCGATGTCGCCGAGCAGCGGCAATTCGGGCGCCAGCGCGTCGAGCAGCTGTTCGTACAGGAATTTCTCGCGCGAGGTGGCGCGATCGGCGGCGGAGAGTGCGCGGTCCTCGAAGGCCTTCAGTTCCGGCGTGATGTAGCGCTCGGCGTTCTTCAGCGTCTGCCGGCGGCGGTAGTCGTCCGGGATGCGCTCGACGTGGGCGTGCGTGACCTCGATGTAGAAGCCATGCACGCGGTTGTACTCGACCTTGAGGTTGGCGATGCCCGTGCGGCTGCGCTCGCGCGCTTCCAGCGCCAGCAGGAACTCGCCGCAGTTGTCCTGCAGGCCACGCAGTTCGTCCAGCTCGGCGTCGAAACCGGCGCGCATGACGCGACCGTCGCGCAGCTGCGCGGCCGGTTCGTCCATGATGGCGCGGGCGAGCTGGTCGCTGGCGGCCAGCGGCTGCGCCAGTGTGGCACGCGCCTGGTCGAGCAGACCGCGATCGAGCGGGATTGCCTCGGCGATGGCCGGCAGCTTCGCCAGCGAGTCGCGCAGACTGGACAGGTCGCGCGGCCGTGCGGTGCGCAGCGCGACCCGCGCCGCGATGCGCTCGATGTCGGCGATGCCGCGCAGCGCGTCGTGCACCCGGTCGGCGCGGTCGGTGTCGCGCAGTGCGGCGACCGCCTCCTGTCGCGCGTCGGCGCGTGCGCGCTCGCGCAGCGGGTGGTGCAGCGCGCGGCGCAGCCAGCGCGAACCCATCGAGGTGGCGCAGGTGTCGAGCAGCGACAGCAGCGTCGGTGACGCCTCACCGCGCAGGGTTTCGGTCAGTTCGAGATTTCGCCGGGTGGCCGCGTCCATGCGCAGCCAGTTCGAATCGTGCTCGACCGCAAGCGTCGTGACGTGGGCGAGCGCACGCTGCTGCGTCGCCTGCGCGTAGCTGAACAGCGCGCCACAAGCGGCCAGCGCGATCGGCACCTCGGCAACGTCGAAGGCGGCGAGGTCGCGGCTGCCGAAATGCTCGCACAGCAGCCGGGTTGCCTCCGTCACGTCGAACTGCCAGGCGCTGCGCGACGTGACGGCCCAGCTGCCCTCGGGCGCGCTGGCGAGATCGGCGACCAGCAGTTCGGCCGGGCGCAGGCGGTCGAGCAGCGACGGCAGCACGTTGGCCGCCACTTCGGTCAGCTTGAGTTCGCCGCTGGCGAGGTTGAGCCAGGCGACGCCGGCCCGTGCACGCTCGACGTGCAGCGCCATCAGCAGCGAGTCGGCGCGCTCGTCGAGCAGGCTGGCGTCGGTCAGCGTGCCCGGCGTGACGATGCGCGAAATGGCACGCTCGACCGGGCCCTTCGACGTGGCCGGATCGCCGATCTGCTCGACGATCACCACGGATTCGCCCATCTTCACCAGCCGCGCGAGGTATTGCTCGACGGCGTGGAAGGGTACGCCGGCCATCGGAATCGGTTGCCCGGCGGACTGCCCGCGGTGGGTCTGCGTGATGTCGAGCAGCCGCGCGACGCGGATCGCGTCCTCGAAGAACAGTTCGTAGAAATCCCCCATGCGGTAGAACACCAGCAGATCGGGGTGCTGCCTCTTGAAGCCGAGATACTGCTGCATCATCGGCGTGTGGCCCGAAAGGTCTTTGTTGTCCATGCGAAACGAAGGTGCGGGCGGGGTCCGCGTGCCGAGTGGCAGGCGGAACGGACCGGCGATTGTATCGGCTCACTGCGATCCGGCGCGATGACGAGAGGAATGTTGCGGCGCAGTATTAAAGTTGGGAATATTTCCCGCCGATATAGATGACTGATTTCAATTACTTACGGAGTCGTCATGTTCGCCAACTGGACTTTGCGAAGCAAGATGCTGGCGGTGGGCGTGGCCGCACTGGCCGGTATGATCATGATCGGCGTCATCGGCGCCTTCGAGATGCGCAGCGCGGCGCACGAGCAGCGCATGCAACTGTTGCGCGCGCTGGTCGAATCGACGCGCACACAGATCGGCCATTACGAGCAGCTGGCGAAGGACGGCAAGCTGACGCGCGAGCAGGCTCAGGCGCAGGCGCGCGAGGCGCTGCGCAACGTGCGCTTCCAGCAACGCGAGTACTTCTACATCTACAGCACGGACGGCGTGAACGTGCTGCACCCGACACAGCCTCAGCGCGAGGGTAAGCCCTTCATCGACGAGCGGGACAAGCTCGGCAAGCCTTTCGTGGCCGAAATCGTGAAGGCCGGCCAGGCTGGCGGCGGCTTCGTCGATTACCACTTCCCGCGTCCGAACGAGACCGAGGCCGTGCGCAAGGTCGCCTACGTGGCGCCGGTGCCGGACTGGCAGTGGGTGGTCGGCACCGGGCTTTACGTCGATGACGTGGAAGCCGCCTTCCGCAAGGATCTGGCGATCAATCTGGGCATCGTTGTCCTGCTGGCAGGCGTGGTGCTGACACTGGTGATCGCGATCGGTCGCTCGGTCATGCGCCAGGTCGGCGGCGAGCCGGCGGTGGCCGTCGAGGCGATGAAGAAGGTGGTCGAGGGCGATTTGCGGGCCGGGGTTGGCAGCGCGCCGGCGGGCAGCGTACTGGCGGAACTGGATACGCTGATTTCGCGGCTGCGCACGACCGTGTCGGAGATCAGCGCCGGCGCGCAGAAGGTCGGCGCCGCTACCGCGGACATCAGCGCCACCTCACGCCAGGTGGCCGGATCGGCCCAGCAGCAGACCGACTCCACGCAAACCATGGCGGCCGCGATGGAAGAGCTGACGGTGAGCATCACCCACATCTCGGAAAATGCCGGCGAGACCGAAAGGCAGTCGGTCGAGTCGTCGGAAATGGCGGTGGCCGGCGAACGGCAAGTACATGAAGCGGCCGAGGAAATGCGCTCGCTGGCCGACGCAGTGGTGCAGGCGAGCGAGCGCATCGCGTCGCTGAGCGCACGCGCCAACGAGGTAGGCGGCATCGCGACGGCGATCAACGACATTGCCGCGCAGACCAATCTGCTGGCGCTGAACGCCGCCATCGAGGCGGCGCGCGCTGGCGAACAGGGCAGGGGCTTCGCGGTGGTGGCCGACGAAGTGCGCAAGCTGGCCGAGCGCACGACGCAGGCGACGCTGCAGATCGGTCAGACGGTCAGTGCGATCCGTGGGGAAAGCGAAGCGGCGGTCAGCGCGATGGATGCGGCTTCCGAGCGGGCGCGTAACAGCGTGAATTCGGCTGAACAGTCGGCCGACATGCTGCGCCGGATCGCCGAGGGCGCGACCCGTGCCCGCGAACTGGTGGCCGAGGTGGCCAACTCGACGCGCGAACAGGGCATCGCCAGCAACAGTCTGGCCGGCCAGATCGAGCAGGTGGCGCAGATGGTCGAGGCGACCAGCCAGGGCATGCACGCCACCGCCACGGCGACGGAAGAACTGACCCGCGTGGCGGGCGACCTCAACAGCGTCGTGTCCCGCTTCCGCTGCTGACGGACCTGTCCGGCCGGCCCGCCGGGCCGGCCGTCTTTCAGCCGCGCAGGGCCTCGGTCAGGTGCGGTTCGATGGCCTGCAGGATGGCCGGGTAGATGCGCGGCGTGGCGGCAACCAGATTGCCGCTTTCCATATAGCCGGTCTCGCCCTGCAGATTGCCGACCAGGCCGCCGGCTTCGCTGACCAGCAGGCTGCCGCCGGCGATGTCCCACGGCGACAGACCGATCTCGAAGAAGCCGTCGAAGCGACCGCAGGCGACGTAGGCCAGATCGAGCGCTGCAGCACCCGGGCGGCGCAGGCCGGAGGTCTTTTCCATCAGCGACTTGAACATGCCCAGATAGGCATCGACGTGGTCCCACACGCGATAGGGGAAGCCGGTGCCCAGCAAGGCCTCGCCCAGCTTGGCGCGGCGCGACACGCGGATGCGGCGGTCGTTGAGGAAGGCGCCGCGGCCACGGCTGGCGGTGAACATTTCATTGCGCACCGGATCGAAGACGACCGCCGACTGCATCTGGCCGCGGTGTTCGAGCGCGATCGACACCGCGTACTGTGGCATGCCGTGGATGAAGTTGGTGGTGCCGTCCAGCGGGTCGATGATCCAGCGGTACTCCGACTCGGGGCCGGACTCGCCGCTCTCCTCGGCTAGAATGGCGTGGTCCGGATAGGCCTCGCGCAGGATGCCGACGATGGCGTCTTCTGCGGCACGGTCGACCTCGGTCACGAAATCGTTCTGGCGTTTGCTGCTGACCTTCAGCAGGTCCACATCCTGGCTGGCCCGGGTGATGATCTGACCCGCGCGGCGGGCGGCCTTGACGGCGGTGGTGAGCGTCGGATGCATGAATGTCTCTGTACGCGGACCTTGTGGCCCGCATCTCGGCAGGAAAACCCTGCATTCTAATATGAACCTGAAAGCCTCAGTTGACCGCTTGGCATCCGGGCGAGGCGGAGGCCTTCTTCTCCGTACCTTTTGTCATTTGCCTGCCCCTTGCACATGGGCCGAGACCGCTTCGACGTCGCGGACACGGCTGGCGGGGCGCCCGGCTGCGTTGCGCGTCCTTGCAGGGAGCCATCCCGCCGTGTCCTCGCGCCTTGCCGCACACCCCGCCAACCATGCCCACGTCGTCAATCAACTGAGGTTTTCAGGTTGAACCCGTTCGCTTCTCTCGACCGCGTGCGCGTGGTCATGTCGCACACCACCCATCCGGGCAATATCGGCGCCTGTGCGCGGGCGATGAAGGTGATGGGGCTGTCGCGCCTCTATCTGGTCAATCCGAAGCACTTTCCGCACGAGGACGCGGTGGCGATGAGTTCGGGCGCAACCGACGTGCTCGATAACGCCGTGGTTGTCGACAGCATCGAGGCGGCGCTGGCCGGCACCGTTGCTCAGGCGGCGCTGACCGCGCGTCGGCGCGAAATGGCGCTGCCGGTGCGCGACGTGCGCTTGGCAGCGACCGAACTGGCCACGCTGCTGGCGGGCAGTGATGCGGAGGTGGCGCTGGTGTTCGGCACCGAAAGTTCGGGCCTTACCAACGAGGAGGTGGCGATGTGTTCGCTGCCGGTCACCATTTCGACCAGCGAAACCTACCGCTCACTGAATGTCGCGGCCGCCGCCCAGATCATGTGCCACGAACTGCGCATGGCGGTCGGTGGCGCCGTGCTGCCGGCCGAAGCACCGCCGGAGCTTGCGCCGCACGAGGGGTTGGAGAGCCTGTACGCGCTGTTCGAGCAGTTGATGCTCGAATCCGGTTTCCTCGACCGGGTGAACCCGGGGCGCGCGCTGCCGCGCCTGCGCCGAATGTTCGGTCGGGCTCAGGTCGAGGCGGAGGAACTGCACCTGCTGATCGGCGCGCTCAAGGCCATAGGCGGCCGCAAGCCACGTCCGCCGGAGCGCTGACGCACTTCGCAGGTGCACAAAAACCGACTAAAATTCTCGGGTTTCAACCGTCCGGCAGTGCTGCCGGCGCTTCCCACGAGGAAAGACGATGTTCCAACGCCTGCGCGAAGACGTCGCCAGCGTGCTCGACCGCGATCCGGCGGCGCGCTCTGCGTTCGAAGTGCTGACCTGCTATCCGGGCATACACGCGCTGTTCATCCACCGCATGGCGAACGCCTGCTGGCGTCGCGGCTGCCTCTGGCTGGGCCGCTTCCTGTCGCATGTCGGCCGCGTGCTGACCGGCATCGAGATTCACCCCGGCGCGACCATGGGTCGTCGCGTCTTCATCGATCACGGTATGGGAGTGGTGATCGGCGAGACGGCCGTGGTGGGCGACGAATGCACGATCTATCAAGGGGTTACGCTGGGCGGAACTTCGCTGTACCGCGGTGCGAAGCGCCATCCGACCTTGGGTCGTGGTGTCGTCATCGGGGCCGGCGCGCAGGTGCTGGGTGGTTTCGACGTCGGTGACGGCGCCAAGATTGGCTCCTGCGCGGTGGTCGTTAAGCCGGTGCCGGCCGGCGCGACAGCCGTCGGCAACCCGGCGCGGATCATCGAGGCGACCGCACCCGGTGTCGAGGACGAGAAGAAGCGGCGTGCCGAACAGGCCGGTTTCACCGCCTACGGCGTCACCCGCGACATGGAAGATCCTATGGCCAAGGCGCTCACCGCGCTGGTCGATCACGCGCTGGAAAGCGACCGCCGCATCGAGTGCCTGCTGCAGAAACTCGAACGCGCAGGCATACAGCTCGACGACGAAGCGAAGGAAGAAATGGCCGACCACTCGCACGTCGATCTGGACAAGATCCGTACGAATTGTTGACTGAACTTGTCGGGAATTATAAAGTCGACTGAAATGATCGGGAATTGAACCGGCCTTTTCCGGTTCGCCGATGTCCCGGCTGATTTCAGGAGCCCACGCGATGAGACTGACCACCAAAGGACGCTTCGCAGTCACTGCGATGCTCGACCTCGCCCTGCGGCAGGAAAACGGTCCGGTCACGCTGTCCGGCGTGGCCGAGCGCCAGCGCATCAGCCTGTCCTACCTCGAACAGCTTTTCGGCAAGCTGCGCCGCCAGGAACTGGTGGCCAGCGTGCGTGGCCCGGGTGGTGGCTACTGTCTGGCGCGCGACGCGCGCACGATCTCGGTGGCGCAAATCATCATCGCGGTGGACGAGCCGCTCGACGCGACCCAGTGCGGCGGCAAGGAAAACTGTCTGGACGAACACCGCTGCATGACGCACGACCTGTGGTCCAACCTCAGTCGTCACATGTTCGATTACCTCGACTCGATCAATCTGCACGATCTGATGGTGCAGCAGCGCGAGCGCAACAGTCACAAGGTGGTGCTGCATGACCACGCGCCGCGTGCCTGTTCGACCGAGCCGGCGAGCGTGCAGGCCTGATCATGTTTGCGCCGGTCTACCTCGACCACAACGCCAGCACGCCGCTGCTCGACGCGGTGCGCGAGGCGATGCTGCCCTGGCTGGGCGTGCGTTTCGGTAATGCGTCGAGCCGCCACGAGTACGGTCGCGCCGCCCGCCGCGCGATTGACGACGCACGGGCGCAGGTGGCGGCCGCCGTGAAGGCGCACCCGACCGAGGTGGTGTTCACCAGCGGTGGTTCGGAAGCGAACAACCTGTTCATCAAAGGCGCTGCGGCCCGCATGAAACCGGGCGTGATCGCGGTGTCGGCGATCGAGCACCCGTGCGTGCGCGAACCGGCGCGCCAGCTTGCGCGCGGCGGCTGGGAACTGGCCGGCATCGCGGCCGACACGCAGGGCAGGGTGCTGGTCGATACGCTCGATCCGCGCGCCGCGCTGGTGTCGGTGATGGCGGCCAACAACGAAACGGGCGTGCTGCAGGACATTCCTGCCTTCGCGGCCGCGGCCAAGCGCAGTGGCGCCTGGCTGCACAGCGATGCCGTGCAGGCGCTGGGCAAGATCGAACTGGATTTCCGTGCGCTCGGCGTGGCGGCGATGACGCTGTCGGCGCACAAGATCGGCGGCCCGCAGGGTGCAGGGGCGCTGGTGCTGGACAAGCGGGTCGATATCGAACCGCTGATTGCCGGTGGTGGCCACGAGCGCGGTCTGCGCTCGGGTACCGAGAACATTGCGGCCATCGTCGGTTTTGGCGTGGCCTGCGAGCAGGCGGTTGCCGCACTCGGCGCCCGGCGCGAGGCGATGCAGGCGCAACGCGCGCGCATCGAAAGCTGCGTGGCGGCGCTCGGTGGCGTCGTGTTCGGGGCGCAGGCGAAACGCCTGCCCAACACCTGTTATTTCGCGCTGACTGGCATCGATGGCGAAACCCTGGTCGGCAAGCTCGACCGCGCCGGTTTTGCGGTGGCCAGCGGGGCGGCCTGTTCCAGCGCCTCGCCCGAACCGTCGCGCACGCTGACAGCGATGGGCGTTGAGGCGGAACTGGCGCGCGGCGCGGTGCGGGTGAGCGTCGGCGCGGCGACGACGATGCAGGACGTGGATGATTTTTGCAGCGCGCTGGTGCGGGTCGCGGACGAACTCCGCGGGCTGCGGGCGATGGCTGCGGCGTGATGAAGTAAACAAGGACCTGATGGAGCCGATGACATGCTGAAATTCCCGATCTACCTCGACTACTCGGCGACCACGCCTGTGGATCCGCGCGTGGCGGCCAAGATGATTCCCTGGCTGACTGAACACTTCGGCAACCCGGCCTCGCGCAGTCACGCCTACGGTTGGGAGGCGGAAGCCGCGGTCGAGGAGGCGCGCGAACAGGTGGCCAAGCTGGTCAATGCCGACCCCAAGGAAATCGTCTGGACTTCGGGCGCGACCGAATCGAACAACCTCGCCATCAAGGGCGCGGCGCATTTCTACTCGGGCAAGGGCAAGCACATCATCACGATGCGCACCGAACACAAGGCGGTGCTCGATACCTTCCGCGAGCTTGAACGCGAAGGCTTCGAGGCGACCTACCTCGACCCGAAGGACGACGGCCTGGTCGATTTGGACGTGTTCCGCGCCGCCCTGCGCCCGGACACCGTGCTGGTGTCCATCATGTTCGTGAACAACGAGATCGGCGTCATCCAGCCGATCGCCGAGATCGGCGAGATCTGCCGCGAGAAGGGCATCATCTTCCACGTCGACGCCGCGCAGGCGACCGGCAAGGTGGCGATCGACCTCGACAAGCTGAAGGTCGACCTGATGAGCTTCTCGGCACACAAGACCTACGGCCCGAAGGGCATTGGCGCGCTGTACGTGCGCCGCAAGCCGCGCATCCGTCTGGAAGCGCAGATGCACGGCGGTGGTCACGAGCGCGGCCTGCGTTCGGGCACGCTGGCGACGCACCAGATTGTCGGCATGGGCGAAGCCTTCCGCATCGCGCGCGAGGAAATGGGCACCGAGAACGAGCGCGTCCGCATGCTGCGCGACCGTCTGCTCAAGGGCCTGCAGGACATCGAGGCGACCTATGTGAATGGCGACCTGGAAGCGCGCGTACCGCACAACCTCAACATCAGCTTTGCCTACGTCGAGGGTGAGTCGCTGATCATGGCGATCAAGGAAGTGGCGGTGTCCTCCGGTTCGGCCTGTACCTCTGCCAGCCTGGAGCCGTCCTATGTGCTGCGTGCCCTCGGTCGCGAAGACGAACTGGCGCACAGCTCGATCCGCTTCTCGATCGGCCGCTTCACCACCGAAGAGGAAGTCGACTTCACCATCGATCTGCTCCACCGCAAGATCGGCAAGCTGCGCGAACTTTCGCCGCTGTGGGAAATGGTGCAGGACGGCGTGGATCTGAATACCGTCCAGTGGGCTCATCACTGAGCACAGACCACTGACGATGTGCCACCGGGCGCATCGGGGACAGACAGGAAGACAAGGAGAAAGACATGGCCTACAGCGACAAACTGCTCGATCACTACGAAAACCCCCGCAACGTCGGCTCCTTCGGCAAGGAGGACGATGACGTCGGTACTGGCATGGTCGGCGCGCCGGCCTGCGGCGACGTAATGAAGCTGCAGATCAAGGTGGGTGCGGACGGCATCATCGAGGACGCCAAGTTCAAGACCTACGGCTGCGGCTCGGCCATCGCGTCGAGTTCGCTGGTGACCGAATGGGTCAAGGGCAAGACGCTCGATCAGGCAATGGAGATCAAGAACACCGCCATCGCCGAGGAGCTGGCACTGCCGCCGGTGAAGATCCACTGCTCCATCCTCGCCGAAGACGCGATCAAGGCGGCGGTCGAGGATTACCGCAAGAAGCACGGCGCAGCGGCGCCGGAGTCCGACGCAGCCTGAAGGAGCACGACATGGGTGTCACACTGAGCGAAAAGGCGGCGAAACACGTCGCCAACTACATCGCCAAGCGCGGTCGCGGCGTCGGCCTGCGCCTGGGCGTGCGCACCAGCGGGTGTTCCGGCATGGCTTACAAGCTTGAATTCGCGGACGATCTCGCGGCGGACGATCTGGTGTTCGAGAGCCATGGCGTCAAGGTGCTGATCGACCCGAAAAGCCTGCCCTACCTCGAAGGGACCGAACTGGACTTCGTGCGCGAAGGCCTGAACGAGGGGTTCAAGTTCAACAACCCCAACGTCAAGGACGAGTGCGGCTGCGGCGAAAGCTTCAATGTCTGAGTCCGCCGGCCTGCTGCCCGAAGCCGACCTGTTCAGCAGCGATCACTTCGCGCTGTTCGGTCTGCCGCGCCGCTTCGAGATCGACGAGCGCGCGCTCGAATCGCGTTATCACGAGCTGCAGTCGGCGGCGCACCCGGACCGCCACGCGCATCGCGCCGAGCAGGAACGGCGGCTGTCGATGCAGTGGGCCACACGCATCAATGAAGGCTACCGCCTGCTGCGCGCGCCGTTGTCGCGTGCGCGCTATCTGCTGGAACTGGAAGGCATTGACGTCGGCGCGGAAAACAACACCGCGATGCCGGCCGACTTCCTGATGCAGCAGATGGAATGGCGCGAGGCGCTGGACGAGGCGCGCGACGCACGCGACGTCGATGCGCTGGACGCGCTGGCGCGCAATCTGCGGCAAGCGCGCCGCGACGCGGAGGCGTTGCTGGCCCGCCAGCTTGATGTCGAGCACGACAACGCGGCTGCCGCGGCCACCGTGCGTCGCATGATGTTCATCGCGAAGCTCGGCGAGGACATCGCCGAGGCACACGAAACACTGGAAAACTGATGGCCCTGCTGCAGATCGCCGAACCCGGCGAATCCACCGCGCCGCACCAGCACCGGCTGGCTGTGGGCATAGACCTGGGCACCACGAATTCACTGGTCGCCACCGTGCGCAACAGCGTGCCGGTGGTGCTGAACGACGACAAGGGCCGCGCGCTGCTGCCATCGGTCGTGCGCTATTTCGCCGACGGTCGCACCGTCGTCGGCCACGCCGCGCAGGCGGCGCAGGCGCAGGACCCGCGCAATACCATCGCTTCCGTCAAGCGCTTCATGGGACGCGGTCTGGCCGACGTGGCGCACGTCGAATCGATGCCCTATGTGTTCGAGGACGCGCCGGGCATGGTCCGCCTGCGTACCGCGCAGGGCGCGAAAAGCCCGGTCGAGGTGTCGGCCGACATCCTGCGTACGCTGCGCGAGCGCGCCGAAGCCAGTCTGGGCGGTCCGCTGACCGGCGCCGTCATCACCGTACCTGCCTATTTCGACGATGCGCAGCGGCAGGCCACCAAGGACGCCGCACGTGTGGCCGGCCTGGAAGTGCTGCGCCTGCTGAACGAGCCGACCGCGGCCGCCATCGCCTACGGTCTCGACAATGCCTCGGAGGGTATCTACGCGGTCTATGACCTCGGCGGTGGCACCTTCGACATTTCCATCCTCAAGCTGTCGCGCGGTGTGTTCGAAGTGCTGGCGACCAGCGGTGATGCCGCGCTCGGCGGCGACGATTTCGACCATCGCGTCTATTGTTGGCTGATCGAGGCTTCGCGCATCGGCCCGCCCGGGCTGGAGGACATGCGCACGCTATACATGGAAGCGCGTCGCGCCAAGGAAGTGCTCTCCGCGCAGGACGCCGTGCATATCGGACTCAAGCTGTCCGGTGGCGAGGAGATCGATGTCACGCTGACGCGTGACGCCTTCGCCGACATGACGAAGAAACTGGTGGAGAAGACGCTGGCGCCGACCCGCAAGGCATTGCGTGACGCCGGTCTGTCGCCGGAAGAGGTCAAGGGCGTCGTGATGGTCGGCGGCGCCACCCGCATGCCGCACGTGCAGCGCGCGGTGGGTGAGTTCTTCGGCCAGGAGCCGCTGACCAACCTCGACCCGGACAAGGTGGTCGCCATCGGCGCTGCCATCCAGGCCAATGTGCTCGCCGGCAACCGCAGCGCCGACGAGGACTGGCTGCTGCTCGACGTGATTCCGCTGTCGCTCGGGCTGGAGACGATGGGCGGGTTGGTCGAGAAGATCATTCCGCGCAACTCGACGATTCCGACCGCGCGCGCGCAGGAGTTCACCACCTTCAAGGACGGCCAGACAGCGATGGCCATCCACGTCGTACAGGGCGAACGAGAACGCGTGTCCGACTGCCGTTCGCTGGCGCGTTTTGAACTGCGTGGCATTCCGCCCATGGTGGCGGGTGCGGCGCGCATCCGCGTCAGTTTCCAGGTCGACGCCGACGGATTGCTCAGCGTTTCGGCGCGCGAGATGGGGACCGGCATCGAGGCGCGCATCGAAGTCAAGCCGAGCTATGGCCTGGGCGATGACGAAGTCACGCGCATGCTGCGCGAGGGCTTCGAGCACGCGCAGGAGGACATGAGCGCGCGCGCTCTGGCCGAACAGCGGGTCGAGGCGCAGCGTCTGGGCGAGGCGACGCGCGCTGCGCTGGCCGCCGACGGCGATCTGCTCGACCCGGCCGAACGCGCCGCAATCGACGCGGTGCTGGTCGACCTGGCCAAAGCTGCCGCTGGCGAAGACACCCCCGCCATCAAGAAGGCGATCGACGCGCTCGGCCGCAGCACCGACGAGTTTGCCGCCCGCCGCATGAACCGCAGCATCCAGCGTGCGCTGGCCGGTCGCAGCGTCGAATCACTGTAAGAAACCGAGTTCCGAGACCCGCATGACCCAGATCGTCGTACTGCCCCATGTCGAACTGTGCCCCGAAGGCGCAGTGATCGAAGCCGCCCCCGGCACCACCATCTGCGACGCACTGCTCGCCAACGGCGTCGAGATCGAGCACGCCTGCGAGAAGTCCTGCGCCTGCACCACCTGTCACGTCATCGTGCGCGAGGGCTTCGGCAGCCTCGAGGCCGCCGAGGAACTGGAGGAGGATCTGCTCGACAAGGCCTGGGGCCTGGAGCCGAACTCGCGCCTGTCCTGTCAGGCCGAGGTGGCCGGCACGCCGCTGGTGGTCGAAATTCCGAAATACACCATCAATATGGTCAGCGAAGGAAAGAGGTAACGGCGATGAAATGGACCGATTCACGCGAGATCGCGATTGCGCTGACCGAGGCGCGACCCGATGTCGATCCGCAGTACGTGCGCTTCACCGACCTGATGGAGTGGGTCATGGCGCTGCCCGGTTTCGACGACGAACAGAGCCGCTGCGGCGAAAAGATTCTGGAAGCCATCCAGCTGGCCTGGATAGACGAAGCGGATTGATGCGTCGCTGAGCGTTGCACGGGGAGCGGGAAGGGCAGAAATGAAGGCGCAGTGTCGCCGGCAACTGCCCTGGTCAGCGCGCCGCGGTGTTCAAGGGCCGCCGCTTTTCCGGTAAACTGCGCATTTCCCGCTGCAGCGCAATACATGACCAAGTACGTATTCGTCACCGGTGGCGTGGTGTCCTCGCTCGGCAAGGGCATTGCAGCCGCCTCGCTGGGCGCGATTCTCGAATCGCGCTCCATCCGTGTCACCCACCTCAAGCTCGACCCCTACATCAACGTCGATCCGGGCACGATGAGCCCGTTTCAGCACGGTGAGGTCTTCGTCACCGAAGACGGGGCGGAAACCGATCTCGACCTCGGCCACTACGAGCGCTTCACCAGCGCCAAGATGGGCAAGCGCAACAACTTCACCACCGGCCAGATCTACGAGTCGGTGATCAAGAAGGAGCGCCGTGGCGAGTATCTGGGCAAGACGGTGCAGGTGATCCCGCACATCACCGACGAGATCAAGGCCTATGTGAAGCGTGGCGCCGAAGGCGCCGACGTGGCCATCGTCGAGGTCGGCGGTACGGTGGGCGATATCGAGTCGCTGCCCTTCCTCGAAGCGATCCGCCAGATGGGCATCGAAGAGGGCCGCGGCAACACCTGCTTCATGCACCTGACGCTGGTGCCCTACATCGCCACCGCCGGCGAACTGAAGACCAAGCCGACCCAGCACTCGGTCAAGGAACTGCGCGAGATCGGCATCCAGCCGGACATCCTGCTGTGCCGTTCCGACCGCGTGGTGCCCGACGACGAGCGGCGCAAGATCGCGCTGTTTACCAATGTGCTGCCGGAAGCGGTCATTTCGGTCACCGACGCGGACAGCATCTACAAGATCCCGGCCATGCTGCACAACCAGATGCTGGACGAGATCGTCTGTCACAAGCTGAACATCCTGGCCCGCGCGGCTGATCTGAGTGCCTGGACGCGACTGATCGACGCGCTGGAGCATCCGGAGCGCGACGTGGACATCGCCTTCGTCGGCAAGTACGTCGACCTGACCGAGTCCTACAAGTCGCTGTCGGAAGCGCTGGTGCACGCCGGCATCCATACGCGTTCGCGCATCAACATCCACTACATCGACTCGGAAGCGATCGAGCGCGCCACCGATGGCGGCCGTGCGCTGCTCGACCCGATGGACGCCATCCTGGTGCCCGGCGGCTTCGGTCGCCGCGGCGTCGAGGGCAAGATCGCCGCCATCCGCTACGCACGCGAGAACGGCGTGCCCTACCTGGGCATCTGCCTCGGCATGCAGCTGGCGGTGGTCGAGTACGCCCGCAATGTGGCCGGCCTGACTGGTGCGCACAGCACCGAGTTCGAACGCAACGCGCCGCACCCGGTGATCGGCCTGATCACCGAGTGGATGAGCGCCGAGGGCAAGCTCGAACGCCGCGATGAGTCGTCGGACATCGGCGGCACGATGCGTCTGGGCGGCCAGAACTGCAACCTCGCCGAAGGCAGCCTGGCGCGCGACATCTACGGCGCCGCCACCATCGTCGAGCGCCACCGTCACCGCTACGAGGTCAATAACCAGTACCTCGCCCAACTCGAAAAGGTGGGTCTGCGCGTGTCCGGCCGTTCGCAGGATGCGACCGACCCGCTGTGCGAAATGATCGAACTGCCGGACCACCCGTGGTTCGTCGCCTGCCAGTTCCACCCCGAATTCACCTCGACGCCGCGCGCCGGCCATCCGCTGTTTTCCGCCTTCGCCCGCGCGGCCATTGCCCGCCAGGACGCGCGCGGCGCGGTCAAGCGGTCCGTGCGCAAGGTGACAGGCTAAGGAGATCGCCATGAAACTGTGCGGATTCGACGTCGGCCTCGACCAGCCCTTCTTCCTGATCGCCGGCCCGTGCGTGATCGAGTCGCGCGAAATGGCCTTCGACACGGCAGGCAAGCTGAAGGAAATCACCGCCCGACTGGGCATTCCCTTCATCTACAAGTCGTCCTTCGACAAGGCCAACCGCAGCTCGGGCAAGAGCTATCGCGGCCCCGGCATGGAGAAAGGCCTGGAAATCCTGGCCGACGTGAAGCGCGAGCTGAACGTGCCGGTGCTGACCGACGTGCACACCGCGGAAGAGGCGCCCATCGTCGCGCAGTACGTCGATGTGCTGCAGACGCCGGCCTTCCTGTGCCGCCAGACCGACTTCATCCACGCCTGTGCCGCTACCGGCAAGCCGGTGAACATCAAGAAGGGCCAGTTCATGGCGCCGGGCGACATGAAGAACGTGGTCGACAAGGCGAAGGAAGCGAACGGCGGCGCGGACACCATCATGGTGTGCGAGCGCGGTGCCTCCTTCGGCTACAACAACCTCGTGTCCGACATGCGGTCGCTGGCCATCATGCGCAACACCGACTGCCCGGTCGTGTTCGACGCGACGCACTCGGTGCAACTGCCGGGCGGGCAGGGCAGTTCTTCGGGCGGACAGCGCGAGTTCGTGCCGGTGCTGGCGCGTGCTGCGGTGGCCGTGGGCATCGCCGGCCTGTTCATGGAAAGCCACCCGAATCCCGAGAAGGCGATGTCGGACGGCCCCAATGCGTGGCCGCTGCCGATGATGGAAGCGCTGCTGACCCAGCTGCGCGACCTCGACGCCGTCACGAAGAGGCACGGATTCCTCGAATCCGCCTTCGCCTGATGGCGCGGGACACGATCAAAATTCGAATTCAATAAATTTACTGAGGACCTGGAGCGACCATGAGTGCAATCGTCGATGTCGTCGCGCGCGAGATACTGGATTCGCGCGGCAATCCCACTGTTGAAGCGGACGTGCTGCTCGAGTCGGGCATCATGGGCCGCGCCGCCGTGCCGTCCGGCGCCTCGACCGGTTCGCGCGAAGCCATCGAGCTGCGCGACGGTGACAAGGACCGTTACCTCGGCAAGGGCGTTCTGGCCGCCGTCGAGAACGTCAATACCGAAATTTCGGAAGCCATCATCGGTCTGGATGCCGAAGAGCAGGCCTTCATCGACAAGACGCTGATCGAGCTCGATGGCACCGAGAACAAGTCGCGCCTCGGCGCGAACGCCACGCTGGCGGTGTCGATGGCGGTGGCCAAGGCCGCCGCTGAAGAGGCTGGCCTGCCGCTGTACCGCTATTTCGGCGGCTCGGGTGGCATGGCGATGCCGGTGCCGATGATGAACGTGATCAACGGCGGCGCGCACGCCAACAACAGCCTGGACTTCCAGGAATGCATGATCATGCCGGTCGGCGTGACCAGCTTCCGCGAAGCGCTGCGCATGGGCGCCGAAGTGTTCCACGCGCTGAAGAAGCTCACCGACAAGAAGGGCTACCCGACCACGGTCGGTGATGAAGGCGGTTTCGCACCCAACGTCGGCAGCGCTGAAGAAGCACTGAACATGATTCTCGACGCCGCCTCGGCCGCCGGCTACGAGCCGGGCCGCGATCTGGTGCTGGCGCTGGACTGCGCCGCCTCCGAGTTCTACAAGGACGGCAAGTACCACCTCGAAGGCGCCGGCCTGACGATGGAATCGGCCCAGCTGGTCGATTACCTCGCCACGCTGGCCGACAAGTTCCCCATCGTCAGCATCGAGGACGGCATGGCGGAGAACGACTGGGACGGCTGGAAGCTGCTGACCGAACGTCTGGGCAGCCGCGTGCAGATCGTCGGCGACGACCTGTTCGTCACCAACACCAAGATCCTGAAGGAAGGCATTGCCCGCGGCATCGCCAACTCCATCCTGATCAAGATCAACCAGATCGGCACGCTGACCGAAACCTTCGCCGCCGTCGAGATGGCCAAGCGCGCGAGCTACACCGCCGTCATTTCGCACCGCTCGGGCGAAACCGAGGACAGCACCATCGCCGACATCGCGGTCGGCCTGAACGCGATGCAGATCAAGACCGGTTCGCTGAGCCGTTCGGACCGCATCGCCAAGTACAACCAGCTGCTGCGCATCGAAGAAGATCTCGGCGATACCGCGTGGTACCCGGGCGCTTCGGCGTTCTACAACCTGCGCAAGTAAGCGGGCAGGTCGGCGATCATGGTCCGCCACTGGCCGTCCTTGTTGCTGGTGGCGCTGATCGCCGCGCTGCAGTACCCGCTCTGGCTCGGCAAGGGCGGGTGGCTGCAGGCATGGGAAGCCGAGCGTGCGCTGGAAGCGCAGCGCGCGCTCAACACCCGGCTCGAAGCGCGCAACGTCGCGCTGGAGGCGGATGTGAAAGACCTCAAGACCGGCTTTGACGCGGTCGAGGAGCGCGCACGCATCGAACTGGGCCTGGTCAAGCCGGGCGAGGTGTTCGTGCAGGTGCCGCGCAGCAAGCCCTGACCCCCGTCAGGCGGATTTCGTCGTTTTTCCGGATGTTCAGACGTCGCGACGCAGCGTGCGCAGCCCGCTGATGCGCGCGGCGAACCAGCCGCTGTCCAGCGCATCGGTGCGCACATACTTTCCGCGCGTGCTCGGTGCGTGGATGAAGCGCCCCTCGCCGGCGTAGATGCCCATGTGTGAATGCGGCTTGCCGCTGGTGTTGAAGAACACCAGATCGCCCGGCTGCAGCGACGCACGATCGACCGGGCGCGCCAAGCGGGCGATCTGCGCCGCGTTGTGCGGCAGGCGGATGCCGGCTACCTGCTCGAATATCCAGCTCACCATGCCACTGCAGTCCAGCCCGCTGTCCGGGTTGCGACCGCCGAAGCGGTACTGGTTGCCGATCAGCCCGAGCGCGTAGATCACCGCGTCCTGCGCGTGGGTGTCGTCGGCCAGCTGCAGGGCCGCCGTCGGCGCAGGCGCAGGTGTCTGTACGGCAGGCGGTTGCGGCGTGGGCGGCGCATCGGGCAGCGGCGCCGGCAGCGTGCCGCAGCCCGCCAGCAGCAGCGCTGCGGTGAGCGTGAGCGCCTGCTTACTTGCGGTCAATCTCGATCTGTCCGCTGATGTTCACGCTGACGCGCGATTCACCGGCCTCGACCGGCATGTCGGCCATTGCCGCCTCGGCCATCGCCACCTTGCTGCGCATCAGCGGTCGCGGCGGCGGCATGCCGGAGGTGTTGTTCACGTTCATGTGCAGGATGCGCCAGTTGCCGCCGAGCGACGCGGCGACGATCTTCGCGCGTGCGTTGAAGGCGGCGATGGCGTCGCCGATGGCGGCGTTCTCTGCTTCGCGCGCGGTGTCCTCGCTCGGCTCCAGCGTCAGCTGGCCGACCGCAAGCTGCGACTGCAGCTTGCCCAGCAGTTCGGACAGCGCCGCCTGATCTTTCGACTCCAGCAGCAGTTCCGAGCGCATGCGCCAGCTTTCGATGGTGCGGCCGTTCTTGCTGTAGACCGGATAGGTCGAGGTGTTGCCGCTGCGTACCTTCACGCTGGTGTAGGGCTTGGTCGTGGCGAGGGCGGCCTGCATCGCCGCATTCACCTTCTTCGCCAGCGGTCCGGGCGTGGCGTCGCCCAGTTCGATGTAGGCCTGAGCGCGTGCAAGGTCGTTCTGGGCGAGACGGGACGCTTCGGCGTTCAGGTCCACCACGATGCCTTCGCGCCGCGCGGCAGACGGTTCGGCCGCATTCGCGCCGGACACGCAGGCTGCAAGCAGCAGCCAGAGGGGGTATTTCATTTGTGCTCCCGCAATCGTCATGACGACGGGAGTATAGCGGCCGGGGATTTCAGCGGCGACGGTGGATGTCCCGCTCTTCGTCGGCCTCGATGCGCACCGGCACGCGGGCGTGCTCTTCGCCCATCGCCGACAGCAGTGCGACGCCGAGCAGCGCCAGATAGGTCAGCACCGCCATCACGGTGGTTTCTCCGCTGGCGGCCAGCATGACGGCCGGCAGTACGTGGGCGCCGGTGAAGAAGAAGTGGGTGCGCTGGGTCATTGCAGTCTCCCGATGTCGGTGGTTCACCGGGATAACGACCGCCCGCGCGCCGTGCTGAAGGGTACGTCAGTCTCTGGGGACGGCCTGCAGACTGTCGCGGTACAGGCGCGACTTGTCGACATAGCCGGCGGCGCTGCGCATCAGTCCCTCTACCTCTTCGTCGGTGAGCTGGCGCACCACGCGGCCGGGCGAGCCGAGCACCAGGGAGCGGTCGGGAATGACGCGACCCTCCGGAATCAGCGCATTGGCGCCGATCAGGCAGTTGCGACCGATCACTACGCGGTTCAGGATGACGGCGTGGATGCCGACCAGCGAGCCGTCGCCGACCGTGCAGCCGTGCAGCATCGCGTGGTGGCCGATGGTCACGTCGGTGCCTATGGTCAGCGGCACGCCGTCGTCGATGTGCAGCACCGCGCCATCCTGTACATTCGAGCGCTCGCCGATCGAGATGTGGTCGTTATCGGCGCGGATGACCGCACCGAACCACACGCTGGTGTCCGCCTTCAGTTCGGCATCGCCGATGATGCTCGCGCTGGGCGCGATCCAGGTGCTGGAATGGACGACGGGCGTCTTGCCGTCGAGGGCGTACAGACTCATGCGGACTCCCGGCTGACACGACCTGCGGTCGGGCGAGTTATTGTGCAACGCAACCAGGGTCGCGATTGTACGCGCATGCCTCGGGACCAGCGCAAGCGGCGGCGCGTGGAGGCGCCTGTGCTGACAGTGGAAAGGATGACGATGAATGAAGCGCTGGCCCGCTCGCTGGCCGATTTCGAAGCAGGGCGCATCGACATGGATGCGCTGATCGCCACCTGGCGTCGCCATGGTGTGGACGATGCGACGCTGCAGGCCAAATGGCGCGAGGTACTCGACGGCCTGCTGATGCGGCTCGAATCGGCGCGGCTGTTTTCCGGCGAAAGCTGTTCGTTCAGCCAGGGCGAACTGCTGGCGACGATGCGCGAATGGCTGAACCGGGTGCAGGCGCAGATCCAGGCGCAGCAGTAGGTGCACGCGTGTGCTGAACGAAAAAAGGGCGCCCGCAGGCGCCCCTGAAGATGCCGAGCAGGCGGGTCAGAGCTTGCTCTTCACAACTTCGACGACACGGTCAGCCTCGGCCACCCACTTGGCCAGCAGAGCGTCGGTTTCGGTACGGCGCGAAGCGGCGAAATCGGCGTCCTTGATGCTGGGCACGTTGATGTCGACGTTCAGCGCAGCCGAACGCAGCGCGGCGACGGCGGCCAGAGCGGCCACACCGGCGTCCGATACGACGTTCTTGTTGCCCTTCTCGGCGGCGACCAGCGACAGCGCGATCACGTCGGCGCAGGCGCGGGCGCAGGCCAGCGGCGCGTCGGTGGCCTTCTTCAGACCGTCCTGGATCGCGGCCGAACGGGCGGCCTTCTGCTCGTCGGTGTCCTTCGGCAGACCGTAGGCGGCCATCAGGCCGTCGAAGGCTTCGACGTCGGCGCGGATGAAGTCGGTCAGCTGGGCGCGCAGGGCTTCCGCCTTGGCCAGCAGATCCTTCATTTCGCCTTCGACTTCGACATAAGCCTTCTTGCCGATGGTCAGGTTGCACACCATGCTGACCAGTGCCGCGCCCATGCCGCCCATGATGGCCGCGGCGCTGCCGCCGCCCGGGGTCGGCGCGCTGGAGGCGAGCTCGTCGAGGAAGGTGGTGACCGGCTTGTCCTTGATCATCGTCATGGCTCAGCCCACCATGGTTTTCGCCATCGCGTAGATTTCCGACGCGTCGAGCGAAATGTCGTTGCTTTCGAACAGCTTGCCGACGCATGCGCGCTGCAGCGCGATCTTCAGCGCGCCGAAGCCGATGGCGCCGAACACGATCTTGCCGTGCTTGACCACGCCCTTGTCCATCATGTCGATGCCTTCGATGCCCAGCGGCGGCGTCGCGTTGGCGTCGGCAATCATCTCGAGCGTCGGGTTGTCCTTCCAGTGGCGCTCTTCCAGCAGCTGGATGCCGCCCGCGCCGGTCGCGATGACCACGTTCGCGCCTTCGATGGCACGGCCGCGCGCGTCGTTGTCAGCCGCTTCGGCGACCGCGACGTCGAGGTTGAAGTTGGCCTTGAGCTGCTTGGCGGCTTCTTCGGCGGTGGCGATCTTGCGCGACACCAGCGTCACCGTGGCGCCCTCGCTGGCCAGCATCACGGCAGCGCGCGTGCCGACCGGGCCGGTGCCGCCGAGGATGACCGCCTTCTTGCCCTTCAGCGAACCGCTGTGCGCCAGCCAGGCGACGCAGGCGGCTGCCGTGGTGTTCGAGCCGTTCGAGTCGAGCATCACCGACACGCGGAAGTTCGAGAAGAACTTCTTCTTGACCGCCTTGAACAGCGTTTCGCCTTCGGCCATGTTGCTGCCGCCGATGAAGATGGCGGTGTTCTTCTTGTCCTTTGGTGCGCGGGTGAAGATCGCACCGTCGACCATGGCGCCGACGTTGTGCGGATGCACGCCGCCGTAACCGATCACGTGGTCCGCGCCACCGTCGTGGCACACGACGCTGTCGAACACCGACGGATGTTCATCGGTATCGAATTGGTAAAGCAGCTTTTTCATTGTGATGTCTCGGATGTCTGGAAGAGAGGAATCCGCCGGCCGCACAGCCGACGGACCTTGAGGCGTGTCGCGGCTATCAGGTCACCGTATTGACCGGGCTGCCCTTGACGTAGGCTTCGACGTTGTCGATCAGCTGGTCGGCCAGGAACTGCATCGCGCCGTCCGAGGCCCAGGCCACGTGCGGGGTCAGGATGAAGTTGGGCAGGCGCAGGTCGAGCAGCGGGTTGCCTTCCTTCGGCGGTTCCTTGGTCAGCACGTCGAAACCGGCGCCGCCGATGATGCCTTCCTTCAGCGCGGTGACGAGGTCTTCCTCGTGCACCAGCCCGCCGCGGGCGGTGTTGATCAGGATGGCGCTGCGCTTCATCTTCTTGAACTGCGCCATGCTGAACATGTTGCGGCTTTCCGGCGTCAGCGGGCAGTGCAGAGAGATGATGTCGGACTGGGCCAGCACTTCTTCCACCGGCGTGAATTCCACGCCCGGCGCCTTCGGGCCCGGATGGTCGGCGAACAGCACCTTCATGCCGAAGCCACGGGCGATCTTGGCCGTGCCCTGACCGAGCACGCCTTCACCGAAAATGCCGATGGTGCTGTCGAAGAGGTCGTAGATCGGGTGGTCGAAGAAGCAGAACTGGTCCACTTCCTGCCAGCGGCCGCGCTCGACGTCCTGGCGGTAGGCGATGATGCTGCGGCGCAGGGCCAGGATCAGCGCGAACGCGTGTTCCGGCACGGTGTGCACCGCGTAGTTGCGGATGTTGGACACGACGATGCCGCGCTCGCGGCAGGCCGGCACGTCGATCACGTCGTAGCCGGTGGCGGCCACGCCGATCATCTTCAGGTTCGGCAGCTGGGCCAGCACGTCGCCGCGCAGCGGCACCTTGTTGGTGATGGCGACGGTGGCGTCCTTCAGGCGTTCGACGATCTGGTCCGGGGCGGTGGTGTCGTACTCGGCCCAGGTGTGGTCGAAGGACGGACGACGGACATTGGCCTTCAGCGTGGAGCGGTCGAGAAACACAACGTGGTGCGACATGTCTCTTCCTTCTGTTCTATGGATGTAAAAGGCCGGGCGAACCCGGCCGAGCAGCAGACACGCAGGCCCGCCGGAGCGGGCCGCCGCAATATTACTTCGCCTGCGGAGCGTTCGTGCGCCAGTAGGTCGAGGCAGCCGCCACGCCCGAACCCGGGGTGACGTTGATGCCGTTGTCCAGCATCGACATTTCGGCACCGGCGATCGCGCTCATCAGCGACAGCGCGTTCAGGTCGCCGAGGTGACCGATGCGGAACACCTTGCCGGCAACCTTCGACAGGCCGGCGCCCAGCGACAGGTTGTACTTGTTGTACGCGTTGCTGATCACCTTGGCGGCGTCGAAACCTTCCGGCACCAGGATGGCGCTGACGGTGTTCGAGTACCACTCCGGCGCCTTGGCGCACAGGTTCAGCTTCCAGCCTTCCTGGACCGCGGCGCGGACACCGTTGGCCAGGTATTCGTGGCGGGCGAAGATGTTCTCCAGGCCTTCCTCGAAAATGGTGTTCAGCGCTTCACGCATGCCGTACAGCATTGGGATCGACGGCGTGTAGGGGAAGTAGCCGGTGGCGTTGTTGCGCATCATGTCGCCGATGTCGAAGTAGCAGCGACGCGAGGTCGCGGTTTCCATCGCCTTCAGCGCCTTCGGGCTCATGCCCAGGATGCCCATGCCGGCCGGCAGCATGAAGCCCTTCTGCGAACCGGACACCGTGCAGTCGACGCCCCACTCGTCCATGCGGAAGTCGATCGACACCAGCGACGACACGGTATCGACCATCAGCAGCGCCGGGTGGTTGGCATTGTTCATCGCCTTGCGCACCTTGGCGATGTCGCTCGACACACCGGTGGCCGTCTCGTTCTGGCAGGCCAGCACGGCCTTGATCTTGTGCTCCTTGTCGGCGCGCAGGATTTCTTCGTACTGGTCGTAGGGCACGCCGGTGCCCCACTCGACGTCGAGCACCTGGACTTCGAAGCCCAGACGCTGCGCCATGTCGGCCCACAGGTGGCTGAACTGGCCGAAGCGCGAGCACAGCACCTTGTCGCCCGGCGACAGCGTGTTGGTCAGCGCCGCTTCCCACATGCCGGTGCCGGATGCCGGGAAGGTGAAGATGGTGCCTTCGGTCGTCTTGAACACCTTCTTCAGATCGGCCAGCACCGACAGCGCCAGTTCCGGGAACTTGGGCGAGCGGTGGTCTTCCTGCGGCACGACCATGGCGCGCAGGATGCGCTCCGGCGTGTTGGTGGGACCAGGCACGTAAAGATGGTTACGACCGGCGATTCGAGACATGGCGAAACTCCTGTAATTGCTTTGAAAGGTGTCGGGGTGGCTGACCGCTTGTTTTATTTGTTGCGGCCGTAGACCGGGAACGCGTCGCACAGCTTGGTGACGTCGGCGACCACGCGTGCGATCACGGCGTCGTCGTTCGGTGCGTCCAGCACGTCCACGATCAGATTTGCAACTTGCTTCGCCTCGGCTTCCTTAAAGCCGCGGGTCGTCATGGCAGGGCTGCCGATTCGAATGCCACTGGTCACGAACGGCTTTTGCGGGTCGTTCGGGATGGCATTCTTATTGACCGTGATGTGTGCACGGCCCAGCGCTGCTTCTGCGTCCTTGCCAGTGATGTTTTTGGCACGCAGATCGACGAGGAACAGGTGGGACTGGGTGCGGCCCGAAACGATGCGCACGCCACGCTCGACGAGCGTTTCGGCCATCACCTGGGCGTTCTTCAGCACCTGTTGCTGGTAAGTCTTGAATTCCGGGGTCGCGGCTTCCTTGAAGGCGACGGCCTTGGCGGCGATGACGTGCATCAGCGGACCGCCCTGGATACCCGGGAAAATCATCGAGTTCAGCGGCTTCTCGAACTCGGCCTTGGCCATGATCACGCCACCGCGCGGGCCGCGCAGCGTCTTGTGCGTGGTCGAGGTGACGAAGTCGGCGATGCCGATCGGGCTCGGGTACAGGCCGGCAGCGACCAGGCCGGAGTAGTGGGCCATGTCGACCAGCAGGTAGGCGCCGACCGAATCAGCGATCTCGCGGAAGCGCTTGAAATCGATGTGCAGGGCGTAGGCGGAAGCACCGGCCACGATCATCTTCGGCTTGTGTTCCTTGGCCAGCGCTTCGACCTGTGCGTAGTCGATCGCTTCGGTTTCCGGATCCAGGCCGTACGCCACACCCTTGTAGATCTTGCCGGAGAAGTTCACCGACGAACCGTGGGTCAGGTGACCGCCATGCGCCAGCGACATGCCGAGGATGGTGTCGCCCGGCTGCAGCATCGCCATATAGACACCGGCGTTGGCCTGCGAACCCGAATGCGGCTGCACGTTGGCGTATTCGGCGCCGAACAGTGCCTTGAGGCGATCGATCGCCAGCTGTTCCGCGACGTCGACATGCTCACAGCCACCGTAGTAACGCTTGCCCGGATAACCTTCGGCGTACTTGTTCGTCAGTACGGAGCCTTGGGCTTCCATGACCGCCGGGCTGGCGTAGTTTTCCGACGCGATCAGCTCGATGTGGTGTTCCTGACGGGCGTACTCCGCTTCCATGGCGGCCCACAGTTCGGGGTCGGAATGGGCGATGGTCTGTTTCGGGTCAAACATTCGGATTACCTTTCTGATGTGAGCTTTCGGCCCGCGTCCTCTGCAGGCCTTATGAAGTAATACAAGGCAAGCAGACTATATCTGATGGATCAAGGGCCTCGTATCGGACTTTCTTATTGCCGTGATAAGTATAAGTGAAGCTTAATTGAAAAGACCTCATCCATAATTCTTTACAACGAATCCGGTGTTCGACCCTGTGCGGGCACCTCGCGGTTCAGCGATGAACCACCACTCTCTTCCACACGACAGAAGGTGAAGCATGGACATTCACGAGTACCAAGCGAAAGAGCTTTTGGCGGGCTTCGGCGTGCCGGTGCCGCGCGGCAGCGTGGCCTACAGCCCCGACCAGGCCGTCTATACGGCGACGGAACTGGGCGGCTGGCACTGGGCGGTGAAGGCCCAGGTGCACTCCGGAGCCCGCGGCAAGGCCGGCGGCATCAAGCTGTGCAAGACCTACCATGAGGTCGATGCCGCCGCCCGCGAACTGCTGGGCAAGCGCCTGGTGACCATCCAGACCGGCCCGGAAGGCAAGCCCGTTCAGCGCGTCTACGTGGAAGTGGCCGAGCCGTTCGAGCGCGAACTCTATCTGGGCATCGTGCTGGACCGCAAAGCCGAGCGCGTTCGCGTCATCGCCTCTGCCGAAGGTGGGATGGAAATTGAAGAATTGGCACACAGTGCTCCGGAAAAGATCATGCAGGTCGTGGTCGAACCGGCGGTCGGCCTGCAGGCCTTCCAGGCCCGCCAGATCGCTTTCGGTCTGGGCCTGTCGATCAAGCAGGTGTCGCGTGCGGTCACCGCGATCATGGGCGCCTACCGCGCCTTCCGCGATCTCGACGCCACCATGGTCGAAATCAACCCGCTGGTCGTGACCAAGGACGACCGCGTGCTGGCGCTCGACGCCAAGATGTCCTTCGACGACAACGCAATGTTCCGCCAGCGTGCCGTGGCCGACATGCGCGATCCGTCGCAGGAGGATCCGCGTGAAGTGCAGGCCGCCGAGCACAACCTGAACTACGTCGGCCTCGACGGCGACATCGGCTGCATCATCAATGGTGCCGGTCTGGCCATGGCCACGATGGACACCATCAAGTATGCCGGCGGCGCGCCGGCCAACTTCCTCGACGTCGGCGGTGGCGCCTCGCCCGAGCGCGTCGCCAATTCCTTCCGCCTGGTGCTGTCGGACAAGAACGTTAAGGCCATCCTGGTCAACATCTTCGCCGGTATCAACCGCTGCGACTGGGTGGCTCAGGGCGTGGTGCAAGCCTGCAACGACATCGATATCACGGTGCCGCTGATCGTCCGCCTGGCCGGCACGAACGAGGAAGAAGGCCGCCGCATCATCCGCGAGAGCGGTCTGCCCATCATCAGCGCCGATTCGCTGACCGAAGCAGCCCAGAAGGCGGTAGACGCCGCCCGCGCCCACGCCGCCAGCTGAGCACAAGAGGATTTAGACATGAGCATTCTGATCAACGAAAAGACCAAGATCATCGTCCAGGGCTTTACCGGCGACAAAGGTACCTTCCACGCCAAGGAAATGATCGAGTACGGCACCAACGTCGTCGGCGGCGTGACCCCGGGCAAGGGCGGCACCACCCACCTCGGCAAGCCGGTGTTCAACACGGTGGCCGACGCGGTGGCCGCGACCGGCGCCGAAGCATCGATCACCTTCGTCGCGCCGGCCTTCTGCGCCGACGCCATCATGGAAGCGGCCGACGCCGGCATCCAGCTGGTGTGCTCGATCACCGACGGCATCCCGGCGCAGGACATGATGCGCGTCAAGCGCTACTTCATGCGCTACCCGAAGGAGCGCCGCACGCTGATGGTCGGCCCGAACTGCGCCGGCATCATCAGCCCGGGCAAGGCCATGCTGGGCATCATGCCGGGCCACATCTACAAGCAGGGCAACATCGGCATCGTGTCGCGTTCGGGCACGCTGGGCTACGAAGCGGCCGCGCAGATGAAGCAGCTGGGCATCGGCGTGTCGACCTCGGTCGGCATCGGCGGCGACCCGATCAACGGCTCGTCCTTCCTTGACCACCTGATGAAGTTCCAGGAAGACCCGGACACGCACGCCGTGGTGATGATCGGCGAGATCGGCGGCCCGCAGGAAGCCGAAGCGTCGGCCTGGGTGAAGGAAAACATGAAGAAGCCGGTAATCGGCTACGTCGCCGGCCTGACCGCACCGAAGGGCCGCCGGATGGGCCACGCGGGCGCCATCATCTCGGCCGCCGGCGATTCGGCTGCCGAGAAGTCGGAAATCATGCGTTCCTTCGGCCTGACCGTCGCGCCGAGCGCCGGCGAGCTGGGCAGCACCGTGGCCTCCGTCCTGGCCAAGCTGTAAGAGCAGAGCAGCACGGGGCGTGCGGAGCGCGCCCTGCTTTCCGTCCGCCCCGGTGGGGCGGACGCCCGCCACCAGCCTGCGAGACTCCCACCGTGGTGAGTGATCCCATTTCCGTTCCCGCGTCTGCCGACGCCTCCGGGGCGGCTTTCTCGGAAAAAGCGATCGACCTGCTGTTTTCGCTGCTGCGCGAAGTGGTCGAACGTCACCATCCCGAACTGCTGCCGGTGCTTGCCGGCGAGTCGGGCAACAGTCTTTCCCCGCAGATGCTGGGCCGTGCCATCCAGGCCCAGGGCATCCTGTTCCAGCTGCTGTCGATCGCCGAACAGAACGGCGCCATGCGCAAGCGGCGCGAGATCGAGCGCCACCAGGGCCGCGAAAGCCTGCCCGGCACCTTCGCCAGCGTGCTGGCGTCGGCGAAGAAGGCCGGCCTGTCGCCGGAGCGCGTGCGCGAGGCTTTCGCCGGCCTCAAGGTGCGTCCGGTGCTGACCGCGCACCCGACCGAAGCCAAGCGCGTGACCGTGCTCGAACGGCATCGCCGCATCTACCGCATGCTGATCGAGCTCGAATCGCCGCGCTGGACGCCGCGCGAACGCCACGATCTCGAAGACGCGCTGCGCAACGAGATCGAACTGCTGTGGCTGACCGGCGAACTGCGCCTCGAAAAACCGAATGTGTCGCAGGAAATCGCCTGGGGCCTGCACTTCTTCAACGAAACCCTGTTCGAAGTCGGCCCCGACGTGCTGGCGCGCGCCGACGAGGCGATGGCGCAGCATTTCGGCGAGGCGGATCTGCCGGGCTTCCTCGAATTCGGTTCCTGGATAGGCGGCGACCGGGACGGCAATCCCTTCGTCACCAACGCGATCACGCGCGGTGCGCTGGTCGAATGCCGCCTGGCCAGCCTGCGCCGCCACCGTCAGTCGGTGCTCGAACTGCTGCGCGGCCTGTCGGTGACCGAAGCGTCGCTCGTGCTGTCCGGTGACTTCCGCGACGCACTGATGCTGGCGCTGGAAGAGAGCGGCGAGGGCAATGCGATTGCCGCGCGCAATCCGGGCGAACCTTTCCGCCAGTTCCTGGTGTGCGTGCTGGGCAAGCTGGACGACACCATTACCTGCACCCAGGCAGAAGAGGGCGCGGCCTGTCGTCGCGGCTACGAATCCGCCGACCGCCTGATCGCCGATCTGCGCACGCTGGAAGCCGGCCTGCGCGACGCGAAGCTCGGCCGCATCGCCGACACCGAAGTGGTGCCGCTGCGCCGCCAGATCGAAATGTTCCGCTTCAGCACGGTGCGTCTCGACGTGCGCGAGAACTCGACCCGCGTCACGCAGACGCTGGAAGCGCTGTGGCGCGCCAGCCGCGGCGAGCCGGACGACGTGCCGGCGCCGGCGCAGGACAGTGCCGAGTGGCGCGACTGGCTGCTGGCCGAACTGGCCGCGCCGCGCGCCGGCGTGCGCGACACCAGTGGCCTGCCGGCGGTGGCCGCCGAGACGTTGGGCCTGTTCCGCCTGATCGCCGACATGCGCCCGCGCGTCGGCCGCGAAGCTTTCGGCAGTTTCATCCTGAGCATGACGCGCAATGTGTCGGACGTGCTCGGCGTCTATCTGCTGGCGAAGGAAGCCGGCCTGTACGCCGACCCGGCCGGTGTCGAACGCTGTTCGCTGCCCATCATGCCGCTGTTCGAAACCATCGACGACCTGCGCCGTGCGCCGGCCATCATGCGCGAGCTGCTGGCGATGCCGCTGATCAAGCGCTCGGTGCGCGCGCTCGGCGGCGTGCAGGAAGTGATGATCGGCTACTCCGATTCGAACAAGGACGGCGGCTTCCTGTCGTCGAACTGGGAGCTGTTCAAGGCGCAGCAGAAGCTGACCGCGGTCGGCGGCGAAGCGGGCGTGAAGATTGCCTTCTTCCACGGTCGCGGCGGTTCGGTCAGCCGCGGCGGCGTGCCTGCCGGGCGCGCGATCGCCGCGCAGCCGGCCGGCTCCATCCAGGGTCTGTTCCGGCTGACCGAACAGGGCGAGGTGATTTCGAGCAAGTACGCCAACAAGGGTACGGCCGCCTTCAACCTCGAACTGCTGGCCGCCAGCGTGTTCGACCACGCGTTGAAATCCGGCCGCGCCGACGGTCCGCACGCAGTGCCCGAGTTCGACGACGCGCTGGAGGCGCTGTCGGGCGCCGCGCACGCGGCCTACCAGAACCTGATATCGAATCCGGCGCTGGTCGGCTACTTCCAGGAAGCCAGCCCGCTGGAAGAGATTTCGCTGCTCAACATCGGCTCGCGCCCGGCGCGCCGCTTCGGTGCCAAGTCGCTGGCCGAGCTGCGCGCGATTCCGTGGGTGTTCGCCTGGTCGCAGAACCGCCACATCGTCACCGGCTGGTACGGCGTCGGCTCCAGCCTCGCCAATTTCATCGGCGTGCGCGGTGCCAGCGGCGAAGCGCTGCTGGCGCGCATGTTCAACGAGTCGCCGCTGTTCCGCCTCATCGTCGATGAAGTGGAAAAAACGCTGGCCGTGGTCGATCTCGACATCGCCCGCGAATACAGCCAGCTGGTGGCCGACGCCGGTGTGCGCGAGGAGGTGTTCGGCATGATCGCCCGCGAGTACGACATCACGCGCACGCAGATCCTGCGTCTGTCGGGCACCCGTGGCCTGGCCGAGCGCTTCCCCGACTACCGCCAGAAACTCGACCACCGGCTGCCGGTGGTCAACCAGGTGAGCCGCCAGCAGATTTCGCTGCTGCGCGCCTTCCGCATGACCGACGACGCCGCGCGGAAAGAGGAATTCCGCAAGGCCCTGCTGCTGTCGATCAACTGCGTGTCCGCCGGTTTCGGCGCCACCGGCTGATCGTCCGGCCCGACTTCTGAACAGACTTCGCACCATCCACCGGAGGAGACATCCATGAGCTTCACGATCATCGAACAAGCCACGCCCCGCCTGCACCGTTCCGAACTGGCCGTTCCGGGTTCCAACCCGGGCATGTTCGAGAAGGCCGCCAAGTCGGCCGCCGACATCATCTTCCTCGACTGCGAGGACGCGGTCGCGCCGGACGACAAGGAGCAGGCGCGCAAGAACATCATCGAAGGCCTGAACGACGTCGACTGGGGCAGCAAGACCATGATGGTGCGCATCAATGGTCTGGACACCCACTACATGTACCGCGACGTGGTGGACATCGTCGAAGCCTGCCCGCGCCTGGACATGATCCTGATCCCGAAGGCCGGCACCGCCGCCGACGTCTACGCGGTCGACATGATGGTCACGCAGATCGAGGCCGCCAAGAAGCGCACCAAGCGCATCGGCTTCGAAGTGCTGATCGAGACCGCGCTCGGCATGGCCAACGTCGAAGCGATCGCGCAGTCGTCGAAGCGCCTGGAAGCGATGAGCTTCGGCGTGGCCGACTACGCCGCCTCGACCCGCGCCCGCACCACCGTGATTGGTGGCGTGAACAAGGACAGCGTGGTGCTGACCGACAAGGACGAGCAGGGCAACCGCCAGTCCTTCTGGACCGATCCGTGGCACGCCGCGCAGACCCGCATGATGGTTGCCTGCCGCGCCTACGGCCTGCGTCCGATCGACGGCCCGTTTGGTGACTTCAACGATCCGGACGGCTATATTTCCGCGGCGAACCGCGCTGCCGTGCTCGGTTACGAAGGCAAGTGGGCGATTCACCCGTCGCAGATCGAACTGGCGAACAAGGTCTACACGCCGTCGGAGGCCGAGGTGACGAAGGCACGCCGCATTCTCGAAGCGATGGCCCAGGCCGCGAAGGAAGGCCGCGGTGCCGTATCGCTCGACGGCCGCCTGATCGATATCGCCAGCATCCGCATGGCCGAAGCGCTGATCGCCAAGGCAGACACGATCGCCGCGGCACGCTGAGTGTCCGGCGCTGCGGCCGGGGAGGGCCCGGCCGCACGATCCATATATATAAGCAGTTAACAGCAGACGCAGTAACGGCGGGTAGTGAGGCCCGCCGCTTCCAACCCGATTGACGACTACACGGAAAAAACCAATATGGCATCCGATATCGAAATCGCCCAGCAGGCGAAAATGCAGCGCATCAGTGAGGTGGTGTCCAAGCTGGGCATCCCCGAAGACGCGATCGAGCCCTACGGCCACTACAAGGCCAAGGTGTCGCTCGACTACCTGAACAGCCTGAAGGATCGTCCGGACGGCAAGCTCATCCTGGTCACCGCGATCAGCCCGACGCCGGCCGGCGAGGGCAAGACGACGACGACCGTTGGTCTGGGCGATGCGCTGAACCGCATCGGCAAGAAGACCATGATCTGCCTGCGCGAACCGTCGCTGGGTCCGGTATTCGGCGTCAAGGGCGGCGCGGCCGGCGGCGGCTACGCGCAGATCGTGCCGATGGAAGACATCAACCTGCACTTCACCGGTGACTTCCACGCCATCGGCGCCGCGCACAATCTGCTGTCGGCGCTGATCGACAACCACATCAACCACGGCAACGAACTGCGCATCGACCCGCGCCTGATCCAGTGGAAGCGTGTGGTCGACATGAACGACCGCGCGCTGCGCAAGATCACCATCGGTCTGGGCGGCACCGCCAACGGCTTCGTGCGGGAGGACGGCTACGACATCGTGGTCGCGTCCGAAGTCATGGCCATCCTGTGCCTGGCCAATTCGCTGATGGACCTGAAGGAACGTCTTGGCCGCATCATCATCGGCTACACGCTGGGCGACAAGAAGCCGGTGTACGCGAGCGACCTGAAGGCGCAGGGCGCCATGGCCACGCTGCTGAAGGACGCGATCAAGCCGAACATCGTGCAGACGCTGGAGAACAACCCGGCCATCATCCACGGCGGCCCCTTCGCCAACATCGCGCACGGCTGCAACTCGGTCACCGCGACCAAGGCCGGCCTGAAGATGGCTGACTACGTCGTGACCGAAGCCGGCTTCGGTGCCGACCTCGGCGCCGAGAAGTTCATCGACATCAAGTGCCGCATGGCCGGGCTGAACCCGTCGGCCGTCGTGCTGGTCGCCACCATCCGCGCGCTGAAGTTCCACGGCGGCGTGAAGAAGGAAGACCTGAACCAGGAAAACCTGGCGGCGCTGGAAAAGGGCATCGTCAACATCGAGCGCCACCTGAAGAACATCACCGAGCACTACGGCCTGCCCTGCGTCGTGTCGGTGAACCACTTCACCTTCGACACCGACGCCGAAATCGCGCTGCTGAAGAGCCGCATCGAAGCGCTCGGCGGCAAGTTCGTGATCGCCCGCCACTGGGCGAGCGGCGGTGCCGGTGCCGAAGAACTGGCGCGCATGGTTGCCGACATCTGCGACAACGCACCGGGCAAGCACACTTTCGTCTACGACGAGAACGCGACGCTGCAGGACAAGATCACCACCATCGCCACCAAGATCTACGGCGCCGGTGCGGTCACCTTCTCCGACGCCGCGCGCAAGCAGCTCGAAAGCTGGAACGCCGACTACGGCCGTTTCCCGGTCTGCATGGCGAAGACCCAGATGTCCTTCTCCGCCGACCCGAACGCCAAGGGCGCACCCAGCGGCCACACGCTCAACGTGCGTGAAGTGCGACTGGCCAACGGCGCCGGTTTCGTGGTCGCCATCTGCGGCGACATGATGACCATGCCGGGCCTGCCCAAGGTGCCGGCGTCGGAAAAGATCGACATCGACGAGCATGGGAAGGTGTCGGGGCTGTTCTGATCACGGATCGAGCAGAGCAACAGAAACGCCGCCCTTGGGCGGCGTTTCTGTTTTGCGCGCGCATGTTTCGACTGCGCAGCGCAGGCCGAGGGGATATTTACCTTCCGCGTATGAAATCCAGCAGATCCCCGGTGAGACGTTCCTTGTGTGTGGCGAACAGGCCGTGCGGTGCGCCGTCGTACTCGAGCAGCATCGAGTTCGCGATGCCTCGCGCTGTCGGCCTGGCCGACGCTTCGATCGGCACGGTCCTGTCGTCGGTGCCGTGGATGATCAGTGTCGGCACCTTGAAGGCGGAGAGCTCGCTGCGGAAGTCGGTACCCGAGAAGGACTTCACGCACTCCAGTGTGGCCTTCAGACTGGCCTGCATCGCCACGCTGCGCGCCCATTCGAGCAGTTCGTCGCTGACCGGATGGGACATGATGCCGACGCCGAAGAAGTCCTTGAAGAAGCCGCTGAAGAACTTGGCGCGGTCGTCGTTGATGGCCGCAGCCGTGGTGTCGAAGGCGCTCTGCTCCGTGCCGTTCGCGTTGTCGGGGGTCTTCAGGCGGAAGGGCAGCACCGACGACACGAGGGCCGCTTTCGCCACCGACCTGCCGCCGTGGCGCGACATGTAGCGGGCGACTTCACCGCCGCCCATCGAGAAGCCCACGAGCACCGCGTTCTGTGCGCCGGTCTGCTCGATCACGCTCGCCAGGTCGTCGGCCAGCGTGTCGTAGTCATAGCCCTGCCACGGCTGCGATGAGCGGCCAAAGCCACGACGATCGTAGGCGATGGTGCGGTATCCCGCCTCGGCGAGGGCCATCGCCTGATCGTCCCAGCTATCGGCGGACAGTGGCCAGCCATGAATCAGTATGACCGGCTGGCCGCTGCCCCAGTCCTTCACGTACAGCTTGCTCTGGTCGTGCGTGGTGACGGAGTACATAGGTGTTTCCCTTTTCGGTGGAGTGTCTGCCGTCCCGCAGGCCATGCACTGCGGCGACGTCATAGGAGCCGAAAACCTGCTGCGCCGAATCGCGTTCCGGCAGCACGTATACGACGGCTCCGTTCATCGCGTTATGCGCGCCAAGGTAGGTTTCGTAGAAGGCGACGGGCACGTTGATGCACCCGTAGGAAATGCGGTTGTCGTCGCTGCTTGCGGTGGCCAGCCGGTGCAGCCGCTGCTCTTCCGGTCGGGTCGTGCGCACGCGGTGCATCGATACGGCAGCGGCATAGTCGACCCATACGACATCTTCGCCCAGCGTGTTGCGACCGCGCTGCGCAAGGAAACGCCCGGCTGGCGTGGTGCGCTCGTCGGGTCGTATCTGTTCCATCGGCCGGCTGCCTATCCCCGGCACCGAGTGATCGCCGTGGGCGGCACCCAGCAGCACTGGCGCCGACGCGAGGAGGCGGGCATCGGCGGCGAAGGCGTACAGCCTCGCAGCCTTCTTGTCGACGACGAAGAAGGGGGCGCCCGCGTTGTCGTGCGTGTCGGCCACCCAGTCCGCGACATGGCGAACATCGTCCGACGCGGCGCCCGCGTCGATATCGGCGAATCGCGGGCTCGATTCGACCAGCCCGGCGTCCGCCGGGTCTGCAGGTTGCCGGCCGGCCGCGACCGGAAGAAGAAGCGCCAGCGCGGCAAGGCCGACGACGACGCCACGCCGAACCGCGTCCGCGGCATCCATGTCTGCATGCGGACCTGCCATTGTGCCGGACGGTTTCACGGAACGTCGATCAACGACACGGTTCGACCGGTCGTGTCGCTTGCTCCGTCAGTTGCGATCAGCGCGGGCGACGAGCTCGCCGGAGCTGCTCTCGCCGGCGCCGGTGGGCTTCTCGTTCGACATGTCGCGCAGGGCCCTGGCGCGTTCGCGCTCAACATCCGTTTCGCGGGCAGCGCTGGATGAGGTACTGCCCGTCTGCCCCTTCTCATGTTCCTGCAGGGCAGGGTGAGAGGGCATGGCCTGACTGTCGGCACCGCCCTTTTCGACAACCAGGGGGCTGCTGACCTGACCGGACGATTTGTCGGAGCTGTTCTGGTTCTGCGCGTAGGCAAAACCGATGACGCCCATCACTGACAGGGCGCTGAGGGTGGAAACGAGGACTTTTGAGGTTTTCATGCGGGGACTCCTTGAGGAAAGGGTGTGCTCTGCCGGCAAAGCCGGATGAACATCAACCTAGACCCATTGCGCAAGGAACTCGGTGCGGCAGCGCACTGAGGTGTGTCATGCCCCTGGCACATCGCAAGCGGACAGCACATCGTGCGCCGGCAAGGAGGCCAGACGGCAAAAGTCCTCAGCAGCTCGTCGCGGCACGGCGCCGAAGAAGCTCAGCCCGAAAGTTTCAGCCCGAGAGGATCTCGTCCGCGTGAATGATGGCCCGCGCGATCTCCTCGGTCGCCACGCGTTTGCTCATCGCCTGTTCGCGGATGATCTTGTACGCCTCGGCGTCGCTGACGCCGCGTGTGCGCATCAGGATGGCCTTGGCATCGTTGATCTGGTTCACGCTGAGCAGCTTCTGTTCGAGCCGCTGCACCCGCTTCCGGTAGCCGCGCATTTCCTGCGTCAGGCCGACGGTGAGCACCAGAGATGCGAGCACGCCGGTCGAGCGCAGCGGGGCGCTGAGCACGCCGGTCGCACCCAGGCGCAGCATGACCTCGAAGATGGTCGGGTTCTCGTAGCCGACCACGGCGATCACCGCGGGCGGCTGTTCGAAATTGCTGAAGTTCAGCGGCGCGTGCATCTCGTTGGACTGGATCGCGTAGTACACGACATCGACATTGTCCGGGATGTCCTGCACCGGCGGCCAGAAGGTCTGCACCTGGCAGCCGATGCGCTTCAGTTGCTGGATCAGCACCTCGCCGTCGGCGTCGCGCGGATGCAGCACGACGATGCGCAGATTGCGCAGCTGGGTCAGGAACTCCGGCGTGATCCGCTTGCTGCGTACGCCTGTGCGCGGCGGACTGCTCACGTCGATTCCTCTTCGCTCGCATTGACGCGCAGCCGCGTGCTCCAGTCGTCGAAGGAGTGGCTGACCAGGTAAGGGTCGGCATCGACGCCGCCCGGTGTCTCGGCCAGTATCGTGAACTGGCCTTCGCTATTCACCCGGCCGATGCGCGGATAGAGGCGGGCGTGATGGTTGTGCGGCAGGATGCGGATGCGGCCCTGCGGCGCCTCGAATTCGCGCCCGAGAACATGCGGCAGCAGGATGTCATGTTCATCGCTGCCCGCTTCGCGGAACGCATCTGCGAACACATGCACCTGATAGTAGGACGACTCCCAGCTCATGTTGGGCTGCACCTCGTTGCCGAACAGCTTGCGGAACAGCGCCACGCAGTCGCGGTTGCGCGGGGTGTCGATGGACTGGAAATAGGTGCCCGCGGTGTAGTGACCTTCGGCCAGCCGGATACCCATTTCGGATACCTCTTCCTCGCTGGTGCACAGGCTGGCGATCGGCATCTTCTTCGGATCGAAGCCGGCGTCCGCGTAGGCCTGGTAGAGCATGCGGGTGGTCTTGCCGACCATGGTCGAGAAGATGAAGTCCGGCTGCTTGGCCTTGATGTCCTTCATGATCGGCGTGAAGGCGCTTTCCTTCGCGTCGAGATGCACATAGCGCTCGCCCACCTTGGCGCCACCCTGACGGTGGTGCACGAAGTCGCTCATGATGCGGTTCGATTCGTAGGGGAAGATGTAGTCGCTGCCGATCAGGTACACCCGTGCGCCGAAGCGGGTCGACATGTAGTCGGCGAGCAGGGCGCTGTTCTGGTTCGGCGCACCGCCTGTGTAGATGATGTTGTTCGAGAACTCGAAGCCTTCGTACATGGTCGGGCAGAACAGCAGGCGGTTCCACCTTTCGACCACCGGCAGCACCGCCTTGCGCGTGCTCGACATGTAGCAGCCGAAGATGACATTGACCTTATCGTCCTGCACCAGGCGGGTCGCGAGGGAGCGGAACTGCTGCGGGTTCGACTGCGGATCGTAGTAGACCGGAACGAGCTCCCGGCCGTGGATGCCGCCGGCATCGTTGATCTCACGGATTGCGAAAAGCGTGCCGGCGAGCATCGTGTTTTCGATGCGCGATGTCACGCCCTCGCGCGAGAACAGAACACCGACCTTGATGGGATCGTTTGTGGACACGGGTTTGCGGCCGGGTGACAAAAAACGTGATCGATACTAACAGAGCTTGACCGCGCGAAAGAGGCTCACTAAGATTCACTCAACGCTTCGCCCCGCCAACACTGCCGGGCGCGAAGACGGGCAAAAAGGCCTGCACGGATCTCCGGATCCGGCAGGCCTTTTTGTTTTGGTTTTTCGCTTTCGAGTTTTCGCAATTTTTCGCGATTTTTCGCATTGGCCAGTGCCGGCCGGTCGCGACAGGAGCTTCCAGATGTTCAACCCTTGAAGGAGAGTGCAGTGATTCCGATACCCAGGAAAGGCACGCCGGAACGCGACCGGCTGATCCAGGAACACCTCGAGTGCGTGAAGTCCATGGCCGGCGTGGCCGGCTTTTCGGTACTCAAGTGCGCGACGCCCGGTGACACCACCCATATCAGCGGCGGCGTGCACGAAGACCCCTTGCTCAAGCGCGTGCTGCTGCGCATGCGCGGTGCTTCGCCGAAGGGCAAGCTCATCGTCATCTGCACTAAGATCGACGCGGAATGGCGCATCGGGCGTCTGTCCGGCATACGCGGCGTACCGCCGGTATTCGTCGACGACACGGTCTACACCAGCGAGCAGGACATCCAGCACGCCATCTTCCTGATGCGTCTCGACGAGATGGAAGAGACCGACGGCATGCCCGAGCACTACCACGAAGGCTACAAGCGGCGCGACGACAACTGGACGGTGACCTGATCGCCGCTTTGCGCTGACGCGCGGCTGCGGCCGCACCCGTCTTCACCCTACCTACTGCAAAAGCATCCGAGCCCCCGGAGGGCGGCGCTCGGCCTGGAGAAATGACCATGTGTGCAATGCGACTGACCGGATACGCCGACAAGTTCAGCGTCCATCCGGGCGACAAGATCAAGTTCTACGTCAATTGCGACGGACCGAAGAAGTACAGCGCGTCCATCGTGAAGATGATCAACGGCGATACCAATCCGCGCGGTCCCGGTTTCATCGAGAAAGCGGTGAAGGCCGACTGTGAAGGCGTCTACGACGGCATCAAGCAGGTCGTCTATGGTGGCTCCTACGGTTTCGTGGCCGACGCGCCGCAGCTGAATCCCGACAGTTTCACGCTGCAATGCTGGATCTGGCCGACCACGCCGAAGACCGACAAGCGCTACTGGAAGCACGGCGCCCAGGGCCTGGTGACCAAGTGGTCGGGCGGCAAGGGTTACGGCCTGTTCATCAATACCGACGGCTGTGTCGAACTGCGCATCAACGGCGAGACCTACACGACCGGTGCGCCGCTGCGTGATCACGCCTGGCACTTCATCGCGGCCAGCTTTGACGCGAAGACCGGCGACGTGGTGCTGTACCACGAGCCGCAGGTGGTCTACGCGCTCGACCCCGAAATCCCGCCGGTCAAGGCGGCCTTCAAGGGCAAGATCGAACACACCGATCAGCCGCTGGTGATCGCCGGTTACGTTGATCATGTCGAGCCGGGGCCGCTGGGTCTGTCCTCGCTGCCGCAGGGCGTCATCGTCGGTGGCCACTACAACGGCAAGATCGACAGCCCGCGCCTGTGCAGCCGCGCGCTGTCGCGCTTCGAAATCGAAATGATGAAGGGCGGCGCGCAGCCGGGGCTGACCGAGCGCCGCAACGCCGGCCCGACCGGCGTGCTGTCGGAGGCCATCGTCGCCGCCTGGGACTTCTCCGACGGCATCGACACTCTGGTGGCGAAGGACGCTGGCCCCTACCGCTTCGACGCCACGCTTGTTAACTGCCCGACGCGCGCGCTGACCGGCTATAACTGGGCCGGCCAGACCTTCGACTGGAAGGTCGCACCGAAGGAATATGGCGCCATTCACTTCCACGACGACGACCTCGATAACGCGCGCTGGGAAGTGAGCTTCGAGTGGACCGTGCCGGCCGACATCAAGAGTCGCTTCTACGCCGCCAAGCTGACCACGCCGGAAGGTGACGAGGACTACATCCCGTTCTGGATCGTGCCGAAGATCGGCAAAGAGCAATCGAAGATCGCGGTCATGGTGCCCACCATCAGCTACATGGCCTACGCGAACGAGCACGTCGCGTGCAACGCCGGCGGCGCCGAACTGTTCGTCTATCGCGTGCCCATCATGCAGCAGCAGAACATGTTCCTCGCCGAACACCGCGAGTACGGCGGCTCGATCTACGACACCCACACCGACGGCAGCGGCATCTGCCTGTCGTCGCGGCTGCGTCCCATCCTGAGCATCCGTCCAAAGTACGACCACTTCCTGGCCCAGGCGCCCTGGCAGTACCCGGCCGACCTGCACCTGATCTGCTGGCTGGAACAGATGGGCTACGACTACGACGTGTTCACCGACGAGGACGTGACCTATGACGGTCTGGCCCGGCTGGAGAACTACAACGTCATCATCACCGGCTCGCACCCCGAGCACAATTCGGGCACCCAGCTCGACGCACTGCACAACTACACGCAGCGCGGCGGCCGCCTGATGTATATGGGTGCCGATGCCTGGTACTGGGTGCATTCCTTCCATCCGGCCTACGACGGACTGGGCCGCGGCATCGTCACTGAAATGCGTCGCTGCGAATCCGGCATCCGCACCTGGCGCGCCGATCCGGGTGAGTACTACCACCAGGGCACCGGCGAACTGGGCGGCATGTGGCGCTATCGCGGCCGCTACCTGCACTCGGTGGCCGGTACCGGCATGTCGTCCGAGGGCTTCGACATCTCGTCCTACTTCTCGCGTACGCCGGAAAGTCTGGATCCGCGCGTCAGCTGGGCCTTCGACGGCATCAGCTACGAGGAGAACCTCGGCAACTTCGGTCTGGTCGGCGGCGGCGCGGCCGGTCTGGAGCTGGACATCGTCGACACCATGCTGGGTTCGCCGCCGCACATACTCACCGTCGCCACGTCGGCCGGCCGTCACACCGAGGCCTACCTGCTGGTGATGGAGGATTTCGGCTTCAACCAGCAAGGGCTGGACGGCACCGTGCATCCGCGCGTGCGCGCCGACATCACCTTCCACGAAACGCCGAACGGCGGCGGCTGCTTCGCCTTCAGCTCCATCGCCTACTGCGGTTCGCTGCCGTGGAACAACTGCGACAACAACATTTCGCGTCTGACCAAGAACGTGCTCGACCGCTTCATGCAGGACGGCCCGCTGCCGGCTGCTCCGAAGGAAGCGATCAAGCACCGCGGTCGCGCGGATTACGAGTCGCCGGCGCTGGCGTCGAAGAGCTGATCTGACGCACGGGCAGGGTTCGCCCGCACTGCGGGCGAACTCCGCGCAGAAGGCATCACATCGAGGATCCGTCAGATGGAATGCATGACCGAACATCCGGTGCATCTGCACCGCCGGCCATTGGGGAGCGGCGCATTCGACGTCGCCGCCTTCCGCGGGCTGGATTTTTCCCGCGCCGAGGACGATGCAATCTGGACGCGCGAATGGGTATGCGTGGGCAGCGCGCTCGATATTCCGGCCGCCGGCGACCTGCTGCCCTTCACTGTCGGCGACCATGCCATCCATGTCCAGCGCCTGCCGGACGGCGGCCTCGCCGGCCGCTTCAACAAGGCGCAGCACGGCGGCTGCCGCGTGGTGCCGCTGCAGTGCCAGCAGGGCGCGAAGACGCCGTGTTCCTTCACGTCCTGCGGCCACAGCCTCGATCGTCCGGCCATCGCCGCCGGCGAACTGGGCGAGGGCACGCCCGAGATGTACCAGTATCTGGGCCTGCGGCCGGAGCGTCTGCTGCCAGTGCGCACCGCGAGCTGGGGGCCGTTGCTGTTCGTCAGCCTCGATCCGCACGGGTCGTCGTTCGGGCCGACCGCCCGAGCGCTGACGTCGACGCTACCGGCGTGGGCCGGTGTGCAGGCGGACAGCCATCGCAGCCGCTGGATCGCCTGCGACGCCAACTGGAAGCTGGTCGCCCAGCATCTGCTGGCGGCATCCGCCACGCTTGTGTCGGGCGACGTCGCGCTGTGCCGTGCCGACGCCGAAGGTCGGGCCGCGCTGCTTTTTCCGAATCTGGTGCTGCTGTCGTCGCCGGTCAGCACGTGTGCCGTCGTGCTGCAGCCGGTGTCGCTGACCCGCACGCTGTGCCGCGTCGCCATCTTCGGGGGCGACGACGCGACGCTTTCGTGGGAGACGCTGCTGAACACCCGTCTCGCCGCCGCCGCGGAGGCGCAGTCGGCGATCGAAGGCGGCGGCATCGGCGGGCGCGGCTGCGACCCCGCCACCCGGCTGGATGCCGGCGGACGATGGATCGAGACACAAGTGATGGCGTGCATCGCTGCGCGCTGAAAGCAGATCACGCACACCGGGAGATATCTATATGCAGGCACTGATGGAAACGACGCTGCAGCTCGACGATGCAGTGGCCTCTTATCGCGACGGCGATCTGGCGACCGCGGCGCAGCTGTTCGAAACCTTGGCGGATGAAGGCTGTGTCGAGGCGCAGGCCTGGGTCGGCGCGCTGCACGCGAATGGCGAAGGCGTGCCGGCCGATCTGGCGGCGGCCTTTCGCTGGTATCTGCGTGCCGCGGAAGGCGGCCATGTGCCGGCGCAGACCAATGTCGGCGCCATGCTGATGATGGGCAACGGCACGCCGGCCGATCCGGAACGCGGGCTGCATTGGCTGCGCGCGGCAGCAGAGGCCGGGGACGCGATGGCGCAGAGCAATCTGGCGACGCTTTATTTCAAGGGGCAGGGCACGGCGCAGGACGAGGCGCAGGCGGCGCACTGGTACCGGCAGGCGGCCGGGCAGGGGCACTTTCCCTCGCAGGCGCGGCTGGGCTTCATGTACGCCAACGGCCTGGGCGTGGACAAGGACAGGGCGCAGGCCTTCGCCTGGCTGTCGCTGGCTGCACAGCACGGCGTGGGCAGCGCGCTCAACGCGCTCGAAGGCATGATCGGCCAGATGTCGGCCGAAGAGAAACAGAAGGGGGCCGCGCTGTTCGACCAGTGGCGCAGCCGCACCGCAGCGGTGTCGTCGCCGGCACGGCTGATTCCGGTTCCGGGGTGATGCGATGAGCTATAGCGTGCAGCAGATCAAGTTCGAGTGCCTCACCTACATCAAGGAGTTCGGCGCGCGCATGGACGAGTGGTCCATAGGCATGGCCGACGACCCGGAACACGCGCTGTTCGGCCTGTGCGGCGTCGATCCCGAGCGCGACATCTGGCTGTGGAAGCCGGCGTTGTCGGTGAACGCCGCGCGCACCGTGGTCGACTTCATGACAGGCCGCTACCGGCTGCATCCGGCGCGTGCGTCGAGCGCACCGGGCGCAGGCCGTTGTGTGTTCATGTACCGAAGATCGACGACTGCGGATGAAGACGACACGATCTTGTAGGCGCGGTCTTCTGACCGCGACGGCAGCCCGCATCGAAGGCCGCGGCACGAAGCCCCCGCGTCGCGGCCAAGGCCGCTCCCACAGGGGACGTGCACCGGATCCGTGACCCGAGCTGGAGCCGGGGTTCTGTGGGAGGGGTCTTGACCCCGACGGTAGCCTGAACCGAAGCCTGCAGATTGCAGGCGCCGCTCCCACAGGGGTGCGTGACGCGTTGCTGGAGTCGAAGTCTTGTGAGGGCGAGCTTGCTCGCGATTGCAGCCTCGATCGGAGCGTGAGGTCCTTCAAGGCCGCTCCGACAGGGGAGGGCGCGCGCTCACGCGAAATGTCGGCGCGCGCACGAGAATGCCGATGTATTGATGATCTGAAAGCGCGTGCATCTGCGCTTCCGGACCATCGAAAAGAATTTGAAAAAAAGCCGTTGCCGATGCTTGACGCACCGCAGCAGCCTTCCTATCATCGATTCAACTTTCCGCTCCGCCAGCATTGCCGGCGCGGAACAAGGCAAAAGGGCCTGCCCTGGATCTCCGGATCCGGGCAGGCCCTTTTTTTTTCGCCTTCTCGACACGTAAGTCCGCACCGGCAACGACGACGGTGCGATCGCAAGCCACTTTCTTTCATCACTTCCATCGAGGTCCATCATGAAGAATCAAATCAGGCGCGACATCATCAAAGGCCTTGCGCTCGCATCCGTCGCCGGTCCGTGGATGGTGCGCAACGCCATGGCCGACGATACGGTCAAGGTCGGCATCCTGCACTCGCTGACCGGCACCATCGCGCTGGCCGAAGCGTCGGTGGTTGACGCCGAGAAGCTGGCCATCGACGAGATCAACGCCGCCGGCGGCGTACTGGGCAAGAAGATCGTACCTGTGGTCGAGGACGGCGCCAGCGACTGGCCCACCTTCGCCGAGAAGGCGCGCAAGCTGCTCGATCGCGACAAGGTCGCGGCGGTGTTCGGCTGCTACACCTCGGCGTCGCGCAAGGCCGTGCTGCCGGTGTTCGAACAGATGAAGGGCCTGCTGTACTACCCGACCTACTACGAAGGTCAGGAACAGTCGCCGAACATCCTCTACACCGCACACGAAGCGACCCAGCAGTGCATCCAGGCCTGCAACTGGCTGCTGGCCAATCGCGGCAAGACGGTCTATCTGATCGGTTCCGACTACATCTGGCCGCGCGTCACCAACAAGATCGCGCGCCCGACCATCGTCAAGGGCGGCGGCAAGGTGCTGGGCGAGGAATACCTGCCGCTGGGCAGCACCAACTTCGGTTCGACCATCAACAAGATCAAGGCGACCAAGCCCGACATCATTCTGAGCACCGTGGTCGGGGGCTCCAACGTCGCCTTCTACAAGCAGCTCAAGGCGGCCGGCGTGAACTTCAACAAGACCACGGTGATGGCGCTGGCCGTGTCGGAAGAGGAAGTGTCGGGCATCGGCAAGGAGAACGTGCAGGACGTGCTCACCTGCATGAGTTATCTGCAGAGCCTGGACAACCCGGCCAACAAGAAATTCGTCGCCGCCTTCAAGGCCAAGTACGGCGACAAGCGCGTCACCGGCGACACGCTGGCAAGCGCCTATACCGCGGTCTACCTGTGGAAGATGGCGGTCGAGAAGGCCAAGAGCTTCGACGTCGACAAGGTGGTCGCCGCCTCGGCCAACCTCGAGTTCGAAGGACCGGAAGGCAAGGTGAAGTTCCACGCGACCAACCACCACCTGTGGAAACAGGCACGCATCGGTTCCTTCACCGCCGACGGTCAGGTCAAGCTGATCTACGAATCGCCGCTGATCGAACCCAATCCCTACCCGACGCTGTAAGCCGCACGCCGCCCGCGGGCGGCTGCGCTGCTGGTGGCTGTCCCGCGGCATCTGCGGGACAGCCCGGACCCGACCGCAAGGAAGAGACCGAACAATGCTCAGACTGACAGACATCGTCGGCAATGCGTCCGACCCGGACATTGCCGACCGGCTGCATCACATCGAACATGACGGCGGCGTCGAGCGCGTGCGCCTGTCGCGCAACGACCTGGCCCGCCGCCGTCAGCGCCTGGTGACCGACCGCGGCACCGAACTGGCGCTGATGCTGGACCGCGGCGCACAGCTCGAGAACGGCTCCGTGCTGCTGCTCGAACCGGGGCGCGCCGTGCTGGTGATGCTCGACGAGCCGCAGTGGCTGGTGCTGCGCGCCGCGCACGCCGCTGGCGCGCTGGAGATCGGCTACTTCGCCGGCAACATGCACTGGAAGGTGCGCTTCGAAGCCGACTGCCTGTGGATCGCGCTCGAAGGCCCGCGCGAGGGCTATCTGAAGCGCATGACGCATCTGCTGGCGCGCGGCGACGCGACCGTGCTCGATGCGCCGGCGCAGGGCGGAACACGCTATCTCGCAGTTCCCCATGCGCACTGACATGAACGCACCGCACGCGCCTTTTCACATTCCGTCGCCCGACGATGGCGGCGACGCGATCGGCATGCTCGGCATGCTGCAGTTCGCCGACAGCTTCTTTCCCAGCGGCGCCACCTCGTTCTCGTGGGGCCTGGAGTCGCTGAAGCTCGACGGCAAGGTTGGCGGCGCCGAACAGGTGTTCGAGTTGCTGTGCAGCCACATCGAACAGCGCTGGGCCGGATTCGACCGGCCGCTGATGCAGGCGGCGCGCTCCGCCTGGTCGCAGCGTGGCGCGGCCGCACTGGCCGAGGCGACCGAACTGGACCGCCTGTGCGAGGCGATGAACCTCGTGCGCGGCTGGCGCGACGCGAGCCGCCGCCTCGGTTTTACGCAGCTTCGCGTGCACGCCGATCTCGGTCTCGGCATCGCTCAGGTCTATCTGGATCAGGTGCGCGCCGCCGGTCTGCCCGGGCATCTGCCGGTGGTGCAGGGCCTGGTGTGGGGCGCCTACGGACTGTCGGCCTCTGGCTGCGACGCGATGGCGGCGAGCGGCCTGTGCACCACGGTGGTCGGTGCCGCGCTGCGCATGGGCCTGATCGGTCACACCGAAGGTCAGCGCCTGCTCGCGCGCACCCGGCCGCTGATCGCCCGCGTCATCGACACGCCGCCGCCTTCGACCGACGAACTGTGGAACGGCGCGCCGGCGCTCGACATCGCCGCCATGCGCCACGAGCCGCGCAATGCCCGGCTGTTCGCGAACTGAGTGCTGACTGACATGCAGAAGAGAGGAGGCACCCCATGCTGCTGACACCGACCGAACTCGAAAGACTGACGATATTCAACGCCGCCGAACTGGCGCGCCGGCGCCGCGCGCGCGGCCTGAAGCTCAATTGTCCAGAGGCGATCGCGATCATCGTCGACGACATTCTCGAGGGTGCACGCGACGGCCGCACGGTGGCCGAACTGATCGGCTTCGGCTCGCAAATTCTGAACAGCGACGACGTGCTGCCCGGCGTCGCGGCGCTGATGCCGATGATCCAGGTCGAAGCCAGCTTTCCCGACGGCACCAAGCTGGTGACCGTGCATGACCCGATACGTCCGGGCGCGGATGCACAGACCGAGACAGCGGGCACACCGCTGCGCACGCCGGGCGAAATCATCCCGGCCGAGGGGAAGATTGAACTGAACGCCGGTCGCCGCCGCGCCACGCTGCGCGCGCTGAACACCGGCGACCGGCCGATACAGGTGGGCAGCCATTTCCACTTCTTCGAGGTGAACCGCGCGCTCGAATTCGACCGCGCCCAGGCCTGGGGCATGCACCTCGACATCGCTGCCGGTACCGCGGTGCGTTTCGAGCCCGGTGAGGACAAGGAAGTGACGCTGGTCGCCTTCGGCGGCAGCGGCGAGGTGTTCGGTCTTAACCGTCTGGCCGAAGGCCCGACCGGCGATGCCAGCGGCCTGCCGGACGCGCTGGCGCGCGCACGCCAGGCCGGATTCCGCGGCGCCTGAGCGCTGTCATCGACAACAGGGAGAACACGACATGACATGGCTCACCCGCCGCGACTACGCGGCGATGTACGGTCCGACCAAGGGCGACATGGTGCGCCTGGGCGACACCTCGCTGCTGGCGGAAATCGAGCACGACTTCTCGACGCCCGGCGACGAGTGCCTGCATGGCGGCGGCAAGACGCTGCGCGACGGGCTCGGCATGATGGGCGGCCTCACGTCCGAACAGGGCGCGCTCGACATGCTGATCAGCAACGTCGTCGTGATTGATGCGGTTGCCGGCATCGTCAAGGGCGACATCGGCATCAAGGACGGGCGCATCGTCGCCATCGGCAAGGCCGGCAATCCGCACGTGATGGATGGCGTGCATCCGCAGCTGCTGGTCGGCAACGCCACCACCGTGCGCGACGGCGAAGGGCTGATCGCCACCGCCGGCGGGCTGGACGTGCACGTGCACTTCGATTCGGCGCAGCTGGTGGAGCACGCGCTGGCCTCCGGCATCACGACGATGTTCGGCGGCTCGCTCGGGCCGATCACCGTGGGCATCGACTGCGGCGGCGCGTGGAATGTCGGTCGCATGCTGCAGGCATCCGAACAGTGGCCGATGAACTTCGGCTTCCTCGGCCGTGGCAATTCGTCGCGCCCGGAATCGCTGGTCGAACAGATGAAGGCCGGCTGCATCGGCCTGAAGATCCACGAGGACTGGGGCGCCACGCCGGCCACGATAGACACCTGCCTGTCGGTGGCCGACGAGATGGACTTCCAGGTGCAGCTGCATACGGACACGCTGAACGAATCCGGCTTCCTCGAGGACACGCTGGCGGCGACGAGGGGCCGCACCATTCACATGTACCACACCGAAGGTGCGGGCGGCGGCCATGCGCCGGACGTGATCTGCGTGGCCGGGTTGCAGCACTGCCTGCCGTCGTCGACCAACCCGACCAACCCCTACACGGTGAATACCTTCGACGAGCACCTGGACATGATCATGGTGTGCCACCACCTGAATCCGGCGGTGCCCGAGGACGTGGCCTTCGCCGAAAGCCGCATCCGCGCGCAGACCATCGCCGCCGAGGACGTGCTGCATGACATGGGCGCCATCTCGATGCTGGGCTCGGACAGCCAGGGCATGGGGCGCATCAACGAAGTGATCTGCCGCACCTGGCAGCTGGCCAGCAAGATGAAGGACCAGTTCGGTCGCCTGCCGGAGGAAACCACGCGCAGCGCCGACAACGAACGCATCCTGCGCTACATCGCGAAGTACACGATCAATGCCGCGCGATCGTTCGGCGTCGATCACCACGTCGGTTCGCTGGAGCCGGGCAAGCTCGCCGACATCGTGCTTTGGCGGCCCGCCTTCTTCGGCATCAAGCCGGAGATCGTGGTCAAGGGCGGCTTCATCGCCTATGGCGCGATGGGTGACTCCGCCGCGTCACTGATGACCTGCGAGCCGCTCATCATGCGTCCGCAGTGGGGGGCCTTCGGCCGCGCACCGCAGGGGCTGTCGGCCAACTTCGTCTGCGCGGCCTCGCTCGACAGCGACCTCAACGGCCGGCTCGACATACGCAAGGCGCTGCTGCCCTGCAAGGGCACGCGCACGCTGCAGAAGTCCGACATGGTGCGCAATGCCGCCTGCCCGAACATCACGGTCAATCCGCAGACCTTCGAAGTGAGTGTCGACGGCCGCGTCATCAGCTGCCCGCCGGTCGACCGCGTGCCATTGAACCGTCTTTACATGCTGAGGTGATGCCATGTCCGCACAACTGAATTCCCACGCACGACCGCGCGGCGCCGCCCGCGTCGGCATCGGCGGCCCGGTCGGCTCCGGCAAGACCGCGCTGCTGGAACAGCTCATTCCACGCTTCATCGCGCGCGGCACCGACATCGCGGTCATCACCAACGATCTGGTCACCGCCGAGGACGCCGAGCGCGTACGGCGCAGCGGCCTGATCGCCCCCGAGCGCGTGCTGGCGGTGGAAACCGGCGCCTGCCCGCACACCGCAATCCGCGAAGACCCGACGCTGAATCTCGCCGCCGCCGACGAGCTGGACCGCGCCTACCCCGGCCTGGAACTGATCCTGATCGAGAGTGGCGGCGACAACTTGGCGTCCTCCTTCTCGCTCGATCTGGTCGACTACTGGCTGTTCGTGATCGACGTGGCTGGCGGCGACGATATTCCGCGCAAACGCGGCCTGGGCGTACTGCAGTGCGACCTGCTGGTGATCAACAAGGTCGATCTCGCACCACACGTGAATGTGAATCTGCCGCGCATGGTGGCCGAAGCGGAAGAGGTGCGCGCCGGCCGCGCGACGCTGCTCACCAACTGCGCGCGCGGCGACGGTGTCGACGCGGTGGTCGAGCGCATCGCGCAGGAGGTGCTGTTTGATCGCTGAGCCGGCACTTGTCGATGCGCTGCGCTCGGTTGCAGAACAGGTGCCGCCGGTCGAGATTCGGCCCTGCGTCGATCTCGCCTTCGCGCGCGACGCGACCGGACGCAGCTACCTGGGGCGCCAGTACGTCGGCTACCCGGTGCATGTCGGCCGTGCGCTGCACGTCGATGGCTCGGCGCCCGATCTGTGCGTCGTATATCTGCAGTCGGTGTCGGGCGGATTGTTCGAGCACGAGCGGCTGGCCGGCCGGATCGACGTGGGGCAGGGTGCGCGCGCCCACGTCGCCACCCCGGCATCGACCATCGTGCACGCGATGCACGGTGGATCGGCGGTGCAGCGCCTGCGGCTCGTCGCACATCCGCGCGCATTGCTGGAGTACATGCCGGCGCCGCTCATCCTGTTTCCCGGCAGCCACATGGTGAGCGATGTCGAGGTGACCCTGGCGGACGGCGCGCTGGTCGTGGTTGCCGACAGCTTTCTGCCGCACGACCCGGAGGGCGGGCAGCGATCGTTTGCCCGGCTCGAATCGGCGATGACGGTGCGCGACGCGAACGGACAGCTGCTGGCACGGGAACGGATGTGCGTCGATGGCGGGAACTGGCTGTCCGGTAACGCCGGCGCAAACGCCGGGCTGCGCATGCACGGGTCGCTGTGGCTGCTGGGCGAATCAGCCGATGCCGAATTGCTGCAGACCTTGCAGGCGCTTGCCGAGGTCGAGGGTACGCTGGCCGGTGCCAGTCAGCTGCCGAACGCCGCCGGCATCGTGTTCCGCGCACTGGCGGTCGACGCCGTCCGACTTGAAAGAATCATGCACGCCGCCTGGGCTGCGGCGCGCACGCATCACACCGGCTCAGCACCGGCGCTGCGACGACGTTAGGGTCGCAGCACACCGATCCCGATGGCGGGACGCGGCGGATGGCGGAAGGGGCAAGCCGTCGCGTCTCGTCGTCGGGACCCCGTGTCGTGACTGCCGATGGCGTCAGGGCGGAGCACGCGATGTGCGAAAGCCCGATCACGAATGCGATCCGTATCTGGCGGCAGTCACGATCCGACTTCTGGCGCGGCGAGGGAAGGTGCCGGTCGGCCCGTTGATCGCCCGGCTATAATCCGTTCTTCCGAATATGTCGCGCAGCACCGCTGCGTCGCTCACCATGTCGCAGGTCCTCGCTCCCGTTCCGGCCGCTGCCGAGCCGCTGTCCAACACCTTCCTGAAATTCCGCAAGCGCCTCGAACGCGCCGTGGGGCAGGCCATCGGCGATTACTCGATGATCGAGGACGGCGATGTGATCATGGTGTGCATGTCCGGCGGCAAGGATTCGTACACGATGCTGGAACTGCTGCGCGGCCTGCAGGAGCGGGCACCGGTGCGCTTCCGGCTGATCGCCTTCAATCTCGACCAGAAGCAGCCGGGTTTTCCGGATCACATCCTGCCGGCCTATTTCGAGTCGATCGGCGTCGAGTACCGCATCGAGACCGAAGACACCTACTCCATCGTCAAGGACAAGATTCCCGAGGGCAAGACCACCTGCGGGCTGTGTTCACGCCTGCGTCGCGGCATCATCTACCGTGTGGCGTCCGAACTGGGCGCGACCAAGATCGCGCTGGGCCACCACCGCGACGACCTGCTGGAAACACTGTTCCTGAACATGTTCTTCGGCGGCAAGATCAAGTCCATGCCGCCCAAGCTGGTCAGCGACGATGGCCGCCACATCGTGATCCGCCCGTTGGCTTACTGCACCGAGCGCGACATCGAGCGCTTCGCCCGCGTGATGGACTACCCCATCATTCCCTGCAATCTGTGCGGCTCGCAGGAGAACGCGCAGCGCAAGCAGGTGAAGGCCATGCTGCAGGAGTGGGCGCGGCTGTATCCGGGACGCATCGAATCGATGGCCACGGCGATGCGCAACGTCGTGCCGTCGCACCTGGCCGATCAGAAGCTGTTCGATTTCGCCGGCCTGAAGCCGGGCAGCGTGGTGGAGGAGGGGGATACCGCCTTCGATCCGCCCGAGCTGCCCGTCCGTTCATGGGGCGACGAAGACGCGATGAGCGGCATCCCGGTCCGCCTCGATATAGCTGCGGGAAGTGGCTGTGCTTGAGCGCTGGATGCGCCGGCCGCTGCGTGTCGCACGGGATCCCGACATGAAGATACTGTTCTGCTGCATGGGCAACATCTGTCGTTCGCCGACCGCCGAGGGCGTGGTGCGCGCGCGGCTCGAAGCCGCGGGTCTGCACGAACGCGTCGAGGTCGCATCGGCCGGTACGCACGCCCACCACGTCGGCAGCAAGCCTGATCCGCGTGCGGCCGCGGCGGCGGCTTCGCGCGGCGTCGATCTGACAGGCATCCGCGCGCGTCGTGTCGATGTGGCCGATTTCATGCAGTTCGACCTGATCTACGCGATGGACCGCGACAACCTGCGCAATCTCGAACGCAACTGCCCGGAGCCGCTGCGTCACAAGCTGGCGCTGTTCCTGCAGCACGCCGAGCGCTTCGACGAGGAGGAAGTGCCGGATCCGTATTACGGCGGCCCGGCTGGTTTCGAGCGGGTGCTCGATCTGATCGAGGACGCGGCCGACGGCTTGGTCCGCGAACTGCAGCAGCGGCTCAAATGAAAACGGGCGGCCATGGCCGCCCGTTCCGCTCTCGCAGTCGCGACGATTACTTGTCCAGCAGCGCCTTCAGGTTCTTCAGGCCGTCGGTATAGACCGCCTTGATGGTGCCGGTGGCCGCCTCGTCGTCCTTGCCGGCGGCGGGATGCTCGCTCGCGTCGGCGCGGAAGAACACGCCTTTCCACTCCACCGTCGAGCCGCCACCGTCGGCCGGCTTCACGCTGATCGTCGACTTGTACTTGCTCACCGGCAGCGCACCGCCGTCCTGGGCGGTATAGGTCAGGCTACGGTCGGCATCCGAAATCGCTTCCAGCTTCTCGACCACTTCGCCGCCGCCCTTGATCTTCAGCGTGCGCACCGAACCGACATCACTGCCGGCAGTGGCGGTGCTGCTCTCGACGGCCGGGTGCCAGGACTGCAGCTGCGTGAAGTCCTTCACCTTGGCCCACACGGCGTCCGGGCTGGCCTTCAGCGTGATCGTTTCGTTGGCCTTCAGGCGCGACGGGCCGTGCGCGAACACGGTGGTGCTGGCGACAATGGCGAGCAGGGCTGCAAAAAGACGCATGGGGTGTTCTCCTCGTTTGTTGTGATTGAAAAAAGCGTGCGCAGTGTCGGTGAAAACGGGCGGCTCCGGCACGGGAAAATCACCCGGTGCCGGGCGAGCTTACTGACCGCCACGCAAAAAGGGCCCGGACAATGCCGGGCCCTTTGGGTGGTGTCAGCGCCTCATTCGTTGCGCGTTTCCACCTGCTGCATCGGCTCGTTGGCGATCACCGGCGCCGGGCGACGACGACGGCCTAGTTGCGGCTGCTCGACGATGACGGGTTCGATGCCGGCAGCGCGCTCGGCCGAGGTTTCCACCATGACCAGGCCGCTGTCGGCCAGCGTGCTCTGCAGATCGGCCGCCGGTGCGACTACGGGGGCGGGCGCGGGCGGCTGCGGCGTCGAGCCGAAGCTTTCCATTGCGCGCACCAGGGTCGATTCGCCGGCATCGTTCAACGAGGCCGCGATCTGCGCCGGTTGATCGACGATGGGTGCCGGTGCGGCCACCGGTTCGGCAGCCACTTCGACGACCGGCAGTGCAGCCACTTCAGCCGCAACGGGCTCGGTCACCGGTGTTTCCACTGCGACGGGTTCGATCACAGCCGGCTCCGGGGCTGCCGGTGCAGACACCACCGGTGCCGGCACAACAGGCGCTACCGGCGCTTCGGCCACAGCGGCGACTTCGGTCGCCGGTGCGGCGTCGGCCAACGGGGCCTGCTCGGCGGCGATCGGTGTCGCTGCGGGGACATCCAGCGGCAACGCGGCCTGGGCTTCGGCGGCGGCAGCCGGCACCTCATTGGCGGCGGAGTCGGTCACCGTCAGATCGCCCTCGACTGCGGCGACATCGGCAACTGCGCCTTCCACGCCGTCCGGACGGCGCTCGCCACGTTCGCGGCGGCCACCACGGCGGCGGCGGCTGCGCGGTGCTGCGCCTTCGCCACCCTCGGCCGGCGCGACATTCTCGGGCTGAGTGCCGGTGGCAGCGGCCAGCGGCAGATCGGTCTGTGCCTGCTGCTGTTCGCGTGCGTCATTGGCGGCACGCTCGCGCGGCTCACGCGGCGGGCGCGGCTCGCGCGGCGGACGCGGTTCGCGCGGCGTAGCGGCTTCCTGCTCGTTACGCGGCTCGCGCGGCTCACGGGGTTCGCGCTGCTTGCGCTGACCGTCGCGTCCTTCGCCCTTGCTCTGCGCTTCGCGTGGCTCTCGCGGCTCGCGTTGTTCTCGACCTTCACGACCTTCGCGGCCCTCGCGGCCTTCACGTCCTTCGCGGTTGTCGCGACGGTTGCGGTTGCGACCGCGTTCGCCCTCGCCACGCGGACCGCGTTCGCGTGTTTGCGCGGGCTTCGCTTCCGGGGCCGGAGCGGGCGCCGGGGCAGGCGCGGCAGCGCCACCGCCGAACAGCCCGGCGATCCAGCCGAAGAAGCCGCCCTTGGCCGCGGGTGCAGCCGCCGGCGCCGCAGCGACCGGCGCGGGCGGTGCGACCTCGGCCACGACCGGTGCAGGCTGGTCTGGCGTGATGTGCTTGATCGCCGCTTCCTGGCGCTTCGGACGCTCGTCGGCCGGGATGGCGGACGGCGGCTGATAGCTCTCGGCCGACGGGTTCACGGCCATCTGGTAGGACGGCTGGGCCACGCCTTCGAGGTTCAGCTGGTCGTGGCGCAGACGGGTGATTTCGTGCGCCGGCGTCTCCAGATACTTGTTCGGGATCAGGACGATGTTGACCTTGTGGCGCAGTTCGATCGCGTTGATGTCGGCGCGCTTCTCGTTCAGCAGGAAGGTGGCGACGTCGACCGGCACCTGAGTGTGCACGGCACCCGTGTTTTCCTTCATCGCTTCTTCTTCGAGGATGCGCAGGATGTGCAGCGCTGCCGATTCGGTCGAGCGGATGTGGCCGGTGCCGCTGCAGCGCGGGCACGGGATGTAGCTGGTTTCGGCCAGCGCCGGGCGCAGACGCTGGCGCGACAGTTCGAGCAGGCCGAAGCGGCTGATCTTGCCCATCTGCACGCGCGCACGGTCGTGATGCAAAGCATCGCGCAGGCGGGTTTCGACCTCGCGCTGGGCGCGCGGGTTTTCCATGTCGATGAAGTCGATGACGATCAGGCCGCCGAGGTCGCGCAGACGCAGCTGGCGGGCGATTTCGTCGGCCGCTTCGCAGTTGGTGCGCAGCGCGGTTTCCTCGATGTCGCTGCCCTTGGTCGAGCGGCCGGAGTTCACGTCCACCGCCACCAGTGCTTCGGTGTGATCGATCACGATGGCGCCGCCGGACGGCAGGTTCACCTGGCGCGAGTACGCCGATTCGATCTGGTGTTCGATCTGGAAGCGCGAGAACAGCGGCACGTCGTCGCGGTAACGCTTCACGCGCGCCACGTTGCCGGGCATCACGTGTTCCATGAAGGTGTAGGCCTGGTCATACACCTCGTCGGTGTCGATCAGGATTTCGCCGATGTCAGGCTGGAAATAGTCGCGGATCGCGCGGATCACCAGACTGCCTTCCTGGTAGATCAGGAAGGCACCGGACTGCGACTGGGCGGCGCCTTCGATGGCGGTCCACAGTTGCAGCAGGTAGTTCAGGTCCCACTGCAGTTCTTCGGCGTTGCGACCGATGCCGGCAGTGCGAGCGATCAGGCTCATGCCGCCAGGCACTTCGAGCTGATCCATGGTTTCGCGCAGTTCGGCGCGGTCGTCACCTTCGACGCGGCGCGAAACACCGCCGCCGCGCGGGTTGTTCGGCATCAGCACCAGATAGCGGCCGGCCAGCGAAATGAAGGTGGTGAGTGCGGCGCCCTTGTTGCCGCGTTCGTCCTTGTCGATCTGGACGATCAGTTCCTGACCCACCGACAGTGCGTCCTGGATGCGGGCGCGGCCGGGTTCGAGATCGGGCTTGAAATAGGATTTGGAAACTTCCTTGAACGGCAGGAAGCCGTGGCGGTCTGCGCCGTAATCGACAAAGCATGCTTCGAGGCTGGGCTCGATGCGGGTGATGACTGCCTTGTAGATGTTGCTTTTGCGCTGTTCCTTGCTGGATGACTCAATGTCGAGGTCAACAAGCTTCTGGCCATCGACAATCGCGACGCGCAGCTCTTCGGCCTGCGTCGCGTTGAAGAGCATTCGTTTCATCAACTTCTCCCGCGCGCACCGCACACGGGCAGGACAAACCGCTCGTCAGTAAATAACGTCTATCGTGTCGGCTGCAATCGGGTTTTTTCGATGGGAACGGACTGGGGGACGTGGAGGGGTCTGCCAACTCTCAATGCAGCCGCGCTTTCGCGACTGCCTGGGGGATTCTGCCTGTACGGTACTCGCGCTACTCAGTACACTCGCTACTTTGGGTGAGCGGGATTAACCCGTGATCCGGTTTTCGTCTGCCAAGAAGGACTGCATGAGGAAGCACTTCACCGTCAATCTGTCACCCGGCGTCCGCCACTTCGAGCTGGATGTGCTCCACACTGCGTCTGCTTCGAAATCAGACCGAAAACCCGACGCAGTATATTTGAAATGAAGGAGTTGGGTAAAGCTCCGAAAGTTGTGCGGCATGTCGTGGATGCGGAGGAGGCCGGGCAGCGCATCGACAACTTCCTGTTGCGGGTCTGCAAGGGTGTGCCGAAGAGTCACGTCTATCGCATCTTGCGTTCCGGCGAAGTGCGTGTTAACAGCAAGCGGGTCGATCAGACCTACCGTTTGGCCGAGCGCGACGAGGTGCGCATTCCGCCTGTCCGCATGGCGGATCCGGGTACCCCGGTCGCCATTCCGGCGCTGGAATTCGACATCCTGTACGAGGACGACGCCTTCCTGGCTATCAACAAGCCGGCCGGCATCGCCGTGCATGGGGGGTCCGGCGTCAGTTTCGGCGTCATCGAAAGCCTGCGCCGGGCGCGCCCGCAGGCGAAGCTGCTCGAGCTGGCGCACCGGCTGGACCGTGAAACCTCGGGCATCCTGCTGGTGGCGAAGAAGCGTTCGGCGCTGACCGCACTGCACGATGCCTTCCGCGACGGCGGCATGGACAAGCGCTACTACGCGCTGGTGAAGGGCCGCTGGCTCAATCCGCTGCAGCACATCAAGCTGGCGCTGACCAAGTATCTGACGGAGTCGGGCGAGCGCCGTGTATCGGTCGACCCCGACGGCAAGGCGGCCCACTCAATCGTCGAACTGGAGGCGCGCTGGCCCGGCTACAGCCTGCTCGGCGTGCGCATCAAGACCGGCCGCACGCACCAGATCCGTGTGCACCTGGCGTCCAGTGGCTTTCCCATCGCCGGCGACGAGAAGTACGGTGATTTCCCGCTGAACAAGGCTTTGCGCAAGGAGGGGCTGCCGCGCATGTTCCTGCACGCGCACAGTCTGGCTCTCAACCACCCCCTCACCGGCGAACGCCTGCAGATCGAGGCGCAGCTGCCCGACGATCTGGCTGGCTTCGTGCGCCGGCTCGACGCACAGCATCCGCGCGATTTCGATCGCGCAGCCCGCAACACTGACCAAGACCATGCCCGCACAGTTTGACCTCATCGTTTTCGACTGGGACGGTACGCTGCTCGATTCGGCGGCGGCCATCGTCCATGCCATCCAGCACGCCTGTGACGACCTGGGCGTTGTGCCGCCGGACGACGCGACCGCGCGTTCGGTGATCGGCCTCGGGCTGATCGACGCGCTGGCGCGTGCCGTCCCCGCACTGCCCGCTTCACGCCACCAGGAACTGGCCGGCCGCTATCGCTATCACTACCTGGCGCGCGACCACGAATTGACACTGTTCGACGGCGTGCCTGAACTGCTCGACGAGTTGCGCGGGCGTGGTCACACGCTCGCGGTGGCCACCGGCAAGAGCCGCGTCGGCCTGAATCGCGCGCTCGGTCACACCGGCCTGGGGCCGATGTTCGCGTCCACCCGCTGTGCCGACGAATCGGTGTCGAAACCGGCGCCCGACATGGTGCTGGAACTGATGGACGAACTGTCGCACGCGCCTGAGCGCACACTGGTCATCGGCGATACGACGCACGATCTGCTGATGGCGCGTCACGCCGGTTGCGAGGCGGTTGCCGTGAGTTACGGTGCGCATCCCCTGCACGAACTGCTCGACGCGGCGCCGCGTGCGCACGCTGCCAGCGTGGCCGAGCTGACGGAATGGCTGCGATGTCACGCATGAGCGTCTGCGCGTCGGACGCGCTGGAGGAAGGCGGAGCAGGGGTGCGGTTCGAGATCGCGGGCGCTGGCGACAAGTCGCGGCAGGCCTTCGCCGTACGTTTCCACGGGCGGGTGCACGGCTATATAAATAGCTGTCGCCATGTGCCGATAGAACTCGACTGGAATCACGGCGAGTTCTTCGATACTTCAAAGTTATACTTGATCTGCTCCACTCACGGCGCCCTTTATGCACCGGACACCGGGCTGTGTGTCGGCGGTCCCTGCCGCGGCGCACGACTGGAACCGGTGAAGCTCGAAGAATCCGATGGACAGGTGTGGCTGTCCGAAGCACGCAGCGAGTAAGCAAAACATCATGTCCGAACCCGACAATTCTTCAGATAAACGACCTGACGCCACCTGGGAGCGCAAGCTGATCGAGCGTCTCGCGCTCGAATCGGTCACCGAACAGCGCCGTCGTCGGCGCTGGAGCATCTTCTTCCGGATGATCGGCTTCGCCTACCTTGGCGTGCTCACCTTTGCGCTGATCGACTGGAGTTCCCTGTTCAGTCAGGCCGAACACCGCAAGCACACGGCGCTGGTCGAGCTCAGCGGTGTCATCGCGCCGAACGGCGAAGCGAGCGCCGAGCGCATCGTGTCCTCGCTGCAGTCGGCCTTCGACGACAAGAACACTCAGGGCGTCATCCTGAAGATCAACAGCCCGGGCGGCAGTCCGGTGCAGAGCGGCATCATCAACGACGAGATCGGCCGGCTGCGTGCGCTTTATCCGGACACGCCGCTGTACGCCGTGGTCGAGGACATCTGTGCATCCGGCGGCTATTACGTCGCCGTGGCTGCTGACCGCATCTACGTGGACAAGGCGAGCATCGTCGGTTCGATCGGCGTGCTGATGGATGGCTTCGGTTTCACCGGGCTGATGGACAAGGTGGGGATCGAGCGCCGGCTGCTGACGGCTGGCGAGAACAAGGGTTTTCTCGATCCGTTTTCGCCACAGGATGAACGGCACAAGGACCATGCGCGTCAGCTTCTCGGTGACGTGCACCAGCAGTTCATCGAGGTGGTGCGCAAGGGCCGCGGCGAGCGGCTGAAGGAATCGCCGGACATGTTCTCCGGCCTGATGTGGAGCGGCTCGCGCAGTATCGAACTGGGTCTGGCCGACGACTTGGGCAGCGTCGAGTACGTTGCGCGCGACGTCGTCAAGGCTGCCGACATCGTCGATTTCACGCAGCGTCAGAACATCGCCGAGCGTTTTGCCAAGCAACTGGGCGCCGATCTGGGGGAGAGCGTGACCGGCGTGCTGAACCGCGTAGGGATGCGCTGAGGCGTTTGGCGACGCCTCAATCGGCCAGCAGGAGGAAAAGTGTCGGGCGGCGGTCGATGCGTCCGATCTCCTCCACCGTCCACTTCGACACCGGCTTCGTCCGCACGAACTGATCGGGCGCCGTCAGCGCTGCCGCCACGCACAGCAAGGTGCTGCCGCGGCAATGCGAGCGAATGGCGTCGAATATTTTCAGGTTGCGATAGGGTGTCTCGATGAACAGTTGGGTCTGTCTCAGTCGCGCCGACTGCTTCTCCAGCTCCGCCAGTGTCTTTGCCCGCGCGCCGTCCTCGACCGGCAGATAGCCGTGAAAAGCGAATGATTGCCCGTTCAGGCCGGACGCCATCAGTCCGAGCAGGATCGAGGATGGGCCGACAAGCGGCATGACCGGGATGCCCATCGTGTGGGCGGTACGTGCCGCCAGCGCACCCGGGTCGGCAACGCCGGGGCAGCCTGCGTCCGAAATCACGCCGGCGCTGCGGCCGGCGAGTACGGGCGCCAGCAGCTCGCGCAGCAGACGGCCGTCCTTTTCCGGCGGCAACTCGACGATTTCGAGCTCGCGCAGCGGCGTCGGGTGCTCGAGACGCTTCAGCGTGGCGCGGGCCGACTTGGCGCTCTCCACCAGGAAGTAGTCGAGGCGGTGTGCGCAGTCGCGCACCGCGGCCGGCGTGTCGAGCGCGCATGCGGCGCCTGCATCGAGCGGGCTGGGCAGCATGTAGAGCGTGCCCGACGAGGTCATCGTGCTCATGGCAGCGGGTAACCGATGTCACGCAGCAAGGCGCTGAGACGGATCAGCGGCAGGCCGACCAGCGCTGTCGGGTCGTCGCCGCTCAGCCGCTCCAGCAAAGCAATGCCCAGCGATTCGGATTTGGCGGCGCCAGCGCAGTCCAGCGGGTCGTCGAGATCGACATAGCGCTCGATTTCCGGTCGAGACAGCGGGCGGAACACGACTTCGGTCGGCACAAGGGCTTCATGCCGTGTGCCGTTGCGGCCATCGATCACGCACAGCGCAGTGTCGAACACGACGGTTTGGCCGCTCAACTCCGCCAGCTGGGCGATGGCGGCGTCGCGGCTGCCCGGCTTGCCGTAGCGACGTCCGCCGCAGGAGGCCACCTGATCGGAGCCGATGACACAGGCGCCGGGAAAGCGCGCCGCGATCGCTTCGGCCTTGCTGCGCGCGAGGCGTATGGCCTGTTCGCGTGGCGTTTCGTCGCCGAGCATCGACTCGTCGATGTCCGGTGACGCAGTGGTGAAGGGAACGCGCAGCCGGGACAGCAGCTCCTGGCGATAGCGCGAGGACGAGCCGAGGACCAGTGGAGGAAGATCTGGGGACATGTGCGGACGAGGGAAACGGAGTGCCGGCCCGCGTCTTCGCAGGCCGAAAGTCTGAACGTGCTTTGACAGCAGCTTCAAGGGGATAGTATCATTTTGGGTTTGTTTCTCCGCCCATTGCATCATCGGGCAAGCAGACGTTCATGACCGAAGCAGCCGGAGCCGGAAAGTCGACGGGCAATGTGTCGGCCGGCAATGAATCGAGCGGCGACGAAGTACGTGTCCGGCTCGACGCACAGCAGCTGGCGCGTGCGCAGCAGCGTCTGACCGGACGTGTCGCGTTGGCATCGTTCGGGCGACTGGCGGCGGAATGCCGCAGTGCCGATGGAATCGAGTGGTCGCTCACGGGTTCCGTGGATGCTGAGGGCGCCTGCTGGCTGACCCTCGCGGTGGCGGCAGATGTGGTGATGCAATGCCAGCGCTGTCTCGGCGACGTGCAGATCGATGTGCATAGCGAGTCCCGCTTCCGCCTGGTATTTGCCGGCGAGGCTTGGGGCGACGAAGATCTCGACGACGACAGTTTCGAGGCACTGGAACTCGACGGGCCGCTCGATCTGGCAGCATTGGTCGAGGACGAAGTGCTGCTTGCGTTGCCCGCGGTGCCGCTGCACGAGCAGTGCGAGGCGCCGGCGGTAGCAGGTGTGAACGAGCAGGAAACGACTTCGGTTAAACCGTCACCGTTCGCGGTGCTCGGGCAGCTGAAACGGAATTGAATGAGGCTGGCTGGATCATCCGATCTGGCGGGCGCGGTTGTGTGGTTTTTTATCCGGTTATCCGGGGGAGTTGTTCATGGCTGTCCAGCAAAACAAGAAGTCGCCGTCGAAGCGCGGCATGCACCGTGCGCATGATTTTCTGACCGCGCCGGCCACCGCCGTCGAGTCGACCACGGGTGAAGTCCACCTGCGTCATCACATCTCGCCGAGCGGTTTCTACCGCGGCAAGAAGGTGCTCAAGACCAAGGGCGAGTGATCATCGCTTTGTCGTTTTTTCCGGCACGCCGCACCTGTGCGGCCTCCCCGGGCGACTTTGAATTGATCGGATGCGCGGCATGAGCTACACCCTGGCCATCGATTGCATGGGCGGGGATCATGGTCCGTCTGTCACCCTGCCGGCATCCCTTGCCTATCTGCGCAGGGATCCTGCCTGCAGTCTGCTGCTCGTCGGGCTCAAGGATGTGCTCGACGCTGAATTGAAGCGCCTCGGTGTGAGCGACGAGTCGCGGATTTCTGTCGTCCATGCCTCCGAAGTGGTGGGCATGGACGAGCCGCCCGCGCAAGCCATGCGCGGCAAGAAGGATTCGTCAATGCGTGTGGCGATCGACCTTGTGAAGGAAGGTCGCGCGCAGGCCGCGGTGTCCGCCGGCAACACCGGCGCGCTGATGGCGATCTCCAAGTTCGTCCTGAAGACGCTGCCCGGCATCGACCGGCCAGCGATTGCCTCCATCCTGCCGACCGTAAAGGGCCACACTTACGTGCTGGACCTCGGCGCCAATGTCGATTGCACCTCCGAGCACCTGTTCCAGTTCGGCCTGATGGGCGCGATGCTGGTGTCGGCGCTCGAGTCGCGCGAGCGCCCGAGCGTAGGGTTGCTCAACATCGGCGAGGAAGCGATCAAGGGTAACGAAGCGGTGAAGGGTGCAGCCGATTTGCTGCGCGCCAGCGATCTCAACTTCTACGGCAATGTCGAGGGTAACGACATCTACAAGGGCACGACCGACGTCGTGGTCTGCGATGGATTCGTCGGCAATGTCGCGCTGAAGACCTCGGAAGGTCTGGCGCAGATGATAGGCACCTTTCTGCGCGAGGAATTCAGCCGCGGACCGCTGCGCAAGCTGATGTACCTGGTTGCACGGCCGGTCATTGCCGCCTTCCGCCGCCGTGTCGATCATCGTCGTTACAATGGCGCCAGTCTGCTCGGCCTGCGCGGCGTCGTCGTGAAGAGCCACGGCTCCAGCGATGCCTACGGATTCGAGCAGGCCATCGCCCGCGCAGCAGACGCAGTGCGCAATGATCTGATCGCCCGCATTACCGAATGCATGACACGTACCGAGGTAGCTGCATGAGTTTTTGCCGCATCACCGGCACGGGCGGCTATCTGCCCGGCGCGCCGGTGTCGAACCATGATCTGGTCGCACGGGGCATCGAAACGTCGGACGAGTGGATCGCCGATCGTACCGGCATCCGCTTCCGTCACTTTGCCGCCGAGCACGAGCATTCCAGCGACCTCGCGCTGAATGCCAGCCGTCGGGCGCTCGAAATGGCAGGTCGCGAGGCGAGCGAGGTCGATCTGATCATCGTCGCCACGTCGACGCCCGATCAGGTTTTCCCGAGTACCGCCTGCCTGCTGCAGCACAAGCTGGGTAACCGCGCGGCGACCGCGTTCGACGTGCAGGCGGTGTGCTCGGGTTTCGTCTATGCGCTGACCATCGCCGAGAAGTTCATCCGTTCGGGTTCGCACAAGTGTGCGCTGGTCGTCGGTGCCGAGGTGTTCTCGCGCATCCTCGACTGGAACGATCGTGGCACCTGCGTGCTGTTCGGTGACGGTGCCGGCGCGGTGGTGCTCGAAGCATCGAGCGAGCCGGGCATCCTGTCGTCGGCGCTGCATGCCGATGGCCACTATCACGACATCCTGTCGGTGCCGGGCCAGGTCTGCAATGGCGCCGTTGCCGGCAAGCCCTTGCTGCAGATGGACGGCCAGGCGGTTTTCAAGTTCGCCGTGCGCGTGCTGGGCGATACCGCGGTCGAACTGATGCAGGCGGCCGAACTGCCGATGACTGCGCTCGACTGGCTGGTGCCTCACCAGGCCAATATCCGCATCCTGCAGTCGACCGCAAAGCGACTCGACATGTCGATGGACAAGGTCGTTACCACGGTGGCCGAGCACGGCAATACGTCGGCTGCGTCGGTGCCGCTGGCGCTGGATATCGCTGTCCGTGACGGCCGCATCAAGCGGGGCCAGAACGTGATGCTCGAGGGTGTGGGCGGCGGTTTCACCTGGGGCGGCGTGTTGCTGCGCTTCTGATCCACTCGCTTCCGATCCAACGATTTTCCGATGTCTTCCATGCAGAAATTCGCATTCGTATTTCCGGGCCAGGGTTCGCAATCGGTCGGCATGATGGCCGCCTATGGCGACGACGCCGAAATCCGCGCGGCTTTTGACGAGGCTTCGCTCGCGCTCGGCGAAGATCTGTGGGCGATGGCGGCCGAAGGTCCTGCCGAGCGCCTGTCGCTGACCACCAACACGCAGCCGCTGATGCTGACTGCCGGCGTCGCCGTGTTCCGCAGCTGGGTCAAGCGTACCGGTCGCACCCCTGATGTCGTCGCCGGGCACAGTCTCGGCGAGTACGCAGCGCTGGTCGCTGCCGGCGTGCTCAGACTGAAGGACGCCGTGCCGCTGGTTCGTCTGCGCGCGCAGGCGATGCAGGACGCCGTCCCGGCCGGTACCGGCGCGATGGCCGCTGTGCTGGGCCTGGATGCAGTCGCAGTGCAGGCCTGCTGCGACGACGCCGCACAAGGTGAAGTGGTTGCTGCGGTGAATTTCAATTCGCCGGAGCAGACGGTGATCGCCGGCCACGCCGCCGCCGTCCAGCGCGCGATGGCGCTGCTGTCGGAGCGCGGCGCCAAGCGCACGGTCGCGCTGCCGGTCAGTGCCCCCTTTCATTGCAGCCTGATGCAGCCGGCGGCCGAAAAGCTGGCCCAGGCGCTGCCCGACGTCGAATTCCGCCGGCCGCAGATCATGCTGGTCAATAACGTCGATGTCGCTTCGCCGGAAGAGCCGGACGCGATCCGCGATGCCCTGGTCCGTCAGGCGGCGGCGCCCGTACGCTGGGTCGAGGTGATCCAGCGGATGGCGGAGCTGGGCGTCGTCACGGTCGCCGAGTGTGGCCCGGGCAAGGTGCTGGCCGGCCTGACCAAGCGCATCGACCGCAACCTGAATGGTGTGGCGCTGTCCGACGGTGCTGCGCTGGAACAGCTTGCTCAACAGATCGGAGTGAATTGATGGGTGTTCTCGACGGACAGATTGCGCTGGTGACCGGCGCCAGCCGGGGCATCGGCCGCGCGATTGCGCTGGCGCTCGGCCAGGCGGGAGCCACGGTGATCGGCACCGCGACCAGTGAAGCCGGCGCTGCAGGCATACAGCAGTCTTTCGAGACTGCTGGCGTCCGGGGGCAGGGCATCGTGCTCGACGTGACCGATACTGCGGCGATTCCCGCCGCGATCAGCGCGATCGAGAAGGACTTCGGCACCGTTTCCGTGCTGGTGAACAACGCCGGCATCACGCGCGACAACCTCGCAATGCGGATGAAGGACGACGAGTGGCAGGCGGTCATCGACACCAACCTGAAGGCGGTATTCACGATGTCGCGCGCCGTGATGAAGGGCATGATGAAGGCGCGTAGCGGCCGCATCATCAACATCACGTCGGTGGTCGGCGAAACCGGCAATCCGGGGCAGGCCAACTACGCCGCCGCCAAGGCCGGCGTCGCCGGCATGAGCATGGCGCTGGCGCGCGAACTGGGTTCGCGCAACATCACCGTGAATTGCGTGGCGCCGGGCTTCATCGCCACCGACATGACCGAGGCGCTGGGCGACGCCGCCCGTGACGCGCTGCTGGGCCAGATTCCGCTGGGTCGCCTCGGTTCGGCTGACGAAGTGGCCGCTGCCGTCGTGTTCCTCGCGTCGCCGCTCGCCGCCTACGTGACCGGCAGTACCTTGCATGTGAACGGCGGGATGTTCATGCATTGATATTCGGCGGTGTGCGGCGCGCAAGCGCCATACACCTCCAAAGGCGAAGTGGACCAGGCTTTCTGTTACACTCGCGCCACTTTTTTTTCGCGCTCTCACGCTCTAGTCAGGGCATACACAGGGAAGGAGTACCGCAATGGAAAACATCGAACAACGCGTCAAGAAGATCGTTGCCGAACAACTGGGCGTCAACGAAGCCGAGATCAAGAACGAATCGTCTTTCGTCGACGATCTGGGCGCTGACTCGCTCGATACGGTTGAACTGGTCATGGCGCTCGAAGAAGAGTTCGAATGCGAAATCCCCGACGAAGAAGCCGAGAAGATCACCTCGGTGCAACAGGCCATCGATTACGTGAACCGTCATCTGGCCAGCAAGGCCTGATCGTTTCATCGAGCGGAGTACGTTTTGGCACGTAAAAGAATAGTTGTCACCGGCCTGGGCATCATTTCCCCGGTCGGGAACACGGTCGGACAAGCCTGGGAGAACATCCTGGCGGCGAAGTCGGGGATCCGTCGCATCACGCGTTTCGATCCGTCCGAATTGCCTGTCCAGATCGCGGGCGAAGTGCGCGATTTCGACGTCGCCAACTACCTGTCTCCGAAAGAGGCACGGCGTTTCGACACCTTCATCCATTTCGGCATCGCTGCCTCGATGGATGCCATCCGAGACGCCGGACTCGAAGCGAATCCGGCCAACGCCGAGCGCATCGGCGTCTGCGTCGGCTCGGGCATCGGCGGTCTGCCGATGATCGAGGAAACCCACAACGCCATGCTGGCAGGCGGCGTGCGCAAGGTGTCGCCGTTCTTCGTGCCGGGCTCGATCATCAACATGATCTCCGGCATTGTGGCGATCAACTACGGTTTCAAGGGCCCGAACTTTGCAACCGTCAGTGCCTGCGCGACGGCCAACCATTCGATTGGCGAAGCGATGCGCCTGATCGAGTATGGCGATGCCGACGTGATGATTGCCGGTGGTGCCGAATCGACGATGTGCCCGCTGGGCGTGGCCGGCTTCGCGGCTGCCAAGGCGCTGTCGGGCCGTAACGATGATCCGGAGACCGCCAGCCGTCCGTGGGACAGCGGTCGTGACGGCTTCGTGCTGGGTGAAGGTGCTGGCGTGCTGGTGCTCGAGGAGTACGAGCACGCGAAGGCCCGCGGCGCCCGCATCTACTGCGAACTCGCTGGCTACGGCATGAGTGCCGACGCGCATCACATCACTGCGCCCTGCGAGGACGGTGAAGGTGCATCGCGCAGCATGGCGAATGCGCTGCGCAACGGTGGGGTGGCGCTGGACGAGGTCGACTACATCAACGCTCACGGCACATCCACGCCGCTGGGCGACATTGCCGAAACGGTGGCGATCAAGCGCTGTTTTGGTGAGCACGCTAAAACGCTGTGCGTCAGCTCGACCAAGTCCATGACCGGTCACGCACTGGGCGCGGCCGCGGGTATCGAGGCGGTGGTGACGGTGATGGCGATCCACAAGCAGATCGCGCCGCCGACCGCCAATCTGCGCGACCAGGATCCGGCCTGCGATCTCGATTACGTGCCGCTGGTGCCGCGCGAGATCAACATCCGTTCCGCGCTGTCGAATTCCTTCGGTTTCGGCGGTACGAACGCGACGCTGGTCTTCCGTCGCATGTGAGCGACCGGCCTTGAACCGCGAGCGGCTTCAGGGCTTCCGGCAGATGCATCTGAAAGGGTCACGTCTTCGCGACGTGGCCCTTTTTTTCGCCTCGCTTGCCGCTGTCGTCGCATCGGTACTGCTGGGCCCTCTCGCCATCGGGCTCTGTGCGCTCTCGCTGCTGCTGACCGCAGCGGCGCGCGTGCGAGCGGGGCGCCTGTGCGGGCTGGCGAGCGAGGATGGCGAATCCCTCTCCTGCATACGATCCGTAGGCGAGGCGCAGAGCGGCCGCCCCTGCGCCGCGAGAATGGGGCGTGCATGGACTTCGGTCACGCTGGACGGCGAGGGCGGGCGACAGCACCTGCTGCTGTTTGCGGACCAGTTCGACAGCGTCGACGATTACCGGCGCTTCAGACTGTGGTTGCGTGCAGTTCTTCTGGCTGACGCGAGCGACGCGGACGCAGGATGGTCGGGCTGGCTGCGTCGCTGGTATCGGGGTAGTCACGACTGAAATGCAGGCCGCGGCTCTCGTGCCGCTGCATCGCGCTGCGCACGATGAGATGAGCGGTCATGACCAGATTGCGCAATTCGATCAGGTCATTGCTGATGCGGAAGTGCGCGTAGTACTCGTCGATCTCGCGTTCCAGCAGACGGATGCGGTGCAGTGCGCGTTCAAGGCGCTTGTTGGTGCGCACGATGCCCACGTAGTCCCACATGAAACGGCGCAGCTCGTCCCAGTTGTGTGCGATCACCACCTCTTCGTCGGCGTCGGTCACGCGGCTTTCGTCCCAGGCCGGCAGGTCGGGCAGGGAAGAGCCGGGTCGGGCGAGGATGTCCTGTGCCGCGGACTCCGCATAGACGAGGCACTCCAGCAGCGAATTGCTGGCCAGCCGGTTGGCGCCGTGAAGGCCGGTGTAACTGGTCTCGCCGATCGCGTACAGGCCATCGACATCGGTGTGCGCACGCTGGTCGACCTTCACGCCGCCGCAGGTGTAATGGGCCGCTGGCACCACCGGAATCGGCTGCCGCGTGATGTCGATGCCGAGCTCGAGGCAGCGTGCATGGATGTTCGGGAAATGGCTGATCAGGAAGTCGGCCGGCTTGTGCGACACGTCAAGATAGACGCAGTCGAGACCGCGCTTCTTCATTTCGTAGTCGATCGCCCTCGCCACGACGTCGCGCGGCGCCAGTTCGGCGCGTTCGTCGTGCGCCGGCATGAAGCGTTCGCCGTCGGGCAGCCGCAGCAGGCCGCCCTCGCCGCGCATCGCCTCGGTGATCAGGAAGGACTTGGCGTGCGGGTGGTAGAGGCAGGTCGGGTGAAACTGGATGAACTCCATGTTTCCCACCCTGCAACCGGCGCGCCAGGCCATCGCGATGCCGTCGCCGGTCGCGGTATCCGGATTGGTCGTGTAAAGATAGACCTTGCCGGCACCGCCGGTTGCCAGCACGACCACTGGCGCCGCAAAGGTATCGACGCGGTCGTTCTCGATGTCGAGGACGTAGGCGCCGGCGCAGCCCAGTTCGGGGCGACCGATCTTCCAGCCGACGATCAGATCGACCGCCAGATGGCGTTCGAAGATATGGATGTTCGGGTGCGCCTTGACCTGACCGGTCAGCGTCATCTGGATGGCCGAGCCGGTCGCATCGGCCACATGCACGATGCGGCGGTGGCTGTGGCCGCCCTCGCGAGTCAGGTGGTAACCGAGCGAGGTCTGGTCGTCGCGCGTGAAGGGGACGCCGCGGCCGATCAGCCACTCGATCGCGCGTCGGCCGTTCTCGACCACGAAGCGGCTGGCTTCCGGGTCGCACAGTCCGGCACCGGCGACCAGCGTGTCGCGCAGATGCGCCTCGACCGAGTCCTCGCTGTCGAGCACGGCAGCCACGCCACCCTGGGCCCAGCTGGACGCCGAGTCCTCCAGCTTCTGCTTGGTGACCAGGGCGACCTGGCGACCGGCTTCCGCCAGTCGCAAAGCGAGCGCCTGTCCGGCCAGGCCGCTTCCGAGTACCAGCACGTCGAATGTCTGCACGGCGATCAGCAGTTCAATGGGAGGGCTGCACTATATCGCAGCGCAGCGAGAGGATGCCGGCCGCGGACGTGCCGACTGCAATGAACTTTGTCGTCAGCCCCCGGTCTGTGCTGGCATGGACGCGACACTACACCCCCTTCAAGTGGTACCCAGGCCTGCGCGCTCGGATATACTGCGCGCCAGTTCAAAACCCGCGCCGGTGAAAGACCCGGGTGGCACAACATCGGCCCAGATGAGCGAGCGAGAGGTTGACCAGCTGCTTGTCGAGCGTGCGCAGCGCGGCGACAAGCAGGCCTTCGGTCTGTTGGTCAGCAAGTATCAGCGCAAGCTCGGACGGCTGCTGTCGCGCCTGATACGCGACCCGGCCGAAGTAGAGGACGTGGCACAGGAGGCCTTCATCAAGGCTTACCGTGCGCTGCCCTCGTTCCGCGGTGAGAGCGCGTTTTACACGTGGCTGTACAGGATAGGCGTCAATACGGCGAAGAACTACCTCGTGTCGCAGGGGCGCAGAGCCCCGACCAGCACGGAGTTCGATTCCGAAGAGGCGGAAAACTTTGACGACAGCGACAACCTCCGGGACATCAACACCCCCGAGCGGCTGCTGCTGACCAAGCAGATCGGACAGACGGTGACCTCCGCAATGGAAGCACTGCCCGAAGAACTGCGCACAGCCATCATGCTGCGTGAGCTCGAAGGCATGGCCTACGAGGAGATCGCGACAGTGATGGATTGTCCGATCGGGACGGTGCGTTCGCGCATTTTCCGTGCCCGGGAGGCGATCGCCGAGAAGCTACGGCCGCTGCTCGACACGGCTCCCGACAAGAGGTGGTAACAGGCATGAAAGAGAATCTGAGCGCATTCATCGACGACGAGCTCGATGAGCGCACGTCGCAGCAGGTGCTGGATCGCCTGCACGCGGACGGCGATCTGCGCGATGAGTTTGCATTGCAGGTGATGATCGGTGATGTGCTGCGCGGCGACGATGGTTTCGACGCGCGTTTCACGGCGTCGGTCATGAGCAGGCTCGACGACGAGCCCACGGTGCTTGCGCCGGTCGCCTTCCGCGTCCAGCCCGAAGCCAAGCGGCTGTGGATGCCCGCAGCGGCAGCCGTTGCCGGCGTCGCGCTGGTGTCCTGGCTGGGGCTCGACTTCATGTCTGCACCCGACGTGCAGCCGCAACTGGCGGTTGCCCCGGTGGTCGTGCCGGTGCAGCTTGCACAGACCGAATCGCCCCTTCGCGCCTATCTGGTCGCGCATCAGGGTTACTCGCCGACCGGCAGCATGCAGGGCGTCGCGCTCTACGCGCGCGGCGTTTCGGATCCGCAGACCGACGACCGTCGATGATCGTGCGGGCAGTCTGGCTGTTTGCGTCCTTGCTGTTTGCGCAGGGCGCGCTGGCCCAGGGGCAGCCTGAAGCGCTGTCCCTCCTCGGGCGAGCGGTGAGCGCCTCGCAGCGCACCTCCTACATCGGTACCTTCGTCTATCAGAGCGGTTCGAATGTCGAAACCTCGCGCGTCGCACATTACGTCGACACCGAGGGCAATTCGGTCGAACGGCTGGAAGTGCTCGACGGCAGCCCGCGCGAGGTCATCCGCGTCAATGACGAGGTGCGTTGCTACCTGCCGAAGGAGAAGATCATCATCGAGGACCGGCGTGGGGCGCGGAAGACTTTCCCGTCGCTGTTGCCGGAGTCGGTCGGTGCGCTCAGCGATTACTACACGGTTCGCAAAGGCCCGCCCGGCCGCGTCGCAGGCTTCGATACCCAGTCCGTGCTGCTCGAGCCGAAGGACGGTTACCGTTACGGTCACATGTTCTGGATCGAGGCGCAGACCGGCCTGTTGCTGAAGGCACGCATGGTGAACGAGCGCAGCGAACCGATAGAGCAGTTCGCCTTCGCCCAGCTGCAGCTCGGTCCGGCGCTGACGCGTGAGGACGTGCAATCCAGACTGGCCGCCTCGTCGTCCGGCTGGAAGGTGCACACGGCGAATTCGACCCAGGCCCAGAATGCCGACCTCGGCTGGACGATGAATGGCGACGTGCCGGGCTTCCGCCAGATCGCCGGCATGAAGCGGTCGCTCGGCCCGGACCGCCCCGACATGGTCCACATGGTGTTCTCCGACGGCCTCGCCGCAATCTCGGTATTCATCGAGCCCTACCGCAAGGAAGACGGAAGCGTCGTCGGGCCGATGAAGCATGGCGCCGTGAATGTGTACAAGCGACGGCTGGCGGGCTACGTCATCACCGCGCTCGGCGAGGTGCCGCCGCACAGTCTGCAGCGCATGGCGGACGCGGTGGGACAGAAGCGTTGATGAACGTCCGTTCGGGTCAGGTCCGCCGCGTCGCCGATGGTTTCGCCTGGGTCGATGTCGAGCGGCAGAGCGGGTGTGGTCGATGTGCCGAAAGCGGTGGCTGCGGTCGCGCCTGTGAATCGGCCGCGGCGACCTACGTGATACCCCTTGACGTCGCCGTGCGGCCAGGCGAACGCGTCGATGTCGTCGTGTCGCAGCGGGCGCCGCTGATCGCCGCGCTGCTGACCTACGGGGTTGCGCTGCTCGCGCTGTTCGTAGGCGTTGCACTGGCCATGCTGCTGGCTGGCGATTCGGACCTTTCGGTGGCCGCAGGAGCCCTGGTCGGTCTGATCGCGGCAGCGGGCTGGCTGCGTGGCAGCCGCTCGCGCAGCACGCTCATTCCTTCCGTACGCATCCTTTCCGGTCGCGACCTTTCGCCCAGATCATGAGATCCCTGTTCGCGGCTGCGGTGTTCAGCCTGAGTTGCCTGTTTGCCCTCGTTCCCCCGGCCAGCGCGCAGCGCGAACTGCCGGATTTTTCTCAGCTGGTCGAGCAGCAGGGACGGGCGGTGGTCAATATCAGCACGACGCAGAAGGTCAGTACGCGTGCAATGCCGCAGCTTCCGCCGGGGCTGGACGAAGACGACCCGATGTTCGATTTCTTCCGCCGCTTCATTCCGCAGCAGCCGGGCGTACCGGGCTCGCAGGACGCGCGCTCGCTCGGTTCCGGCTTCATCATCTCGGCCGACGGCTATCTGATGACCAACGCGCACGTGGTCGATGAAGCGGATGAGATCACCGTCCGCCTGTCGGACAAGCGCGAGTTCAGGGCGCGCGTGATCGGTGCCGACAAGCGCACCGACGTCGCCGTGCTCAAGATCGACGCCTCCGGCCTGCCGGTCGTCCGTTTCGGCGACGCCAGCAAGCTCAAGGTGGGCGAGTGGGTCGTCGCCATCGGTTCGCCCTTCGGTTTCGAGAGCTCGGTCACGGCCGGCATCGTGTCGGCCAAGGGCCGCTCGCTGCCGCAGGAGAACTTCGTTCCTTTCATCCAGACCGACGTCGCCATCAACCCCGGCAATTCGGGTGGGCCGCTGTTCAACCTGCGCGGTGAGGTGGTGGGCATCAACTCGCAGATCTACAGCCGCAACGGCGGCTTCATGGGCCTGTCCTTCGCCATTCCGATCGACGTCGCGATGGATGTGCAGTCGCAGCTGCGCGCCACCGGCCGCGTGCAGCGCGGGCGCATCGGCGTGGTCATCCAGGAAGTGACGAAGGAACTGGCCGACTCCTTTGGCCTGCCGAACGCCGAAGGTGCGCTGGTCAGTTCGGTCGAGCCGCGTGGCCCGGCGGAAAAGGCGGGCATCGAACCGGGCGACGTGATCCTGCGTTTCGACGGCAAGCAGGTCGAGAAGTCGGGCGATCTGCCGCGGCTGGTGGGTGGAACGAAGCCGGGCACGGCGTCGGTCGCGCAGATCTGGCGCAACGGTGCGACGCGTGACATCCGCGTCACCGTGGCCGAACTGAGCGACGAACGCATCGACCCGCGCAAGGCCCGCCGGGGCGCGGCGCCCGAGGCGGCACCCGCACCCAACCGGCTGGGGCTGGTGCTGTCCGAGCTGACGCCGCAGCAGAAGCGCGAACTGAAGGTCGAGGGCGGGCTGAAGGTGGAGGAAGTCGCGGGCAACCAGCGATCCGACCTGCGTGCCGGCGACATCATCCTGGCGGTGATCGCCCGCGGCAAGCAGACACCGGTCGGCACGCTGGAGCAGTTCAACAAGATCCTCTCCAGCATCGAACCCAAGGTCGGGCTGACGGTGCTTGTACGCCGCGGTGACAGCCAGACCTTCCTGACGCTGCGCGCGCCGAACGGGCAGGGCGACGGCAAGTGAGCGGCGCTCAGCGCGAACTGACGCTCTACCTGCGGCGCTGGTGCCACCTGTGTGACGAGTTGATCGAGGCGCTTGAGCCGCTGATCGCCGGCCAGGGGATCAGCGTGCGCGAAATCGATATCGACGAGCACGAGGAATTCGAGGACGCCTATGGCGAGCACATTCCGGTGCTCTGTGCGGGCGATCGCGAACTGTGCCGGCACCGGCTGGACGAGGGGGCTGTACGGGCCTATCTGCTAGAATCGCGCGCTTGACTGCAGGCCCGGTCCGGCTGACCGCACAGGGGTGCCCGCCACGGCGCCCTTTTTTGTTTTCCGCCGCCCTTTTTTGATTCCGTTCCCGATTCCATTCGACTGATGCAGCACATCCGAAATTTTTCCATCATCGCCCACATCGATCACGGCAAGTCCACGCTGGCGGACCGGCTGATCCAGCGCTGCGGCGGCCTGTCCGACCGTGAGATGGAGGCGCAGGTGCTTGACTCGATGGATCTGGAGCGCGAGCGCGGCATCACCATCAAGGCGCAGACCGCTGCGCTGTCGTACAAGGCCAAGGACGGTCAGGTCTATAACCTGAACCTGATCGACACTCCGGGGCACGTCGACTTTTCATACGAGGTGAGCCGCTCGCTGTCCGCCTGCGAAGGCGCGCTGCTGGTGGTCGATGCCTCGCAGGGTGTCGAGGCGCAGACGGTGGCGAACTGCTACACCGCGCTCGACCTCGGCGTCGAGGTGGTGCCGGTGCTGAACAAGATGGACCTGCCGCAGGCCGATCCGGACAACGCGAAGCAGGAAGTGGAGGACGTGATCGGCATCGACGCGACCGACGCCATTCCGTGTTCGGCCAAGACCGGCATGGGCATCGACGACATCCTCGAAGCGGTGATCGCGCGCATTCCGGCGCCCAAGGGCGACCCGGACGCGCCGCTGAAGGCGCTCATCATCGATTCCTGGTTCGACAATTACGTCGGCGTGGTGATGCTGGTGCGTGTGGTCGATGGCGCGCTGAAGCCCAAGGACAAGATGCTGCTGATGTCGACCGGTGCCCAGTACCAGTGCGACCAGGTCGGCGTGTTCACGCCGAAATCGGTGCAGAAGACCAGTCTGTCGGCCGGCGAGGTGGGTTTCATCATTTCCGGCATCAAGGAACTGCAGGCCGCCAAGGTCGGCGACACCATTACCCTGGCCGACCGCCGCGCCGACGCGCCGCTGCCCGGCTTCAAGGAAATCAAGCCGCAGGTGTTCGCCGGTCTGTATCCGGTCGAGGCCAGCGAGTACGACCAGCTGCGCGAGTCGCTGGAAAAGCTCAAGCTGAACGACGCCTCGCTGCAGTACGAGCCGGAAGTGTCGCAGGCGCTGGGCTTCGGTTTCCGCTGTGGCTTCCTCGGCATGCTGCACATGGAAATCGTGCAGGAGCGGCTGGAGCGCGAATTCGACATGGACCTCATCACGACGGCGCCAACCGTGGTGTACGAGGTGCTGATGAACGACGGCAGCGTCGTCATGGTGGAAAACCCCGCCAAGCTGCCGGAAACGTCCAAGGTTGCTGAAATCCGCGAGCCCATCATCAAGGCGGTCATCTTCATGCCGCAGGATTACCTGGGCGCGGTGATCACGCTGTGCGAGCAGAAGCGCGGTCAGCAGGTGAACATGCTCTACCACGGTCGCCAGGTGCAGCTGACCTATGACCTGCCGATGGCCGAAGTGGTGTTCGACTTCTTCGACAAGCTGAAGTCGGTATCACGCGGCTACGCCTCGCTCGACTACGAGTTCAAGGAATACCGCGCCGCCGACGTGGTGAAGCTCGATCTGATGGTGGCCGGCGAGAAGGTCGATGCGCTGTCCGTCATCGTGCACCGAGCCAACGCGCAGTTCCGGGGCCGCGAGGTGGCGGCGAAGATGCGCGAGCTGATTCCGCGCCAGATGTTCGACGTGCCGGTGCAGGCGGCGATCGGCGCCCACATCATCGCGCGCGAAACGATCAAGGCGCTGCGCAAAAACGTGCTGGCCAAGTGTTACGGCGGCGACATCACGCGGAAGAAGAAGCTGCTTGAAAAGCAGAAGGCCGGCAAGAAGCGCATGAAGCAGGTGGGCAATGTAGAAATTCCGCAGGAAGCCTTCCTTGCCGTGCTGCGCGTTGACGACAAGTAAGGACCAACAGGCTCGGACGACAAACGAGGCGTCCGCCTGGATGCCCGACAATACGACTGGATTTCCATCTTGAATTTCGCACTGATTCTTTTTGTGCTGTGTGTGCTCACGGGCATTCTGTGGGTGATGGACAAGGCGGTGTTTGCCAAGCAGCGCCCGGCCGGCACCCCTGACCCGTGGTGGGTCGAATACGGTGCCAGCTTCTTCCCCGTCATCATCGTCGTATTCACGCTGCGCAGCTTCGTCGTCGAGCCCTTCCGCATTCCGTCAGGCTCGATGATTCCGACTTTGCTGGTGGGCGACTTCATCCTGGTGAACAAGTACACCTACGGCGTGCGGCTGCCGGTGCTCAACACCAAGATCGTCGACATGAATGATCCGCAGCGCGGCGATGTGATGGTGTTCCGCTACCCGGCCGATCCGTCGGTCGACTACATCAAGCGCGTGGTCGGCCTGCCGGGCGACAAGATCGCCTACCAGAACAAGCGGCTCACCATCAACGGCGTCGAGGTGCCGGTGAAGGCGCAGGAGGACTACTTCCACAAGGAACGTGCCTACTATTCCAACCGTTACTCGGAAACGCTGGGCGAGGTCGAACATTCCATCCTGAACGACCGCGACGCGCGCGCCGACGTACCGATGGCGCTCGATTTTCCGGGGCGCGAGAACTGTGTCTACAATCACGAAGGGGTGCGCTGCGAGGTGCCGGCCGGCCACTATTTCGTGCTGGGCGACAACCGCGACCAGAGTGCGGACAGCCGCGTGTGGGGCTTCGTGCCTGACGCCAACATTGTCGGCAAGGCCTTCTTCGTCTGGTTCCACGCGGATGCCATCGTGCCGCCGAAGGGCATCGATTTCGGCCGCATCGGCAGCTTCCGTTGATCCGGCAGCGTCAGACAATCAGAACAGGCAACAGGGAGACAGCGATGCAGCGCAAGCAGTCCGGTCTGAGCATGGTGGGATTCATTCTGGTGGCGGGTCTGATCGCCATCGTCGTCATTCTCGGCATGAAGTCGGTGCCGGCGGTGATCGAGTACTACACCATCCTGAAGAACGTGAAAGCCATCGTGAAGAGCGGCGAGGTCAAGGGCGGTACCGTCGCCGACTACCGCAATGCCTACGCCAAGCGCGCGATCATGGACGAAATGTCCAGTGTCACGCCGGCCGATCTCGACATCGTCAAGGACACCCAGGGCGTCGAGATTTCCTTCGCCTACCAGCGCAAGGTGCCGCTGTTCGGGCCAGTGAGCCTGCTGTTCGACTTCGAAGGGTCGGCCTCGGGGTCGAACTGACGCGTTGAATCCGGATGCCCAGATCGAGCAGGCGCTCGGCCACGTTTTCGCGTCGCGCGCACTGCTCGCTCAGGCGCTGACGCACAGCAGCTTCTCCTCCACTCACAACGAGCGGCTCGAACTGCTGGGCGACGCGGTGCTCGACTGCGTCGCGACCGATCTGCTGTTCCGCCGCTTTCCGGATGTGCCCGAAGGTCTGCTGTCGCGGCTGCGTGCGTCGCTGGTGAAGGAAGACACGCTGGCCGAAATCGCTGCCGCCATCGCTGTCGGCGATGCGCTGCGGCTCAGTGCGGGTGAGCTGAAGACCGGCGGTCGCAGCCGCCCGGCGCTGCTTGCCAATGCGCTCGAAGCGCTGATCGGTGCTGTCTTTCTCGAAGGTGGCTACGAGGCGGCGCGCAAGGTCGTCGCGCGTCTGCTCGATGCCCGCCTGAATGCACTGAATCCCGAGCGCGACGCCCGCGACCCGAAGACGGCGCTGCAGGAATGGCTGCACGCACGCGCGAAGAAGCCACCGCGCTACGAAATCGCCTCCACCTCCGGCCCGGCGCACGCACCGGTGTTCTGCGCCGCCTGCATCGTCGAAGCCTACGGTCTGCGCACCGAAGGCGAAGGGCGCAGCCGCCGTCACGCTGAGCAGGCCGCCGCCACGCGCGCACTCGAACAACTTCAGGGGCAGTCATGACCGACATCACTCATTGCGGCTTCATCGCCATCGTCGGTCGGCCCAACGTCGGCAAGTCCACGCTGATGAACCGGCTGATCGGCCAGAAGGTGAGCATCACCTCGGCCAAGGCGCAGACCACGCGTCACCGCATCCACGGTGTGCTGACGCGTGACGCGCACCAGTTCGTGTTCGTGGACACGCCCGGTTTCCAGACCAAGCACCGCAATGCGCTCAACCGCGTGATGAATCGCGCGGTCACGCAGGCGCTGGCCGACGTGGACGTGATCCTGTTCGTGATCGAGGCCGGTCGTCTGACCGAGGCCGACGAAGAAGTGATCGCGCTGCTGCCCAAGGACCGTCCGGTGCTGCTGCTGCTGAACAAGACGGACAAGACCGGTGATCGCGCCAAGCTGCTGCCCTTCGTCGAGCGCATCGCGAAGCTGCACGACTTCCACGCCATCATGCCGGTCAGCGCGCAGCGCGGCGACGGGCTCGATGCATTGCTGAAGGTGGCCGGCGAACTGCTGCCGGAAGGTCAGGCGATGTTCGACGCCGACGACTTCACCGACCGCAGCGAGCGCTTCCTCGCTGCCGAATACATCCGCGAAAAGCTGTTCCGGCAACTGGGTGACGAACTGCCTTACGGTCTGGCGGTCGAGATCGAGCGCTTCGAGGCGGAAGGCAATCTGCGCCGCATCGCCGCCTGTGTCATCGTCAGTCGCGAGGCGCACAAGGGCATCGTGATCGGGCAGGGCGGCGAGGTACTGAAGTCGGTCGGCTCGGCCGCGCGCAGCGACATGGAGAAGGTGTTCGGTTCCAAGGTTTTCCTCGAACTGCACGTGAAGGTCCGCAGCGGCTGGGCCGACGACGAGCGTGCGCTGAAGAGCCTGGGCTTCGAGCCATGACTTCGTCGGCGATGCGCGCCATCTGCACTGACGGGCCCACTGCCGGGAAGGCCGTGCCGTGAGCTCCGGCAAGCAGCGGGTGGACGGCCAGCCGGCCTTCCTGCTGCAGTCCCACCCCTATCGCGAAACAAGCCTGGTGGTTGACGTGTTCAGCCGCGACTTTGGCCGCATTGGTCTGGTCGCGCGCGGTGCCAAGCGGCCGCGTTCGCAGCTGCGTGGCGTGCTGGTCGAATTCCAGCCGCTGGATCTGGGCTGGTTCGGTGCCGGCGAACTGCGCACGCTGGCGCGTGCCGAATGGCAGCGTGCATGGCCCATGCTGTCCGGTCCGCGCCTGCTGCTGGGCTACTATCTGAACGAATTGCTGCAGCGCCTGCTGGCGCGCGACGACGCGCATCCGGCGCTGTTCGACCTCTATGCCGAAGCCGTTCAGAAGCTCGCGCTGGCGCCGGCCGAAACGGTGCGCCACGAAGCCCTGCTGCGCGGTTTCGAAAAGGCGCTGCTGCGCGAACTGGGCTACGGGCTGACGCTCGATCACGACGCCAACGGCGACGCGATCGATCCGGCGGCGCACTACATGTACAAGCCCGAACTCGGTCTGCTCGAAGGCGAGGGGGGCGTGGACGACGTCAGCCTGAGCGGCGCGCAGGCGCTGGCCATCCACGCCGACGACTACGCCGACACGCAGGTCGCGCGGCTGGCGAAGACATTGATGCGCGTGCTGATCGCGCATTATCTGCAGGGACAGGAGCTGCGCACGCGGCGCGTTTTCATCGAACTACAGGATCTCTGAACATGATCGAACTGGGCGTCAATATCGACCACGTGGCCACGATACGGCAGGCGCGCCGCACCTACGAACCGGATCCGGTGTGGGCGGCGGTCGAGGCCCATCTGGGCGGTGCCGACGGCATCACCGTGCATCTGCGCGAAGACCGCCGCCACATCCAGGATGACGACGTGCGTCGGCTGCGCGATCTGGTGCACATCAAACTCAATCTCGAAATGGCGGCCACCGAGGAAATGGTGGGCATCGCCTGCGCACTGAAGCCGGAAATGGCCATGCTGGTGCCGGAAGGCCGGCACGAGGTGACGACCGAGGGCGGGCTGGACATCGTGTCGCAGGAAGAGAGGCTGACCGGCGTGGTCGGACGCCTGCGCGACGCCGGCATCGTCACCAGCGTATTCATCGATGCCGAGCCGGCGCAGATCGAGGCGGCCGCCCGCATCGGTGCACAGGTGTGCGAAGTACACACCGGCCCCTACGCGCACGCTTTCCACGGTCTGGGCCGCGACCGCGAATCGCAGGCCGTGGTGGTCGAACTGGACAAGGTGCGTGCCGGCGGCAAGATGATCCGTGACCTCGGCATGCGCTTCAACGCCGGTCACGCGCTGAACTACGCCAACGTTCAGCCGGTGGCCGAACTGCCGGGCGTGCGCGAACTGCACATCGGCCACGCCATCGTCAGCCGCTCGGTGTTCGTCGGCCTGCGCGAGGCCGTGCGCGAAATGAAGGCACTGATGCGCGAGGCGGCCGGGAGGGCTGCGTGATCTTCGGCATCGGCACCGACCTGTGCAGCATCGCGCGTTTCGAGCGCATGCTGGCGGAGGACGGTGACGGCATCGCGCGGCGCATCCTGGCCGCCGCCGAAGTGTCCGAGTACGAATCGGCGAAGCAGCCGGCGCACTTCCTGGCCAAGCGCTTCGCGGCCAAGGAGGCGCTGGGCAAGGCGCTGGGCACCGGCATCCGGACGCCGGTGCTGCTGCGCTCGATCGCCGTGACGCACGACGATCTCGGCAAACCGGCCTTCGCCTACGACGACACGCTGACGGCGTGGATGAACGCGCGCGGCCTGCGTGCCCATCTTTCGCTGTCCGACGAAACCGAACACGCGCTCGCCTTCGTGGTGGTCGAGCGCACGGAGAACATTGCATGAGAACGACCCCGCCCGGACCGGTCATGATCGACGTGGCCGGTTTCGAACTGGATGCCGAAGACCGCGAACTGCTGGCTCACCCGTCGGTCGGCGGGCTCATCCTGTTCGCCCGCAACTTCCATGATGCGCAACAGCTGGCAGCGCTGACCGAAGCCATCCACGCTGTGCGCAGACCGCCACTGCTGATCGCGGTCGATCACGAGGGCGGGCGGGTGCAGCGCTTCAAGACCGATGGTTTCACCCATCTGCCGTCGATGCGCACGCTGGGCGAGCGCTACGAGGTCGACGCGCAGCGCGCGCTGGCCGATGCGCGCGCCGCCGGCTATGTGCTGGCGGCCGAACTGCGTGCGCTGGGTGTGGACCTGTCCTTCACGCCGGTGCTCGATCTCGACTTCGGCCGCAGCGGCGTGATCGGTGATCGCGCCTTCCATCGCGACCCGGCCATCGTCGCGCCGCTGGCGGGTGCTCTGGCGGAGGGCTTGCGCGCAGCCGGGATGAAGTCGGTCGGCAAGCATTTCCCGGGTCACGGCTACGCCGAGGCCGACTCCCACTTCGCCATTCCGGTCGATGAACGCGACTTCGACACTATCTGGGCGGACGACATCCGTCCCTACATCGACCTCGGCAAGCAGATCGACGCCGTGATGCCGGCGCATGTCATCTATCCGGCCGTCGACCGCATGCCGGCGGGTTTTTCGCGTGCCTGGGTGCAGGGCATCCTGCGCGAGAAGCTGTCTTTCGATGGCGTCGTGTTCAGCGACGATCTGTCGATGGAAGGCGCGTCGGTGGCGGGTGATGTGGTGGCACGCGCCGAGGCGGCGTGGGACGCCGGTTGCGACATGGTGCTGGTATGCAATGCACGCAACCAGGCAGTCAAGCTGATCGACGGCTGGCGGCCTGCTTTCGACAGCGTGCGCAGCGCGCGTGTCGAGTCGCTGATGCCCCGCCAGCCCTACGGCGACCGCACGGTGCTGGCGCAGGACGCGCGCTACCGCGATGCCCTCGGCACGGTGCAGCGCCTGATCGCCTGAAGGGGACGCTGCGAGACATGGGTTTCGACGCGAAGGCCTGGCTGCCGACGGTGCCGGAAGACCCCGGCGTCTATCGCATGATAGGCGCTGAGGAGGACGTGCTTTACGTTGGCAAGGCGAAGAATCTGCGCCGGCGCGTGTCGTCCTACTTCCAGCGCACGCCGTCGAGTCCGCGCATCGGCATCATGGTGGCGCAGGTCGCGCGGGTGGACATCACCGTCGTCAGGTCGGAAGCCGAGGCCCTCATCCTCGAAAACAACCTGATCAAGAGCCTGCGGCCGAAGTACAACATCCTGTTCCGGGACGACAAGTCCTATCCCTATATCCGGATCAGCAACGACCGCTTTCCGCGCATCGGCTTCTTCCGCGGCACCGTTGGGCGCGACGCACGCTACTTCGGGCCGCTGCCGAACGTGTGGGCGGTGCGCGATACGATACAGCTGGTGCAGCGCGCCTTCCTGCTGCGCACCTGCGAGAACAGCGTGTTCGCCAACCGTTCGCGGCCCTGTCTGCTGCACCAGATCCACCGCTGTTCTGCGCCCTGCGTCGACCTCGTGTCGAAGGAGGATTACGACGAGGACGTGCGGCTGACCGCGCTTTTCCTGAACGGCCGTCATTCCGAGGTGATCGACAAGCTGTCGGCGCAGATGAACGCTGCCGCCGAAGCGCTCGCCTTCGAGAAGGCGGCGCAGATACGCGACCAGATACGTGCGCTGTCCAAGGTGTTGCACAAGCAGTTCGCCGACAGCGCGCGCGACGAGGACCTCGACATCGTCGTGGCCATCGAGCGCGACGGCGCCGCCTGCGTCAATCACGCAATGGTGCGTGGCGGGCGCCACCTCGGTGATCACGCCCACTTCCCGGCGGCGGGGCAGGGCAGCGCAGCCGACATGCTGGTGGCCTTCGTGACTCAGCATTACGCCGCCGGCAATGCGCCCAAGCGCATCGTCGTCAACGTGCTGCCGGAAGACGAGGTTGAAGCACCGCTGCCGGGCTCGACGCTTGCGCTCGCGCGCAACGAGCGCGAGCGCGCTTGGGCGGACATGGCACTGAAGAACGCCGAGATCGCGCTGCGCGCGAAGATCGACGCCGGCGCGCGCGCCTCGCATCGTGTGGCGGCACTGGTCGATGCGCTCCAGCTCGACGTCGCGCCCGAGCGCATCGAATGTTTCGACATCAGTCACACGATGGGTGAGGCGACGGTCGCCTCCTGCGTCGTTTGGGCCCATGGCGCGATGCGCAACGGCGAGTACCGCCGCTACAACATCGATGGCATCACGCCGGGTGACGACTACGCGGCAATGCGCCAGGTGCTGACGCGGCGCTACGAGAAGGTGGCGAGCGGCGAGGGCGCGCGGCCCGATCTGGTGCTGATCGACGGCGGCAAGGGCCAGCTCGGTATCGCGGTCGAGGTGATGGCCGAACTCGGACTCGACCTGCCGCTGGTCGGCGTGGCCAAGGGCGAAGAGCGCAAGATGGGGGCGGAAGAACTGATACGCCCCGGTGTTGCGGCCGGTCTGGTGCTCGGGCCCGACCATCCGGCGCTGCACCTGATCGCCGAGATCCGCGACGAAGCGCACCGCTTCGCCATCGCGGGGCACCGTGCCAAGCGCGCGAAGAAGCGCCTCACTTCGACGCTGGAAGACATTCCGGGCATCGGTCCGGCGCGCCGCAAGCGCCTGCTCACGACCTTCGGCGGGCTGGCTGGCGTGCGCAATGCCACGGTCGAGGATCTGTGCCGGGTCGAAGGCATCAGCCGCAAGCTCGCCGAACAGATACAGCGGCAGTTAAACTAGGGCACATGTTTACGCTGCCAACCGCGCTGACCTGGGCGCGCATCCTGCTCATTCCGCTGTTCGTCGGCGTTTTCTTCCTGCCTGACCAGACGCTGGTCATGCCGGACAAGAACCTGATCGCCACCGTGGTGTTCGTCATCGCGGCCATCACCGACTGGCTCGACGGCTACCTCGCCCGCACGCTGAACCAGACATCCGCCTTCGGTGCCTTCCTCGACCCGGTGGCCGACAAGCTGATGGTGGCGGCGGCCTTGATCATGCTTGTCGAGCTCGACCGCACCAGCACCGTCATCGCCCTCATCATCATTGGTCGCGAAATCACCATTTCCGCGTTGCGCGAATGGATGGCCAAGGTGGGGGCCGCGCGCAGCGTCGCCGTGTCGATGATAGGCAAGGTGAAGACGACAGCGCAGATGATCGCGATACCGATGCTGCTGTACTTCGATCCGCTGTTCGGGATCGACGTCGGGTTCATCGGCGGCAAGCTGATCTGGATCGCGGCGGTGCTGACCGTGTGGTCCATGGTGTACTACATGCGAAAGGCATGGCCCGAACTGCGTGCGCGCAAGGCGATCTGAGCGCGCCGCAAAAATCTTCGGCGCGAAGTGTTGACAGCTTTTTCGGCAGGCCTATAATGCGCGCCTGTCTTGCGGGAATAGCTCAGTTGGTAGAGCGCAACCTTGCCAAGGTTGAGGTCGCGAGTTCGAGCCTCGTTTCCCGCTCCAAGATTTGAAAAAGGGGAAGTTCTTCTTCCCCTTTTTATTTGCAGCCCCTGACCGGGCTGCACCACCGGCGAGGTGGCAGAGTGGTCATGCAGCGGCCTGCAAAGCCGTGGACGCCGGTTCGATTCCGACCCTCGCCTCCAGGACAATTCGGTCGGTACGCAAGTGCCGATACGCGGGAATAGCTCAGTTGGTAGAGCGCAACCTTGCCAAGGTTGAGGTCGCGAGTTCGAGCCTCGTTTCCCGCTCCAACACCCAGAACGGGGACGCCTTTCGAGGCGTCCCCGTTCTGCTTTCTGCGCCCTCAATCCCCATCCTGTCCGTCGATCGCGGCGATCGTGCGCCGGCGTGTCGTAATGGCGATGCGCCTCGGCCGACAGCGCGATATGCTGGGCCGCTATGCATAGGCCTGAGGTGCAGCATCCGTGCGTCCGCTCCAGTTCCGCTCACTCCTGCGCCTGCTGTGCGGGGTCGCGCTGTCGCTCGGCGCATCCGCGGCCACGGCGGCGGGCACGGTTCGCCTGGTCGCTGCCGAACTGTCGCCGTATATCGGTCCGACGCACGCACGCGAGGGCTATGTGGCGGAACTGGTGCGTACCGCTTTCGAGCGTGTCGGCTACACGGTGGACATCCGCTTCTATCCGCCGGCACGCGCCCGCAGTGTTGCGGCTTCAGGGCAGGTCGACGGACTGTTGCCGGCGCCTGACTCCGGTTCGCTGGAGAGCGAGTTCGTGCTGTCCGCGCCGTTTCCCGGCGCCAACGGCGGTCTGCTGAAGAAGCGCTCGCTCGCCATTCCCTATCCGGCCGACGCGGCGACCCGACCGCTGGACACGCTGCGCCAGCTGTCGCATCTGCGTTTTGGCGCCGTGCGCGGCGCATCGGTGTCGGCCGCGTTCGACGGCGCGGATTTCCTCAAGCGCGAGTACGTCGATCGCGATCTGCAGAACCTGGACAAGCTGGCGCTGGGCCGCATCGATCTGATGGTGGTCGACAAATTCCGCGCCAGTGATCTGATGATCCTGCACCGCCCGCATCTGATCGGCCAGCTCGAATTCCTGCGGCCACCCCTGTTCCGCAGCGATTTTCACGTCGCCTTCTCGCGGCGCGCGCCGCGGCACGAGCGGCTGCGCGCCGACTTCAATCGCGGACTGTCGGCGCTGGTGCGCGAAGGGCGCGTCGAGGACATCCTGATGCGGCACGGGCTGAGCGTGCGCAAGCCACAGGCCTCGGGGCGCGACGTGATCACGGTGGCTACGGTCAACAATCCGGACATGCTGCTGCTGAAGTCGCTGTCCGCCGAATTCACGCGCCAGAACCCGGGCGTGCAGATCGAATGGCGGGTGCTGGACGAGAATTCGCTGCGCACGCGTCTGATGACCGATCTGGCGATTGCCGATGGCCAGTTCGACGTGATGACCATCGGCTCCTATGAGGCGCCGCTGTGGGCCGCGCGTGGCTGGCTGGCGCCGTTCCGCGATCTGCCGACCGCTTACCGCGCCGACGACCTGCTGGCGCCGGTCCGCGACAGCCTGTCCTATCGCGGCGAGCTGTATGCCTTGCCCTTCTACGCCGAGAGCTCGATGACCTTCTACCGGTACGATCTGTTCCGCGCCGCCGACGTCGTCATGCCGGCGCAGCCGACCTATACCGACATCCGGCGACTGGCGGCGCGGCTGCACGACCCGGCCAAGGGCATCTACGGCATCTGTCTGCGCGGGCGACCCGGTTGGGGCGAGAACGTGCCGGTGCTCACGACCATGGTGAATACCTTCGGCGGCCGCTGGTTCGACCCGCAATGGCGACCGGAGATCGACAGCGCACCGTGGCGCGAGGCGGCGTCGCTCTACCTCGATCTGCTGCGTCGCTACGGCCCGCCCGACGCGCATCTCAACGGCTTTCCGGAAACGCTCGACCTGTTTGCCCGCGGCCGTTGCGCGATGTGGATCGATGCAACCGTGGCGGCCGGCATGCTGTTCGATCCACGGACCTCGTCGGTCGCTGCCAGCCTCGGCTTCGCACCGGCACCGGTCGAGCGCGTCCGGGACGGCGCGAACTGGCTGTGGGTGTGGTCGCTGGCGGTGCCCGACTCGTCGCCGAACAAGGCGCTGGCGCGCCGCTTCGTCGAGTGGGCGACGTCGGCCGATTACGTCCGTCTGGTCGCGGCGCGCCGGGGCTGGGTCGCGGTGCCGCCGGGCACCCGACAGTCGACCTACGATGCACCCGGCTATCGCGACGCCGCGCCGTTCTCGCGCTTCGTGAACGAAGCCATCGCCGGTTCGCACACGCAACTGCCGGGGCGCCACTACAGCGGTGTACAGTGGGTCGGCATCGCGGAATTTCCCGCCATCGGTCATGCCGTCGGCTCCGAGCTGGCGCGTGCCCTGCAAGGCGAGCAGGACGTGGATACCGCGCTGCGCAGATCGCAGGCCGAGGTGACGCGGCTGATGCGTGATTCGGGCTATCTGAAGCGCTAGGGGAGGCCCTAGATGAGGTCCTCGACGCCGCTCGCGTCCGCTGCGCGCAGCTGCGCCAGCTGCAGCAGGGCAGCGTCGAAGTCGTAGCGCTCCATCGCGCGCGACATCTGCCGCAGCACGGGCAGGATGTTGGCGGGCTGAGGGCGCGTCAGCAGGCGGGCGATCGCCTCCTGCGCGTCGCTGTCGTTGCTGCTCAGCAGGGCGTGCAGTGTGTCCAGTTCGGTGGCCGAGGGTGGCGCGAGCGAGCCGGCGTCCGCCTGCACCCTCATCGCCTCGACGGTGGCGGCGAACACCGGTGTGCTGTCCGTCATCGCAGCGTCGATCATTGCCGGATCGCCGGCACGGCAGGCCATCTCCACGGCGTCCAGCGCCGTGCTCAGGGCACGCGCCCCGAGCGTTGCCGCGCTGCCCTTGTGTCGGTGCGCCAGCTGCCCGAGCGTATCGAAGTCGCGATCGGCCCAAGCCTGCTTCAGCTGCGTCTGCGCGGTGTCCGCGCTGTCGAGGAACATGCCGAGCACGCGTCGATAGGTCGCGCTGGCGCCATTCATGCTGCGCAGCGCGGCGGCGGTGTCGAGCAGCGGCGCGGCTTCGGCAGTCGGTGCGGAATTGCCCGCGGCCTGCTCCGCCGGCGGTACGCTGCCCAGCCAGCGCGTCAACGTGCGCAGCAATTCATCGACATCGACTGGCTTGGTCACATGGTCGTCCATGCCGGCGGCGCGCGTCTGCTCGCGCTCCCAGGGCATGGCACCGGCGGTCATCGCGATCACCGGCAGTGTGTTCAGTCGCTCGCGACGGCGTATTTCGCGGGTCGCTTCGAGGCCGTCCATCACCGGCATCTGCACGTCCATCAGCACGCAGTCAAATTCCTCCGCGTCGAGCCGTCGCAACGCCTCGGCACCGTTCTCGGCGACGGTGACCCGGACACCGGCGCCGGTCAGGATTTCGACGCCCAGCTCCTGGTTGATCGGATTGTCCTCGACCAGCAGCACGCGGCGTCCGCGCAGCGCGTCGCTGCGGAAGCTGCCGGGCGCGTCGCCGCTGCTGCTTTCGGCAGTGACCTGATGACCGAGCGCCGAAACGATGGCGTCGTAGAGCGACGAGGTGCTGGCCGGCTTAGTGAGTACGCCGGCGATGGCCAGACCGGCGCCGGCCTGCTGCAGGTCGTCCGCGCCATAGGCGCTCACCATGACGACCGCGGGAGGATGCGCGAGATCGTCGCAGGACTGCACGCGACGGATCAGTTCGATGCCGTCCATGCCCGGCATCTTCCAGTCGCACACCAGCAGCGCGAACGGTGGCCGGCTGCGCAGCAGTTCGAGCGCCTGCGGCCCTGACTGCGCGCGCTCGGTGCTCAGACCCAGGTGTTCGAGGTCGCGACAGAGGATCTGCAGCGCTTCCGGGTTGTCATCGACCACCAGCACGCGACGCTTGTGCAGTGCCGACGGCAGCGTACGCCGGGCACTGTCCGGCAGCTCGCCGGTTTCGAAGCGTGCGGTGAAGGTGAAGGTACTGCCCTGGCCTTCCACGCTCTGCGCGCTCAGCGTGCCGCCCATCAGCTCGGCCAGGCGCCGGCTGATCGCGAGGCCGAGACCGGTGCCGCCGAAGCGCCGTGAAATCGAGGTGTCGCCCTGCATGAAGGGGCGGAACAGGCCGCCCAGCTGATCGGCATTCATACCGATGCCGGTGTCGCGCACGCCGAAAGCCAGCGTTGCATGCCGGTTGTCGCGCGCAATGACGCGGCAGGACACCAGCACCTCGCCGCGCTCGGTGAACTTGATCGCGTTGCCGGCCAGATTGGTCAGGATCTGGCCCATGCGCAGCGGGTCGCCGACCAGCACCGGCGGTACGTCGGGCGCGACGTCGAACAGCAGGTCCAGGCCCTTTTCCTCGGCGCGCAGCGACACGACGGACAGCAGCGATTCGAATACGCGGTCGAGCCGGAAAGGCACCGATTCGATGGTGATCTGGCCCGCCTCGACCTTCGAGAAATCGAGGATGTCGTTCAGGATGCCCAGCAGCGCCACTGCCGACGCGTTGGCCTTCGACACGAAATTGCGCTGTCTGGCGGTCAGTTCGGTCTGCAGCGCCAGCCGCGTCATGCCGATGACGGCATTCATCGGCGTGCGGATTTCGTGGCTCATGTTGGCCAGGAATTCGCTGCGCGCCTGCGCCGCACTTTCGGCGGCGAGGCGCGCCGCGATCAGGGCCTGTTCCGCTTCCCGCCGTGGGGTGATGTCGATCGAGAAGGCGATGTAGTGCGCCGCACCGCCGCCGGCCGGCGGATCGAAATAGATGCCGATCTCGACCGGCACGACGCGGCCGTCGCCACGTCGCGCATCGGCCTCTATCCGTGCCTGGCCCTGCGCGCGCAGCGCCGGTTCGAGTGCGCTCAGGCGTGCGCCTGTGAAGTCGTCGATCACGCTGCGTGCCGGCATGCCGAGCAGACGTTCGCGCGGATAGCCGTAGAGCGTGCAGGCGTGATCGTTCACGTAGCTGAAACAGCCGCTGGCGGCGTCGATCCACTGGATCGCGACGCCCGCATGATCGAGCGCGAACTGGGTTTCTTCCAGCCGGCGATTGGCCGCTTCGAGCTCAGCCGTGCGGCTGGACACCAGTTCTTCGAGGTGGTCGCGGTGGCGCGCCAGTTCCTCTTCGGCCCGGGTGCGGTCGGTGATGTCGTTGAGTACCGTGATGTTGGGGTCGTCGGCCAGCATGCCGCCGATCTCGACGATCTTGCGGCTGCCGTCCTTGCAGGTCACCACATAGGGCCGGGCGCGCACCAGGCCGGACGCACCCTGCGCGCTCGCCAGCTCTTGCCCCCAGGTCTGCAGGACTTCGGCGCGATAGGCCGTGTCGGGGTAGGCCAGTCCGAACCAGGTGTGCGCGTCCGGAATGTCTTCGAGCGTATAGCCGAAGGTGTCCACGAAGCAGTCGTTCACGTACAGGATGCGGCCGTCGCGATCGAACAGGCTGATCGGCAGAGGCAGCAGGCGGATCACCCGCCGGAAGCGTTCGTTCGAACGTTCGAGTTCGGCGTTGCGCGCTTCAAGTTGCGTCACCATGGCGTCGACCGACTGCGTCAGCCGCTGCAGTTCGCCGAGGAAGCTCAGATCGCCCAGCGCGGTGGTGGACCGCCCGTGCCGTGCCACCTCGTCGGCGTGGCGTTCGACCAGGCGCAGTGGCTGCAGCACCATGCGCTGCAGCGCGACATAGAGCGCCAGCGTGAGTACCACATCGAGCAGAACGGTGAACAGCACCATGGTGGCCAGTGCGCTGCGCAGGTCCTGGTCGACGAAACGCGGACTGCCGATGACGCGCACCTGGCCGATGCGCTGTTCGCCGAAGGTCACCGGCTGCTCGGTGACGAACAGGCCCGTGCTGTCGATGTCGCCATCGACCGACTGCAGTTCCCAGTCCTCGTTGCGCTGCAGTGCAAAACGTGCGGTGTCCAGCTGCACGACGACGCCATAGATCGAGCGGTCGCGCATGCGGCTCTCCATCAGCTTGCGCACCTGCTCATACTCGAGATTCCAGGCCGCCGGCGCCAGCCCGACCGCGAGCTGATCGGCGGCCAGTTCGATCGAGCGTTCGAATTCTCCCTGCTCGGCGACGCTGTATGCGCGATACGCCAGCGCGCCGACCGCCGTCAGCAGCACCGACACGGTGGTGACGATGAGCACGATCAGCAGCCCTGCAATCGATGTCGGCCGGCGAAGCGTCATCGTTCACATGCACCTGTGCGGCGTACGGTCGGCAATGGCGTCGATCGGCTCATCTGTCCAGTATGCCTGCGGATTGCTTGCACGATGCTGACGGCGCGCGGATGCGGCGCGGAGGGCCGGTATCTAGCTCCTGGGCCGCCGCCAGTGGCGCACGCTGATCACGATCAGCGTCACCGCCGTCAACGGCAGCGCGATGGTCTGCATCACGAATGCGTAATCGGCGAGATTGTCATGGTCCTTGGCTGCCAGGATCAGATAGAGCGTGTAGGCACAGTAGTAGGCGAAGAAGAGGCCACCCTCCCAACGCGCGATCAGGTTGCCGGTGGCGAAGATGGGCAGGCAGGCGATGCAGACGGCCACCATGACCGGGATGTCGAAGGACAGCATGGCCGAGCCGAGGACGAGGTCGTCGGGTGCGACCACGGCGGAAAGGCCGAGCGCACCGAGCAGATTGAAGGTATTGCTGCCGACCACGTTGCCGACCGCGATGTCGCGCTGGCCGCGCAGTGCCGCGGTGATCGACGCGGCGACCTCCGGCAGCGAGGTGCCGGCGGCGACCACGGTGAGGCCGATCACCGTATCGCTGATGCCCAGATGACGGGCGAACACGATGGCGGCGTCGACCATCAGGTTGGAGCCGAGCACCAACAGGCCGAGACCGCCGGCGATCAGGGCCAGCTGCACCGGCAGCCGGGCGTCCCAGGCCTCGGGATGGGCGGCGATCTCCTCGCTGTGCAGGCTTTCCGCGTACTCCTCGCCCAGGCCGGCGTTCTGGCGACGGCTCTGCACGATCAGGAAGGCGGTGTAGGCAATCAGCAGACCGAACAGCAGACCGCCTTCAGCGCGCGACAGGCCGCCGTCCAGCGTCAGGCCGGCGAACAGCAGCGAGGCGCCGATCATGATCGGCACCTCCTGCCGTATCAGCTGCTGGTCGACCAGCAGCGGCGTGATCAGCGCCGACAGTCCGAGGATGAACAGCACGTTGAAGATGTTGCTGCCGACCACGTTGGCGACCGCCATATCGGTCTTGCCCGCCCAGGCCGATTGCACCGACACCGCCATTTCCGGCGAACTGGTGCCGAAGGCGACGATGGTGAGGCCGACGACCAGCGGCGAGATGCCGAAGGAGAGGGCCAGTTTCGAGGCGCCGCGCACCAGAAGTTCGGCGCCGGCGATCAGCGCGCCCAGGCCGAGCGCGAACAGGAGCAGGGTGGTCATGTGTGGATGGTGTCGGTTGAAAGCGGCGCTTCGACCGCGGACGCGCACAGGGGTTGCAGCGCCGTGCGCCAGCGCGCGAGCTTTTCCTGCGCACGCATGCCGGCGTGCGCCGGGCTGGTCGAGGGCAGGCGCAGCAGATCCAGCGCCCGCACAGACGGCCGCAGATGCGGCATCACGTCGCGGCGGAAGTGCTTTTCCGCCGTGCCGCCATTGAACGCGATGCGCACGATGCCCGGGTGCGCATCGAAGAAGGCGGCGAAGTCGTTGGCCTGCGCGCTGCGGACGTCGATCGCGGCGTCCAGGCTGCCCGCGCGCTCGCAGCTTTCGAGCACGTCCCACAGTGCAATGCCCGCGCGTGTCAGTGCGCGCAGCCGCTCGGCGTAAGGCAGGTCGGGACCGGCGCCGAACAGCGCACCCATGATGGGCCAGAACTGGTTGCGCGGATGGGCGTAGTAGCGCTGCGCGGTCAGCGAGGCCACGCCGGGCATGGAGCCCAGGATCAGCACGCGCGCGGTGGCCGGATCGGCCACCGGCGGAAAGCAGCGTACCCGTTCCGCCATCGTCGTCAGCGGTTGAGCACGGCGGCCAGTTCGCGCCGGTAGCGACGCACCCGTTCGTCGTCCGAGCCGAGCAGCGCGAACAGGTCGAGCAGGGCGCGACGGCCGGCGTCGTCCTCGAAGCTGCGGTCGCGGCGGACCACTTCCAGCGCCTGTTCCATCGCTTCCTCCCATTGTTCGCGTGCGGCAAGCTCTGCAACGAAGGCGAGGCGGGCGGTCAGGTCGCCCGGATTGCGCGCGATGCGGGCCGCGTAGTTCTCGTCGCCATCGCCGTCGCCCGGCTGCCGGCGCGCGATGGCGATGCGGGCGTACAGCGTGCCGATGCGTGCACGGTCTTCCTGCTCATAGGGCAACGCGTCGAGCGCGGACTGGGCGTCGTCGAGCCGACCGAGCGCAATCAGCGCCTCGACCCGGCCGAGCACCGCCGGTTCGAATCCCGGATCGATGGCCAGCGCGCCCTGGAACAGACCGAGCGAGGCGGTGGCGTCGCCGCGGGCGAGCGCGGCCTGCGCCTCTTCGAAGGCGGACAGGGCGGGCGACGGCAGCAGCGCGTCCATGAAATCGCGCAGTTCGCGGTCCGGCAGCACGCCGGTGAATTCATCGACCACAACGCCGCCGACAAAGGCCTTCACGTTGGGGATGCCGCGCACGCCGAAGCGGCGCGCCAGTTCAGGGTTGTCGTCCGAATTGATCCGGGCCAGACGCACCCGGCCGGCGTAGTCGGCGGCCAGCGCCTCCAGTCTGGGGGTCAGGACGCGACAGGGCTGACACCACGGCGCCCAGAAGTCGACCAGTACCGGCATGCGCTGGGACACGTCGATCACGTCGCGCTGGAAATTGGTCAGGTTCGCGTCGATCACGTCGGGCAGAGGGACAACGGCGGACATCGTGCTTCGGCTCCTTTTCGCGCGGCGCTCGCCAGCCGACACGCCGGTCGGTGTCCGGGTGCAGTGCCCTGACGAGCATGCCGCAGATACAGATGCTATTGCGAAGCGGGCGTCTTCCGCCAGTTCGGCGCGTCCGACAGCCGCGGGTGATGTTCGCCTACATGGCGTGCCCCGACGTCTTACGCGCCATTCGTGCCGCGGGGCCTAGGCTGCAGTCATCGGGGCGCGGCCCTGCTTGTGCTGCCTCTGAAACATCCGACGGCCTCTTTTGAGGAGGCCATCATCAAACGAACTAAGGAGTGTCCAATGAAAACTCAAGCCCGAGTGCTGACCGTACTGTGTTCGATCGCCTTGACCGCGTTCTCGCTGCCCGCCGCCTCTGCCGACGTCGAAGACCGTATCGAGGCGCAGACCGAAGCCCAGTACGACGCGGCGAAGAAGCGCGCCGACATGGACTACGACGCGGCGAAGACCCGCTGCGATGCGCTGGATTCGAGCGCCAAGAAGACGTGCGTTAAGGAAGCCAAGGCCGCTCGCGAATCGGCCCTAGCCGACGCCAAAGTGAGACGCAAGGCCGGGGAGGCGCGGGCCGACACGGCGGAAGACCGTCTCGAAGCCCAGTACGCGGCCGCCAAGGCCCGCTGCAATGAAATGAGCGGCAACGCCAAGGATGCGTGCGTCGAGCAGGCCAAGGCCCGCTTCCAGCAGTAAGCGCGCAGGGGCAGCGGGCGGGGCGAACCCGTATAATCGGGTTTTATCCGCGCACATAGGTGCGCGGCCCACTTCCCCGCTGTCCTTTCATGGCCCATCTCCTCAAGCTCCGCGGCTCGCCCGCATACTCCGCCGCGTGTCTGGCGCGCCTGTCCGACGAATGCCGCACTGCGGTGCCCAAGCTGCGCGAGCTCACCGCCACCCAGTATTTCTTCGTTGAATGCACGGCGCAGCCGTCGGCCGACGAGCTGGGCAAGCTGTGCGCGCTGCTCAATGCGCAGCCGGCAGCCTCGGCCGAAGGCGATGCCCTGCTGGTCACGCCACGTCTGGGCACGATTTCGCCGTGGTCGTCGAAGGCGACCGATATCGCACGTAATTGCGGCTTGGACAGCGTGCAGCGCGTCGAACGCGGCGTGCTGTATGAGCTGGAACTGGCCCGCGGCCTGCTGGGCGGCGGCCCCGACGACGCCGAGCGTGCCGCACTGGCAACCTTGCTGCACGACCGCATGACCGAATCGGTGCTGGCCTCGCTCGACGACGCCGACGCGCTGTTCAGCCACGTCGCACCTCGCCCGCTGGTCAGCGTATCGCTGGCCGACGGCCGCGGCTCGCTGGAGCGCGCCAACGTCGAGCTCGGTCTGGCGCTGTCCGATGACGAAATCGATTACCTGCTCGACGCCTACACCAAGCTGGGCCGCGACCCGACCGATGTCGAGCTGATGATGTTCGCGCAGGCCAATTCCGAGCACTGCCGGCACAAGATCTTCAACGCCAGCTGGAACATCGATTACGCGACGCAGGACATGAGCCTGTTCGGCATGATCCGCGAAACCCATCGCGCGACGCCGCAGCACACGGTGGTCGCCTATTCGGACAACGCGGCGGTGATCGAGGGCGCCACCACGGCGCCGGTCGACCGCTTCTACCCGGATCGCAACGGCCGCTGGGGCTGGCATTCCGAACCCATGCACTTCCTGGCCAAGGTCGAGACGCACAATCACCCGACGGCGATTTCGCCCTTCCCGGGTGCGGCCACCGGTGCCGGCGGCGAGATCCGCGACGAGGGCGCGACCGGCCGTGGCGCGAAGCCCAAGGCCGGTCTGGCCGGCTTTTCGGTGTCCAACCTGAACATCCCAGGCTTCGAACAGCCCTGGGAGCGTGTCGACGGCGAGCTCTATGGCAAGCCGGAGCGCATCGCTTCGGCACTGCAGATCATGATCGACGGCCCGCTCGGCGCGGCCGCCTTCAACAACGAATTCGGCCGCCCCAATCTGGCGGGCTATTTCCGCACCTTCGAACTGCCCTTCATGGGTGAGATGCGGGGTTATCACAAGCCCATCATGATCGCTGGCGGCATCGGCAACATTGCCGCACGCGACGCGCTGAAGATCGAATTCCCGGCCGGCACCAAGCTGGTCGTGCTGGGCGGGCCGGCCATGCTGATCGGCCTCGGCGGCGGCGCGGCATCGAGCATGACCACCGGCACCAATACCGCCGACCTCGACTTCGCGTCGGTGCAGCGCGGCAACCCGGAAATCGAGCGCCGCGCGCAGGAAGTGATCGACCGCTGCTGGCAGATGCAGGAGGACAACCCCATCCTCGCCGTGCACGACGTCGGTGCCGGTGGCCTGTCGAATGCGTTGCCCGAACTGGCGCACGGCGCCGGTCACGGCGCCTGGTTCGACCTGCGCGCCATCCACAGTGAAGAGTCGGGCATGAGCCCGGCCGAACTGTGGTGCAACGAATCGCAGGAGCGCTACGTGCTGGCAATCGCGCCCGAGCGTGTCGATGAATTCCGCGCGCTGTGCGAACGCGAGCGCTGCCCCTTCGCCGTGCTCGGCGAGGCGACGTCCGACGGCCAGCTTACGGTGGCCGATCCGCTGTTCAACACCAAGCCGGTCGACATGTCGATGGACGTGCTGCTCGGCAAGCCGCCGAAGATGCACCGTACGGTGCAGCGCCGCCCGGCCTACGCGCCGCCGATGGACGTGGCCGGCTACGACCTGAAGGACGCCGCCTACCGCGTGCTGCGCATGCCGGCGGTGGCGAGCAAGTCCTTCCTGATCACCATCGGTGACCGCTCGGTCGGCGGCCTCACCGCGCGCGACCAGTTCGTCGGTCCGTGGCAGGTGCCGGTGGCCGACGTCGCCGTCACCACCGAAAGCTTCAGCGGCTACCGCGGCGAAGCGTTTGCAATGGGCGAGCGCACGCCGGTCGCGCTGCTCAGCGGGCCGGCTTCCGGCCGCATGGCCATCGGCGAGGCGATCACCAATCTGGTCGCCGCCGACGTGCGCAGTTTCGAGCGCATCAAGCTGTCGGCCAACTGGATGGCCGCCGCCGGCCACAAGGGTGAAGATGCGGCGCTGTTCGATACCGTGAAGGCGGTGGCGCTCGACTTCTGTCCGGCGTTGGGCCTGGCCATTCCGGTCGGCAAGGACAGCCTGTCGATGAAGACGCGCTGGACCGAGGGCGAAGCGCAGAAGGAAGTGGTGTCGCCGCTGTCGCTGGTCATCACCGCCTTCGCCGGCGTCGAGGACGTGCGCAAGACGCTGACGCCGCAACTGCTGATCGACCCGGAAGTCGATACCGAACTGCTGCTGCTCGACCTCGGCCAGATGAAGAACCGCCTCGGCGGTTCGGCGCTGGCGCAGGCCTACGGCGTGGTCGGCGAACATGCGCCGGACGCCGACGCCGTGCTGCTCGGCCGTTTCCTGCCGGCGATCAACCGCCTGCGCGACGCCGGTCTGCTGCTGGCCTATCACGACCGCTCGGACGGCGGCCTGTTCGCCACGCTGTGCGAAATGGCGTTCGCCTCGAAGGTGGGCCTGTCGATCAATCTCGATACGCTGGCCTATGACCCGCTGCTGGTCGACGTCGATTCGCTGGCCAAGAAGCCGGACGCGGTGCGCGGCCGCTTCAACGACCGCACCTTCACCGCGCTGTTCGCCGAAGAACTGGGCGCGGTGATACAGATCCGCGTGGACCAGCGCTCGCAGGTGATGGACATCCTGCGCGAAGCCGGGCTGTCCGGCGTCACGCACGGCATCGGCAGCCCGAACGACCGCGACGAGATCCGCCTCTGGCACAACGCCAAGGTCATCTTCAGTGAGCCGCGCGCCGAACTGCAGAAGGCGTGGACCGAAACCAGCCACCGCATCGCACTGCTGCGCGACGATGCCGACTGCGCACGCGAGGAATTCGCGCTGCTCGACGACACCGCCGACAGCGGCCTGTTCGCGGCGCTGACCTTCGAGCCGCAGGAGGATGTTGCCGCTCCATATATTGCGAAGGGCGTGCGTCCGCGCATCGCCATCCTGCGCGAGCAGGGCGTGAACGGTCAGGTCGAGATGGCCGCGGCCTTCGACCGCGCCGGCTTCGACGCGCAGGACGTGCACATGTCCGACCTGATGGCCGGCCGCGTCAAGCTGGCCGACTTTAAGGGTCTGGCGGCCTGCGGCGGCTTCTCCTACGGCGACGTACTGGGCGCCGGTTCCGGCTGGGCCAAGTCCATCCTGTTCCACCCGGAACTGCGCGACGCCTTCGCCGCCTATTTCGACCGTGAGGACACCTTCGCGCTGGGCGTCTGCAACGGCTGCCAGATGATGAGCCAGCTGCGCGACATCATTCCCGGCGCCACGCACTGGCCGCGCTTCGAGCGCAACCGCTCGGAGCAGTTCGAAGCGCGCTTCACCATGGTCGAAGTGGCGGATTCGCCGTCCATCCTGTTCCGCGGCATGTCCGGCTCCAAGCTGCCCATCGTCGTGTCCCACGGCGAAGGCCGCGCGGTGTTCGACGACGAACAGGCACAGTCGCTGGCGCAGGTCGCGATGCGCTATATCGACCACGACGGCGCCATCGCCACGCGCTACCCGCGCAATCCGAACGGCTCGCCGGCCGGCATCACCTCGGTCACCACCGACGACGGCCGCGTCACCATTCTGATGCCGCACCCGGAACGCGTGTTCCGCACGGTGCAGATGAGTTGGCATCCGGCGCACTGGGGCGAGGACAGCCCGTGGATGCGCATGTTCAGGAATGCGCGGGTGTGGGTGGGTTGATCCCGCTGCGGACATGAAGAAGCCGGCGCAAGCCGGCTTCTTCATTTCGGGGCCGTGATGTTCACTCTGTCGCCGCGTCCGTGGCCGTGTGCGTGTCCGCGATCAGCGCCTCGAAGGCGAGGGCGGCGGGGCTGATCGGGCGCTCGGGCAGGCGGATGCGGTAGAGCGTGCGCTGGATCGCGGCACCGCCCGGATGCAGCCGGCGGATGCGGCCGAGCGCCAGCTGGTCGCGCGCGCAGATGCGCGGAACCATGCCCAGGCCGCGGCCGGCGGCGACGGTCTGCACAATCGCCTCGTTGCTGCCCACCTCTATTGCGCGTGCGGGCGTCAGGCCCATCTCGTCGAGTACGCGGTCGGTGGCGGCACGGCTGCCCGAGCCGCGCTCGCGCACGATCCATGTGTGCGCGGTCAGGTCGGCCGGCCGCAGGGCGCCACCCGGCGGCAGTTCGGCGTCGCGTGGCGCGATGATGACCATTTCGTCGCGTCGCCAGATGCGGCGGTTCAGCCGCGCGTCGTCGACATCGCCTTCGACCAGCGCCACGTCGATGCGGCAGTCGAGCAGCAGGTCGGCGATCTGCCGTGTGTTGCCGCTGATCACCTGCAGTTCGACCTGAGGATGGCGGGCGTGGAAATCGACCAGGAAGGGCGGCAGCCAGTAGGTGGCGATGGTGGTGCTTGCACCGATGGTGAGGCGCCCACGTTCGAGCGAGCTGTAGGCGCGGATGGTTTCGGTCGCCTCGCGTTCGAGCGCCAGGATGCTGCGTCCGTAGTCGTACAGTGCGCGACCCGATTCGCTCGGCCTGAAGGTCTTGCCGCGGCGATCCAGCAGCACCGTTTCGAGCTGGGATTCGAGCTCGCGCACTGCTTTCGACACGGCGGGTTGCGTGATGTCGAGCGCTTCCGCGGCACGCGAAAAGCTCTGGACTTCGACGACCTTCACGTAGATGCGCAGAAGATGCAGGTTCATGCATTACCCACGGTAATCGATCAGTGATTTGCATGATATAGAAGAATGAATGGCGCGCCGCTTACGCTGCACTCACTTTCCTGCAGCCCGCGACGCATCCATGAATTCGACCACCGCCCTCACTGCTTACAGCCTGCCGACCGGCCTTGTCGCGTCGGTGGCCGTTGCGGCTGCCGCGGCGGCGCTGTCCGCCGTGCCGGGCGTGTCGGCGCACGGTTTCGGGTGGCTGCCGCTGGCGGTGGCGCTGGGTATCGTGGTCGGCAATCTGTGGCCCGCGCTGCCGACGCGCGGCGCGGATGGATTCCGCCTGGCGCGTGGCACGCTGATGCGCGCCGGCATCGCGCTGTACGGTCTGCGCATCGGCATCGACGAACTGGGCAGCGTGGGCTGGAGCGGGCTGGCGATGGCGCTGGCGATCGTGCTCAGCACGCTGGCGCTGGCCCTGACGCTGGGCCGTCGGCTCGGGCTCGACACGCAGGCCGCGGTGCTGATCGGCTGCGGCAGCGCGATCTGCGGTGCGGCGGCGGTGGCCGCTGCCGACAGCGTGATCGGCGCCCGCGCACGCCATGTGTCGGCGGCGGTGCTGGCGGTGGTCGTGTTCGGCACGCTGGGCATGTATCTGTTGCCGCTGCTGCGGCCGCTCAGCGGTCTGGACGACTCGTCATTCGGTCTCTGGGTCGGCCTCTCGGTACACGAACTGGGCCATGTCGTCGCCGGCGCTGCCGCGGCCGGACCTGAGGCGGCCGCCAGCGCGCTGGTCGAGAAGATGATGCGCGTCATGCTGCTGGCGCCGGTGGTGATGCTGATCGCCGCCGGGCTGCGCGTGCCGGGCGCCACGTCGCTGCGCAGCCCGGGCGTGCCGCTCTTCCTGTATGGCTTCGTCGTGATGATGGCGCTCAACGCCTCGGGGCTGTTGCCGCTGTGGCTGCAGTCCGCCGGAGCGGAAGCCGCGCAGGCGCTGCTGGCAGTCGGTCTGGCGGCGCTCGGTGCCAACACCCGGCTGGCCGACATGGCGCATGCCGGCTGGCGCGTGTGGGCACTGGCCGCGCTGCTGTGGCTGTGGCTGCTGCTTGCCGGCTTCGGGCTGGTCAGTCTCGGAGCACTGGCATGAACGCACGCAAGCAGGGCGTCGCCGATGCATGCGCACCGCGCCGGACCATGGCGGCGCCGCGCACGAGTCGTCACCTCCTGACGGAAACCGCGACCGCAAAGGGTTTGACGACCGGCACGCTGCGCGTGCGCGAGCTGGTCCGGCTTTTGCTCGACATGACCTGTCATGACAGGTTGGGTGCGGACGCTGCGAAATGCGCAGGCGGCCTGTCCTGCCGGGGAGAACCGATTGGATGCTTCGCTGCTGAACACGCTGTGGCCGGACCGCGCGCTCGCGAGCTGGTCGGTGATTGCCGGCGCGGTGATCGCCGGTGGCGTGCTGCGCGGCATGACCGGCTTCGGTGCCGCGCTGCTGATGGCGCCGCTGCTGTCCACGGTGGCGTCGGCGCGCGACACACTGTGCATCGTGACGCTGCTGAACGCGCTTCCGCTGACGCATGCACTGGCGCCGTCGGTGCGCCGGCTGGTCGATCACCGGGTGCTGCTGCCCATGCTGGGCGCCGCTTGTGCCGGCATTCCCCTCGGACTGTGGCTGGTGAGCGTACTGCCGGCGCGACTATTCGGCCAGGTGATCGGCGTCGCCGTGATCGCCAGTGCAGCGGTGCTGCTGACCGGCGCCCGTCTGGTGCGTGGCCGCAGTCACGCGGGCTCGATCTCTGCGGGTCTGTTCAGCGGCGTGCTGACCGGCTTCGGCGGTGTCGGCGGACCGCCGGCCGTCCTCTATCTGCTGGGCGTCGAAACCGACAGTCACCGGGCGCGCGCCAGCTTCCTCGTCTATTTCGGATGCCTCTACCCGCTGGCGCTGATCGCCATCGTGCTGTCGGGCCTGTTCGGCCTGTCGCTGCTGCTGCAGGGGCTGCTGCTGGCGCCACTTTTTCACGGCGGCGGGCTGCTCGGCGAACGGCTCTACCGCGGACTGGACCCGCGTCACTTTCGTCGTGTGGTGCTGTGCCTGCTGATGGCGACCGGCGCGCTGGCGGCCTGGCCGGTGCATGCGGTCGCGCTGGTGCAGGGCACTGTGGCGGTGCAGCAATGCGGTGCGCAAGACCGCCAGTGCTGAACCGGCTGCTCGACGAAAAGCACAGTCAAATCAAAGATTTCTGAACATGTTGTGCGGAGCGAAAAAATTGGCACTGACTTTGCATGACATGACCCGTCATAACAGGTTCTTGAACAGGAGCTCGAACATGGCGCCCCACCGCAAGCAGATCGCGCCCCCGGGCGCGGCGGAGGTCGAGGACGCGCTGTCGCCGGTATCGCAGATGCCGCTGTACACGCAGATCCGGGAAATCCTGCGCCGGCGCATTCTCGACGGCAGCTACCCGCCGCATTCGCAGATGCCGTCGGAAAGCCAGATGATGACGGCATTCGATGTCAGCCGCATCACCATACGGCAGGCACTGGGCGATCTGCAGAAGGAGGGGCTCATCTTCAAGGTGATGGGCAAGGGCAGCTTCGTCGCCAAGCCCAAGGCCTTCCAGAGCCTGTCGCGGCTGCAGGGTTTCGGCGAGGCGATGTCCACCTCCGGCTACGAAACCTACTCGCTGCTGCTCAGCGCGAAGCCGGTCGCCGCCAGTGCCGTGGTGGCGCAGCGGCTGCAGCTGAAGCCGGAGGCGCCGGTGTTCGAGATACAGCGCCTGCGCTACCTGAATCGCGAACCCATCTCGGTCGACGTGAGCTACTTCCCGCCGGACATCGGCGAACGGCTGACCCAGGAAGACCTGGCCACGCGCGACATCTTCGTCATTCTCGAAAACGACCTCGGCCGCAACCTCACGCACGCCGACGTGCAGATCGAGGCGATCTCGGCCGACGAGTCGCTGGCCCGTCATCTCGACATCGCGGAAGCCTCGCCGCTGCTGCGCATCGAACGCCTGACCTGGGCCGACGACCGGCCCATCGATTTCGAATTCCTCTACTACCGCGGCGATGCCTTCCAGTACCGCCTGCGCATAGACCGAAGTTGATCCACCGCTGGAAAGCAACGCAGGAATTCTTCGTTCGCAACGGCGCGTCCTGGCGCGACAGTGCAGCCCCAAATCAAGGAGAGAACATGAAACGCATCGACATGGAATTCGACCTCGTCGTCATCGGCGGTGGTACCGGCGGCCCGATGGCCGCCGTCAAGGCCAAGGAGAAGAACCCCAAGCTGCGCGTGCTGCTGATCGACAAGGCCAACGTGAAACGTTCGGGCGCCATCTCGATGGGCATGGACGGGCTCAACAACGCCGTCATTCCGGGCCACGCCACGCCGGAGCAGTACGTCAAGGAAATCACCATCGCCAACGACGGCATCGTCGATCAGGAAGCGGTGATGGCCTACGCCGCCAACAGCTTCGACATGATCAACGAGCTGGACCGCTGGGGCGTCAAGTTCGAGAAGGACGAAACCGGCGACTACGCGGTGCGCAAGGTGCATCACCTGGGCAGTTACGTGCTGCCGATGCCCGAAGGTCACCACATGAAGAAGATCCTCTACCGCCAGCTGAAGAAGGCACGCGTCGAGGTGACCAACCGTGTGGTCGTCACCCGCGTGCTGACCGGCGAAAGCGGCGAAGTGGTCGCGGTGATGGGTTTCGACTGCCGTACCGCCGACGTCTATGTCATCCGCACCAAGGCGGCGGTGCTCAGCACCGGCGCGGCCGGCCGCATCGGTCTGCCGGCCTCCGGCTACCTGATGGGCACCTACGAGAACCCGACCAACTGCGGTGACGGCCACGCGATGGCCTATCACGCCGGGGCCGACCTGGCCAATCTCGAGTGCTTCCAGATCAATCCGCTGATCAAGGACTACAACGGCCCGGCCTGTGCCTACGTGACCGGCCCGTTCGGCGGCTTCACCGCCAACTCCAAGGGCGAACGCTTCATCGAGTGCGACTACTGGAGCGGCCAGATGATGATGGAGTTCTACAACGAACTCGAAGGCGGCAACGGCCCGGTGTTCCTCAAGCTCGACCACCTCGCCGAAGAAACCATCAGCGAAATCGAGCACATCCTGCACACCAACGAACGTCCGAGCCGCGGCCGCTTCCACGAAAAGCGCGGCAACGACTACCGCAAGCAGATGGTCGAGATGCACATCTCGGAAATCGGCTTCTGCAGCGGCCACAGCGCGTCCGGCATCCACACCGACGCGCGTGGCGCGACTTCGGTGCCCGGGCTTTACGCCGCCGGCGACTGCGCCAGCGTGCCGCACAACTACATGCTGGGCGCCTTCGTCTATGGCCGGCTGTGTGGCGAGAACGCTGCCGCCTACTGCGCCGAGCACGGCCTGGGCGCGGTCAGCGCTGGCGACGTCGCGGCGGAGGAGGCGCGCATCCTGGCGCCGCTCGGTCGCACCGACGGCCTCACACCCTTCCAGATCGAATACAAGACGCGCCGCCTGGTGAACGACTACCTGCAGCCGCCCAAGATCACCCGCAAGTACGAGATCGCGCTGCGCCGCTTCGACGAAATCCGCGAGGACACCGAAGCGATGTTCGCCGCCAACCCGCACGAGCTGATGCGCGCGATGGAAGCGCATTCCATCCTCGACTGCGCCGAAATGGCCGCGCGCGCCTCGCTGTTCCGCACCGAGAGCCGCTGGGGCCTCTACCACTACTTCGTCGATCACCCCGAGCGCGACGACGAAAACTGGTTCTGCCACACGCTGCTGAGCAAGGGTGAGGACGGCCGCATGCAGATGCGCAAGAAGCCGATCGAGCCCTACATCGTGCCGATCGACGACGAGGAGCGCAGCGCCTACCAGCGCCTGCGCGTCGCCCGCAGCGCCGAAGCCGCCTGATTCCACCGACACATCCATCAAGGAGTTCGCCATGACCATAGCTGCTACGCCGACCCAGGTGCCGGTGAGTGTCGATAACGACAAATGCATCGCCGAGAAGGGCTGCACCGTGTGCGTCGATGTGTGCCCGCTCGACGTGCTGGCCATCGACATGCTGACCAAGAAGGCTTTCATGAAGTTCGACGAGTGCTGGTACTGCCTGCCCTGCGAAACCGATTGCCCGACCGGCGCGGTCAGCGTGTCGATTCCCTACCTGCTGCGCTGAGGAGCCGACGATGGATACCCTGACCTGTTCCATTGTCGAGCGGCTCACCAGCCCCGACGCCGAAGTGCGCCGGCTGGCGGTGATCGACTTGCCCTACGGCGACGAGGACGACATCGTGCCGCTGCTGCTGCCGCGGCTGAAGGACGCCGACGCCACCGTGCGGACCGAGGCGGTGCGCGCGCTCGAAGGCTACGAGGACGCCGAGGTGGTCGAGGCGCTGGCGCCGATGCTGCTCGACGCCGACGCGGCGGTGCGGGCAGCCGCCGGCGAAGTGCTGTCGGAACTGAAGGAAAGCGCCTCCGCCGCGCCGCTGATTCCCTTCCTCAGCGGCCACACGGCCGAAGTGCGCATGCTGGCGTTGCGCGCGGTACGCGCGCTGCGCGTCGATGCCGCTTTCGCTCCGGCAATGGAGGCGCTGAAGGACGGCGACGCCGCCGTACGGCGCGAGGCGGTGGGCGTGCTCGGCTATCTGCGCAAGGCGGAAGCGGTCGGCGCGCTGGCCGAGATCGCCGCGCGCGACCCGGACCCGGAAGTGCGGCGCATCGCCATCGGCGCCATCGGCTATTCGAGCGAGGTGAGCGTGCTGCCGTCACTGACCCGCGCGCTGACCGACGTCGCCTGGATGGTGCGCGACGAGGCGGCGCAGACGCTGGGCAAGCTGCGGCTCGCGCTGGCGGTGCCCGACCTGATACGCGCGATGCAGGACGAGTACTGGCAGGTGCGCGTCAAGGCCGCGCGCAGCCTGGGTCTGCTGAAGGCGGCTGCAGCCCTGCCGGCGCTGGTCGAAGCGCTGGCCCACCCGATCGGCAATCTGCGCAAGGAAGCGGCCATCGCGCTGGGCGAACTGGCCGACCCGCGCGCCATCCCGGCGCTGGAGAAGGCGCTCGACGACGCCGACCCGGACGTGCGCAAGCTGTCCCGTCTCGCGCTGACCGCCATTTCGCTGGCCCAGAAATAGGGAGAACACCATGACCTTCGTCGTCACCGAAGCCTGCGTGCGCTGCAAGTACACCGACTGCGTGTCGGTCTGTCCGGTCGAGTGCTTCCACGAGGGGCCGGAGTTTCTGGTCATCGATCCGGCGGCCTGCATCGACTGCGGCGTCTGCGTACCGGAGTGCCCGGCCGAGGCCATCTTTGCCGAGGAGGACCTGCCGGCCGACCAGGTCGAGTTCATCGCCATCAATGCCCGACTCGCCACCGAATGGCCGCTGATCACCGCAGCCCGCGATCCGCTGCCCGATGCGGACGAGTGGGCCAACGTGAAGGACAAGAGGCACTACCTGTTCGAGAGCGCCTGAGCGCCGGCCACCCATACAGCAAGCACGCAGCAAATCTTCGATTCATTCATTGAACTGACAGGAAGAGGTGAAGCCATGAACGTTATGAAGAAGACCCTGGGTCGCGTAACCGGCACGACCCGCGCACTGCTGCTCGGAGCAGCCCTGGGTTGCTGTGCCACCGGCGCACTGGCCGAGGTCGTCACCGTCGGCATCGGCACGCAGAACACCACCACCAACACGGTGACCGGCGGCATCGTCATCAAGGAACTGGGCCTGCTCGAAAAGCACCTGCCGAAGACCGGCAAGTACAAGGACATCCAGTTCAAGTTCGAATGGCAGAACTTCACCTCCGGCCCGCCGGTGACCAACGGCATGGTGGCCAACACGCTGCAGATCGGCATGATGGGCGACTACCCGCTGCTGGTGAATGGCGCCACCTTCCAGGCCAGCCCGGAAACGAAGAGCCGGCTGATCGCACTGATTGCCTACAACGCCGACGGCGCCGGCAACGGCATCGTGGTGCACAAGGATTCGCCCTACTACCAGCTGTCCGACCTGAAGGGCAAGAAGGTGTCGGTGCCCTTCGGCTCGGCCGCGCACGGCATGCTGCTGAAGGCGATGGAGGACAAGGGCTGGAAGAGCGATGTCTGGGAACTGTCGAGCCAGAGCCCGGAAGTCGGCACCTCCAGCCTGCAGGAAAAGCGCATCGATGGTCACGCCGATTTCGTGCCCTTCGCCGAGCTGCTGCCCTACCGCGGTTTCGCACGCAAGATTTTCGACGGCGTCGAAACCAAGGTGCCCACCTTCCACGGCGTCGTCGTGCGCGAGGACTTCGCGAAGAAATATCCGGAGTTCGTCGTCGCTTACATCAAGGCGCTGATGGAGGCGAACGAGTGGGTGCGCAAGAACCCGGTCGAGGCGGCCACCAAGATCGAGGAATGGACGCGGGTCGAGAAGGAAGTGGCCTACATGTTCCTCGGCCCGGGCGGCGTGCATACGCTGGACCCGACCATCAAGCCGAAGTGGGTCGAGACGGTGAAGTACGACCACGGCGTGCTGCAGCGCATGGGCCGGGTGAAGGAATTCGACGCCGACGCCTGGGTGGACGAGTCCTACCTGATGCAGGCCTACAAGGAACTGGGGCTGGACTACGCCAAGCAGAAGGCGAGCTTCGCGAGCTACGAAATCTCGGGCACCGACCCGCTGTGCGGCGGCAGCATCGACAAGCCGCGCGAGGCCGGCGAGGTGTGGATCGAAGGCGGCGCGCTGACTGCTTACAAGTCGGCCGAATGCACGCTGGCGGCGGTCAATGCGGCGACCAAGGCGGGCAAGAAGGTGGGCGTGGCCTTCGTGTTCGACCAGAGCTTCAAGATCAAGCTGTTCGCCGACAAGGCCTTCTATTCGCTGGGCGGCAAGGGCGGTGCGGCCATCACGCCCTTCCTGCTGAAGAAGGACGCCGAGGCGCACGCCGCCGCCCATGGCGGAAAGCTCGGCAGCTATGCCGACGCACTCGCCGTCGCCACCGTGAGGAAATGAGCCATGTCGACCGTCATGAGGATGCACTCGATCGATGACGCCGCCCCGCCGGATGCCGCGCCGGCCGACGCACCCGCGCCGGTGCGCGCGGTGGCGCCGGTCGCGGTGCCCGGCGGGGCGCCCGCCGCCCCGGCCACCGCCGCACCGCTCCGGCTGACGCCGGCGCAGCGGCTGGGGCGCACGCTGCGCCGCGAACTGCCTACCTGGGCGCTGAGTGCCCTGTCCATCGTGCTGCTGATCGGTTTCTGGCACCTGGCCACCACCTATCGCTGGGTGTTCTACATCCGCTTCACCAACGTGCCCGGTCCGGTCGAGGTGTTCGGCGATGCGATGAACCTGTTCGGCAACAAGGGCTTCGCGACGCACGTGATGTTGAGCTTGCGCCGCATCATGCTGGGCTTCGCCATCGCCACCGTGCTCGGTGTGACGCTGGGGCTGCTGATCGGGCGTTACCGCCGGGTGCGCAGCCTGCTGTTCCCGGCGATGGAAATCGTGCGCCCGATCCCGGCCATCGCCTGGGTGCCGATCTCCATCATGCTGTGGCCGACCACCGAAACGAGCATCGTGTTCATCACCTTCATCGGTGCCTTCTTCCCCATCCTGCTCAACACCATGCACGGCGTGGCGTCGATGGATGCAGTGCTGGTGCGGGCGGCGCGCTGTCTCGGTGCCACCGAGTTCGCACTGATGACCCAGGTGGTGCTGCGCGGCGCGATGCCGCACATCTTCACCGGTCTGGCGGTCGGCATGGGCGTGGCCTGGGTGTCGCTGATTGCCGCGGAAATGATTTCCGGTCAGTACGGCGTCGGCTACTTCACCTGGGAGGCGTACTCGCTGATCGAGTACTCGAACATCGTCATCGGCATGCTGGTGATCGGCGTGCTCGGCCTCGTATGCAGCGGTGGCATCCGCCTGCTCGGCCGGCTGCTGATGCCGTGGCAGGCGAGCAGTGGAAAGGAGAACTCGCGATGACTGCATCGACCGTACAGACCCGATCGGCCACCGGCCACATCGACATCCGCGACGTGAACATCCGCTTTACGCAGAACGGCGTGCCCTTCGACGCGGTGAAGAACGTGTCACTGGACGTGAAGCCGGGCGAATTCGTGTCCATCGTCGGACCGTCCGGCTGCGGCAAGTCCACGCTGCTGAACATCGTGGCCGGCTTCCTGCGCGCCGATGAAGGCACGGTCACGGTCGATGGCCGTGCCGTGACCGCGCCGGGTGCCGACCGCGGCGTTGTGTTCCAGCAGTACTCGCTGTTCCCCTGGCTCAGCGTGCGGCAGAACGTCGAGTTCGGCCTGAAGATGCAGGGCGTGAGCCGCAGCACGCGCGAAGTGAAGGCGCGCACGCTGCTCGGCCTGGCCGGCCTGCTGTCCTTCGAGAACCACTATCCGGACCAGCTCTCCGGCGGCATGAAGCAGCGCGTCGGCATCGTCCGCGCGCTGGCCACCAGCCCGCAGGTGATGCTGATGGACGAGCCCTTCGGCGCGCTCGATTCGCAGACGCGCGTGGTGATGCAGGAGATCCTGACCAATATGTGGCAGCAGCTGCAGCTGTCGGTGCTGTTCATCACGCACGACATCGAGGAAGCCATCTTCCTGTCCGACAAGATCTACGTGATGACCGCGCGCCCCGGCCGCATCAAGGCGGAAATCCCGGTGCCGCTGCCGCGCCCGCGCACGCCCGACATGACCTCGTCGCCCACTTTCCTCGCGCTGCACCGCCAGCTGAAGGCGCTCATCCGCGAAGAGAGCCTCGCCGCCATGGGTGGAGAACTGAAGGAGGGCGGACTGGCCGGGCACGACTGGCACGTCGGCGCCGAAGGCGTGGGAGCGATGCTGTGAATGCGCTGCCGCGGTCGGTCACCGTGCACAGCGCCTCGCGTCTGCTGCGCATCGAATGGGACGACGGCAGCGAGAGCGCATTGCCGCACGCGCTGCTGCGCGCCCGCTGCCGCTGCGCCTTCTGCACGAAGGCGGCGCGCGCCGGCGTCGCGGCGCCGGATTGCAGCGGCGTCGTGCTGACCGAGGCGCACGCGATGGCGGACGCCGGCCTGAACCTCGTGTTCTCCGACGGCCACCGGCGCGGCATCTATCCGTGGGCCTATCTGCGCGAGCTGGAGGAGGGCGTGTCATGAAGGTGCTGGTGGCGGTGAAGCGGGTGGTCGATCACAACGTGAAGGTGCGTGTGCTGGCCGACGGCAGCGATGTCGACATCGGCAGCGCCAAGCGGGCGATGAACCCGTTCGACGAGATCGCGGTGGAAGAGGCGGTGCGGCTGAAGGAGGCCGGCGTCGCCAGCGAGGTGGTGGTCGTGTCCTGCGGCGTCGCCGCTTGTCAGGACACGCTGCGCAGCGCGCTCGCGATGGGGGCGGACCGCGCCGTGCTGGTCGATACCGCGGCCGAACTTCAACCGCTGGCCGTGGCCCGCCTGCTGCACGCGCTGTGCCAGCGCGAGCAGCCGCAACTGGTGATCTGCGGCAAGCAGGCGATCGACGACGACGCAGGGCAGACCGGCCAGATGCTGGCCGCGCTGCTCGACTGGCCGCAGGCGACCAACGCGTCGAAGCTGCGGCCCGGTGACGGCCACATCGAAGTGACGCGCGAGATCGACGGTGGCAGCGAAGTGCTGGCGCTGACGCTGCCTGCGGTACTCACCACCGACCTGCGCCTGAACGAGCCGCGCTTCGTGTCGCTGCCCAATCTGATGAAGGCGAAGAAGAAGCCGGTCGACAGCGTGACGCCCGAATCGCTGGGCGTCGATGTCGCGCCACGCCTGCGCACGCTGCACATGGCGCCGCCGCCGGCGCGCACACCGGGCGTGCGCGTCGACAGCGTGGCCCAGCTGATGGAACGCCTGCGCGCCGAGGCGCAGGTGATCTGAGGAGAGATGCGATGAAAACCCTGGTGATTGCCGAGCACGACAACGCCGTGCTGCACCCGGTCACGCTGCACGCCGTGACGGCGGCGCTGCAGTTCGGTGGCGAGATCGATCTGCTGGTGGCCGGTCATGACTGCGCCGCCGTGGCCGCGCAGGCGCGCCGGATCGCCGGTGTCGCCCGCGTGCTGCACGCCGACGCCGCGCACTACGCCGATCAGCTGGCCGAGCCGCTGGCCGAACTGCTGCGGTCGGTGCTCGCCGATACGGCGGGTCACTACACGCACGTGGTTGCGGCGGCCGGCGGCTTTGCCCGCAACCTGCTGCCGCGGGTGGCGGCGCGGCTGGGCGTGGCGCCGGTTACCGACGTCGTGCGCATCGAATCGCCCGATACCTTCGTGCGCCCGATCTACGCTGGCAACGTGCTGGCCACCGTACAGTCGCTCGATGCGCTGAAGATGCTCACCGTGCGCGCGACCGCGTTTGCCGCGGCGCCAACCGGCGGCGACTGCCCGGTGTTGCCGCTGGCCGCCGCCGCCGATCCGGCCTGCTCGCGCCTGGTGGCGCGCCAGCGCGTGCAGGGCGGGCGCCCGGATCTGGGCAGCGCGCGCGTCGTGGTGTCGGGCGGTCGTGCTTTGGGCAGCGCCGACAACTTCCGCCGCCTGCTCGAACCGCTGGCCGACACCTTGAACGCAGCCCTCGGCGCCAGCCGCGCCGCGGTCGACGCCGGCTTCGTTGGCAACGACAGCCAGGTCGGCCAGACCGGCCGCGTCGTCGCGCCCGAGCTGTACATCGCGGTGGGCATTTCCGGCGCCATCCAGCACGTGGCCGGCATGAAGGATTCACGCGTCATCGTCGCCATCAACCGGGATGCCGACGCGCCCATCTTCGGCATCGCCGACTATGGGCTGGTGGCGGACATCTTCGAGGCCGTACCGGCGCTGACACAGGCGCTGGCCGGGTGCGGCGAGGGTAATTTTTCCTCCTAAAGCGCCGGGCGGCGTAGCCGAAATAGTGTTCACAACGAGAAAAAGAAATCGGCTTCTCCGGGGAACACATGAAGATATTGCTGGTTGAGGACAGTCGCGCCATGGCGGCTGTCATGTCGGTGCGGCTCGCGTCGTTCGGCTACGAGGTGACGGTGGCCGAGCACGGCGAGGCCGCGGTGGCGCAGTTCGCGCAGCTCGCACCCGACCTCATCCTGATGGATATCGAGATGCCGGTGATGAACGGCTTCGAGGCGACTGCGCGCATCCGTGCGATCGAGGCGACGCAGGACTGGGCATGGACGCCCATCCTCTTCCTCACCGCCTCCGACACGCAGGAAAACCTGATCACCGCGATCGAGGCCGGCGGCGACGACTTCATCGTCAAGTCGGTGCCGGAAGCGGTGCTGCAGGCGAAGATGAAGGCGATGACCCGCATCGCCGCGCTGCGCAAGCGGCTGTCGGTCGCCAACCGGCTGCTGAAGGAACAGGCCAGTCGCGACGGACTTACCGGCCTGAGCAACCGCCGGCACATGGACCTCACCCTGGATCTGGCGTGGAGCGAGGCGCGCGAGAGCGGCCGGCCGTTTGCGCTGCTGATGCTCGACATCGACCATTTCAAGAAATACAACGACCACTACGGCCATCTGGCCGGTGACGACTGCCTGCGCGCGGTCGCTCAGGCCCTGTCGGGTGTGGTCGAGCGCTTCAACGCCGAACGCCTGACCGAAGGCGCTTTCGCCGCCCGCTACGGCGGCGAGGAATTCGCCGTGCTGATGCCGGTGGCCAGCAAGCCGGTCTATGAGCGCATCGCCGAAACGGTGATCGCCGAAGTGCGCGGACTGGCCATTCCGCACGAGCGCAACGCCGACTGGGGCGTGGTGACGACGTCGGTCGGCGGCGCCTTCATCGATGCCGCCGACGACGAACTGATGCACGTGTTCCGCACCGCTGACGAGCGTCTCTATGCGGCCAAGGAGGCCGGACGCAATCGCGCCGTACTGGTCTGAACCTCAGGTCCGAGCCCGAGGTTCTTACCTGAGGTTCAGGCGGCGCGGGCGCGCAGCGCCTCCAGCAGTCGCCGGCACTCGGCTGCTGCATACAGGCCGCCTACCCATGCCGACGGTAGCGCTGCCATGCCGTTCGCGGCACCGAGCAGCGTGCCGAGCACGACCCCGCGATGGCAGTTGTCGCCACCCATGCGCACGTTGGCGAGCAGTCCGTCGCGCGGTGTGCTGGCGTACTTCACCGCGAGGTACAGCGTTGCGGGCAGCGCATCCTTCAGATAGCAGGCCGGGCTGAACTGCCGCCCGATCACGTCGTCGTCCGCGCGCGTCGCTGCCCAGTCGCGGTAGGGATGCGTCAGCGCCGGGTGGCCGGCGGGCTCGGCGCGCGACAGCGCGTCGTCGATCGTCGCGCCATGCAGCAGATGGAAGGCGAGGTCGGCGTACAGCGCCGCCGCAGCCGCCATCTCCTCGCCTTTGTGCGTCAGATCGACATGCTGGATCACCGCTGCGCGCAGCGCGTCGCGGTCATCGGCGTGGAACAGGATGAGCGGCGCCAGCGTGGCCAGCCCGCCGATGTGGATGTCCATGCCGCCGCAGTCGTCGATTTCCAGCCCCTTGCCGTAGTTGCGGAAGAAGGCGCGGTGGCATTCCTCGACATAGGTGTCGCCGTGCATGCCCGGTGTCAGCATGAAATCGGTGTAGCGGTGCGCGTAGTCGTCGCGGTCATAGTGCCCGCAGGCCAGCAGCGACTCGGCCAGCAGCATGGCGAGGCGCACGTTCAGCGTGTTCTCGCCGGCGTGCAGGAACTGGTGGTAGTGGATGTCGCGCGGGCCGCTCCACCAGCGAGCCTGCTCGTGCAGGATGTCGTCGGTGCTGCCGGTGCAGGTGTACTCGCTGCGCCACAGGAAGCTGTCCGGATGCGGGTTGTGCGGTGGCAGATAGGTGGTGATGTCGCCGTAATCCTCGGCGATGCGATTGCGCGTGTAGTACCAGTGCACCGGCATCGCCAGCGCGTCGCCGATGAAACCGCCCCACCAGGCGGCGTCGAAGCGGGAAGTGTCGATCATGCGGGGTCTCCGGGGCAGCAGGGCGGGTGCATCTTTTCACGGCACGCGTCGGCGCAGCAACTCGGACAGCGTGATGCACAGCGTCAGCCAGGCCGCGCCGGACGCCACGCCGGCCAGCACGTCGCTGGCGAAATGCACCTGCAGCACGACGCGGCTCACCGCCGTGGTGAGGGCGATGGCCACCGCCGCGAGGACCACCGGCAGGTGCCAGCGCGACGGCAGCAACCGCAGCAGCACGTAGGCGGCGATGCCCCAGGCGGCCACCGTGCCGGACGCATGGCCGCTCGGGAAGCTCCAGCTGGTTTCGATCGTGAAGCCGTGGTCGTGCACCGGCCGCACACGCTCGAACAGCGCCTTCAGCGACACGTTGAGCAGCGCGTTGCCGGCGATGGCCGCTGCCCAGGTGGCCGCCAGCACGAGGTGTCGCCGCCAGGCCAGCAGCAGCGCTCCGCCGATGCCGAGCGCGGTGAGCGTCGCCGTGTCGCCGAAATGGGTCAGGCGCGCGAACACGCGCAGCGTGTCCGCCGGCTGTGTGGCGCTCAGCGCGGTGACCAGCGCATCGTCGAATTCGGTCAGCGCGTGACCGCTGCTCATGGCCGCCGCGATCAGGGCAAAGGCGCCGCTCGCGATGCCGACGCCCAGCGCCCCGGCGCTGGCGATGCGCGCTGCCGATGCCGCGCCGCCCGGGCGCAGCCGGCGCCAGGACAGCAGCGTCGAGGCGGCGAGTGCCAGTGCGCCGGCGAGCAGCGCGAAATAGAGCGGCAGCAGGTTGGCGGCGACCGTTTCGGCCAGCAGTGCAGAGGTGCTCAGAGAGGCGTGCATGGGCGTGCGAGCGTCAGTTGCCGAGCGGCAGCGCACTGAGCGCCGCCATTTCGAATTCGTCGGACGCGCTGCGGTAGTCCCAGCGTTCGACCGTGCACATCGCGCGCCCCGCGTGCGTGTGGCGCCGCATCAGATTGACCGAATTGCCGGCGTCGCGCCGCGTGCGGCTCGATACCGCGGTGCCTGCCTGCACCGCCCAGCCGGCGCGTCCGCTGCCGTCGAGCGGGCGCACGAAGGGCAGGTGGATGTGTCCGCCCAGCACCAGATCCACCCCGGCCGCCAGCCAGCGGCGCAGTGCTTCGGCATGACCGTATACGCGGTTGTGCCGCTCGCTGGCGCGGGTGACCGCCACCGGGTGGTGCAGCGCGACCACGCGCAGCGCGCCCGCCGGTGCCTGTTCCAGCCAGCCGGCGGCGCGCTCGATCTGCGCTGCCGACAGCTGGCCATCGACATGGCGCAGCCGTCGGGTGCTGTCGAGGCCGATCAGGCGCAGGCCGTCGGCGTCGAGCACGGCGTCGTGCGCCTGTCCGAAGGCGCGGCGGTAGTCGCGATAGGGGGCGAACAGGCGCGCCGGCAGGTTGAACAGCGGAATGTCGTGGTTGCCCGGCAGCACCATCCATTGCGCGATCTGCAGGCTGTCGGTGAAGGCGCGCGCGGCGGCAAACTGCGCGCGACGTGCGCGCTGCGTGATGTCGCCGCTCAGCAGCAGTACCTGTGGGCGCTGCGCATGGGCGAGCCGGCGCAGCGCCTCGCACACCTGCGGACGCTCGGTGCCGAAATGGGTGTCCGATATCTGCAGCAGCAGTGCGCTCATCCGTCCGCCCCGTCGGCCGGGACGATCAGCGGCAGCGCATCGGGAATGACGCGGAACTCGAGCGGGGTGCGCATCCAGCCGACCTCGCCGTCGGTGGCGATCTTGATGCGGCCGCCGCGCCGACCGCGTCGCAGCACGCTGAGGCGCAGCGTTTCGAAGCTGAAGCTCTGCACCTCGTCTGCGTCGCCCAGGCGGCCAAAAGCGCCGCGCGCCAGCAGCCACAGCATGGCCAGCCGGCCGGTCGGGCGCAGCGCCAGCGCGGCCAGCCGGCCTTCGTCCAGCGCGGCGGCCTCGGCGATGCCGATCTGTTCGAGCTGCAGCCGGTTGTTGCCGACGAACAGCGTCGACGTGTGCAGCGTCTGCAGCCGGCCGGCGTGTTCCATTTCCAGCGTCATCCGGCGATGTCCGCGCAGCAGCGTGGCCAGGCCCGCCCACAGCGCGACGATGCGGCTGCGGCCGAACTGCTGTTTCCATTCCTCGCGGTTCTCCAGCAGCGCCGGATAGAGGCCGAGGCTGGCGTTGACCAGGAAGATGCGCTCGTTCACCCAGCCGACCTGCACGCGTCGTATGCGACCGGTCAGCAGCAGGCGCGTCGCCTCCGCCGTATCCGCCGGAATGCCGTATTCGCGCGAGAAGTAGTTGAAGGTGCCCTGCGGGAGCACGCCGAACGCAACGCCGCTGCCGACCACCACCTGCGCCACCGCGTTGATCGTGCCGTCGCCGCCGGCGGCGACCACGATGCCTTTCTGGATACGCGCCTCCTGCACCGCCTGCCAGGCGACGGTATGCAGCCGGCGCGCGTCCTCGACGTAGAGGATGCGGTGCGCGCGACCGACTCCGGACAGCACCGATTCGATGGTTTCGCGCGTGCGCTCGGCGTCGCTGCTGCCGGAACCGGCATTGAGCACGATGAACAGCGGTGCGTCGGCGGAAGGAGAGGACTGGGGCATCGGAGAGGGGAGCGGATGACGGACCGGCTGCATCTTAGGCAGACCGCGCCCGGCGATCAGCCGGACGATTCCGACAGCCGCGCCCGCGCCGCCTCGTAAGCCTGCAGGTGCGAGCAGGCCAGATCGAGCTTGGGCACCGACACCGACTGTGCGTCGGCACGCCGGCACAGGTCGCCGAGAATGTGATCGGCTTCGGTGCGCGCGCCGCGCAGCACGTCGCGCAGCATGGAAGCGGTGAGGGTCGAGCCGGCTTCGGTCAGCTGTGCGCGGTAGCCGGCCATGCGCTGCGCGGCCGGAGCGCGGCCGCAGGCGGCGGCGACCGCCGCGCCTTCCTCCAGCATGCCTTCGATCAGCGCGCGGCCGGCCCGCGTGTCGAGGATGTCGCCGATCGAGGCGCGCATCAGGCAGGTGGCGCCGGCCAGCGTCGCGATGAACACCAGCTTGTCCCACATGTCCTGTTCGATGTCGGCCGACACCGTGTAGTCGGGCGAAATGCCGGCGAGCAGGCCGCCCAGCGCGTCGATGCCGGCCGACTGAGACCGGTGGCGGGCGCCGATGATGAGGCGCTGGCTTGCATTCAGGTGGCGGATGCCGCCGCTCTCGTCGAGCGTCAGCGCGAGATGGGCGACGCCGCCGGCCACGCGCTCGCGGCCAAAGCGCGCGTCCAGCAGATCGAGGTGGGCGATGCCGTTGAGCAAGGGCAGCACGACGGTCTGCGGCCCGACCGCCGGCGCGATGGCGTCGAGTGCGGACGCCAGGTCGTAGGCCTTGCACGACAGCAGCACGAGGTCGAAATGGGTGTCGACAGCGGTCAGCAGCGCCGGCGTCAGCTGCAGGTCGCCGAAGGGGCTCCACACGCGCAGCCGGTGTTCGCGCAGATGTTCGGCGCGCGCCGGCCGCACGAGGAAGGTGATGTCGGCACCGGCCTGCTGCAGTCGGGCGCCGAAGTAGCCGCCAATCCCACCGGCACCCAGTATCAGTATGCGCATCGTTGTCACTCCAGAACGGGGCGCTACAGCATAAGCCGCGCCGGCGCAGGCCGGGGCGGGTGTGGCCGGGCTGTGCCGGTCGCCGCACCGGTACATTGCATTGCGCCGGGTGCGGCGATCAGCCGCTCAGCTTCTTCATCAGTTCACGTACGGCGCCGACCCGGCTGTCGAGGTCGGGGCTGGATCGCTTCCACGACAGTCTGTCCTGTCCGGCCAGCTTGAAGTTCCGGTCCTTCTGCACCAGCTGGATGATGCGTATCGGCTCGATCGGCGGGTTGGGGCAGAAAGTGATCAGGATCAGCGTTTCGTGCGCGTCGATCTTGGTGATGCCCAGCGGCCGGGCGGCGATGCGCAGGCGGTGCGTTTCGAGCAGTGCGCGGGTCTGGTCGGGCATCGGACCGAAGCGGTCCACCAGTTCTTCGCGCAGGCCACCCAGTTCGTCGTCGGTTTCACAGTTGGCCAGTCGCTTGTACAGCGTGAGCCGCTCGTGCACATCCGGGCAGTACTTGGTCGGCAGCAGGGCCGGCGTGTGCAGATTGATTTCCGACACGATGTCCAGCGGCTGCGTCAGATCGGCTTCCTCGCCCTTCTGCAGCGCCTTCACCGCGCTCTTCAGCATTTCGGTGTAGAGGTTGAAGCCCACTTCCTGCATTTCGCCGGACTGCGAATCGCCCAGCACCTCGCCGGCGCCGCGGATTTCCAGGTCATGCATGGCAAGGAAGAAGCCGGAGCCCAGCTCTTCCATCATCTGGATCGCTTCGAGGCGACGGCGGCCCTGTTCGGTCGGCTTGGCGTGCGCGTCGGTCAGCAGGTAGGCGTAAGCCTGGTGATGGCTGCGGCCGACGCGGCCGCGCAACTGGTGCAGCTGGGCCAGACCGAAGCGGTCGGCGCGGTTGATGATGATGGTGTTGGCGTTCGGGTTGTCGATGCCGGTTTCGATGATGGTGGTACACAGCAGCACATTGTGCTTCCGCTGCGTGAACTCGCGCATTACGCGCTCCAGTTCGCGCTCCGGCAGCTGGCCGTGGCCGACCACGATGCGCGCTTCCGGCAGCAGGTCGGCCAGCCGCGTCTTCATTTCCTCGATGGTGTCGACCTCGTTGTGCAGGAAGTACACCTGGCCGCCACGCTTGAACTCGCGCAGCACTGCCTCGCGGATCAGTCCGCGCGACCACGGGCTGACGAAAGTCTTGATCGCCAGCCGCTTCTGCGGCGCGGTGGCGATGACCGAGAAGTCGCGGATGCCTTCGAGCGACATGGCCAGCGTGCGCGGAATCGGCGTCGCGGTCAGCGTGAGCACGTCGACTTCGGCGCGCAGCGCCTTCAGCGCCTCCTTCTGACGCACGCCGAAGCGGTGTTCCTCGTCGATGATGACCAGGCCGAGACGGGCGAACTTCACGTCCTTCTGCAGCAGGCGGTGGGTGCCGATCAGCACGTCGATCTTGCCTTCGGCCGCCTCCTTCAGCGCCTGCGTCTGTTCCTTCGCGCTCTTGAAGCGCGAAATCTCGGCGATGCGCGCCGGCCACTCGTGCGCCACCTGGGCGAAGCGGTCGGAGAAGGTCTGGTAGTGCTGTTCGGCCAGCAGCGTGGTCGGCGCCAGCACGGCGACCTGCTTGCCGTCGGCCACCGCGACGAAGGCGGCGCGCAGCGCGACTTCCGTCTTGCCGAAGCCGACGTCGCCGCATACGAGTCGGTCCATCGGCCGGCCGGAGGTCATGTCGCCGACCACCGCGCTGATCGCGTTGAGCTGGTCCGGCGTTTCCTCGAAACCGAAACCTTCGGCAAAGGCGTCCATGTCGTGCTGCCTGAAGCCGAAGGTGTGGCCCTTGCGCGCCGAGCGCTGCGCGTACAGCGCGAGCAGTTCGGCGGCGGTGTCGCGCACCTGCGCGGCGGCCTTCTTCTTCGCCTTTTCCCACTGGCCGGAGCCGAGCTTGTGCAGCGTGATCTGGTCGCCGGGCGCACCGCTGTAGCGGCTGATCTGGTGCAGCTGCGACACCGGCACGTAGAGCTTGTCGCCGTCTGCGTACTCCAGATGCAGGAACTCGGTCTCGCCTTCGCCGAGGTCCATGTGCATCAGGCCGATGTAGCGGCCGATGCCGTGCTGCAGGTGAACCACGGGGTCGCCCACCTTCAGTTCGGTCAGGTCGCGCAGGAAGTTCTCGGCGGTCACCTTGCGGCCGTCGCGCTTGCTGCGCGCGCGGGCCTGCGACGGGTAGAGCTCGCTTTCGGTGACCAGCGCAATCGATGGCGAGGTCAGCGCGAAGCCTTCGGCCAGCGGGCCGGTGGCGATCAGCAGGCGTGCCTCGCTCGCCAGCGCTGCGTCGAAGCTGTCGCAGGCGGCGTTGGCCAAGCCGTATTCGGTGAAGTAGTCGGTCAGCGTTTCGCGCCGGCCCGCCGATTCGGCCACCACCAGCACGCGCTGCGCGGCGACCAGCGCGCGCAGCCGGAACAGCGGGTCGTCCGACTTGCGCTCGACGGCAAGGTCGGGCAGCGGCGTGACCGCGGCCACTTCGTCGCCGCGGCCGAGGCGCACGATGGGGCGGTTGGCCAACGATACGTGGAACTGTTCTTCCGACAGGAACAGGTCCGGCGGCGGCAGTATCGGCCGCGCCCGTTCGCCCTTCATCAGGTCGAAGCGGCTTTTCGTGTCGCGCCAGAAATCGGCGATGGCGTCATTGACCTCATAGTCGAGCGCCACGACGGCGTTGGCCGGCAGGTAGTCGAACAGCGTGTCGGTGCGCTCGAAGAACAGCGGGATGTAGTACTCGATGCCGGCGCTGGGCACGCCGTTGGACACGTCCTTGTAGATGACCGACTTCGACGGATCGCCCTCGAAGGTTTCGCGGAAGCGCGACCTGAAGGCGGCGCGCGCCTTGTCGTCCATCGGGAATTCGCGCGCCGGCAGCAGCCGAATTTCCTGCGTCGGGAAAACGGTGCGCTGAGTGTCGACGTCGAAGGTGCGGATGCTTTCGACCTCGTCGTCGAACAGGTCGATGCGGTAGGGCAGGGCGGAGCCGGTCGGGTAGAGGTCGACCAGGCCGCCGCGCACGCTGTATTCGCCCGGCGCGACCACCTGGGTGACCGCGCTGTAGCCGGCCACGGTGAGCTGCAGGCGCAGGCCCTCGACGTCCAGCTTCGCCCCCTGCTTGACGAAGAAGGTGTGGGCCGCCAGGTATTCGCGCGGCGCGAGACGGTAGAGCGCGGTCGAGGCGGGTACCACCAGCACGTCCAGTTCGCCGCGCATCAGTGCGTACAGCGTTTCCAGCCGCTCCGACACCAGGTCTGCGTGCGGCGAGAACTGGTCGTAGGGCAGGGTTTCCCAGTCCGGCAGCTGGAATGAACGCAGGGCTGGTGCGAACCAGCGCAGTTCGTCGAGCAGGCGCTGGGCGTCCATCGGACGCGCGGCAACGACCACCAGCGGGGCGCCCAGCTCGCGTGCAAGCTCGGACAGCGCGAGCGCCTGGGCGCCGCCCGGCAGCTTCGGCCAGTCGGTGCGGCCACCGGGGCGTGGGCGGGGAAGACGGGACAGCAGGGAGGGCGATGAAGTCATGTGCGGGTAGAGCAGTGGGGCGCTCGAACGTTCGGGCGCCGCCGGTGACGGCAGAGGCGCGATTATCCCGGAAACCGGTTGCGCCGCCTCGCCCGCTTCATTCGCGATCGGGGTACTCGTCGTACTTGCGCGCGTCGCCGCGCACCCGGTCGGCGGGGTACTTCTGGCGATTCAGCGCCATCTTGTCGGCCACCGCAGCCGGCAGGTCGATGTCCAGCACGTCGGCCAGACGCACCAGATAGACCAGCACGTCGGCCAGTTCGTGGCCGACCGCGATGCGCTTGTCGTCGGCCAGTTCGCGGCCGGTGGGCAGCCACTGGAAGTGCTCCATCACCTCGGCGGCTTCGATGCTCATCGCCATCGCCAGATTCTTCGGCGTATGGAACTGCGCCCAGTCGCGTTCATCGACGAACTGGCGGATCAGGTCGCGCAGGGCGGACAGGTCGGTGGTGTCGGTGTGCGACGGCATGGTGTGATCGAAGTAACGGAGGTGTGTGATTGTTGCAAAACTCCATCCTTGCGTCGCCGTCAAGACTTGATCTTGCAAATGGTGCGGCGCAGTATCGGCAGCGTCTTCCCACCGATTCCCCTGATGACCCAGGCAACTCAAGAGCCGAAAGCCCTTGCGCCGCTGATGCTTGCCGCACTCGGCGTCGTGTTCGGCGACATCGGTACCAGCCCGCTCTACGCCTTCAAGGAAGCCTTCGCCGGATCGCACGGACTGCCGCTGTCGGAGGCCAATGTGCTGGCCACGCTGTCGGCGCTGTTCTGGGCGGTCACGCTGATCATTTCGTTCAAGTACGTGTTCATCGTGCTGCGCTTCGACAACGAGGGCGAGGGTGGCGCGCTGGCGCTGGCTTCGCTGGCGCAGCGTTCGGCGCGCACCGGCGTACGTCGCCGCGTTGCGGCGGTCACCGCAGCCGGCGTGTTCGCCGCCGCGATGTTCTACGGTGACGCGGTGATCACGCCGGCGATTTCGGTGCTGTCGGCGGTCGAAGGCATTGCCGTGGTGACGCCCACTCTGGAGCACTGGGTCGAACCGATCACCATCGTCATCCTGGTCCTGCTGTTCTGCGTGCAGCGCACCGGTACGGCTGTCGTGGGGCGTTTCTTCGGGCCGATCACCATCGTCTGGTTCGCCGTGCTGGCGCTGCTGGGTGCATCGAGCATCGCGCAGACGCCCGAGGTGTTGCGCGCGCTGAACCCGGCCTACGCCGTCTCGTTCGCGATCGACACGCCGGGGCAGGCCTTCCTGCTGCTCGGTGCGGTCTTCCTCGCGCTGACCGGCGGCGAGGCGCTGTATGCCGACATGGGTCACTTCGGCCGGCGTCCGGTGCGGCTGGCCTGGTATTTCATCGTGTCGCCGGCGCTGCTGATCAACTACTTCGGTCAGGGCGCGCTGGTGCTGCGAGCGTCCGAGGCGGTGAGCAACCCCTTCTTCATGCTGGCTCCCGAGGACTGGCGGCTGCCGCTGGTCGCGCTGGCGACGATGGCCACCGTGATCGCGTCGCAGGCGACAATTTCCGGCGCCTTCTCGATCACCGCCCAGGCGACGCGCCTGGGTTACCTGCCGCGCCTGCGTCAGCTGCACACCTCGGACACCGAACGCGGACAGGTCTACATACCCGCGGTGAACTGGATGATGCTGGTCGCCGTGGTCGTGCTGGTGCTCGAGTTCGACACGTCGAGCGAACTGGCGGCGGCCTACGGCATCGCGGTGTCGGGCGACATGATCATCACGACGCTGCTGATGCTGTTCATCACGACCATGTCGCAGCGTCGCCTGAAGACGCTGCTGCTCGCCGTGCTCGGCGTCTTCCTGGTGGTCGAGATGCTGTTCTTCGCGTCCAACCTGACCAAGTTCATGGCCGGTGGCTGGCTGCCCATGCTGCTCGGCGGTGCGCTGTTCACGATGCTTACGACGTGGAAGCAGGGGACTGCGCTGATCACCCGCGAACGCCGGCGCATCAACATCCCGATGGCCGACTTCATCGGCGGACCGCCGCTGGACGTTCCGCGTGTGCCGGGCACGGCGATCTACCTGACGTCCGATACGGAAACGGTGCCCAGTGCGCTGTTCCACAATCTGAAGCACTTCAAGGTGCTGCATGAGCGCGTGTTCTTCCTGCACGTGATGATCGAGGATGTGCCGCGCGTGCCGGACATCGACCGCATCGAAGTGCACAAGCTCGGTGGCGAGCACTACACGGTGGAGGCGCGCTACGGCTTCCGCGAGGAACCGGACATTCCGAAGGCGCTCGCCGCGCTGGCCGATCTGGGCCTCGAACTGGAGCCGATGAGCACCACCTATTTCGTCGCCCGCGCGACCGTGGTCGAAGGCCAGGGTGACGACCTGCAGTCGTGGCGGCGTGCGCTGTTCGGCTGGATGATGCGGCAGTCAGAAGGGCCGGCGAACTATTTCCACCTGCCGCCGAATCAGGTGGTCGAGCTGGGGACGCAGATCAGTCTCTGAACGGCTGCGGCGGCTGCGGGCAATTTTCCCGGCCGCACCGGCCGGGGCTTCCGCCGGAACTGCGACGCACTGACAATGCCGAACCTCGCGGAGGCCGATGCGCCTCCAGCCTGCTTCACCCCTCGCACAGGAAAACAACGATGCGCTATACCCGCACCGCGATGTCGCTGCACTGGCTGATCGCGCTGATGCTGTTCGGCATGTTCGGCTTCGGCCTCTACATGGTCGAACTGCCGCTGTCACCGCAGAAGCTGAAGTTCTACTCGTATCACAAGTGGGCCGGCGTCACCGTGTTCCTGCTGGTGCTCGCGCGCCTTGCCTGGCGCATTACGCACCGGCCGCCCGCACTGCCCGCGGACATTCCGGCCTGGCAGGTGACGGCGGCGAAGGCCGGCCATCATCTGCTCTATCTGCTGATGGTGATCGTGCCGCTGTCCGGCTGGCTGATGAGTTCGGCCAAGGGCTTCCAGACCGTCTGGTTCGGCGTGCTGCCGCTGCCCGATCTGCTGTCCAAGGACGAGGCGCTGGGCGAGGCGCTGCTGCTGACGCACCGGCTGCTGAACTGGTTCTTCATGCTGGTGGTGGCGGGCCACGTGTTGGCCGCGCTGAAGCATCACTTCATCGATCGCGACGGGCTGCTGTCGCGCATGCTGCCCGGGCGCTGATCAGCGGGCGCCGGGCGGCAGCCAGACCTGTGCCGGGTCGAGCGCATAGCTCCACGGCAGGCCCGCATTCTTCCACCCATTGACGGTGCGCTTGCCGCGCTCGGCGCCGCTGTCCGCGGTGTCGCCCTCGAAACCGTCGATCACCGTCCATACCCGGGTGAAACCGGCCGCGGCCAGCGCATTGACGGCGCGCGCCGTGCGGTCGCCGGAGCGGCAGATGAGCACGATGTCGGCGTTGCGGTCCAGTCCCTTGGCCTGCAGGCGCTGTTCGACCGAGCGGATGAATTCAGGGTTCTTGTGCAGCGTGAAGCGGCGCGACTTGGCGTCGAAGTGGTCGAAGTCGACCAGCATGAAGGGCACGTTGGCGTCCATGCCGGCCGGCACGCCGACATAGCTCACCTCGGCCTGGGTACGCACGTCGAGGAAGAGCGTGCCGCCGGGGTTTTCGCTCAGCATGCGGTGCGCCTCGGCCGAGGTCAGATAGCGGTCCAGCACCGTGCGCTTGTCCGGCGGCACGGCGGCGGGATCGATGGCGTAGGCGCTGCTGCATGCGTACAGCGCGAGTGCAAGGAAGATTGATCGCATCGAGGACTCCTTCGCGGGGATCGCCGCGCAGGGAGGCGGCGATCAGGCCACGCTGAGGCGCGGCTTGCCACGCAGTCGACTGCGCAGCGGGCGGTCGAGTTCTGCCAGACGCGCGGTCAGCGTATCCATCAGCTTGTCGCGCGATACCGATTTGGCGACGAAGCAGCTGGCGCCGGCGTCCATCGCTGCGCGTTGCCAGGCCGGGTCCTCGATGCCCGACAGCATCACGATGACCAGCTTGTCGGCGCTGTAGTGTTCGCGCAGCGCCTTGCAGGTGGCGACGCCGTCCATGCCCTGCATCAGTCCGTCGAGCAGCAGCACGTGCGGGCATTGCTGGCCCACCATCAGCAGCGCCTGCTCGCCGCTCTCCGCCTCGCGGATGTGCGTGCAGCCGGCGCCTTCGAGCGAGCGGCGCATCAGGAAGCGTTCCGCCTCGTCGTCGTCGACGATCAGGATGTCCAGCGCATCGGGCAGTGCGCCCTGCGCGCCTTCGCTGTCCAGGCTGCATTCGAGTACGCGACGCGCCGACTCGAGCTGCATGCGGCTGGCGATCGGCACCAGCGTGGTGGCGAGCGCCCAGTCCTTTTCCAGCGCGGCGGCTTCGAGCCGACGCATCGTGTCGTGCAGGTCGAAGGCCTGCGCATGCACGGCCAGCGACTTCAGCGTGTGGGCGGCGCGGCGCAGCGTGTTCTCGTCGCGCTCGCGCAGCGCTTCCTGCATGGCCAGCACGTTGCGCTGCGATTCCTTCTCGTACAGCGCAGCGAAGCGGGCACGGTCCTGCTGGTTGATCGCGTCGATCGAGATCGACTGCGTGCCGGACACCGCGTTGTCCGGCAGCCACTTGCGCACGATGGCGTACAGGTCGTCTTCGCGGAAGGGCTTGGCCAGGTAGTCGTCCATGCCGGCGGCGATGCAGTTCTCGCGGTCGCCGTCGTTGGCGCCGGCGGTCAGCGCGATCAGCGGCGTGGCCGGCAGGCCGACCAGGCGTTCGCGATCGCGGATGCGTTCGCAGGCTTCGAAGCCATCCATGCCGGGCATCTGGCAGTCCATCAGCACGAGGTCGAAGCGGGCGTGCTCAAGCTCCTGCAGCGCCTGTCGACCGTCGCGCGCCAGCGTGCAGCGCAGGCCGAAGGCCTCAAGCATGTGGGAGGCGACTTCGGCATTGACCGGGCTGTCCTCGACCAGCAGCACGCTGCCGGACAGTCGCGGCAAGGTGGGCAGCGACAGGCTGTTCTGCGCTTCCTCGATGCCGGTCGATACCACCTTGCACGGCAGCGACAGTGTGAAGGTGGAGCCTATGCCCTGGGCGCTGCGCAGCGTCACCGAGCCGCCGAGCATTTCGGCCAGCTGACGCGAAATCGCCAGCCCGAGGCCGGTGCCGCCGAAGCGGCGCGAGGCAGTGTTGTCTGCCTGGGCGAAGGCGTCGAAGATGCGTGCCTGGTCGTCGTGCGCGATGCCGATGCCGGTATCGCGGACCGACATGACCATGCGCACGGAACCGCTGGTCGGGCGGTCGTGCAGCATCAGGTCGTCGTCCATCGAGTGCGCGCGCAGCGTGACGAACACGCCGCCGTGGTCGGTGAACTTGATGGCGTTGCCGATCAGGTTGACAGCGATCTGGCGCAGGCGACCGGGGTCGCCCTCGATGCGGCCCGGTACCGCGTCGTCGACGTCGAGTGCCAGTGTCAGGTTCTTTTCACGTGCCTGGGCGCCGAGCAGCTCGGTCACTTCGCGCAGCGTGCGCCGCGGGTCGAACTCGCTGCGCACGAGGTCGAAGCGGCCGGCTTCGATCTTCGACAGATCGAGAATGTCGTTCAGCAGATCGAGCAGGTTTTCGCCCGAGCGGTAAAGCGTTTCCAGGTAGCGCCGCTGCTCGCCGTTCAGTTCGCTGCGCAGCAGCAGCTGCGCCATGCCCAGCACGCCATTCATCGGCGTGCGGATTTCGTGGCTCATGTTCGCCAGGAACTGGCTCTTCGCCTGGTTGGCCTGTTCGGCGTTCTCCTTCGCTTCCTCGTTTTCCTGCGCCACCTTGGCGTGGTGCAGGCGCAGCCGGATGAACTCGGCGGTGTTGCGCTGGAAGCGACGGGCGTTGACGACGGCGATCATCAGGAACAGCAGGATGAAGCCGCCCAGCACCTCGCGCTCCGGCTCGGGCGAGCGCAGATAGAAATAGGCGGTGGGGAGCAGTGTGGGCAGCGCCATGCACAGATAGGCCTTCCACATGCCGGTCAGCGAGAACAGCCCGACGGCGGACACGGCCACCAGGCAGAGCGGCACCACCATTTCGTAGGGATGTCCCGGCGGCGGCATCAGGAACACGCCGAGCGACCCCCAGGCGGAGCCGGCGGCGAGCACGCCGAGCATGAACAGCCACTTCCAGATCAGCGTCTCGTTGATGCCCGGCGACACGTGGCGCCAGGCCAGGATGAGACCGTAACGACCGACGTTCACGACCACCATCGCCACCAGCCAGACGCTGAGCGCGCGCGGATCGACGATGTTGTGCAGAACGCCCCAGATCAGGCTGGCCAGCACGATGGCCATCAGCAGCGTGAAGGGCGTCAGCCGGTAGGCGAGCGCCACCAGTTCCGCCTCGACCTGGCGTTCCGTGCCTTCATTGCGCGGTGTGGTGCCGTGTGACAGAAGAGTGGTGGGCATGACCGGCTCAGCTCGTAGGGCAGTCGGCCGCGAGGCCCGATGAGAAGGAGTAGTTCCGGTTCACGACTGTGGGCACGGTTTCTTTAACCGGCAGGCCGTGATGCGGCGCCGCATTCACTGTCCGTAGCTCCCGAACTTGACCAGCACGCGCGCCATTTCGGCGTCGTCGATCAGCTGCGGCGTGCCGATCTGCAGTGCGCGCCAGTACTGTTCGCACAGGGTTTCGAATTCGACCGCCAGCGCGACCGCCTGAGCCAGATCGCGGCCGAACACCAGCATGCCGTGGTTGGCCATCAGGCAAGCACAGCGCCCGTCGAGTGCGTCGATCACCGCGTCGGACAGCGCCTGTTCGCCGAAGGTGGCGTAGCGCGCGCAGCGCACCGTGGCGCCACCGAAGCGCGCAATCATGTAGTGGAACGGGGGAATGTCTGCACCGACGCAGGCGAGCGCGGTGGCGAAGGGGGCGTGCGTGTGAACGACCGCACCGGCTTCGGGCCGGGCCTGATAAATGTCGCGATGGATGCGCCATTCCGAGGACGGCTTGAGCCGGCCTGCGAAACCGCCGTCCTGGTCGACCAGAACCATGTCGTCCGGCGTGCACGCATCCGGTTCGAGTCCGCTCGGTGTGATCAGGAATGCGGTGCCGCGGCGCGCGCTGACATTGCCAGCCGCACCGCGGTTCAGTCCGCACGCTTCCAACCGGCGAGCCGCAGAGTGCACGTCGGCGCCGCTGACCTCAGTCATCAGGGTGTGCCCCTGTATTGTGGAGTGCCGCCGATTATCCCCAACACGCCGCGGATTACAAGCGTGTCCGTGTTAAAGGTTGACGAAACGTCAGTGGTTTCCCCACATCGTCAGTTGGAAACCGTTGTCACATAAGGGTTTCAATTTTCTCGAAACAACATTAACTTCTGTGGATGAAGTCAGGCCGCGAACTGTTTCGGCGTCTGCCCGGCCGCGCAGTCGATCGAGCCGCGCTCGGTCACGATGGCGCTCAGCAGTGCGACCGGCGTCACGTCGAAGGCCGGATTGGCGACAGCGCGGCCGGCGTCGAGCACCGTGACGCCGCCCTCGGCGCCCCGCACGACGCGCACCTCGTCGCCACTGCGTTCCTCGATAGGTATCGCATCGCCGTCGGCACAGCTCAGGTCTATGGTCGACCACGGCGCAGCGACCCAGAAGGGCAGTGCATGCGCGTGTGCCGCCAGCGCCTTCAGATAGCTGCCCACCTTGTTCGCGGTGTCGCCATTCGCCGCGATGCGGTCGGCGCCGATCACCACCGCGTCGACGCGGCCTTCGCGCATCAGCTGACCGGCGGCGTTGTCGGCGATCACGGTGTGCGGCACGCCGGCGCGCGCCAGTTCCCAGGCGGTCAGCAGGCCCTGGTTGCGCGGCCGCGTTTCCGACACCCAGATGTGGATGTCCAGCCCGGCCTGCTGCGCCAGATAGATACCGGACAGTGCAGTGCCCCAGCCGGTCGTGGCCAGCCAGCCGGCGTTGCAGTGGGTCATCAGATCGATGCGGCCGGATGCCGGCAGCGCGCGGATCAGCGCCAGCGTGTGTTCGCCGATGGCGCGGTTGGCAGCGCGGTCCTCGTCGCAGATCGCCAGCGCCTCGTGCCACGCGGCGTCAGCCCGCACCGAAGGTGCGAGTGGACGCACCGCGCGTGCGACCCGGTCCAGCGCCCAGGCCAGATTGACCGCGGTCGGTCGGGTGGCGGCCAGCGCGACTCGGGCGGCGTCGAGCGCGGCGTCGTCGGCCGCCTCACGCAGCGCCAGCGCCAGACCGAAGGCGCCGATGGCGCCGATCAGCGGCGCGCCGCGCACCTGCATCGAGGCGATCGCGTGGGCCGCCTGCGCAGCGGTGTCGATGCGCAGTTCTTTTTCGGCGAAGGGCAGGCGGGTCTGGTCGAGGATGTGGAGCACATCGTTGTCGATGCGCAGCGGGCTGGGGGTGTCGGTCATGGAGCGGGGCGGGCATGCCGTATTGCGTCGGGGCCTGAAGCATAATCCGCCCTCCAAGCCAGAGCGATGTCTGCCATGCAGGATTACAGCGGCCGCGTGCCGTCCAAGCTGCCCGACGTGGGCACCACGATATTCACCGTCATTTCGCGCGAAGCGGCCGAACTGGGCGCGCTGAACCTGTCGCAGGGCTTTCCCGACTTTACTGCCGGGCCGGAACTGTTCGATGCGGTGGCGCGGCACATGCACGCCGGCCACAACCAGTATTCGCCGATGGCCGGCCAGCCTGCGCTGCGCGCCGCGGTGTCCGCCAAGATGGCCGCGGTGTATGGCGCACAGTACGACCCGGAAACCGAAATCACCATCACCGCCGGCGCCACCCAGGCCGTCTACACCGCGATCACCGCGCTGGCCGGGCCGGGCGACGAGGTGATCATTTTCGAGCCGGCCTTCGACAGCTATCTGCCGGGTATCCGGCTGGCGGGCGCGACGCCGGTATTCATCCGGCTGGAGGCGCCGCACTTCCTGCCGGACTGGGACGCGGTGGCGCGCGCGATCACGCCGCGCACCCGCCTCATCGTCACCAATACGCCACACAACCCGACCGGCGCTGCCTGGTCGCTGGACGACCAGCGCCGGCTGGCCGCGCTGTGCGACGGCCGCGACATTCTGGTCATTTCGGACGAGGTGTACGAACACATCATGTTCGACGGCCGCGAGCACGCGAGCGCCTGCCGCGTGCCGGAACTGGCGGCGCGCACGCTGCTGGTGTCCAGCTTCGGCAAGACCTTCCACGTGACCGGCTGGAAGGTGGGCTTCGTCTGCGCGCCGCCGTCGCTGACCGCCGAATTCCGCCGCGTGCATCAGTTCAACGTGTTCGCAGTGAACACGCCCTGCCAGCTCGGGCTGGCCGACTACATGGCCGACGCCTCGCGCTACCTCGACCTCGGCGCCTTCTACCAGAAGAAGCGCGACGACTTCCGCGCTCGCATGGCCGCTTCACGCTTCGAACTGCTGGACTGCGCCGGCACCTATTTCCAGCTCGCCCGCTATCACGCGATCGCCGACGAGCCGGACGCCGTGTTCGTACGCCGGCTGATGCGCGAAGCCGGCGTGGCCACCATACCGGTGTCCGCTTTCCACCACGATGGCTTCGACGCGAAGCTCATCCGTTTCTGCTTCGCCAAGAGCGAAGCGCTCATTGCACAGGCCTGCGAGCGCCTGTGCGCCTATTGAAAGCTGCAATGGAAAACGTCGATTTCGAATTGCGGGGCGAATACGTCGCCCTGTGCGACCTGCTGAAGATCGCCGGTGTCGTCACCAGTGGCGGCGAGGGCAAGGCCCGCGTCGACGCCGGTGGCGTAATGGTGGACGGCAGGCCGGAATCACGCCGCACCGCCAAGATCCGGGCCGGTCAGGTGGTGGAGTGCGACGGCGTGCGCGTCAAGGTGCGCGGCACAGCCGAGTAATCGCGGGGCGGCAGCTGCCGCCGATGGCGCGTCTGCATGCCGCGTGAGAGGGCCGTGTCACCCGACACCGGTTCTCTGCGGCAGCGAGCGCCGCTCGCGATGCGGCGGAAGAACTCATCAGCGGATTTTTCCGCGCACCGTCACGAGCAGCGCCCGCGCCGACGACGGAACCCGCGCATGGGGCGGATGCGCGCCTGCGCGCGGTGTTTTCCGGCGTGACCGGACAGTCGGCGACCAGGGCGTCACCGGCGATCGCCGATCGCGTGTCCGGGCCTCGCATCGACCCGCCACGTCTCTCCTCTACGCAGCGACACCCCTTCGAACTCGAGCACCGGCGATGACCGCAGCGGCATCGTGCCGGTGTCGACTGCGCGCATCGGCACCCGGTGCCCATGGCGGACCACGGGCAGCAAGAGGGTTACGGACGACGCACCGGATGCGAAAGCGCGGCGTCGGGCGCCGATGACATTGCGCTGTGCCGGCGCATCCACCTCCGGTCGACGGTGAGGTCCGTCCGGTCAGGGACGGATCGAGCGAGGCAGCGATCACGCCGATGACGGTTATGTGCGCCAGCCAACGGACCCCGCGTCACAGGGGCACTACCGTGCAGCAACGTGCACATGCCATGAGGCATGACGCCCGCCACTCCGCACTTCACCAGAAGGACTGTCATGGCAATCTCGACCGCTGCACCGCTCGATCCGCCCGCACGCGGATACGGCCTGTCCGACACTCAACTCGATCGCCCACGCCCGATGAACAGCGCCGTGTCATGGTGGGCCATCGCGGCTGGCGCTGCCGCCGGCGCCGCCCTGTCGCTGATCCTGCTGATCCTCGGCGTGGGGCTCGGCCTGTCTTCGGTATCCCCATGGGCGCTCGAAGGCGTCAGCGCAGCGACCTTCGGCGTGTCCACCATCGTGTGGCTGACGCTCACGCAGTTGCTCTCCTCTGCAATGGGGGGCTATCTGGCTGGCAGGCTGCGCACACGATGGATGGACACGCCCGCTGACGAGATCTACTTCCGTGATACCGCGCATGGTTTTCTGGCGTGGGCCGTCGCTTCGCTGACCACGGCCGCGCTGCTGACCTCGGTGATCGGGTCCATCCTCAGCGGCGGCATCCAGGCCGGGGCCTCGGCAGTCGGCGGCGCAGCGATCACGGCCTCTGCGGCTGCGGGCGGCCTCGCCGCATCGGGGAGAGCGGCGTCGGATGACGGTGGGCCGATGGCCTACTTCGTCGACGCCCTGTTTCGCGCGGACGGGCCTGCCTCGACGGCCGGTTCGTCGGAGGCCGAGACGCCGGTCACCGCTTCGGAGCGCGCGTTGTCCGTCGATGTCGCGGAAGTCAGCCGGATATTCATGAACGTCAGCCGTTCCGCACCCCTGCCGCCGGATGACCTGCGTTATGTCGGTCGGCTGGTCGCCCAGCGCACCGGCATGTCGCAGCAGGACGCGGAGAAACGCGTGACCGACCTTTATGCGCGTGCCCAGGCCAGGCTGAACGAGGCCGAAATCGCCGCGAAGGAGGCCGCCGACGCGGCACGAAAGGCGTCCGCCTACGCTGCACTGTGGGTCTTCGTATCCCTGCTCATCGGCGCGTTCGTCTCCAGCCTGGCAGCGACCTGCGGTGGCCGGCAGCGTGACGCCTGACGGGGCGGTTCGAACACTCCACATCACGAGGCCACCATGCGTTCACTGTTGCTCCTGCTTCTCGGCATTCCCATCCCGATCATCATACTGATCGCGCTGTTCGTGCATTGATTGCACCTCTCTCATCCGCAACAAAGCCAAGGAACCGCCATGACTACGAACACCCGGAACACTGCCGCATCGAAGACACCCGCCGTCGCAAAGGACGCCATTGCCCTGCTCAGAGCCGACCATGGAACAGTCAGCGGCCTGTTTGCCGAATACGAAAAGACGGACTCGAGCAAGAAGAAGAAAGCACTCGTCGCCGAGATATGTGCCGAACTGAGCGTGCATGCGCAGATCGAGGAAGAGATCTTCTACCCGGCGGTCAAGGCGGCACTGAAGGACAAGCTGCTGGTACCGGAGGCCGTGGTCGAACACGCCAGCCTGATGGACCTGATCGCACAGATCGAAGGCATCGACCCGGACGGCGAAAGCTATGAAGCCAAGGTGAAGGTGCTGTCCGAGTACGTCAAACATCACGTCAAGGAGGAGCAGGACGAAATGTTCCCCAAGGCGAAGGCGTCCTCACTCGACCTTGTCGAACTGGGTGACCGGATGGCGGCGCGCAAGGCCGATCTGCTCGCCGCCCGCGGCTGACGCAGGCGCACCGTCCCGTCCAGTGCGCAGAACGAACCCCTTGATGAGCATGTGGCTGAGCGGCGCCCACCGGATGGCCGGGAGGATGCGCGGCCAGGCGACCGCAGCGGCCAGGCGTCAGATCGACGCCGCCGTGATCGAGCTTTTCCACGACACGCTGACGGCCCTGTCCGGCAGGTCAGTGCCGGCCGCGCCCAGGACCAGGCTACGACGGCGCCGCTGATTCATCCGCCGTCCGGACGGCCTCCTGCGGCCGACCCTGAAGGCGGAAGGCAGGTCTCCCCTGTTGCCGGATTGCGTCGGTCCTGCCACGCAGGTCCGATGACCGAAGCACTCTCCACACGCCTCTTGATGGCCGATCGGGCCCGAGGCGTTCCACGCCTCACCTTCGTTGCACTCACCGCGGGACAATCATGAAGAGAGATTACGCATTCGCGGCTCCCAATCCGTCGCTGACCTTGCTGGAACCGTTTCGTGCGGCAATGGAGTTCGCCTTCCAGCAATGCTCCGCACCGCGCGAAGCGGTGCCCGGCGACGGGCATCCGGTGGTCATCTTCCCGGGTCTGGGGACCGACGGCACGTCGGTGTCCATTCTGCGCGCCCACTGCCGGCAACTTGGCTACGAGGCCTTCGACTGGGGGCAGGGCGTCAATGTCGGGCCTCAAGGTGAGCTCGGCGCCTGGCTCGCGGGCCTCGCGGACCGGATATCCGTCCAGCTGGAGAAACACGCACAACCCGCGACGCTCATCGGCTGGAGTCTGGGTGGCCTGTATGCACGCGAACTGGGCAAGTTGATCGCCCCCAGGCTGCGGCAGGTGATCACCATCGCCACACCGTTCAACGGCGGCGCCGCCGACAGCAACGCGAGCTGGCTATCAAGTGTGCTGGGCGGTCGTGCAGCCAGCATCGATTCGTCATGGATCGAGCGCCTTCGCGTACCACCGCCCCTCCGTACCACCTCCATCTACAGCCGGTCGGATGGTGTGGTGGCGTGGGAAACCTGCCGTCATGGCACGCGCTCCCGGCTCACCCAGGACATCGAGGTCGACGGCAGCCACATGGGCATGGGCTGGAACCGGGAGGTACTGGACATCGTCGCCGATCGACTGGGCCAGCATGCGGGCCCTTGGCGCCGCTACGTCGGCACGGCCTGAGGGACATCGGCGTGTCGTGATTCTCATCCGCACCGTTCGCAGCGTTCACACCGCCGCTGCGGTATCAACCTTTCAGGACGCTCCCATGAAAAAGACAGCCCCCAGCCACCCTGCCGCCGACACGCGGCCCACCCCGGCAAACGACCCCGGTGCCGCTCACAGGCTCGCGCAACAAGCGGCCGACGTCGAGGCGCTCGCCGGGTCAATGCCGCACAATGCCAGCAAGAGCAGCGAGTACGGACGGAATACTGCGATCGCGCCACCGGCGGGACAGGTGCTGGATCGGGCGAACGCGCTGACGTCGGCCAGCACGCTCAGCGAATGCAATCACTCGGCCAAGACTGGCGATGGCGCCACTTCGCTGGACCGGGCCCGGACCGACTCCAGCGGACAGACACTGACGACCAATCAGGGCGTCGCAGTCGCCGACAACCAGAGTTCGCTGAAAGCCGGCCTGCGCGGACCGACCCTGCTTGAAGATTTCATCCTGCGCGAGAAGATCACGCACTTCGACCATGAACGCATTCCGGAGCGCGTGGTGCATGCCCGGGGCTCGGCCGCGCACGGCTATTTCGAGGCCTACCAGCCGCTGACCGGGCTCACGCGCGCGGCGCCCTTCCAGGAGGCCGGCAAGATCACGCCGGTATTCGTGCGCTTCTCCACCGTCGCAGGTGAACGGGGTTCAGTCGACACGGCACGCGATGTCCGCGGTTTCGCCGTCAAGTTCTACACCGACGAGGGCAATTGGGACCTGGTGGGCAACAACATCCCGGTCTTCTTCATCCAGGACGCGATGAAGTTCCCGGACCTGGTGCACGCCGTGAAGCCCGAACCGCACAACGGGATGCCGCAGGCGGCGTCAGCCCATGACACCTTCTGGGACTTTGCGTCGCTGATGCCGGAGACCACGCACACGCTGATGTGGGTGATGTCCGACCGCGGCATACCGCGCAGCCTGCGGATGATGCAGGGCTTCGGCGTACATACCTTCCGGCTGGTCAATGCGGCGGGCGAGTCGCACTTCGTCAAGTTCCACTGGACGCCCCGACTCGGCACCCACTCGCTGGTCTGGGATGAAGCGGTCAAGATCGCCGGCGCCGACGCTGACTTCCATCGCCGCGACCTGTGGGACGCGATCGAAGCCGGCGAGTACCCGGAATGGGAACTTGGCCTGCAGATATTCACCGAAGCCCAGGCCGAAAGCTTCAGCTTCGATGTGCTCGATGCAACCAAGCTGATCCCGGAAGAACTGGTGCCGGTGACGCCGGTCGGCCGCATGGTACTCAACCGCAATCCGGACAATTTCTTTGCCGAAACCGAGCAGGTCGCCTTCTGTACCGCGCATGTGGTGCCCGGCATCGACTTCAGCAACGACCCGCTGCTGGCCGGGCGCATACATTCGTACATCGATACCCAGATCACCCGGCTGGGCGGCGCGAATTTCCACGAGCTGCCGATCAACGCACCACTGGCGCCGGTCCACAACAACCAGCGCGACGGTCTGCATCGCCAGGCCATTGCCCGCGGCAAGGCTGCATACGAGCCGAACTCGCTGGCTGGCGGCTGCCCGTTCCAGGCTGGTGCGGCAGGCTTCGTGTCGTTTCCGCAACCGATCGACGACGACAAGCTGCGTGGCAAGCCGGAGAAGTTTGCCGATCACTACACGCAAGCCACGCTGTTCTATGACAGCCAGACCGAGGTGGAGAAGGCGCACATCGTCGGTGGCTTCCGCTTCGAACTGAGCAAGGTAACCGTGCCGGCCATCCGCGAACGCATGCTCGCTTCGCTGGTGAACGTGTCCGCCGACATGGCCGCGAAGATCGCCGACGGACTGGGCATGAAGTTGCCCGACGCGATGCCGCGAGCGTCGGCGAAACCGGCGGAGCCCGAGGTGATCATATCGCCGGCGCTGTCCCTCAGCGCGCGGCCCGGCGACGGCGGGATCCGCACCCGCAAGGTGGCCATCCTGGTTGCCGACGGCGTGCTCGGCGCGTCGGTCGGGGCCGTTCAGGCTGCGCTGAGCGCGGCCGGTGCCGCAGCATGCGTCGTCGCGCCTCGTCTCGGTCCGGTCAGGACCGCCGACGGCACGTCGGTGGACGGGACCGGCACGCTGGAGAACTCGCCGCCGGTGCTGTTCGATGCGCTCGTCCTGCCGGATGGGGGGGACGGCGTCGCGCTGTTGGCCCGCCACGGCCAGACGCTGGAGTTCGTGACCAACCAGTATCGCCACGGCAAGACCATGCTGGTCATCGGCGCGTCGAAGGCCTTGCTCGGCAAGGCCGGCATCGCAAGCGAGTTGAGCTCAGGTCTGCCCGATCCGGGCATCGTGCTGGCGAGCGACGATGCGCTGGTCGAAGGTGTGGCGGCGTTCATCGCCGCCCTCGGCAAGCATCGTCATCCGGCACGTGAAACGGACCCGCCGGGTGTCTGAGGGCAGCCCTGTTGTCGACGGGCGGTGATGATCTGAGAAATGGTGGGCGCGGCCCGGCGCGCAGTCGTCGGGTGCGCGCCTGCTGACTGACGCGCTAGCGCGTGTCTGCGACACGGCGGGCCGCGGCGAGTCCGCTGCGCACGGCGGCTTCCAGCGTGGCCGGATAGTCGGCGACGAGGTAGTCGCCGGCGATGGCGATGCGGGTGTCGCGCGGCTGTTCGATCGCGGCACGTCCCGGCGTGCAGCGGAAGGTGGCGCGGCGTTCGCTGATCGTGCGTACCCACAGCGGATCGGACAGCGCGGGGAACTGGCTGCGCAGCGCGGCCAGTACGGTGCGTTCCGTCTCTTCCCGCGTGCCGCCCGCGGCGGATACGACACCGGCCAGCAGGCCGGGCGGACCGCCGAGCTGGCCGCGGTCGAACACCCAGTGCGGTTCGCCAGCGACGAAGCCGGTCATCGCTGCGGGCAGGCGCGTGCGGGCGTCGAATGCGGCATAGACGGTGGTGATGGCTTCGTATGCCAGCGCCGCGACCTGTCGCGCGATGGTCTCCAAGCCCGGCAGGTCGCCGAGCAGCGCCGGCAACTGATGCGGGCTGCAGGCGAACACGACGCGGTCGAAGCGCTGCACGCCGTCGGCGCAGTCGATGGCGAAGCCGTCGGCCCGCTCACGCACCGTGCGCACGCGCGTTCCGGTGTTCACTGCTGCGCCGTGCGCACGCAGCCAGAACAGCGCCGGTTCTGGCAACAAGCTTCCGAGGTCGGCGCGCGGCAGCAGCAGGTCGGCCGCGCCCGGTGGCCCCATCAGGCTGTCGGTCAGCACGCGCGCGAACACGCGGGCGCTGGACTGTTCGATCGAGGTGTTCAGCGCGGCCACACACAGCGGCGCCCACAGGTGCGTGATTGCGCCTGGCGTCTGCGCGCTGCGTGAGAGCAGGGCGTCGACGCTCTCGTCGGCGGCCGGGACACGGCGTATCGCGCGCATCAGCCGCAGTGCGGCCAGACGGTCGCGCCAGCTCATGCCTCGGGCGCGCAGGAAGGCGAGGGCGATGCCGAGGCGCCCGCTGCTCTGCGCGCGCAGCGAGAAGCCATCGTCGAATTCGAGCGCCAGCGGCAGGCGCTGCAGCAGCGCGTCGGGGTCTGCGCCGACGGCACGCATCAGCGCCAGCGTTTCGCTGTAGGCGCCGATCAGGATGTGCTGGCCGTTGTCGAGCGGCAGACCGTCCATGTGTACGGTGCGCGCGCGACCGCCCACCTGGGGCGCGGCCTCGAACACCGTCGGCTGAAGCCCACGGCGTACGCAGTCGACCGCGCAGGCCAGGCCGGCCCATCCGCCACCGACGATGGCGACCGTGGTGCTCAACTTCTAAGCCAGGTTTTCCACGCCAGCCACAGCTTGCGCAGCGGCGTCAGCGCGATGCGCCGGTCGAGCACGCGGCACCCGTCGCGCTCGATCTCGTCGAGCAGCGTGCGGTAGATCGCGGCCATCACCAGGCCCGGTCGCTGCGCTGCGCGGTCCTGCTTAGGCAGCGCAGCCATCGCCTGTTCGTAGTACTGGCGGGCGCGGGCGATCTGGAACTCCATCAGCTGGCGGAATTCGTCGCTGTAGCGCGCGTTCAGGATGTCGGCGGCGCGCACGTTGAAGCGCTGCAGTTCCTCGACCGGCAGGTAGATGCGACCGCGTCGCGCGTCCTCGCCCACGTCGCGGATGATGTTGGTGAGCTGGAAGGCGATGCCCAGATCGTGCGCATACTTCTGCGTGTCGCGGTGCGTCGAGCCGAAGATCTGCGAGGCGAGCAGACCGACCACCGACGCGACGCGGTAGCAGTAGAGCTGCAGCCCCTTGAAGTCGAGATAGCGCGACTGGTCGAGATCCATCTCCATGCCGTCGATGATTTCGAGCAGCTGTTCGCGCGGCAGGCCGTAGTCGCGGATGGCCGGCAGCAGCGCCAGACAGACCGGATGCTCCGGCGTGCCGTCGAAGCAGGCGTCGATCTGCGTGCGCCACCAGGCGAGCTGGGTGCGCGCGATGCCGACGTCCTCGGTTTCGTCGACCACGTCGTCGACCTCGCGGCAGAAGGCGTACAGCGCGGTGATCGCGCGGCGGCGCGGCGGCGGCAGGAAAAGGAAGCTGTAATAGAAGGACGAGCCGCTCTTCGCGGCGCGGTCCTGACAGTATTCGTCGGGAGTCATCGGTAGGTGAGGGCCTTGAGGCCGATCAGCGGCCAGTCGGTTCGGCCCAGTTTCGGGCGGCGGCGGAACACATCGTAATCGACCTGTTCGATGCGCTGCAAAATGCGCAGCCCGCCCTGCACGATCAGGCGCAGTTCCCAGCCGATGCGACCGGGCAGGCGACGTGCCAGCGGCATGCCGGAGCGCATCAGTGCACGGGCGTCATCGACCAGGTGTTTCATCATGGCGCGGAAGGCTTCGTCGCAGCGGGCCTCACGCAGATGCGCCTCGGTCACGCCGAAGCGCGCCATCGTGTCGAGCGGAATGTAGATGCGGCCGGGCGGCAGGCCGTCGGCGTTCTTGCCGATGTCGATGGCGACGTCCTGCCAGTGGTTGATCAGCTGCAGCGCGCTGCAGATCGCGTCGGACTGCGCGAGGCTTTCCGCGTCATCGACCTTGTACAGGCAGAGCAGCAGCCGGCCGATCGGGTCGGCCGAGCGGCGGCAGTAGTCGCGCAGTTCGGCGTCGTTTGCGTAGCGGGTCGTCACCACGTCCTGCGCAAACGCGTCGAGCAGGTCGTGGAACAGCGGCAGCGGCAGCGACCAGGCGCGGACGGTGCGGGCCAGCCGGGCGTGTATCGGGTCGTCCGGCGCGCCGCCGCGTTCGATGACGCGCAACTGTTCGCGGCACAGTTCGAGCGCGGTCAGGCGCGCCTCCGGGGCGGCCTCGCCCTCGTCGGCGATGTCGTCCGCATTGCGGGCGAACCAGTAGATGGCCGCGACCGGCTCGCGCAGCGCGGGCGGCATCAGGCGGGAGGCGACCGGGAAGTTTTCGTAGTGTTCGACCGACATGGGGCGCCGAGTATACCGGGGGCGGGTGTACAATCCGCGCCGCGTGCCCAGGTGGCGAAATTGGTAGACGCACTGGATTTAGGTTCCAGCGCCGCAAGGCGTGGAGGTTCGAGTCCTCTCCTGGGCACCAGCCTGCGCTTGTTCAGCCAGGCTTTCTCGCCACCATCCCCACGAGTGCCGACTGTCCGCGATGCGCGGAGCCTTCGTCGAGCACGTCCTCGTACTCGTCCAGCCGTTCGATGTCGAAGTCGCCGAAGGCTTCGTGCAGCATTGTGGCGGTGTACAGGTTCTCGATGGCCGACGGCCCGCCGGTGCGGTAATCGAGCTGCTTCGGCGTATAGCCCTGCAGCACGATGCGACCGCCCGGGCGCAGCGTGCGCTTCAGATTCTCGAACAGCCGGGCGCGTTCGTCAGGTGCCGCGAACTGGATGAAGATGGCCACCACCAGATCGAAGGCTTCGTCCGGATAGATCCAGTTCAGCGCATCGACGAGGGCAAAGTCGATCTGTACGCCGCGCGTGGCGGCGAGCGCTTCGGCTTTTTCCAGCGCGACCGGCGACAGTTCGGTCGCCGTCACGTCCAGCCCCTGTTCGGCCAGCCAGACCGCGTTGCGGCCTTCGCCGTCGGCCACGCTGAGCGCGCGCTGTCCTGCGCGGAGCAGGCCGGCCTGTGCAGCGAGGAAGCGGTTCGGCGCGGTGCCGAACAGATAGGCCTCGCCGACGGCGCGGTACTTGTCGGACCAGAAGTCCTGCGCGTCGGCGTGGCTCATCAGTCCTGGATGTGGCCCATGCGCTGGGCCTTGGTCGCGAGGTAGCGGTGGTTCATCGGGTTGGCACCGGCGTGTAGCGGAATGCGCTCGACCACTTCGACGCCCTCGCTCTCCAGTGCCCGCACCTTCAGCGGATTGTTGGTGAGCAGGCGGGCCTGACGGATGCCGAGGCTGCGCACGATGTGCGCGGCGTAGCGGTAATCGCGCGCGTCGTCCTCGAAACCCAGCATGCGGTTGGCGTCCACCGTGTCGGCGCCGCTGTCCTGCAGCGCGTAGGCGCGGATCTTGTTGATCAGGCCGATGCCGCGCCCCTCCTGTCGCAGGTAGACCAGGGCACCGCGGCCTTCGGCAGCAATCGCGCGCAGCGACGCTTCGAGCTGCGGGCCGCAATCGCAGCGCAGGCTGAACAGCGTGTCGCCGGTCAGGCACTCGGAATGCAGGCGCAGCATGACCGGCGCGCCGTCGCTGAAGTCGCCCAGCGTCAGCGCAACGTGTTCGAGCCCGGTCTTCGGGTCGGCGTAGCCGTGCAGCGTGAAGTCGGCCCAACGGGTGGGCAGCCGGCAGACGATGTCCGACGGAGCGGTCGCGTGCGCGGTGGCGTCGGCCGGGTGGCGGCCGGCGTTGTCGCCTTCCGGCAGGTGGCCGATGGCGCGGTACTTCTTTTCACTGGAGTGCGTGCTCATGTGCTGCTTTGTGTTGGGGCCTGAAGCGGAGTGCGGGAGCAGGCCAAGGGGCGTAAGTATGGCCCATGTTGTGCTCGGGGCGGCACGGTCAGCTTAACCAGCGGGCGATCAGCGGCACGACAATCGCCGTGACGACACCATTCAATCCCATTGCAAGCGCGGAGAAGGCGCCGGCCGTCTCGCCGAGCTGAAAGGCGCGCGCGGTGCCGATGCCATGCGCGCTCATGCCGATGGCGAAGCCGGTTACCGCCGGGTCACGGGTGCCGGTGGCCTTGAGCAGCGCGGGGCCGATGACGGCACCGACGATGCCGGTCAGGATGACCAGAATGGCGGTCAGTGAAGGCAGGCCGCCGATCTTTTCCGAAATGCCCATGGCGATCGGCGTGGTGACCGATTTCGGCGCCAGCGACAGCAGCGTACGCGGCTCGGCGCCGAGCGCCTGCGCGATCCACCATACGGACAGCACCGACACCACCGACCCGGCCAGCAGCGCCAGCATGGACGGGCCGAACAGCTGCTTCAGCCTGGGTAGCTGCGCGTAAAGCGGAACAGCCAGGGCGACCGTGGCCGGGCCGAGCAGGAAATGGACGAACTGGGCGCCGTCGAAATAGACGGCGTAGGGCGTGCCGGTCAGCGTGAGCAGGGCGACGATGAGGGCGACCGCCAGGGCGACCGGATTGGCCAGCGGGTGCGACCCGAGCTTGAGGTAGAGCGCATGCGCCGCCTGGTAGGCCAGCAGCGTCAGCGTGAGGCCGAGCAGCGGGCTGGCCGCCAGATAGACCCAAAGCTCGCGGATTTCGCCCGTCATCGACCACGCGCTCCGAGGCGCAGCACGGCAGCGGTGAGCAGCAGCGTGATCGCGCAGCTCAGCACGACGGCGGTCAATGTTGGCAGCCATTCGCGGGCGAGCAGAGTGGCGTGCACCATGATGCCGGCGCCGGCCGGTACGAACAGCAGCGACAGGTGCTGCAGCAGGGTGTTTGCCGTTTCGCGCAGCGGTGCCGGGGTGTCGCGGCGGATCATCAGGGCGGCGAACAGCAGCGCCATGCCGACCACCGGGCCCGGCACCGGCAGCCCCAGCCACTGGACCAGCACTTCCCCGATCAGCTGCAGCACCAGCAGCAGGGTGAGCGACGCGAGCATGACGACCTCCGGCCTTGATACATGACCGGATTCTACGGCGTCCGCGGATGTGAAAAGGCCCCGGTCCTTGCGGTACCGGGGCCTTCGCTGACGGGTTTCGATCGCCGGATCAGCGATAGCCGGCGCGGTCGAACACCTTCTGCGCCTGGGCCGTCGTGCGGGCCAGTTCGCCCACGTTCAGCGTGTCGGCCTTGAAGTTGCCGAGCGACTTCAGTTCCGGGTTCGCCACCACGGCCGACTTCACCACCGGCCACTCGTTGTTGCCGTTGGCGAAATAGGCCTGCGCCTCGTCCGAGGCGAGGTATTCCAGGAACTTGACTGCGGCGTCCTTGTTCGGCGCCGTCTTCAGCACGCCGCCGCCGGAAATGTTGATGTGGGTGCCGAAGCTGGACTGGTTGGGCCACACGACGCCGACCTTTTCCATCATCGAGCGGTCTTCCGCTTTGCCCGAGCGCAGCAGGCGCACCAGGTAGTAGGTGTTCGACACCGCCACGTCGCACTCGCCGGCCGCCACCGCCTTGATCTGGTCGGTGTCGCCGCCCTTCGGGGCGCGTGCGAAGTTGGCGACCACGCCGCGTGCCCACTCTTCGGTCTTCGCCTCGCCCCAGTGCTGGATCAGCGCCGCGCCGAGCGACACGTTGTATGGGTGGGCGCCGGAGCGCGAACAGAGCTTGCCCTTCAGCGCCGGCTTGGCCAGGTCTTCGTAGTTGGCGACGTCGGCCGACTTCAGCTTCATCTTGTTGTAGATGATGACGCGGGCGCGGGTCGAGAACGCGAACCAGTTGTTCTCGGGGTCACGCAGGTGGGCGGGAATGCGCTCTTCGAGCACGGCGGACTTTACCGGGGCGAACAGGCCGAGCGCGTCGGCCTGGGCCAGGCGCGAGGCGTCGACGGTGATGAACACGTCGGCCGGGCTGTTGGCGCCTTCGTTGCGGATGCGCTCGACCAGTTCGTCTTCCTTGCCTTCGATGCGGTTGATCTTGATGCCGGTCTGGCGCGTGAAGTTCGAGTACAGCGCTTCGTCCGTCTGATAGTGACGGGCTGAGTAGAGGTTCAGCACCTTTTCCTGCGCAAGCGCCGGGGTCAGCGCGAAGGCGGCGGTCAGCGCCGTTGCGAGGCGGATGAGTCGGGATTTCATGGTCGCTCCAGGAGATACGGTCGCAAGGTTCGTGCGCGAATCAGTGCGTCACGATGCGGCCGGAAATTAGCAGAAGCAATTCGCAATTGCAAAGCATTCGCAATTGCGCTACCGTGAATGCGAATCGTTCTCAAAAGGATGTTCGCATGGACGCTGTTCTGGTCGGGGCCGATCGCCTCGGCAACATTCCCGAGGTGCTGGCCGAGTTCGGTCTGAAGATCCGTCATCACATCACCGGTCGCGATCCCAAGCACCAGCGGCAGGCGCAGCGCCTGCCCGGCGGGACCGACGTGGTGATCCTGTTTACCGACTTTCTCGGCCACAACGTGATGAAAGCCTACCGCGACGCGGCACGCGACAGCGGCGTGCCGGTGGTGGCCTGCCGTCGTTCGGTGTGTGCGTTGAAAACAGCGCTGGAGGGGTGCGGCGCGGTCAAGTGCGCGGCGTGTCCCCGCGCGAAGTGAAGCCGGCCGGAAGGAATCAGCGCAGCGAAATGCTGCTGCCCTGATCGACGTCGATCCGGCGCGCGCCGTTGAAGCGCTTGGCCCAGTAGCGGCCGGTCATGTCGTCGACACGCACGCCGCCGCCGCGCGAATTGGCGTGCATGAACTTGTTGTCGCCGAGGTAGATGCCGACGTGCGAGAAGGAGCGGCGAAGCGTGTTGAAGAACACCAGGTCGCCCGGCTGCAGTTCGTCCTTCGGAATCGTTTCACCGACACGTGCCATTTCAACCGCGGTACGCGGCAGCAGCACGCCCAGCGCATCGGAAAACACGTGGCGCACGAAACCGCTGCAGTCGAAGCCACTCTGCGGCGTATTGCCGCCGAAGCGGTAGCGGATGCCGAGCAGGGACAGGCCGTTGTCGATCAGGTCGGTCACCGCATCGGCTGCGGCGTTGGCGTGCTCGATCACGCGCTCGCCGGAGAACGGACCGTAGAGCGACGTGAATACGCCGCTTTCCGGTGCCGCAGCGGGCTCGGCCCGAACGGCGGGGGAGGCGAGAAGTGCGCAGGCAGAAGCGACGCACAACCACATCCGGAGAAGGGATATTCGGAGCATGGGGCCGGAATATACCGACGCAACCCCCATCTGCCAAGTTTTCCGACACCGCCAACATGTTGCGCGACAGCGCGCCGGCTTCCCCTACAATCGCGGGTCCGACCATCCCAGCCGACGCGCGGCCCATGAGTGATTCCCCGCCCAGCGATGATGTGATGCACGCCAAGGTGCTTGTCGTAGACGACTCGCGCATGGTGCGCGCGTCCATCATCAAACGCATCCGCGACCGCTTCGAGTGTCGCGAGGAGGCCGACGGCGAAGCCGGCTGGGCGACGTTGCTGGTCGATGATTCGATCCAGGTCGTGCTGTCTGATCTGAGCATGCCGCACCTCGATGGCTACGGCCTGCTCGAACGCATCCGCGCCTCGCACATCCAGCGCATCGCCGACATTCCGGTGATCATGATTTCCGGCGACGAGGATGACGCGGCACGCGAGCGTGCGCGGGCACTCGGCGCCACCGACTTCATCACCAAGGGCATCGGCACGGTCGAGCTGCTGTCGCGCATCGAATCCGCCAGCCGGCTCAGCAAGACCTCCCGCGAACTCGCCGACAGCCGCGAGGCGCTGGCCGCCGCCTCGCCGATCGACCCGGATTCGGGCATGGCGACGCCACAGTACATGGAAATCCACGGCGCGCAGCTGATGTCTGCCGCGGCGCGCTACCACGGTCAGGTCAGCGTACTGATCGTCGGCATCGACAACTTCGGCGAGATCACCCGCAACTTCGGTCGCCACGTGACCGACCTGATCATGCGCAAGCTGGCCAAGGTGCTGGCCACCAAGGTGCGCAAGGAAGACACCTTCTCGCAGATCGGCGACGGCCAGTTCGCCATCATCACGCCCGACATCAGCCTGCAGAGCGCGGAACAGTTCGCCAACCGGATGCGCAGCGTGATCGGTGCGACAGCGATGCAGTATCGCGGCCAGACGCTGCGCATCAGCCTGAACATCGGCGTCGCGAACAGTCTGGCCGACCAGGCCGATTCGGTGTCGCAGATGCTGGGCCTTGCGGTGGCGCGTGCCGATCTGGCGCACCGCGAGGGCGGCAACGCGGTGCGCAGCACTGGCGGCGAGCCGCAGAAATTCGCGTGGACGGCCGGCATCGTCAGCATCGAGCGCGCGCTGCTGCTGATCAAGTCGGGCGCACAGGCCGAAATCGAGCCGCAGCTGCCGGCGCTGATCTACCGGCTGCTGCCGCTGCTGGAATTGATCGGAGTCAAGTACGACTGCAACATTCCGCTCGACTGCTTGCGCGAGCACGCAGCCGAAGCCGATACTTCGCTCCTCGGCAAGCAGCAGCCAAGCTAGTTCGGCAAGCAGAAACACAATAACAAGATCAATCAGGTCAATTCACAGTGGTGCGGGGTTGGAGGAGTTGAATGTCAGCAAGCAAGGAATTCCGTGCCCGCTCTATCGCCAAACGCGATGAGTTCTGGGCCGAGCAGGCCGGTCTGATCGACTGGCAGACGCCGCCGCAGCAGATCTGCGATTTTTCCCGTCCGCCTTTTGCCAAGTGGTTCGTCGGCGGTACGACCAATCTGTGTCACAACGCGGTCGACCGTCATGCCGCGCAGCGTCCGGACGCGCCGGCGCTGATTTTCGTGTCGACCGAGACCGACACCGAGAAGACCTACACCTTCGCCGAACTGCAGCGCGAGGTCGAGCGCACGGCGGCCATCCTGCAGTCGCTCGGCGTGGGCCGCGGCGACCGCGTGCTGATCTACATGCCGATGATTGCCGAGGCCGCTTTCGCGATGCTGGCGTGTGCGCGCATCGGCGCCATCCACTCGGTGGTGTTCGGCGGCTTCGCCTCCGGTTCGCTGGCCACGCGCATCGATGACGCCCGACCCAAGGTGATCGTGTCGGCCGAGGCCGGCATGCGCGGCGGCAAGGTCGTGCCCTACAAGCATCTGCTGGACGAGGCCTGCTCGCTGGCCGAGCACCCGCCGGAGAAGGTGCTCATGGTCGATCGCGGGCTGGAGAAGGACTTCCCGCGCACCGCCGGCCGCGACGTCGATTACGCGACGCTGCGCGCGCAGCACATGGATGCCCGCGTGCCCTGCGTTTGGCTGGAGTCGAGCGAGCCCTCCTACATCCTGTACACCTCGGGCACCACCGGCAAGCCGAAGGGCGTGCAGCGCGACACCGGCGGCTACGCGGTCGCGCTGGCCGCGTCGATGAAGCACATCTACTGCGGCAACCCGGGCGAAACGATGTTCACGACCTCGGACATCGGCTGGGTCGTCGGTCACTCCTACATCATCTATGGCCCGCTGATTGCCGGCATGGCGACACTGATGTACGAAGGCACGCCGCTGCGCCCCGATCCCGGCATCTGGTGGAGCCTGGTCGAGAAGTACAAGGTGACGGTCATGTTCTCGGCACCGACCGCCGCGCGCGTGCTGAAAAAGCAGGATCCCGCCTACCTGAAGAAGCACGACCTGTCGTCGCTGCGCCATATCTTCCTGGCTGGCGAACCGCTGGACGAGCCGACGCACGAATGGCTGATGACGGCGCTCGACAAGCCGGTCATCGACAACTACTGGCAGACCGAAACCGGCTGGCCCATCCTGTGCGAACTGCCGGGCGTCGAGAAGACGCCGATCCAGCTCGGTTCGCCGGGTGCGCCGGTGTATGGCTACGACCTGCGCATCTTCCGCGAGGACGGCAGCGAATGCGGCCCGAACGAGAAGGGCATTGTCGGCATCGTGCCGCCGCTGCCGCCAGGCTGCCTGTCCACCGTCTGGGGCGACGACGACCGTTTCGTCCGCACCTATTTCTCGCTGTTCAAGTCGCCGCTGGTCTATTCGTCCTTCGACTGGGGCATCCGTGACGAGGCCGGGTATCACAAGATCCTCGGTCGCACCGACGACGTGATCAACGTGGCCGGGCACCGCCTGGGCACGCGCGAGATCGAGGAGGCCATCCAGGCGCATTCGGCGATTGCCGAGGTTGCCGTGGTCGGCGTCGCCGATGCGCTGAAGGGTCAGATGCCGCTGGCTTTTGCGGTGGTGAAGGACCCGGCCCGGACCGCAACTGCGGAAGACCGCGCCAAGCTGGAGAAGGAAGTGATGCAGACCGTGGACGGCCTGCTCGGTGCGATCGCTCGCCCGGGCCGGGTCGTGTTCGTGAATGGTCTGCCCAAGACCCGTTCCGGCAAGATGCTGCGCCGTTCCATCCAGGCGATTGCGGAAGGGCGCGACCCGGGTGATCTGACCACGCTGGACGATCCGACGACGCTGGATCAGGTGCGCCAGGCGCTGGCCTGATTTCGCTTGCGCACCAGGAAAGGGCACCTGCGGGTGCCCTTTTTTTCTTCCTCTTTCCCGGTTCTCTCGTCAGGCGGCGACGATGGTGTGGCGACCGCTCCAGTGTTCGCCGGCGGCCAGCGTCTGCGGGCGCTCGGCGATCGCCGGTTCGATGCAGATCATGCGGCGGAAATCGAGGTCAGGCATGTCGCTCAGCGCCCGGCACTTGTGTTCCCACGGATTCCACACGACCAGATCAGGGAATCCTTCGCTCTGGAAACCGAAGGCCCGCCCGCCATCGTGCAGCACCACGGTATCCGGCGCCCGGCGGTAGAGGCGATCGACCTCGTCCTCGACGATGAGGGCGTCCAGTTTGTCGTCCTTCGCCTTGTCTGCGTCGGTGGCATCGAGGTAACGCGTATTGCGCAGGCCTTCGAGGCGGCAGTTCTCGACCTCGGCGACGCGCAGATAGCTGTGCAACGCAGCGGCAAAGTCGAAGGCGGTGGCGCCGGTGTTGTCGACCGAAAGCTCGAGGTCGAGCCGGTTGCCACCGATCACCACGGTCAGCTCCAGCGCAAAGGCGTGCGGCCAGACCGCGCGCGTTGTGTCGTCGTCGGTCAGGCGCAGCGTCGCGATAGCGAAGTCCTTCGATACGCGGGTCTGATCGACCTGCCAGACGAGGGTGCGCGCGAAACCGTGGCGCGGGCCGCTGCCGCGCTCGGCGAACTGAGGAAAGATCACCGGGATGCCGCCGCGCAGCGCGCTGCGGCCGTCGAAGCGCGCCTGCGGCGACAGATACAGCCTCTCCTTGCCGCCGGTCGGCACCCAGGACAGCACCTGCGCACCGAACAGGCTGACCACGCAGGTTGCGCCGTCGGGTGAGCGCAGTTCGAGCGCAGGCTGACCGTGAAAGTCTATGGTGTTAACAGAAGCGTCGGTCGAGGTCATTGCGGGCGGCGACAGGAAAAGAGGGCGCACATGTTAGCGCCTGCGGTGCTTCAGTCGTCCAGTCCGGCCCGTACACAGGCCACATAGGCGGCGCCGTCCGGCGGCTGGCGATCGCGCTGCGCGCGCCAGATGGTCTCGCCGAGGCAGTCCAGCACGCGGTGCAGCGCCTCGTGCTCGTCGCCCAGCCTGGCGCGCTGGGCCTCGAAGGCCGCACGTATGCCCGGCGGCTGGTCGATTGCCAGCTGTTCCTCGATCGCCAGGTGCAGCGACAGGTGCAGAAAAGGGTTGGTTTCGCCCAGTTCCGGCGGGTATTCACGGGTCAGTGCGCGTTCGCCCTGGTCGAGCAGTGCGTGGTACTCCGGATGGCGGCCCATCAGGGTCAGTGCCAGCGTTTCCATCTGCGTCAGCGGCTGGTTGCCGCCGCGCTTGGCCCATGTATCGATGAAGAACTGGCGGGCCTGGTCGCGGGAGGGGTTGAACATGGTGCGAAAAGCAGTCTGATGCGGACAGCTATTGCACCACAGCCAGGGATTTACCGCCGGATTAGTACATTTGCATTATTCTTCGGCTTCATCGTCCCGTGTAGCGTCGCTGTTTCTGGCGGCGCGTCGGCATGGGGTCGTCGCGAAGCAGACTGAAGGAGGCTGGCATGGCCCGAGTGTGCTCATCAGTGTTCTTTCCCCGTGTGTCCGACGGTTCTCCGCGGCGCGAATTCCGTTTGCTGGTCGTGCAGCGTGCGGCACGCGGGCGGTTCAGTCCGCTCATCCCGCACTGGGCGCAGCTGCCCGGCTGGCAGGTGCGGTCCGCCGCAAATCCCGGGTCGATGCGTCTGCCGACGGCGGCGATGCGTCCGCACGCGGTGCTGGTGGATACCGATCCCGGAACGGCGGCGCGCGTGCTGCGCGACTTTCCCGAGGCGCATCAGGTCCTTCATGTCGATGAGCGGACCGATCCGGCCGACGCGGCCGGCTTTGACGCCGTCGTCTGCTCGAGCTGGTGGCAGCGCGATCGTCATCCGGAGGTGCTGCGTTCGCGCATCGATGTCATCCACGAAGGCATTGCCAGCGCCCAGCCCCACGCCGTCGGCAAGGTGCTCAGCCGGGACGGACGGCCGCTGTTTCGCGGCGGGCCGGTGCTCAGCGTGCTGATGGACGATTGGGCCGACCCGGACGATGCGCAGGCGCTTGCCGGCGCGCTCGAACAGGTGCTGCGCGCCCGCACCGATTGTCGGGTGCTGGTCATCGGGCGCCCGCTTCCATCGGTCAGCGGCAGCGCGGCCGACATCGCCCGTATCGATCTCGTCGATAACCCGGGAGAGGCGCGTAGGGGTGCGCTGCTGGCCTTGTCCAGGGTGCACCTGCACCCGGGCCGGAGCTCGCAATCGGCACTCGAAGCGATGGCGAGCGGGTGCGCGGTGGTTGCGCCAGAGCACGCGCCGGCGCGCGAGGTGCTGCGTGACGGCGTGAGCGGATGCCTGGTGGAGGTGGCGAGCGCCGCAGCACTGGGCGATGCCGCGATCGGACTGCTCGACGACGCGGCAACTGCCGAACGCTATGGGCGTGAGGCGCGCGCCGACGTTGCCCGCGACTACGATGTGGCAACCGCGGCACGGCGCTACGCCCGCCTGCTGCACGGACCGCTGGACGAAGACGAGGATCTGCCGTGGTCAGCGCTGCCGTGTCGCGATCGCGTTGCGACCTATTCGCTTCATCAGTAGGGGTTCTCGTCCACCTGCACCGCCTGCAGCACGATGGCGGCAATTTCCTCGATCGATTTGTGGGTCGAGTCGAGCCAGCGTATGCCTTCCATGCGCATCAGCTTCTGGGCCGCATCGACTTCGAAGCGGCAGTTGTCGATCGACGCGTAGTGGCTGCCGCGCCGGCGCTCCTCGCGGATCTGCGACAGGCGCTCCGGCGAAATGGTCAGGCCGAACAGCTTGGCGCGGTATTTCACCAGCTCGGTCGGCAGCTTGTTGCGCTCGAAATCCTCAGGAATCAATGGATAGTTCGCCACCTTCACACCGAACTGCATCGCCATGTAGAGGCTGGTCGGCGTCTTGCCGGAGCGCGACACGCCGACCAGGATCACGTCCGCCTGCGCCAGTTCCTTGTGCGACATCCCGTCGTCGTGCGCCAGCGAGAAATTGATCGCCTCGATACGGCGCTGGTAATCGGCGCTTTCTTCCATGCCCTTCTGGCGGCCAACATTGTGGTTCGCCGCCTGGCCCAGCTCTTCCTCCAGCGGGCCGACGAAGTGCTCGAACATGTCGAGAAAGAGCGCATCGGCCTGGCGCACCGTGCGCGCCACCTCCGCATTGACGATCGACGTGACGACGATGGGCCGCTCGCCGTCGCGCATCTTGGCTTCGGTCATCCGTTCGACGCAATCGAGCGCGTTATCGACCGAATCGACGAAGGGAACGCGGGTTTGCCTGAATTTCATACCCTCGAACTGGGAAAGCAGGCTGCGCCCCAGGGTTTCTGCAGTGATGCCGGTGCTGTCGGAAATGAAGAAGACGGTTCTCATGGCCATTTGCTCAGGAATCGGAACGTAAACATCACGTTGGACGGAAAAATTTCCGCAGCGCAACACCGACTTTAACTAGAATGCCGGGTTCCCGCGCACCCACCCGGTGCGACAGGAAAGTACACGGTCGCCGCAACAAGCGATCGCCCCATGTTCAAGAGAGGATACCCATGTCTCGCTACGTCATCCCGTTCGAACAGCTTCGCATGACCGACGTCGAAAGCGTCGGTGGCAAGAATGCGTCGCTGGGCGAAATGATCAGCCAGCTCCCCAAGTCCGTGCGCGTACCCGGAGGTTTTGCCACCACGGCCGAAGCCTTCCGTGAGTTTCTGGCGCAGGACGGCCTGGCCGATCGCATCCATGCCGCCCTCGAGGCGCTGGATGTCGATGACGTCAACGCGCTGGCCCGTACCGGCGCGCAGATCCGTCAGTGGATGATGGATACGCCCTTCCCGGCCCAGCTCGAAGCCGAAATCCGCAGCTTCTACGCGCAGCTCGACGCCGCCGGCAACGGCTCGTTCGCGGTGCGCAGCTCGGCCACCGCCGAGGATCTGCCGGATGCGTCCTTCGCCGGTCAGCAGGAAACCTTCCTGAACATTTCCGGCATCGACAACGTGCTGCATGCGATCCGTGAGGTGTTCGCATCGCTCTACAACGACCGCGCGATCAGCTACCGCGCGCACAAGGGCTTCATGCACGCGGGTGTCGCGCTGTCGGCCGGCGTGCAGCGCATGGTGCGCTCGGACAAGGGCGCGGCCGGCGTCATGTTCACGCTGGATACCGAATCCGGTTTCCGTGACGTCGTGTTCATCACCTCGAGCTACGGTCTGGGTGAGACCGTGGTGCAGGGCGCGGTCAATCCGGACGAGTTCTACGTACACAAGCCCATGCTGGCCCAGGGTCGCCCGGCGGTGATCCGCCGCACCCTCGGCAGCAAGATGATCAAGATGGAGTTCGCGGCAACCGCTGCGGCCGGTCGCAGCGTGCAGACGGTGGACGTGAGCGACACCGACCGCCAGCGCTTCTCGCTGACCGACGAACAGGTGCTCGAACTGGCGCGCTACGCGATGACCATCGAAGCGCATTACGCCCGTCCGATGGACATCGAGTGGGGTCTGGACGGCGTCGACGGCCAGCTCTACATCCTGCAGGCGCGCCCGGAAACCGTGAAGTCCCACGAGTCCGGCATGTCGCAGCAGAAGTTCCGCCTGAAGCAGTACGGCAAGGTGCTGGCCAGCGGCCGTGCCATCGGCCAGAAGATCGGCGCCGGCCCGGTGCGCATCGTCGAGAGCGCAGCGGAAATGGACAAGGTGCAGGCTGGCGACGTGCTCGTCACCGACATGACCGACCCGAACTGGGAGCCGGTCATGAAGAAGGCCGCCGCCATCGTTACCAACCGCGGCGGCCGTACCTGCCACGCGGCCATCATCGCCCGCGAACTGGGCATTCCGGCCATCGTCGGCTGCGGTGACGCGACCGAAACGCTGACCGAAGGCGAGGAAGTCACCGCCAGCTGCGCCGAGGGCGATACCGGTAACATCTATCGCGGTCGCCTGGACTTCGAAGTGGTCACCTCCGACCTGTCCAATCTGCCCGATCTCGACCTCAAGGTCATGATGAACGTCGGCAACCCTGAACTGGCCTTCGATTTCTGCCAGCTGCCGAACGCCGGCGTGGGTCTGGCCCGTCTCGAATTCGTCATCAACAACACCATCGGCATCCACCCGAAGGCGATTCTCGAAATCGATCAGGCGCCCGCGCGCCTGCGCGAGGAAATCCGCCGCCGCGCCCGTGGCTACGCGAATCCGGAAGCCTTCTTCGTGGACAAGCTGGTTGAAGGCGTGGCCACCATCGCCGCCGCCTTCTGGCCGAAGCCGGTCATCGTGCGTCTGTCCGACTTCAAGTCGAACGAGTACAAGAAGCTGCTCGGCGGCGACATCTACGAGCCGGACGAAGAGAACCCGATGCTCGGTTTCCGCGGTGCGTCGCGCTACATCGCGCACAGCTTCCGCGACTGCTTCGAACTGGAATGCCGTGCAATGCGTCGCGTGCGCGACGAACTGGGCCTGACCAACGTCGAACTGATGGTGCCCTTCGTGCGCAACGTCGGCGAGGCGGCCGAAGTGGTGAAGCTGCTCGGCGAGCACGGCCTGAAGCGTGGCGAGAACGGCCTGCGTCTCATCATGATGTGCGAGATCCCGTCCAACGCGCTGCTGGCCGAACAGTTCCTCGAGCACTTCGATGGCTTCTCGATCGGTTCGAACGACCTGACCCAGCTTACGCTTGGTCTGGACCGCGACTCCGGTCTGGTTGCCGGTGCCTTCGACGAGCGCGACCCGGCGGTCAAGATGCTGCTGTCGATGGCGATCCGCACCGCCAACCGACTGGGCAAGTATGTGGGCATCTGCGGCCAGGGCCCGTCGGACCATGCGGATTTCGCGCTGTGGCTGATGGACGAGGGCATCCAGAGCGTGTCGCTGAATCCGGACACGGTGGTCGATACCTGGCTGAAGTTCGCTGCGCACGCCAAGGAAAAGTAATCGGCGCTGCAGCAGGAAGCCCCGCTTCGGCGGGGTTTTTTTTCGCCCACACCATTTACCGGACGAGAGCGGGAGGCGAAAAAAAAGCGCACCGTGAGGTGCGCTTTCTTTCAGTGCAGATCGCCTTGCGGCGATCTCAAACCGTCTGAAGAATCAGAGCGGCTTGATTTCGGAGGCCTGCAGACCCTTCGGGCCGCGGGTCACTTCGAACGACACCTTCTGGTTTTCTTGCAGCGACTTGAAGCCGTTGCCCTGGATCGCGGAGAAGTGCGCGAACAGGTCTTCACCGCCGTCGTCCGGGGAGATGAAACCGAAACCCTTGGCGTCATTGAACCACTTGACAGTACCAGTTGCCATTTTTGAATTCCTTTGAATACGTAGTTTTGAACAAGTCTTCGCAACACGCGAGGACCGTAGCGCAGGGAAACCTCAAGGGGAATATGGCAAGCGGAGTACTGACTTGAAAATCGAGAACCGACGCACAACACGTTCATGCTTGAAATCACCTACAGACGTGCTTATACGGGAATAGCGCGCGCGACGCAAATGGTATTTTCACTGATGCATTGTTTGCAGGTGAGCAGCGATTGCCGGCAACGCTTCAGTACGGCGCACGGACTGACGTTATCCGGTACGAAGTGAATGCATGATGTGCACTGACGTGGACGCGGAACAGGAGACCACTTGATAACTGCGACGGTGCCCGAAGCCGCTCGAATGCAGCGGCGATGCGTCGACTCGCTGCGCCGGGGCGTGCGCGCTGTACTGGGCGTGATGGCCGTCTCGCTGCTGTCCGGCTGTGCCGACGACGCGCCGGTGGTGCAGCGGCCGGAGTACGCACGGGCCGATGCGGTGCCGCAGTTGCGCCGCCTCAGCTTCGGTGTGCACCCTCTGCACAACCCCGGGCGTCTGATGGCGCTTTACGGCCCTATCGTCGAAGCGCTCAACGAAGCGCTGCCCGATGTGGTGATCCGTCTGGAGGCCTCGCGTGACTACGCGGATTACGAACGCAAGCTGCGCGAGCGGACGCTCGATCTGGCACTGCCCAATCCCTATCAGACGGTCTCGGTCGCGGCGCCTGCCTACCGCGTCTTCGGCAAGGTGTCTGGCGACGAGGACTTTCATGGTCTGATACTGCGGCGTCGCGACAGTCCGATCAGGCAGCCGCTCGACCTGCGCGGGGCGACTTTCAGCTGTCCGGCGCGCACCGCGGTGGCGGCCTGCATGCTGCCGCTGCTGCATCTGCGCGAGGCGGGTCTCGACGTCGCTCGCCAGCTCGACGTCAGGACAGTCGGCTCGCAGGAATCCAGTATCCTGAATGTGGCGCGTGGCCTGGTTGACGCAGGCGCAACCTGGCCGCCGCCCTGGCGTGCGTTCCAGAAGGACTACCCGGGGCTCGCTGCCCAGCTCGAGGTCGCCTGGGTTACCGACAACCTTCCGAACAACAGCCTGATGGCACGGGCGGATCTGGAGCCCGAACTGGTCGAACGTGTCGCGCAGTTCCTGTTCGGTCTGGCGGCGACCGAAGAAGGGCGGCGACTGCTGGTCAATGCCGAGATTGCCGGCTTCGAACCGGCGACCGATGCCCGCTACGCGCCGGTGCAGGCGATGCTCGCCCGCTACGCCGAATTGATAGGCCCGATCGGACCATGACGCTCGCCGCTAACTTCGCTGCCCGACTGCGCACGCTGCTCACGGCGTCGCTGACGCGTCGGCTTGTGTTGTCGATCGCCTTACTGCATGCGGTACTGATTTCGTTGTTCGTCAGCGATCTGGTTCGCCGGGAGCGCGAGGTGCTGCTGGCGCAGTCGCGTGCGGCGTTGCTGGCCGAGGTCGAACTGCTGTCGCGCAGCGGCAGGGAATGGGTGCTGGCGAACGATCTCGCCGGCCTCGACGAGTTGCTGCAGAGCGTGCGCAGTTCGCCCGGCATCGAATACGCGATGTATCTGGATTCCGACGGCCGGGTGCTGGTGCATACCGAGGCCGAGCGCAGCGGTACGGTGCTGTCGGACGCACTCAGCCTGTCCGCTCTGTCAGCGGGCGTCGGGCAAGGTGCGCGGCTGCTGCAGCAGACGGCGGAACTGAGCGATGCACTGGCGCCCGTGCATTACGGCGACCGGCTGGTCGGCTGGGTGCGCATCGCGCGCAACCACCAGAGCGAGGCGGCGGCGCTGCAGCGCGCGGTGTTCGATGGCGCGCTCTATGCGCTGACGGCCATCGTCATCGGCACCCTGCTGGCGATGCTGCTGGCGCGCGGTCTGACCGCGGACCTGCGCCGCGCACGCGGCCTGTTCGAGCGGGTACGCGAGGGCGATCTGTCGCAGCGTCTGTCGCATCGCCGCCAGGACGAACTTGGTCATCTGCTCGACGGCATCAACGACACGCTCGATACGCTGATGCGTAACGACCGCGTGCTGCAGCAGACTCAGGAGCGGCTCGAGCTCGCCGTCAAGGGCTCGAACGACGGGGTGTGGGACTGGGACCTGGCGAGCAACGATGTCTATTACTCGCCGCGCTGGAAGCAGATGCTCGGCTATTCCGACGACGAGCTGGGCAACCGGCCCGACGCCTTTCTCGATCGCGTTCATCCGGACGATCTGCCGCGCCTGCTCGACCGCATCAACGACTATCTCGAAGGGCGCATTCCGGTCTACGAAATCATCATTCGCGTACGACATCGCGACGGCGGCTGGCGCTGGATCATGTCGCGCGGATCGGCGGTGCGCGACCCCGGCGGACACGCCCGGCGGATGAGCGGCACCCATACCGACATCACGCCGCTGAAGAACGCCGAAGCGGGCCTCGCACTCGAGCGGTCGCGCCTCTACAGCCTGCTCGCGCAGATGTATATCGGCGTCGTGATGGAGGACGCCGACGGGCGGATCGCACTGTGCAACCACGCGTTCTGCGACCTGCTGTCGGTGTCGGGAGATCCGGCCGACTTCATCGGTCGGCGGCGTGAGGACCTGCTGATCGACGCGCAGGCGCTTTTCGCCGACGGTGCGGCCGCTGTGCAGCGCGCACTCGACATTGCGCAGCGCGGCGAGGCGGTGATCGGCGAGCGCGTGCACCTGAAGGACGGCCGCGTGATCGAGCGCGATTTCCTGCCCATCCGCGTCGGCGACGCGCAGCAGGGGGCACTGTGGACGTTGCGTGACATTTCGGCCCGCATTCGGCTGGAGCGGAATCTGTCGGCGGAGAAGGAGCGGCTGCGCGTCACCCTGCTGTCGATCGGCGATGCGGTGATCTCGACCGGCGAGGACGGCCGTATCGATTTTCTGAACCCGGTTGCCGAGCACCTGACCGGCTGGTCCAACGAAGAGGCGGCGGGCCGACCGCTGGCCGAGGTGCTGCGCCTGGTCGACGGCGTGACCCGCCAGCCCCGTCCCGATCCGGCGATCGAGGTGCTGCGCCAGCAGGTCGTGACGCCGCTGGAAGGCGAGACGCTGCTGGTGTCGCGCAGTGGCGAGGAACGTGTGGTCGAGGACTCGGCCGCGCCGATACGCGATGCGCAGGGCGGCGTCTGTGGCGCGGTCGTCGTGTTCCGGGACGCCACCGACCGCCATCGCATGCAAGAGCGCCTGCGCTGGCAGGCGACGCACGATCCGCTGACCGGTCTGGCCAACCGGCTGCTGCTGGAGGATCGCCTGACCCAGGCCATGGCGCGCGCTCGCCGCCAGGACAAGCTGCTCGCGGTTTGCGTGCTCGACCTCGACGAATTCAAGGCGGTCAATGACCGGCTCGGCCACGAAGCCGGTGACGAACTGCTGCAGGCCATCGCACACCGCCTCAGCGTGTCGGTGCGCATGGACGACACGGTGGCGCGGCTGGGCGGCGACGAATTCGTCGTGCTGCTCGGTTCGCTCGGCGATGTCGGCGAGATGGAAGCCTGTCTCGAACGCATGCTGGCCGCGCTGGCCGAGCCGCTGCATCTCGCCGGCGAGGAGGTGAGCACGCCGGCAAGCATCGGCGTCACGCTCTACCCGCTCAACGACAGCGAGGCCGACGCGCTGCTGCGCCACGCGGACCAGGCCATGTACGCAGCCAAGCAGGCCGGCGGGCGCTGCTACCGGCTGTTCGATTTCGAGCACAGCCAGGAATCGGTCGAACGCCTGCGCCGCAAGGAGCGCATCGGCGAGGCGATCACGCATGGCGAAATGAGGCTGTACTTCCAGCCGCGCGTCGACATGCGCGAAGGGCGCATGGTCAGCGCCGAGGCTCTGGTGCGCTGGCAGCACCCGGAGGAAGGCCTGCTGCCGCCAGACAGCTTTCTGCCACTGATCGACAACGATCTGGAAATCCATCGCCTCGGCGAGTGGGTCATCCGCGATGCGCTGCGCCACCTCGCCACATGGTGGGCGGCCGGCGCGCATTTCAGTGTGTCGGTCAATATTTCAGCCCCGCACCTGCTTGCACCGGGCTTCGTCATGCGGCTGGCCGAACTGCTGGCCGAGCAGCCGCAACTGCCGCGTCGCGTGCTCGAAATCGAGGTGGTCGAATCGGTGGCGCTGAACGACATCGAGCGCGCCGCCACGGTGGTCAGCGACATCCGCCGGCTGGGCGTGCGCGTGGCGATCGACGACTTCGGCGTCGGCTACGCCTCGCTTGGCTATCTGCGCCGGCTGCCGGTCGATGTCGTCAAGATCGACAAGTCCTTCGTGCTCGACATGCTGGACGACGAGGACGATTTCGAGGTCGTGCAGGCGGTCATCGCGCTGGCGCGCGCGCTGCGCCGGGAATCGGTAGCCGAAGGTGTCGAGACGGCCGAGCACGGGCTGCTGCTGATGCGTCTGGGCTGTCACCAGGTACAGGGCTACGGCATCGCGCGACCGATGCCGGCGGACGATCTGCTGCCCTGGCTGGCGAGCTGGGTGCCGGATCCACGGTGGACGGAGTGGCGGGATTTCAGCTGGGATATCGACGATCGCCCACTGTTTACCGCGATACGCGACTTCAACCGCTGGGCCGACGACGTACTGGCGATCGCCGCCGGCAACACGACGCGCCTGAGCGACGTCGAGGTGCGTGACCCGACGCAATGCCGCTTCGGTCTCTGGTTCCACGCCGAGGGCGAGCAGCGCTACGGCAGCCTCGACGAATATCGGCGCCTCGATGTGGCGCACCGCGAGCTGCACGAACTGGGTGCCGACATCATCGATTGTCTGCGGCGCGGCGACGCGGCCGCGGCGCAGGCCGCTGCGCTCAGGCTGAGTGCAGCGCGCGAGCGCGTGACGGCCTGCATCGACGCGCTGCAGCGCGCTGCACGGCGCCGAGCGGTCACCGGCTGACACCGGCGACCGCGCCTGTCACGCGTCGATCAGGATGCCTAGATCGCGCAGGCGCTGCATCATTTCATCGACCGTCTGTTCGATGTCGCGGCCGCTGGTGTCGATGCGGATCTCCGCGTTCTCCGGTGCTTCGTAGGGCGAGTCGATACCGGTGAAGTTCTTGATCTCGCCGCGTCGCGCCTTCTTGTACAGCCCCTTCGGGTCGCGCTCCTCGGCCACCGCGATCGGCGTGTCGACAAAGATTTCGATGAATTCGCCGTCCTCCAGCAGACCGCGCGCCATGCGGCGTTCGGAGCGGAAGGGCGAGATGAAGGCGGTAAGCACGATGAGACCGGCGTCCACCATCAGCTTGGCCACTTCGGCGACGCGACGGATGTTCTCGACGCGGTCCGCTTCGGTGAAGCCCAGATCCTTGTTCAGGCCGTGCCGCACGTTGTCGCCGTCGAGCAGATAAGTGTGACGGCCGAGCGCGTTCAATCGCTTTTCGAGCTGGTTGGCGAGCGTCGATTTGCCCGCGCCGGACAGGCCGGTGAACCACAGCACGCAGGGTTTCTGGCCCTTCATCGCGCCGCGGGTTGCCTTGTCCACATCGACGTGCTGCATGTGGATGTTGTGCGAGCGGCGCAGCGCGAAGCGCAGCATGCCGGCGCCTATGGTGGCGTTGCTGATGCGGTCGATCAGGATGAAGCCACCGGTTTCGCGTACCGATTCGTAGGGGTCGAAGGCGATCGGCCGGTCGATGCTGAGCTTCACCTGCGCGATCTCGTTCAGCGCGAGCTGTTTGGCCGCCAGATGCTCCAGCGTGTTCACGTTCACCTTGTGCTTGATGTCGGTGACCGTGGCCGTGACCGTGCGCGTACCGATCTTCATCAGGTAGGCGCGGCCGGGCATCATCGGCTCGTCCTGCATCCACACCAGCGTGGCTTCGAACTGGTCGGCCACTTCTGCTGGCGTGTCCTTGTGCGAAATCACGTCGCCGCGGGAAATGTCGACCTCGTCCTCCAGCACCAGCGTGACCGACTGACCGGCGATGGCACGCGGCAGGTCGCCGTCGGCGGTGACGATGCGCTTGATCGTGCTGGTGCGGCCCGACGGCTGCACGCGGATGGCTGCGCCCGGTTCGATCACGCCGCTGGCGATGGTGCCGGCGAAGCCGCGGAAATCGAGGTTGGGGCGGTTCACCCACTGCACCGGCAGGCGGAAGGGGCCCTTCAGCCGGCGCTTCTGGTCGACCTCGACGGTTTCCAGATAGCCCATCAGCGTCGGGCCGTGGTACCAGCCCATCTGTTCGCTCTGTGACGTGATGTTGTCGCCCTTCAGCGCGGACATCGGTATCGCGACGATGTCCTCCAGGCCCAGCTGGGCGGCGAAGGCGCGGTAGTCGTCGAGGATGCGGCGGAAGGTGGCCTCGGAATAGCCGACCAGGTCCATCTTGTTGATGGCGACGACGACGCGCTTGATGCCGATCAGCGACACCAGGAAGCTGTGGCGGCGGGTCTGCGTCTGCACGCCGTGACGCGCATCGACCAGGATGATGGCCAGGTCGGCGGTCGAGGCGCCGGTGACCATGTTGCGCGTGTATTGCTCGTGGCCCGGCGTGTCGGCGACGATGAACTTGCGCCGGTCGGTCGAGAAGAAGCGGTAGGCGACGTCGATCGTGATGCCCTGTTCGCGCTCCGCGGCCAGGCCGTCGACCAGCAGCGCG